>Ga0214921_10000161_pt1 | contig 129751 bp, 143 predicted proteins | sample LL1505_MetaG_FD_177992 | JGI IMG/M metagenome (GOLD analysis project Ga0214921, IMG submission 177992) | Freshwater microbial communities from Lake Lanier, Atlanta, Georgia, United States - LL-1505 | ecosystem: Environmental > Aquatic > Freshwater > Lake | place: USA: Georgia | collected... | reverse complement strand
AACATATTGTTAAATCAAAAGAATACAATTAAAATACGCGGTTCTGAATGAGGAGAGAAGATTAAATGGCATCAACAGCAGCAGAAAGAGCCAAAGTTGTAAGTGAATATCAACAGGCAAAGAACGACACAGGATCCCCGGAAGTACAAGTTGCACTTATCACAAGTCGTATTGGTTATTTAACAGAACATTTCAAAACCAATGCAAAAGACCATCACTCACGTCGTGGACTTTTAGCACTTGTAAGTCAACGCAGAAAATTATTAGATTACCTCAAAGGTAAGAATTTAGGTCGCTATCAATCATTGATTGAGCGTCTTGGTTTACGTAAATAATTTTTTAACTATTTAAATTAATTAGTTTAAGAGATTTATTGATTCGTAAGTTTTGAAGCCGATTGCAATCCTTCTTTAAAGGAAGATGCGTCGGCTTTTTTATTGGATGTTAAATGTTAGTTAATGTATTCGTTATTAAGAAGTGAATAACGGATGAAAAAAGAAAAGGGTAAATTATGTTTAAAGCAATTAAGAAAAGTATTCAATTTGGTGCGCATACCTTAACACTTGAAACAGGTGAGATAGCAAGACAAGCAGATGGCGCGGTATTAGTAAGTTATGGTGATACAGCAGTGTTAGTAACAGTCGTGGGTAAACACGATGTTAAAGAAGGTCAAGATTTCTTCCCACTTACAGTTGATTATCAAGAAAAAACGTACGCTGCAGGTAAGATTCCTGGCGGTTTTTTTAAACGAGAAGGACGTCCAAGTGAAAAAGAGACACTTACTTCACGTTTAATTGATCGTCCATTACGTCCTTTGTTTCCAGAAAGTTTTTACAACGAAATTCAAATCGTTGCGATGGTCGTTTCATCTGACAATGAAATTGATTCTGATATTCCTGCAATCATTGGCGCTTCAGCGGCGTTAGCTATTTCTGGTATTCCATTTTATGGACCGATTGGTGCAGCGCGCGTAGGTTACATTAACGAAGAATACGTGACTAATCCGACAGCTTCGCAATTAAAAGACAGTGAACTTGATCTCGTGGTTGCAGCGACAGATTCAGCAGTATTGATGGTGGAATCAGAAGCAAAAGAGCTACCTGAAAGCGTCATGTTAGGTGCTGTGCTTCATGGTCACAAAGAAATGCAAGCTGTGATTAAAATGATTAATGAGTTAGCGAAAGAAGTAGGCAAAGAGCCATGGGATTGGGTTGCACCAGAACCAGATAAAGCACTCATTAAAAAGATTCATGATTTAGCAGCAAAAGATGTTCACGCTGCATTTCAAATTAAATCAAAAGGTGATCGCTCAGCAAAACTAGAAGAAATTAAAAACAAAGTATTCGCTGAATTGATTAATGAAGATACAGATACAATCGAAACAAACAAAATTAAAAATGAATTTTTTAATTTAGAAGCAAAAACAGTTCGTACACAAATTCTAGATGGTGAGCCACGTATTGATGGTCGAGATACTCGCACAGTAAGACCGATTGCGATTAGAACGGGTATCCTTCCAAGAACACATGGCTCAGCATTATTTACACGTGGTGAAACACAAGCGCTTGTAGTGGCAACATTAGGCACAGGCCGTGATGAACAATCGATTGATGCACTTCAAGGTGAATATTCAGATCGCTTTATGCTTCATTACAATATGCCTCCTTATGCAACTGGAGAAACTGGACGTGTAGGCACACCTAAGCGCCGTGAAATTGGTCACGGTCGACTCGCTAAGCGCGCATTGATTGCTGTATTACCTTCTAAAGAAGATTTTAGTTACACAATTCGTGTCGTTTCTGAAATTACAGAATCTAATGGTTCAAGTTCTATGGCTTCTGTATGTGGCGGTTGTTTAGCTTTAATGGATGCAGGTGTTCCGATTAAGGCACACGTCGCAGGTATTGCGATGGGCCTTATTAAAGAAGGTAATCGCGTTGCTGTTCTAACAGATATCTTGGGTGATGAAGATCATTTAGGTGATATGGACTTTAAAGTAGCAGGTACTGAAGATGGTATTACAGCACTGCAAATGGACATCAAAATTACAGGTATCACGACTGAAATTATGCAAGTAGCATTAAGCCAAGCTAAAGAAGGACGTGAACATATTTTAGCGATTATGAAAAAAGAAATGAAAGGTAGCCGTCAAGAGCTATCTACATTTGCACCAAGAATTATTACTGTGAAAATTCATCCCGATAAAATTCGCGAAGTGATTGGCAAAGGCGGATCAGTGATTAAAGCTTTAACTGAAGAAACAGGTGCGACCATTGATATTGAGGATGACGGCACGATCAAGATTGCTTGTGTCGATGGCTTACAAGGTGAAGAAGCTAAACGTCGTATTTTAGAAATCACAGCAGAAATCGAAGTAGGTCAAATCTACGAAGGTACTGTAATTAAGATGTTAGACTTTGGCGCTATTGTATCTCTACTCCCTGGTAAAGATGGTTTACTTCATATTTCACAAATTGCACATCAACGTGTAAATGCAGTGACTGACTTCTTGTCTGAAGGACAAAAAGTTAAAGTGCAAGTGATTGAAGTGGATGATAAGGGTCGTGTTCGTGTAAGTGCAAAAGCATTGATCGAGCCACCTCCTGCCGAAGAAAAATCTGAAAGCAAAAAAGAAGACTAATCGTTTTAAAGAAATTTAAGACAACAAAAAACCCGGGGTCTCCCGGGTTTTTTTATTTCAATAGCTTGATTAGCCCGCCATTTGTTTTTCGCGGATTTCATCAAGCGTTTTGCAATCAATACAAAGCGTCGCTGTAGGGCGTGCTTCCAAACGTTTTAAACCAATCTCTTCGCCACAGCCAGTGCAATAACCATAATCTTGGCTTTCGATATTTCTTAAAGTTTCATCTATTTTTTTGATAAGTTTACGTTCGCGATCACGGTTTCTGAGTTCAAGTGCCATATCAGACTCTTGGCTTGCACGATCATTAGGATCTGCGTATGAAGTGAGTTCATCTTGCATGGTATGAACTGTGCGATCAATATCCTGACTTAATTCTGTTTTCCATTCATTAAGGATTGTGCGGAAATGATTAAGTTGGCTTTTGCTCATATAGTTTTCGCCTTTTTTAGCCTCATAAGCTCTAAATTGTTTTAGGCCTTTTTGAGATGAGCTAGTTACTCTAGATTTAAGCGGAACAACTTTTGCAGGTATAGGCTTTTTAGCAACAACTTTCTTAGCTGCTACCTTTTTAGGAGTTACTTTTTTAACCACTGCTTTTTTAGCGACTGGTTTTTTCTTAGCTACCAATTTTTTGACTGGAGCTTTTTTCTTAGCAACAACTTTTTTAGCAACAACTTTCTTAGCTGCTACCTTTTTAGGAGTTACTTTTTTAACCACTGCTTTTTTAGCGACTGGTTTTTTCTTAGCTACCAATTTTTTGACTGGAGCTTTTTTCTTAGCAACAACTTTTTTAGCTACTTTTTTAACTGCCATTTTTTAATCCTATAGTAAAAACAAATGAAAATAATCGCGAAAGTTTACACTGATCGACTATGAAAGCAAGATGTAATTGAGGTATTTTTATGACTATTTATGGGGTAGAAAGCTTTTGTGCGAGAAGCGTATTTTCCATTAATGTGGCAACCGTCATAGGTCCGACTCCTCCTGGAACGGGGGTAATAAAACCAGCTCTTGTTTTTGCGATATCAAACTCAACATCCCCTACTATTTTTCCGTCATCAAGCCTATTGATACCAATATCAATCACAATAGCGCCAGGTTTAATCCAGTGACCTTTAATAAGCCCAGGTATGCCCACTGCCGCCACAACAATATCTGCCAATTCAATTTTTTGCTGAAGATGTTGTGTATGACGATGACATATTGTCACGGTACAGCCAACTAAAAGAAGTTCTAAGCCCATAGGGCGACCGACATGGTTAGATGCACCGACTACAACTGCATCAAGTCCTCTTGTTGGGAGCTGAGTGGCTTCGATAAGCTTCATCACACCATAGGGTGTGCAAGATCTTAATTGCGGCTGTCTTACTGCTAATAAACCAATATTTTTAGGATGGAATCCATCCACATCTTTATGCGGTGAAATGGTCTCAAAAATGACATCATTATTAATATGGTCCGGTAAGGGTGACTGAACTAAGATGCCATCAATATTGGCATCATTATTTAATGTTTCAATAAGCGCGATAAGTTCTTTTTCAGATGTCGTATTAGGTAAATCATAAGCAATGGATTTCACACCAATTTTTTCACAAGCTAAGCGTTTATTTCTAACATAAATGGATGATGCAGGATCAGAGCCCACAAGAATGACTGCTAAACTCGGATTTCGAATACCTTTTTTTAATCTCGCATCAATTTCTTGTTTAAGAACTTGAAGAAGATTTTCAGCAACTGCTTTTCCATCAATTATCTTGGCTGACATGGATTGATCTATGAATATAAAACATCATTTTAACATATTGGACTTTTAACTATGCCCTTCACCAACTGAATCTTTTGTAAGAAGAGTCGTCGAAGAGTATGATTAATCTAGATTATTTTTTAAGGGAGCTAACAATCATGAAGAAAAGTTTTTGGTTGGTTTCATTAGCATTAATTTTTGGGTTCAATGCACCTGTTTTTGCAGCCCACGATGGTATGGGCGAGCATTGCAAGATGCATACAAAAAAATCATTTGAAGAAGCAGATATTGATCGAGATGGTACGCTGGATCGTGAAGAAGCAAAAGCTGTCTGTAAGGAAGATTTTGATCTCATGGATAAAGACCGTGACGGGACATTGACTAAAGAAGAGCTCAACGCATGTAAGGGTAAAAAGGGTAAGTCAGGCCATAAAAAAGCCGCTAAACCTGCGTAAATAGAAGAAATCATGGGGCTTAAGATAGCCCCTTTGATTTGACCTAAACCCTTAATTAGGCTATATTCTCGCCCTCGGGGTGTAGCGTAGCCTGGTAGCGCGCCTGCTTTGGGAGCAGGATGTCGGGAGTTCGAATCTCTCCACCCCGACCAGATTTAGCATCTTACTTACTATAGAAAAAAAGGATTTTCTGTAACACGCTTTGTGTTGTTAAGCTGCCCGTAGCTCAACTGGATAGAGCACCAACCTTCTAAGTTGGGGGTTACAGGTTCGATTCCTGTCGGGCAGGCCAATTTCATAGTTCATTGGTGGCTGTAGCTCAGTTGGTAGAGTCCAGGATTGTGATTCCTGTTGTCGTGGGTTCGAGCCCCATCAGCCACCCCAGTTTTTAAATGCATTGAATCCACAGTTAATTGACGATATAGTCATTTCAACTTTAATTAATGTTTAATGCATTCATGGACGATCAGCAACTTCTTCGATATAGCCGTCATATCTTATTGCCTGATATTGAGTATCAGGGGCAAGAAAAACTTCTTCATAGTCATATTCTAATTGTAGGTGCAGGCGGATTAGGTGCGCCCATTGCCATGTATTGCGCCGCTGCCGGTATTGGAAAAATAACCATATGTGATTTTGATGATGTAGATTTAAGTAATCTTCAAAGACAGATTATTCATGACACACAATCAGTAGGTATTAACAAAGCTTCTTCCGCAAAACAATTTATTCAATTACTTAATCCAGATATAGAAGTGATTGCAGTGACAGAAAAACAAACTGAAGCAAGTATGAAAGTGATTGCGAAAAATGTTGATGTCATTATTGATGGCTCAGATAATTTTGCGACACGTTATGCACTTAATCGAATTGCAGTGGAGTTAAAAAAGCCTTTGGTTTCCGGTGCTGCTGTAGGATTTGAGGGTCAGATCAGTGTCTTTGATATGAGACATCATAAGAGCCCTTGTTATCATTGTTTATTCCCTGATACAGGTGACCGCAATGAAACGCGCTGTGCCGACAACGGTGTTTTTTCTCCTACTGTTGGTATGATTGGTACTTCCCAAGCCGCTGAAGTGATAAAAATTATTTTAGATATTGGCGAGTCCTTAGAGGGTCGCTTGCTATTGCTAGATGTGAAATCAATGCAATGGAAAAATATTCAACTTAAAAAAGATCCATCCTGCCCCGTATGTTCTAAGTGATTTTTTGTGGCAGACATCTGCCATGAGGCCTGATATCACTTATCCCTATGTTAAAATGAATCTTTAACAAATCCTCTATGTGTTTTATTCATGGAAAATAATCTCTCTAAACCTTTTAATCCAAAAGATATTGAAAGTCGTTGGTATGACTTTTGGGAATCAAAAGGCTTTTATCAAGCAGGCTTAGATACAAAAAATAATAATTCATTTTGTATTTTATTGCCCCCACCTAACGTAACAGGAACGTTACATATGGGGCATGGATTTAATCAAACCCTTATGGATGCATTAACGCGATATCACCGCATGAAGGGTGACAATACGCTATGGCAGCCCGGTACCGATCACGCAGGTATTGCAACACAAATCGTAGTTGAAAGACAGCTTGATAAAGAGGGTATTTCAAGACATGACTTAGGCCGAGAAAAGTTTTTAGAAAAAGTATGGGAATGGAAAGACTATTCAGGTGGCACGATCACACAACAGATGCGTCGTCTAGGCACTTCGCCCGATTGGTCTCGCGAACGTTTCACGATGGACGAAGGTTTATCAAAAACAGTCACTGAAACATTTGTAAGTTTATTTAAAGAAGGCCTAATCTATCGTGGCAAACGTTTAGTGAATTGGGACATTCAATTACAAACAGCCGTATCTGACTTAGAAGTCATTCAAGAAGAAGAGGATGGATTCTTGTGGCATATTCAATATCCTCTTATATCCGGCAAAGGACACTTGACGGTTGCTACCACAAGACCTGAAACAATGTTGGGTGACGTGGCGATTATGGTTCACCCGGAAGATGAGCGCTATCAAAAATTAGTTGGCCAAATGGTAAAGCTTCCTTTGTGTGATCGCGAAATTCCAATCATTGCAGATGATTATGTAGATCAAACATTTGGGACAGGTGTTGTGAAAGTAACGCCGGCACATGACTTTAATGACTATGCAGTAGGCATGCGTCATAAGCTACCGATGATAAGTGTGCTGACACTCGATGGACACATTAATGAGTCAGCGCCAAAAATTTATCAAGGTCTGGAGCGATTCGCTGCGCGTAAAAAAATTGTAGAAGATTTAGAGGCGCAAGATTTTCTTGTTAAAACTGAAAAACATAAACTGAAAATTCCTCGCGGCGATAGAACAGATGTGGTGATCGAGCCGATGCTCACAGATCAGTGGTTTGTTGCCATGACAAAAAAAGGCTATGACGGAAAAAGCATTACAGAAAAAGCACTTGATGTTGTAAAAACGGGCGAGATTAAATTTTTTCCTGATAATTGGGTGAATACTTATAACCAGTGGTTAAACAACATTCAAGATTGGTGCATTTCAAGACAACTTTGGTGGGGCCATCAAATACCAGCGTGGTATGGCGATCAAGGCCAGGTGTGGGTTGCGCATAATGAAGAAGAAGCAAAAGCGCTCGCTTTAAAAGAAGGCTACCAGGGACATTTAAAACGTGATCCAGATGTTTTAGATACCTGGTACTCATCAGCCCTTTGGCCTTTTTCAACACTTGACTGGACACCAGACTATCCGAAAGTATCAAATCCAGCGCTCGATCTTTATTTGCCCTCCACGGTATTAGTGACAGGTTTCGATATTATTTTTTTCTGGGTAGCCCGTATGGTGATGATGACAAAACATATCACCGGAAAAATTCCTTTTAAGCATGTCTATGTGCACGGATTGATTCGTGATGCAGAAGGCCAGAAGATGAGTAAGTCCAAAGGCAATGTTTTAGATCCTATCGATTTAATTGACGGCATCTCATTAGAAGCGCTCATAGAAAAAAGAACCACGGGGCTTATGAATCTAAAGCAAGCCGAATCGATTACTAAGAAAACACGCAAAGAATTTCCAGAGGGCATAGCCGCTTTTGGCACTGATGCACTACGTTTTACTTATACGAGCTTAGCTAGCCCTGGACGTGATATTAAATTCGATCTTCAGCGTTGCGAGGGCTATCGAAACTTTTGTAATAAATTATGGAATGCGACGCGATTTGTATTGATGAATTGTGAAGGCAAAGAAAATGGTTTTGGCGAATGCGTTGATGGTTATTTAGAATTTTCAAAAGCCGATCGTTGGATTGTGAGCGTGTTACAACAAAGAGAAGCAGCAATTGAAAAAGTATTTATAGATTATCGATTTGATTTGTTATCCCAGGAGCTCTATCAATTTGTCTGGGATGAATTTTGTGATTGGTATCTAGAAGTGGCTAAAGTTCAATTGCAAATTGGTAATGAAGCAGAACAAAGAGCGACACGTAGAACACTTTTACGCATACTCGAAACTATCTTAAGATTAATACACCCGGTGATGCCTTTCATTACCGAAGAAATTTGGCAAACGATAGGACCTATGAATGGCAAGTCAGGACCTTCGATTATGCTGGAACCATATCCACAAAGTGATAGTAAGAAAATCGATCAAGAAAGCATTCAATGGATGTCAGTTTTAAAAGAGATGGTCGATGTATGCCGAAAACTTCGTGGTGAAATGAATATTTCTCCAGCACAGAAAATCCCACTCGTCATTTCGGGGGATAAAAAATCACTTGAGCTATATGCAGCTTATCTTAAAGCGCTTGCTAAATTAACTAATGTCGAGATTGTGGATGAGCTGCCATCAATGGATGCGCCCGTGATGCTAGTGAAAGATTTTAAACTAATGCTTAAAGTTGAAGTGGATGTGGCAGAAGAGAAGGAAAGAATTACAAAAGAGCTGAATCGCATTCAAATTGAAATTCAAAAAGCTAAAAGCAAGCTAGAAAATGCTAGCTTTATTGATAGAGCGCCTAAAGCGGTAGTCGCCCAAGAAAAAAACCGTTTAGTAGAATTTACAGAGACTTTTGAAAAGTTAGAAGCGCAACTAAAAAAATTAGCTTAAATACGTTTTTTGATAAAGAACGTAATGACGCCATCATCGTCTTTAAGAGATAAAAGCTCATGCCCAGTCTGACGACAAAATGCATCAAAATCTTTTTTACTTCCAGGGTCTGTTGCAATAATTTTTAAGACCTGATTAGATTGAATTTCATTTAAACCTTTTTTACATCGCAAAATAGGCAGCGGGCATTTAAGTCCTGTCGCGTCTACCTCATGGTCATAATGCATATTATTTGAGCGCTGAAAAAGTATACCCAGCATTTGCCCAAGCAATGACACCGCCTGCTAAGTTATATACATCATGATAATCATGTTCAGCAAGATAAGATGCTGCGTGCGCTGAGCGAACGCCGCTATGGCAATAAAAAACAATACTAGATTTTTTAGGAAGTTTATCAAATGCTTGAGGAAGGTTAGCAAGGGGAATATGTTTTGCACCTTGGATGATGCCTCTTGCGACCTCGTCATCATTTCTTACATCAATCAAAACTAAATCATCTTGCTTGATCATGCCGTGTAAAGTTGCTGCATCGATAGTCATAAAAGCGCTCATAAAAGAATAGGTTATGTATTAAAGAATTTTTTGAATAATGAGGGCGATCACGTTTGTTGCGGCAAGTGCTTGTAAACCCCAGAGTGTGAATTTCATACCCTTAACTCTAAGTTCAAGATTAGGTGTTGCTTCTAAAAAAGCTTTTGCATAATAAAGTCGACCCGCAGTAAATACGCCACCTAAGAGTAAAACAATCGTCCAATGAATACGATTAGCTTCAAGACATGCCAAGAGAATAAGACCTAAAGGCACATACTCTGCAAAATTGCCATGCGAACGAATCGCTTGTTGCAAATCATCTCGACCGCCGTCACCTAAAGATATTTCATTTTGTCGCCTTAAGTTAATAACGTTAAGTGTTAATTTCACGAACACAAAGGTAAGGATAGCAGCGTAAATAGCCGTAATTTTTAACATGATTTTTGAATGAAGTAATCTAAGAAGGGCTCATTATAGCATCGAGACCTAATCTATATAAATGGCTACTACTTAATTTTTAGGGCAATAGCTTTTTGAAGTTTGACGGACAAGTCTTTTCTTGATTGAGTAGGTTTCATCGGATATCCAATATTTACATCAACTTCAATATGATTGGATTTTGCAACGCGCTTGAAGGATTGTAATAAAGTTGTTGACCCATGAAAACTCGTACGATTTGTAATCACATTATTTTCTTTATATTTAATTGACAGGGGTAAAAGTAATTTGTTGGATTCGAAAGCCGATTGAAATAAGTTGCTTTTAAATGGAAGCACTTGATATCCATTTGACGTAATGCCTTCAGGGAAAATACATATCGACTGCTTATCATTTTTGAAATGTTGATTCATCGCTTGAATCACTTCAATTAAGCTTGATTTGCGATCGCGATCAACAAAGATAGCGCCGGAAATTTTAGCGAGCATTCCAATGATAGGCCATGTTTTGATATCAGTTGCAGAGACAAATGTGATGGGTTTTAGTGAAAAGATCACAGGGATATCAAGCCATGAAATATGGTTTGAAACCACGAGATAACTATCTTTACCTAAAAATTTTAATACCTCACCAGAGAGCGTAATTTTAATCTTTAAAATACGCAGAAGACGCTTCGCCCAGTGTTGAATAAGAACCCGACTGATATTCCTTGGGAGAATAATCATAGCAATACAGAGAAGCACTGCTAAAAGTAAATGGAATGCCATCAACGTAGATTTAAAAATAAGGTTCATAGTGAGTGCTTATAAAAGTTCGATGCCATAAGGTCTTATAATTTTTGCAAAAATATAAAACGCAATCAAAGTAATAAGGACAGATATACCGAGCGTTGGCCAAAAACCAAATCGTTTCAGTAAAAATGGGAATGCTAAGAACATCGGTAGAGTGGGTACAACGTACCAAAAGGTATACCAAGCATGATTCGCAATTTTAGATTCCGGCTGTTTTTCTACATAGAGCCAAATTAAAGTAAGCACGGTCACGAGAGGGAGGGCTGCTATAAGTCCGCCTAATCGGTCACTTTTTTTAGCTATCTCAGAAATTAAAACTACCATACCCGAGGTCATTAAAAGTTTAAATAAAATCCACGTCATCGTCTTTCTTCTCTTAATGAGTCGTGATTTGGTTTTTCTTCAGGATAAGCTTTTAAGTAAATTGCTAAATCATGATCGAGTGTGTCCCAGTTTACGAAACCTGCAATCTTTTTATAAATTTTATGAATGAGTATATTTCGATGCTTACAAAAATTTGTTAAGGGAATGAGTTGATGACCAGTTTCAATCTTTGCAGGGTAAGCTGTTTGACCACTTTGAATCGTTTTGGCGCCTATTTTATATGACCAGTTGACGAATTCAATCCACAATCTAAAGTAAATAAACCAATCTCGAGGAGCTTCATAATCAATACCTATAAATTTATTAATCACATGATCGTCTAAGTGAAAACATAACATAAAAGCAATTATTTCATTTGAAGATTGATGTCTTAGAATAATAAAGTGAGCTTCTTTTTCACGAGAGATAAACTCAAAGAATTCTGGTGTTAGTTCTTCGAATTTAGTTTTTCCTTTTAAATAAGTTTTTGAAAATAGACGGTAAAGTTGATGAAGGGTTTGATTGTCTGGAAGATGAATGACGCTAACTTCGAGAGGAGCCGATAAGCCTTTTTTCAATTTTTTCTTAAGTTGATACCTTCTTGATGCTTTAAGTGATTCAAAGTAATCCTCCGTTTTATTTCCTTTAAGCTTTAGAAGTGCTGATGGAAAGCTCACAAGAGGGAATAGATTTTTAGATTTAGAAATTTTTAAAAGTATTTGATGAAATGCTTCTGGAAAATCTTTCCATACCAACATAGAAGTATTATATTTTTTTGCTTGTTTTTCAGCAGCTTCTTGAATGCAAATAAAAATATCATCTTGAGTGATCTCATTATTTTTTAAAAACTGTGGGTCAATGCCGATATGTCCTTCATCAGAGCAGGCGCTTCCTATAAAAAAAGTACGTTGATATAAAAAGGACGGTATAAATTTACCGATTAACTTTATGACAGGAAGAACTATGGGGGGCATGACAAGTTCGATGGGCACATCCATAACAAAAGCAGGAGCTATACCGATAGGTTCACCATTATAGGAAATCAGTCCGTAAGTAAAAGTGAATTGTTTTTCAAGATGCGAGCATTCAAGCGATCGATACCACCATTGACCTTCGTATGGAGCTGGAAAGCAATTATCCCAGAGCACTTGCGGGATTTGCGATTCAGAATTAAGCCATTCAAGAGTGAGCTGTTGTATCATTTATGAGAATTATACTTAAAACCTTGTAATTCTTGACTTATGCGGAAATTTTTATTTTTTTTAACTTTACTTTTTTTTAGTAGCTTACTTTTTGCGGTTCATTCAGATTACTGTGTGACTTGTGAGCGAGATAAGCATGGCCGCATTAAAAGAAGTCTTGAAGTAAAAAAAGCTTTTAAAAAAATGCAGCCATGCCCGTCAACAGGCAAACCTTTTGGCGCTTGTCCCGGCTATATTATTGATCACATCATCCCTTTAAAGCGAGGTGGCTTAGATGATCCATCTAATATGCAATGGCAGACTCTAGAAGAGTCAAAAGAAAAAGACAAATGGGAATAACTTTTTATTTTGAGATCTGATTTCAAGTAATATAATCTATATGATGAAACGAAAAATCTTTTATATCGACTATCCTCAAGAACATCAGGGTGATGCATTACATGCTTATCAATGTAAGTACTGCAAAGTAGATACAGTGAAAATTAATGGCTTACTTGAAAATCATTTGCCAAATTGTCACTATAGAATTGAAAAAGAAAAAACGATTACTGAGTAAGTCTTTGACCAATTAAGGCGGCACCAATCACGCCTGCTGAATCACCTAATATATTCTTAACAATTGGCGTTGTCGGTACATCATTAAAAATACGTGCATAAACTTCCTCAATACCTTCTTTATATAAACTTTTTTCATTGGAAAGTCCGCCACCCAAGACCACAATGTCAGGATCCAGAATATTGATAAGATTCGCTAAGGCTTGACCAAAGCGCGCATAGAAATCTTGTTTAATTTTTTTTAAAGACTCATCTTTTAATGGCATTTTGAAAAAATCTATTGCCGAGATTACACTGCCTGTTTTATCTTTAATTCTTTTTTCTAAGCCACCCCCTGATATAAAACTCTCGACACAACCACTCGCACCGCAATAACAAGGTGATCCTTGAGGATCAATCACCATATGACCCCATTCACCCGCAATATTTTGAGGACCTTGTCTAATTTTTCCATTAAATACGATGCCACCCCCACAACCTGTTCCCATAATGACTCCAAACACAGAAGGGTATCCTTTGCCTGCACCCATTAATGCTTCTGCGAGAGCAAAACAATTAGCATCATTTTCAATGACAATATCATGCACTAGTTTATCTTCAAGAAGAGATTGAAGCGGCAAGCCATTTAAACAAAGGGTATTAGAATTTTTAAGTAGATGTGTTTTTTTTGAAATAGAGCCAGGCGTCCCTAAGCCGAGTGTATGCGATTTATTTTGTATTGACATAATTGCTTTTGAATAAAGTGCGTGGATTTGGTCAAAGATATGTTCACTACCCAAATGAGCTTCTGTGAGTAATCTTTCTCGAAAGAGGATCTTGTCCTGACTATCTAATACAGCCACTTCAATTTTAGTACCACCTAAATCAATACCAATATGATAATTGGAGGCCATTTAATTATTTTGAAAATGACGTCTGATATACCAGACAATGAAGATCGCTGCTCCACCTGCAATCACATAATGAAATTCGTGAAAATAAACTTTTAATGTGTCCCATTGCTCACCAAATACCATACCAATATATGCAAGTGCCCAGCACCATATAAAGGAACCTACAAAAGTGTAAATAATAAATTTTGTCATATTCATTCTTGCAATACCTGCAGGAAGCGCTATAAAAGTTCTCACTGCAGGAAGGAGGCGACCTATAAAAATAATGATTTCACCATAATTTTTAAACCAATCATCCGCCATCTTTAAATCTTTTTTAGAGATAAGTACGAAGCGACCATATTTTTCAGCGAGGGTTCTCCCACCTGTTTTACCAACATAATAAGCAGGTATAGAGCCCAATACACATCCTAGTGCACCCATGAAAGCTACGATCCAAAGTACCATCTCGCCTTTAAAAACAAGGTACCCTGCAAAAGGCATAATAATTTCTGAGGGTAATGGAATACAGGCTGACTCGATGGCCATCAATAAGACGATACCTCCATATCCCATACTCGATATGACACTCATAATCCAAACAGCCAACAATCCGATCAATTTTTCTAGCATGAGGTATAGCTCAATTAAGGTGGATATTGAATTCTATCGCATGTTACATAAACCTTTAATGAATCAGCAAATTTTTACTATAATGAATTAACCAATTTTAAAAAAAATATATATGAAACAGATGATAATTTTATTTCTATTTGCCTTCCTCTCAAGTTGTAGCATGATGACTTATACAAATCAGGGTAAACTATCAAATACAAGTCAAACTTATATTATCAACTGTGCCTTTTGGGATGCTTGTTATGCAAAAGCAGAGAAGTTATGTTCAAAGGGTTATAGTCTTGTAGATAAATCAACAAGCCTGCCTTACAGTTTAGAAATTTCATGTAAGTAACTTTTAATTATTAAACGATCAAATCTATTGTGCATGATATGCATCATTCCTAAAAAAAGTTAAATTTTTTTATTAACCAAAGTGATAATGTTTCTTCAGCGCTTTTTTAACATGCCAAGTGCAAGACAATCCTTCTTTAAAGGTGACAAGATCGCCCTTACCAAAATTAACAGGCTCGCCACCATCAGGCGTCACTGTCACTTCACCCTCTAAAATATAAGCAATCTCTTGTTCCGAATAACTCCAAGGAAAAGTGGATGGCTCTTTTGACCATGTAGGACAAGACTTTATACCTAAAGCATTAAGTCTCTCTTCACTTGGATTTTTTTCAACAATAATTTTAGACATCACGGCCTCCCATAAGATGAATGGATAATTCATTATAATAAGAATATTAAAATATTAGTAAATCATCATGCTCAATCTAGATCAAATGTATTTTTTCCCAAGACTCACTCAATGAGTAAGCAACAGATAGAAAAAGTAGGTTGGCATTTTGATCACAGCTATATAAAGCTTCCCAAAGATTTTTTTGTTCAGCAGCTCCCAATAGAAGTATCAAATCCAAAACTTATTTTATTAAATGAGCCTTTATTAAAATCTTTAGGATTGGATAAAGAAGCTTTAAGTCTTTTAGCGTGGGGCAATATTTTTTCTGGCAATGAAATTCCTGAAAAAGCATATCCTATAGCACAAGCATACGCAGGACATCAGTTTGGCCATTTCACTTTATTGGGAGATGGAAGAGCGGTCCTATTGGGTGAACAGATTAGTCCGGATGGCGAACGTTTTGATATTCAATTTAAAGGTTCTGGACAAACGCCTTATTCGAGACGTGGTGATGGCCGTGCTGCATTAGGTCCCATGCTTCGTGAATATATCATTAGTGAAGCGATGCATGCGCTAAATATCCCAACGACAAGAAGTCTCGCTGTGGTAGCCTCTGGAGACGTTGTTATGCGTGACGAGGTATTGCCTGGCGCTATACTCACAAGGGTTGCTAAAAGTCATATTCGTGTAGGTACTTTTCAATTCGCGTCCACATTGAATGATGTTAATCAATTAAAAATACTCGCTGATTACACAATCGATCGCCACTACTCAGCGTGTAGAGAAGAAGTCAATCCCTACCTTGCTTTTTTAAACGCAGTTATTGAAAGACAAGCTTTACTCGTCAGCCAATGGATGCATGTGGGTTTTATTCACGGCGTCATGAATACAGACAATATGTCGATCAGTGGCGAAACGATTGATTATGGCCCTTGTGCATTTATGGACCGCTATCATCCGGAGACTGTATTTAGTTCGATCGATCGTCAGGGTCGCTATGCATATGCCAATCAACCGCCGATCGCACAGTGGAACTTGGCAAGATTTGCGGAGACATTACTTCCACTCATAGATCAAGATACTGATAAATCGATTCAATTGGCATCTCATTCAGTGAATGGTTTTTCAGATCAATTTCAGAAGGCATGGTTAAAAGGCATGCGACAAAAAATAGGTTTACTTGATGAGGAGGCAGGTGATATAGATTTGATCAATGAATTATTAATTCTCATGCAAAAAAATAAGGCCGACTATACACTCACATTCAGACATCTTTCGTCAGATGCAATCTTAAAGGACGCTATTTTTGAAGATGTATCATTTAAAGCTTGGCACAAAAAATGGCTATATCGCATTCAAAAACAAAAAGAAGGTGAGGGAGCTTCAAGAGTCATGATGTTAAAACATAATCCAGCAGTCATCCCACGTAATTATTTGGTGGAGAAAGCGTTATTGCTTGCAGTGGCAGATCAAGATTACCGATTATTAAATGATTTTATTGCAGCACTTCAAAAGCCTTACGAGGATTCAAAACCGTTTAGCGAGCCACCTTTAGAGGAGGATAAGTCATATCAAACGTTTTGCGGGACTTAAAAAAGGGAATCACACATAAGGCGAATACACCTTATGTGTGAAAAATGAAATTATTTTGCTTTTTTAGCTTTAGGAGCTTCTTTTACTTTTGCAGGTTTAATAGATTTTGCAAGTTGAGCCTTAAGATCTTCAAGATCTTTGCTTTGCGCTGTTACTTTTGCTTCTAAGTCAGCCACAATAGCTTTCTTTTGAGCGTCAGCTTTTTCATAATCAGTCACTTTTTGGTTAAGTGTTGCAATTTGATCATTTAAATTTTTAATTTCTGCAGTTTGTGCGCTTAATTGATCTTCAGCGTTATAAGCGCTATATGAAAAATAACCTGCTACTGCGATTAAGATTGCAATGATGATGTTTTTAAAAGTGCCAGAGTTTTCCATCTATGATTCCTTCTTGATTATGTTGAATTTAAAAGTATTCTTAATATACACATACTCTCTTAGGTAGGCATGATATAAGAAAGTTCACCAATCTCAAAGTAACTGAGTATTTTTAGAGAAATAAAAAAACCCACATGAAGTGGGTTTTTTTAAATCAGTGACCAGTTATTTTAAAGCAATCACTTTTGCAGCTTTTGAACAAAGCTCACCACTTGATTTGTTTACCATGCCTACAATGTCTTCTGAGCGAAGATTGGCTTGTGCAAGTGCTTTTTCAGCCTCAGTTTGCGCTTTGCAAGCAAGTGCAAAGTCGTTATTTTTAACAGCGATCACACTTAAATTTTGTAAGCGCGCTGCACGCTCTAATTCATGAAGTTTTTCATTGCTTTGAATGAATGTGGACGCAGCCACTGTAGTTGAAATTGCTGCAACAGCAGCGACAATAATAAGACTTAAATGTACTGACTTTTTCATTTCTTTTCCTTTTGGGTTACATAAATATTTTGCACTTTTGATGCAAGTCAACATTTTAGAATATGATTGTTAATAAATTATGACAAAAATTCTAACTTCTAAATCTAGCTTATTTGAGTAGATTCAAATAAAAAAGCCAGCAAGTGAATCACAAGCTGGCTTTTTTAAGACTTTTTAATTCGAAATTATTTCGATTGAGATTGCTGGGCCTTAGCACAAAGCTCTTGATTGCTCTTGTGGATCATACCAAGCAGGTCTTCAGCTTTTGAGTGCACTTTACCTAAGTATTCTTCTGCTTCGCTTTGTGATTTACATGCGAGAACATAATCTTTATTGCCAATAGCTATTAAAGTTAAATTTTGTAGGCGAGAAACAGCTTCTAATTCTTTAATTTTTATTCTTGCATTAACATATTTGAATGTTACAGCTGCTGTTGCAACTAAACCAATTAATGCAACCGCTATTGTTACTTTTGTATTTTTTTTCATTACTTTCCTTAGATCGCATTTAAAATTTGAATGGTGGCCAGGGGCAGAATCGAACTGCCGACACGCGGATTTTCAATCCGCTGCTCTACCGACTGAGCTACCTGGCCATATGGAACTTCACAACAAAAACCGTGAAGAAGCGGAATTATAGCAAAAATGCTGACTTTTACCGAGTTTTAGCCCTGAATTTAGCCAATATCAGCGTCTAGGCAAGTGACGCTTGGTATTTTTATATCAATTTAGAAAAAGCCTGTTGATAGGATTAAAGTAAAATAATATTCATGAAAACTCCACCTCAAATCGCCCTCAAAGAAGCCTTTCTTTATTGGTTAAAACTGGGCTTTATTAGTTTTGGTGGTCCAGCAGGTCAAATCTCAATCATGTATCAAGATCTCGTTGAAAATAAACGATGGATATCTAAGAAACGTTTCTTACATGCGCTTAATTTCTGCATGTTATTACCAGGTCCTGAAGCACAACAACTTGCCACTTATATTGGTTGGCTTATGCATAGAACATTAGGCGGACTTATTGCAGGATTACTTTTTGTGCTTCCATCTTTCTTTATCTTAGTTTTATTGGGATTCATCTATATGTCTTATGGTGAATTACCTATCATCAAAGCCATATTTAGTGGTATTAAACCTGCAGTGGTCGCGATCGTATTATTTGCAGCTTTCCGCATTGGACAAAGAACGCTGCATAACTATATTTTAAGCTTGATTGCATTAACCTCTTTTATTGCCATATTCTTTTTTAAAGTTCCATTCCCCGTTATTGTGTTGTCAGCTGCTCTCATAGGTTGGATGGGTAGCCATCGTTATGCCAAATATTTCGAATCACATGCACATACAAACTTCAAAGAAAATACAAAGCATCAGCCCTCAATCATCGATGACAACACTGCTATTCCCATACACGCAAAATACAACACTCATAAGTTAGTTAAGACCTTAGCGATTGGATTGCTGATTAGCATCATCAGCTTTTCTTCTTTAATTTATGTTTATGGTTTTGATCATTTACTCACTCAAACCGCTTTATTTTTTACTAAAGCTGCACTACTTACTTTTGGGGGAGCCTATGCAGTCTTGCCTTATGTATATCAAGGGGTAGTTGAGCATTATCATTGGATATCACCACAGCAGATGATCGATGCACTTGCCCTTGGCGAAACCACACCCGGCCCATTGATTATGGTTATTACTTTTATTGGATTTGTGAGCGGATGGGTGAGTAATTTCATACCAAATCTCAATCCTATTTATGCAGCATTTCTTACAACGACTATTGCTACATTTTTCACATTCTTACCTAGTTTTATCATGATTTTTGTAGGTGCCCCTTTAATTGAATCTACAAGAAAGAATATTAAATTTGCAGCACCGCTAACTGCAATTACATCCGCAGTAGTAGGCGTGATTCTGAACTTAGCTTTATTCTTTGCTTATCATGTGTTTTGGAATGAGGGGACTTCGGCCATTAGTTATGTATCCGTATTAATTACTCTTATGTCTTTAATTGCCTTAATAAGATTTAAAGTGAATACTTTATATGTGATTTTTGCAAGCTGTATTGCTGGAATAGTTTTGTCTGTTTTTTAAACTTCTTTGATTGCCGAACTTATAACCTTATAAGATGAGCGTAACAAAAAGATTGATAACGCTAATCCTACTAAGATATCTGCCCATCCAGTATGAGTGAACCACACAATAAAAGAGGCTATGATTACAGCAATATTGTTTGCAATATCGTTTCTTGAGCATTCCCATACAGATGACATATTAATATCTTGATCTTTATGTTTTGTAAGTAGATATAAGCAAGTTAAATTACCTAATAGAGCTATAACACCAACTGCGCTCATGATCTCAAAAATAGGTGTTGTGTGATGAATGATGTGTTGAATGACTTGAGATAAAACAAAGAGCGCACCTATTAGAATTAATAAGCCCTTAAATAAAGCCACACGAGCTTTAGCTTGATTGCTTTTATAGATGACAAAAAGGCTTAACGCATAAGTAATGGCATCACCTAAGTCATCCAAACTCTCCGACATTAGTCCAGTAGATTGTGCGATTAAGCCTGATGTAAATACAACCACAAACAAAAAGATATTAATCGCTAAAACCATCTTAAGTGTTTTAGATTGATTCACTTTCATTGCTTCAACAGCACAGCTTTTATTTTCACAGCAATCTGACATTTGGCAAACCTAATAAATCAATTAAATATCATTATAACGACAATAAAATGTCATCAAAGATTTATATAATACCAATATGAAAACATTTAATATTCTGTTTCTCTGCACAGGCAATTCTGCGCGCAGCATTTTGGCTGAGGCGCTCATAACAACTTTAGGTGGCGGTAAATTTATTGGTTATTCAGCGGGCTCGAATCCAGCAGGAAAAGTAAATCCATTTGCTTCAGAGCTAGCCATAGAAATGGGCTATCCAAAAGAGAAGTTACGATCCAAGAATTGGGATGAATATAGCTTGCCTGATTCACCTCAAATGGATTTCATTATTACGGTATGTGATAACGCAGCTAATGAAGCGTGTCCTATTTGGTTAGGTCATCCATCAACAGCGCATTGGGGATTTCCTGATCCTGCTAGTGTTGAAGGAACAGACCTGATTAAACGAGAAGCATTTCAAAAAACATTATTAGGATTAAAAAAGAATATTGAAGCACTGATTCAGTTACCTATTGATCAATTAGATTTATTATCCTTAAAGAAAGCTATTCAAGAGATCCATGATGAATAAAAAATATTTAACAGAATTCCTTGGCACCGCAGCACTATTATCTGTCATCACAGGCTCAGGTCTTATGGGGCAAGCACTTTCGTCTGGCAATGATGCTGTGACACTACTTGGTAATAGTATTGCTACAGGCGCTGGGCTTTATGTATTGATTATGATTTTAGGTCCTATTTCCGGGGCACACTTTAATCCGTTAGTCAGTGTGATGGCCTACACCCACAAACAATTAAAACGAAAAGATTTATTACCTTATATTGCTTCGCAAATTACAGGCGCAATCGCAGGTGTTTGGGTCACACATTTGATGTTTAACTTGCCCATCATTCAAACATCAACAAAGATCAGAATTGGGTTAGGCATTTGGGTAAGCGAAGTGATTGCCACACTGATATTACTTACAGTGATTTATTTAGGATTAAAATACGCTAAGAAACATATTGCGATGATTGTGGCTTTAACAGTAACTGCAGGTTATTGGTTCACCTCCTCAACTTTCTTTAGTAATCCTGCTGTGACATTGGCAAGGAGTTTAACAAATACTTTTGTAGGTATTGCACCTGAGAATATTTTGGGTTTTGTCATTCCTCAAATTATTGCACTTATTTTCATACTTAAAATTATCAAGAAATAAGCGTCAAAACTTTTGACGCTTAAAAAATAAACCCACTTAAGCTATGTCCAACTTAAGTGGGTTTTAATACGCAATTTGCAGTAGTTTTAGGAGAAACTACAAGATAACTTTAGATTGATTTTGTTAAATTAATATGACAAAAAATTTAATTAGGATTTATTTTCATACTGTTTACTTTTATACAGACCTCATTAGCAGATGTATGAACCATACCTGCTAAATCCTTCGCATGAAAATCTGCTTCATCTAAAGCATTCTTCGATTCTTGAAGCGCCTTGCAAGCAAGTAACTTATCCCCGTTATTTAATGCAATCACAGCTAAATTTTCTAGTCGTAGGCTGTGTTCTAACTCGAAATGAGAGTTAAGTGTTTTTGCATAAATAATTCCAGCAGTGGTAAGGGAAGCTAATGTAATGCCAATCAGAATGAGGTTGATTAGTTTTAATTTTTTTCTTTTCATTTTCATAATTTGTATTCATCCGTAAAAGTGAAAAAGCACTTTAGAGCATTAATGTGAATGAATTATTAAATCAATATGAAGCTTTTATTAAATAAGGCATTAGAAGCTAAAGCTTTTTTTGTAATATTTCTTTCACAATTGAAGCCTATAGTTCGTAAATGCTTACTCAAAGCCAAGATCAGAATTCAGAATGCCTTCAATGTGGAGAATATAAATGTATTCAATGTGGCATGCATTTAAATCCTGATTTAAGTATGGACGCACATTTAATCAATTGTCAGCCACTAGCCCATCAACAAAGCTCACCTAAAAAATATGATTTCAGCCATTGGGCTGAAGATTAATTTTTTTAAAAATTAAAAAGACTGTCATAAAAGTTTTATATTTCTAGCGTTAAATAGTATTGCAGTTTGTAGCATTCTCCTTAAAACACTAATCCTTAACTTTATAACTAATAGCCTCTGAAATATTAAAGGGGCTATGCCATTTATTTTTTATGAGAAACTTTCAATATAATTTCGCGCTACTTAAAAAGACGCGTGAAGATATGGGCATTTCAAAAATTGAAATGGCTCACCAGTTATGTTTATCCGTTAATCAGATTAATTCGATTGAAGAGGATAACTTCAGATATTTCCCAGATGAATGTATTAAGCTTTATGCTATTAAAAAATATGCATTAGCACTTGCATTAAAAATTGATGATGTGGTCATTATGCAGAATGAGAGTTTTAGCCCTTTTAAATCATCTTCTGATACTTCAGTGCAACCTTATTTGATCAAGGGAAGCACTTACAGAAATAAGACGCAATACTTAAGAAAGACTTGGCTAGATTTACTCAGTCGATTGCTTAAAAAATAAGCGATTAAGAAATTGCCATAAAAATCATAGTGTTTTTGTAGTGATTCAAAATTAACACACAGACTTATCCACAGAATTTGTGGATACCTTATGAAAACGAATATTAATCCTTTGTCATAATTCTCGAGGGTCTTTTTGATAAGATACCGACTAAGTTCCTGTATTTCTCCGCAATAGTTCCTTTAAAAGTGTTTCTAGCCCCAGTTGATGGGGCTTTTTTTGTATATGAAAAAGTTATGTAAGCAAATAAGAGATTTTGGTAGGCAGTATTTACCCATGAAGATTTCTAGAGAAGATAAGGTATTTTTGTTGGTATTTGTTTGCACTCTCTTTATTTCAATTTCATTAACCTATTACGCAGGTAAATTATTTAAATAACATGATTAAATTCTTCACAAAAATAATCAAGCAAACACTTCGTGTTATAAGAAGTAACTATATTCTTATATTAGCTATTTTTGCTTTATTTTTAATCTTTTCATATTTTGTGCCCTTGTAATCAAGGTTTCATAATTTCTTCTCAAAATCATCACAATTCATCCTTAAGATAGGTATTGCTGATTAATTAACTTTAAAGGCTCCTACTTATGACAACTCTTGCTGAAATCTTAGTAAATACCAAACAAAAATTCTTTAAAAATGTCATCAAACAAGAATTAGATCATTTCCCTATATCACCTAAGCTTATTCAAGAAATTGATGATGTTTATACACTTGATTTTCTAGAACCTAGCTTTAGCGATCTTGAGAAAATTAAAAAACCTACACCTTATATGATTGTGGAAATGATGGAAGAGTGGATGGCTATATCCAATTTGGATGAATACCTTTATAACAATTATCCAAAAGACTGGTCAGCAATACAAGATATTATTTTTTACAACTTAAGAGATGAATTGTTAAATGCACATCACGAATATCATCACCCATCAAAAATTAATGATGACTATGGACTAAATGAAATGGCTTTCTATTACTAAATGACAACTGTAGCAAAACTTCTAGTCGAACATAAAACAAAGTATTTTTTTCGCGAACTAGAAGATGAATTATCTGAATTTAAGGCTTCAAAGAAACTTTTAAAAGAAATCGATGAAGCCTATCAGCATCATTTTTTAGAAATGTGTTTTAGTGGATTACAGCATAAGAAACAATTCTCACATCGTAGTGCAGATTTAATGATAGAAGATTGGATGAATCTCACGGGGTTATTACAGTATCTTCAGAAAAATTACAGAGAAGATTGGGTGGCTATTCATGACATCATTCAGCATAATTTGAAAGAAGAGTTGGTGAATGTGCATTACGATATTCATAATTAAATGAATGTAGTCATCATTATTTATTTTATAATGGACGCATGGATTTACAGTTCCTTGATAGCATAGAAACACTAGCCCATCGCTTGGGCACATCTATGTCTACCCTTTTTAAGATCACATTAATTATTGTGATTGCTCTTATTTTAACTAATCTCATCCGTCGCACTATTAATTTATTTAGTTACGAAATCGGCAAAAACTCAAGAGATCGAGATGCTGTCACAAGAGTGAATACTCTAGGTCGAGTGTTCAGATATATTGCATCTGTAACGATTTACTTAATTACTTTTATGCTGATTTTGAGTGAATTGAAGATCAATATTGCTCCCATTTTAGGCGCTGCAGGTATCGTTGGTGTCGCAATTGGATTTGGTGCGCAATCTTTAGTTAAAGATTATGTGGGCGGTTTATTTATTCTAATCGAAGATCAAATAAGACAAGGCGACACGATAAAAGTTGAAGATTATGAGGGCACAGTGGAGGAAATTACACTTCGCTTCGTAAGGCTAAGAGATTACGATGGCTTTGTTCATTTTATCCCTAATGGGCAAATTCGTATTGTCACTAATATGGGGCGTGACTTTTCATATGCCACATTTGATATTGCCTTAGGTTATGAAGTGAATCTTGATAAAGCGATCAAGCTTATGCAAGAAGCAAGCGAAAAGTTAAGAAAGTCGCTAATTTATAAAACCAAAGTGCTATCTGATATTGAGATTTCTGGCGTAGATCGTCTTAATGAATCCAATTTGGTGATTAAAGCGAGAATTAAGACACAAGCCATGGAGCATTCAAATATTAAGCGTGAATATTTACGCTTAACGAAGCAGGCATTTCAAAAGGCGAAAATCAAACCGCCTTACTCCCAGATTGTTGTGCACCGATCAAGATAATCAGTTACAAATTACCATGCCGTAGACGGCACCAAGCCATAAGCCTATCGTTGTGAGCATTGAAATTAAGAAACCAGGACCTCTTTTTTTAGCATCTTTTTCATAAGAGTCTGCATACCAAACGCGACCTACAATCCATAATAAACCAGCTACACCAGCACCTTTATCACTCATATAGATGGCATACAACCAGAGTGATGGAATAAAAATCACGAAATTTTCTAAAGTGTTCATTTGAACACGGTAAATACGTTCAAATACCTTATTACCTGTTACAGCTGGTGCTTGAATTTTATATTTATAACGAGCACGACTTACATTAAATGATGTGAACCAGACTAGTAAAGTTGAGAGTAATGTAATGGCTGAAGCGTTGAATAGTGAAATCATATTAATCTCCAAAATAATTTAATATATTCTATATCTTTTTTGTTAAATATATTCTTGAATAATTTCATGATGAGCGTATTTTGATAGAACTAATTCAGCATATCTAAATTAAGGAGGTAGTTATGGCTAGCATTTATGGTGATCAACATAGGAAACTTCAAGATAGCTTCGATACAAGAAAGCTAGCCGATCGTATTGAAGAGATTACGGTTAAACAAGAATTTGATGAAGATACAAAAGGCTTCATCGAAACGCGAGATATGTTTTTTCTATCCACCATAGACCACACCGGAAGGCCGACAGTTTCATACAAAGGTGGTGATCCAGGCTTTGTAAAAGTCATTGATAACACAACCCTGGTTTTTCCAAGTTACGATGGAAACGGTATGTATGTGTCGATGGGAAACATTACTGAAAATAATAAGATTGGTATGCTTTTTATTGCCTTCGATAGGCCGCATCGTATCCGTGTTCATGGATTAGCATCCATTGATAAAAATGACCCGCTATTAAATGAATATAAAGAAGCGGACTTATTAGTGAGGGTGAAGCTTACGGATCTTTGGCAAAATTGCCCACGCTATATCCATCGATATAAAAAAGAGGACGCATCACGTTATGTGCCCCGAGACAAATGTGAAACACCTTTAGCCGGATGGAAACAAACAGATATCGTTCAGGATGTTTTGAGTAAAAAAGATTTGGAAAAGGCTAAAAAATTAGGTGTGATTGAGATAGGCGATTGGATCGAAAAAATAAAGGCTGGAGATCCGACAGCCTAATATTTTTTTACAAACGTTTAGATCTTTTAAAATTGCTATAAATTTTATTTTTTAAAATGATGTGCTGGGTTAGCCAGAATAACCCTATATAAGTAAATGACGATAAGAAATACTGAGGCAAATAGTCCCAACCGTGTAATATGCTTTCTAATACTGAAGGATTTCCGAATCTGCCAGAAAAAAGATAATAAGTTTGTGTAGAAATTAAAAAAGCTAGAATTACAGCAATTGAAACAAAGGGAATAAAAATAGATAATTTCTGTAAAAATTTACGTTGGTTTAAAAAATATCCACTTACCCATAAGCTAGCATAGGCAGGGATTAGACCCCAGTAACCTTTTGTTAAACAAAATCCTAGATTTGGATCTAAAGCCGCCGCACCAAAATCTATAAATAATCCAAGTAAAAAAAATGTAATAAAAAATCTAATATTTCCGAGATAAATTCCACCAATTAAAAAAAGGGCAAGACTTGCGTCAGGGAGAGAATATAAAGTTGTTATATGACTGCCTCGAGTTAGTATCATTAAAAATGATAGAACTAAAATCAAAAAAAACTCTTGTGAGTTAAACCGGAGATATTTGATAGTCATAATTTTCCTTAAATTTGACAAGTAAATTTTACTTTAAATTATTGTGGTTCATATCGTATAGAGATAAAAAAACTTTGACTGGGCGTTTGATAACGAAAACCATCAGACTTCGGATTTCCTTCATAGGCATAAGTATAATTTTTTTCTAAAACATTATCTATTCGCGCATTCATTTTTAGGTCTTTGTTAATTTGATATTCAGCAAATAAATTTGTTTTGATATAACCAGGAATATTGTACAGGTTTGCTGCGTCATTGTATCTGTTTCCTGATCCTATAGCTTCAAAACCTAAATTCCAATTTTGAACGTAATAATTTAAACCCACTGTCCCAAAAAAATTACTTCTTCTTGGTAGGTATTTATCAGTACTTTCATTCATTGGAGATTGAACTGTGAAACTACTTTTGACCTGAAAATGATTTATAAAATGGCTACTTGACACTGTTGCGCCATAGATTTCAGCAGTATTGATATTGTAAGGTCGATAATTAGTTGTGCTATCAGAAATTATAAAGTCCGTTATTTTATTTTTAAATGTTACAAAAGAAAAAAATTCTGCATCAGATTGATATTTAAGTAGCGCTTCAACATTTTTAGATTTTTCTGGTTGTAAATCAGGATTAGCAGAACTACCAGCATAAAGATAATTAAATGTTGGTGACCTAAAAGCAGTACCAAAAGATGAGGCGATGGACCAATTGGAATTTATTGCAAAAGAATATCCAATATTTCCGGTGGCAGCATTTTGATAGACACTATTAAAGTCTTTCCTGATACTAGCTTGAAAATTATGATTTCCTTGATTCAGATTATAACCAATCATATAAGCATCATTTTGCCGATCTTTTTTTGAGTAACTTGTATCTGTTACATTAATTTTTTGATCTAGTTTGTCATACAAAAGAACCAGCGTTCCCAAAGGCAAAAGAATATCATTTTGCCAAGTGATTTGATTTTGTATTGTTCGATAAACGTTGTCAGCCTCTCTTGTAGCGGAAGAAATATACCTCTGTTTTTCGACATAGTCATCTATCCCCATTCCTACTCTGAGACTAGATTTCCAATGATTGGTGAGCTGACTATTAATGGTTCCACTTAGGCTTTCTTGATCCTGAGTATTTTTCCAATCAATATTTGGATCGTAATTTGCGTAGCGATTATCATATTTATTTTTACCTTGGCTTAAAAAGTATTGAAAGTTGATATCGAACTTTTCATTAATTTTATGGCTTAGAGAAGCAGAAGCACTATTATTTCTGTAGCCATCCTTATCTAAATTATAGATATTTGCTGGAGAATTTGCGTTAGGTTCGAAAGCAGAAAATCCTGTCGAGCTCTGACTAGATAGGTGAATAGCATAAGAGGTTGTATTATCACCTCCTCGAATACCGCCTTGCGCTATTGAGGTATTGTATTTACCGTACCCGAGCGAAATATAAGGTTTCAAACCATTCAAACCTTTTTTTGTAAAGATTTGAATGACACCACCAATAGCATCTTGACCATATAGGCTTGAGGCTGGCCCTCTAACGATTTCAATTTTTTCAATTTGTGATAAGGGAATATTTTCTATAGCAGTCAGACCTGCTGTAGCAGAATCAATTCTAATGCCATCTAATAAAATTACTGAATGTGTTGAGCTAGCCCCTCTCAAAAAAAGTGTAGAAACTTTTCCTTGCCCTCCATTGTTTGATATTTCTATTCCAGCCTGTTTTTGGAGAAGTTCAGGGAGTGAAGAGGATCCTGCAAGTTTGATTTCATCCTCAGAAATTAAAGTTATGTCAGCAATGATATTTCTTTTGGGGATAGGAGTTCGAGTCGCTGTTACAAAGATATCAGAGGTTTTAAGTGTGGTGTCTGCAAAAACATTTGTTATAAAGAGTTGAGTCATCATTAGACTCGATAGAATAATTCTTTTCATAGTATTCCCTGAATAATCATGCAACCCCGCATGAGATTAATGAGCAGAAATACTTGAGGAAGAAATATAAAGTGAAAGAATGCTCACTATTTCAACACCACTCCCCGTAGTATTTCTATGTGAGTTAATAGGCCGGTCTCCGGACTCGTAAGATTTGATTCATGACCTTCCCAAAATAAATTCAGTGGCTGTGTATATGAATCCGCGCTTACTTACCGTTGCGGGGGCAGTATAGGAATTGTAATTAAACTCACCTATTTCCCAGTTTCAATGTTTTCTTAAATAAAGGTAAACCTTAAGAAGACATCACCTAACAACTTGAAATCATCGTAGCACATCTTTGCTATACTAAAACTTAACGAGTTATAAATTTATTGATTGCAATGCAAAGGAAATTTAGCTATGGCAAGAACAGTGAAATGTGTAAAGTTAGGCAAAGAATTAGATGGATTAGATTTTCCTCCTTATCCAGGACCCTTAGGTAAGCGCATTTATGAGAGCGTCTCTAAAGAAGCATGGGCAGGATGGCTTAAACATCAAACCATGTTGGTCAATGAAAACCGATTAAGTTTTGTGGATCCTGCTGCAAGAAAATATCTCACTGAACAAACGGAAGCTTATTTCTTTGGTGATGGCGCAGATAATGCGTCTGGATATGTGCCACCAAAAACATAATTAGAAAATGTAGATATAAAAAAACACTTCCTAGGAAGTGTTTTTTATTTTAAAAAGCATTATTCAGCAAGTGCTTTTTTAATTTCTTTGATGGTTGAGTGTCTAATGTCTGCGCCCTTCACAGCATAAACAATGTGCTCTGAAATATTTTTGCAATGATCACCAATACGCTCTAATGCTTTAGTCACCACAAGTAACTCTAGTGAAACCGTTATCGCTTTTGAGTCTTCAAGCATGTAAGTCAGCAAGCCTCTAATAGTTGAGCGATATTGATCATCAACCGCCTCATCTTTTTTGGCTATTTCTAAAGTTTTACTGATGTCGAGTCGCGCAAATGAATCTAAGACAGTTTTAAGCATCGAATGCACTGCTTCTACCATCAACTTAATTTCACCAATTTTAAGTTTTTTAATATTTGGGTTTTCATTCACGCGAATAGTTGTGCGTGCAATTTTTGTCGCCTCGTCACCAATGCGCTCTAAATCTGTAATTGACTTAAGAATCATGATGATCATGCGAAGATCACCTGCCGCAGGCTGTCTTTTTGCAATAATACGAGAAGCAGCTTCGTCAATTTCCATTTCGAGGCTATTAACCTCATCATCGATCTTGATGACTTTTTTGGCTAGATCCACATCATCTTTTTTGAGCGATTCAATAGCAGAAAGTATATTCTCTTCGACTAATCCACCCATTTTCAAGACTTTAGCTCTGACGGCTTCTAATTCTATGTCGTATTCTTTATAACTATGTTCTGTAACCATATTTCGCAACCTTTATAAATACTTACAAATATTTAACATTTCATTCTATTCTTTAAATATGACATTTTTAAGACTTAAAAAGTTTATTTTTTTATAGTCTTAACTCCATCATTTGTAGCCAACAAAAGAATATTGGCAGGTCTTGCTGCGAATAGACCATTTGTAACTACACCCACGATTTGATTGATGGTTGCTTCCATCGCGACAGGATCTTTAATTATTAGACCATGTACATCTAAGATAACGTTGCCGTTATCAGTTGTAAAGTTTCTTAATTGCGGCTGTCCACCCAATCTAGTGAGTTCTCGAGCCACATAGCTTTTAGCCATTGGAAGCACCTCCACAGGTAAAGGAAATTTACCTAATACAGGCACATATTTAGTTTCATCACAGATACAGATAAAGGTTTTAGCAACCGCTGCCACAATTTTTTCTCGAGTTAACGCACCACCGCCACCTTTGAGCATATGCATGTGCTCAGTGATTTCGTCCGCACCGTCGACATAAATATCCATGCTATTAACGCTATTGAGGTCGAAAACCTCAATGCCATGTTTGCGTAAGCGATCCGCTGAGGCCTCGCTACTCGCCACCGCACCATCAATCTTATGTTTGACTTTTGCTAATTCATCGATGAAGTAATTTGCTGTAGAGCCGGTGCCCACACCAATGATGCCAGACTTCACATATTCAATTGCAGCCTTTGCAACTTGCTGTTTTAATTCGTCTTGCGTGAATGCCATTTTTACTTAAACCTTTATATTTTATTTATAATGATGCTTTAACATCTATCATACACGCCAAGGCGACTCTTGAAAATTAGCATATGAAGAACGACTACGTAAAACGTATTAATGAAGCGCGTGTATATGACGTGGCAAAGAAGTCCCCACTTGAATTTCAAACACATCTTTCCAGTCGTTTTCATAATCAAATTTTTTTAAAACGGGAAGATCTTCAGCCCGTCTTTTCATTTAAATTACGTGGTGCCTATAACAAGATGGCAAGCCTATCTAAGGCGCAGTTAGATAAGGGTGTCATCGCAGCTTCCGCTGGCAATCACGCACAAGGCGTTGCGTTAAGCGCACAAAAATTAGGGTGTCGTGCTGTCATTGTCATGCCTACAACAACTCCGCTCATCAAGATTGATGCCGTCAAACACCGAGGTGCTGAGGTTGTGCTTTGGGGTGACTCTTATTCTGATGCATACAAACACGCACTTGAGATCGAGAAAAAAGAAGGGCTTACTTTTGTTCATCCTTATGATGATCCAGAAGTCATCGCAGGTCAGGGCACAATTGCAAAAGAAATTTTAGATGATTATAAAAAACCGATTCACGCAGTCTTTTGCTGTGTGGGGGGTGGAGGCCTTCTTGCAGGGATGGCGACATATATTAAAGCCATACGACCTGAAATTAAAGTGATTGGTGTCGAAGCTAAAGATGCTGAAGCGATGACTTTATCTTTAAAAGCAGGCAAGCGTGTAGTACTTGATCAAGTGGGGCTATTTGCAGATGGTGCCGCAGTGAAGGAAGTAGGTGAAGTAACTTTTCCACTCTGTCAGTCTTACGTTGATGAAATGATTGTGGTCGATAATGATGAGATTTGTGCAGCCATTAAAGATGTGTTTGAAGATACGCGTTCTATTTTAGAGCCAGCAGGTGCTTTATCAGTCGCAGGCATGAAGTCCTATATTAAGAAGCATAATCTAAAAGGTGAAACCCTAATCGGTATTGCATCAGGTGCTAATATGAATTTTGATCGCCTGCGTTTTGTTGCAGAGCGTGCCGAAATCGGAGAAAAAAGAGAGGCTGTACTCGCGGTGACTATTCCTGAAAAACCAGGTGCATTTAAAAATTTCTGTAAGTTATTGGGTCAGCGCAATATCACCGAATTTAATTATCGATTTTCAGATCCTAAAGAAGCGCATATTTATGTAGGCTTAGCTACCAATAGTGCGGACGAAGCATCACAACTGAAAGCTATGCTTGATAAAGAAGGTTTACCTACAATTGATCTTACCGACAATGAAGTTGCTAAGCTTCACTTAAGACATTTGGTAGGCGGACATGCGCCGCAAGCTAAGAATGAAATGGTTTTTAGATTTGAGTTTCCAGAAAAGCCAGGAGCTCTCATGAAGTTTTTAGAGACGATGGGTCACAATTGGAACATCAGTCTATTTCATTATCGTAACCATGGCGCTGACTTTGGCCGTGTCTTAGTGGGTATGCAAGTGCCACCAGAAGATGAAATTAATTTTGAAGTCTTTTTGAATCAATTAGGTTATCCCTTCTGGGATGAAACAAATAATCCAGCCTATAAACTTTTCTTAGGTTAATGCTTCCTTATTTTCATGAGACGTTAAAGGGAGAAATCCCCTGGAAGATTTTTCATAGTTATTTAATAATTAAAAATAGAACATTTTAGGAGAATAGAATGCAGGTTATAAAGCCAGTCGTCGCAATAGGATTACTTATTTCGTCTTTGTTCGCAAATGCTGAAGATCGAGGTAAGGCTTATGTATCTAATCAAGAGGGTGGGGTCAGTATTATCAATTTAAATACCATGGAAACAGAAGGCTCAATCGATATTCAAGCTAAGAATCCGCGTGGCATCGGCGTGACAGAAGACGGAAGCTTTTTGATTACTGCAAATAAAGACAATGAAAATTTATCCGTGATTGATTTAAAAACAAATCAATTTGTGAAGTATATCCCAGTGGGTAAAAATCCAGAATTTGTTCGTGTCTATAAAGGATATGTGTTCGTGTCAACAGAGCCAGCATCGTCTGGCAAGCCACCTGCAGCAGGCCAAGAAGATGACGATAAAGATGAAGTAAAAATCCCTGCTCGTATTGCAGTGGTTGATTTAGCTAAGGGCAAAAAAGTTCGAGATATTATCGGCGGCCCTGAAACAGAAGGTATTGAATTTAGTAAAAATGGCAAAGAAATTATTGTGACTAATGAGGCCGATAACACAATCACAGTGCATAACTTTAGTAATGGTAAATTATTAAAAACTATTTCAACCAAAAAATACGGAGATCGTCCTCGTGGTATCAAGGTAGCACCTAATGGAAAGTATTACGTGTCTACTTTGGAGATGGGAAATAGTTTTATTGTCCTAGATAGTCAATTTAAACACCTTAAAACGATTGCTACAGGTGAGTCACCTTATGGTGTGAGTTTTGATCGAGAAGGCAAACGATTATTTGTTGCAACTTCAAAAGCAAAAACATTAGAAGTCTATGACACTAGTAATTTTGAAAAGATTAAAGATATTCCAACAGGCCGACGTTGTTGGCACTTTACTTTTTCACCAGATGATAAGGATATCTTGCTTGCTTGTGGAAAATCAGATGAAGTGCTCGTGATAGATACAGAAAAATTAGAGGTAACTAAACACATTCCTAATAAAGAAATCCCATGGGGTGTCGTGACTTATCCTAAGGCCATGGGTAGTTTAGATAACGTTAAATAAAAAATAGTCTTACTTAAAAAAGCCCAAAGCATATTTGGGCTTTTTTTATTTTAAATGCTTTTCAATAAACGCCCATTCATCTTCGGTCACGGGCGTAATCGATAAGCGATTACCTTTTTGGAGTATGCGCATATTTTGCAGTGCTTTAAATTCTCTTAATTCTTTTAGACTTAATAAATTTGTTTTTTTAACGAGTGTCACATCCACATTAAGCCAGCGTGGATTTTCAGGTGTTGATTTTGGATCAAAATACTTGTGACCTTTTTGAAATTGAAAGCGATCAGGGTAGGCAAGTTTACTGACTTTAACAATGCCAGCAATACCTGGCACATCACAATTTGAGTGATAAAAGAATGCGAGGTCGCCTACCTTCATCAAATCTCGCATAAAGTTTCTCGCTTGGTAATTTCTAACGCCATACCAATCGATTGTTTGTTTAGGGAGTTTTGCTAAATCGTCTATTGAAACATCAGACGGTTCAGATTTCATGAGCCAGTAACGCATAGTTTATAAAATAAAAAAAAGTTAAGTGGATGAAAAAGAGTTATGTTGATTTTCTTAAGTGTTGCCTAGACCAGCATCCTGAACCAAAGGTTCAAGGGGTAAAAGCCTAAGGTGCATTAGGTGCAATCGCCAAGGGCGTCTTAAAAGAGCGCCCAATTTAGATCGCTCACACCGCAACCTGATGAGCTAAAACCGATGCTATAGACTAGTTCAAGGAATTATTAGCCTAAGCAACACTTAAAAAAACAAACGTGCTCATCGAATGTTTGTTAAAGAATAGGCAGATCTTTAGTTTTGTGCAAGCACTTCATCGATTTGATGTTCGATTGATGAGATTTTATGGCGGAATTGAGATATATCTATACCGTCAGAAGAATTTTGATTGAGAAGTTCATTGGTGATGTTGAGGGCTGCCATGATGATGATACGATCGATACCTACAATCGACCCTTGAGATTGAATGAGGTCAATTTTTTGATTTAGGTATTGCACTGAATCTAATAAACTTTTTTCCTGACCTTCTGGACAGGCGATGATAAATTCACGAGCCATGATAGTGACCGTTACATTTTTTGAGCTCATCGATTTTCCTCAGGCAATTGCCTCATCATTTTTTCAAGACGAAGACTTGCTTCTTTCATGTTGGATTGAAGTTTTGTGAGTAAAGCTTCAGAGGAGGCTAGTCTTGTTTCGAGCCCCTTATTTTTTTCTTGAGCAGATTCAATTAAGCTGATGAGCTGCTTAATTTTTTTTTCTAGAGCGATGAGTTGTGCTTCCATACCTTCACTATAGTTTAAAGAATTGAAGTGCGTCAATAGTGCTTAAAGAAATTAAATAAATCATGATTTCTTTTTAGCTCTTGGATGTGCTTTATCGTAAATATTTGCAAGATGCTGAAAGTCTAGATGCGTATACACCTGAGTCGTACTAATATTTGCATGACCTAACATTTCTTGAACGGCTCTTAAGTCTTGGCTTGATTGTAAAACATGTGAGGCAAAACTATGCCTTAATAAATGCGGATGTACAGTACTATCAATACCCTGTTTGATAGCCCACATTTGAATGCGGTACTGAATAGCACGAGCTGTCATGCGTTTACCACGCTCAGTAATAAATAGTGCATCAGCAGATTTTTCATCTATCTTAATCGTTGTGCGTTTTTCAATCCATGACTGCATCGCATGAATCGCTTTTTGACCTATCGGAACGATGCGCGTTTTATTACCTTTACCCGTCACGGTGATCACGCCTTCTTGAAGATCAAGATCATTAATATTAACGTTCACCACTTCACTTAAACGCAATCCAGATGAATAAAATAATTCTAAGAAAGCTTTATCTCGTAAACCTAATAATGTTGTGTCATCAATCGAGATGAGTTTGACCATTTGCTCGATCGATAAAGTTTGTGGCAAGGTCTTGGCACTTTTAGGCGCATGAACATCTTTAACAGGATTTTCTTTAAATTGATGACGCTCAATGAGGTAGTCAAAAAAACCTCGCCATGCAGATAACATACGGGCGATAGATTTGCCGTGGAGTCCTTGGCTATTAAGTTTAGCGCTTGCACGCCTGATGTCTTGAATGGTGATCGACTCAAAACGTTCATGCTCGATGAGTGTAACAAGTTGAGCCAGATCGTGCGTATAACTTTTAATAGAGTTATGGCTAAGCCCTTTTTCAAAGGTGAGGTAATCAATATAACTTTTTTGGAAGTGATTATGTTCCATAAGGCTTATGTGATTTCAATATCTCCCTCAAAAAGCGTTACAGCTGGACCTTTCATCATCACGGAATTTTTATCACCCTTCCAGTCAATAGATAATGATCCGCCCGGCATATCAACTTTGACAGGGGAGATCAGAAGATCACGCTTAATCCCGGATACAACTGCAGCGCAAGCTCCAGTGCCGCAAGCAAGTGTTTCACCCACACCTCTTTCAAAAACACGCAGACGAACATGATGCGGCGTTACAATTGTCATAAATCCAACATTCACACGTTTTGGGAAAAGTGGGTGTGATTCCAAATAAGCACCTAATGTTTCGACAGGAGCTTTATCGATGTCTTCAACTGTAATCACTGCGTGGGGATTCCCCATGGATAATACAGCCACATTTATCATTTCTTTTTGATTTGGCAAATCTATAGTAATAGAGTATTCATTTTTTTCTCTATCTGAAATAAATGGAATCAGTTTAGGATTAAAAATAGGTTCACCCATATTTACTTCAATCATATGTTCGTGGTCTTCAGTCAATGTAATGACGCCAGATTTTGTTTCAACACGAATCGATTCTTTTTTAGTTAAATGTTTATCTTTTACAAATCGATAAAAACAACGCGCACCATTGCCGCATTGTTCTACTTCACCACCATCTTGATTAAAAATACGATATTTGAAATCAACGTCTTTGAGTGTTGTGTTCTCAACAACTAAGAGCTGATCAAATCCAATCCCGAGTTGTCGATGAGATAAAGATTGAATGATCTCTTGAGTTAATTGGAAAGGAGACTTTGTATGATCCAGCACTATAAAGTCATTACCAATCCCATGCATCTTTGTAAAATGAAGTTTCATAAAATGATTGTCTCTTATTTGTTTGGTTTTTTAAACCGCTGATAATTCCAAAGATACTGAGTTGGATATTTTCGAATGAGCAATTCAAGTTGATCATTAATACCTTGCGGTGAATGATCAGACCCCAAGGGTTCAATATAGACTTCATAACCTTGCCCTTTTGAAAGTCTATGACCAAATCCAATAAGCACAGTGGCTTTTGATGATTCTGCAAGCTTAGAAACAAGGGTCATTGTGTAGGCAGGGGTATTAAAAAATTGAGTCCACTCACCCTGGCCCTCATTGGGCACCTGATCGGGCAATACACCAATAGCTTCCCCCTTTTTTAATGCCTGCATGAGTTGCTTAACGCCTTGGATGTTAGCTTCAGCAAGATGAATCTGTGAGTGACGTCTGCCGGATAAAACAATATTGGCTAGCCATTTTTGTTTTGGACGTTTAAAAAGAACAGTGATGGGATGAAAGTGCGCATAGTATTGAGCGGTAATTTCAAAACAGCCCAGATGAGGGGTTAAAAAAATAATACCTTTTTTCTTTTTAAGCGCAGTTTCAACATGCTCCCACCCATAACATTTTTTGACCCAACGAAAATTCTTTTGAGGTGCATTAAACCAAATTGCAGGCGCTTCCATCAGGCACTTTCCGATTTCTCGAATTACTGACGATGTGAGTTTTTTTAAATCATTTCTATCTGATGAAGCAAAAGCACGTTTTAAATTTGTATCGATACGCTCTTTAAATCGACGATCAAATTGATAAGCGACCCTTCCAAATAACCCACCTAGTGCATGCAATAGAAAGAGGGGTAATTGAAAGAATATAGCAATGAAAGATAAGAGTAGTCTTGATAGCATAATTGTATTTAATCGCGATATTTTGCTATTCTAAACGCTTTACGTAATTTAAAACTTGGAAAAAACTATGAGTGAGTATTTATTTACCTCAGAATCAGTCTCTGAAGGTCATCCAGACAAAGTAGCTGATCAGATATCCGATGCGATTCTTGATGCTATTTTAGAACAAGATCCTTCAGCGCGTGTTGCAGCTGAGACTTTAACAAATACTGGGCTTGTGGTTTTGGCAGGCGAGATTACGACCACCGCGAATGTGGATTACATTAAAGTAGCGCGCGATACGATTCGCTATATTGGATATGACAATACGGATTACGGCATTGATTATAAAGGTTGCGCAGTTCTCGTTGCTTACGACAAGCAGTCACCTGATATTGCGCAAGGTGTGGATGGCGCCTCAGATGATCCTTTAGATCAAGGTGCTGGTGATCAAGGACTTATGTTTGGTTATGCTTGTGATGAAACAGCACAGTTAATGCCTATGCCCATTTGGTTATCCCATCGATTGATGGAAAGACAGTCCTACTTAAGAAAAGATGGCAGGCTTCCTTGGCTTCGTCCTGATGCTAAAGCTCAAGTCACTTTAAAGTATAAAGATCACAAACCACATTCAATTGATACCGTGGTCCTCTCAACGCAACACGATCCAGAAGTCTCACTGGAGACCATTCGCGAATCAGTGATTGAGGAAATTATTAAACCTATTCTGCCTAAAGAGCTTATTAAAGGTGACATCAAATATCTTGTAAATCCTACAGGTCGATTCGTGATTGGAGGACCTCAAGGCGACTGCGGGCTTACTGGACGTAAAATTATTGTAGATACTTACGGCGGTTCTGCGCCGCATGGTGGCGGTGCTTTCTCGGGAAAAGATCCTAGTAAAGTAGATCGCTCAGCAGCCTATGCTGCGCGCTATGTTGCTAAAAATATTGTGGCTGCAGGATTAGCTTCTCGTTGTTTGGTGCAAATTTCATATGCGATTGGCGTGGCAAGACCCACTTCAGTGATGGTTGAAACTTATGGCACAGGCAAGATTACAGATGATCAATTGACCGCATTGGTCCTCGAGCATTTTGATTTAAGACCTAAGGGTATTGTAAAAATGCTTGATCTGTTGCGCCCTATTTACAGGAAAACCGCGGCTTATGGACATTTTGGTCGCGATGAACCAGAGTTTTCATGGGAAACAACAGATAAAGCTCAAGCCCTTAAATCCGCAAATTAAATATTTGAACTTTAGTAAGTATTTGAGTCCTAAATACTTTTAATCTATAATGCATCTCTTCTGAGGAACGCTGCGAGATTTTTTCATAAGATCCCAGGCTCAGATTACAAGTTTACTTGTAAACGGCGTTCACCAATTTATAACCGTGCCAGTCACGGGGTGTTGGTGGATACCGAAACATCCCAGCTGGTCACTTAGCATTCAAAAGGAATTTAAAATGAATACAGTGACTAACCAAAATTTAAATACACAAGACTATCTCGTTGCCGATATTAATCAGGCTGATTTCGGTCGAAAAGAAATCGCTATTGCAGAAACTGAGATGCCAGGACTTATGGCTATTCGCGAAGAATATGCAAAAGAAAAACCATTAAAGGGTGCCCGCATCAGTGGATCATTGCATATGACGATTCAAACAGCCGTATTGATCGAAACACTTAAAGATTTAGGCGCTGAAGTGAGATGGGCGTCTTGCAATATCTATTCAACCCAAGACCATGCTGCTGCTGCGATTGCTAAGAGCGGCACCCCTGTTTTCGCTTTTAAAGGTGAAACGCTTGATCAATATTGGGAATATACACACCGTATTTTTGAATGGAGTGATGGTGGCTATACCAATATGATTTTAGATGATGGCGGTGATGCAACTTTACTTCTTCATTTAGGTACGCGTGCAGAAAAAGATGCTTCAGTGATTTCGAAACCTTCAAGCGAAGAAGAGATTTCTCTTTTTAATTCAATTAAACAAAAATTAGCGACAGATCCTCATTGGTATTCTGTGAGACTTAAGCACATTAAAGGCGTGACCGAAGAAACCACTACAGGTGTTCATCGTTTATATCAAATGCATAAAGAAGGTAAATTAGCTTTCCCTGCTATTAATGTTAATGATTCAGTGACCAAATCTAAATTTGATAATCTTTATGGTTGTCGTGAATCTTTAGTAGATGCTATTAAGCGCGCAACTGATGTCATGATCGCAGGTAAAGTAGCAGTTGTAGCTGGGTACGGTGATGTAGGTAAGGGTTCAGCGCAAGCACTTCGTGCTTTATCAGCCCAAGTGTGGGTGACTGAAATTGATCCTATTTGTGCTCTTCAAGCTGCGATGGAAGGATATCGCGTGGTGACTATGGATTATGCAGCTGAGCATGCAGATATTTTTGTCACAGCGACAGGCAATTATCATGTGATTACGCATGACCATATGTCGCGCATGAAAGACCAAGCCATCGTTTGTAATATTGGTCATTTCGATAATGAGATTGATGTTGCATCATTAAGTGATTGCAAATGGGAAGAAATTAAACCGCAAGTAGATCACGTCATTTTCAAAGATGGTAAACGTATCATCTTGCTTGCAAAAGGTAGGCTTGTGAATTTAGGTTGTGGTACAGGACATCCAAGTTATGTCATGAGCTCATCTTTCGCGAATCAAACTATTGCTCAAATTGAATTATTTGCTCACGCTGAAAAATATCCTGTGGGTGTTTATACTTTACCAAAACACTTGGACGAGAAGGTAGCCCGCTTGCAATTGAAAAAATTAAATGCACAACTTACAAGCTTGTCAGAAGCGCAAGCTAAGTATATTGGCGTTAAAGAAGAAGGCCCTTACAAACCTGAGCACTATCGTTATTAATAATGGCTAAAAAAGTTTCTTATAGTTTTGAGTTTTTCCCTCCCAATTCACCGGAAGGGATAAAAAACTTAGCAGATACGCGTCAGCAGTTATCCGCATTCAAGCCTGAATTTTATTCAGTGACATTTGGTGCGGGTGGCTCAACACGCGATCGGACTCTTGAGACAGTATTAGAAATAAAAAATGAAGGTTTTAATGCGGTACCTCATATTTCAGGCATTTCATCGACAAAGACAGAAATTAAAACTTTACTTAATCAATATCAGCAGCATGGTATTAAGCATCTCGTGGCTTTGAGAGGTGACGTGCCTCAGGGCGAGCTACCAAGTGGAGAATTTAAACACGCTAATGAATTAGTAAGCTTCATTCGGCAAGAAACGAATGATTACTTTCATATTGAGGTGGCGGCCTATCCCGAATATCATCCTGAGGCTACCTCAGCACAAATAGATATTCAAAACTTTAAAAATAAAGTGGCTGCTGGTGCTAATTCAGCTATTACACAATTCTTTTTTAATGCTGATGCGTATTTTAGATTTATGGATGAATGTTTGATTGCAGATATTGACGTGCCGATTATTCCTGGCGTAATGCCCATTTACAACATTAAGCAATTAGCTCGTTTTGCCTCAAATTGTGGTGCAGAGATACCTCGTTGGCTTAGAATTAAATTGGAAAGCTACGGAGACGATTTGCCTTCCTTAAGATCATTCGGTGTGGACGTCATATCTGAACTTTGTGAAGTATTGATTGGGTGGGACGTACCAAGCTTACATTTCTACACCTTAAATCAAGCAGGCATTATTTCCCGCATCATTCAAAATATAGAAGGTAATTAGTGTAAAACTAAGTTGTGATCTTGATAGATTGCATCTTCTATAAATAAGAAGTCTTTTTCACGGCCTTCATTCCAAAGAGCCATCATAACAATCCAACGCATTTCTTCGATATTAATGTGTTCTTGTTTGAGCGCCATAGCACGATCAAGAATAATTTCTCGTTCATTTGCATCCAGGACTTTCGCTTGTTCTAGGAACAATACAAACCCAAGACTTTCAGCGCTTATCTTTTTTTGTTCGTTATCTGAGTACATACGATAGCCCAAGGAAGAGCAAGCGCTATTTTTTACAGGAATAGCATTTGTCATCGCTTTTAACTGGTTAAACCAAGTAAAGGCGTTTTCAATGTCTTGATTATCAAATCCTGCAGCTTCAAGTTCTGCTGTAATACTTTTAAAGTCAGGTAAATTTTGTGTGCTCAGATAATTTTCAAACATATAGATAAGCAGTTCTAGCATAAAGATTCCTTTACGATAGTGAGTGAAAAATGACTTAGAAGTAAGTGAAAGCTAAATGAATTTGAGTCAGGTAATTGAGCTATTAGCAAAGTATAATATTCTTAATATGTCTAATAAGTTTAAGGTGTTTAGACCTTGTAGACAAGTTATCAGCAATAAATAAAATAATCAACATTTATGGCAATTTTAAATATATTAAATTATCCTGACCCGAGACTGCACACCATTGCAAAACCTATCGAAGTTGTGGATAACTCAATTAGGAAACTTATCGATGATATGGCTGAAACTATGTATGCTGCGCCTGGCATAGGATTAGCTGCAACCCAAGTCAATCGCCATATTCAATTAATTTTGGTAGATGTTTCCGAAACAAAAGATAGTTTAAAGGTTTTTATTAATCCTAAAATTGTTGAATCATCAGGGCAGCAAGTATATGAAGAGGGTTGTTTGTCTGTGCCTGATGTGTTTGACTCGGTGACACGTGCCGAACGCATTAAGGTAGAAGCGCTTGATCGAGAAGGAAAATCTTTTGAGCTTGAAGCGGAGGGTTTATTAGCCGTTTGTATTCAGCATGAAATGGATCATCTTTTAGGTAAAGTATTTGTAGAGTACCTATCCCCATTAAAGCGTAACCGTATAAAAACAAAAATGAAAAAACGCGCTAAAGAGCATTTGATTAATGCTTAAATTTGCCGCATCTATATCGTGAATTCTTTAAAAATCATTTTTGCTGGCACCCCAGATTTTGCTGTACCAGCTTTGCAGGCTCTTCATGACAAAGGTTATGAGGTTGTAGGTGTATTAACTCAACCAGATAGACCATCAGGTCGAGGTTTAAAGCTACATTCAAGCGCTATTAAATTGAAAGCCAATGCATTAGGTATTCCTGTTTATCAGCCTTCAGAATTAAAAAGTAAAGAATCTTACGAAATGTTAGCTGCCATTGATTTTAATGTGATGATTGTGGCGGCTTACGGACTCATTATTCCTCAAGCCATTCTAGATTTACCTTCGCTAGGTTGTTTTAATATACATGCGTCACTTTTACCGAGATGGCGAGGTGCTGCACCCATTCATCGTGCTATTTTGATGGGGGACGAATCAACAGGCGTCACTATTATGCGCGTCATTCAAAAACTAGATGCAGGCGACATGATTAAAAAAACTAAAATTCAAATCAGCGAAAATGATACAACCGAACAATTAACAAAAACGCTTGCAGATTTAGGTGCGCATTTAATGATTGAAGTGATGGAGGAGTTAAAGATAAAAGGCGAAGTTCAGTCTACACCTCAGGATGAGGCAAGCGTGACTTATGCTGAAAAGGTGACTAAAGAGGAATCGAAAATTGATTGGCGTGATACTTCTTTGGCTATCCTTCGAAAAATAAGGGCATTTAATCCATTTCCAGTCGCGCAAACTGAATATCGTGAGGCTGTTTGTAAAATATGGGATGCAGAGACTGGTGAAGATAATGACAAGAATGCTAAGCCAGGACAATTTATTAAGTTAGATGAGTTTATTCATGTGAAATGTGGCGAAGGGGTTTTGTTAATTAAAGAGCTTCAAATGCCAGGAGGTAAAAGATTAAAATCTAAGGAATTTATTTTAGGACATCGACCTATTTTGGGAGACGTCTTTAAGTCGTAACTATTTTGCATCACTCTCAACTTATTGCAGCCGATTGCGTGTCTGAAGTTATAAAAGGGCATAATTTAAATCAAGTGTTTGAAAGACATTTCGACCATCACTCCCATATTACTCCGCAGCAAAAATCGATTGCGATTTTCTTGGCATATGGCGCTATTCGTTTTTTAGGTGAGAATCAATTTTTTATTCGAAAGCTCATTAATAAAAAAATAACAAATAAAAAAATTGAAGCCTTACTTTGTGTAGCTTTGTTTCAATTAAATCATGATCAATCTACTGAATTTACAGTAGTTAATGAGGCTGTAAAGGCTGCTAAATTTATTAATAAATCTTGGGCAGGTTCCTTTGTAAACGGAGTATTGAGAAATTTTATTCGTCAAAAAGATAACTTAAAAGCAGAATTAAAAAATGATGGTGAAGCTTTTTATTCATACCCTTTATGGTGGATTAAGCTCATTAAACAAGAATACAACAAAGATTGGGAGAGCATATTATTGAATGGTAATAAGCATCCACCGTTAACTTTAAGAATTAATGTAAGAAAAATTAATCTCAAGCAGTACGAAGAAAAACTTAAATCTGAATCGATTGAGTATCGAATTTTAGGAGATATTGCGCTAGAGCTGACCCAGCCTATCCCTGTAGAAAAAATACCTGGGTTTATCGATGGTGAAGTATCTGTTCAAGATTTTGGTGCGCAACTTGCTGCACAGCTTTTAGATCTTAAAGATGGTCAAGTTTGTCTAGATGCATGCAGTGCTCCTGGAGGTAAAACAGGGCATATGTTAGAAATGGCTGACATTGAGCTCGTGTCTATTGATCAAGAAAAAGACCGGTTACATAAAGTAAAAGAAAACTTAGAGAGATTGGAGCTTCATGCGCATTTGAAATGTGCAGATTTAACAGCAATTAAGTCGTGGTGGAATGAAAAATTATTTGATCGCATCTTGCTAGATGCTCCATGCTCAGCATCAGGGGTAGTTAGGCGACATGTAGATATTAAATGGCTAAGAAGGTCTCGTGATATTGATATCTTTGCTAAGCAACAAAAGATTATGCTGCAAGCGATGTGGCAGTTATTAAAAAAGGGTGGTAAATTACTTTACGCGACATGTTCGATCTTTCCTGATGAAAATCAGAGGGTTATTGATGATTTTATTAAAGAACATAGTGACGCAAAAGAAGTAAAATGGTCAGTCGATTCTAAATATAGTAAATATGAAAATCAATTAATACCAAGCGAAAACCATGATGGATTTTTTTATGCATTATTTGAAAAAAATTAAACTAAGCATCTTTTTTAGTCTTTGGGTAAGTTTGTTTTTTTCTTCATCTATTATTGCGGCAGATAATAGTTTGATTATTAAAACCGCGGAAATTAGTAATCAATTTGAAGCATATTTTTTAAATGCTGATTTTGAATTATCTTTTAATGATGACTTAGATGAGGCAATCAGAAAAGGTATTCCCATTAATTTTATTATTGAATTTGAATTAAAAAAACCCAGAAAATATTGGTTTGATGAAGAGGTTGCTAAAAAAACGAAAGAAATAGTATTGAGTTACCATGCATTATCTAAGCAATTTACTCTCAGTGAATCTGAAAATCGTCTTGTTGCTTTTGATAATTTAACTCAGGCAAAAAATGAACTTAAAAAAATAAAAAATTGGCGTATTTTTGATAAATCGCAGATTGATGATACTGATAAGTACTTAGCTTATCTACAAGTTAAATTAGATCAGACTAAACTACCAAAACAACTGCAAGTTGATATAACAAGTAATCAAGAATGGCAATTAGCCTCTAAGCAATTTCAATGGACGTTCATAAATAATAAATGAGATATTTAATAGCCATTGCTAGTTTAGTTGGCGCATTGCTTCTATTCCTTTTATCAAAAGCAAGCTCAAGTTCAGAGTTTATTTCGGGAAACTCTTACACTATTGTGCTTATATTAAGCATTGTTTTTATCTTGAGCCTGGTCGCAATCATTGCAAATCAGATTAAGAAATTATTTGGAAATATTAAAAAAGATGTAATAGGCAGTCGTTTATCTATGCGTCTTGTTATTTCTTTTTCGCTTATGGCAGTTATACCAGGCTTAATCGTATATTTAGTTTCTGTAAATTTTTTGACGCGTTCAATTGAATCATGGTTTAACGTTAAAGTTGAATCGGCTTTGGATGGAGGGCTAAAGTTAGGCCAAAAAGCATTAGACATTATGTTGACAGACTTGGAATTAAAAGCTGAGCGTATGGCGCTTACGCTATCATCTATGCCTGCAACATCGCAATATGGTGCACTCAGTGATCTTCGAGAAAAATCTGGCGTGCAAGATGCCACAATCATTTCCGATCAAGGAAAAATTATTGCTGTATCCAGTAATGATGCAGAATCATTTTTACCTGCGCTACCAACTTTAATTCAACTAAAACAGGCAGACAATAAAGTCTACGGAAAAATTGAACCGATCACAAATAAAGGCCTTTATTTGCGAGTATTGGCCCCGATTAATGGAACAGCAGTTTCTAATGAAAGATTAATCTTGCAAATTTTACAGCCCGTCCCAGACTCGCTATCAACAATTGCTGAATCAGTGCAGGCAGTATTTCAAGACTATCAGAAACTTTCTTATAGCCGAGATTCATTGAAAGTGATTTTTTCAATTACTTTAACGCTTGTACTTATGCTTGCGATATTAACTGCTGTAGCGATCGGATTTTTACTTAGCAGAAAATTATCAGAGCCACTTGCCTTGCTTGCTGAAGGTACTAAAAAGATTGCAAAAGGCAATTTTAAGACAATGCTTCCTGAAAAAGGTAAGGATGAACTGGGCGTTTTAGTTAGATCTTTCAATAGCATGACAAGGCAATTAGATCAAGCTACTCAAACATCGGAAAATAATCAGATAAGACTTGAATCGGCTCGATCATATCTTGAAACTGTATTAGCTCATTTATCTTCAGGAGTCATTGTCATTAATGATGCAATGGAAATTAAATCATTCAATATTGCTGCTTCTAAGATTTTACAAGTAGATTTATCAAAAAATAAAGATAAATTAATAACATCAATTTCAATTAAAAATAAATCATTAAAAGATTTTGTTGCAGGCATTCAAGAAGAAATTAAAATCTCTGATAAGAAAAAACAAGCGGAGATCATAAAGCAATTTGAAATTAAATATGAAAAAAATAACCAAGTACTTCTACTTCAAATTACACCTTTGCCGCAAAATAAACTTAATAACTATGTTTTAATGATCGACGATATCACTATGATGATTCAGGCTCAGAGAGACGCAGCTTGGTCTGAAGTGGCAAGAAGACTTGCCCATGAAATTAAAAATCCACTGACACCTATTCAGCTTTCAGCTGAAAGAATCAAGCATAAATTAGAGGCTAAATTAAACAAAGATGACACAGATGTTTTAAATAAAGCTGTAGCAACTATTGTGAACCAGGTTGATGCAATGAAAACAATGGTAAATGAATTTAGTGAATATGCGCGGGCACCTAAATTAAATCTAGAGTTAACAGACATTAATAAATTTATAAAAGAAATATCTCATTTATTTGAAAATTCAGGAATTAAAATATCAACTAAATTATCAAAAGATTTACCCGAAATAAAAGTAGACGTAAATATGATGAGACAGGTACTTATTAATCTCATTCAAAATGCTCAAGATGCTATGACAAACAATACAAAAAATCCAATTATTCAAATTAATACGAATAAGCAAAAAAATTATATTGCGCTATCTATCGAAGATAATGGCCCGGGATTTTCGATGGATATATTAAAAAAAGCATTTGAGCCATACGTCACAACAAAGTCTCATGGAACAGGGCTTGGCTTAGCTATTGTAAAAAAAATTATTGAAGAGCATGAAGGTGTCATCACTATTGAGAATATAAAAAGTGGTGGCGCCGTTATTAACATTCAGCTACCAATATCCAAAAATAAATAATTATGAGCGCAAAAAAAATACTGGTTGTTGATGATGAATTAGGTATAAGGGAATTGCTTAGAGATATTCTTATCGATGAGGGTTTTGAAATTTTTGTAGCTGAGAATGCTACAGAAGCTCGTGAACTTAAAAAGAATAAATTACCTGATCTGATTTTATTAGACATATGGATGCCGGATTGCGATGGCATTACTCTTCTTAAAGAATGGGTAAATGAAAAATTTCTAACAAGCCCAGTTGTAATGATGTCAGGACATGGAACGATTGATACTGCTTTAGAAGCAACTAAAATTGGCGCGTTTGATTTTCTTGAAAAGCCTATTACGCTTCAGAAGCTATTAAAAACTGTGAATGAAGCACTTAAACATGCAAATAACCTCCCTAGAATAGAAATTAATTTACTAAACATTGGTAAAAGCCAAGTTATACAAGATCTTAAAAAAAGGCTTGATAAAATAATTTCCTTAAAAACACCGCTACTTCTTGTTGGTCCGCAAGGTGGGTGCGCCAAAATTTGTGCACAATATCTTCACCCAAAAAATCAACCTTGGATTGATGTTAAAGATTTTGAGGTCATTTCGAATGCGCCTACTGATCTTCTGGATCAACATAGAGGCGGATCTATCTTTTTAAATGAAATTTCTCATTTAACTAAATCTCAACAAAAGGGCCTAAATTTACTGATTAGTAAAGCCACTAATTATGATGTAAGAATTATTTGTGCCACTTCAAAATCGCTTGTTCAAGCGAATGAAGTTGATTTTGATGAGCGGATTTTAAATGAATTGTTGCCTGGATCATTGCTGCTACCTTCAATTAATGAACATAAAGAAGATATACCAGAGTTGGCATCATCTATTCTGACAATGTACCTAGCAAAATCAGATAAGTCGGATTATAAAGTCTTCGATGTTGCTGCATTAAATGCAATGCGCGCTATGAATTGGATAGGCGATATAGAAGAGCTAGAAAGTTTTGTTTTTAATTTAATGCAAACTAGTTTGCTTGAAAAAATTACTGTAGATGATGTTAAGCGCGTTTCAAACCAATTTAATTTATTACATGATAAAAATAAGTCTTCTAAGAAGAATAAAGACAATAAAGACCAAGGCCTAGATGATATTTTTAATAAGCCATTAAGAGATGCACGAGATGATTTTGAAAAAATGTATTTTAAACATCATCTAAATCAAGATGATCAAAGTATGGCGAAACTTTCTGAAGTGTCCGGCGTTGAAAGAACTCATCTTTACAGAAAACTAAAACAGCTTGGAATCAAGGTAAAGTAAATTAAATTTCGATCATGACGGGCGTATGATCTGATGGGCGCTCTGACTTTCTTGGCTCTTTATCAATTGCAGACATTTTTATCTTATTTGTTAGATTCTTATTTGTAAGTATGTGATCAATTCGCATGCCAAGATTTCTTCTGAAGCCAGCCATACGATAATCCCACCAGCTATATTGAATTTCAGAAGGATTTATTGTTCTAAAACTATCTGCAAGTCCTAAATCAATGATTTTTTGAAATGCTTCCCTTTCTTTCTGGCTTACAAGAACATTATTTTTCCAGGCTTCTGGATCATGACAGTCTATATCTTGAGGTGCAATATTAAAGTCACCAGCAATAACGATATCAGGATAGGACAGCATTTCATTTTTGAGCCATAAAGTAAAATGTTTTAACCAGTCAAGTTTGTAAAGGTATTTATCGGAATCTACAGATTGACCATTAGGAACATAAACACAAACTACCCTGATCTTCCCATGGCTTGTCTTTACTGTTGCGGCAATCATTCTTTTTTGGTCATCTTCGAAATCAGGAATATTATTTTGAATATCAAGAAGTTCATATTTACTTATAATTGCGACTCCATTGTATGTTTTTTGTCCATTGTGAATGGAGTTATAACCTAAGGCAGTTATTGCTTCATGAGGAAATTTAATATTTTCTTGTTTTGTTTCTTGAAGCAAAAGAAGATCAGGCTTTGCTTTTTTAATCCATTCTTCAACTTGACCTAGTCTTACAGTGAGAGAATTGACATTCCATGTTGCGAGCTTCATAAAGCTTAAGCCATACCATTATGTCTTAGCAAAGCATCAACTGAGGGCTCGCGACCCCGAAAAGCCACAAAAGACTCCATGGCGGGCCTAGATCCACCTTTTGATAAAACTTCATTTTTAAATTTTTGACCTGCATGACTTGATAAGATACCTTGCTCTTCAAATAAACTGAAAGCATCGGAAGCTAAAACTTCAGCCCATTTATAACTGTAATAGCCGGCCGCATACCCACCGGCAAAAATATGAGAAAAACTATTAGGAAAGCGATTCCAAGAAGGGGGCCTTACAACAGCAATTTCATCGCGAATAGTTTCAAGAAGTGTTAGAGGGTTAATTTTGTTTTGATTACTATATTCGGTGTGCAATCTTATATCGAATAAGGAAAACTCAATTTGTCTTAAGGTTTGCATACCTGATTGAAAATTTTTAGCCTCGATCATTTTGTCAAATAAAGTTTTAGGTAAAGGATCCTTGTTATCAACATGTTCGGTCATATGTTTTACCACTTCCCATTCCCAGCAGAAATTTTCCATAAATTGACTAGGTAATTCAACGGCATCCCATTCAACGCCTTTGATACCAGAAATGCTGTAATCATCAACGGTTGTTAACATATGATGCAGTCCATGGCCAAATTCATGGAAAAGAGTAATTACATCGTCATGAGAAAATAAAGCAGGTTTATTCTCAGAAGGGGATGAAAAATTACATGTCAAAAAAGCAACTGGGTGGGATGACTCTAGTGAATTTTTATATCGAGATATGGCTTCATCCATCCATGCACCTCCACGCTTGTGATTACGTGCATATAAATCGAAATAAAATTGACCTATCAATTCATCGTCTTCGTTTTTTATTGAATAAAAACTTACATCTTTATGCCATGTAGGAGCATCTGATTTGATAATTTTTAATTTAAAGATAGTTTCAACTACTTTAAACAATCCCTTCAAAACACGATGCTCAGGAAAATACTGTTTAACCTCGTTTTCCGAAAAGCTATATTTGGCTTGGCGAAGTTTTTCAGATACATAAGCAACATCCCAAGCTTCTAATTTTTCAATATTTAAAGTTTTGGAAAAAGACTTTAGTTCGTCCATATCTTTTAGAGCGAAAGGCTTTGCTTTATTTGCCAAATCCATGAGAAAACTTATAACTTCTTCACTCGATTTCGCCATTTTTGTAACAAGCGACATTTCAGTGAAATTTTTAAAGCCAAGAAGTTTTGAAGATTCATAACGAAGCGCGAGTATTTCTTCTATAAGCTTTGTATTATCAAACTCAGGCGATGCAAGTTCAGAAGCGCGGGTAGCATAAGCATGATATAGCTTTTCACGTAAAGGTCTGCTGTCCGCATATTGCATAACTGGGAGATAAGATGGGAAGTGAAGAGTGAATTTATAGCCCTCTCTTTTATCTTCTTTAGCATCAGCAAGAGCTTTTCTAATATTCTCTTCAGGAATACCCCTAAGCTCATCAAGATTATCCACAAAAATGGAAAACTCATTAGTGGCGTCTAGAATATTTTCTTCGAATTGAGTCGAGAGCTTTGCAAGCTTTTCTTGAATAGCCTTAAATCTTTTCTTATCTGTTTCATTAAGTTCAGCACCACCTAATTTAAATTCGCGTAGGACATTATCAATGATGCGCTTTTGAGATGAAGTGAGTGATTTAAAAGCTTCGCCATCTTTAAGGGATTGATATTTCTTGTAAAGGGACTCGTCTTGAGAAAGATTTGTATAAAACTCAGTTAATTTTACAAGATTATCGTTGTAGGCTTTCCTTAAATTATCGGAATTTACAACTGCATTAAGGTGCTCAATTTGACCCCACGCCCTAGAAATTTTTTCACTTATAATTTCGATAGGCTCCACAAAGTTTTCCCATGAAGCGGTCGCACTCTTTTTTTTCAGAGATTCAATTAAGGTATTGGCTTCTTTTAGGATACTTTCTATAGCTGGAGAAATATGATCAGGTTTGATTTGATCAAATAGTGGAAGGCTTTGACGATTTAAGACAGGATTATTCATCATAATTTAAAAGTTGTGAACTACACAGATTGATTAATCTTTTTTAGTAAAGTTTCAATTTTATCAACTTCATTTAGATTAAGTAACTTAAGAACAGAAGTCTTCATATTTTTGATTGAGCTAGTTAAAACTTGTTGTTTGACAGATAGAATATGTGAAGGATGCATAGAAAGTTGTTCAACACCCATAGCAATCAATAATTTGGTAAGTTTGGGCTCACCTGCCATTTCACCGCAAATTGCGATAGATTTTTTATATTTATGTGCTGACTTTATTGTAAGGGCAATTAATTTCAAGACAGCAGGATGAAGTGGATTGTATAGATGAGATACCGCATCATCTGTGCGGTCGATTGCAAGAGCATATTGAATTAAATCATTTGTTCCAATTGATAAAAAGTCTAGCTCTTGAGCGAAAATATCTGCACTGATTGCAGCAGCTGGTATTTCGATCATGCCACCAATAAGAATATTTTCATTAAATTTTATTTTCTCTTTTCTTAAGCTTGCTTTCGCTCTTTCCAGAATAAGCTTTGTTTGTCGCAGTTCGTTAATGCTGCTTAACATAGGAAAAAGGATTTTAATATTTCCAAACTGAGAGGCTCTTAAAATGGCTCGAAGTTGGGTCATAAAAACTTTAGGCTCAGATAAGCATAATCGGATTGCTCTTAATCCTAATGCTGGGTTGGGGCTTATTTTTTTATTGTCCAAAGCTGTTTGTTTGTCAGCACCCGAATCTAACGTACGAATAGTGACAGGTTTTTTACCCATTGCTTCAGCTACTTTCTTATAAGCTTGAAATTGCTCTTCCTCATCTGGCATGTCCTGCCGATTCATAAATAAGAATTCTGTTCTGAATAAACCAATACCACTTGCTCCGGAGGCATTTACCGAGATAATGTCGTTTGGAACTTCAATATTTGCAAAAAGTTGAATTGTGACTCCATCTTGTGTTGTAGATTTTTTTGTTTTGATACGTTGAAGTTTTTCTTGTTCGTTATCCCAAGAGTCCTGAATTTTCTTATAATGTTTTTGAATTTCTTGGGTTGGATTAATAATCACAACACCTTTTGTTCCGTCAACAATAATTAAATCATTATCGCGTATTAAGGCTCTAGCATTTTGTAATGCCACGATTGAAGGAATATTTAAACTCCTTGATAAGATAGCGGTATGAGAAGTTACACCACCCCCATCCGTAATAAAGGCTGCATATTTATGATTTTTGAAATGAAGAGCGTCTGCCGGTGAAATATCATGCGCTACTAAAATTGTTAATTTTTCCTTATTTTTTACTGCAATTTGGTTTGAATGACCTAAAAGTATTTTAATAACTCTTTCAACGACTTGAATAACGTCTTGCTTTCTCTCCCTTAGGTATTGATCTTCGATTTGATCGAATTGATTTACGACGCTATCCATTTGTTTTTTAATTGCCCATTCCGCATTGCATTTTTCATTTTCAATAATGGATTTTGGCAATACAGATAATGATTTGTCATTAAGTATCATTATATGCGTATCAATAAATGCCCCTAATTCCCCCGGCGAATCTGAAGGAAGTTGAGATTTTATTTTATTGAGTTCAATTCTGACGGCACTAACAGCATCCTCAAATCTCTTAACTTCACGAGGAATATTTTTTATATCAATATCATATTGAACGACTTCAAGGAGCGCATTAGAGATTAAATGTGCTTTGCCTATTGCGATGCCATTCGAAACACCAATGCCATGAAGGCTAAAAGGAGTCATATAACACTACTCTCCTTCACCAAAATAATCGTTAATAAGAGCAACAATAGAATTCAAAGCATCTTTTTCGTCAGAACCTTCAGTTGTGATTGTGATATCCGAGCCTTGACTAGCCGCTAGCATCATTACACCCATAATGCTTTTTGCATTTACTTTTTTATTGTTTTTTTCAATCCATATATCAGATTTAAATTGATTAGCAACTTGAGTTAGTTTTGCTGAAGCTCTGGCGTGCAAACCTAGTTTGTTAATAATTTTAGTAGAAGTTATTAACATGTTTGATTAGATTGAATATGAATAATGCCATTTTTAGCACCTTCAATTGCTTTAGTAATGAGGGCATCAAAAGACTCGTGTCGATAGCTAATGCTGCGAATGAGCATTGATAAATTAACACCTGCAATCGCATTCACTTTTCCAGGCTCAATTATTTTAGTAATAATGTTACAAGGCGTTGCTCCAAAAATATCTGTGAGAATCAAAACGCCATCACCTTGATTTAATCGATTAATTTTTTCTGAAATCTCCTTATACATATTTTCGTGCGCACAATCATTTTCAATTGTAAGAGAGTCTAGAAACTTTGGCTTGTCTCCTAGGACATGAGTTGCACATTCAATGAGAGATTTTCCAAGTTCGCCATGTGTAATAAGAAGGATGCCAATCATAAGTGTCTTAATGGTTTATATCTCTGTGGCGAATAATTACCTGAGATTTTGGGTTGAAGAAGTTCGTGAATAATTTATTTGCAATATAAACTGAGCGATGCTTGCCACCCGTGCATCCAATAGCTATATGGAGTGAGTGCCTTTGATCTTTTTTAAAAGCACCCAGCCACTCATTAACAAAGTGATTGATATCTTGATACATTTTATTTACTTCATTATAGCCTTGAAAAAAATCTGCAATAGGCTTATCTAATCCGGTTAAATTTTTTAAATTAGATTCGTAATGTGGGTTAGGAAGGCAGCGCACATCAAAAATAAAATCTGCATCAAGTGGGATACCAAATTTATATCCGAATGAACTAAATTGCAAAGCAAGATGATCTTCTTTTAATTCAATTAATTCATGCAATGCTTTCTTTAATGCATTAACTGACATGCTGCTAGTATCAATTTTGTATCCAATCTCAGCTAAAGGTGCCAGCATAGAGCGTTCTTTTTCTATGGTTTCAGCAAGGGATAGCTTTTCGTTTGCGAGGGGGTGTCTTCGTCTAGTTTCACCAAATCGCCTTACGATAGATTCGGTTGATGATTCTAGGTAAATCAACTTTGTTTTAATCGATAACGACTCAATTTCTTTTATGACTAATGGTAATTTTTCAATATCAATACTTCTGATATCAACGCTAATTGCAACCTTGTCTTGATGCTCATGATTAAGATGTTGTGAAATATTCGACAAAAGTGTGACGGGTAAGTTATCAATACAATAAAAGCCATTATCTTCGAGGGCATTTAAGGCAATACTTTTTCCTGAGCCCGATAATCCTGAAATAATAATAACTTCCATAATTAATGATCCAAACTTAATTGCAGATTAAGCTTCTGTGACAAATGATTTATTGTGTTAGATCCCTTTTTCAGTAATATGTAATTTTTAACTGCAGTTTCAATCAAGAGACTTATATGTCTTGTTTGAGTCATAGGAATTTCAATTTTAGGGGTATTGACATCAAAAATTTTAAAAGTATTTACAGTCATTTCTAATCTAGAACAATCAATTTTTTTTCGGAATGTTTTTAACTCAATCACTAAAAAAAGTTTTTCTTCTGAAGCCACACTTTTACGACCAAATAATTTTTTAATATCAAGAATTCCTAGTCCACGCACTTCCATTAAATTTTTTAAAAGCGATGGAGCTTTTCCCATAAGTGCATTTTGATCATTTATATAAAATGACACACTATCATCAGCAATAAATTTGTGACCTCTACTGATCAAGTCAAGCGCTACCTCGCTTTTGCCAACACCTGACTTTCCAATAATTAAAACACCTTTACCTTTTATCTGAAGATATACACCATGTGTATAGTTTGTAACTTCCCGATCTTTGGATTTTAATGAAATTAAATTAAAGAACTTTGATAGATACATTATTCAATCGGTTGATGTTTTAAACCGCCTTGAACTCGGTGATGGTCTTTATGAACTTCTTTATATTTAATGACTTGGCGATCGAGTTTGTCTGAGAGTAAATCAATGGCACTATACATGCTTTCGCCTCTGCACTCAGCATGGATATCACTCTTAGGCAGGTGAATGGTAGCTTCCGCAATATGCTCTAATTTATTAACGGTGAGAGTTACTTTTGCATCAATGACATGATCGAAATGATGAAAAATCTTAGCTAATTTGGTTTGAATATATTCCTTTAATGACGGAGTAATTTCTAAATGATGGCCAGTTAAATGAATATTCATGACATTTCCTCAAAGTTAGGTTATAAAATTTTTCTAAGATTGGTTGGGGCTATATTTAGTATTTCTCTATATTTTGCCACGGTTCTGCGAGCGATATTAATATCTTGAGTCTTCAATAATAAGACAATTTCATTATCTGAAAGTGGTTTTTTCGGATCTTCTTGTTTAATGACTTCTTTAATTTTAGCCCTAATTGCGGTAGATGCAAGCTCATTCCCTGACGCACTATCAATCGAGCTACTGAAGAAAAATTTGAGTTCATAAATACCACGAGGCGTATTAATATATTTATTTGATGTGACTCGGGATATCGTGGATTCATGAAGGCCGACTTCTTCAGCAATCTCTCTTAAAACAAGTGGTTTCATCATAGACTCGCCATGATCTAAAAAGTCTTTTTGATGTCTCATAATTGCTTCGGAGACTTTAAGAATTGTGATAAAGCGTTGTTGTATATTTTTTACAATCCATTTGGCCTCCTGTATCTGACTCGACAAATGATGGGAAATGTCATTTTGTGAGTCTTTTATTAAGTCTCGATAAATATGATTTAAGCGGAGTTTGGGAATCGCTTGCTCATTCAATGAAACTTGCCATTTAGCCCTCACTTTTTTGACATTAACTTCATGTTGAATGAAATGATGGCTTTCAATAGTGGAAAATATATTTCCAGGTTTTGGATTAAGGCTCTTGATTACTTTTTGAACATCTCTTAATGCTTCATCTTCGCAGCCTAGTATTTTTTTAAGCCTCACAAAGTCTCGCGCAGCTAAAAGATTTAGATGGCTCTTGATTACTTTAATGGAAAGTAAATGAATCGGAGTTTCTTCTTTGCTCTCAAGTTGAAGAGTCAGGCACTCTATGAGATCTCTTGCGCCAATACCAGGGGGTGCTTGTTTTTGAAGAAGTTTTAGTAAAGACTCTATTTCTTCAATGGTTACTTCATATTCTTTTGGAATACTTGCTAAAAAGTAATCAAGGGGCTCCTCTAGATAGCCGTCCTCATTAATTGAGTCTATTAAGAGAGAAATAATAGCCTGATCTTTTTCACTAATTGGAATTAAGTGAAAAATATCTTCAAGATATTGTTTTAATGTTTGTGATGCAGGCTCTTGATAGTCAGCTGATTCAGTGTAATTATCTTTTGTATATTCGTCATCCCAATTAATTTCATGTTCATAAACAGCTTCCTGATTTTCTTGATGATTTAAAATTTCAAATGAAGTTTCTTCTTGCGAAATTGTTGGGGTATTCTTATTTTCTTCTTCATCCTCTTCTTCTTCAATCATTTCAATCAAAGGATTTTGTTGAATTAAAATTTCAAGTTCTTGGTTAAGCTCAACCGAAGACATTTGTAAAAGTTTAATAGATTGCTGAAGTTGCGGAGTAAGCGATAAATGCTGGGATGCTTTAAATTGAAGATTTTGTTTCATCGCTTAAATAGCGCTTGTTTGAGTAGTTATAGATAAAAGTCTTTACCTAAATAGACATCCTTAACATTTTGATCATTAGCAAGAGCCTTGGGCAGGCCTGATGCAAGAATTTTGCCTTGATTTACAATGTATGCGCGATCACAAATGCCCAATGTTTCACGAACGTTATGATCTGTAATAAGGATACCAATTTTTTGTTGAGCAAGATATTTGATGATTTTCTGAATATCAATTACCGCAATAGGATCAATTCCTGCAAAAGGCTCATCTAGTAAAATAAAGGCTGGGTCAGAAGCAAGACATCTAGCAATTTCAACGCGACGTCTTTCGCCACCAGACAGACTGATTGCAGCATTATTTCTAATATGAGTAATACCTAATTCTTGAAGAAGCTCTTCAAGTCTTTTATTCATTTTTTCACGAGTTAATTCTTGGAGTTCTAAAATAGCCAAAATATTTTCAGCCACTGTCATTTTTCTAAAGATTGAAGACTCTTGGGGCAGATAAGAAAGACCTAATTTTGCTCGGTTATGAATTGGCATTTTGGATATGTTGACATCATCTAATGAGATGCGTCCTCGATCAGCTGGAATAAGCCCTACAATCATATAAAAACTTGTTGTTTTTCCAGCACCATTAGGACCTAGTAATCCGACAATTTCACCGCTTTTAATAGTTAAAGATACGTCTTGAACAACAGTTCTTTTTTTAAAGCTTTTTTTAAGATTCTCAATGACTAATTCGCTCATATTAGATTGTTATTCCTGTGGTTTTTTCTTTGGCTGAATAATTGCGCGCGTTCTACCACCAGGGACAGTTTCTCCCGCTTTATTTTTAGTATTGCCGGACATTGCTTTTGCAAATTCAGCATTTGCGTCATACATGATGTAATCACCATAAACAATATCTTCACCTTTTTTTACCCACGCTTTGCTATACAAATGAACTTTATCCATACGGCCGTCATATTCGATTCTTTGCGCACTTCCTTCAATATATTCATTTTTACCTTCTCGTTTTTGTTTGAAGGTCGTAGGGTTGCCGACACTTGTACTATGTTGAAAGCCTTGATTATCCTCTCTAACAGTGAGTTCGTCAGCTTTAATGAGAAGCGTCCCTTGTGTCAAAATCACATTGCCAGTATATACACTTGTATTCTTTGAATCGTCTGATGTCATTGTGTCAGATTCAAGTTCGATAGGTTTATCTCGATCCGCTTTTTCTGCAAAGACGTAAGACGAACTTATGCTTAAAAAGCATATACAAGTAAATATAAATTTTAATGGCGATGTTTTAAAAAATATTGGTGGCATTATTTTTTCAGATTCTTATTTTGAATAATAGGATGAGTATTTAAATTGGTTTTCTTTGCTGGCTTTTCATAATGCACGCGAACTTTCTCTAACAAGGTCATTATTCCATTCTTTTTATCATATTTCATACCAATCGCATTGACGATAGTTTTAGGATCTTGCGTAATGCGAACAGGTCTATTTGTAAACGCTTGGTCTTTGTGAGGCAATACAGTTAATTGGTCTGTAAAAAGCTCCATTTTTGGTTTTGTTTCTGTTTCGAGGCGCGCTACTTTAACATTATCAATAATCTGTACCTCTTCACCATCAGTCGAAACAAGACCAACACCACCTTCAATTTGTGAGCTAGGCAGATTGTTTTTGTATCTAACAAAAAGCGGTTTTTTTAAACGCGTTGTGTCATCTTGAGCAAAGTGTGTCATTTCATTTGCTGACAAAATAAAACGAATAGAGCCATCTGACTCAGTCTGTGTTGTTCTAAAGTTAGTTAAAAAATAATCAGGGCTATTGCTTAATTTGTTTCCTCTTTTTTCGCTTTCATTTTCAACGGAAACTTGAACCCAGTAAGAAATAAAAGCCAAAATTGCAGCGAAGAAAATAGGAAATAAAACTGAGAAGCGATTAATCATTTAAAGTAAGGTTCAATGATTGAGTCGTATGTACCTTGCGCTTTCATAATAAAATCACAAGCTTCCCGAACGGCACCATAGCCAGCAATTTTTTCTGTAATAAAATGCGCAATTTTTTTAACTTCATCATGACCTGCTGGAACGGTAATAGCCAAACCTGATTGCAACATGGGAGGTAAATCTACAATATCATCTCCCATAAATGCACATTCTTCAGCTTTTAATCCTGTTTTTTTGATGAGATCAGTAAACGCCTCTTTTTTATCTGAAATACCTTGATAAAAGTAATCGACTTCTAAGTTTTCGGCGCGAATAAGAACACTATTAGAATTGCGACCAGTAATAATCGCGAGTTTTACCCCACTTTTTTTAAGTAATCGCATACCCAAGCCGTCTTGGGTGTTGAACATTTTATATTCTTGGCCATCGTCTCCAATAAAGAGTGAGCCATCTGTCATTACGCCATCAACATCAAAAATAACAAGTTTAATTTTTTGCGCGCGGGCCTTGAGATTAGAATCCATTAAATGACCTTCGCTTTAAAAAGGTCATGCATATTAAAAGCACCTACTAATTTGAATTCTCTATTTACTACAAGGATCCCATTAATTTTACTGGCCTCCATAAGATTAATTGCATCAATAATAATTTGATCATCAAATATTGTTTTAGGATTTTTATTCATAATTTCTTTGATCGACTGTTTTTCATAATCTATTTTTTTAGAAAGCTGCCTTCTTAAATCTCCATCAGTAAACATACCAATAGGTTTAGACTCTTTATCCACAATTGCTGTAAAGCCTAATCCTTTGAGAGATATCTCAAGGACTGCATCAGAAAGCAATGCGTGCTCATGGATAGAAGGCACTTGATCAGTTTTTCTCATAATGTCTCGCACTCGAACAACTTGCCTTTTACCAAGACTGCCACCTGGATGTGATCGAGCAAAATCTTCAGCTGTAAATGCTCTTTGATCAAGAACGCAGATAGCTAGGGCATCACCCAGAGCAAGTGATGCTGTAGAGCTAGCTGTGGGAGAAAGCCCTAGAGGACAAGCTTCTTGAGATACCTGAGCACTTAAATGAATTTCAGATTCTCTTGCAAGTTCGGAATTGCTATTGCCTGTAATTGAAATAATTTTTGCACCAATTCTTTTGATGACAGGAAGAATAGATATGAGCTCATCACTTTTACCAGAATTTGATAGAAAAATGACTACATCATGAGATGTAATCATACCTAGGTCGCCATGACTGGCTTCCGCAGGATGCATAAAGAAGCTAGGAGTACCTGTGCTTGCGAAAGTAGATGCTAATTTTCTTCCAATATGCCCTGATTTCCCCATTCCACTTACCACAACTCTGCCATCGCAATGTAAAATGAGTTGAACAGCATTGACAAAATGATCATCAAGCCTATTTGCTAGAGATGATATTTCTTGTGCTTCAATTTCAAGGACTTGACGGGCGCGTTCGAGCGTATTTTTTGATGATGTCTTGGTCATATTGATATTGTAGAGGGTAATAGATACTCGTGTAAAAGGGTTTATATGTACTTTAAACCTAAAAATTATTGATTAATCTTGGATAAATGAATGTTTGACACTCTGCCCTTAGTTCTTATTTTGCTAGTGAGCTCAGTTTTGCTGGTTGGACTATTTCGATATTTAAAATTACCTGCAATGATTGCCTACTTTATTGTAGGTTTAATTCTAGGGCCTCATTTAATTGGTGTATTACCTGACTCCGAGTCTGGTCGGCATTTTGCTGAATTTGGTATTGTGTTTTTGATGTTCAGTATTGGACTTGAGTTTAGTTTGCCCAAGCTTTATTCCATGAGACATATCCTTTTTGGTTTAGGCGGTGCACAGGTACTCATTACTTTATTTGCTTCTATAAGTGTTGCTTGGTGGTTGGGGCTTCATTTAACCTCAGCATTCGTAATTGGTAGCGCATTTACGATGTCATCAACTGCCATTGTTTCAAAAATACTAATGGAGCGCGTTGATTTAAATTCTAGGCATGGTCGATTGGCTATTGGTATTTTACTCTTTCAAGATATAGCTGTTATTCCAATCTTAATATTGATCCCAGCGCTTGGAGCTTCAACAAGTGATATTGGCACTATATTTTTAATGTCACTTTTAAAAGCTATCTTTTTATTTTCCATTCTCTTTAAATTTGGTAGACCTTTAATGAATTCTTGGTTTGCTGTGGTAGCAAATCAACGATCACGTGAATTGTTTATTATGAATGTATTGATGATTACACTCTTATTCTCTTTTGCAACCAAGATGGCTGGATTATCTTACGGCATTGGAGCGTTTATGGCTGGGATGTTAATTTCTGAGACGCGTTATCGCTATCAGGTTGAATCAGATATTGCAGCTTTTAGAGATATTTTATTAGGCCTCTTCTTCATTAGTATTGGTATGTTGCTTAATCTTCACCAAATTGCTTCGAATATTGGTTATGTCATTTTAATTACTTTGGGATTTATTTTATTCAAAGCTTTCGTCATTATGTTGCTGGCAAGATTATTCAATTATGAAATTGGTGTAGGTATTAGAACGGGACTTATCTTGGCTCAAGCAGGGGAGTTTAGTTTTGTGATATTGGCACTTGCTAGAGAGGAACATGTAATCGGAACTCATGCATTCCAAATTATTCTAGCCGCTTCATTACTTTCAATGATATTAGCCCCATTTATCATTCAGTATAACGGCCGTATAGCGCGTTATTTATCAAAAAGCTATAACCGCAATAGCGCTGATACAGTGCAAGCGATTCAATCAATAGGCCGCTCTTTAAAGGACCATGTAATTTTGTGTGGTTATGGCAGAAGTGGACAGTACTTAGGGCGCTTTTTAAAAGAAGAGAATATTCCTTTTATCGCAATTGATATTGATCCAAGTCGAGTGAATGACGCATCAGCTGGCGGAGAACATGTAATGTATGGTGATGCAAGTCGAAGAGTTGTTTTAGAAGCGGCAGGTATTAAAACAGCTAAAGCGCTTGTGATTAGTTATGCAGATTTTAGAGCTTCTATGAAAGTACTTCATGTTATTCAAGATACATATAAAAATATACCAGTAATTGTAAGAACGCTAGATGACACACATATGGATGATATTCGAAATGCTGGTGCAAGCGAAGTTGTTCCAGAAATTTTAGAAGGTAGTTTAATGTTAGCTTCTCATGCGCTTGTTGTTTTAGGTGTGCCTCTACATCGAGTTGTGAAGCGTATCCGTTCTTTTAGAGAAGAACGTTACAAAATGTTTAGAGGTTATTTTGGTGGTATGTCAGATGCAGAGCCTGAAGTGACTCAACCTCAATTGAGATTGCATGCGATTGAAATTAATGAAAAATCACATGTCTATTCTTGGAAACTTATGCAAATTCCATTCGCTATGTTTAACGTCGAGCTTAAATATTTGAGGCGTCCTAATATGTTGGAAGATATAGAGCCTAGAGATGATATCGTTTTGTCTCCAGGAGATGTTCTCGTGGTATTGGGTATAGCAGATAAACTTAATGCTTTAGAAAAATACATACTGACTGGCAAATAGAGCATGACAAAAAAAGTTGCTGTCATTGGCGGCGGTATTGTGGGATGTATAACCTCTTTTTTTCTTATTGAAAAAGGATATGAAGTCACTTTACTTGATCAGAGTGCTATTGGTCAGGAGGCTTCATGGGCTGGGGCCGGTATTCTCTCTCCTTTATTGCCTTGGAACTATCAAGACACTGTAAATAATCTTTGTTTTGGTAGCGCTGATTTTTACTATCAACTTTCTGAGACTCTAAAAAAAGATACAGGTATTGATCCTGAATGGATTGAGTCAGGTATGTTGATTTACGATATCAATAATAAAGATTATGCAATAAATTGGTGTCAGAAAAATCATATTGAAATTCAGCAAGTTCAAATAGAGAGAACCCCATGCTTATTTTTACCCCATGTAGCTCAAATAAGAAATCCTCGTTTACTTAAAGCATTAAAAACATATTTAATTAAAAATAATGTTGTCATGATGGAGCATCTAAAAGTTAGCCCCATTCTAGATTCAAATAATTTTATCCGTTGTCTTCAAACTGAGAGTGGCTTTAATTTAGAAGCAGATTATTATGTTGTAGCCTCAGGCGCATGGAGCTCTTACGTTTTAAATGAAATTGATATACCAAAAATTAAACCTATCAGAGGACAGCTTATTCAATATCCTGCTATCCAAGAAAAATTGCCATATATTATTTATAAAGATGATTTTTATTTGGTACAAAGACAGGACGGTGTAGTTCTTGCTGGTAGCACAAAAGAAGATGTTGGGTTTGACAAAGGAATTACTGACGAGGCTAGACATTCTCTTCTGCAGAAAGCTGAATTTTTAATGCCATTTTTAAAAAATTACAATATTGAAAATCAATGGAGTGGTTTAAGACCTGGCTCGGAAGGTAATGTGCCTATGATAGAAAAGCATCATAAATATAATAATGTATACTTAAATGTAGGCCATTATCGTTATGGATTAACGATGGCTCCTAAAGCAGCAAGAATAATTAGTGATTTAATAACTTTAAATGGGTAGGTGTTATGCGTTTAAGTTTTTTTACAGCTTTACTTTTGTTTTTCACGAGCTTTACTGCTATGGCGATTGAAGAACCAGAATTCATTAGCATTGAAAAAAAAGATGCATTTGAAGTAAGAGAGTACCAACCTAAATTAATTGCTCAAGTTCTCGTTACTGGCACATTTGATAGTGCATCAAGTAAAGGATTTCGTTTATTAGCCGATTTTATTTTTGGAAATAATAAAACAAATGAAGGCTCAAAAAAAATTGACATGACTGCTCCGGTAGTTACTCGCGATGCTTCTGAAAAAATTGAAATGACGGCGCCAGTTGTTTCTGAAGAAACTGAAAGAGGCTGGTATATTAGCTTTAATATGCCAAAGCAATATTCAAAAGATACCCTTCCCATTCCTAACAATCCAGAAGTGAAAATTATAGATGTCCCTTCAGAAAAATATGCAGTAATTACATTCTCTGGTTTAGTTCGAGAAAAAAAATATGTGGAAATGTTAAATCTTCTTAACGAAGAAATGAGAAAGCGAAATTTAGAACCAAAAGGCCCTGTAATATTAGCTCGTTATAATCCCCCTTGGACATTGCCATTTCTTAGAAGAAATGAATTGATGATTAGATTTTAAAAGTTAATCAGACTTAAAAAACAGGATAAAAATTATGAAACCTAATAAATTTAGCAAACTTGCTCAGCATAGCCTAACATTAGTAAGCCAAGCCGTTTTAATTGTGATCGCTGTGGCAACTATTTTTGCAGTTTTTCAGGAGATCGAACATGTATGGGAGGCCGGCACAATAGCAGTTGGTGATTTATTAATGCTTTTCTTGTACCTAGAAGTGATGTCGATGTTAAATCATTATTTGGGTTCAGGAAATCTACCTGTGCGCTACCCTTTGTACATTGGAATAATTGCACTTGCTCGCTTTCTTGTTTTAGATATCGCAGAAATTAATGCATTAAAGATGTTTGCCCTCTCGGGCTCAATATTACTTATTGCTATAGCTATCTTGATAGTGCGATATGGCCACGTTCGTTTCCCTTACTCCGAAGACAATTAGAATATTTGCTCTATAGGGACAGAATTGGAGCAACGCCTTCTTTTACTTTACTTTTTTGGACTTTGTTTTATTTAGTCCCATACCTCGTTTATAAAGCCCAGAGCGTCCTCCAGACTTTTCTACTAAGTGAATATTTGAAATCACCATCGTACGGTCTACTGCTTTCACCATGTCATAAATGGTTAGGAGGGCAATGCTGACGGCTGAGAGGGCTTCCATCTCAAGACCTGTTTGTGCAAAACATTCACATGATGATTGACATGTAATGACATTATTTTTTTTATCAATACTAAAGTTAATATCGATTTTAGATAAATTAATTATGTGACAGAGCGGGATGAGCTCCCAAGTTTTTTTTGCTGCTTGAATGCCTGCAATTCTTGCGGTATTTAGAACATCACCTTTTTTTATTAAATTATCTTGAATTAATTTTAAAGTTTCTTTGTTTAATTGGATTGATCCTTCCGCAATTGCTTTTCTATGTGTAATAGCTTTATCCGAAATATCAACAAGTTGTGCATCACCTTTTTGATTAATGTGAGTAAGTTTTTTCATAAATTTAATTAGGCTATCTTTGCAAACTTAGATGTAAGTGATTATTAATCTAGGTATCATACCAATGATGAAATTTAAAATTATATTATTGGCGAGTTTTTTTTGTTGCCTATCTGTTTTTGCCAATGAATTACCTGATCTGGGCGATTCATCTCAGCTTATTATATCCGCAAAAGAAGAACAGGCTATTGCTAAAGCTATCTTAAAGGAAGTCGCAGTTAGCCCCGAAATTGTTCAAGATATTGAAGTAATTGATTATCTAAAAAATTTGGGCAATAGATTAGTAGCATATAGTCCCAATAAAACACAACAATTTAATTTTTTTGTAGTTAATGAATCTTCCATTAATGCTTTTGCGATGCTTGGCGGTGTAATTGGTGTACATACAGGTTTAATTTTAGCTTCAAATAGTGAATCAGAGGTTGCTAGTGTATTGGGGCATGAAATTGCTCACGTGACGCAAAGGCATTTGCCAAGAATGATTGCTCAGCAGAAAAATGACTCAATTAAAACCGTATTGGGTATTGCTTTAGCGCTTCTAGTTGCAAGAGCTAATCCACAATTATCAGCCGGAACTATGACTGCAGCTTCAGCCATGGGCGTTCAAAAACAATTAGATTACACAAGAGAGCATGAAAAAGAAGCAGACCGTGTGGGATTTCAGATTTTAACTGATGCGGGTTTTGATGGTCGAGCAATGGTTTCGTTCTTCAGCACTCTTCAAAGAGGATCTCGTTTTTCAGAAGGCGCTGCACCCAGCTTCTTAAGAACACACCCGATTACAACTGAGCGTATAAGTGATATTTCAAACAGAGTTAAAGATACTCGTTATAGACAAATACCAGATAACCCAGATTTTGTGTACATCAAAGCAAAATTGAGAGCTACAAACGGCACTCCACAATCTGCAGTTGACGAGTTTGAAGGAAGCATTAAAGATAAACGTTATATGAATGAAGCCGCCGAACGATATGGCTTGGCGACAGCTTATATGAGGAAAAATGATTTTGTTAAAGCCAGACAAGAGGTTGAGTGGTTAAAGACAAATGCTAAAAAGGATGTACTTATTGAAACGCTCGCATGCAAATTAGAAGTCGCAACAAATCAACCAGCCCAAGCGTTAAACCTATATTTAAAGGCTCTAAATATATACCCTAATTATCGAGCCTTAATTTATGGATTAGCAGAACACTATTTAATGACAAATGAGCCAGAAAAAACTATAAAGCTAATTAATGATAAGTTGAATATTTACCCAGATGATAGTTACTTCTATGAATTGCTTTCTAGAGCTTATTCAAAAGAAGGTAAAGAATTGCTTCAATACCAAGCGCAGTCTGAAGCTTATTATCGTAAATTTAATTTGCCCAGAGCAATAGAGCAAATGGAATTTGCTGCAAAATCTAAAGATGGCAATTTTTATCAAAAATCAATTGTGGAGTCTCGTCTGAAACAATTGAAATTTGAGAATAGTCTCGAAGACATCAAAGAGAAAAAATAAGACCCTATTTTTATTCAATTTACCTTTTACCTTTGTTATATTAAATGATAAGTAAAATATATCATAAGTATAATAACAATTGATTATGCATATCAATATGACTTACCTATAATGATCATTTTTAAACCAACCAAAGAAGGAGAAAACGATGTCTTCATTAGTTAATACTGAAGTAAAACCGTTTAAAGCAACAGCATTTCACAATGGCAAGTTCGTTGACGTTACAGAAGCAAATCTTAAAGGAAAATGGTCAGTTGTTATTTTTATGCCAGCCGCATTCACATTTAACTGCCCAACAGAAGTTGAAGATGCAGCTGATCATTATGCAGAATTTCAAAAAGCAGGCGCTGAAGTTTACATAGTGACAACTGATACACATTTTTCGCATAAAGTTTGGCACGAGACTTCACCTGCTGTTAGTAAAGCAAAATTTCCATTAATTGGAGATCCTACGCATCAACTAACGCGTGCATTTGAAGTGCATATTGAAGAAGAAGGCTTAGCATTGCGTGGCACTTTTATCATTAATCCAAAAGGTGAAATTAAAACAATGGAAGTACATGACAATGCAATTGCACGTGACGTTAAAGAAACATTGCGTAAATTAAAAGCTGCACAATATGTAGCTAATAATCCAGGTCAAGTATGCCCAGCAAAATGGCAAGAAGGAGCTAAAACAATTGCTCCATCATTGGACCTTGTAGGTAAGATCTAAATAGAAAAATGAATCCCAGGCCATACATTGGCCTGGGTATTTTTTAATTAGATTAATGTTTAAGGAAATATAATGGCACTAGACTCGGCAATCAAAAATCAACTTCAAGAATATATGACCAGGCTTGTAAATCCAATTAAGCTTGTGGCTTATGTCGACGAAAATCCAGCATCTAAAGAAATGATAGAGATGTTAGAAGAAGTTGGGTCTTTGTCGGAAAAAATTACATTAAGTAAAGAATTAGATACTTCAAAAAGAATTCCTTCTTTTGAAGTAAATAGAGAAGAGGAAGCTTCTGGCATTACTTTCGCAGGCATTCCATCAGGGCATGAATTTACATCTTTCGTTTTAGCGCTTCTTCAAGCAAGTGGATACCCTCTAAAAATAGAGGCTGAAAAAATAGAACAAATTAAAAATATTGAAGGTAACTTTCATTTTGAAACTTATATTTCATTAAGTTGCCATAATTGTCCTGATGTTGTTCAGGCATTAAATGCAATGTCTATCATTAATCCAAATATTTCTCATGTGATGATTGATGGTGCATTATTCCAAAAAGAAGTTGAAGATAAACAGATTATGGCCGTACCAACTATTTTCCTTAATGGAAAAATTTTCGGTCAAGGAAGAATGGAGCTCGATGAGATCGTAAATAAGATTGACTCAAGCGCAAGCTTAAAGGAAGCTGAAAAATTATCAAAAAAAGAAGCCTATGATGTTTTAATTATTGGGGGAGGCCCAGCAGGCGCATCAGCTGCAATTTACAGTGCACGAAAAGGTATTCGAACAGGTATTGTTTCTGAGCGTTTCGGTGGACAAGTGATGGACACCTTAGGCATAGAAAATTTTATTTCTGTAAAAGCGACTGAAGGCCCAAAATTAGTTACAGCCCTTGAAGAGCATGTAAAAGAATATGAAGTTGATATTATGAATTTGCAGCGCGCGAAAAGCGTTCAAAAAAATGATTTGGATTCATTATTTGAGATAGAACTTGAAAACGGCGGGAAACTTAAAAGTAAATCAGTGATTGTTGCAACTGGAGCGAGATGGAAAGAATTAAATGTTCCGGGCGAAAAAGAATTTAAAGGTAAGGGTGTCGCATATTGCCCTCACTGTGATGGTCCTTTGTTCAAAGGAAAACATGTTGCAGTGATTGGAGGAGGAAACTCCGGTGTAGAGGCCGCAATTGATCTTGCGAATATCGTAGGACATGTCACTCTTTTTGAGTTTGCATCGGAACTCAAAGCTGACGATATCCTTCAGAAAAGACTTTATAGCTTATCAAATGTAGATGTCATATTAAATGCGCAAACTACCGAAGTGATCGGTAAAGATAAGGTGAACGGTATGATTTATCTAGATCGAATATCAAATGAGAAGAAAACTATCGAGCTTGAAGGTATTTTTATTCAGATTGGATTATTACCAAATACGGACTTTGTTAAAAACACTGTAGATCTTTCAAAGTTTGGTGAAATTATGATTGATAATCACAACCAGTCTTCATTACCAGGATTGTTTGCTGCAGGCGATGTAACAAACGTACCTTATAAGCAAATTATTATTGCGATGGGAGAGGGGTCTAAAGCTTCTCTTGGCGCCTTTGATTACCTTATTCGTCAATAAGCTAAATTTTATTAGCTTCTATAATTTCTTTCAGTAATGGCAATGTGATTGGTCTTTTATAAGTTAAAGACCATTGATCCAAAGCCTCTAATATAGAAAATAAATTTGGCATATCCCGTTTTAGGTATTTTAGGCAATAATCAATAATATCCATACCTAATTTCATATCTCTTTCATCCGCATGTTTTAGCAGGGCTAGTTTTTTTTCTTCATCGGATAGACCTATCACTTCGTAAGTAACGCCCCAAGCAAGTCTTGTTGCTAAATCTTCTCTTAATTTCATTTGGAGGGGAGAGTGTAGTCCTGTCACTAGCATATTTTGTTTGGAATCTTTGCATCGATTATAAGTATTAAATAATTCGATTTGACCTGCCTCATCAAGTAAATGAACATCATCATGAATGACAAATCCATGATCTGATGCAATATGAGCCAAATGAGATTTTCCCGAACCTTCATTGCCCCATAAATATATAAATTGAATGGGTAATTGATGAGAGATGATTTGCTTTAAGGTATGAATTACTTCGATATTTTGACCAACTACAAAATTTTCAAAAGATTGTCTTGGCGTTGGAGATAGAGCTAATAGCATTTGTTTCATATCAATGGGAAGTTTATTTAGATAAAGATAGCCTTAATTATGCACATCTTTAAAATATATTTCGGTTAAAATTTCAATTATAACGACTAACCCAAATGTTTAATGAAAGAGAGTTAATCTTTTGAATAAAGATGATACAAAAAAAGATACCCAATCGATCACTTATCGGGATGCAGGGGTGGATATTGAGGCGGGTGATCAATTAGTTGAAAGAATTAAGCCTTTTGCAAAAAAAACCATGCGAGCCGAGGTTTTAGGTGGCATTGGCGGTTTTGGTTCGTTATTTGAAGTTCCTAAAAAATACAAAGAACCTGTTCTGGTTTCAGGCACTGATGGAGTAGGTACTAAACTTAAATTAGCATTTGAATTAAATAAACATGACACTGTTGGAATTGATTTGGTTGCTATGAGTGTCAACGATATATTAGTGCAAGGTGCTGAACCTTTATTCTTTCTTGACTATTTTGCATGTGGAAAGCTTGATGTAGAAATAGCATCGCAGGTTATTAAAGGTATTGCTGAAGGTTGTGCACAGTCTGGATGCGCTCTTGTAGGCGGCGAAACAGCAGAAATGCCTGGTATGTACCCTGAAGGTGAATACGATTTAGCTGGATTCGCAGTAGGCGTTGTAGAAAAAAGTGAAATTATTAATGGCAAAAAAATACAATCCGGTGATGCGGTCATTGGCCTTGCATCTAGCGGAGCCCATTCAAACGGATATTCTTTAATTAGAAAAATTATCAGTAATGAAAAGTCTGATTTCTCAGGCCCTTTTGATGGAAAGACATTAAGAGATGTTGTAATGGAGCCTACTAAGCTCTATGTAAAGTCTATCCTTAGACTTAAAGAGACAATTCAAATTAAAGGAATGGCTCATATTACAGGGGGTGGTATTACTGAAAATATCCCACGTATTTTAGGGGAAGGTTTAATGGCAGAAATTCAGTCATCAAGCTGGCCATTACCAAAACTTTTTCAATGGCTACAAGATAAAGGAAATATATCAAATACAGAGCTTTATCGAACATTTAATTGTGGAATAGGTATGGCTATAGTCATTGATAAAAAAGACGTTGCCAAAGCAAAGCAAATCTTGCAAGAATCCAATGAAACGATTTATGAAATAGGCATCATTAGAGAACGACAAGCTAATGAGCATCCTACTATGGTGATTTAATATAAATATGAAAAAATTATTGCCATTTAAAATGTGGCTAGCATTTTTTTTATTTATATTTAATACATTAGTTTTTTCAAAAGAACTTCCAAATATTTTAGAGCTGAAATATGAGCTAACCCAAAACGGAGAACTGCTGGGTACTGTCGTTGAAAAATTTGTAACTGATGAAACAGGAAAATATCAGATTGAGAGCGTGACAAAAGGCATTGGTTTTTATGCTTTATTTGGAGATCGCATATTGATGAGCGAAGGAAATATTTCGCAAGAAGGCTTGAAGCCAAAACACTTTGAAGTTCATCAAGGAAATAATCCAAGTAAAGATGCAATCGTAGATTTTGATTGGGAAAATCAAATACTAATCACTCGCTATAAAGGTTCAGAAACAAAAGAAAATATAGAAAGTAAAACACAAGATTTAATTAGCTATTTATATCAACTGAATTTTGAAAATTTCGATGAGTCTATGATTGAGTTCGCAGCCGCTACAGGTAAAAAATATAAAAAATATCAGTTTAAGATCGTAGAAAAAAAAGCAATGCTTTTATTGGGAGATACAAATTTTGAGACTATCTTCATGCAGAGTGTAGCTGAAAAAGACGGAAAACCAGAAACTCAAATATGGTTAAACAATAAATTTTATAAATTACCAATTCGCATTCGTTATCAAGAAAAAAATGGTTCAACACTAGAGCAAAATTTAGTGCAGGCGAATATAGATCTCAATGAACATTGATTCTATAAAAAAAATACTGAAAAGTAATCATGTAAAATTTTTGTTGGCTATTTTCCTCTCAGTTTTAATCCATCTTTTTTTATTGGGAGGTATTGATTTATACAACCCATTTTTTTTAAAAAACCCCGATACTCTTAATATTATTATTGAAAGCCATCTTGAACCACCTTTAAAAAAAGAAGAGATAGTAACGAAGCAAAAATCATCTACCCCTAAAAGAAATAGGCAGGTAGATAATAATCCAAACGAGAAAAAAGACAGTTCAACAAAAAATTTGCATCAAGAGATTCAAAATAATGAATTAAATGATATTTCTCAATCTAGTGAAAAAAAAGAAATTCAATATAAAAAAGTAGTTATTGAGTATGATGTAAGAAGAAGCTTGGATGGATCGCCTGTAGGCGCTGCAAGAACTATGTATTTCTTAGGGGAAAATAATCAATACAGCATCAAAAATGAAGTTGAAGCAAAAGGTTTTGTGTCTCTTTTTTATTGGAATAAGTTAGTGCAAACAAGCGACGGAATAGTAACTTTAGAAGGTCTGAAGCCTAAAAATTACCATTATCAATTTGGTAGCAAAATTGATAATTTCGCAGTTTTTGATTGGGAGTCTAAAAAAATAATGACCATTATGAATGGAAAAGCAAGTGAATTTGATATGTTGGAAGGTTCACAAGATATGTTGAGTTTCATGTATCAATTTATGTTTGAACCTCCTCTAACAAAAATGAAAATTTACATTACAAATGGTAAAAATTATAAACCATACGATTATTCATATATTGGAGAAGAAATCATTGAAACCGAAGTGGATAAGATTCTAACTATGCACATAGCAAAATTTAATTATAACAATGAAGAAAGAATTGATTTATGGCTTGCAAAAGACTATAGATACCTTCCTATCAAAATAAGGAAGACAGAAAAAGATGGAAGTATTTTAGATCAGTCTGCAAAAAAAATTGAAATAGAAAGTTTAGCGCCTTAAACATGCTTAACCTAAATTTAATACAACATTGTGCAAATATTTTGGGAGAAATATTAGATTTTCATGGGCCTGCAGATATGAAATTAAGTAACTATTATAGAGAGCATGGCGAGCTTGGACAAAAAGACAGAGGAGATATTGCTGAATGTATCTATGGCATTATTAGGCGACTCAGATTTTTAAAAAAAATAAATGAAGATGATTTTAACTACAAAAAGCTTGTAATTGCGTGGCTAATAAAAATTGAAGGCAGAAGTATTCGCGACTTAGAGCACGGGTTAAGTAAAGAAGAAATCGAATGGGCCAAATCATTAAAATCAAGAGATACAGAAAAATATACATGGCCAGAAAAATTGAGTTTACCCGATTGGCTTTGGGATTTATTAGTTGACCAATATGGTATTGATGAAGCAGTACTTTTGGGCAGAAGTTTTCTTGAGCCAGCTAAATTAGATATAAGAGTTAATACTATAAAAATTAGCAGAGATGAGCTAATTAAATTACTTTCCAAAGAAGTAACTGACATTGAAGTTATGAATTATTCACCCACAGGAGTACGAATTCCCAGAGGAACATCATTAAGCCGAAATCCATTGTTCGTTGAAGGAAAAATTGAGGTTCAAGATGAAAGTAGTCAAATATTAAGTTTTGTAATAGATGCAAAAAGAGGAATGATGGTTGCAGATTTTTGTGCAGGTGCAGGTGGTAAGAGCTTAGCAGTAGGAGCAATTATGAAAAATACTGGACGTATATATGCTTATGATATTTCTGAAAAAAGGATTCTTAATTTAGGTAAGCGATTAAAAAAATCTGGATTATCTAATTTATTCGCACAAAAAATAAAAAATGAGAAGGATAACAAATTAAAAAAATTAAATAGCAAGTTTGATCGAGTACTTGCTGATGTTCCATGTAGTGGAACCGGTACTTTTAGAAGAAATCCAGATTTAAAATGGAAAAATTCTATGCAAGATCTTGATGAGCTCAATGTCAAACAATTGGCTATTCTTGAAGAAGCTAAAAAGCTTGTAAAAAAAGAGGGCCGATTAATTTATTCTACATGCAGTCTTTTGAAGAGAGAAAATGAGTCTATCGTTGAGATTTTTTTAAAAAATAATAAAAATTATAGATCTATTTCTGTTGATGAAATATTAATAAAAAATCAAATATCTCTTTCTACAGGTCATTTTTTAAAATTAACCCCTTATCATCAAAAAACAGATGGTTTTTTTGCTGCAGTTCTTGAGCGCATAGATTAAGCAGATGAAACATACGACAAATTATCAGATTTTAGTTGGCGTATTCGTTGGTTTATTGATTGGCCTTTATATCAAACTCAATCCTTATGGTATTGGGAGTGATTCAATTATTTATTTAGCTGATCTTGTTGCTGATATATTCGTTTCTTCTCTAAAGATGGTGCTAATTCCAGTAGTATTCTTTTCTATATCTGTCGGTATTGCTAATCTAAGTGGACATAAGCAGTCATCAAGAATTTGGTTTCTAACATTTTCATTCTTTTTCATTTCCATGGCACTAGCAATTATATTAGGACTTGGATCAATGAACTTATTTGAGCCAGGACGAGGCATGTCTTTGTCTATATTCAGTGGGCAATTAAATAATTTTCACTTATCTTCAATTCCCTTTACTGGATTCATCAAACAATTTCTTAGTGGTATTTTTGTTAATCCATTTAAAGCAATGACTGAAGGAAATATTTTAGGCGTTATTACATTTTCGATATTAGTAGGCTTTGCAATTGCAAAAGGCGGAAAAGAATTTTTGGAGGTAAAAAAGATATTCAATGGTTTACTAGGTGTTGCCATGAAGATAGTATCTTGGATTGTAAAATTTTCTCCTTACGGTGTTTGCGCTCTTATTATTAAATTAGTTTCTCAACAATCGCCTGATTTATTTATTACGTTATCAAAATTCATAATAGTAATTATTGGCATGACGCTTTTTCATGGAATAGTCATTTTGCCTTTGCTACTTTATTTTTTTACAAAAATAAATTTATTTGTTTTATGGCAGGGTGCTCGAGAGGCAATTTTAACCGCTTTTGCAACCAGTTCTAGTAGCGCGACAATTCCAATTACCTTGAGAGCTGTTGAAAAAAATTTAAAAGTTAAATCTGATATTTCTGGATTTGTTATACCCCTAGGGGCAACCATGAACATGGATGGCACTGCGCTTTATGAGGCTTCTGCCGCCCTATTTATTGCAAACCTCTCCGGTATCGATTTAAGTATAGGACAGCAAATCATCATCTTCTTTACGGCAATGATTGGTGCGATTGGTGCGCCTGGTATACCAAGTGCTGGTATGGTCACTATGGCTATGGTATTACAATCTGTTGGATTGCCATTAGAAGCGCTTGCTATTTTATTACCTATTGATCGTTTACTTGATACATTTCGAACCGCAGTAAATGTAGAGGGAGATATTGTTGTAAGTTTGATCGTACAAAAATTAATAGGTAAAAATTAATTTTTATTTGGCAATTGATTAAAGTGATTTTTTATTTTGCTCCATTCAAAATAAGGGCCTGGATCCGTTTTCCTAGATGGGGCAATGTCTGAATGTCCTGTAATGTCTTTAATAGGATATTCTTTGATTAGGGATTGAATTAATTCGTTAAGACAAACATATTGTTCGGCTTCAAATGCATCATAATCACTTCCTTCTAGCTCAATACCGATTGAAAAATCATTACAATTATTAATTTGATTCCAACTAGATTCGCCAGCATGCCAAGCTCGGTCTAGACAAGATACAAACTGAAAAAGCGAGCCATCGCGTCTAATCAAGAAGTGAGAGGATACTTTTAGGCTCGCAATAGATCTAAAGTATTCATGATCATCAGGGTTAAGTTTATTTGTAAATAAATCAATAATATTATTCCCGCCGTAAATTCCAGGCGGAAGACTAATATTATGAATTACAATTAAATTCACATTGGACTTATTCGGCCGACTATCAAAATTGGGCGATAATATGATCTTTGCTTTATTTGCAAATCCAGCATCATTTATTAGTATGGGTGTAAGCATCGTTAATCTATTGCAGTATTAAAATTAAAGGATTGAAATGATCTTCTTAAAGTTATCTTTCATGTTATTAGTTATTCTAGTCTCAGCTGAGATATTTACCAATGCGCTTGAGCATTTGGGTGAGAAATTAAAAATTTCTGAGGGTGTGACAGGATCGATTTTTGCAGCTATAGGAACCGCCCTTCCTGAGACCTTGGTACCGTTATTGGCACTCTTATCATCACATGGAGATGTCGAAACTAATCATCAAGTTGGAGTGGGCGCAATTTTAGGGGCTCCGCTTATGCTTTCTACTCTAACAATGTTTATTATGGCTGCATCTGTAATTGGGCATCGAGGATTTGGAGGGCATTTAAAGCCTGAAAAAACTGGATTAATTAGAGATTTAAATTTTTTTATAATCTCATTCATCTTTGCTGGAATAGCTTTATTTATTCCTCATACATCTGAGCTTACAAGAGGCCTGATAGCTTTTTTAATGGTTTTTTCATATTTCATTTATATCTTAATGACAATTAGAGCGTCAAAAAAACTTGTGAACGAAGGCCATGCTACTGAAGCATCAAGTCCAATGTTTATGGAAAGAATTGGATGCCCCAATAACTTTCTAGTTATTGCTATACAATTATTTGTTGGCTTGGCTTTGTTGATATTCGGAGCGAAAGGTTTTATTTATGGAATTGAAGAAGCTTCATCTATTTTAGGAATTTCTGCTCTTATTTTATCTATGTTAATTATTCCGATAGCAACCGAGCTTCCAGAAAAAGTGAATAGTATTTTTTGGATACGCAAAGGTAAAGATACCCTCGCTTTTGGAAATATAACCGGCGCCATGGTATTTCAAGGAACACTCCTTCCAGCAATAGGCATTCTCTTAACCCCATGGGAGCCTAGAAAAGAAGTGTATTTATGTATCCTTATAACACTTATTTCTTCTTTATGGATCAGAGCTCTTATTCAAAAATCAAATATAAAAGTATGGCATCTTGGCGTAAACGGAATTTTTTATTCTTTATATCTTTATTTTGCACTTCATTGATTTAGTTTTTAATTTGTGAATATAAAAAATCCTCCACTCATTAGAGTTTATGGTTCTTTGGTTTATGAATTATTTGCTCTTGTGCCTATATGGATGATAGCAGGATTTATTTTTGTATTTTTCTTTGATACATTTTTTGGATCATATCAACGATTAATATTTCAAATTTACTTGTGGTTTATTTCTGGATTTTATTTAACTTACTGTTGGACAAAATCAGGCCAGACTCTAGCAATGATGGCGTGGAAATTAAAACTTATATCCCCTCAAGGACGTATGACAAGAAAATTAGCTTGGAGACGTTATATTTATGCAACTTTAGGAACACTCATAGGAGGTATGAGTTTTTTATGGGCGCTTACCAATAAAAAGCATTATTATCTTCATGATCAAATTTTGAAATGTTATTTTATTGATGTTCGGTTTTGTAAATCATCATCACCCCAACCGAGAAGAAAATAAGTGTAGGTATAAGAGCGCAAGCTAGCGGTTGCCAATCATTAAGAAGCCCAATATATCTGAAAGATGAATTCATAATTTGGTAAAAGATACCTATTAAAATACCCAAGAAAATTTTTAAATTCTTACCACCTGAACGCTCTTGAAAAAATCCAAATGGAATGGCAAATAAAACCATTGCAATAGAAGCTAGGGGATAAACTAATTTTTCCCATAAAGCTACTTCATACCTTGTAACTTTTTGCTTATTATTTTTTAAATATTTAATAAAGTTAATAAGGTTCATTGATGACATTTTCTCTGGCGAAACAAGGAATACATTCATCATTTCCGGTTTAATAAGTGATTTCCAATTTGCGCTTTTAAGTGAATTTGTAGAAACTTTATCTTTATCAAAGATTGTTTGATTAATATCATCAAGCTTCCATTCGGAGTTTTTAAAACTCCCTTTTTTGGCATTTGTAATTGTTCTTAAACGAAAGGTGTTATCAAATTCATATATATGAATTTCAGATAGGCTTGAATCAGGTAAAACATGTTCTACATTGATAAAACTATTATTATCTTTTATCCATAAGCCGGATTTAAATTCTTGCGTGACAATTGCATCTTTAGCAGTAATTTTTATTTGTTGTGCTTTTTTCTCTGTTACTGGAGTTACTAGATCCCCTACAGCAAATGTAAATAAAGTAAAAAATAATCCTGTAAAAGATAGGGTATATGCAATGCGTTTGATTGAAAATCCACTTGATCGAATGACGGTCAATTCAGAATTTTCAGAAAGCTGCCCCATGGCATACATTGATCCAATAAGTACCGCAATAGGAACAATTTCATAAACGTGACCAGGAATGCTAAGGGCAACATAACTAAAAATAGTAAGCATATTATATGTGCCTTTTCCTAAATCATTAATTTCTTGAATGAAGTCGAAAAAACTTAATATGCCTATTAGGCCGATCATGACCCAAAAAATAGGAATGGCTAATTCTAAATTGAGGTAGCGATTTAAAATTTTCACGTTGTACTTAAGATGCTTTCTTGAAACTGAATAATGGCTGATTCATTGATCGCTTATAAGTTAAATAAATAGCCGCTAATAGAAAGATTAAGTGAATTGGCCAGAAGCCAATAACAATACTTACTTTTTTTAAAGTAATTAATGTATTCATAATAGCTAAAAGATTGTTATAGATTATAAAAATAAGCACAGCAAAAATGATATTAAGAGATCGTCCTGCGCGAGGGTTCGTAAAGCTTAAAGGGATAGCCAAAAAAACCAATAGAATACATGCGATGGGAGAAGCAATTCTCCATTGGAATTCTAAGCGATCCTCAAGCGAGCTAGATTTAATTACATCGGAAAGTTTCTTACTATCAATACTTTCCGTGTAAGGCTCAACCGATTGTTGAGCTGTCAAAATGCCATATTGATCAAATTCAGTCGTAGAGAACTCCTTGGTATTCGGAACGCCCTCATATCTGCGACCTTTCTGCAAAATGATATAGTTGTCACCTTTACTTGAAATTTCTCGGTGAGCATTGTTAGCAATAACAACGCCCAGTTTGTTATGTTGTTTTGTCTGAACAAATATATTTTTTACAGCACTTCCTAACTCATCAAAGCTTTCAACATAAAATATCCGATCAGAACTTTTTGATTCTTTAAATGTCCCTGGATTAATAGTAGCCATCTCATCACGACTTTTTAATTGGCTTTTATATTGATCGGCTGTTCTTACTGCCCAAGGATTTAAAAAAAGAGAAAGAAAAGCCACCATAAATACAGCTGGCAAGGCAAATGAAGTAATAGGCTTAATAATTTTTGCCAAACTCATGCCTGAACTTAACCAAATGATCATTTCATGATCTCGATACCAGCGAGATAGCGTAAGAAGCACCGCTAAGAAAATAGAAAGGGATAATAGAAGTGGTGAATATTTAATAAGGTTAAGACCGAGAATTGTTTTTATAGAGTCATTGGGGATATAGCCCTTAGTTGCAAATCTAAGATAAACTGTAATTCTTTGGGCCATCACAATACTTATAAGTATTAAAAGTGCCGAAATTGAATTGGTAAGCAGCTCTTTTTTTAAAGAAGTTTTAAATAACATTGATTTTTCCCGTTTTTAAAATTCGAGAATATTTAAGGAATATATATGAAATTTAGCATAAAAACCGATCAGCTGGATAAACAACGCTCAGATGTATTGGTCATTGGAGTATATGAATCGCTCAAAGTTGTATGTGACAAACAGTCTTTAAGCGCAGCCTCTATTAGTCATATTGCCTCTCTATTAAAACATGGAGATATGAGCGGCAAGGTTGGCTCCTCCCTTATTTTATATAACGTCCCAGGAATAAAAATTCCAAAAATACTTCTAATAGGCTTAGGCAAAGAAAAAGAGTTTGATGGGAAAAAATATCATGCTGCTGTGAGATTTATGGTTTCTGGGCTTAAGAAAATGGATGTTAAATCAGTCACATCTCTTCTACAAATTGCTTCAGTTAAAGAAGGTGATATAGCCTGGAATGTTGAGCATTTTATTTATGAAGTTATGGACGCAAGTTATGAATTTGCTGAGCTTAAAACTGTTAATAAAAAAACCAAGAAATTTTTTGATTTTTTTCTAGAAGTAGATAAGAAAAGTCAAAAGATCGCAGAAGAAGCGCTAAAGAAATCCTTTGCTTTAGCAAAAGGAATTGAGCTTACAAAGACACTTGGTAATCTTCCGCCGAATATCTGCACACCAACCTTTTTAGGCAAAAAAGCTCAAGAAATTGGAAAAGAACATGACATGAAAATTGATGTTTTAGATCAGAAGCAAATTGAAAAATTAAAAATGGGCTCTTTTCTTGGTGTTGCCAAAGGAAGTAGACAACCCCCTAAATTTATTGTGCTTCAACATAATAAAGCTAAAAAAACGCAAAAACCTATTATTTTGGTTGGCAAAGGAATTACTTTTGATGCAGGAGGTATATCAATTAAACCTGCTGGTGATATGGACGAAATGAAATATGATATGTGTGGAGCAGCCAGTGTATTAGGAACTTTCAAGACGATTGGTTTGTTAAAGCTTCCAATAAATGTCATTGGAATAATTCCAACATGTGAGAATTTGCCAGATGGATTAGCTTTGAAGCCAGGCGATATTTTAACTAGTATGTCAGGTCAAACAATCGAAGTGCTAAATACTGACGCTGAGGGCCGATTGATTCTGTGTGATGCATTAACTTATGCAGAGAGATTTAATCCTGATGTAGTAATTGATATTGCTACTTTGACTGGCGCATGTGTGATTGCATTAGGACATCATGCTTCAGGTTTATATAGCAATGACGACAAGTTAGCGAAAGATTTAGAATTAGCAGGTCAAGTATCTATGGATCGAGCATGGCGCATGCCACTTTGGGAAGACTACCAATCACAACTAGACAGTAATTTTGCTGATATGGCTAATATTGGCGGAAGAGCAGGGGGTAGTATTACTGCGGCATGCTTTTTATCTAGATTTGCAAAAAAGTATAAATGGGCTCATTTAGATATTGCAGGTACCGCATGGAAATCTGGAAAAGCTAAGGGGGCTACGGGAAGGCCTGTTGGATTATTAACCCAATATATTTTAAGTAAGTTGCATTAGGTCTTCATGACTTATATTGACTTTTATTTTAATGTAGAAAATAAATTCAATAAAATTCATGAAATCATAGAAAGAGAAATTGTTCGCAAAAGAAAAATATTTATTCATGTAGATGATTTAAGTGGCGCAAAAACATTAAGTGATTTTCTTTATACAATTTCACAAACTTCATTTCTTCCTCATTCTATAGGGCATTATGAAGAAATGGCTGCTATCCATATCGACTGGGATCATAAATTTGTGAGTGATGATTTTATGATTAATTTAAAGTCAGATATTTCATCTTCTTTTTCAAGATACATAAGATTAATTGAGATTGTCTCGCAAAATGAAGAAGATAAAAAAACAGCGAGGGATCGTTTAAAGTTTTATCGCGATCGCGGGTATGAAATTCAGTTAATTGATGCCACAAAAGAAATGTAATTAACGAGTAAGTTCGCTGTATCGAAAAGAGTCTAAAAAAAGTTCTTTGTTATCAATATTGTCTTGAGATGATATTTTACAAATCCAAGTTTCATATGGTTTGTCATTAATCAGTTCTGGGGATTTTTGAATATTGGAATTAATTTCAATTATCACGCCATTGAGAGGGCCCACTAAATCAGAAGCAGTTTTGACTGATTCAATTACTCCAAAAGCTACATTTCTTAAAATTTGACTCTTCAATTCGGGCAAATCTACAAAAACAATATCACCTAAAAGATTTTGTGCGTAATCAGTGATACCAATTTCATAAGTACTCTCACCAATAGATTTAATCCATAAGTGCTCAGGCGTGTATATAAGTGTATTAGGAATATTCATAATAAATTAGTTAATAGTAATTTTATCTTTAAATACATTAAGTTAATGACAAATATGATTTTTTTGTTTATTATCGCGTAAATTTAGTATGAATAGGAGATTACCTAGTGAGAGAGCGTATCAGACTTTTTTTCATCCTAAGCTTAACCTTTTTCTTTTTCTTAACCTCAGTATCAGCTGAAGCGAATCAACCAAGATCTAAAAAACCAACAAAAGCAGAATTAGCTCGTATATCCGCAGCAGATCATAAGACTAATAAAGATGGCCTTTTAAGAGTGGCATCTTCTAACGCGCTTATTGTTAATCAAAATACAGGTGAAGTTTTGTATGCAAAAGATACAGATGCACAAACTTCTATCGCATCTGTGACTAAACTTATGACCGCTATGGTTACTTTGGATGCAAAACTCCCGATGGATGAAGAGATTGCCATTACCGAAGAAGATGTAGATACCTTAAAAAATTCAAGTTCAAAATTACCTGTTGGAACAGTATTGCCTCGTTCAGAACTTCTGAAAATTGCTTTAATCGCTTCAGATAACCGTGCAGCTTCAGCGTTGGGCAGAAATTACCCGACTGGAAAAACTGGTTTTATAAATGCGATGAATATTAAAGCATTGCAGCTTGATATGACACGAAGCGAGTTCGCAGATCCCACAGGCCTTAATAATCATAATATGTCTACAGCAGAAGATCTTGTAAAGATGGTAAAGGCTGCTTATCAATATCCTGAAATTCGTGAAATTACAACTACAGCTTCATATGAAGCTTATGTTAAAGGGCACCGCGCACCAGTGAATTTTAATAATACGAATGGATTGGTTAGAAAAAGTGATTGGGTAATTGGATTATCAAAGACTGGTTTTATTCAAGAAGCTGGAAAATGCCTTGTTATGCAAGCTATGATTAGCGGACAACCAATGATTATTGTATTGCTTAAATCTTATGGAAGCGCCACTAGAATTGCAGATGCAAATAGAATTCGAAAATGGATTGAAAAAACATCTTCAATTTCTTTTTCGGACGCAACTAAAAAAAATAGCTAAGTCTTTTTAGTTTTTACGATCTTCTTTTTCGCTACAGTTTTTTTAGTAGTCCCTTTTTTATCAGATGTTTTCTTGGCGGTTGTTTTTTTAACTGCGGTTTTCTTTTTACCTTTACCCGAAGCTTCTTTATTGCTAATAAGAATTAAAGCTTCTTCAAAAGTAATTTTTTCAATATCTTGATCTTTTGGAAGGGTGACTTTGGTTGAGCCTTTTTGCAGGTATATACCATAGCGACCATTAAAGATTTCAATTGAAAGATTTGTTTCGGGGTCATTACCCAAGGTTCTTAAAGGTGCATTTTTAGCAATAGCTTCCGCAATGAGCTCAAGTCCTCGCTCGAGTGTTACATCAAAAATGGATTCTGACCTTGGAATAGATTTAAATTTTCCATCATAATTTACATAAGGCCCAAAACGTCCAATATTTACAATGACTTTCTTGCCTGTATCTGGGTGAAGACCTAGCTCTTTAGGAAGTGATAAAAGATTTAATGCGATATCTTCATTTAGATCGCTTAGTGATATCTCTTTAGGAACACTTACCCGCTTAGGTTTCTTTTTACTATCTTCCTCTTGAACCCCAACTTGAAGATAAGGTCCGTAGGGACCGACTAATAAAAGAACGTCTTTTCCAGTTTCAGGATCTTTACAAACAAGTACAGGTTCATTTGGAGCGCTTGAGTCGCCGTTTACATTTCTTGTGTAATCACAATCAGGATAACCGGAACAACCAATAAATTTACCCCTTCTGCCCAGTCTAGAAAATAAAGGCTTGCCACATTTAGGACAGTCTTCATGAATAGCTTCTTGAGTAATTTCAGCTCGATCTATATTTGATTTTTCAAGAATTGTTTTATTGAAATCATCCCAAAAGCTTTTAAGAAGTGGTACCCACTCTTTATTATTTTCTGCAATTTCATCTAAAGAACTTTCAAGACCAGCGGTAAAATCATAATCAACATAACGAGTGAAATGTTCAGTTAGAAATTTGTTAACAACACGACCTACATCAGTAGGCATGAATCTCTTTTTATCAAGAATGACATATTCACGATCTTGGAGTGTTGAAATAATGCTTGCATAAGTAGAAGGTCTGCCAATACCGTATTCCTCTAGAGATTTTACTAAGCTAGCTTCAGAGTATCTTGGGGGAGGTTCAGTAAAATGTTGATCACCATAAATTTTATCGACAGTGAGAATTTCACCAGTTTCAAGTGGAGGTAATTTAAGAGAGTCTTCATCTTCATTTGAAGCATCGTCCAAGCTCTCCGTATAAATAGCAATAAATCCAGGGAATATAAGTGTTTGACCAGTAGCTCTAAATAAATTTGCTTCAGATCCAATAGCAAGATCTACACTTACAGCATCAAATTTAGCTGGTGTCATTTGACTTGCTAAAGAGCGTTTCCAAATCATTTCATAAAGCTTAAATTGCTCGGGAGATAGTTTGCCAATAAGACTTTGAGGTGTTCGGCTGATGTCGGTCGGCCGAATTGCTTCATGTGCTTCTTGAGCATTTTTTGATTTAGTTTTATAAAAAATAGGTGCTTTAGGTAAGTAATCTGCATCGAAATTTTTTTGAATATAACTTCTAATTTGATTCATTGCTTCATTTGAGAGCGTGAGTGAGTCTGTTCTCATATAAGTAATTAAACCCACAGTGCCACTTCCAATATCAATACCCTCATAAAGCTGTTGAGCAATTCTCATGGCTCGACTTGTTGTAAAGCCAAGTTTTCTAACCGACTCTTGTTGAAGTGTTGATGTGGTAAAAGGAGGCGCAGGATTGCGAGTTCTTTGTTTCTTTTCTACGCGAGTTACTTTGGTTTTGCCGGCGCTTTCTAAAAGTAATTTTCCGACAATAGACTCATGATCTTCTTTTGAGGTAATAGTAAATTGTTCAACTTTTTTATTGTCGAGCTGAATAAGTTTTGCTTGAAATTTGTTTTTAGATTTTATGGAATCTAAATGAATCGACCAATATTCTTGGCTGATAAATTTTTCGATTTCAATTTCTCTTTCGATAATAAGTCTTAGCGCCGGACTCTGAACTCTTCCTGCTGATAAACCTCTTCTAATTTTCTTCCAAAGGAGAGGTGATAAATTAAATCCAACAAGATAATCTAGCGCTCTTCTTGCTTGTTGTGCATTAACAAGTGGCATCGAAATGTCACGAGGATGATCAATGGCATATTCAATAGCTGATTTTGTAATTTCCTGAAAAATGACGCGTTTAATTAATTTGTCTTTAGTTAATTTTTTTTCATTAAGTATTTCTAAAATATGCCAAGAAATAGCTTCTCCTTCTCGGTCCGGATCGGTAGCGAGATAAACTTCATCTGATTTTTTTACAGCCCTTGCGATTTCATCAACGTGTCTGGAGTTTCTTTCAATAATTGCATAATTCATTTTGAAATTATTGTCAGTTTCAACGGCACCTGTTTTTGGAATCAGATCGCGAACATGGCCATAAGATGCCAAGACTTCAAATTTACTACCAAGATACTTTTTAAGAGTTTTGGCTTTAGACGGTGATTCAACAATTAAAAGTTTAGACATTAGGTGGTTTCTAGATCAAAAAATTTTGTGAATAATAAATTTAAATCTTGATATATACAAGGTGTCTATACTAACTTACTTAAATAAATTACGTTAATTAAATTTAAATAATGATTTTAAGAAGCAATATTTTCAGCGAATGAAGCAATATTACTAAGGTCGGTATTCAGATTTCTAATTAAATCTTCCGTAAAGATGAGTTCATCATCTTTTTCTTTGACGGATTGATTAAGATTTTCGAAGTCATAAAGTTGCCGGTCTCCTAAATGAGAAAGCTCAACATTTGAGATAGCTCTGTATATATTGTTAATGCGCCCTGGCTGCTCTCTTTCCCATGCCGTCAACATTTCTTTTATTTTTTTTCTTTGAAGGTTTTCTTGTGAGCCACATAGATTACAAGGGATAATTGGAAAATTCATACGAGATGCATAGCTTGAGATTTCTTTTTCTGAGCAATATGCCAAAGGTCTGATAATAATATTTTCACCATCATTAGAAATTAATTTAGGCGGCATAGCTTTTAATTTGGATCCAAAAAACATATTAAGAAAAAGCGTTTCAACAATATCGTCACGATGATGGCCCAAAGCAATTTTGTTGATATTAAGTTCTTTCGCTGTTCTGTAAATAATGCCTCGTCTTAGACGAGAACATAAAGAGCAGGTTGTCTTGCCGCTTGGGATTTTTTCTTTAACAATTGAGTAGGTATCTTCAGTCACAATAAGATGCTCAATACCTAAGTTTTTTAAAAAATTGGGTAATACATCCGCAGGAAAGTCTGGCTGTTTTTGATCTAAATTCATTGCAATAATATCAAAGTGAATTGGCGCCCTTTCTTTAAGGGCTAGCAAAAACATTAATAATGAATATGAATCCTTACCGCCACTCATGCATACTAAAACTCGGTCATTTTTTTCAATCATATTGAAATCAGTGATTGCTTTACCAGTTAACCCTATAAGTTTATTCCGTAACTTAAGAAAGTTATTCGTTGCGTCTATTGGAATTTGCGGAATCATAACGACAGTGATCTTCCTCCATCGACAGCTAGAATATGACCTGTAATAAATGGAGCATCTAATACTAAAAATTTGACAGCCATAGCTACATCTTTCGGCGTACCTATTTTTTTTAATAATGTTTGAGAAATGACTCGTTGTTTATAAATATCATTAAATTCTTCATTATTTTCAGGCCATAAAACTGGACCTGGAGCAACGGCATTAACTCTAACATCTGGACTTAATTCTTGAGCAAGTGATTTTGTTAATGTGGTAAGACCTGATTTGGCAATGCTATAAATAATATAATTTTTTTTCGGCTTGTCTATATGGGTATCTGTGATATTTATGATGCAGCCTTTAGTTTTAATAAGTTCATCTGCTGCAAGTTGAGATAAAAATAAAGGGGCTTTTAAATTACTTCCAATGAGATCGTTCCAATTCTTTTCATTCATTTTTCCGATTTCTGTTGGGTAATAACTAGAAGCGTTATTTATAAGAATATCTAATCTGCCGTATTTCTTGATTGTTTCCTCAACAAGATTTGGCAATATACTTGTATCTACAAGATCAGCTTGAATAATATTTGCGGAGCCCTTACGGATTTTATTTAAATCTTCCTGAAGTTTTTTCGCTTCATCAGCTGAATGACGATAATGAATCATTAAGTCTATATCCGATTCATGAAGCAGCTTACAAATCGCCTGCCCAATTCTTTTGGCGCCACCAGTTACAAGAGCAATTTTTCTACTAGATTTCATAGGTTTATGTATAAATGAATTGACTCTATTATAATCTAATACTTATGCCATCAATGCCTACAGCTCCTCAAAATGAAATTGATTTAAGTGAGCAATTAAAAACAAAAATTATCCAATCCATTCATTCTAATCAGGGATGGATAAGCTTCGATCGATTCATGGAGCTTGCACTTTATGATCCCGAATTAGGTTATTACACTGGAACTTTAAGAAAGTTTGGTGAAAAAGGCGATTTTGTTACAGCATCGGAAATATCGAATTTTTTTGCAAAAACATTATGTATTCAATTCAAAGAAATTTTTCAATCAATAGCAAGAAGTATCATTGAAATTGGAGCTGGATCGGGACAGTTTGCACTTCAAGTAATTCAATCATTGAGCAGTGATAATGAAAATATAAATCATTATCTTATTCTGGAAATAAGTCCTTCATTAAGAAAGCAACAATACGAGCTCTTAATAGAACATTTACCTTCACATTTATTTAGCAAAATCCAATGGATTGATGAGGTCCCTAAAGAATACGAAGGCATCATTTTTTGTAATGAACTTTTAGATGCGCTACCCGTAGACTTAATAAAAAAAGAATCAGATATGTATTATCAAAAAGGTATTAGTGTAGAAAATGATGTATTAATTTGGAAGAATAAGCTAATAGAAGATATATCTAATTACGACGAAATCGATTTAAAAAATCTACCAGATAACTATCTTGCAGAATACCCGCTTCATATTAAAAATTGGCTTAATAAAATTAGCCAATCACTTAGCAAAGGCATTGTATTCATTATTGACTATGGCTTTAACCATACAGAATACTTTCATGAGCAAAGATCTCAAGGAACATTGATGTGTCATTTTAAGCATTATGCCCATGACAATCCTCTTATCCAGCTAGGTATACAAGATATTACAACCCATGTTAATTTTAGCTATGTTGCAAAAGAGGCTTCAAAATTAGGTTTAAATATTACTGGCTTTATATCTCAAGCAAATTTTCTTATTAATTGCGGCATATTAAATTTGCTTGAAAAAATAAATTTAGAAGATAGGGCTTTATATATGAAATCAGTATCTGAAATTCAAAAATTATTATCTCCCTCAGAAATGGGGGATTTATTTAAAGTCATAACGCTAGAAAAAAATATAGATATAGATCTTTTAGGGCTTAAGCAAAACAATAAAGTCACAAATTTATGACTGAACAAAATAAAGAAGATATTAAGAAGCGACCTATTAGAAGCTATATTTTAAGGCAGGGTCGAATTACCGCCGCCCAGACGAAAGCTATTCAAGATAACTTTCAAAAACATGCTGTTAATTTTGAAAATAAAATTATAAATTTCGGCGATATTTTTAAAAATAAAAATAGTGATCTCATACTGGAAATTGGTTTTGGTATGGGAACTTCAACTGCAGAGATTGCAAAATCTAATTTAAATAAAAATTATGTTGCAATCGAAGTTCATTCGCCTGGTGTAGGCAACTTGCTTAAGTTAATTCAGGAAGGCGACATTCGCAATTTAAAAATTATTCAACATGATGCGGTCGAGGTTCTTAATGTGATGATAAAGAATGATTCTTTGGATGGTATTCATATTTTCTTTCCCGATCCTTGGCCTAAAAAAAGACATCACAAAAGAAGACTCATACAATCAAATTTATTAAAGCTTATAGCGCAGAAAATTAAAAAATCAGGCTATCTTCATATTGCAACAGACTGGGAAGATTACGCTCTATGGATTATTGATCTTTTAGATAAAGAAGATTCATTAGAAAAGACATCGGATGATTTTTTCAAAAAACCTGATTATCGCCCGTTAACAAAATATGAAAATCGAGGAATTAAGTTAGGCTATAGAGTTTGGGACATGATCTACAGCCGTATTTAGCCATTTTCCAATGATAGTTTCAGCCTCATCGGCACCTTGTTTTTTTAAGCTAGAAAAAAGTTGAACTGTGCATTCAATACCCAGAGCTGATCCCCATTTCTCATCAATTTCTTTTTGAACAGCATGAAGTGTTTTATGAGAAGCCTCCCGAGAAAGTTTATCTGCTTTAGTTAATAAAATATGAATAGGTTTTTTATTTAACGAAAACCACTTTATCATTTGTTGATCAAGAGGCGTGAGTGGATGCCTAATATCCATAACTAAAACAAGGCCAAAAAGACAAGAGCGCTCAGATAGATAAGTGGCTAAAGTTTTTTGCCAATGATCTTTAATTGCTTGAGGCACTTTGGCATAGCCATAACCTGGTAAATCAACCAAAAAACGATTCTCACCAAGAGCAAAGAAATTAATAAGTTGTGTGCGACCAGGCTGCTTACTTACAAAAGCAAGGCGATTATGATTTGCAAGCGCATTAATAGCGCTAGATTTTCCTGCGTTTGATCTTCCGGCAAACGCAATCTCAATACCAGTAGGGGGAGGCAAGTCACTTAAATGGTGAGCAGAGATAAAATATGATGCGTTTTTAAAAATAGCCATGCGCTTTACCTAAACCTGTTCAATCCAATCAAAATGCTATCACGAGAATAGGATTTTAGATAAAATGAACATCTTGTACATACTTTATATATGGAGCTTTGCACAATGAGCGGTCGAAATGTTTTTTTTATTCTCATCTTGTCATTTTTAATTTCAAGTAAAGCCATTTCCGCAACGATTGAGCATAAAAATACACCTCAAGCAGTTAGCACCGTATGTGCAGCCTGCCACGCAATTGATGGCAATAGCATTATTACTGCCAATCCGAAATTAGCAGGACAACACGCAGAATATCTTTACAAACAATTAATTAATTTTAAATCTGGTGATCGAGCAAACGCAGTAATGTCTGGAATGGCAGCAATGCTATCAGATGCGGATATGCATGCGGTAGCAGAATACTTTTCAAAGCAAAAATTAAATTTAGGACAAGCCAAAACAAATGGTAGCGGATCTTTAGGAGAAAAAATTTATCGTGCAGGTATTCAGGCTAATAGTTTGCCAGCCTGTGCTTCTTGTCATGGACCTTCAGGCGATGGCCTTCCTGTTAAATATCCACGTCTAGGTGGTCAACATACAGAGTATGTTTTAAATCAATTAAGACAATTTAGACTCGGTGCTCGAGCAAATGATGAAGCAAAAGTGATGCGAACCATTGCTGCTAAGTTAACTGATCAAGAAATGGAAGCTGTAGCGGATTATATTCAAGGTTTAAGATAAGCTATTCTAATTTTCATATTACGTTTAATTGCTGCAACTTCCTTGTAGTTTTCGTAGTCAAAACTTTTCATTTTTAAAAATGAGTTATTTTGAAATCTACAACAATTAATTCCAAAAAAATAAATCAATTACTAAGCTCAATGAGTTTTGCGGTATCGATGCTTGTGTTTTTGGGCATCGCATCAATTATAGGAACAATACTTAAGCAGAATGAGCCCTATGAGAATTACATTATTAAATTAGGTCAATTTTGGTTTGTATTTTTTGAAAAAATTGGTCTTTATGATGTTTATCACAGTGTTTGGTTTTTAACGATTCTTCTTTTTTTGGTGTTATCGACAACACTTTGTATTATTAAAAATACACCAGCAATTCTTAAAGACTTTTCAGTATTTAAAGATTCTTTAGAGGAAAAGTCACTTTTATCATTCACACATCATTTTGTTATAAAAAATAAAAAGGATGTGAATACTTCAAAAATTCTTCATTACTTAAAACAAGCTAAATTTAAGATCAAGGGAAAATCAAAAGAAAACGGCGATTTTTTAATTGTTGCCAAGAAGGGCAACTATCAGCGCTTAGGTTATATTTTGACACATATTGGAGTGGTAGTAATTTGCTTGGGTGGGTTATTGGATGGTAATTTGATTTTTAAAGCTCAAGAATTACTAGGCTATAAAAAAATAGAAACATTAGATATGCCGGCTTCAAAGGTTCCAGAAGTGAGTAGATTAAGTATCAGCAATACCTCATTTAGAGCAAATATGACGCTTGCTGAAGGCTCTTCAGATAATGTTGCATTTGTCAGAATGAAAGATGGATACCTTGTACAAGATTTGCCTTTTAAAATCACTTTAAAAGATTTTAGAATTAATCATTATTCAACAGGCATGCCAAAATCCTTTGAAAGCGATTTGGTAATTTCTGATCCTGAACTTTCTCAAGATATAACAAAAACAATTAGCGTTAATCATCCTTTTACTTATAAAGGCATAGCAATATATCAATCAGATTTTCAAGATGGAGGCACAAAGCTAAACATTAAATTGCGAAGCTTATTCAATTCAAACACCGCTCAAAAAATAGATGGAAAAATTTTTGATAAAGTAAAATTAGATAAAGATCAAATCACTTACGAGTTTAATGACTTTAAAAAATTTAATGTATTGCATTTGAAAGAGGGCGAAAAAGAAAAACCTAGGAATGTGGGTCCAAGTGTCACCTATAAAGTTAGAAATAGCTCAGGACAGGCCCATGAATATCTTTCATATCAATATGCTATGCCAATTGATGGACGTTCATTTTTTATAAGTGGCATGAGAGAAACGCCGCAAGAGGAATTCAAATACTTAAAAATCCCTGCAGATGCAAAAGGCTCTATTGATGAGTTTATGTTATTTAAAGATGCCCTACAAAATAAAACACTGATTGAGTCTGTTGCAAAAAAAATGGCCAATCAATCGGCAAGTAGTGCAGATAAAAATAGTAATGTTAAAGAATCATTTGAAAAGAGTGTTAATAAATTAATGACTTTATTTGCTCAAGGGGGATTTTCAAATATTGCTGAAAATATAGATAAAAATATTCCAGCTAGTGAAAAAGAGAAAGCAGTACAAACTTACTTAAAAATTATTGATATTGCATCAAGTGAGTTATATAAACACCAATTTAATCTGGCAGATAAAGATCTCAATCAAGCTCGAATCACATTTATACAAGATGCATTAAATGCTTACAGCGATATATTTTTTTATGGAGTTCCTTATTATTTTGAATTAACAGGTTATGAACAAAAAGAAGCAAGCGGACTCCAATTGACCAAGTCGCCTGGCCAATTTTGGGTTTATCTTGGGTCCCTAAGTTTAGTGCTAGGTATTTTTTCAATGATTTATTTACATGAAAGAAAATTATGGTTGCTTATTAAAGCAAAAGGCGGCGTTATACTTGCATTAAGCTCTAATCGTAAGAACGTAGACTTTGAAAAAGACTTCAGGAAATTAATTCAAGAAATTAAGAAAATTATTCAATAATAGGTGAGATATGTTCAATAAATTATTTAAATCTTCTAAAGCGACATTTCAGACATTTAATGTTTTGTATCTTGCTTTCTTATTAAGCGGTGCCTTATATGCTCTAAAAACATTTCATAGCTATATGGATGTTTATGAAAAGGTAATTTTATTTGGAAGTGTTGGATTTTTTACATGGCTTGGTTGGAAATGGAATCATTTTAAAAAAATTATGATTTTGGTTTTTGTGATCAGTCTTTTTGCAGTTCATTTATATCAAGGCGTCCTAGCTAATAATGAGCACATCTTCTTATTGAAATATTTAATAGCAAGTCAATCAGCTATTATGTGGATGAATGTATTTTTCGTGCTTTCACTTTTACTCTATTGGCTAGGCTTGCTTACAAAAAATAATCTAATAGATAATATTGCCTCCTCTTTTACATTTGTAGCAGTTTTGTTTGGTTTCATTGGATTACTTGTCAGATGGTATGAATCTTATTTAATGGGCCTTGATATTGGCCATATTCCGATTAGTAACTTATATGAGGTATTTATTTTGTTTTGTTTAATTACCTCCCTTTTATATTTATTTTATGAAGAAAGATTTAATACAAAAAAATTAGGTGCTTTTGTATTAATTGTCATTAATGCGGCTGTGGGATTTATTTTATGGTACACATTTGACCGTCATGCAGATGGTGTTCAGCCTCTAGTGCCAGCTCTTCAATCTTACTGGATGAAAATACATGTGCCTGCTAATTTCATAGGATATGGATCATTTTCATTAGCAGCCATGGTGTCGGTCGCTTACTTACTTTCAGGCAAAAAAATACTAACCTCTTATTTGCCAAAATTAGCTGTTCTTGATGATCTTATTTATAAATCTATCGCAATCGGATTTATCTTTTTTACAATTGCAACGATATTAGGTGCTATATGGGCAGCAGAAGCTTGGGGAGGTTATTGGTCATGGGACCCAAAGGAAACATGGGCGCTAATCGTTTGGTTAAATTACGCAGCCTGGCTACATTATCGAATTGTTAAAGGTTTAAGGGGGTCTATTTTGGCTTGGTGGGCACTGATCGGGCTTCTTATTACTACTTTTGCTTTTTTAGGCGTCAATATGTTTTTATCGGGGCTGCATTCTTACGGTCAACTTTAATTCCATGTAGAATGAACACTTAATATTTACATTCAAATATGATCCAAAAAAATATAGTCGAAATTAAAAACCTATCTTTTGGCTACGGCAATCGTATGCTTCATAAAGACATCAATATGGTTTTTCCTCGCGGTAAAGTTACGGCTATCATGGGTGGAAGCGGTTGCGGTAAAACGACTATTCTTCGTTTAATAGGCGGTCAAATAAAACCTAAAGCTGGTCAAGTAACAGTGGATGGAAAGATTGTTCACAAACAAGACAGACAGGGTATCTATGAATTGCGAAGAAAAATGGGCATGCTCTTCCAACATGGCGCTCTTTTTACTGACTTATCCGTCTTTGACAATGTGGCATTTCCAATGCGTGAACACACAAAATTACCAGAAAGCATGATTCGGGATTTAGTTCTTATGAAGCTTAATGCTGTTGGTTTAAGAGGCGCTCATAAACTCATGTCCACTGAACTCTCAGGTGGGATGGCAAGACGAGTGGCACTTGCAAGAGCTATTGCATTAGATCCCGATATTATTATGTATGACGAACCTTTTGCGGGATTGGATCCTATTTCTATGGCGGTCATTTGTGATCTTATTAGAACACTCAATGATGCATTGGGAGCAACTTCAATTATCGTGACTCACGACGTAGAAGAGGCCTTTTCTTTTGCAGATTATATTTACTTTGTTGCAGATGGCACAGTAGCTGCCGAAGGGACGCCTAAGGAATTATCAAAATCAAAACTTCCTTTTGTACATCAATTTGTGCATGGGGAAAAAGATGGCCCTGTTCCATTTCATTACAATGCGCCTAGCTATAAAAAAGACATTTACGAGTCAGTTTAATTTATGAATCCAATTTTTAAAATTTTAAGCAATCTAGGCAATCAAGTTACCTCGAGAATTTGGCGTTTAGGATCAGCAACAAGATTATTTCTTCTAACTTTAATTTATTCAGGTGAGAGTTTTAGACGTATTCATTTGACAATCCGTGAAATATATTTCACCGGTGTCATGTCCTTAATTATTATCGTTGTATCTGCATTCTTCGTAGGTATGGTATTGGGTTTACAAGGATATTACACGTTACAAAAATATGGCTCTTCAGAATCTATTGGCGTTTTAGTTGCATTAGCCTTGTTAAGAGAACTTGGTCCAGTAGTGACTGCTCTTTTATTTGCAGGTAGAGCAGGAACTGCAATTACTGCTGAAATTGGTTTAATGAAGGCCACTGAGCAATTGTCCGCTATGGAAATGATGGCTGTAAGTCCAATAGCTAGAATCATTGGCCCTAGATTTTGGGCTGGCGTTATTTCAATGCCTATACTAGCTTCCATTTTTTCTATGGTAGGTGTAATGGGAGGCTATTTAGTTGCAGTACCCATTATTGGCGTAGATCATGGTGCATTTTGGTCACAAATGAATGTGAATGTTGATTTCAGATTTGATGTGGTTAACGGATTGATCAAGAGTGTTGTATTTGGAGTTGCATGTACGATTATTGCACTTTACGAAGGTTATGACGCACCCCCAACAGCGGAAGGTGTGAGTCGAGCAACTACAAGAACTGTAGTAACTTCTTCACTTACTGTTTTAGGATTAGATTTTATTTTAACTTCGTTTATGATTGCGCATTAATATAGGATTGGAGTAAATATGGATAAGACAACATTAGATATTTGGGTAGGTTTATTTGTAGCGATTGGAATCGCAGCGCTTATGGGTTTAGCCATGAAGGTTGGTAACCTTACAAGTAACACCTTGGGTGAGACTTATATGGTTACAGCAAACTATGAAAATATTGGCGGTCTTAAACCAAGAGCTCCCGTTAAAAGTTCGGGTGTTGTTGTTGGCCGTATTGATAATATCAAATTTGATACTAAAGCTTACCAAGCCGTTGTGACACTAAAAATAGATAAAAGATATCCTTTTCCAAAAGATACTTTCGCAAATATTTATACATCAGGTTTATTGGGAGAACAATATATTAGTTTAGAAGCTGGCGGTGATGATCACTTTTTAAAAGAAGGAGATCGTATTGCTAAGACACAAGATGCGGTTGTATTGGAAAAGTTAATCAGCCAATTCTTGTATAATAAAGCAACTGAAGAACCGAAGAAATAATTTAAATTTAAAAAGGATTTTAAGGCTATGAAAAAGTTTTTATTAATGATTTTAAGTTTAATGATGTCTGTGAGCATATTTGCTGGAGAGGCGCCCGATCTTTTTGTTAAGAAAACAGCCGATGAAATTTTTGAAATTTTAAAAACAGATAAAGATTTGAAAGCGGGCAATAAAGAAAAAGCTTATAAAATTACTGAAGAAAAAATACTTCCTTATTTCGATTTTGAGCGAATTTCTAAACTAGTTCTTGGTAAAGCTTACCCGGCAGCAACCAAAGAAGAACAAGAGGCTTTTAAAAAAGAATTTAGAACGATGCTTGTTAAAACTTATGGCAGCGCATTGTTAAAATTTAAAGATCAGACGCTAAGCTATAAGCCAACTCGATTTGAACCAACAGACGAAGAAGTTTTGGTAAAGACAGAAATTTTACAACCTGGCGCACCTCCTTTACCGATTGACTACATGTTAGAGAAAGATGGTAATTCTTGGAAAGTTTTTGACATTATCATTGAGGGCGTAAGCTTAGTTACGAACTATCGAGGCCAATTTGGTAATGAGATAAGACAAAATGGCTTGGCTTCTCTTATTTCAAAACTTGCTGAGAAGAATGCTAGCTTTGACAAAGCGACCGCAAATAAATGATCGTTTTTGATAAAAATCAATGGCAATTAAGTGGCGATCTTACAATTGAAAAGATACCAGCCATTATTGATTTAATTAACAAACAAAAATTAGATAAAAAAACAACGATTGATTTCTCAAAAGTAACTTCTATAGATACGTCGACGTTAAGTTTGATTTTTGAATTACAAAGACAATCTAAAAAAACACAATCACATTTTGTTTTTAGAAATCTACCAAAAAATTTAAATAGTCTTGCGAAATTATATGGAGTGGAAGATTTAGTATCTTCCCTTCATTAAGTTTTGTATTCTTAAGTTTCATTCAAGAAACTTGTTGCATTTATTCCAATGAAAAAAGCCATCGTATTTAAGAATGTTAAAAAGAACTTCGGTAAATTAGAAGCGCTTAAAGGGATTAATCTCACAATAGAAGAGGGTGAATTTTTTGGACTCTTAGGCCCTAATGGGGCTGGCAAATCAACTCTTATTAATATTCTAGCAGGACTTGCAAAACCTTCTTCAGGCTCGATTAAAGTGATGGGCTTTGATGTTATTCAAGATTATCAATATGCAAGAAGATCACTTGGTATTGTGCCTCAAGAATTAGTATTTGACCCTTTTTTTAATGTACGTGAAATGCTTCGATTTCAAGCAGGCTACTTTGGCAAAGGTCGAGAAAATGATGATTGGATTGATGAAGTCATAGAAGGCCTGGATCTAAAAGATAAAGCCAATACAAATATGAGAATGCTTTCTGGCGGTATGAAAAGGAGAGCATTGATAGCCCAAGCTCTTGTGCATAAACCTCCAGTTATAGTTTTAGATGAGCCGACGGCAGGTGTGGATGTCGAGCTTAGAAAAAGATTATGGCAATTCATCAAAAAACTCAATCAAAAAGGCCATACGATTGTTTTGACTACACATTACCTAGAGGAGGCCGAAACTCTCTGTAATCGAATTGCTATGATGGACCAAGGCAAAGTCGTTGCATTAGATAAAACAAAAAACCTATTAAAACGTTTCTCAGCAAAAAATTTAAATCTACGTTTAGATTTAAAAGGTAAGAAAATTCCTATAAGCATTCAGAATCTTATGCAAAATATAGAACATCACTCGATCAGTTTTTTAATTGAAGAAATAGTAGAAGTCGAATTTATTATAAGTGAATTAAAAAAATCAAAAATTAAAATATTAGATATGGAGCTTACCAATTCGGATTTAGAAAACGTTTTTTTAAAGCTCACCGGAAGTAAAAAATGATAAATTTTAAATCTGAATTTATAGGCACATGGACACTTCTTAAGAAAGAATTATTAAGATTTTGGCGTGTCGTTTTTCAGACAGTAGCCGCACCTGTGATCACAGCAGTCCTTTACTTGCTCATCTTTTCTCATGTCTTAGCAAATCATGTAAAAGTCTATGATAATGTTGAATACACAGCGTTTCTTATTCCAGGTTTAATCATGATGTCTTTATTACAAAATGCTTTTGCAAATAGCTCGTCAAGCTTGATTCAATCTAAAGTTATGGGAAATATTGTGTTTATACTATTAACACCTATTACTTATCTTCAATTTTTCTTGGCTTTCTTAATAGCTTCAATTGTGAGGGGTATTTTTGTAGGCGCTTGCATTTACTTATTTGCCCTTTTGTATGTTGATTTGCCTATGTTGCACCCTTGGATTATTTTTGGATTTGCGATGATTGGGGGTGCATTACTTGGTACATTTGGAATTATTGCAGGTATATGGGCTCACAGATTTGATCAGATGGCAGCCTTCCAAAATTTCGTGATTATGCCTTTATCTTTCCTGTCAGGCGTGTTTTATTCAATTCATTCCTTGCCGCCTTTTTGGCAAAAGGTTTCACAGCTCAACCCTTTCTTTTATATGATTGATGGTTTCCGATACGGTTTTTTTGGGCAATCTGATGTGGCTCCATTATTAAGCCTTTCAATCGTAACCTTCTTTTTCATTGTGTTGGCCTCCATTACATTAGGAATGCTAAAATCCGGCTATAAATTAAGAAGCTAAAAGATGACCGCTGACGATATTAAGCAATCGATTCTCGAAAAACTTGAATGCGAGTTTATAGAAATTTTAGGTGAGGATGGCACCCATTTTGAGGGTACGATTGTAAGTGGTTTGTTTGAAGGATTAAATCGGGTTAAACAACATCAAATGGTATTTAGTGCTTTAGGCGATAAGATGAAAAGTGAAATTCATGCCCTATCTATGAGGACTTATACACCAAATGAATGGAATCAATTAAAAACGTAATATTGAGGAGTAAGGCATGAGCGCGCAAGAGAAGATTCAAAAAACGATTAATGAACACAATGTAGTTTTGTACATGAAGGGAAGCCCTAAATTTCCTCAGTGCGGTTTTTCAAGTTTAGCAACTAAAATTTTAGATGCATGTGATACCGAATTTCATGCAATCGATGTACTTCAAGATCCAGAGATAAGAGAAGGCATCAAAGTGTTTGCCAATTGGCCAACCATTCCTCAGCTTTATATTCACGGAGAATTTATCGGTGGCGCCGACATCATGAAAGAGATGTATGAGAGTGGAGAGCTAGTAAAGCTATTAAAGGCTAATTCATAACTTGGATAAACTAGTTATTCAAGGACAATTCCCTCTTCACGGCGAACTTGAAATATCAGGCGCTAAAAATGCAGCCTTACCTATACTTATTGCCTCCCTTCTTACTGAAGATACATTGTCATTAACTCATGTGCCTCATCTTCAAGATGTAAATACAACCAAATCTTTATTAAAGTACATGGGCGTAAATATTGAGCTGAAAAATGATTCAACTGAATTAACCGCAAAAGAAATTAGCAATAAAAATGCGCCTTATGAACGCGTAAAAACAATGCGCGCTTCTATTCTTGTATTAGGCCCTTTACTTGCAAGATTTGGTGAAGCTCGAGTTTCATTACCGGGGGGCTGTGCTATTGGATCAAGACCTGTCGATATTCATATCAAGGGCTTACAGGCGATGGGTGCAAAAATAGATATTCATAATGGCTATATTGAAGCTTCGACGAAACACTTGCCGAAATCCAAGTTACAAGGCTGTAAATTTTATATGGATATTGTTACCGTCACAGGGACTGAGAATTTAATGATGGCAGCTTCATTGGCTAATGGAATTACTATTTTGGAAAATGCCGCCAAAGAACCTGAGGTTGTAGATCTTGGTGAATGCTTAAATAAAATGGGCGCCAAAATTCAAGGTTTAGGGACTGACGTGATTACAATTGAAGGAGTTGATTCGCTTCATAAAGCAAGTCACGACGTGATCTTTGATAGAATTGAAGCAGGGACATATTTAGCTGCTGTTGCGATGACAGGCGGTGACGTGCTTTTAAAAAATGTACAGCTCAAATGTTTAGATGCAATTACACAAAAATTAATTGAAACTGGCATTAAAATTGAATCGCATGATAATTCAATTCGCATTAAAAGTGATGGGAAATTGAAAGCGGTAAATGTAAGAACTGCTCCTTATCCTGCTTTCCCAACAGATATGCAGGCACAAATGATGGCGTTAAATACTATTGCAGAAGGTGTATCAGAAGTTACTGAAACGATCTTTGAAAATCGTTTTATGCATGTGCAAGAGCTCATTCGTATGGGAGCACAAATAGATATCAGAGGAAATACAGCTATTATTAGAGGCAAAGAATATTTGGAAGGCGCTTCTGTAATGGCAACAGATCTCAGAGCCTCTGCAAGTCTGGTTATTGCAAGTTTGGCAGCAAGAGGACAAACTACGATTGAGCGTATTTATCATCTTGATCGCGGATATGAAAAATTAGAAGATAAACTAAATCAATTAGGCGCTAATATTAAACGGATTCACTAAGATGAAAATTACAATCGCATTATCTAAAGGAAGAATATTTGAACAAACCCTCCCTCTTCTAGAGGCGGTTGGTATTTCTTGTAACGAAGATCCTGAGACTTCAAGAAAACTTATTTTAGATACCAATCAAAAAGATATAAAACTTATCATTGTAAGAGCTACAGATGTACCAACTTATGTTGAATATGGCGCAGCTGATATTGGCATTACAGGTAAAGATATTCTCGATGAATATATGGGAGAAGGACTTTACCAGCCCATTGATCTTAATATTGGTCATTGCAAAATGATGGTAGCTGCTAAACAAGATTTTGATTATGCAGGCGCCATTCAAAAAGGTGTTCGCTTAAAAGTGGCGACAAAATATGTAAAAGTGGCTAAAGAACACTTCGCAAAAAAAGGTATGCATATTGATTTAATTAAGCTCTATGGCTCAATGGAATTAGCACCACTTGTTGGTCTAGCAGATGTGATCGTCGATTTAGTGAGCACAGGTAAAACTTTAAAAGCTAATAATCTCGTTGCAGTTGAAGATATTTCTGACATCAGTTCGCGATTAATTATCAATCAGGCATCATTAAAATTAAAGAGACAACTCTTGCAGCCCATTCTTGGTCAATTTGAAAAAGCACTTAAAGCATAACCATACTTATGATTCAAATTAAAAAATTAAATACCCAAGATTCAAACTTTAAAGATCAGTTAAGTCAGCTTATTTTCTTTGAGGTCGAAGAAAATACTCAGATTGAAAAAACGGTCGCAGAAATTTTAAGTGATGTAAAAAAAAGAGGCGATCAAGCCGTAATTGAATATACAAAAAAATTTGATCACGTAGATTTTTCTCGTATGGAAGAATTTGAAATCTCTAAAGAAGAATTAAATTTGGCTTTGGAAAGCCTTCCTAAGGCATCAAAAGATGCGCTCGAAGAAGCTGCTAAAAGAGTTTTTGATTATCACAATAAACAATTAATGAGCTCATGGAGTTATACCGAAGATGATCAAACTTTACTTGGTCAAAAAGTAACTTCGCTGGATCGAGTGGGTTTATATGTTCCTGGAGGAAAAGCAGCTTACCCCTCTTCAGTGTTAATGAACGCAATTCCAGCAAAAGTGGCAGGTGTTAAAGAAATTATTATGGTGGTCCCATCTCCTCATGGAGAAAGAAATCAGCTAGTTTTAGCTGCCGCAGCGCTCGTTAAAGTTGATCGTGTATTTTCAATTGGTGGTGCTCAAGCAATCGGTGCACTTGCTTATGGTACGCAAACGATTCCTCAGGTCGACAAAATTGTAGGCCCAGGCAATGCTTATGTTGCAGAAGCCAAAAGAAGAGTATTCGGTGTGGTTGGAATTGATATGGTCGCAGGACCTTCAGAAATACTTATCATCGCAGATGAAAAATCGAATCCCGATTGGATTGCGATGGATTTATTTTCTCAGGCTGAGCATGATGAGCTAGCACAGTCGATTTTAATTAGCCCAAGCGATGCGTTTTTAAATCAAGTTCAAGAGAGCATTAATAAACTAATTGATACCATGCCAAGAAAAAAAATTATTGAGACTTCTTTACTAAATAGAGGCGCAATGATCAAAGTAAAAACCTTAGAAGAGGCAGCCGAGATTTCAAATTTTATTTCACCTGAACATTTAGAGCTTTCGGTAGATGATCCAGATATGCTGGTTAATAGCATTAAACATGCGGGCGCTATCTTTATGGGAAGAAATACATGCGAAGCCGTTGGCGATTATTGCGCTGGCCCGAATCATGTTCTGCCTACATCAAGAACAGCAAGATTTTCTTCGCCACTTGGTGTTTATGATTTTCAAAAGCGCTCAAGTCTAATTAAATTATCTAATCAAGGCGCTCGCAAGCTTGGAAAAATTGCCTCGATTTTAGCTCATGGTGAAGGACTTCAAGCCCATGCCAAATCTGCGGAATATCGTATAGATAATGAGTAAATTCTGGAGCAAGGTTGTTCATGGCTTGACGCCATATATTCCTGGCGAACAACCTAAACTCAATAATCTAATTAAATTAAATACAAATGAGAATCCTTATGGACCAAGTCCAAAAGTCATTGCAGCAATTAAAGAATTTACAAATGATACTTTAAGACTTTACCCGGATCCAAATTCAGAAGCGCTTAAGAAATCAATTGCAGATTATTTTAATGTTAAAACTAATCATGTTTTTGTAGGCAATGGTTCGGATGAAGTTTTAGCTATTGCTTTTCAAGCGCTCTTAAAACATGACGCGCCTATTTTATTTCCTGATATTACTTATAGCTTTTACCCGGTATATTGCAAACTCTACGAGATTGATTTTAAAACTATCCCTCTTAATGATTCATTTGAAATCGTATTAAATGATTATTTGATGCCTAATGGAGGCGTTATTTTCCCCAATCCAAATGCGCCAACCGGTATACCACTTAGTTTGAAACAGATTGAAGTATTTCTTGAAAAGAATAATGATTCTGTAGTGATCGTAGACGAAGCTTATGTAGACTTTGGAACGGAATCCGTTATTTCCCTTACGGAAAAATACAATAATTTATTGGTCACGCATTCATTTTCTAAATCGAGATCATTGGCGGGATTAAGACTTGGTTACGCCATAGGTCATCCGGATCTTATTGAGGCTTTAGTGAGAGTCAAAGATAGCTTTAATTCTTATCCAATTGATCGATTAGGATTGATTGCAGGTATTGAATCCTTTAAAGATGATTCTTATTTTAAAAATACGTGCCATAAAGTTATTAATACAAAATTAAATTTTGTAGATAAATTGAAAGTTCTTAATTTTTTAGTTTTACCTTCGGGCGCAAATTTTGTTTTTGCTAAACACAACTCTCTTGATGGAAAAATAATCGTAAGCAAATTAAGAGATCATGGAATTGTAGTAAGACGCTTTGATAATCCAATACGAATCTCTTCCTATATTCGATTCACAATTGGTTCGGATGAAGAGATGCAAGTATTGCTTGAGACCTTAAAACTTATTCTAAGCACATGAAATAATTGATGTTAATTACATTTTTAATGAGTTAAAATATCTTATCTACTTTAAATAAAAAAATATGACAAGATCAGCATCTGTTTCAAGAAATACAAATGAAACTAAAATTGAGGTAATTATTAATCTTGATGGTCAGGGGAGGGCAAAACTCAACACTGGCATAGGTTTCTTAGATCATATGTTAGATCAGGTTGCTCGTCATGGAATGTTTGATCTAGAAGTGACAGCAAAAGGCGATTTACATATTGATGCACATCATACTGTTGAAGATGTTGGTATAGTTCTTGGGCAAGCCTTCAATAAAGCAATTGGAGATAAAAAAGGTATTACTCGATATGGATCAGCCATTATCCCTTTAGATGAGGCATTGTCTCGCGTTGTGCTTGATATCTCAGGCAGGCCTGGACTTGAATTTGATGTCGAATTTAAAAGAGCTGCTATCGGTGAATTTGATGTTGATTTAATACACGAATTTTTTCAAGGATTTGTGAACCATGCCAATATTACGATGCACATCGATAATCTTAAAGGTGATAATGCCCATCATCAGGCAGAAACGATTTATAAAGCATTTGGCAGAGCCCTTAAAATGGCCGTTTATATTGATCCAAAAATTTCCGGCATAACCCCATCAACCAAAGGCAGTCTATAAACCTTTTTCATCAAAATAATAATGATCGCTATCATTGATTATGGAATGGGAAATTTAAAGTCAGTATTTAATGCCTTTAAACAAGTCTCGCCCGAAGCCGATATTAAAGTTACAAGTAATCCTGCCGATATTAAAAAAGCACACCATGTAGTTTTCCCTGGTCAAGGTGCTATGCCTGACTGCATAAGAGAGCTTGATGAAAGAAATTTAAGATCTTCCGTGATTGACGCAGCAAAAACAAAACCTTTTTTAGGAATATGCATTGGTTTGCAGATGCTATTTGATAAAAGCGAAGAAGGTAATGTAGAAGGCTTAGGATTATTAGGCGGCACTATTAAGCGATTTAATAATCAAAATACAGCGGACGAAAGTGGCCATAAGTTAAAAATTCCTCATATGGGATGGAATGAAGTGTCGCAGACAAGTCATCATCCTTTATGGAAAAACATTAATAATAACGATCGATTTTATTTTGTTCATAGTTATTATTTAGAATCTAAAGATAAAAATATTGTGTCAGCTGAAACTTCATATGCACAAAAATTTTGTTGTGCTATTGCGAAAGAAAATATTTTTGCAGTGCAATTTCACCCAGAAAAAAGTTCGACAGCCGGCTTACAACTTATCAAAAATTTTGTTCAATGGTCAGTATAGGTTTTTAGTTTATGTTAATCATTCCAGCAATTGATTTGAAAGACGGTAAATGCGTTAGGCTTAAACAAGGCTTAATGGAAGAATCAACAATCTTTTCAGAAAACCCTGGAGAAGTTGCAAAACAATGGACAGATTTAGGGGCTCGAAGACTTCATCTGGTTGATCTAAACGGCGCTTTTGCGGGTAAGCCAGTGAATGAATCTGCTATTAAAGCTATTGTAAAAGAAGTGGATGGGGCGATTCCAATTCAATTAGGTGGCGGCATTCGTAATCTCGATACGGTTGAAAAATATCTTAATAACGGCGTGGATTACATCATTATAGGTACAGCTGCAGTTAAAAATCCCGGTTTTCTTCACGAAGCTTGTTATGCATTTCCTGGGCAAATTATTGTGGGACTTGATGCTAAGGAAGGCGAAGTGGCTATTGATGGATGGGCCAAATTAACTGGACACAATGTGATTGAGCTCGCAAAGAAATTTGAAGGTTATGGTGTTGAAGCTATTATTTATACAGATATTGGACGTGATGGCATGTTGAATGGATTGAATATTGAAGCAACTGAGAAATTAGCCGAAGCACTTACCATTCCTGTGATTGCTAGTGGTGGCGTGACTAATCTAGAAGATATTAAAAATTTATGTTCAATTGCATATTCAGGCGTCAGCGGAGCAATTACAGGTAGAGCTATATATGAGGGAACACTTGATTTTAAAGCAGCACAAGCACTCGCAGATGAGCTTATCAAATAAATGTCACTCGCTAAAAGAATTATTCCTTGTCTAGATGTGACTGATGGCAGAGTTGTTAAAGGGATTAATTTTTTAGAATTAAAAGATGCAGGTGACCCTGTAGAGGTTGCAAAAAAATACAATGAGCAAGGTGCTGATGAATTAGCTTTTTTAGATATCACAGCAAGCTCAGATAATCGAGGTTTAATACTTCATATTATTGAGAATGTTGCCAAAGAAGTTTTTATTCCACTGACTGTAGGTGGCGGCGTTCGAACTCCCGAAGATGTAAGAAACTTACTCAATGCAGGCGCTGACAAAGTCAGTATTAATACCTCAGCAATTGTTAATCCAGATATTGTTTATCAAACTTCATCCCGTTTTGGTTCCCAGTGCATTGTGGTTGCAATTGATGCAAAGTTAACGGTAGAAGGAAGTAAATCTTTTTGGCAAGTATTTACTCATGGAGGTAGAAATGCCACTGGATTAGATGCGGTTGAATGGGCAGCAAAAATGGCTTCATTAGGGGCAGGTGAATTATTAGTTACAAGCATGGATCGAGATGGGACAAAAAAAGGTTTTGATCTCGAATTGATTAAGGCAATATCTGATAAAGTGGATGTGCCTATTATTGCTTCTGGAGGTGTTGGTGATCTTCAGCACCTTGTAGAAGGTGTAAAAATAGGTGGGGCTGATGCGGTCTTAGCGGCAAGCATATTTCATTTTGGAGAATATACGATTAATGAAGCGAAAGTGTTTATGAAATCTAATCACATCGAGATTCGTCAATGAGCTGGATACAATCTATCAAATGGGATAAGGATGGACTTGTCCCAGTCATTGCTCAAGACTATAGAACAAATAAAATTCTTATGTTTGCATGGATGAATCAAGAAGCTTTAGAACTTACACAAAAAAATAAGAAAGCTTTTTATTGGTCAAGATCCAGAAAAAAAATTTGGGAAAAGGGCGAAGAATCTGGACATATGCAGAATGTCCATGAAATAAGACTTGATTGTGATGGCGATGTCATCCTACTTAAAATTGAGCAAATTGAAAACATTACTTGCCATACAGGTCGTGAAACTTGTTTTTATCAAAAGTTAGATGACAAAAATATGTGGGTTACTGATTATCCCGTCATAAAGGAACCTAAAGATATTTATAAGAAATAATTAATATGAATACGATTTTAAAAAAACTTACAGAAACACTGGAAGCTAGAAAAAATGACGACCCTAGTAAATCATATACAGCTTCTTTGTATCGTGACGGATTGGAAGCCATTTTAAAAAAAGTAAATGAAGAAGCTTTTGAAACAATCATTGCTGCGCGTCAAGGAGACAACAAAGAGCTTGTCCATGAAGTTGCTGATCTATGGTTTCATACTCTAGTATTAATGGCGCATAAAAATTTAAGTGTGGAAGATATTTTGAATGAACTTTCTAGAAGAGAAGGTACTTCAGGTATTGAAGAGAAAGAAAGTCGCCCCCGAAAGTAAAATAATATGACTTGTATCTTCTGTAAAATTATTGAGGGCTCAATACCGAGTAAAAAAATATTTGAGAATGATGAATTAATTGCTTTTCATGATATTCATCCGATCGATAAAGTTCATTTTCTAATTACGCCTAAAAAACATATTGAAAATTTAATGACCTGTAGCGAAATGGATAAAGAAATTATATCGAATATGCTTTTGTTGGCACCCAAATTAGCAAAAGAATTGGGATTACAAGGCTTTCGAACAATGATTAATTCTGGTGCCGAAGGCGGCCAAGAAGTTTTTCATATGCATTTTCATGTATATGGTGGAAGTTCAAAATTAGCAAAAATTTAATAGGGAGTTATTATGGGATTTTCAAGCATTACACATTGGTTAATAGTTTTATTAATAGTTTTTTTGATATTTGGTACAAGCAAACTGAGAAATATTGGAAGTGATTTAGGAGCGGCTGTTAAAAATTTTAAAGATGCAGTCAAAAATGAAAATACATCTAAAGTTAAAACAGCGCGTCGTGGAGTGTCAAAAACTCGCGTTAGAAAATAAGTTTTATGTTTGATGTCTCTTTTTCGGAGTTAGTTGTTATTTTTTTTGTAGCGCTTATGGTAATTGGACCAGAAAAATTGCCTAAAGTAGCAAAGGTTTTAGGAAAGTTGACTGGAAGAGCACAAAATTATATTGGCAAACTCAAAGAAGAAATTGAGCGAGAAGAAAAGTTTAAAGAGTTTCAAAAAATTCAGCGTGAAATTAAAAAAAAGTCGAGTAAATCTAAGTGACTCACTTTAAGCCCTTTATTCAGCAACTCATTGAATTAAGAAATACTCTCTTTAGAAGTGCGATCAGTTTTATTGTTATTTTTGTTTGTTTAAGTTTTTACGCAAATGACATTTATAGTTTTTTTTCAGCGCCACTCATAGAGAAATTAACAGATGGCAATAAGCTAGTGAGCACAAGCCTCACTTCAACTTTTTTAGTGCCAATTAAAATTACAGCGTTTATTTCTTTTTTACTCTCACTCCCTTTTATCTTTTATCAATTTTGGCGATTTATTTCTCCTGGCCTTTATAAAAAAGAAAAAAAATTAATTCTATTGTCCTTCATAAGTGGCTTCACATTGTTCTTTGTAGGAATGGCTTTCGCTTATTATCTTATTTTCCCCATTGTATTTAACTTCTTCATTTTGATGACACCTTTAAATGTGAGCTTGATGATTGATATTTCAAATTATCTAGACCTTATTTTATCTTTGCTTATTTCGTTTGGATTGGCATTCGAGGTACCTGTGATTATTCTTATATTGGTCACCTTAGGATGGGTAAAAGTAAAAACATTAGAGGAGGCAAGGCCCTATATGATCGTTATTGCATTTATTATTGGCGCTATTTTGACCCCACCTGATGTGATCTCACAATTCTGCTTAGCTATTCCATTATGGCTTTTGTATGAATTAGGGCTGTTTGTATCCAAACAAGTTAACTTAAAGGCTTGATAAGCCTTAATTTAGCCGCGCTCCTATTTAGATTTCGATTGAAATTTTGTATAATGAAGCAACTTTCGCATATTTAATTTCTCTCAACCATATTAATTTCATAAAAGCATACTTTCACAAGATCATGGCAAATCATCAAGACGATAAAATAGATAAAAAGAAAAGAAGTTTTTTAATTGCAGCTACCACCGTGACTGGCGCGATTGGTGTCGGAGCGATTACTGTTCCTTTTTTATCAAGTATGACGCCTAGTGAGCGCGCTAAAGCAGCTGGAGCACCTGTTGAAGTTGATGTAAGTAAAATTGAAGCAGGAGCTATGATTACTACTGAATGGAGAGGTCAACCAGTTTGGATTATTAATCGCTCTAAAGCAATGTTAGATGGTTTGAAAAAAAACGACTCTAATCTTTCCGATCCTAATCTTGATGTAATTTCTCAACAGCCAAGTTATTGTAAGAATGCGACAAGGTCGCTAAAACCTAATTTACTTGTTTTAGTTGGTATCTGTACTCATTTAGGTTGTTCACCAACTGCTAAATTACAAACCCAAGGTGATATGGGTGAAAATTGGAATGGTGGATTTTTCTGTCCATGTCATGGTTCTAAATTTGATTTGGCTGGTCGAGTTTATAAAGGATCTCCAGCACCAATTAATCTTGTAGTCCCCCCACATAAATATATTAATGAAAACACTCTCTTGATTGGCGAAGACAATAAAGGATAAGGCTGACTTAAAAGTATGAAAACAGAAATCAAAACAAAAAAAACTAAAGGTGGGTTAATGGGATGGATCGACGAAAGATTTCCATTATCATCTTTAATTACTAATCATCTAACAGAATATTACGCACCTAAAAACTTTAATTTTTGGTATTTCTTTGGAGCGCTTGCTCTATTGACTCTAGTTCTTCAATTGATCACGGGCCTTCTATTGACCATGCATTATAAGCCAGACGCAGAATTAGCATTTGGATCTGTTGAGTACATTATGAGGGATGTTTCGTTCGGGTGGTTAATAAGATATATGCACTCTACGGGCGCATCTTTATTCTTTGTTGTTATTTATCTGCATATGTTTAAAGCTTTAATTTATGGATCCTATAAAAATCCTAGAGAGCTCCTTTGGCTTTTTGGTGTCGCTATTTTTCTATGTTTGATGGGCGAAGCTTTTTTTGGATATCTATTACCTTGGGGACAAATGTCTTATTGGGGTGCGCAAGTTATCGTGAATCTTTTCTCGGCAATTCCATTTGTAGGCCCAGATTTATCTGAATGGTTAAGGGGAGATTATTTAGTGTCGGACGCAACATTAAATCGTTTCTTTGCATTTCATGTGATTGCTCTTCCTTTGGCGCTTTGTGGATTAGTATTTTTGCATCTTGTGGCTCTCCATGAGGTTGGTTCGAACAATCCTGACGGCGTTGAAATTAAAAAGAATCTTGATAAAAAAACAAATATTCCATTAGATGGTATTCCATTTCACCCTTATTACACAGTTAAGGATTTAATCGGTGTTTCAGTATTTTTGATTGTATTTGCACTTATTGTTTTTTACTTACCAGAAATGGGAGGTTACTTTTTAGAAGCAAATAATTTTATTCCTGCTGATCCATTAAAAACGCCCGCCCATATTGCACCTGTTTGGTATTTCACACCTTATTATTCAATTCTTCGTGCTGTGCCACCTGTAATGAATTCTCAATTTCCAGGTGTTGCTGCAATGGGATTGTCTGTGCTCGCTTTTGCATTTTTACCTTGGTTAGATAGAAGTAAAGTTAAATCAATTCGCTACAAAGGTAATTTGTTTAAACGATGGATTGCACTATTTGTCGTGAGCTTCTTTGTTCTTGGGTACTTAGGTACAGTGCCATCGAACGTTTGGGGTCAATTCTCCAATGCAATTCCATTGATTGGCGGTGTTGATAAAGCTACAGTTATTGCTCGAATTTTCACAATTACTTATTTCTTATTTTTTGCGCTGATGCCTTATTACAGTAAAAAAGATAAAACAAAACCAGTTCCTTCAAGGGTCAGTTACAAATGAAAATTTTAACTAAGTTATTTTTAATAATTACTTTTGTTTTTTCAAACGTTGGATTTGCGAATGAGCATTTAATATTAGATAAAGCACCTATCGATTTAAATGATCAAGCTTCTCTTCAAAGAGGCGCAAAAACATTTATCAATTATTGTTTGAATTGCCACAGCGCAAACTATATGAGATATAACCGTTTAATAGATATCGGCTTATCTGATAATTTGATTAAAGAGAATTTACTTTTCACAGCAGAAAAAGTTGGCGAGCCCATGAAAATTGCAATGACTAAAAAAGATGCTAAGGCTTGGTTTGGTGCAAATCCGCCTGACCTTTCTGTTGAAGTAAGAGCAAGAGGTGCAGACTGGATTTATAGTTACTTAAGAGGGTATTATCGCGATTCATCTAGACCCACTGGATGGAATAATACTGTTTTTGATAAAACAGCAATGCCTCATATTTTATGGAAATTACAAGGTGATCAAAAGTTAAATGAAGAGCATCATACTTTGGAGCTCGTTAAACCAGGCACGCTTTCAGTAAAAGAATATGATGCGCTTGTAGGGGATCTTGTGAATTATCTTACATTCATGTCAGAACCATCAAAGCTAAAAAGACTCCATATGGGGTATTATGTTTTATTATTCCTCGGCTTGTTATTAGTTTTAACAGTCAATCTCAAGAAAGAATTTTGGAAAGATATTAAATAATTATGATGAAATTATATTCAGGTTCGATTGATCCTTTTAGCCATCGCTGCAGAATTGTTTTATTTGAAAAGGGCATGGATTTCGAAGTTGTTGATGTCGACTTAGCAAATAAACCAGAAGATTTAGCTATATTAAGTCCGCACAACTCTGTTCCAGTATTAGTGGAGAGAGATCTCGTATTAACGGACGCTAATATTATTAATGAATATATTGACGAACGCTTTCCTCATCCTCAGCTTATGCCGGCTGACCCGGTAATGAGAGCGAGAGCACGCTTATTTTTAAGTGATTTTGAAAAACAATTATTTGTTCATATCCCAGCTTTAGAATCAACAGATGAATCAGCTAAAGAGATCGCAAGAAAACATGTGCGCGATAATCTACTTTTGATTGTTCCTATTTTTTCTAAACAACAACATTTATTGAGTGATGAATTTTCAATGTTAGATGTTGCAATCGCTCCTTTATTATGGCGTTTAGGTCATTATGGTATTGAGCTTCCAAATCAAGCAGCACCATTACTTAAGTATGCGGAGAAATTATTTTCAAGACCACTTTATGCTGATGCAATGACTCCTTCAGAAAAAGCAATGAGAAAATAATTTTGTATCAATGACAAAATCAGCTTCGACCAAACCTTATCTTGTAAGGGCGATATATGAATGGTGTGTTGCTGAACAATTCACACCTTACTTGCTTGTAAAAATAGATCAAAATACCCTAGCACCCAGAGCTTTTATTAAAGATGGAAAAATTCTTCTTAATTTAAGTCCTGAATCTATTAAAGATTTGCTTATGGGGGATGAAGCAATTACCTTTACAGCAAGATTTAATGGCGCGCCTGAAAATTTATATTTGCCCATATCGGCTATTGAGGGTATTTATGCCAAAGAAAATGGTGAAGGATTGTTCTTTGAAGTGAAAGAAGATCAAGAAATAGACTCAAAAGAGATAAAAAAATCACCTAATAAACCTAAATTAACCCTAGTTAAGAGCTAAAAAACTAGTTCAAATTTAAATAAATTGGTATAGTAGCGCCTCTTGATAACGCCGGATTAGCTCAGTTGGTAGAGCAGCGCACTTGTAATGCGAAGGTCGTCAGTTCGATTCCGACATCCGGCACCATCTTAGTTCGTATTTATTCCCTTTCTATAAGTCCCTCATTAGTTTGACAAAAGTCTAAAAAACCAACATAATTTAGGGTTCGGTTTGGAGGGGTGGCCGAGTGGTTAAAGGCGACGGACTGTAAATCCGTTCTCTCTGAGTACGAAGGTTCGAATCCTTCCCCCTCCACCATGAGTGATAGCCTCTTTTGAGGTGACGTGGAGATTAGATCCATGGGTGTGCGGGTGTAGCTCAGCTGGTAGAGCATTAGTTTTCCAAACTAAATGTCGCGAGTTCGAACCTCGTCGCCCGCTCCAGATATTTTGAGAATTTGGACACGCCCATGTGGCTCAGTGGTAGAGCACTCCCTTGGTAAGGGAGAGGTCGCGGGTCCGATTCCCGCCATGGGCACCAGTAGATTATTTTGAAAATGTAATTAATTAAGGATAACATTATGGCAAAAGGCAAATTTGAACGTACCAAACCCCATGTGAACGTCGGCACAATTGGTCACGTTGACCATGGAAAGACAACACTTACAGCGGCAATCACAACGATTCTTGCTAAGAAATTTGGTGGAGAAGCTAAAGCTTACGATCAAATTGATGCGGCGCCAGAAGAAAAAGCACGTGGTATTACAATTAATACAGCACACGTAGAATACGAAACAGCGAATCGCCACTATGCGCATGTTGACTGCCCAGGCCATGCTGACTATGTTAAAAATATGATTACAGGTGCAGCGCAGATGGACGGCGCAATCCTAGTATGTTCAGCAGCTGACGGCCCAATGCCTCAAACACGTGAACATATCCTTTTAGCTCGCCAAGTAGGTGTGCCTTACATCGTAGTCTTCTTAAACAAAGCAGACATGGTGGATGACAAAGAATTATTAGAACTCGTTGAAATGGAAGTACGTGACCTTTTAACGAAGTATGACTTCCCAGGCGACAAAACACCGATCGTTATGGGTTCTGCAAAATTAGCACTCGAAGGTGACCAATCTGAAATTGGTGAACCATCAATCTTTAAATTAGCTGAAGCACTTGATAGCTATATCCCAACACCAGAACGTGCAATCGACGGTGCATTCTTAATGCCAGTTGAAGACGTATTCTCAATCTCAGGTCGCGGTACTGTTGTGACAGGTCGTATTGAGCGCGGTATTGTTAAAGTGGGTGATGAAATTGAAATCGTAGGTATCAAACCTACACTTAAAACAACATGTACAGGCGTTGAAATGTTCCGTAAGTTGCTTGACCAAGGTCAAGCAGGTGACAACGTAGGTGTGTTGTTACGTGGTACAAAACGTGAAGAAGTTGAACGTGGTCAAGTATTAGCTAAATCAGGTTCAATCACACCACATACAAAATTCACTGCAGAGATCTATGTGCTTGGTAAAGATGAAGGTGGTCGTCATACACCATTCTTCAATGGTTATCGTCCACAGTTCTACTTCAGAACAACAGACGTAACAGGCGCTGTTGATTTACCAGCAGGCACAGAAATGGTGATGCCAGGTGACAACGTGTCAATTACAGTAACACTCATTGCACCAATCGCGATGGAAGAAGGTTTACGCTTTGCGATTCGTGAAGGTGGCCGCACAGTAGGTGCTGGTGTTGTTGCTAAGGTGATTGAATAGTTTTAGAGATAAATTTTATATTTAGGCCAGTAGCTCAATTGGTAGAGTATCGGTCTCCAAAACCGAGGGTTGGGGGTTCGAGACCCTCCTGGCCTGCCATTAAAAGAAAGAAGTATTAATGACGGATAAGTTAAAAATTGTTTTTTCATTCTTACTTTTTGTAGCAGGAATAGTTGGGTTTTATCTATTAAGTGATCAAGCCTTAGTATTAAGAATACTAGCAATTCTTGTTGGGCTTGGATTAGCAAGCTTAGTTTTTTGGAAAACGGCTCTTGGTCAAAAGACATTTGGATTTATTAATGAATCCATTATTGAAGCTAAAAGAGTTGTATGGCCAACAAGAAAAGAAACAATACAAATGACAATTACTGTATTTATTCTTGTTGCTGTGATGGCAGTTTTCTTGGCATTAGTAGATATAAGTTTTTCATACATGATTAATTGGTTATTGGGACGGGGTTAGTAATGACGATGCGCTGGTATGCTGTCCAAGCTTTTTCTGGATATGAAAAGTTAGTTCAAAAAGGACTTTCTGAAAGAATTGAGCGATCAAATCTTCAGAATCTTTTTGGCGATATTTTGGTACCTGTAGAAGAGGTTATTGAAATGAAGGCTGGCCAAAAAACATTAAGCGAAAGAAAACTATATCCAGGTTATGTTCTCGTTCAAATGGAAATGAATGACGAGAGTTGGCATCTAGTTAAAAGTACGCCGAAGGTAACAGCATTTATTGGCGGAAGTGCGTTAAAGCCAACACCAATTAAAGATAAAGAAGTAGAAATTATTTTACAGCGCATGGATGAAAGCAAAACTAATCCAACGCAAAAACTTACATTCGAAAAAGGTGAATCGATTCGCGTTATTGACGGACCGTTTAAAGAGTTCTCAGGAACGATCGAAGATATCAATTACGAAAAAAGCAAGCTTAAAGTATCAGTGGTTATTTTTGGTAGAGCAACGCCAGTTGAGCTTGAGTTTGGCCAAGTAGAAAAAGAAGTTTAGTAGTACAGCAGTAAAAATTAACTAGGGAGCTTTTTAAAAAAGCGCTTGTACCTAATTTAGGAGAATGAAATGGCAAAGAAAATCGTTGGCTATATAAAGCTACAAATCCCAGCCGGCAAAGCTAACCCGAGTCCACCAGTGGGACCTGCGTTAGGCCAAAGAGGCTTGAACATTATGGAGTTTTGTAAAGCATTTAATGCTGCTACACAAACTTTTGAACCCGGATTACCTATCCCTGTGGTGATTACCGCTTTCGCAGACAAGAGTTTTACTTTTGTTATGAAAACGCCACCTGCATCAATTCTAATTAAGAAAGCAGCGAAATTAGAAAAAGGTTCACCAAGACCGCATACAGATAAAGTTGGAAAAATTACTAGAGCGCAAGCTGAAGAAATTGCTAAAACAAAAATGGCAGATCTTACAGCGGCTGATATGGATGCTGCAGTGCGAACAATAGCAGGCAGCGCGCGAAGCATGGGTATAGAAGTGGAGGGTGTATAAGATGCCATTAAATAAAAGAATTACAACATTAAGATCTAAAGTTGACCGTGATAAATCTTATCCGGCACAAGAAGGTCTTCAACTTGTTAAAGAAACAGCAACAGCAAAATTTGATGAATCAGTAGATGCAGTTATTAATTTAGGTATTGATGCTAAAAAATCTGATCAACTTATTCGTGGTGCATTAGTACTTCCAAACGGTACAGGCAAAAAAACTCGTGTTGCAGTATTTGCTCAAGGCGCTGCAGCTGAAGCTGCAAAAGCAGCAGGTGCAGATATTGTTGGATTTGATGATCTCGCTGAAAAAATTAAAGGTGGCATGATGGATTTTGACGTAGTAATTGCAACGCCAGATGCTATGAAAGTTGTGGGAGCATTAGGACAAGTATTAGGCCCAAGAGGTTTAATGCCAAATCCAAAAGTGGGCACGGTAACACCGGATACAGCTGCAGCAGTTAAAAATGCAAAAGGTGGGCAAGTTCAATATAGAACTGATAAGGGCGGTATCGTGCATTGCACTATTGGCCGGGCATCATTCTCCGTTGATCAATTAAAAGGTAATTTAGTAGCATTAGTTGATGCAATTAATAAAGCTAAGCCACCAACAACAAAAGGTATTTTTGTAAAAAAATTATCGGTTTCTAGCACGATGGGTGCTGGCGTAAGAATCGATTCAGCAAGTTTAGTGTAAAGAATTAAAAGAAAGCGAAAGCTTTTTTTTAAAAAGAACTTTGGGTTCACTGATATAAAAATATCAGTGAAGCTTTCAAAGACCGTAGGTGCTAACAAGTCTAATTCTAGTGATCTTTTGCTAGAGCCTGCGCAGATGGCGGTACCCCCTGAAGGATAGCATCCTGATAGAGGTCGCCGTAATGTTGGTATTAAGTTTACTTAATACTTAATTTAACGGAAGGAGAAGACCTTGAGTCTTAATCTTGAACAAAAAAAGGCAGTGGTTGCTGAAGTTAATAAGCAAATCGCGGGCGCTCAAGCGGTTGTTTTAGCTGAAAACCGAGGTATCGGTGTAAGCGAAATGACAGCATTAAGAGTTCAAGCCAGAAAATCAGGAGTTTATCTTCGCGTCTTAAAGAACACATTAGTTCGAAGAGCCGTCGATGGAACTGCATTCTCTGACTTAGCCAATGAAATGGTAGGTCCAATAGTTTATGGCATCTCAACTGATCCGGTTGCTGTTGCTAAAGTACTAAATGAATTTGCCAAATCAAACGATAAGTTTGTTATTAAATCAGGAGCAATGCCGAATAAGGTAATGAGCGCTTCAAATATTGAAGCATTAGCATCATTACCAAGTCGTGAAGAATTACTCGCAAAATTATTGGGAACAATGCAAGCACCGATTGCGAAATTTGTTCGTACGCTTAATGAGGTACCAACAAAGTTTGTACGTGGTTTAGCAGCAGTTCGCGATCAAAAACCTGCGTAATTTTTAAACGATTAATTTAAATTTTTTATTAGGAGTATTAAATGGCTATCTCTAAAGCTGAAATTTTAGATGCAGTAAGTGCAATGTCAGTTCTTGACTTGTCAGAACTTATTAAAGATATGGAAGAAAAATTTGGTGTTTCAGCTGCTGCTGCTGCTGTTGCTGTTGCTGCTGCACCTGCTGCTGCTGGCGGCGCTGCTGCTGCAGAAAAAACTGAGTTTACAGTGATGTTGACTGCTTCAGGCGACAACAAAGTAAACGTAATTAAAGCTGTTCGCGAAATTACAGGTCTTGGCTTAAAAGAAGCTAAAGATTTAGTAGACGGCGCACCTAAGCCAATTAAAGAAGGTGTTGCAAAAGCTGCAGCTGATGAAGCACTAGCTAAATTAAAAGAAGCTGGCGCTACAGCAGAACTTAAGTAATGCTAATTAGCATGGCTGACAGCTTGCTGTCAGCCTTTGCTATTTTTTGTTTTAGATAATTAATAGGTTAAAACTTATAAAATTTATAAAACAATATTCTTAAATATTAAAAGTTTATTGTTTTATGAAAATTACACCAGGAGACGCAATGAGCTATTCCTTTACTGAAAAAAAACGTATTAGAAAAAGTTTTGCTAAAAGAGAGCGTGTGCAAGATATTCCATATTTGCTCACCATGCAGCTTGAATCTTACGCAGCTTTTTTACAAAAAAATACGCATCCTGAACAAAGACTAAGTGAAGGTTTACAGTCTACATTCAATTCAGTATTTCCTATCGTAAGTCACTCTGGCAATGCAAGACTCGATTTTGTTACTTACAATTTAGGTGAAGAAGCGTTTGATGTTAAAGAATGTCAACAACGCGGATTAACATACGGTGTGCCATTAAGAGTCAAAGTTCGTTTAACTCTTATGGATAAAGAAGCATCAAAACCAACAGTTAAAGAAATTAAAGAACAAGAAGTGTACATGGGCGAGATTCCGCTTATGACAGATAACGGCTCGTTTGTTATTAACGGTACTGAGCGAGTTATCGTATCTCAACTCCATAGAAGCCCTGGTGTATTCTTTGAGCATGATCGAGGTAAAACACATAGCTCAGGCAAATTATTATTTTCTGCAAGAATCATCCCTTACCGTGGTTCTTGGTTAGATTTCGAATTTGACCCCAAAGATTATTTATATTTCCGTGTAGATCGTCGCAGAAAGATGCCGGTCACAATTTTGTTAAAAGCTTTAGGCTATTCACCAGAACAAATTCTAGAAACATATTATGACTTTGATTCGTTCAATGTGACTGCAAAATCAATTGAGTTTGAATTGGTTCCTGATCGTTTAAGAGGTGAAATTGCTAAATTTGATATCGCTGATAAAAGAGGAAATGTGATTGTTCAAAAAGACAAACGCATTACTGTTAAACACATTCGCGACATGGAAAAAGCAGGCGTAAATAAAATTACAGTTGATAAAGATTTTATTTTGGGTCGTAAGATTTCAAAAGCAATCGTAGATAAAAATACAGGCGAAGTTATAGCCAATGCAAACGATGAAATCACAGAATCAGTGCTAGATAAATTTATTGAAGTAGGCGTAGGACAAATTCATACGCTCTATTCAAATGATTTAGATCATGGCGATTATATTTCTCAAACACTTACTTCAGATGAAGTGCCTGATCAATACAGCGCTAAAGTTGCTATTTATCGAATGATGCGACCTGGTGAACCACCAACTGAAGACGCAGTTGAGGCTTTATTTAAAGGATTATTCTTTAATGAAGATCGATATGACTTATCTAATGTAGGTCGTATGAAATTTAATCGAAGAGCACATCCAAAAGTTTACGAGCAACATGCAAATTGGTTACAAAGATTTTATAAGCGCGTTGGTCCTCAAGGTGAAACTGGTGCAAACATTTTATCAAACGACGATATCTTGGCTGTGATCGGTGTACTTATCGAATTGCGTAATGGTCGCGGTGAAATAGATGATATTGATCATTTAGGTAATCGAAGAATTCGTTCAGTGGGTGAGCTTGTGGAGAATCAATTTAGAACAGGACTTGTTCGTGTTGAACGAGCTGTTAAGGAAAGATTAAGTCAAGCTGAGGCAGATAATTTAATGCCGCACGATTTAATTAATTCAAAACCTATCTCAAGTGCTATTAGAGAATTTTTTGGTTCGTCACAATTATCTCAATTCATGGATCAAACTAATCCATTATCTGAGATTACACATAAACGCAGAGTGTCAGCATTAGGCCCTGGCGGTTTAACAAGAGAGCGTGCTGGCTTTGAAGTGCGTGACGTTCACTCAACACATTATGGCCGTGTATGTCCAATTGAAACACCAGAAGGTCCAAACATCGGATTGATTAATTCGCTCGCACTTTATGCAAGAACAAATCAATACGGATTCTTAGAGACACCTTATAGACGTGTTGAAAATGGAAAAGTCACTGCGAAGATAGATTACCTTTCTGCAATTGAAGAAAGTGAATTTGTAATCGCCCAGGCAAATACTGAGCTTGATAATAAAGGACACTTTCAAGACGACTTGATTTCATGTCGTCACCGTAATGAATTTACGATGTCATCAGTAGATCCTATTCAATATATGGATGTGGCGCCTGGACAAATTGTTTCTGTAGCCGCAGCACTTATTCCATTCCTAGAACATGACGATGCAAACCGTGCGCTTATGGGTGCAAACATGCAACGTCAAGCAGTCCCTTGCTTAAGAGCAGAGAAAGCTGTTGTAGGTACAGGTATTGAAAGAACAGTAGCAACTGACTCTGGCACAACAGTTCAAGCCAAACGAGGCGGTATTGTTGATTATGTTGATTCAAGACGTATTGTGATTCGTGTAAACGACGATGAAGCCGCAGATGGAGAAGTTGGCGTTGATATTTACAATCTAACTAAATACACAAGATCAAATCAAAATACTAATATCAATCAAAGGCCACTCGTAAGAATTGGCAACAAGATTGCAAGAGGTGATGTGATTGCTGACGGCGCATCGACTGATGTGGGTGAATTAGCGCTTGGTCAAAATATGCTTGTTGGTTTTATGCCATGGAATGGTTATAACTTCGAGGATTCGATTTTAATTTCAGAGCGCGTAGTAGCTGAAGATCGATATACATCAATTCATATTGAAGAGTTATCTGTAGTATCTAGAGATACAAAATTAGGCCCAGAAGAAATTACACGCGATATTTCAAATCTTTCAGAAAGAATGCTTGGCAGACTTGATGAATCGGGCATTATTTATATCGGTGCTGAAGTTGAATCAGGCGATGTGCTTGTAGGTAAAGTAACACCAAAAGGTGAAACACAACTTACACCTGAAGAAAAACTCTTACGAGCAATCTTTGGTGAAAAAGCTTCTGATGTAAAAGATACAAGTTTGAGAGTGCCATCAGGCATGTCTGGAACAATTATTGACGTTCAAGTATTTACTAGAGAAGGCATTGATAGAGATTCAAGAGCGCAACAAATCATTGATGATCAATTAAAACATTTCAAACAAGATTTGGCTGATCAATTAAGAATTGTAGAAGATGATACTTTTGGAAGAATCGAAAGATTACTTTCAAACAAAGTTGCAACTGGCGGTCCAAAAGGTTTAAAAAAGGGTGAAAAAATCTCTAAAGATTTTCTAGCTTCGATTAATAGATATGATTGGTTCGATATTCGTTTAGGTAATGACGATGCTTCAAAACAATTAGAAACATTGAAAGATAATTTAGCGGTTGCTAAAGAGCAATTCGATAAACGTTTTGAAGAGAAAAAACGCAAATTAACACAAGGCGACGAACTTCCGCCAGGCGTTCAAAAAATGGTTAAGGTCTACTTAGCTGTGAAACGTAGAATTCAACCCGGCGATAAAATGGCCGGACGTCACGGTAACAAAGGTGTGGTTTCAAAAATCGCTCCTGTAGAAGATATGCCACATATGGCTGATGGTACACCTTTGGATATTGTGTTAAATCCATTAGGCGTTCCTTCCCGAATGAACATCGGTCAAATCTTAGAAACCCATCTTGGATGGGCAGCTAAAGGATTAGGCGTTCGTATTGGCGAAATGTTAAAAGAAGAAGCGAAGGTAACTGAAGTTCGTAAATTCTTAGATCAAATTTACAACGATGCTTCTGGTAAAAAAGAAGATATTAAGTCATTGAACGATGATGAAGTTTTAGAGCTTGCTCAACATTTAAAAAATGGCGTTCCATTTGCTACATCCGTATTTGATGGCGCATCTGAGTCTGACATTAAATATATGTTAGATCTTGCTTACCCAGATAACGACCCAAAAACAGAACTCTTGCAATTTTCAGCAAATAAAACGCAAGTTAAATTGTTTGATGGTCGCACAGGTGAGGCATTTGAAAGACCTGTCACAGTAGGCTATATGCATGTACTTAAATTACATCATCTAGTTGATGACAAAATGCATGCTCGTTCAACAGGACCTTACTCGCTTGTAACGCAACAACCTCTCGGGGGTAAAGCGCAATTCGGTGGACAACGATTTGGTGAGATGGAAGTTTGGGCGCTTGAAGCATATGGTGCCGCTTACACCTTGCAAGAAATGTTGACTGTTAAATCAGACGACGTTGCTGGTAGAACTAAAGTATACGAAAACATAGTGAAGGGTGAGCATAAGATTGATGCAGGCATGCCTGAATCATTCAACGTGTTGGTTAAAGAAATTCGTTCGCTAGCTATTGATATTGACCTCGATAGAAACTAAGGAGATCACAGATGAAAGCTTTATTAGACCTATTTAAACAGGTTACACAAGAAGAAGAGTTTGATGCAATTAAGATTGCATTAGCATCTCCAGAAAAAATTCGTTCATGGTCTTATGGTGAAGTTAAGAAGCCAGAAACGATTAATTACAGAACATTTAAACCTGAAAGAGATGGTTTATTTTGTGCAAAAATATTTGGACCTATTAAAGACTATGAATGTCTTTGCGGTAAATATAAGCGACTTAAACATCGCGGCGTGATTTGCGAAAAATGTGGCGTTGAAGTTACGCTATCTAAGGTGCGTCGTGAGCGCATGGGCCACATTGACTTAGCAAGTCCAGTTGCGCATATTTGGTTTTTAAAGAGTCTACCAAGTCGTCTAGGTATGGTGCTCGATATCGCTTTAAGAGATATCGAACGCGTTCTTTATTTTGAAGCATTTATTGTTGTTGATCCTGGCATGACCCCTTTAACAAGAGGACAACTTCTTACGGAAGATGACTATCTTGCAAAAGTAGAAGAGTTTGGTGACGAATTCACAGCAGTGATGGGTGCAGAAGCAATTAAAGAATTGCTTAAATCACTTGATATTAATAGTGAAATTGAAAAATTAAGAACTGAATTAGCTGAAACAGGCTCAGAAGCAAAAATTAAAAAAATTGCCAAGCGCTTAAAAGTGCTTGAAGCATTCCAAAAATCAGGTATCAAACCTGAATGGATGATTTTAGAAATTCTTCCTGTACTGCCTCCTGAATTAAGACCATTGGTTCCTCTTGATGGCGGAAGATTTGCTACATCAGACCTTAACGACTTATATCGAAGAGTGATTAACAGAAATAATCGTTTAAGAAGATTGTTAGATCTTAAAGCACCAGAAATTATTGTTAGAAATGAAAAGCGTATGTTGCAAGAAGCGGTTGATTCACTTCTTGATAATGGCAGACGTGGCAAAGTGATGACGGGCGCTAATAAACGACCATTAAAATCTCTTGCCGATATGATTAAAGGTAAGGGTGGTCGTTTTAGACAAAACCTTTTAGGTAAGCGTGTTGATTATTCTGGTCGTTCAGTAATTGTTGTTGGACCACAATTAAAACTTCATCAATGTGGTTTACCAAAGAAAATGGCACTTGAATTATTCAAGCCATTTATTTTCCATAAATTAGAAGTGTTAGGCCTTTCTACAACTATTAAAGCTGCAAAGAAAAAAGTAGAAGAAGAGGGGCCAGAAGTTTGGGATATCTTAGAGGACGTAATTCGAGAGCATCCTGTTTTATTAAACAGAGCGCCAACATTACATCGTTTAGGTATTCAAGCTTTTGAACCTATCTTGATTGAAGGTAAAGCTATTCAATTGCATCCGTTAGTTTGTGCTGCATTTAACGCCGACTTTGATGGTGACCAAATGGCAGTTCACGTGCCTTTATCTCTAGAGGCTCAGATGGAAGCAAGAACCTTAATGCTTGCATCTAATAACGTTTTATCTCCTGCGAATGGCGAACCAATTATTGTTCCATCACAGGATATTGTGCTTGGTCTTTATTACATGACACGAGACAAAATTGCTGCACGTGGTGAAGGTATGAAATTTACTGACGTGGCAGAAGTTCATCGTGCCTTTGATAGTGGCTTAGTTGATATTCATGCGCGCGTAACAGTTCGCATTAAAGAAACTGAATTAGGTTTAGATGGCACAACTATTGACAAAGTAAATCGATATGAAACTACAGTTGGTAGAGCAATACTTTCTGAAATTCTTCCAGCAGGACTTTCTTTTGATTTAATTAATAAAGCATTAAAGAAAAAAGAAATTTCAAAATTAATTAATGCAGGATTTAGACGTGTTGGTATTAGAGAGACAGTAATTCTTGCTGATAAATTAATGTACATGGGTTACACCTATGCAACAAAAGCAGGTATCTCAATCAGTATTCATGACATGCTTGTCCCACCAGAAAAAGAGCAGCTTATTGAAGCTGCTGAATCTGAAGTTAAAGAAATTGAAGATCAATATATTTCAGGTCTTGTGACACAAGGCGAAAGATATAACAAGGTTGTTGATATCTGGGGTCGTGCAGGTGACAAAGTTGCTGATGCAATGATGAAACAACTTAAAGAAGAGCCTGTTAAAAATGATGCCGGTGAAAATGTGAAGGGTAAAGATGGTAAAGATCTTTATCAAGAATCATTTAATGCAATCTATATGATGGCTGATTCTGGTGCACGAGGATCTGCAGCTCAAGTAAGACAGCTTGCAGGTATGCGAGGCTTGATGGCGAGACCTGATGGCTCAATTATTGAAACACCAATTACAGCTAACTTCCGTGATGGTTTAAATGTGCTTCAATACTTTATTTCTACGCACGGTGCGCGTAAAGGCCTTGCAGATACTGCATTAAAAACAGCTAATTCAGGTTATTTAACAAGACGTTTAGTTGATGTGACGCAGGATCTTGTGGTGACTGAGCATGATTGCGGCACAGAAGATGGTTTAGTTACTAAAGCACTTGTTAAGGGCGGTGAAGTAGTAGAGCCATTACGCGATCGTATTTTAGGCCGTGTAAACGCGCTTGATATTATGAATCCAGAAAATCAAGAAGTGGTTTATCCAAAAGGTACATTGCTTGAAGAAGATCACGTTGAAAAAATTGATGCACTTGGTATTGATGAAGTCAAAGTAAGAACTGCACTGACTTGCGAGACAAGACATGGTATTTGTTCTCAATGTTATGGTCGCGATTTAGGTCGAGGAAAATTAATTAGCCAAGGTGAGTCTATCGGTGTGATTGCAGCGCAGTCTATCGGTGAGCCTGGCACACAATTAACGATGAGAACCTTCCATATTGGTGGCGCAGTTTCTAGAGCAGCATCAGTGAGCCAAGTTGAAAGTAAATCAAACGGCGTTATTCAATTTACTTCTACAATGCGATATGTAACGAACGCTCGAAATGAGCAGGTAGTTATTTCGCGTAATGGTGAATTAATTATTCAAGATGAAAGTGGTCGCGAAAGAGAACGTCATAAAGTTCCTTATGGTGCAAATCTTGTTGTTCAAGATGGTAAACCAATTAAGGCCGGCGGTGTTCTTGCAACATGGGACCCACATACACGTCCAATTATTTCTGAATATGCTGGACAAGTTAAATTTGAAAACGTTGAAGAAGGTATTACGGTTGCAAAACAAATTGATGATGTCACAGGCTTATCATCTCTAGTTGTAATCGATCCTAAGCAACGTGCAGGCCAATCAAAAGGCTTGAGACCTCAAATTAAAATTTTAGACACTTCAGGTAATGAAGTTAAATTAGCAGGAAGTGATATATCTGTTAACGTAACTTTCCAACTTGGTTACATCATTACAGTTAAAGATTCTCAAGAAGTTAAAGTGGGCGATGTGATTGCGCGTATTCCACAAGAATCTTCTAAGACAAGAGATATTACCGGCGGTCTTCCAAGAGTTGCTGAGTTATTTGAAGCAAGATCTCCAAAAGATGCAGGTATGTTAGCTGAAAGCACAGGTACAGTTTCATTTGGTAAAGACACCAAGGGTAAACAAAGACTTGTGATTACAGATCTTGAAGGTGTTTCAAAAGAATTTTTAATTCCTAAAGACAAACATGTAACAGCTCATGACGGTCAAGTGGTAACAAAAGGTGAAGTCATTGTTGACGGACCTGCGGATCCACAAGACATTCTTCGCCTTCAAGGCAGAGAAGCTTTAGCAAGATATATCATTGATGAAGTTCAAGATGTGTATAGATTGCAAGGCGTTAAGATTAATGACAAACACATCGAAGTCATTGTAAGACAAATGTTAAGACGCGTTCGTATTACTGATGCAGGTGATACCTCATTTATTCAAGGCGAACAAGTTGAAAGAGCTGAAGTATTAACTGAAAATGAATTGGTGTTGTCACAAGACAAAAAACCAGCAGAATATGAGTATGTGCTTTTAGGTATTACTAAAGCATCATTATCAACAGATTCATTCATTTCAGCTGCTTCGTTCCAAGAAACAACCCGCGTTCTCACTGAAGCTGCAATTTTAGGTAAGCGTGATGACCTAAGAGGGCTCAAAGAGAATGTGATTGTTGGTCGATTAATTCCTGCAGGTACAGGCTTGGCTTATCATGAAACAAGAAAAGCTGCGGCTGCTGGGGAAGATATCGATCCTGTTGAAGTCGCACTTGATCAGATTGAAGCTCCAATTGAAGAGGCTCAAATTAGCCCTGAAATTGAAGCGCCGACTGAATGATAGGTTGACATTATGCAGGAACCAAAATACAATTTGCGGCTTTTTGAGATCTTCGCGTTCGTCGCGAGATTTCAGAGAGTCATCATCAATAGTAAGTTAGAAATTTAAGGATTTAGGCGATGCCAACAATTAATCAGTTAATTCGTAAACCACGAAAAAAAGTTGAAAGTAAGAGCAAAGTTCCAGCTCTAGAAGCTTCACCTCAAAAAAGAGGTGTGTGTACGCGTGTTTACACAACAACTCCAAAAAAACCAAACTCTGCTTTGCGTAAAGTGGCTAAAGTTCGTCTGACGAACGGTTACGAAGTGATTAGTTATATCGGTGGTGAAGGCCATAATTTACAGGAACACTCTGTAGTTTTATTAAGAGGCGGTCGTGTAAAAGACTTACCAGGTGTTCGATACCATATGGTTCGAGGTAGTTTGGATACTGCCGGTGTTAAAGATCGTAAACAATCTCGATCTAAATACGGCGCTAAACGCCCTAAAGAAGCTTAAGTTTTTAGAATACTAAATTAAGGTAAACAAAATATGCCAAGACGTAGAGAAGTTCCCAAAAGAATCATCCTTCAGGATCCAAAATTCGGAAGCCAAGAGGTTTCTAAATTTGTGAATGTATTAATGACGAGCGGAAAAAAATCCGTTGCCGAAAGATTAATTTACGGCGCATTCGATCAAATTAAAACTAAAAGTGGTAAAGATCCTATTGAAGTATTTTCTCTCGCATTAACAAATTTAAGACCAGTTGTTGAAGTAAAAAGTCGACGAGTAGGTGGTGCTAACTACCAAGTGCCTGTCGAAGTTAGACCTTCAAGACGTGTTGCTTTAGCTATGAGATGGCTAAGAGATGCAGCTCGTAAAAGAGGTGAAAAATCAATGGATTTACGTTTAGCAGCAGAAATTGTAGAAGCTTCAGAAAATAAAGGCGCTGCAATGAAAAAACGTGAAGAAGTTCATAGAATGGCAGAAGCTAATAAAGCGTTCTCACATTTCCGTTTCTAAACATAATAATTAAAAGGTAATTCAAAGTGGCTCGTTCAACCCCCATTAATAGATACAGAAATATAGGAATTAGCGCGCATATTGATGCAGGTAAAACTACAACAACTGAGCGTATTCTTTTTTATACAGGGGTAAACCATAAAATTGGTGAAGTGCATGATGGCGCTGCAACCATGGACTGGATGGAACAAGAGCAAGAGCGAGGTATTACTATCACTTCAGCGGCAACAACTTGTTTCTGGAAAGGCATGGCCGGACAATTTGATCAACATCGTATTAATATTATTGATACCCCAGGACACGTTGACTTTACTATCGAAGTAGAGCGATCAATGCGCGTTCTTGATGGTGCATGCATGGTTTACTGTGCGGTAGGTGGTGTTCAACCTCAGTCAGAGACTGTTTGGCGTCAAGCAAATAAATACAAAGTCCCACGCCTTGCATTCGTAAATAAAATGGATAGAGCTGGCGCAAACTTTTTTAAAGTTTACGATCAAATGCGTTTACGTTTAAAAGCAAATCCAATCGCACTTCAAGTACCTATTGGCGCTGAAGAAAAATTTGAAGGGGTTGTTGACCTCGTTAAGATGAAAGCGATTTATTGGGATGATTCATCTCAAGGCATGAAATTTGATTATCGCGATATTCCAGCTGATTTAGTGGATACATGTAAAGAATGGCGCGAAAAAATGGTTGAAGCAGCAGCTGAAGCCAATGAAGAATTAATGAATAAGTACTTAGAAAATGGCGATCTAAGTGAAGAAGAAATTAAAAAAGGCTTACGTCTCAGAACAATTGGTTTTGAAATTGTGCCGATGTTATGCGGCTCAGCTTTTAAGAACAAAGGCGTACAAGCCATGTTGGATGCGGTGATTGAGTATTTACCTGCACCCACGGATGTCCCTCCAGTACCTTGTGAAGATGCTAAAGGTCAACCTACAACTCGCAAAGCTTCTGATGAAGAGCCTTTTGCAGCGTTAGCATTTAAAATTATGACTGACCCTTTTGTGGGCCAATTAATTTTCTTCCGTGTTTATTCTGGTGTAATCAATTCAGGCGATACTATTTACAATCCAATCAAAGGCCGTAAAGAACGTATTGGTCGTATTCTCCAAATGCATGCAAATCAGCGTGAAGAGCTTAAAGAAGTTCGTGCTGGCGATATTGCAGCAGCTGTAGGACTTAAAGAAGCTACGACTGGTGACACATTATGCGATGTCAATAATGAAGTTGTTCTTGAAAGAATGATTTTCCCTGAGCCTGTAATTCACGTTGCAGTTGAACCTAAAACGAAAGCTGACCAAGAGAAAATGGGTATAGCTTTGAATAGACTTGCTCAAGAAGATCCTTCATTTAGAGTTAAAACAGATGAAGAAACAAATCAAACCATTATTTCAGGTATGGGCGAACTTCACTTAGAAATTCTTGTAGACCGAATGAAAAGAGAATTTGGTGTTGAAGCTAATGTAGGCGCACCTCAAGTAGCATATAGAGAAGCAATCAAGAAACCAGTTGAAATTGAAGGTAAATTTGTTAAGCAATCTGGCGGTAAAGGTCAATATGGCCATGTATGGCTCAAAATGGAGCCAAACGAAGCCGGTAAGGGTTTTGAATTTATTGATGCAATTAAAGGCGGAACAGTACCACGCGAATTCATTCCTGCCGTTGAAAAAGGATTGCGTGAAACACTTCCTGCAGGTGTAGTTGCTGGTTATCCAGTGGTAGATGTCAAAGTGACTTTGTTTGATGGCTCTTACCATGATGTTGACTCAAACGAAAATGCATTTAAAATGGCAGCTTCGATGGCATTTAAAGACGGAATGCGTAAAGCGGACCCTATCCTTCTTGAGCCTATGATGGCAGTTGAAGTAGAAACTCCAGAAGATTATATGGGCGATGTGATGGGTGACCTTTCATCTAGACGCGGCATGATTCAAGGTATGGAAGATAATGCAACTGGCAAGGTTATTCGCGCCGAAGTTCCATTAGCAGAGATGTTTGGATATTCAACAACGATGCGTTCTTTATCTCAAGGAAGAGCAACATACTCAATGGAATTTAAGCATTACACAGAAGCACCAAGAAATGTGGCAGAAGCAATTGTTAATAAAAAATAAGTTAAAAATCTAAGGATAACATTATGGCAAAAGGCAAATTTGAACGTACCAAACCCCATGTGAACGTCGGCACAATTGGTCACGTTGACCATGGAAAGACAACACTTACAGCGGCAATCACAACGATTCTTGCTAAGAAATTTGGTGGAGAAGCTAAAGCTTACGATCAAATTGATGCGGCGCCAGAAGAAAAAGCACGTGGTATTACAATTAATACAGCACACGTAGAATACGAAACAGCGAATCGCCACTATGCGCATGTTGACTGCCCAGGCCATGCTGACTATGTTAAAAATATGATTACAGGTGCAGCGCAGATGGACGGCGCAATCCTAGTATGTTCAGCAGCTGACGGCCCAATGCCTCAAACACGTGAACATATCCTTTTAGCTCGCCAAGTAGGTGTGCCTTACATCGTAGTCTTCTTAAACAAAGCAGACATGGTGGATGACAAAGAATTATTAGAACTCGTTGAAATGGAAGTACGTGACCTTTTAACGAAGTATGACTTCCCAGGCGACAAAACACCGATCGTTATGGGTTCTGCAAAATTAGCACTCGAAGGTGACCAATCTGAAATTGGTGAACCATCAATCTTTAAATTAGCTGAAGCACTTGATAGCTATATCCCAACACCAGAACGTGCAATCGACGGTGCATTCTTAATGCCAGTTGAAGACGTATTCTCAATCTCAGGTCGCGGTACTGTTGTGACAGGTCGTATTGAGCGCGGTATTGTTAAAGTGGGTGATGAAATTGAAATCGTAGGTATCAAACCTACACTTAAAACAACATGTACAGGCGTTGAAATGTTCCGTAAGTTGCTTGACCAAGGTCAAGCAGGTGACAACGTAGGTGTGTTGTTACGTGGTACAAAACGTGAAGAAGTTGAACGTGGTCAAGTATTAGCTAAATCAGGTTCAATCACACCACATACAAAATTCACTGCAGAGATCTATGTGCTTGGTAAAGATGAAGGTGGTCGTCATACACCATTCTTCAATGGTTATCGTCCACAGTTCTACTTCAGAACAACAGACGTAACAGGCGCTGTTGATTTACCAGCAGGCACAGAAATGGTGATGCCAGGTGACAACGTGTCAATTACAGTAACACTCATTGCACCAATCGCGATGGAAGAAGGTTTACGCTTTGCGATTCGTGAAGGTGGCCGCACAGTAGGTGCTGGTGTTGTTGCTAAGGTGATTGAATAGTTTTTTAAAAATTAATACCGCAAGGTATTCGCTCTTTGGAAAGGTAGTAAAAAATGCAAAGTCAGAAAATTCGTATACGTTTGAAAGCGTTTGATTATCGTTTAATCGATCAATCAGCTCAAGAAATCGTTGAAACCGCAAAAAGAACAGGTGCTGTTGTTAAAGGACCTGTCCCACTACCTACTCGAA
>Ga0214921_10000160_pt1 | contig 129866 bp, 106 predicted proteins | sample LL1505_MetaG_FD_177992 | JGI IMG/M metagenome (GOLD analysis project Ga0214921, IMG submission 177992) | Freshwater microbial communities from Lake Lanier, Atlanta, Georgia, United States - LL-1505 | ecosystem: Environmental > Aquatic > Freshwater > Lake | place: USA: Georgia | collected... | reverse complement strand
CGTTGAATCTCGTCGACAACAACCAGGCCCTTCAAAGGCCGCAGGGCTGTGTCGGGTTCATCGAGCCTCGCCAGACTCGACGGGTCTTCAAGATCGAAGTAGTTGAGCGAATCGGTGGACAGAAACTCGCGGGCCAGCGTGGTTTTGCCGCACTTGCGGGGGCCGAGCAGGGCAACGATCCGGCTCCGCTTGAGCGCCGTCTGCACTTGTTTGCGGTCGATCGCACGGTCAATCATGCGTCCGAGCATGCACCATGAAAATCCGTCTGTCAATGCTGGGTTTTCATGGCTTCGAGTCAGCCCCGCCCGCGCTGCCTTGCCGTATTCGGCCCGAAACGCCCGCAGTCCGGCGGCGTCGGATAGTCGCGGCCGAGTTCCGTCTGGTTGAGCATCTGGCCGAGTCTGTGGCAGGCAGCCCGCATCAGCCGGCGAAAGTCGGGAAGTGCGGTGATCGACGAGAGGTCCTGCAGATCGCGCTCGAGGTAGGTGCGGATGTATCCGTCGAACCAGATGGCACGTTCCCGGTCGGTGCGGAGATGCAGGGCCGGCGTCGGAAAGCCGCCACGCCGGGCCATCCGCAGAGCGACGCAGCCGCGAGCCGCGGCCGTGTTGTTTCTTTCATTCCGTGAATGATTGTCACAAGCAGAGGCGCCGCAGCGATCTCCATGCCGCACAGGCGATCGCCACCGCCCCCATCATCCACGTCGAGGGCTCGGGCACGACGGCCAGGGCGTAGAGATCCTGCCTGATCCCGCCGCCGTTGTCGGAGACGAGCAACAGGCTCGTCCAGCCGTCGGCGAGCAGCGGGCCGAACGTCATGCCCTCGAAGTTCGACGTGCCGAAGTCGCCCTGCCAGAGGAGCGTCTTGGCCAGCGGCGTGAAGCCGCCGCCCGTGAGCGACGCCAGCGCCGACACGTCGCTCGCCGCGGTCACGTCCACGCCGTAGAGCCGTGAGCGGAAGTCGGGAATGAAGGATCCCCCAAACTCCCGTTCGAGCACGAGCAGCGTCGAGGCTGTCCACGGCAGAATATCGACCACGCCGCTCCGCTCCGCGGTCGTGAACGGCGAGAGCGCCGAGATCGGGTCGGTGCGATAGGCCCACTGCCCGGCGGCCGCGAGGTCCGCGTCGAACCGCTGGACCCGCACCCAGCTGCCCTGCGAGGTCGTGGAGAGCGATCCGTCGGGCACGAGGGCCTCCTCGTTGGCCGTCCACAGGCCGCCCGGCCCGAAGGCGAGCGACTCGAGCCCCATGTTGCTCTGCACGTTGGCCGAAGCGTAGATCGCCGGCACCGTCACGCCGCCGATCGTCGCCCCGCTCGCGGCGCCAAACTGGGTGATCGAGGAGGCGACCTCGTCGGACACGAACACGCTGCCCGTCGTGGACCGGTAGGCGATCCCCTCCGAGTCGCTGCCGAGCGTCGCGGCGATGCTGCCCGTGACGGTGGCCGAAGTGATCCGTCCGGTGGACGAGTCGAGGGCCACCGACATCGTCCAGATCGCCTGCGCGCCGTTGTCGCCCACGGCGAGGTAGTCCGTGCCGCCCGTCCAGGTGATCCCGCTGAGTTCCGCGGCGGCCGTACTGCCGGACGAAAGCGACACGGCCCCTTGCCCCGAATCGCGGACCGTCGGCAGCTGGGCCGAGGCCGCCCGGCAGAAGACCACGAGCAGGGCCGCCACCGCGGCGATGCGTCGAGCACCGAGCATGCTGAGACCGCCCATGGGAAGCGACACCCCGAGACGCGCAATCACACGAGACACGCCCGTGGCAGACAGGTCGGCCGACGGGCTGACCTGCGAATCATGATTTTGGCACGGGGGCAGTCTGCCCCGCTATTGGAGAAAACGCCAATCGCCGAGACTATCGCATGCGAATATTTTCAGGCGGCATCCTGCGGCCGCAGGATGGCTGATTACTCAAAGGAGCACCACATGCCGATGCCCAGACGGGAGTTTTTCGTGTCCACGGCCGCCCTGGCGGCGGGGGGCTCTGTCGCCGGCGGAGTCCGCGCGGCGCGGGCGGCAGAGGCTGGCGCATCGGCGGGCACAGCAGTCGTCGTGCGACCCGCTCCGACCAGCGGGCTGCTCTTTTCGTGCAAATACGGCATGACGAAGGGAGGCAGTCTCGAAGAGCGACTCGCCGCGGCCAAGCAAGCGGGCATGGACGGCGTGGATTTCGACGACGCGGCGGCCGTCACGCCCGAGCAGCTGCGCATCGCCGCCCAGCAGACGGGCGTGTTTATCCACAACACAATCAACCACGACCACTGGAAGACGCGGCTCACGAGCCCCGACGACGCCGTGCGGAAGCAGGCGCTCGCCAACCTCGAGCACTGCCTGCGGGTGTCGGCGGCCGCCGGCGGGAGCGGCGTGTTGATCGTGGTCGGCAAGGCGGAGGATGGCCCGGAGGGCCCCGATCGGGCTCGCGACGAGATCCGCAAGGCCGTGCCACTCGCGGCCGCGCTCGGCCAGCGGATCCTGTTCGAGAACGTCTGGAACGGACTCTTCTACCAGGACGACGGCCCGCGGAATCAGAGCGTGCGGCCGCTTGCCGACTACATCGACAGCTTCAAGAGCCCGTGGGTGGGGTCGTTCTTCGACCTCGGCAATCATGCCCGTTACGGCGACGTGGCGGCCTGGATCCGCGAACTCGGCCCGCGGATCGTGAAGCTCGACATCAAGGGCTATTCCAACGCCAAGGCCGACACCGAAGGCAAGTGGAAGGGCTTCGTCGACATCACCGCCGGCGACATCGACTGGGCGAGCGTCCGCGCCGCGCTCCGCGACATCGGCTTCACCGGCTGGGTGTCGGCGGAAGTGGACGGGGGCGACGTGGCCCGGCTGAAGGTCGTGCTCGACCAGATGAAGCGGGCGCTCGTCGGATGAAGGCTTGCCCTCCACCTCTCACGTGCCCCGCCCGCGCGACAGGCAGCATGATCGCGCGTTTCCTGCTGCTGGCCATTGCGGCCGGGCAGGGTGCCGCGGTCGCCGAGCCGGGCGACGGCCTGCCGCCGCCGAAGGATGCCGGGGCCTGGACGTTGAGCGACCAGACCTATCGCGTCCGCCATCTGCCGGCCGCGGCGATCCGCGTCGACGGCCGCACCGACGAGCCCGCCTGGTCGGAGGCGGCGGTGGAGCGGCGGTTTCACTTTCCGTGGCGAAAGGAGGCAGCTCCGCCGACCGAGTTTCGCGCCGTATGCGACGACCAGTGCCTGGCGTTCGCGTTCCAGGCGCACGACCCCGACATCGTGGTGCTCGACACGCTCGGCGACGAGCAAGACGTCGTACTCGAAGACCGCGTCGAGATGTTCTTCGCCCCGGACGACCGGCTGCGAAACTATTTCTGCGTCGAGATCGACTCGCGGGGCAGGGCATATGACTACGCCGGCTCCTACTACCGCAGGTTCGATCCCCGCTGGAGTTTTCCCGGCCTGCAGACCGCGGCGGCGCCGATCCCAGGGGGCTACACGGTGGAGGGCCGCATTCTGCTCACGAGCCTCGAGCAAATCGGGTTTCCCCGGCTGCGTCCCGGCGTGACGATTCGCTGCGGCCTCTACCGGGCAGAGTTCAGCCACGACAGGAGCGGGCGCCCGGTGGAGCCCAAGGAGACGATCCACAACCGCGGCCGAAAATCCGTCGGGCCGCCGCCGATCGAACACTGGATCAGCTGGGTCGATCCGCAGACGCCGGAGCCCGACTTCCACGTGCCTTCCTCGCTCGGCAGGCTCGAGATCGTGGCCGACCTGCCTCTTGAGAACGAGGCGCGGGAGGCACAGTGATCCCGACAAGGCCGGGCGACGCGTTCGGGGGCCGCTTCGACTCGTCGCGGCAGGCCGAAACCCCGTTTTTCCCGGCAAAATTGAGGAACCACGGCCGTCCCGGAGGCGAGGCCGTTTTTTCGGCGTATTGGAGTTTCCTCCAATAGCGGGGCCAGCGGATCGGTGGTGTAATTGGCGTTGTAGGGGGCTAGGACATCGCGGCCCCGAACGAGATTACGGCATCACCGACAAAAGTTGTTCGAACGGCATCCAGTCCGAAGCGCTTCTCGATGACCAAACAATCCAACCCATAGCACCCTACGAAAGGCACCCTCCATGACTGCATCCCTCCTGCGGAAACTGGCTCTCTGCCTTTCCGCCTCGGCCCTGACGCTCACGGCCATTTTGCCGGCCCATGCGGACATCTATGTATTACCCGTTGGTGTGACCTCTACTCCAAATGCGGATAGCGAACTATATCAAGCATCTAATCTACTCTTAGGATCAGGAACAACTGTGAATCAGTGGTTTTCCAACAATGGTGCTGGTCTGAACACTGGTGATCAGGTGGGTCTAGTGGGGGATCTTCCGACCTACGCGTCAATGGTAGATGGTGGTGGAAGTGCCCAGTATCGCCCGGCCTCAGTTACAGCGACGCTGATCTTTGATCTGGGAGCCACCTACTCCCTGAACGGGCTCAGGTTGTGGAATTACGCTGAATACTGGGGTGGGTCCACCTACAATGACCGAGGCGTCAAGGATTTTACGCTCTCCTTCTCGACCAACGGTGGAACCACATTCAGTAACGCGCAGAACTTCACCGCGGCCATCGGAGGTGGCGCAGGAGGTTCGCCCTTGCCAAATCGCAGTGCGGGTCAAGGCTTCAGCTTCGGCGGCATCTCGGCGAATTACGTGAAGCTTGACATTACCTCCTCACAGGGCTCGGATTTCTCCTCCGGGATCGCCGCCCTTCGTTTCACGGCCGTCCCCGTCCCCGAGCCCTCGACCTGTGCGCTGGTCCTTGTTGGCATCGCGACACTGCCGCTGATCCGCCGCCGGGTGCAGCCCTGAGTCTTGATTTTTGCGAGTTAACCTGTTCGAAGCGCCTGCGGTATACGCCGCGGGCGCTTTCTTTTTTGACCCGGGACTTAAGCCCTCGCTCAATGGGTAACGCTTAAGGCTCAACTGGTAAGACTGAGCCAGGAGGGGGCCCCACGCGCCACCCGTCCGGAGGCGGCGGGAGGACTACAATCGCGTGCGTCCGCATGGTGCTCTGGGTAACCGGACGCCGTCGAAGTTCGCGCGGCCGGTAGCTGGGCCTGCCCAGCTACCGGCCCTGCATGGCTAACAACTCGACTGGTACCAAGTTGGGGGCAGCGTCACTTTTGAACATCCTCCACATGCTCCATCACGCCATCCCAACCTTCGCCACCGGCCTCCTCTGCGAGGCCCTCGTGATTGCGTTTGTGCCCTGTGAGCGGCGGACCTGCAGATTCCACTGCCCTGTTTTTGTCGATAAAACATAAATTGTCTCTTTATGAGTCATGAAAGTGTCATCAACAACTCGGAGTTCGCAGGGATGCCCGCGGCATGTCCGGTTACAAAAATATTCAGAAGCTGGGCGGGGTTCCTCTTGCTGACATTGTCCACCGCCATCCCCGTCATCGCAGCCCCGGATCCATTGCAGGTGAGTGGAGAAGAGATCGCGGCATTCCACTTTGACACGGATGAAGGCGGCATTGCCTCCGACTCGCTCAACTCCGGAGCGACCTGCAGCCTGGGATCAGAAACGCGCTGGGTCAAAAGCGGGAAGTCAGGCGGTGCCATTGAGTTTCTCGAGCGGAAGAGCCCCCTTGGCCCACTATCGAGTGTCGTTCGACTCCCGGATTCGCTAGCTCATGGAGAGTCGTTGGGGATCTCCTTTTGGTTCCTGATTCCAAGCCAAGTCTCCATGGATCAGGATCTCTTTTTTGTCTCCAGTGACCTGCTTTATATCCGTTGGGTAGCCTCGAGACGGGCGCTGGAGTTCGGCTTGAAATCACCTGCAACGGGCGACTATGTGGGAATCAGCTCAACGATAGAACAAGTCGCCGTTGCCAGTGGGAAATCTGAGACTCTTGAAGGAAACTGGTTCCAATTCACCGGAACCTGTGACGGTGAGAAGATGAGGATGTATCTCGATGGGGTCCTCCTTGGCGAAGCTGACCTCAAAGGCCCGCTCCCCGGTCTGGGTCTGTTAACTCTCGGCTGCCAATTCTGGGAACCGGATCCTGCCTCACCCAATCAATTCGTCGGCATCCTGGACAACCTCCGCTTTTTCACCCCCAAAAAATAGCATGAATCGCCTTGTGTTCCGCCCCTCCGGTGTTCATGCAACTCGAACACCCCTCGCGGTTGCGGCCCTTGCCGCCGCAGTTGCTTTGATCCTTGGGAGCGGCTCTTCATTCGCCCTCGATGAGGCGACGTATGGTGTCGGATCGTGGCCCGAGGCCGGATTCGGCAACCACAGGGCCATCGTGGAGGTGAAGGAGGCGGCTCCCGCTGTCCGCGTGAACATTCCATGGAGACGCCGCGACGGCAATCCGGAGAACATCCAGGTGATCGTGATCGACGCGGCCACGAGGAAGCGCGTGGAAAATGTGGTGCCTCTGTCAATCAATCGGGAAGCCGGGGAGTTCGCATTCGAGCCGCTTAGCGTTCCCGGGAATTACGAATTTTACTACCTTCCCTACGAACCAGGAACGGGAAACTTCGACGCGGCAGGCACCTACTTTCCCGCCCAGGAGACTGCGGATCCCGCTTGGCGCATGGCTCATCAGCTCGTCGCCCAGGAGATCGCGAAGGGGTCGGGAAAATCCCTTCCCCAGGCGCGTTTGGTCGAGATTCAGGCCCGGGGGGAATTCAACCGCTTCGATCCGATGGAAGTCTGCGCCACGATCGAGGAGGTCCAGGCTTTGCTGACTGCCAACCCTCAAGAGCAATGGATGGTATTTCCCGAGGACCGAAAACTCCCCATCCGGATGGTCGAGGACCTGCCGACCCGATGGTTGCGAACCCCGTCTCGGAACCGGTTTGAGGGAACCGCCAATCCGGACGAGTTCTATACCTTTCAGATCGGGGTTTGGGCCGCGCGAACAGCGGTAGGCGACCTACAGGTTACATGGAGTGATTTGCGAAACTCCGAGGGCGACACGATCCCCGCCACTGCTCTCCGTTGTTTCAACATGGGAGGAACGAATTCCAAGGGGGCCTCATTCCGTGTTCCCGTGAGTGTTTCCAAGGGATCGGTTCTCGCTCTGTGGTTCGGTGTGGCGGTTCCTCCGAAAAGCTCAGGCACCTACGAAGGAACGGTCACTCTGTCCGCCTCCGGCTTGCCGCCCAAGTCGATTGCTATTCGCCTCAAGATCGAGGGCGAGGCACTCAGCGACCATGGAGATCGTGACCTGTGGCGTTTCGCGAGGCTCCGTTGGCTTGATTCCACGATCGGCCAGGAGCCCACTCTCACACCGCCATTCACTGCGGTCGCGACGCCAAGCGTGACGGAAAGCCGGATCCTTAATCGGACAATTCAGTTCGCCAAGACCGGCCTGCCAGCCCAGATCACCAGCAATGGAAAGGAGCTTTTGGCGGAACCGCTTCAACTGGAGGTCACTCTCACCGACGGTACGCTGGCAACATGGGATTCTGGCAAAACGCAGGTGACTCCCGATGATCCTGTCGGCGTCGACCGGGCGACCCGTTTGCAGGCGAACGATCTCTCGGCAATCGTCACCTCGCGGCTTGAATTTGATGGCTATCTGAACTATCGCGTGACGCTCTCGTCCCAGCGCGCGATCAAGCTCAAGGATATTCGTCTTGCCACGACCTTTGTCCAAACGGCTGTCCCGTATTACATGGGCCTTGGAAAGGTTGGTGGACGACAGCCGAATGCCTGGAATTGGAAATGGGATCCGAAACGCCCGAACAGCTTTGCCTGGCTCGGGAGCGTCGACGCCGGCTTCCAACTCAAGCTTCACGGAGGAGAATCGGAAGGCGCCGTCCCGCCAAGCTGGGCGAACGAGGGAAGGGGAGGCTGCAATCTGCAGACCGACGGAGCCATCGTGCGGTTGGCGGCGTTCACGGGAGCACGGGAATTGGCTGCCGGCACGCCACTGGAGCTCAACTTCCGGATTCTAATCACTCCATTCAAACCGCTGGACACGGAGCACCACTGGGGCTGGCGCACCGGCGACCCGATGGAAGGAATCACGGTGAAGCATCTGCATCATGCCTTTCCGCAGAACCCCTACATCAACTACCCCTTCCTCACGCCGGACGCGTTGACCGAGCTTGTGCAAAAACACAAGGACGAGGGCCTCAAGGGCGTTAATCTCTATTACAACCAACGGGAGATCTCGAACCACCTGTTCGAGATCTGGCCCCTGAGAAGCGTTGAACCAAAATTGTTCAGCGTCGAGGATGGCATGATTTATCTGGGCGACAAAGCCATGAAAATCCAATCGGGCGGAGGCTATCCGTGGTTGATGGAGCATCTGGGAACCGGCTATGTGCCTTCCTGGAGGCAGCCCCTTTTCAATGGCGAAACCGATGCGTCTCTGAAGGGCGATAACGGTACGCGGCACGATAACTTTTACCTTGAAGGTGCCTCATGGCTCATTCGCAACACGGGCGTGGATGGCATCTACTTTGATGGGATCGGCCTTGACCGTCACACGATGCGCCGTTTGACGCGGGTCATGCAGGAATTGATTCCCGGCGGTGGACGCCGGGATGCACATCTCGGCAACAACTTCCTCTATCTGGATAACCGTTGTAACTCGGCCAACATGTATATGGAGCATTTCCCGTACCTCGATACCTTATGGATCGGCGAGGGATTCAATTACTTGCTCGGACCCGACTACTGGCTGGTTGAGGTCTCCGGATTGCCGTTTGGATTGCCCAGCGACATGCTCGCGTGCTCCGGAACGAAGCCGGATTATTTCCGCGGAATGCTCTTCGGCATGGGTTACCGCCCGCCGGATCAGAGAACGGCCGCCCTCTGGAAGTTTTGGGACGAATTCAAGATTCAGGATTCCCGGATGCTGGGCTGGTGGGATTCCAAATGCCCGGTCCAAACAGGGCGCGCAGACATCCTGGCGACGGCTTTCAAGAATGCCGGAAAATCCCTTGTGGTGGTTGCGAGTTGGGCCGGGACGGCATCAACGGTCAATCTGAACATCGACTACAAAGCACTCGGCCTCGACCCTGCGCGGGTCCGGTGGACGAAACCCAACATCGAAGGAATCCAAAAAGGGGAAACCATTCCCGCCCACAGCCCCCTTGAGCTTTCTCCCAACGGCGGCGCGTTTCTCCTGATCGATACTTTGCCGTGAACGACTCTCAATCCACGGATCTGACGCCGCCCCCAACTTGGTACCAGCCGAGTTGTTCGCCATGCAGGGCCGTGACGGAAGGCCTGAGCTTGTGATTCGGGGCGAACACCCCTGGCTTGCTTCAAGTCGGCAGGCGGTGCCGATGCTTCCGCGGTGGAGGCACCGTGGAGTTGCACGATTTCACTTTTCCAGTACGAAGTCGAACGTGTTGGCCTCACGGGCCCTGACGTCGGCCCGCAGCTCGGTGCGGTCGTTATAGCGTTCAGGAATGTACCGCTGCCGTTGGCGGACCTTCATCAGCGGATCCATAGCGCCGACCTCGCGGGAGGCGAGGATCTCCACGAGTTTCGGGCCAGGTGGCATCCTCAGGGCGTAGCGTCCATCCTTGATCGCTCCGCTCGCCGCCAGCACCGGCCCCGTCGGGGCCCGGAACACGATCATGCCGTCATCCAGCGCCCGACCATCGAACTCCACGCGGCCGCTCACAGCGACCGTCGTCGGCCCCGAACCGCAGCCGAGAACGGCGAATGCGGCGACGACGAGGCCCGTGCAGACGAATGCTCCCGGACGGGCTCGCTGGCCCATTGCCAACCCCCGTTCTAGGGCCTCGCCGGTGCGCATTCAGTCCCAGGCCCCCACCTGTTCGTCTCCCTTGCGGGTCGACAACGCCTTGAAGACGTCGGGCGCGATCGTGTTCGACACAAAACGCACCGACGCATCGGCGGCCGCCATCTGGACGCCGCCCTGGTGATAGCTCCTGGCGAGCGAATAGATGTCGGATCCCCACGGGGGCCAGAACACCGGAGCCGGCGGCAGTGGGTTGTCAACGCACCAGGCGACGCGGTCGGGCACGGGGGTGTTTGGCGGATAGATGGCGCTAAACATCACGCCGCCATGTGATGGGTTGTAGTATCGCCCGCGGGTATCGTGGCCGGTCGTGTCGGCCATGAGGATGAGTTCGCTCACGAGCGCGGTCTTGGACATGCCGTCGCGGACGTCGGCGGCCTTCACCCGTGACCCGGCGAAAAACATGCCGTCCAAGCGGGCACTTCCCAACGCGCCGCCAGGATTGAACGATGTGCCACCCGCACAGACCACCAGGTTGCCCGAGAAGCCCTGCGGCGCCCAGCCCGGGCCGTCGAAGGTCTTCACCTTGGGTCCGAGGGGATCGTCGGGGCACATGAGCGTGCGGACGATCGAGCCGCGGTCAGGAAAATCCACCGCACCGTACATGGCGGTGCCCGACGCCATGAACATCACAAACCGATCATACAGTCCTGCCTCCTCGATGAACGGAAGCAAATCGTGCATCCAGCCGCGACGATTCATCGAATTGCTGTAGGCGGGTAGCGGAGATGCGGTTGAGTCGTCGATGTAGTTGTAGGTGCCGGGTGGGAAGTGCCTGAGCTGTTGCTCGTATGTGAGCAGGCCGAGCGCCGCCTGCCGCATGTGATGGGCACACTGCGTGCGTCGAGCAGAGGCCCGGACTGCCTGCACTGCGGGCAGCAAGAGCGCGATGAGCACGCCGATGATCGCGATGACAACGAGCAATTCCGCGAGCGTAAAACCGTGTAGGGGCCGGGAGCAGGACGTACCTTGCTCCATAGCGTGAAGTTGTTTTCGATCCCTGACACGGAGCGCACGACCATGAGAATCGATGTGACCGGCTACGCAACGTTCATCGGCGTTGATCTGCACAACTGCTCGGTAACGCTGCGAGCGGTGCGAGCGGACGGCCAACTGCTCGGGCACCTCACCTGCAAGACGAAGCGTATCGAACGCATCGCCGAGTGGATCACGAACCTGCCCGGACCGAAGTGGCTGGCCGTCGAGGCGTGCCCATTCGTCGAGTGGTTCATCGATCGCTACACGCCCTGCGTCGATCGCATGGACATCGCCGATGCCACAGAGCTTTCTTTGAGAAGGGGGAAGCGGCGGAAGAACGACCCCAACGACGCGCTCGACATCGCCCTGCGTCTGGCCCGGGGCGAATGCCCCTTGGGCTACATCGCCGACCCGCAGCTCATGCAGCTGCGCACGTTCAGCCGCCACTGGCGGCAGCTCAGTCGGTCGCTGGGGAAGGCCAAGCAGGGCATGAAGGCGGCCGCCGTGGCCATTGCCCGCAAGATCCTCGTCCTGATGTGGACGCTTGTCAGAAAGGACGAACTGTACAAGGCTCGCGAGCCAATCGCAGCCTAAAAACTGAGTGATAACGGGACCTCGCAGCAAAGAACGGGGCTCGGCAGCTCGCCTGGTTTTATGGAACGCGGCCTCAACGATCAGTTCCCGTGAGTGTGAATGGGCGCCGATCCTCCCGTACGTGATTTCATCGGACCGGGGAATGGCTCCGCGACCCCATCGGCTCCTGAGGAGGTACGCCATGATCGAGTGACGCAGCGCGGGTTGACGAATCCCTCCATAGGTGGAGCCGCAGCGACACCGGGCCATGGTCGGCGGGCGACCAAAGTCTCTGACGAAGCGGCACGCCGCAAGTCGCCAAAACCCCCGGACGTCGAGCATGTTTGAGGAACCTTTTTACACGCCGAACCGATAATGAACGATCGCACGAATCCCCTGGCCTCGCTATTGGAGGAAACTCCAATACACCAATACACCGAAAAAACGGCCTCGCCCCTAGGGCCGCGGGGAAACCCCCGGAAAAACACGCTAGGATCACGATTCGGGAGAGCAGCGATTTCATGACCGGGACGAGGGACTCCAGGACGTTGCGAACGCTCTGCGGGGCCATCCTCGCGTGCGCTGGTGCTTGGTGCGGCGCTGGTGAAATCCAACCGATCGCCGTGGTGCGGTCTCTCCCCGTCGCGGAGCTGGCAACCAACCCGCCCGTGCGAATTCGCGGCGTCGTGACGCTCCGGAGTGATGAGCACGTCGTCATCCAAGACGACACCGCCGGCATCTACGTCAACTTTGGCTTTGCCCATGACCGCGGCGTGCGGACCGATGGCGGGATTCCCGACGCGGTCCAAGTGGGCGTCGAAGTGGAGATCGATGGCCTGATCGATCCTGGCGGCTTCTCGCCACCGGTGATGCCGAGGGAGTTCCGCGTGGTCGGGCCGAAGCCGCTGCCGCAGCCCCGCAAGACCAACGCCGAACGGTTTTTCAGCGGAGCGGACGACTGCCTGCTCATCGAAGTTACGGGCGTGGTGCACGATGCAGTGGACGCTGGCTCGGACTGGCGTCTGAATCTCGAATCGGCCGGGCAGCCCTTCGCGGCGGTCGTCACGAAGTCGGCGATACCGGACGACCCACAGCAGCTCGTCGACGCGGAGGTGCGGCTCGCGGGAGTGCCGGTAACAGTCTTCAACACTCGCGGGGAGTGTGTCCAGCCAGAGTTGTGGGTGGGGCGGCCGGAATCGTTCGCCGTCGTGTCGCCACCGCCGCATCCGCCGTTTGAGTGCCCAGAGGTGGCGGTCTCGTCGCTGGCACGGTTTCGGCCGGATCCGTTCCGTGGCCACCGCATCCGCACGAAAGGGGTCGTGATCCACACCGCCCCCGAGCAAGCCGTGCACCTCCAGGACGGGGCCGGCGGGGTGCGGGTTGCCACGCGGTCCTTCGAGGAATTCAAGCCCGGTGACTGCGTCGAAGTGGCCGGCTTCGTCGATCGCAGAGGCCGCGTCGCCAGCCTCACCGATGCCATCTTCCGAAAAACCGATTCCGGGCCGCCGCCCAATCCCACGGCGATCACACCCGACGACGTCGTGGCTATCAATGCGAAGGCGGCCGCCTCCAAAGTGATGGCCAGCCCAGGCGACTACGAGGGCTGCCTGATCCGGTTTCCCGCACGGCTGCTCGAGGCCCGCGCGAGCCACGAAAACGGGCTGCTTCTGCTGTCGGCCGGCAAGACGAGCGTCGTGGCCGTCGCAGACCTGGCCGATTTTACCGCCCTCCGCAGGCTCATGCCCGGCAGCGAGCTGGAGGTGACGGGCATCGTGGCCACCGACTGGAAGTTTGATCCCGCGCAGTGGCCGGCGACGATCCCCGATCGGATGACAGTCATCGTGCGATCGGCCGACGACGTGCGGCTGATCCGCGGCCCATCGTGGTGGACGCCACAGCGGCTGGCGGCGGCGCTCACCGGCGTGGCGGCCACGCTCGCCGGGGCGCTCGTCTGGGTGGCTCTGCTACGGCGACAGGTGACGAAGCAGGCCGGATTGCTTGCCGCCGAGATGCGGCAGCGGCGCGACGCCGCCGTAGATTCGGAAGCCACGCTCAAGGAGCGCAATCGGCTCGCCGCCAACCTCCATGACACGCTCCTGCAGACGCTCGGCGGCATCGGCTACCAGCTCGACGCCTGCGAAGGAAGCCGGGGCCAGGACGAGGAAGATGCGAGGGTGCACTTCGACGTCGCCCGCCGGATGGTGAACCATGCCACGAGCGAGCTGCACAGCTCCGTGTGGGCGATGCGGAGCCTGCCGATCCGCCAGCAGTCGTTTCCCGAGGCCCTCCGCACGCTCGTCGCCCGAATCGGCGAGGGGCACGCCGCCGAGACGTTTGTGCACACGAGCGGCACCCTCGGCAACGTGCCCGAGTTTGTCGCGGGCAACCTGCTCCTGATCGTACAGGAGGCCGTCTACAACGCGCTGCGGCACGGCCGGCCGGCGAACGTGCACGTGACCGTGAGCGACGAGCCGGCGACGCAGTCGATCCGCGTCGAGGTCCGCGACGACGGACGGGGATTCGCGGTGGGCAACGCCGAGGGCGTCGAGCAGGGCCACTTTGGCCTGCACGGGATGAGGGAACGCGCCGAGCGGCTCGGCGGCACGCTTGTGATCGAAAGCACGCCGGGCAGCGGCACGACCGTCCGCGCCACCGTCATCCGCCGCGACTACGACCGCGAGATCGGGGAACCCGCCGCGGCAGAATCCACGGCCAGCCTCTAGGGCTGCTCGCGGCTGGGCGGATCATCCCAAAGCTTTGGTCAACCGACGAAGGAGTGGTCAATTCACCGGCAAACCTCAACGCAACTCCACCGCGAGCCGGCGATTCAGAGCGGCTGCTGCCTTCTCCAAGGTGCCGATCGTGACCGATGGATTGTTCGGGTCAAGGAGCCGATCCAAAGCGGCCCGGCTCGTCTTCATGCGGCTCGCCATCGCCATCTTCGTGAGACGTCGCCGCTTCATCTCCATGGCGATCTGATGAGCAATGATCCGTTTTGTCGCCGTGGCCGTGGCCACCTCCAGCAGACGGTCTTCCTGCAGGAAAGCGTCCAACGTGCTCCCAATGTGGGTCTTTTTCATGGTTCACTCCGATCGTAACTGGGCGAGTCTTCGTTTTGCCGTCATGAGGTCAGCCGGAGGCGTCCGCTGCGACTTCTTCTGAAAGCCGTGCAGGAGAACCATCGTCTGCCCGTCCACTGTGAACATCACTCTGGCGATGCCGGTGCTGATATGCGATCTCACTTCCCATAGCCCGGTCGTGAGTTTCCGAATGAGAGGCATCCCGATCGGCCAGCCGAACTGGGCCGTTTTGATGTCCTCCCCAACGGTTCGTCGGTCTTCCCGAATCAGCCCGCGTAGCCACTCGCGCACCGACTCGTTGCCCGCCTCCGTTCGGAAGAACACGACTTCCAGAATCGGTCGACGTCGGTCGTGATCGTGGCCGGCCGGTGCCATCAAAGAAATGTACCATCATTGGTACACTCAGGGCAAGGCGGATTTTGGGGCCAGTGGACGCTATCGCGAGCCCAATGGACAGCCGAAGACTCCGGGATGCTCAACTTCTCCGTTCGGTCACGTGGAACCTCGTCCGCAGGAGAATATCTATGACGCTTGCCGATTTGCTGCAGGCTCTCCATGGCTTAGACGAGGCTGCGGGGCGGCCTTCGGTGGCGTGAAGGTCCCGGGACTGCACTCCATCGACCGCCTGAGCCCTTTGCTCGCGATTCATGAATTGGAGGAAACTCCAATAGGCTCAGTCCCCCCGGCCCAATCACACTGGTCGAAGATCTCGCCGGAAACCCGCTCGAAACCTCATGGCCGCCACCCCCAGCCCGCTCGCCATCAGCGTGATGCTCGTGGACGACCACCCGGTCATGCGGGTTGGGCTCGCCAACGTGCTCTCGCTCAACCATGGCTTCCGGATCGTCGCCCAGGCCGACGACGGCCCGACGGCCCTCGCCCTCTGGCGGAAGCACAGGCCCAACGTCACTCTCCTCGACGTGAGCATGGAGCGGATGGACGGGATCGAGACGCTGCGCCGGCTGCGGGCGGATCATCCCGATGCCAATGTGCTCATGCTGACCTCCTCGAAGGCGAGCGAGGACATGGGCCTCGCCATGCAGGCCGGCGCCCGCGGCTACCTCCTCAAAACGATCCACCACGAGGAACTGGCGGCGGCGATCCGCAAGGTGCACCGCGGCGAGGTGGTCACGGCGGCGATCGGCCAGCCACAGCCCAAGCCGACGGGGGGCCTGATCTCTCAACGTGAACTCGAGGTGCTCGGCCTCATCCGCCAGGGTTTCAGTAACGACGAGATCGCCCGGCTGCTCGGCATCTCGGAGCGGACCGTGCGGGCCCACGTCACTGCGCTGCTCGCAAACTTGAACGCCGCCGACCGCGCCCAGGCCGTGGCCCGCGGATTCGAACTCGGACTTCTGAAAATCGGCGTCGGTGCCTCGAGCCGCTAGCCGAGCCAAAGCCTCGGCAAACCTAGTCCACCTCGTCACAGCCGACAGATGCAGGGCAGCGTAAAGCTCGTCTGCTTCACGGCCCGGGCAGGGGCCCGGGGGTCGAGAGCTTGACCCGGCAGAGGTGCGAGTCGGCCGTCATGTAGAGCGTGGTGCCGTCGTCGCCGAAGCTGCAGTTGGCCGTCGCCTGGCCCGTGAGCAGCGTGCCCAGGTGGGTGCCGTCTGGGGCAAACACGAGCACACCGCCGGGGCCGGTGGCAAACACGTTGCCCGCACGGTCGACCTTGAGCCCGTCGGGCAATCCTTTCTTGCGCTCCTTGAAGAGCGTCGTGCCGTCGAAAAACGTCCGCCCGGCATCGAGCGTGCCGTCGGCCTGGACGCGGAACACCTTCCAGAGCGGGGCCGCGGGGTCCGACTGGGCCACATACAAGATCTTCTCGTCGGGGGAGAAGCAGATGCCGTTGGGCCTCGTCATCGTGTCGCACAGGAGCGCGACCGTGCCGTCGGGGGCGATCCGATAGACGCCGCAAAAAGCCAGTTCGCGGGCCGGATCGTCGAACCCCTTCGGCAGGCCATAGGGCGGGTCGGTGAAATAGATCGCCCCGGAGGAGTGCACGGCGCAATCATTGGGGCTGTTGAACCGCTTGCCTTGGTAGTTGTCGGCGACCGTGCGCTTGCCGCCACCGGGCGTGAGCCGGCTGACGCGGCGGTCGCCATGCTCGCAGGAGATCAGACAGCCCTGGCGGTCGAGCGTGAGACCATTGCTGCCGCGCTCGCTGCCGTAGGCGCCGACGCCGGTGAAGCCGGCCGGCTCGAGGTGCACCGAAACACCCTGGCCCTGCTTCCAGCGATTGACACGGTTGCGCGGGATGTCGCTGAAGAGGAGGTGCCCCTCCTTTTTCACCCACACCGGCCCCTCGGCCCATTCAAACCCGCTCGCCAGCACCTCGATGGCCGCCCCCTGCGGCACGAGCGCGTCGAACCGCGGATCGAGCCGCTCGATCGAGCCGACGGTGGGCAGCAGATCGGGCGGACCGCCTTCCGCGGCATGCGCGTGCGGGCAGAGGAAGACACCCAGCCCGCAGAGCAGGGCGACGGCGATCAAGTGAATCCGGCGGCCGGTAGTCATGGGGAGGCGATTCCGGGGATCGTGCGACCTCGAGTGAGTCACCACGTTGGCAATTCAGCGAGAGCGAAACATCAGCGTCAATCTGCCACGCCCCGGCCGTCAGGGTCAACGCCGCTTGCCTCATCGTGCGACTCGGAATGAGCGGCAGTTCCGTGAGCGATCAGGTCATTTTTGCGCAACGGGTGCCGACCCAAACCGAGACACGCAAACATCGTCTGGTAAGATGCGGTCGTTCGAGAAGCAGTGCTCGAAGGATCATTCGATGTCCCGACCATGGCTTCGCAGGTGTCTGGCCTCCGTGCTGATAGTGAGTGGGCCTGTCTCTGGACTCCAGAGCGTTCATGCCCAACAGGCCGGCCCCGCCGCCGTGCCTGCTTCCGCAACCACGGCCGAAGCCTTTCGGCCGGCTGGTGCAAGCCCGCGGCCGGCGTCCGACCATCCACTCGCGTGGGTTTTGAAATTCGCCCACGAAGAGCGCACGTATCTGCAGCGCACCGTGCGTGACTTCACGTGCCGGGTCACCAAACGCGAGCGCATCGACGGTGAGCTGCAAGACTACTACTACATCGACATGCGCGTCCGTGAGCAAACCTCTGCGGGCGGGCAGGTGATTCGGCCGCTCAGCGTGATGCTCGAGTTTCTCGGCCCCTCCGACGTCGAGGGACGGAGAGCCCTGTTCGTGGCCGGGCAGAACGACAACAAACTGCTGGTGCGCAAAGGCGGCAGACGATTTGCATACCTCGTCATCGACATCGACCCCTTTGGCTCGAGTGTCAAACGGGAGAGCCTCGTGCCGGTCACCGAGATCGGGTTTTCACATCTTCTCGACCGGACGATCCGAACGCTGCAGCAGGATGTTGCCGCCGATCCGACCGGCGACAACACGATCGTCGAGCACATCACGACCGCGAAGATCAATAGCCGCCCCTGCCAGATGGTGCGGATTACCCACCCGCGGCGCCGCGACGGCCTGCAGTTTTTCAGCGCCAGCGTGTCTATCGATTCCGAGTTGCACGTGCCCGTGCGGTTTGACGTGTACGACTGGCCAGAAGCGCCCGGCAAAGAACCGCCGTTGACGGCGGAATTCACCTACACGAACGTGAAGCTCAACCCGAACCTGGACGACGCGACCTTCGCGCGTGCGGTGCTTCGCCGCCCGTGACGGCAATCCTGATCGGCGCGTTTTCCGTCTTGTTGGAAGACGGGCTGAAGCCCGCCTTACTTGGACCTGATCGCGTAGAGGGCGTCATATGACCGCACGTAGAGCGCGCTGTCGGAAGCGACGAGCGACGCCGTGATCGCCTCGCCGCCGAAGTCGATCGTGTCGAGCTGCTCGAACGAGCGGCCGGCCCGCACGATCGTCACCCAGCCGTCGTTCGAGCCGTAATACAGCCTGCCGTCGGCGAGCAGCGGGCTCGTGCGGTGCTGGCCGGTGTGCGTGCGCTCGAGGTACATGTCTTTCCCTGTTTCGAGATCGACGCACTGCAGCTTGCCGTCTTTGTGAAGCATGTAGACGAGACCGTCGGCCACGAGCGGGATGCTCACGTCGGGCGTGAGTGGGTTGATCCACTTCACCACGGCCTTCTTGCCCGTGCAGTCGCCCGCGAGGTCGTCATTGACCGCGAGCGCGATCGTGGGGCCGCCCTTGCAGGTGGGCACGATGATCACGCCGGGGGCGCAGCAGGGCGAAGCCACGCAGCGAAACGTCTGGTCGTGGGGCTTGGGATTCACGTCGCTGGGGCCGTTGAGCCCGCCAAACCGCCAAAGCTCCCGGCCGTCGGCGAGGGCATGGCCGGTGATGCAGTCGGCTCCGTGCACCACGAGAAACTCGCGGCCGTCGTGCCGGTAGAGAAACGGCGACGCATAGGAGTGCTTGCATTCGAACTCGGCATTCGTGACCCGATCGACCTCCCAGACCGTCTTGCCCGTCTTCTTGTCGAGCCGGATCACCTTGCCGGTGCGGGTGTCGTCGCCAAGCTTCATCGCTCCGTGAATGAGCTGCAGGTAGAGGGCGTCGCCATCGAGGACGGGCGTGCTCGTCATGCCGAACTGGATGTCGATCTTGCCGAAGCGGTCGTTGACGTCGGTCTTCCAGACCTCGGAGCCGTCCTTCGTGTAGCAGGCGAGGACGCCGGTGCCGAAGAACACCCACACGTGCTCGCCGTCGGTGCAGGGGGAGGGCGACGCCGAGTTGCCCTCGCCGGCACGGGCGTCTTGATTGCCGCTGCTCACTTTGTGCTTCCAGCGGATCGAGCCGTCGCCGGCGTTCACACAGAGCACGACGAGGTCGTCGCCCTCGTTGCTCGTGAGGAAGATCCGGTCGCCCCACACGCAAGGCGTAGCGCCTGCTCGGCCGGGCAGCGGCGTTCGCCAGGCCACGAGCTTCGTCTTCGACCAGCCCGAGGGGATGCCCGTTTCAGTTGAAGTGCCATCGCTCCGAGGTCCACGCCACTGCGGCCAGTGGTCGGCGGAGGACGGTGCGGCGGAAGCCATCAAAAAGGCGATGGCGACGAGCATGTGGTGCGAAGGTTTCATGTCGGGTAGCGTACCACCTCGTGGAGGGTTGTTGTGAAGCCGGTCGTCATCGTGATGGGCGTGTGCGGCAGCGGGAAGACCGTGATCGGGCGCCTGCTTGCGGCCCGGCTGGGCTGCGACTTTCTCGACGGCGACGATTTTCATCCGCCGGCGAACGTGGCCAAGATGCGGTCCGGCACGCCCCTGGCCGACGCCGACCGCTGGCCCTGGCTCGACCGGCTCGCCGCCGAGATCGATGCGCGGCTGGCCGACGGCCGGGGCGGGGTCGTCGCATGCTCGGCGCTTGCGCGGCGGTATCGCGACCGGCTCGGCGCTGCCCGACCGGGCGCGACCCTCGTGCACCTCGACGGCGATCGCGATCTGCTTGCGCGGCGGCTGGCAGCCCGCCAGGGGCACTTCATGCCGGCCACACTTCTCGACAGCCAACTCGCCGCACTCGAGCGGCCGATGCCCGACGAACACGCCCTCGTCCTGAACGTAGCCGAGGCCCCCGATGCAATCGCCGAGCGGATTGCAACGGCGATCGCACGTCGCTAGCCGGCCCGGGCATCCGTGGAGAGCGGCTCGACGGTCGCCACGTGGAACAGCGGACAGATACGAAATTCCGCTGGCATCCCGTCGTCAGCGACATCGACGCCGACCAGGAGATCATTCTTCGTCACCCATGCCATCTCCGGATGCCGCACGTCGTACGACTCACCGCTTGACATCACCACGCGAAACGGCCTGAAGGGCTGCTGCTTCAAAAGATCACGGAAGGTTGTAGTCGTCATGGGGTATTCGTCCTCCACAAGAAAACTAATATATACGCGCGTACACTCACTGTCAAGCGAGCCCGTCAGCCGAGGCCACGGAAGTTTGGCTTGAGCCGGTGCCGACCCGATTCGTGCCGGCGCAGGATGCCGACGAGATCGCCAGCCGTGTCGAATGCGGCGATCGCCTCCGCTGCCTGGCCAAGCTCGAGCAGGTCGCCACGGATCGCGCCCTCGAGCGTGGCAGCGTCGAGCGAGTGGGCCGGCAGATGGGGCACCGCAGCTCCCGGAGACAGCAGGGCGGCCCGTGCCGAATCGGCCGTGACGTCGTCGAGCGCGAGCGACTGCCTGAGCGTAAACGGCCCGACGGCCGTCCGCACGAGCGACTCCATCACCGCCCGCGTGCCGAGCGCCGCCGCAAGGTCGCGGCCGAGCGCCCGCACGAACGTGCCCGACGAACATTCGATCTCGAGCCCCAGCCGCGGCCACTCGTAGCCCGTGATCTCGAGCCGCTCGATCCGAACAGGCTTCGCGGCGAGCTCGACAGGCCGGCCTTGGCGGGCGACCCGGTAGGCCCGCTGGCCACCGACGTGCACCGCCGAATAGTCGCACGGCCGCTGCAGAATCGCCCCGCGAAACGCGGGCAGGGCGGCCTCGACCTCGGCCCGCGAGGGCCGTACCGGGTCGCACTCCATCTCGACCGGCGTTTCGAGATCGTCGGACGGGCTCGACCGACCGAGCAGAAACACGCCCGCGTAGTGCTTCGGCAGCGCGTGCAGAAAGTCGACGAGCTTTGTGGCGTGGCCGACGCAGACGACGACCACGCCGGTCGCGAGCGGGTCGAGCGTGCCGGCGTGGCCGACCGACTTCGTGCCGACCGCCTTGGCTATGGCATCGACGACCCGCCGGGAGGTCACGCCTGCAGGCTTCGCGACAGGGATCACGCCGCTTACGTCGTGATGCATCGGATCGGAAAAGCGTAGAGGTCGGCGATGTCGGCGGCCGGGCGACTCGCGAGCCGCATGCGCTTGCGCACAGCCTGGGGATCGTCGACGGCCCCAGCCACGAGCCGGTCGAACTTGAGGTCGACGACGGCCGCCGTCGCCGCCGCGTCGGACCGGGCATGGCCCAGCGGAAACTCCACGAGCCCGCTGTCGAGCCGCCCGAGCGCGGCATGGTCGAGCACGAGGCTCGTGGGAATGCCCTCGGGATACCGCGCGTCGAAGTCGCGGCCGCCGTGCTCGATCACCATGCGATCGATGAGCCTCTTGATCGCGGGATCGCGGATCGCGGCGTCGGAATAGTCGTCGGGCAGAAGCATGACCGCGAGCCAGTCGGGCCGCTGCCCCTCCCGCACCGCCGCCTGCGCCTTGAGGAGCGTCTTCGCGAGGATGAAGGGAAGCGAGTGGTCGGCCGACTGACGGGTGGTGGGGGTGCGCTTCGCAGGGTCGGCGATGATCGAGTAGGCCGGCTCATAGATCTTCACCCGGAGCTCGCGAATGCCGTCAAGATCGGCGGCGAGCCGGGGAGCGGCGGCAAAGAGATCCATCAGCGCCTGGAGCGCCCCGGCCGACTGATGCTCGTAGAGCCCGAGTTTGAAGTGCATCGAGTGGATCGCGAACGCGTCGCCACCCGTGCCGAATTCGAGATCGAACGGGCTCTCGCCCTCGGGCGACGGCACGTTGAGCCGATAGATCGCGAGCGGATTGCGAAACACGTCGCGCGGGCCGACGAACCCGGCGAGCGCGCGCCGCGCGCTCATCACGGCCACCTCGGCCGCAAGCGCTGCCGAGGCGCCCTTCGAGTCGGAGAGCTGGTGGCCGGCCCGAATCGCCCGAAAGGGCACGTAGTGGGCCACAACCATCCCGATGGCCGACTCGATCTGGTCTGCCGTGCCGCCGAGCGCGGCCGCATACGCCGCCGCGCTCGCGACGGCGCCGTGGTGCACGTGGTCGATCGCGTATCTTCGCAGCGCAAACACCTCGGCCAGCCGGCCGCGGATCTCGTCGATCAAGAGCATCAGCCGCAGCGTCGTGTCGCCGTCGAGGGCGGCCTCACGGGCCGCAGCCACCGCGACGGGATACCAATCGTTGTGGCCGAATTCGCCAGCCGTCCGGCCCTTGGCGGCGTCGAAACCAAAATTGGTGCCGTTGGAGTCCCACTCGCGCACGGCCGAGGCATTGGCGGCCACCGCCTTCTCGACGGCGCACGGTCGCGGGTCACCGAAGCAGATGCCGCCCTGCGAGCCGGCGGCCGGCGGCGCGGAGAGTGCCTCGCGCCGGAGCACCGTGGGAGCGTTGGCCGCCTGTGCGATCGCCGAGACGCCGCAGCCCACGGCATCGAGGTGAAACCGCTCGAGGAGTTCGAGCGTGGCCGCGTTGATCGGCTGCGGCTGCCCGAGGAAATCACGGCAATACCGGGCCAAGCCCTGGGCCTGATTCGTGTCGCGGGGGAGCAGGACGGTCGTGTCGCGGGCCAGCGGGGCAGGGGAGTGGGGTGTTGTCATGGCCGCAGGATACACTGCGGGTATGCAACCGTCGCAGCTCGGTCCCTACACGATCGTGAACAGGCTCGGCCGCGGCGGCATGGGCGCGGTCTTCGAAGCGACCGACCCCGCGGGCCAGCGGGTGGCCGTCAAGGTGCTCGCCGCGCACCTGGCCGACGACGCCGGGCTGCGAAAGCGGTTCGATGCCGAGATCGACACGCTCAAAAGCCTGCGGCATCCCGCTATCGTGCAGTTGCTCGCGTTTGGCGAGGAAGACGATCAGCCGTATTTTGCGATGGAGCTCGTGCCCGGGCAGAGCCTCGATCAGCTGCTGCGGGCGGGCCGCCGGTTTACGTGGCGTGAGACGGTGAGCGTGGCGCTCGCGGTCACTCGCGCGCTCAAGGCGGCGCATGATCATGGCGTCGTGCACCGGGATCTCAAGCCGGCCAACCTGCTCGTGGCCGATGGTGCCGACGCCGACCTCGGCGCCCGGGTGAAGCTCGCCGACTTCGGAATCGCGAAGCTCTTCGGGGGCGCGGCCCACACGGCCCACGGCAACGTCGTGGGCACGGCCGAATACATGGCCCCGGAGCAGGCGGCCGGAGGACCGGTCGACCACCGCGTCGATCTCTATGCACTCGGGCTCGTGATGTTCGCGATGCTGGCCGGCCGGCCGCCGTTCAGCGGCAGCCAGGCGGCCGAAGTGATCCGCAAGCAGCAGGTGGAGCCCGCGCCGCGAGTGTCGACGCTCGCGGCCGATATGCCCGCAGAACTCGATCTGCTCATCGATCGGCTGCTCTCCAAGGACCCGGCGGGCCGGCCCCCCAACGCATTGGCTCTCGGCCGTCTGCTCACCGCGATCGAGACGCTTCATCCGACCGACCATGAGCCCAGCCCGGGACCGCTCACGGAGCTGCCTCTGCCGACGCCCGTGCCCGGACGACAGGTGGACCTGTTCGCTCCGACGAGTGCCGGCACCGCCCGCGCTGATTTGGTGGTGATGGGCGACGCCACCGACGACCGCACGCATGCCGCCACGGGGGCGATCGCCGGCAACACCACGAAACCGATCGATGCCGACGCCGTGACGGGCGCCCGGGGCAGCGGTGCGGCGGCCACCGTCGTCGAGCGGGCCCCACGCAGCCGCTTTACGACGGTCGCCGAGCTCGACCGGGCGGCGAGCGAACAGGCGGCCCGCAGCCGCGCCGCCGAACAGCGGTGGCAGGCTATCGCGGCCCTGATCACGCTCGCGCTTCTGGCGGCGGGCGGCTACCTGCTCTTGAAGCCACCAACCGTGGACGAGCTCTACGCCCGCATCGAGGCCGCGCAGACGGCGGCGGCGGCCGGCGGTGACCTTCGCGACGCGCTCCCGGAGATCGAGACGTTCATGACGCGGTTTCCCGACGATCCCCGCGCCGGGCAGGTGCGCACCCTGGCTCGATCGCTTGCCCTCGATGCCCTCGAGAAACGATCGCGACGGCGGCCGCTCGGCGGCAAGACACCCTCTCCACTCGAGCGGGACTACCGCGCCGCGATGGAACGCGAGCCCGACAGCCCATCGGCCTGCCGCGACGCCCTCGAGGCGTTGATCGCAGTGCATCACGCGACGGCGGGCAAACCGATGCCCACCGCGCGGCCCGCCGACGACCCGACGCTCTGGCTTGATCTCGCCCGCCGGCAGATCGACCGCCTTGGGCCCCTGGCGGCTCGTGAGCAGACCGAGGATGCCCGAAAGATCGCCGAGATTTTTCGCCAGGCAGCCGCGCTCGCTTCGGAGGCCGCCAAGACCGTGGGCGGCCAGCAGGAAACGCTCGTGGCCCGCCGCCGCGCACTCCTCGAAAGCATCGTCGATCTCTACAGTACGCGGCCCCACGCAGCGGCGGCCGTCGCCGCAGCGAAAGAACTGCTCGCCCAGTAGGACGGGCTTCAGCCTGTCTTCCCGTCCTTGGAATCACCGCTACCATGTCAAGCCGCGATCGCAGCCATACCGCCTTCGCCCGCGCCAAGGAACTCATCCCGGGCGGCGTGAACTCTCCCGCCCGCGCTTTTGGCGGCGTCGGCGGCGAACCGATCTTTTTCGAAAGTGCGCTCGGCCAGCGGCTCACCGACATCGACGGCCACGTGTATCTCGACTACATCGGCTCGTGGGGCCCGATGATCCTCGGCCACCGCCATCCGCGCGTGATTGCAGCGATCGAAGAAATGCTCGGCAAGGGCACGAGCTACGGTGCGCCCACGGAGGCTGAAAGCCACCTCGCCGAACTGATCATCGCGGCGGTGCCGAGCATCGAGAAGGTGCGGATGGTGAGCAGCGGCACCGAGGCGGCGATGAGCGCGGTGCGGCTCGCCCGCGGGTTCACCGGCCGTGACAAGATCGTGAAGTTCGCCGGCAACTACCACGGCCACGTGGACAGCCTGCTCGTGGCGGCAGGTTCGTCGGCCGCCACGCTCGGCGTGCCCAATTCGCCCGGGGTCACGGCTGGCACGGCGGCCGACACGATCGTGCTCGAATACAACGACGTCGAGGGGCTCGAATCCCTGTTCAAGGCGCGCGGCCTCGAAATCGCTGCCCTCCTCATGGAGCCGGTGGTGGGCAACATGGGGCTCGTCACACCGTCGCGGGAGTTTCTCGCGGCGGCGCGCAGGCTCACGCTCGCCCACGGAACGCTGCTCGTGTTCGACGAGGTGATGACGGGGTTTCGGCTGTCACTCGGCGGTGCCCAGCAGATTCTCGGCGTCACGCCCGATCTCACCACGCTCGGCAAGATCGTGGGTGGCGGGCTGCCGCTCGGGGCCTACGGCGGCCGCCGCGACGTGATGGACCACGTGCTCCCGGCCGGCAAGGTGTTTCAGGCGGGGACGCTCTCCGGCAACCCGCTCGCCGTGGCCGCCGGCACGGCCACACTGGAAGAGCTGCGCGACAACCCGCCCTATGAGCGGCTCGAGCGGCACGGTGCCCGTCTCGAAGAGGGCTTCCGTGAGGCCGCGGCCGCGACCGGCGTGCCCGCGTGGGTGGCTCGCGTCGGCAGCATGATGACGATGTTCTTCCAGAAGGGCCCAGAGGTCGTCCCCGTCACCGGCTGGAAGACGGCAAGCCTCTCCGACACGGCCCGCTACGCCGATTTCTTCTGGAAGATGATCGATCGCGGCATCTATCTGCCGTGCAGCCAATACGAGGCGCTCTTCTTCTCTGCGGCACACACCGACGGCGACATCGAGGCCACGATCGCCGCGGCCCAGCATTCGCTCTCGACAGCCTGAGGCCTGTCCTACTCCTACACGAGATGAAAATCGACGACGATCGGCAGGTGATCGCTCGCCACCTTTGCGAGACTCGTCCGCACCACGCGGGCCTGCCGCACATCGATCGGGCCGCGGGCGAACACCTTGTCGAGGGCCCCGATCGCCAGCCACGCCGGAAACGTGCGGAACCGGCCCACGGGGCTCGTCACCTGCCGGAAGCCACCGGCGGCGAGGGACGGCGTGAGCGAATCGCGCCAGTCGTTGAAGTCGCCCACCATGAGCGTGGGATGCCGGTCGGCCGAGCGGAAGAGCATGTGGCCGAGGAGTCGCTCCACCTGCCAGCGTCGCTCGCGCTCAGCGAGCCCCAGATGCGTATGCACGAGATGGAGCGCACCCTCCGGCGAATCGACGATGAGCAACTGTGCGCCGCGTGGCTTGCGGGCGCCTTGGCGCAGCCCGACCCGGTGCCGGCTCGACACGGGCCACCGGGACAGCACGAGATTGCCGTAGGAGCCGCCGCCGACGGGCACGTTCTGCTGAAACACCGAATGAAAGCGAAGCGCCTGGGCCAGCAGCCGCGGCTGGTCGTCGAACCGGCTGCGGCGGACGAGCCGATCGACCTCCTGGAGGCAGACGATGTCGGGGCTTTCCGCCTCGATGCAGTCGATGATCCGCTCGAGCGCGTAGCGGCGATCCCGGCCGCCGATCCCTTTGTGGATGTTCCAGCTGAGCAGTCGCATCGTTTCCAAGTCTACCGTAGGCTTGCCGCCTGAACTCGCTCAGCGACTTGGTACACGATGCATCCGATCGCGATTTCACGCTGGCTGGCACGGGAGGTCGGAAGGCTCCAGTTCGGGCGGCCGACCGCGTGCGTCTACAACCCGCTGGTCTACGCCCGCCGGCCGCATGAAGCGTATCTGGATCGCTATGCCGCGCAGGGTGTCGACGCGCTTCTCCTCGGGATGAACCCCGGGCCCTGGGGCATGGCTCAGACGGGCGTGCCGTTTGGCGAAGTGGGCCTCGTGCGCGACTTTCTCAAGATCGAGGAGCGGGTGGACCAGCCGGCCATCGTGCATCCGAAGCGGTCGGTGGAGGGCTTTGCGTGCGCCCGCAGCGAGATGAGCGGCAGGCGGCTGTGGGGCTGGGCCCGCGACCGCTACCGCACGCCGCGCCGCTTCAGCCGCGCGTTTCTCGTGGCGAACTACTGCCCGCTCGTGTTCATGGAGGCGTCCGGCAAAAATCGCACGCCTGACAAGCTGCCTGGGCGCGAATCCGAGCCCCTGTTCGCGGCCTGCGACGAGGCGCTGCGGAGGCTCGTGGCGTGGTGTGGTCCCCAGCGGGTGATCGGCGTGGGGGCCTTCGCCACGGCGCGGGCTCGAGCGGCGTTGGGCGCCGATGGTCCGCCGGTCGGCCAGATCCTGCACCCGAGCCCGGCCAGCCCAGCGGCCAATCGGGGCTGGGCCGAGCAGGCGGAGAAGCAGTTGCGCGGCATGGGGATGAAGCTTCCCCGGCCGCACGGGAAGGCATGACAGGCTGAAGCCTTTCGTGGGACAGGGCTGGAGCGCCGTCCCTACGAGGACGCAGTCATCGCCTTCTCGATGCGGTCAAGGATCGTGGCGATGATCTCGCGGTCGGAAGCAGGCCGGCGGGGGCTGTCAGGGTGCGGCTCGTCGCTGGCGAGCAGCCCGCGCAGGTGCAGAGCCTGAGCCATCGAGTACTTGTAGGCGGGCACCGGCGGGCGGAAGGCAAAGTCCCCGAGCGCCTGAAGTGCGTCGTCGAGCTCGTCGAAGCGTGAATCGCCGGCGGCCCACCAGCGGTCGCGCTCTGCGAACGCCTCGGGGAAGGCCGTCGAGAGGCCGAGCAGCCAGTCGCTGCCATACCGCACCATGTCGATCGCGAGGTCGTTGCCGGTGAACACATGAAAATCCGGCCGCACGCGGTTACGCACTGCGATCCGCTCCCACTCCAGCCGCCGCGACAGCGACGAGTGCTTGGCACCGATGCAGGTGGGAATCTGGATCATGGCTTCATAGGCGTCGAGGCCGAGCACACGGCCGTAGGGCACGAAGGCCGAGCCGAGTTCGAAGCCGATGAACCGCTCAACGCGCGTGCCCAGCCGTTCGATGCGGGCCACGAAGTCGGCATCGGTGCCGGCCGTGAGCCCATGCGAAGGAAAGATGACGGGAATCGCCCCAGCGGCCGTGATCATATCGAACTGCCGGCCGTACCCCGCCTCGTCGAACGCCGCCCCCGGGGCATCCACGACACAGGCCCCGGCGACCATTTCCCCGTGCGGCCCGAGCGTGTCCCGGGCAATCGTGAGGGCCTGCTGGCGGGTGGCGTCGTCGATCAGCTGGACATAGCCCGTGTCCATGTTGACCGCTGGCGTGATGCCGGCCGCAGCCGTCCGTGCCACATGGGCTGCAAAAGCGTCCCAGTCGATGCGGCAATCCGGAGTGAAGGGAAGCAGAATCGCCGACATGCCGCGAATCACGCGGCGCGGGCGAACGAGCGTGGCAGGATCGATTTTGACCATTGGGCTAGAGTATCGGCACGAGACCCGAACCATGTCCACGTTCCCACGGATTGCCAGATTCCGCACTGCCGCCGACCTACGGGCCCGGCTGGAGTCGCTCGCCGCGCCGATTCCGCTCGACGACAAGATTCTTTCCGCCGCGGAGGCCTCGCCGCTCGCGGCACCAATCGGCATCGGCAGCTTTGCCGTGGGCAACCGCTGGTGCATCCATCCCATGGAGGGCTGGGATGCCACGCTCGATGGCCGGCCCACCGAGACGCTGCTGCGACGCTGGCAGCGGTTTGGCGAAAGCGGCGCGAAACTCATCTGGGGTGGCGAGGCGGTGAGCGTGCTTCCGGAAGGTCGCGCGAACCCCAACCAGCTCCTCGCTCCGGCCTGTGACGTCGCCGGCTTTCGGGCGCTCCACTTAGAAGTACACGGCGCCCACCGCGCGCGGTTCGGCACCGTCGACGACCTCCTCGTCGCCTTGCAGCTCACACACTCGGGCCGATTTTCCAAGCCCACGAGCGCCGGCCGTCAGCCCCGCATCGCCTATCATCATCCGCTCCTCGATGCCCGCCACGGAGTCGACCCCGCCGACGCCGCATGCGTGCTCACCGACGACGACGTGGAGCGGCTCATCGACGCCTACGGCGCAGCGGCCCGGATGGCCGAAGCCGCGGGCTTTCGCATGGTCGACATCAAGGCCTGCCACGGCTACCTGCTCCACGAATTCCTCTCGGCCCGACGTCGGCCAGGAAGGTTCGGCGGCGACTTCGACGGCCGCACGCGGCTGCTGCGCACGATCGTGGGCCGGATTCAGGCGGAGTGCCCGGGGCTCGTCATCGGCGTGCGGCTCTCGCTGTTTGATACTGTTCCCTGGCACAAGGTGGACGACCATGCCGAACCATTTCCGTTCGCCGACTGCCTGCCCTACGACTGCGGCTTCGGTGTGGATGAACATGATCCGCTCGTGATCGATCTCACGGAGCCGCTTCGGCTGCTCGAGATTCTCCGTGATGCCGGCGTGGCGACGGTGAACCTATCGGCCGGCAGCCCCTACACCGTGCCCCATGTCCAGCGGCCCGCGGCGTTTCCACCCTCCGACGGCTACCCGCCGCCGGAGGATCCGCTCATCGGCGTGTGGCGCCAGATCGACGCCTGTCGGCAGGCCAAGGCGGCCGTGCCGGGCATCGTCCTCGTCGGCTCGGGCTACACGTATCTCCAAGACTATGCCGTCCACGCCGCACAAGCCGTGGTGCGGGCTGGCTGGATCGACGTCGTCGGGCTCGGCAGGATGGTTCTCTCCTATCCCGATCTCCCGGCCGACACGCTCGCTGGAACCGTGCCGAAGCGCGGCCTCGTCTGCCGCACCTTCAGCGACTGCACGACGGCGCCGCGAAACGGCCTCCGCAGCGGCTGCTACCCGCTCGACGCCTTCTACAAGGGCCTCGAACCAGAGGCCGCCACCATGAAACGGATCAAGGCCGCCTCGTCGTGACCACCGTGCCTGCCAACTCGGTGATCGCCACCGCCACGCCGCCGGCAATGGTGGCCGCCCTGATCAAGCGGTTGCATCCCGTGCCCTGTGGCCACGAGCTGATTCGCGTGGGATCCGCCCATGACGGCGGCTACCTGATCCCCGACGACCTCGACGGGATCGCAATGTGCTTCTCGCCCGGCGTCTCAACCAACGCCGACTTCGAAACCGATCTCTTCCGTCGGAGCGGCATCCCCTCCGCCTTGGCCGACGGCTCCGTGGACGGGCCGCCGCCCGGGGCGGTCTTCCACTCCTTCCAAAAGATGTTTCTCGGCAGCAGGAGCGGCCGCGATCGCATGCGGCTCGAGGACTGGGTGGCGCGGCATCGTCCGGATGGCCTGCCGGGCGACCTGCTCCTGCAGATGGACATCGAGGGATCTGAATACGCCGTGCTCATCGACACGCCCGCGACGGTGCTCCGGCGGTTTCGGATCATGGTGATCGAGTTTCATTCACTCGAGTGGTTGTGTACGAAGTTCGGCTGCACGCTGCTGACCGCGATCTTCGACAAACTGCTGGCTGATTTCGTCGTCTGTCACCTGCACCCGAATAACTACAAGCCAGCGCAACGCTTCGATATGATCGAAATTCCGCAGGTCATGGAGTTCACGTTCCTGCGGCGCGACCGCGTGAGGCCGGGCGGCCCGACGCTCATGCTTCCCCATCCACTCGACGCGCCGTGCCGGCCCGACAAACCTGAGCTTCCGCTCCCGGCCTGCTGGCAGCCGGTAGCACCGGCACCATGAACTACGTGCGAGCGCGGTGGTGACGAGTTTGGTAGCCTTGCCCGCATGGAAACCTTCCTGGCGACGGCGTGGCGCTGGTGGCTGATCATCTGGCCGCACGTGCTCGCCGTGTCGATTCTGGCGATCAACGTGCTGGCGAGCGCCCATGCGATCCTCGTCAAGCGCGACACGCGCTCCACCATCGGGTGGGTGGGCCTGATCTGGCTGTCGCCAGTGTTCGGGGCGATCGCCTACGCCGTGCTGGGGGTCAATCGCATCCGCTCGCGGGCGACCCAGCTGCGAGCCGGGGCGCTGACCGTGATCCATGAGCTCCGGGCGTCGGTCCCCGGCCCCGAGCGGCTCGCCGCCGCGATCGGGCCGCCGGCGGCCCCGCTGCGGTCGCTGGCCACGCTCGTCGGCGAGGTGACGAATCGGCCGCTTGTCGACGGCAACGCGATCACCTCGCTCGCCGGCGGCGACGAAGCCTATCCGCGGATGCTCGCCGCGATCGACGGCGCCACCCGGAGCGTCGGCCTCTCGTCGTACATCTTCGACAACGATCCCACCGGCACAATCTTCGCTGAGGCCCTGGGACGGGCTGTGAGCCGTGGGGTGGCCGTGCGGGTGCTCATCGACGGCATCGGCTCGCGCTACACATATCCGCCGATCACCGGTGTGCTCGCCGCCCGGGGCGTGCGCGTGGAGCGGTTTCTGCCCACCACCGCGCCGTTCTACTTTCCCTACGCCAACCTGCGGAATCACCGCAAGATCCTCGTGGTCGACGGCACGATCGGCTTCACGGGCGGTCTCAACATCCGCGACGGCTGTTGGCTCGCCCACACGCCTGCCCACCCCGTGCGCGACATGCACTTCGAGCTGCGCGGGCCCGTGGTCACGCAGCTGCTCGAAGTCTTCGTGGAAGACTGGGCGTTTGCGTCGGGCGAGTCGCTCGTCGGCGATCCGACCACTGCGGGCATCGACGGCCCCTGGGCCCCGGATCAGCGCGTGGCGGGCACGGTGCTCGCCCGCGGCATCCGCTTCGGACCGGACGATCCCGATATCGGCCGGATCAAGCTCGTGCTCGTAGGGGCGCTGGCCGCCGCGCAGAAGACGGTGCGCATCATGACGCCCTACTTCCTCCCCGATGACGCCGTCTGCCAGGCCCTCGACGTGGCCGCGATGCGCGGCGTCGAGGTCGACATCGTGCTTCCCGATCAGAACAACCTCGCCCTCGTCAGCTGGGCCTCCACGGCCATGCTCTGGCAGGTGCTCGGCCGCGGCTGCAAGGTCTGGATGTCTCCGCCTCCCTTCGACCATACGAAGCTGATGGCCGTCGACGGCTCGTGGGCGATGTTCGGCAGCGGCAACTGGGACGACCGCAGCATGCGGCTCAACTTCGAGTTCAACGTCGAAACCTACGACCGCACGGTCGCCGGCCAGATCGACCGCCACATCGCCGACGTGATCGCCCGGTCGCGGCCGAAGACCCTCGCCGAGGTCGACGACCGCAGCCTGCCCGTGCGGCTCCGCGACGGCGTCGCCAGGCTCTTTTCCCCCTACCTGTGATTCCCGTACATTCACGGGTCATGACGCCCGCCATCGCCGCCCCCACAGCTGCCGACTCCATCGACGCCCTGCGGGCGATCGGGCGGGAGTTTCACGGCCGGTCGTGGTCGCTCGGCACGAGCAGCAACTACAGCGTCGTGCTGGATCGCGAGCCGCTCGAGCTCTTGATCACCGCCAGCGGCAAGGACAAATCGGCTCTCGGCCGCGACGACTTCGTGCGGGTCGATGCCGCCGGCCGGCTCCTCGACGGCGGCGCCGGCCGCAAGTCGTCGGCGGAGACGCTCCTGCACTGCCTGATCGCCGAATTCGTGCCCAGCCTCGGCGGGCTGCCGGTGGGCGCAGTCTTGCACACCCATTCGGTGTGGAGCACGATCCTGTCGCGGGCCGACCTCGCGCACGGGAGCCTCCGGATCGAGGGCTTCGAGATGCTCAAGGGCCTCGAAGGCATCGGCACGCACGACACCTCCGAAGAGGTGCCGATCTTCGCCAACAGCCAAGACATGGTGGAACTCTCGGGCCGGATCCGCGAGCGGTTTGCCCAGGCCGACTGGAGCGATCCGCGCCGTCCGCCACTGCATGGCTTTCTGCTCTCCGGGCACGGGCTCTACACCTGGGGCCGCGACCTGGCCGAGGCCCGGCGGCACATCGAGATCCACGAGTTTTTGTTCGAGGTCGTGGCCCGCAGCCGGATGCTCGCCGCGGCCTACGCCCACTGACCCACACGCGAAGGAGTCTGTTCATGGCCGTCGTCACCGTGCCCGCCGAGAGCCGCCGAATCACAGATCCGGCCGAGATCACGTCGTTCCTGGCGTCGCACGGCATCGCCTACGACGTCTGGCCGCTGGCCGACCGGGTCGACCCCGCCGCTCCGGCCGAGATGATCCTCGCCGCCTACGCCCCCGAGATCGAGGAACTGAAGCGCCGCGGGGGCTTCGTCACGGCCGACGTGGTCGACATCTATCCCGACACGCCGAACCTCGACGCCATGCTCGCGAAGTTCAACAAGGAGCACACGCACACCGAAGACGAGGTGCGTTTTATTCTGCAAGGCAGGGGTGTGTTTCACATCAATCCCGTCTCGCGGCCAGTGTTCGCGATCGAGGTCTGGGCGGGCGACATGATCAGCGTGCCGCTGGGCACCCGCCACTGGTTCGATCTCTGCACCGACCGCCGGATCCGTGCCATTCGCTTGTTCCAGGACATGACCGGCTGGACTCCGCACTATCTCGACGACGGCGTGCACGCGGGCTTCGAGCCGCTGTGCTTCGGGCCGGCCTGGATTCCGCCCGCCGGAAGGATCACCACGTGATCGTGTTCGACGGCCGCGGCATCCTCCTCGACGTCGAGGGCACGACGTCGTCGATCTCGTTCGTGTACGACGTGCTGTTCGAGTTTGCCAAGCGGCAGGTGGGAGAGTTTCTGGTCGCTCAGCGCGACGATCCGCTCGTCCGCGGCCTCGCTCACAGCCTCGCCACCGAAACGGGCGTCGATCCAGCCGCCGCGCCTGAGCGGCTCGCGCTGGCCGCGATCGACCTCATGAACCGCGACGTGAAGAGCACGCCGCTCAAGGCTCTGCAAGGGCTCATCTGGCGGAGCGGCTTCGAGTCGGGCGAACTCGTGGCCCACGTGTTTCCCGACGTCCCCCCGGCACTCGAGCAGTGGGCCGCGTCGGGCCTCGACGTGCGGATCTATTCGTCGGGGTCGATCGAGGCCCAGCGTCTGTTCTTCGGGCACACCGCTGCCGGGAATCTGTTGCCCACCCTCCGTGGCCACTACGACACGACGACCGGCCCGAAGCGGGAGGCGTCAAGCTACGCAAAGATTGCCGCCGACATGGGAATGGAACCGCGGCAGATCCTGTTCGTGAGCGACGTCGGCGCGGAGCTCGATGCCGCCCGCACGGCCGGCATGGCGACGGCGCTGGCGATTCGGCCCGGCAATCGGGAGCCGGGCGGGCTATTCGTGCACGAGCCGGTCGAGTCGTTCACGGAAATCGTCGTCTGACGCCGATACTCCCCGGCAATGGCCACGCACGACGGATCGACCATGACCGACACTCTCGTCCGCTGTGCCGTGGGGGTCTCGACCGACGCCGACATCACCGCGGCGCTCCAGGCGGCCGCCGCCGAGGCCCGGGCGGGCTTGGGTGCGAATGCCGCTGATCTCGCGGTCGTGTTCGTGTCGGGAAGCCACGACACGCCGGTGCGGCCCGCCCTCGAGGGGCTCGCCGACGAACTGCGCGTGCCGCATGTGCTCGCGGCGACGGCCGAGGCGGTGCTGGCCGGCGGGCACGAATACGAATCGGGGCCCGCGGTGGTGGTCTGGCTGGCGCGGCTGCCGGGCGCCACGATCGTGCCGCTCTCGCTCGAATACGCGCAGTCGGTGGATGGGGGAGTGTTTCTCGGCTGGCCCGACGAGCTCGCAGGCGAATGGCCTGACGATGCCACGCTCCTCCTGCTCGCCGATCCGTTTTCGTTCGACGTCGAGCGGCTCATGCGCCGCATGGACGAAGATCACCCGGGCGTGCCGGTGATCGGCGGCTACGCCAGCGGCGGTAGGCGGCCGGGTAGCAACACGCTCGTGGTCGGGCCTTCGTCCTACGATTCTGGTGCGGTCGGCGTCGTGATCGGCGGCGCGGCGATCCGCCCCGTCGTCTCGCAAGGCTGCCGGCCGATCGGCGAGCCGCTCGTGATCACGAAAGCGGAGGAGAATCTGATCGTCGAGCTCGGCGGCCGCCCGGCTCTTACGCGGCTGCGCGAGATCTACGGCACGCTCGATCCAGCCACGCAGCAGCTCGTCAAGACGTCGCTCCACGTCGGCCGCGCCGCGAGCGAATATCAGGACCACCGTCAGCGGGGCACGTTTCTCGTACGGAACGTCGTCGGTGCCGACCCCGAGATGGGGGTGCTCGCGATCGGGGACGCCGTGCGCGTGGGGCAGACCGTGCAGTTCCACGTGCGCGACGCCGCGTCGGCCCACGACGACCTCGTGGTGCTCCTCGCCGAGCGCCGGATCGAACGGTCGGCCGCCCCGGTGGGCGCCCTCGTGTTCACCTGCAATGGCCGTGGCTCGCGGCTGTTCGACGCGCCGCACCACGATGCGGCGTGCCTCCAGGAGAGCCTGGGCCCCGTGCCGGCGGCAGGATTTTTCGCGCAAGGCGAATTCGGCCCGATCGGCCGGCGCAACTGCCTCCACGGGTTCACGGCCAGCATCGCCCTCTTCGAGTAGGTGCAGACTGGCAGTCTGCACACGCCCCAAGGTCCCCAAGCTGCCGTTGCTTCGGGCCCTGCCACCGATCTACCCTCCCGCCCTCGATCCGGCCCAGGAGTTGTCCGATATGAAGCCGCTCACGGCAGTGTTCCGGATGGTCTGCACGCTCGCCGCGCTCGCTGGCTGTGCGCACAACCACGGCAACAATTACGCCTACGCGCCGCCCTATGCGCCGCCCGTGTATCCGCAACCGCCGGGCGTCGCCCAGCCCGTCGCGTATGCCGCTCCCGTGGCTGGTGCACCCGTCGTCGGCGTGCCGCCCGTGGGAACTCCCGGCCCGGCGCCTGCGGGCGTGATCGTGGCCGGCCAGACGTCGCCCTGTCCACAGGGCTGCCCCGACGGCATGGTCGTCGGAGCCTCGGGAATCGTCGACGGTGGCGGGCAAACGCCACCGTGCCCGCCAGGGCCATGAGCCTCGCGATCCGCCGAACAGGTATAGTGACGTCGCTGCCGTCGCGCACCGTGACCGTGGTGGAGGCTCGTTGTGTCACGTCCGTGGTCGATCGCGTGCTCCCGCAGCCCCGAGCTCATGGACGATCCGGCGCTCGACGTCGGTGAGCATCTCGAAGCCCTCACGGCTCTCGCTCGGATCAATGCGATCTCGCGAACCGCCGCACAGTTGACGGCCGCCATCCACCGGCTCGTGCCCAAACCCCCTGTCGGACGGGAACCGATCGACGTCGTGGACGTGGCCTGCGGCGGGGGAGATGTCACCATCGCCCTCGCCCGTCGACTGGGCCCGGGCTACCGCGTCACCGGGATCGACATAAGCCCGCGGGCCGTCGAGCGGGCGACGGAGCAGGCAGCCCGGAGCGGCGTCTCGACCGCATGGTTCACCGTGTGCGACGTGCTCGACACGCCGGTGCCTCGCTGCGACGTGGCCGTCAGTTCGCTGTTCTTCCACCATCTCGACGACGGGCCTGCGGCCGCCGCGCTCCGGGCCATGGCGACATCCGCCGCGGTGGGGGGCGTCGTTTCCGACCTCGTCCGGAGCCGCCGCGGCCTGGCGCTCGCCTATCTGGCCACGCACGTGCTGACCGCGTCGCGCGTGGCCCGCGTCGATGGACCGTTGTCGGTGCGGGCGGCCCGCACCCTCGTTGAATATCGGACACTTGCCGCGGATGCCGGGCTCGACGCGGCGCGCATTCGGCGTGCCTGGCCGGAGCGGGTCGTGATCGAATGGACGACTGCCGTCACGGGAGCTTGCGCATGATCGCTGCCACCGTGGAAGTCAACGCCGCCACCCTGATCGAGTGGGACGCGCTCGTCATCGGAGCCGGGCCTGCCGGCGCGGCTGCGGCGCTCCGACTCGTGCGGCTCGGGTTGCGCGTGCTGCTCGTGGATCGTGGTCGATTCCCCCGGCCCAAGGTGTGCGGCTGTTGTCTGTCGCCGGCGGCGGTCAGTGAACTCGCCGCGCTCGCCCTGCCTGCCGAGTGCCTGCCACCCGCCGTGCCGTTGCATGCGGTGTGGATTGCCTCCCGAGGTCGGGAAGCCCGGATCGATACGTCCGGCGGTTCGACCGTATCGCGCGAAGCCCTCGATTCCTTGCTCGTGCAGGCTGCCATTCGCGCTGGGGTGGCATGGATGCCCGCGACCACCGTCACGGAAATCGTGGACTGCCGCTCGGGCACGGTGGCGACCGTCCGCCAGGCAACGGCCGCCGCCGCACGGCTCCGGGCTGGCTTCGTCGTGATCGCGGCGGGCCTCGCCGATGCGATCCGCATTCGCAGCTCCGGCGAAGGGCAAGCCCGCACCACCGCTGGCCGACCGCGCAGCGTCGCCAGGGGGAGCCTCATCGGCCTCGGGGCCTCGCTGCCGGCCGCCGTCGGTTCGCTGCCCGAGGGGGAACTCGTGATGGCAGTCGGTCGGTCGGGCTACGCCGGCATCGTGCGACTGGAGGACGGACGGCTCGACCTGGCCGCAGCGGTTGACCCCCACGCCGTGTCCGCAGCCGGCTCGCCGGCAGCCCTGATAGACGCGCTCGTGAGCGATGTCGGTGGGATGGCGCGAGCGAGTGTGCCTCCAGGCGTTCTCGCAGCTGCGGCCTTCCGGGCCACCCCGCACCTCACCCACACGACTCCGCTGACGGCGGGAGGCGGTGGGCAGATCATCCGGATCGGGGATGCCGCGGCCTACGTCGAGCCCTTCACGGGAGAGGGGATGGGATGGGCCCTCGCGAGCAGCCGCGTGCTGGCCGAGACGCTCGCAGCCAGCTCGTCCCGGGCCGATTTTCAGACCCGTTTCCCGGTCGCGCACGCCCGCGTGTTCGCCGCGCATCATGCCCGATGCCGCCGGGTCGCCGCCGCGGTGCGCCGGCCGTGGCTGTTCGCGAGCGCGGTGCAGGCCGCTCGGCTCGCGCCGGGCGTCGCCGCCCGGGCGGTGCCCTGGGTGATCGGCGGCGGGAGGCTGGGATGAGTTTCACGCTCCTCGGGCTCGGAACCGCGTCGCCGGAGCGCAGCATCGCGCAGACAGATGCCGCCACACTCGCAGCCGCGTTCAACAATGCCGCGCCGGGCCGCGAGCGCACGCTCGCCGCGATCTACCGGCAGACACGGATCCAGAGCCGGGGATCGGTCCTGCTCGAGGAGCCAGCGCGCGAGCCTTTCGCCCAGAGCTTTTATTCCCCGGCAACCGATCCCCACGCCACGGGCCCGACCACCGCAGCCCGGATGGAGCGATATCGGCAGGCGGCGGGCGCGCTGGCCTGCAGTGCGGCGGGGCGGGCGCTCGAGGCTGCCGACGTCTCCCCCGCAGCCGTGACGCATCTCGTGACCTGCTCGTGCACGGGATTCGCCAATCCGGGCCTGGACCTCGAAGCCGTTGCCGGCCTCGGGCTGCCCGCCACCGTGCAACGCACCCACGTCGGCTTCATGGGCTGCCACGGGGCGTTCAACGCCCTACGCGTGGCCGATGCCTTCGCGACGGCCGATCCCCGGGCCATGGTGCTCGTGATCTGCGTCGAACTCTGCAGCCTGCACTTCCAATACGGCCCTCGCGCCGACCACGTCGTGGCCAACAGCATCTTCGCCGACGGGGCGGCGGCGGCCGTCGGGGTCGGGGCCGGGCATGCCCGCGGCACTGATTCGAACCACTGGCGGATCATCGGCCAGGCATCGCGCATCCTTCCAGATTCTGGCGAACAGATGGCCTGGCAGATCGGCGACCACGGGTTCGAGATGTCACTCTCGGCCCAGGTCCCGGCGGCAATCGCCGAGCACATCGCGCCGTTGGTGGAAAGTGGCCTGGCCGTGCACGGACTCGTGCCGGCAAGCGTGCGGTCGTGGGCCGTGCATCCGGGCGGGCCCCGCGTGCTTGCGAGCGTGGCCGAAGCCCTCGCGCTCGACGACGCCGCGCTCGACGCCTCACATCACGTGCTCGCGTGGCACGGCAACATGTCGAGCGCGACGATCCTTTTCATCCTCGAACGGCTGATCGCCACCGGGGCCCCGACTCCCTGCGTGGCCATGGCTTTCGGGCCCGGCCTCACCGCTGAACTCGCGGTGTTGGCCTGACGATCGCCCCCAAACGTCGCCAGACTTCGTACACTGCCCGCCGGTGACGGCGAACGTGGACGAGCGACGGAGCGACGAGGTGACAGACCGACAGCATGATTTTCCGGCCGCCTGGCGGCGACGCGTGGCGATCGATCGCGTGAGCCCCGAGGTCGACGGCGGCCGCTTCGCCGTGAAGCGGGTGCGGGGCGACGTCGTCACGGTCGAAGCCGACATCGTCTGCGACGGCCACGAGGAGCTCGACTGTCGCCTGCTCGTACGGCACGGGGAGACTGGGCAGTGGTCCACGATTCCGATGGAGTGCCAGGGCAACGACCGCTGGACGGCCGCCTTCGTGGCCGACCGGATTGGAGCCTGGCACTACGTCGTCACGGCGCGGGTCGACGCGTTTGCCACGTGGCTGCGCGATCTCGGCCGCCGCGAGGCAGCCGGCGAGCCGCTCGGCGTGGAACTCGCGGGCGGCTCGCAGCTCGTGGCGGCGGCGGCGCACCTCGCCCCGCCGGTCGCGGCGCGGGAGATCGAGTCGCTCGCCCTGGCACTGCGATCCGCCGAGTGGCAGGGCGCCGCCACGAGCCCCCGGCTCCGCGAGCTGATGACGCTGTATGCCGATCGCCGCGACGAAACCCGGCTCGATCCCCCGCGGCCGATCTGGGTCGATCGCGAGAAGGCCCGGTTCAGCGCCTGGTATGAGGTGTTTCCACGCTCCTGGGGACCGCCGGGTGAGCACGGCACCTTCGCCACGCTCGCCGACCGGCTCGACTACATCCAGGGCCTCGGCTTCGACGTGCTGTATCTGACGCCGATCCATCCGATCGGGCGATCATTTCGCAAGGGACGTAACAACGCGCTCGAAGCCGGACCCGACGACGTGGGCAGCCCCTGGGGCATCGGCAGCCCGGACGGCGGGCACACCGCGATCCATCCGGCGCTCGGCACGTTCGACGACTTCGAACGACTGCGGCAGCGGGCCGAATCGCTCGGCATGGAACTCGCCCTCGACATCGCAGTGCAGTGCTCGCCCGACCATCCCTGGGTGCAGGAACACCCCGAATGGTTTCAACATCGAGCCGACGGTTCAATCGCGTACGCCGAGAACCCGCCCAAGAAATACCAGGACATCGTGCCGTTCGACTTCCAGTGCGAGCAGTGGCGGCAGCTCTGGGAGGCGCTCGGGGGTGTGTTCCGGTTTTGGGCGGAGAAGGGGGTGCGCATCTTCCGCGTCGACAATCCACACACGAAGCCGTTCGCGTTCTGGGAATGGCTGATCTCAGACATTCACCGCACGCATCCCGACGTGCTGGTTTTGTCGGAGGCGTTCACCCGGCCAAAGACGATGTATAGGCTCGCCAAGCTCGGCTTCACGCAGTCGTACACCTACTTCACGTGGCGCACCGCGAAGGAGGAGACGGCTGCGTATCTCACCGAGGTCACGACGCCTCCGGTGGCCGACTTCTTCCGGCCGAACTTCTGGCCCAACACGCCCGACATCCTCCACGAAACGCTCCAACAGGGCGGGCCGGCGATGTTTGAGGTCCGGCTCACGCTTGCAGCGCTCTCCGTGGGCAACTGGGGCATCTATGGGCCGGCCATGGAACTGCTCGAGCACGCGCCGATCAAGGCCGGCAGCGAGGAGTATCTCGACTCCGAGAAATACGAGATCAAGGCCTGGAATCTCCACGCCCCCGAGAGCCTCGCGCCGTTCATCCGCCGGCTCAACCAGATTCGCCGCTCGGAGCCGGCCCTCGCCCGCGTGCGGCCGCCGCTCGTCCAGGAGATCGACGACGACCATCTGCTGGCCTGGTGCCGGCACGACCCGCTGACGGCGAACACCGTGCTCGTGGTCGTGAACATGCGGCCGGCCGAATCAAGGTCGGGGCGGCTCACGCTCGATGCTGAGCCGCTCGGCTTCGGCACTGCAGCAACCGTCGCCGTGCACGACCTCCTCACCGGCGCCGATGCTGTGTGGACGCTCGACGCGATCACGATCGGCTGCACCCCGGACCACCCTGTGCAGGTCTATCGGATCGCACCGGAGGGGCGCGACGCCGTCGTGTCGGACGCCTGATGACGACCGCCGCGACGATCGCCGCCTGGCTGCCCAGCGTCCGCTGGTACGCCGGCAGGCAGGATGCGACGGCCGACGTGACGCTGTACGACTCCGCAGGGCTCCCTGGCACGACTGTCATGCTCGCCCTCGTGGACAGTGCCGCCGGCGGCAGTCGCGACCGCTACGTCGTGCCACTGGTCGGCGGCGCAGACGCGGCCCTCTCCTCAGACTTTGCCGCCTGGCTCGCACAGGCAGTGTTCACCGAAGCGACGCTCACCGCAGACCACGGCGTCTTTCGCGGCCACTGCATCCATGCATCCTGTGAGCCGCCTTTCATCCCGGTCACCGCGGCGGTCGCTTCACTGGGCGGCGACGCCTCGAACACGTCGCTCCTCGTCACGAGCAGACACAGGCAGCTCGCCGTCAAACTCTTTCGCCGCTGCCGGGACGGCATCCAGCCCGAAGTGGAAGTCGGCGAGGTACTGAGCCGCGATACCACGTGGAAAGGGTCGCCGCAGCTGCTCGGCTGGCTCGACTATGCCCCGACCTCCGGTGGATCGATCGTCCTGGCCACCGTGCATGAGTTTGCGGCGGGCTGCCGGAGCGCCTGGGACCATCTCGGCGCGCTCGTGACCGCAGGCGGCCTCGCGGGACCGCTTCGCGGTGCGATCCTCGACGTCGTCGCTGCGCTCGGCCGTGTGACGGCCGACATGCATCAGGCGCTCGGAAGACGAGCCGATCTGCTCGCCTTCGCGCCGCTCCGCCCCACCGCTGCCGAGGCACAGGCTGAGGCGAGCCGGATGGCCGAGCATGCGACCGCGGTCTTCAGTCGGGCCGCATCCCGCCTCGACACGCTGCCGACGTCAGTCGCAGCCGACCTCCGCGTGGTCCTCGACCGACGCGACGAGATCGTGACCTCCCTCCGGCGGTGTGCCGCGATCGAGTCGGACGCCATGCTGATCCGCGTGCACGGCGACTATCATCTCGGGCAGGTGCTCATCCGAGAGCCCGGGCCCGAGGTGCTCGTGATCGACTTCGAAGGCGAGCCGGGCCGCTCGCTCGAGGAGCGGCGTCGCAGGACGAGCGTCTGCAAGGACATCGCCGGCATGTGCCGGTCGTTCGACTACCTGCTCCGGCATGCGGCCCGCAACGGCTCGACGCCGTACCGTGCGGCCGACCTCGACCTGCTCGAAGCGACGTTTCTCGACGCCTATCGCGCCGTGGCCCGCGGGCATGCCTGGTGGCCTGCCGATGCCACGAAGGCCGACTCGCTCCTCGCCCTCTACAAGCTCGACAAGGCGGTGTACGAGCTGGCCTACGAGCTCGCCCATCGGCCCGACTGGGTCGAGGTGCCCCTCGCCGCACTGTTGTAGGACAGGCTTCAGCCTGTCTTACGTCAGAAACACCTCATTCAACCGCGCAACGTGCCGCGCGATCTCGCTCGGCTCGAGAAAGCTCGAGTCGAGACTGTTGCGCAGCAAGGTGTAGGCGTCGGACGTGGTCAGCCGGAGCGCGGTGCACGACTCGACGAGATTGTGATTCACGTAGCCGCCGAAATAGGCCGGATCATCGGAGTGCACCGACGCCCGCAGGCCGGCCGCGAGCAGCCGGGGCAGATTGTGATCGGCAAGCCGGTCGAACACGCGCAGCTTCACGTTCGACAACGGACAGACGGTGAGCGGGATGCGCTCCCGCACGAGCCGCGCCACAACACCCTGATCCTCGAGGCAGCGCACGCCGTGGTCGATCCGTTCGGCACCGAGGGCGTCGAGGGCCCCGATGATTGACGCGGGCGGCCCCTCCTCGCCCGCGTGGGCCACGACGTGGAGCCCGAGCCGCCGGCAGCGGGCGAACACGCCGCGAAACTTCTCCGGCGGGTTGCCTCGCTCACCCGAATCAAGCCCCACTCCCAGAAACGCATCGCGGAACGGCGCGGCCTGCTCGAGCGTCTCGAAGGCCTCGCGTTCGGAGAGATGCCGTAAAAAACAGAGGATCAGCGCCGCTGAAAGCCCCAGCTCCCGCCGTGCCCGTTCGAGGGCCCGGCCAAGCCCCTGCACGACCGTCTCGAACGCCACCCCGCGGGCCGTGTGCGTCTGAGGATCGAAAAAGATCTCCGCCCGCACCACGTTGTCGGCCTGGGCCTTTTGCAGGTAGGCCCATGCCATCTCGAAGAAGTCCTCTTCTGTGCGGAGCACGGCGGCGGCCGCATAGTAAATGTCGAGGAAGCTCTGCAAGTCGCTGAATGCGTACGCCTTGCGCATCGCCCCGGGCGACTCGTACGGCAGTGCGACGCCGTTCCGCCGGCCGATGGCGAAGGCCAATTCAGGCTCGAGCGTGCCCTCGATGTGGACATGGAGTTCGGCCTTGGGTGCTCGCTCGATCCTGCCGACGAGTTCGACTGGTGACAGATCGGGAAGGCGTGGTGGAACGGCCATGGCAGGGCGTTACGCAGCAGCTTGGACGTGGACGCTCGTCGTGAGCAGAAGCGGGAGCGGCTCCTGCGGATACCGGCATTCGATCAGGGCGGCATTGAAGCCATGGGCCGGCCTGGAGACCTCGGCTTGCCAGCGGCCGTCCGCGGGAGCCAGCCGTGTGGAGCTCCAGCGTGCCTTCCGAAAATCCCGCGACTCGGCTCCGGCCTGCCAGAGCAGCACCTCGTCGGGCGGCGTGTCCGACGTCAGGCTGCACGCAACGCCGGCGGGCGTGCTCGTAAACGACCAGTCGAGCGTCGGGAGCCGTTGCACCCCCGCCACGTGACGACCGAGCGCGGCCACGAGCCCGCCCACCCGCATCACCGGCAGCCCGTGGCCGGCGTTCGGCGCATACGACACCCAGCGCGGTCCCTCCAGGCCGTCGAGATACAGCCCGAGCGACTCGAGCGGCCAGTAGGGGTCGTTCGTGCCCAGCGCGATCACCTTCGGCTGAACGAGCTGATCGCGGTAGGCATAGGGATCGACGATCTCGACCAGTTCCCGGCCTCGCGGCGTCGAGAACAGCTCCTCGACGCCACGCGAGGTGTAGGGCACCAGCTGTTCCGACATCCCGCCGAAGCTCGCCCGCTGCAGCTCGACGTGCCGTTCGAGCGACAGCAGATCGATCACCATCGGCATGGCCCCGCCGACACGCTCGTCGACGGCCGCCGTGAGCCAGGTCGTCCAGCCGCGCTTACTGGCGCCGGTGAGCACGAACTGCTCAACCTCGATCTGCCAGGCGTCGCGGGCGGCGGTGCAGGCCGCCGTCATCGCCTCCACGGCCGTCTTCACCATCGGCAGGAGCAGGGGCCACGACGCATCGCCCGTGCGCACGAACTCCACGAACGTGTGTGCGATCAGATCGTCTTCCTTGAGCCCGTCGAACATCGGCTGAAACGGCACCTGCCGCACCACGGCCGCCGGCAGGCCCGCGGCGTTCGCCACGAGTGCGAGCGTCTTCACAGCGTTGGTTGGCCCGCTGTCCGGCGTGGGGAGCTTGCCGGCACTGCCTCCGTCGATCCAGAGCAGCATCGTGTCGACGTCAGCGGCCAGGCCATCGGGAACGTACATCGACAGCTCGTGCGTCCACTCGACGCCACGCCACGCCTGGCTCACGAGCCGCGCCGTGCGATATCGTCCGCCCATCAGCTCACCGTCGGACACTGTCTCCACACGCGTGGCAGGGTCGGGGCGATGGGCATAGTCGGCGAGCACGCCGCCGGCCGTCTCGACGAGTGTCTGGCCTGCCGCCAGCCGGCCTGCAGCACACGAGGCGACAATCGCGGTGATCGATTCCGCTGTAAACGCCCGCCTCGTCCGCACTTCCCGCCATGGATCCTTACTCAACATACGACTCCTCGAACGACCGCAGATGGTGGCACATGTACTTGGCCGCAATTCGGCGGGCGGATTCGAGCAGCCGTTCGCGCATGTCCTCGGGCTCGAGCACTTCGACGTGCTCCCCGAGGGCCAGGAGCTGCGGGAGCATCTCGTCGTCCCAGGCCCGCTCGATCTCCACCGTGATCCCACCGTCACCGGCGTCCGTGACCCGCTGCTGGGGATGAAACGGTTTTTCCTGCGCCCATCGTGCCCGGGCCGCATCGATGCGCAGCCGATAGCGCCGCGGCGGATCAGCCGAGCGGAAGAGCGTGATGCTGTCGGCGAGCAGCGCGTCGACCGGTATGCCGCGGCGCGTGAACCGGCTGGCCGAGGGCTTCGCATCGACGATGCGGTCGAGCTTGAAGAACCGGATGCCGCCGTCGCCCGCCGCCGATGCCCGACGGCCCGGCGCCCGGTAGCCGGCGACATACACGCTGCCGTCATACACTACGAGCGCCTCGGGCTCGACCACGATCCGCTTCGGGGCATCGTCGGCAAGGCCCTGGTAGCGGATGGCGAGCTCGAGCGAGCCGAGGATGGCCCGGTTGATGGCCGTGAGCATCCGCGATCCGTATTTCGCAGTGCCGCGCTGCGGATGCACCACGAGCCCATCCTTGTGCTTGTCGACATAGTCGAGCAGCTGCGGCGTGGCGATCGCCTCCACTTTGGCCAGCAGCTGGCCGATGCCCCGCCAATAAAACGTGCCGGCCAGCGGCGCGAGAAACTCGCGGGCCACCACGAGCGACAAGAGCTCCGGGAGCGACACGGCCGGCGACGATAGCTCGCCCTTGCCCCGGCCCGGCTCGATCGACCAGGCCTGGCACGTCGTGCCCCGCGGCGTCCGCTGCTTCGACCGCTTCACCGCGTAGCCAAACTTGGCCAGGAAGTCGACGTCACGCCGGATGTTCTTGTCGGACATCTCGTCGATCACGCCCCGGTCGCGGAGCGACCGCTTGATCTCCTCGATCGTCAGCGGGCGGCGGGCTCCGAAGAGCAGATCTACGAGGTGAAACACCCGGAGCAGCTGTTCGTGGCGGCTGATCGAGTCCATGCATGAATGCCTACGGGATCGGACGGCCGACCTCGACCGCCGACCCGCGAGCATACTCTGCCGCACGATGACCAGCGATGGCCTCGATGCCGCTCGTCCGTGGGTGCTTTCACGCCGACGCCTGCCCAAGCTCCTCCTGGAGCGCGAGCCAGCGTTCCTCCGCGGCGGCCAGTTTGTCGGCCACGGCGGTCATGTCGCCGTGCAGACGCAGGGCTTCGTCGGGGTCGGTGGCGGCCAGGAGCGCCGCCTGGCGGTCGCGCTTCTCCGCGTCGAGCCGCTGGATCGTGCGTTCGAGCGTGGCGATCTCCTTGCGGAGGGCCCGGTCGCCCTTGTCGGGTGGCCGGCCTTGCCCGGCGGGCGGGGCGGGCGGTTTGCCCGCGGCCTTTCCACTCCGGCCGTCTGCCGCCTCGGCGTCGTCGATCTCGCGGGTGACGGAGGCGACATAGCTGCCGTAGTCCCCGAGATAGTTCACGACGCGGCGATCCTTGACCTCGATCACGGCGGTGGCCACCGTCTTCATGAACGAGCGGTCGTGGCTCGTGAAGATCACCGTGCCTTCATAGGCGACGAGCGCCTGGGCGAGCGCATCGACCGTCTCCACGTCGAGATGATTGCCCGGCTCGTCGAGCACGAGCACGTTGAACGGGCCGAGCAGGAGCCCCGCCATGCAGAGCCGGGCCCGCTCGCCGCCAGACAGAACGCTGATCCGCTTCTCGACCGCCTTGCCCCGGAAGAGCATCGCCCCGGCCAGGTCGAGAATCTGCTGCTGCTTCGTGCCCGTGCGGGCCGCCCGCTCCAAGTGGCCGAGCACCGTGTCGTCAGGTGGCAGGCTCGTGTAGACGTGCTGGGCGTAGACGCCGAGCTCGCAGCCGTAGCCCCATTTCGCCTGGCCCGCGAGCGGCGCGAGCGATCCGACGAGCGTCCGCAAAAACGTGGTCTTGCCCTGGCCGTTGTCGCCCACGATCGCGGCCCGCGAACCGTGCACGATCTCGAGGTCGATGCCGGCGGCGATCGTGCGAGCCGGGATCTCAGCAGTTGCCGTATAGCCGATCGCAAGATCCCGGCAGCGCACGGCCGGCCCCTGGCGCGGCGACACAGCAGGGCAGCGGATGGCCGCCGTCGGCGCGGCCGTCTCGACCTCCTCGAGTTCCAGCTTTTCCAGCTGCTTGCTCTTCGACTTCGCCCGCGAGGCAGTCGACGCCCGGGCCTTGTTGCGGGCGATGAAGTCCTCGAGCTGGCGTCGCTTGGCGAGCACGGCTGCATTCGTGCGCTCCACATGCTCGAGTTTTTCCCGCTGGTGAAGCAGGAACGCTTCGACCTTGCCGGGAAACACCGTCAGTTTGCCCTGCGAGAGATCGAGCGTCTGGTCGCACGTGGCGCCGAGAAACGCCCGGTCGTGCGACACGATCAACGCCGCCTCGCGGTAGCCGCGCAGAAAATGCTCGAGCAGGATCTGCGTGCGCAGGTCGAGGAAGTTCGTCGGCTCGTCGAGCAGGAGCAGCGTGGGCTCGTGGAGGAGCAGGGCGGCGAGCTTGACGCGGGTCTGCCAGCCTCCCGAGAGCTCCTGCACGGGGCCGGAGAGATGCTGCGTTTTGAGCTCGAACTGGCCGGCCACTTCGCCGCACTTCCAGTCGGGCTGGCCGCTGTCGCGCATCAGGAAGTCGAGCGCCGTCTCACCGGGCAGGAAGGGATCGTGCTGGCGGAGATAGCCGAGCTTGAGCCGGGGATGGCGGACGATCTCGCCGGAGTCGAGCTCCTCCTCCCCGAGGATGATTCGCAGGAGCGTGCTCTTGCCGGCGCCGTTGCGGCCGATGAACCCGATCTTGCCGTCGTCGGTGATCGTGGCCGAGGCGCCGTCGAGCAGCACCTGGTCGCCGTAGCGCTTCGAAACGTTCTTGATGTCGAGCAAAACCGCCATGCACCACCGCCGTCCGGCCGCCCGGATGGCGGGCTCGCGAAGTCAGCCTGCAACAGCCAAAACGGTGCTGCGGGCGTGAACCAGCGGAGGGCATGGGACTCGAACCCACAACCCCTTTCGGGGCACGACATTTCCAGTGTCGCCGCTAGCCATTCGCTTACCCTCCAAATCGCATTTTTTTGGGCTTGGGTACCCCTTTGGGTACCGCGCCCGCCGAATCCGCCGTGCGTTCATGGCACGAGTCCGGCAGCCTTGGAGCCGCGAGTATAGCCGCAGCCGCAGCGACTTTCACCGGGCACCGTCCGCGGCCGCAGATTCCCGCCCCGGGGTGCCCTGACCACCTTGACGTTCTCCCCGTTTCTTGATCCATCCGGGATGTTAGGTTTTTTGACCTTGGCATCACCAGAAAGGGTGGGTTTTTCGGATGGGAAAGAAGCAGTTTTCGGAGGAGCAGATCGCGTTCGCGCTGCGGCAGGCTGAGTCGGGCACTTCGGTGGCCGAGATCATCCGTAAGCTCGGGATCAGCGAGCAGACTTTTTATCGGTGGAAGAAGCGGTTTGCAGGGCTCGGCATCGCCGAGCTGCGACGGCTGCGGACGCTCGAGGAGGAGAACAGCAAGCTCAAGCAACTGGTCGCCGACTTGAGTCTCGACAAGAAGATGCTGCAGGACGTGCTCTCAAAAAAACTTTAAGGCCCGCTGTGCAGCGTGTTCTGGTGCGGGAGGTGCAGGTGGCATATCGAGTGGCTGAGCGTCGGGCATGCCGGGTGCTCGGGTTCGCTCGATCGAGCTTCCGCTACAAGAGCAGGCGTAACCAGCGGGCCGAGCTTCGTGTTCGACTTTGAGACCTGGCGGCAAGCCGGGTCCACTATGGGTATCAGCGTCTTTGGGTGCTCCTGCGACGTGAAGGATGGATCGTGAACAAGAAGCTCGTCTACCGGCTGTACTGCGAAGAAGGCCTGGGAATCAGGCGGCGAAAGCCACGTCGGCGGAAGAGCGTTCAGGTCCGGGAAGCACGGCCGCCGACCGGGCAGACCAATGAGAGCTGGAGCATGGACTTCATGGCCGATCAACTGGTCGGCGGGCAACGGTTCCGGCTTTTGACGCTAGTCGATAACCATAGCCGTGAGAGCCTGGCCATTGAGGCCGGCCAACGGCTGACCGGGGACGACGTCGTTCGCGTCTTGGAGCAGGTGACTTCGCATCGCGGCAAGCCGCAGTCGATCCGGGTAGACAACGGTCCGGAATTCATCTCGAGGAGCTTGGATATGTGGGCGTACTTCAACGGCGTGAAGCTCGACTTCAGCAGGCCGGGAAAGCCCACGGATAACGCGGTGATCGAATCGTTCAACGGCCGGCTTCGAGACGAGTGCTTGAACCAGCATTGGTTCTTGTCGCTCGACGAAGCGCGCGCCGTGACAGAAGCGTGGAGGGAGGACTACAATCGCGTCCGTCCGCATGGTGCTCTGGGCAACCGGACGCCGTCGGAGTTCGCGCGGCCGTTATCTGGGCATGCCCAGATAACGGCCCTGCATCGCTAACAACTCGGTTGGACCCAAGTTGGGGGCGGCGTCAAACCTCCCCAACTCGCTCATGAGCGCTGGTACAAAAACCGGGGAGGGGTCAATAAACCAGCCAGCCTCGTAGTCGTGCAGCCGGTTCTTGGCCGGGCCTCTCAGATCCATAGTCGCCTCCGTTTCTGGGCTCGGTATCGGGCTCGAACAGCATCTTGCTCCTCGTACCACTTGCGGTACTTCCTGCGATGCTCGAGGGCAGACCGACGGATTTTCTCAAGCCCTTTCACATACCAGCGATAGGCGGACCAGCTCTGAAATGCCATCCACGTGATGTGGAAAAGTAAGGGGATGCGAGCCACCACGCATACTGCGGCAATCGAAATGAAGACCCACCATGTGAGCGGTCGCTTGCCCGGCGGATCACAGATCGTGGCACATGCTTGGCTCATGGATTTCATTGCCTCACCACCATCGTCTTGCCTTCTGTCCACGGGTTGCCACTGAGGGCTCCGAGGACGCAGAAGAAATGCAGAATCAGGCCGGGCACGATCAACGCTGCGTAGCCGAGCATGACGATGAAGAACCACGCCACAGCATTAAAGAACTGCCCCTTGTAGAGCTGCCCAAGCCCTGGCATGAAGAAGCTCAACACGGCAGCCAGACCGGGACTCCAGAGCCTCACCGGGGGCTGATTGATCACGACTGTGTTGCCGCCTTGGAAGGCTGGCGGGCTGGCCTCGGAGGTCAATGCAGGATCGACCGGCTGTGGCGGCAGCAACTGCGACAGGGCTTTGTCTTGGTGAGCGAGCCGGGCCACTTCGAGGTCGAGCCGCCGCTTTTCAAGGGCGAGCTCTTTGGCTCGTAGCCTGCGTTCGGATGCCTCCCCCATGGCCCTGCCAATATTTGCAACTGCTTGGGCCAGGACCTTGCCGACCTCGACAGCGAGCCCCACGACGACCAGCACGAGGCCGCCGATCGTGAACGCGAGTGACACCCGCGACTGAGCGATGACGGTGAAGGCCACGCCCAGTGCTGCAAGGAATCCACCGATGGCCGCGATCACGTGCCGAGGGGAGAACTCATGCCAGTCCACGGTGACCTGCGTAGCCCTGGCTTGCTTGGCACGCTGACGAAGCGGCTTCTCAGGCGCAGCGGGAGGCCACGACGGCTGCGAGGACGTGGTGTCGCTGGCCGTTGCCTCTTGAGTGTCGGGCACGAGCTGCTGCCAGGTCTTTTGAATGACAGTACCAACGCGGATGGGGCACAGCCCCTGCACCTGGCCTGCGGGCGTCCACTCTGGCAGACCGGAGTGCCAAACAAGATCGGTTGGATGGAGCCAGCCTTCTTTTGCCATCTTCTGGAGTCGCTCGAACGACACGGGGCCCTGCCGTTGGTTCTGCTGTGCGAAGTGCCAATCGTCTGCCATGCCTGCTACTCGTCCTCGGAACACGCCTCGGGGCGTCTGGATTGAAGCGAACCTGAGGGACAGATCTGGTCCAAATGCGGCTGGGCTGGAAACACGGCGGGAAATCGTCACTTTGGCCGGCTGGTGGCCGCGTCCGTGCACCGCTCCTCAGGGCCTTGTTACCCCACGCGGCGGGGGTGTAGTCTGGGCCCTGTTTCATAGACGGTCAACTCGTCGAGTAGGCCTTAAACCGCTCGGCTAATTTCTGGAGCCCTGGCATGCCAAACGACTATGAGTACGAGTCCCCGCAGACCGTTCGTCTCCGCTTGCGGTACGCGCTCATGCCCCTCATCGGCGTGCTGTGCTTCCTAGCAGGCCTGGCTACAACGCTGCTCCAGCCCGCCCCGACGCTTGCTATTCAAGAAGTCGTAGCCATGAAGCCCGTGGAGGGCAGCGATGGCACTCCCGTGTTCACCAAGATGCCGATCGAGGCGCTCTACGGCGTGCCCAGCGAACGGACGCAGCACCTTTGGTCTCCCCGCAAGACAAAAGACAGCGATACCAAGCTCGATATCGAAATCGATTCAACCGAGCGTTCTGAGTCCTGAACTTGATTGGGAGACCTCGCATGCTTCGCCGATCTTTTTTTGTGGGCCTTGGCGCAGTGGCAGCTGGAATGGCAACGTCCGGGACACTTCTTGCCGCCCCGAAGACCTACAAGTACCGCTGCCCGAAGTGCAAACTTATTCAGGAGTACGGCACCCCGGGCGTGAAGAAGTGCCCCAACGACGGCTCGACCATGATCCGGCAGAACTAGGCATGCGATGAAGTTTTTCGCCGTTGCCCTGGTCTTCGCCGCTGTTCTGTGCCTCGGTGCCGGCCCGAAGCACACATGGCGGGTTGTCGGCGTCACGGATGGCGACTCGATCACCTGCCTAACTGGTGACAAGCAGCAGGTCAAAGTGCGGCTGAACGCAGTCGACGCTCCGGAACGTGGCCAGCCATTTGCCAACAAGTCCAAGCAGGCGTTGTCGGACATGGTCTTCGGCAAAGACGTTGAAGTCGAAAAGCTTGGCACGGACAGATACAAACGCACGATTGGGCTGGTCACGGCGGGTGAGCTGGACGTCAACCACGAGATGGTGGCCAAGGGCATGGCGTGGCACTACGTGAAGTACGACGACAGCAGAGCCCTTCGTGATGCAGAGCAGTCAGCGCGAACTGCCAAACTCGGTTTATGGGCTGATCCGCACGCGACACCTCCGTGGGAATGGCGGAAGCTCGACAAGGATGAGCGGGAGCAGAGGCGGGCGGTTTCGTCATCCACGAAATAGGGGCTCTTTGGCATGGTCCGCTTCGGCTTCAGACTCCCGTCGCTCCGAAAGCGCATCTCGGCCAGAACGAGCCTGAAGCGGTACGTCCGGAATAACCTCGGCCTGAAGGCACCGCGAGGCTGGGGCTGGATCACGAACCCACGGAAAACCGCCTACAACCGGGTCTATAACAGGACTACCCGAGGATGTTTGGTGGTGCTGGGGTTCTGGTTCGCGTTGGCGTTTGCCGGGATGCTTGTGGCAACAGCGGCAGTGCCTTGTTGATCGCGAGAGACTTCGTCATGCCGCTCCATACGCTCCTTCTCGAGGACCACAAGACGGTCTTTCCGGTCACGCTGAGTCAGGTTCAGGCGGCGATCCACAAGTTAGCCAGCCCCTCAGGCCCCACGTTCCTGAACCTCAAGGACGACGGCGGCAACTGGGCTCAGGCTGGCGGCACCAATGGCCGGTATCGGGTCGAAATCCGAGATGTCTATGGCGAGGGCTTCCAGCACTGGATGGCTGCGTTGCCCGGCTGCACCGATCGGACTGAAACTGTCGTGTACTACCGCAACCGGTGTATCGAGAATGAGCACCCGTATCGACAGTGCCCGCTGAACGCGACGGTGGCCAACGTCCTCGGCCTGAACGACGTGATGGTAATCCTGACAGAGTATTGGGCGACCGGGCTCCGTTCAGCGAAATATAGCTGGGACGATGTTTCGCGGGACTGGATCAAGGAGGACGTGGCTCAGAATGGCACGGGCATCAAGGTCATCAAACCCAAGTCCAAGAAGGGGTCGATCGAGTGAAGAGCATTCCCCGGACTGGCAAAAGGCTGAGGCCTAAGACTGCCGCGAAAAGGCAAAAGATATCTTTGTGCGAAGTGCCGGAAACGAAGCCCCAAGCCTGTGAAGAAGCCGGCCCCGTGGTATTGCCCGCGGTGTCTGACTGCGATGGCCGAGCAGGAAGCAGCGCTCCGTCCCGATGGTCTTCGTGATCGACGGCAGCCCGTTCCAAAACCTCGTTGAGTTCTTTCTCGGTAATGACGCCCATTTCCCAGAGCTGCTGAAGCCACTCACCCAGTTGTTCAGCAAAGCGGTGTTTCATGCGGGCGGTAATCGGGCGTCCTCATGCAGCGCTCGAGTTTACCGGGCCGACTCTTAGTTCTTTGTGAGTCGCACGATGCTCATCATCGTCAGCTACGCTCCTGACACCCAAGGAGGAACTGGCGATGTTGACGAAGAAAGACCCTTACGACCGGCTTGAACACCTTGACGCGATGTCGGCAATCAAGGCGTGGTTGCTTGGCGACTACAAGCGTGGCGAAGAACGGGTCTTGATCCTTGCGATTCGGCGTGAGACGGGGCTCGAGCTGACGGACGTCGAGATTCGTGATGTCATGATCGAGGCGATCAACGACAACACCACCGCCATGGGCGTCTTTGAAAGACTGCTCATGTTGGAGACTGCCGCCGACGAAGAGTTTGGGGTCACGAAGCCACGGTAGGTTTGGACTCGATTCGTCAGGCTTGCTACGAATTGAAACGACATGCAGCAATAAAAACGCCCTCGACTCGGGCTTCGACGGCGCTGCCAGGAAAGCGGGGCGATGGCGGGTGTGACGCTCTCCCCGCTTCTTAATCCATCCGGGATGTTAGGTGTTTTGACCTTGGCATCACCAGGAAAGGGTGGGTTTTTCGGATGGGAAAGAAGCAGTTTTCGGGGGAGCAGATCGCGTTCGCGCTGCGACAGGCTGAGTCGGGCACTTCGGTGGCCGAGATCATCCGCAAGCTGGGGATCAGCGAGCAGACTTTCTACCGTTGGAAGAAGCGGTTTCGCAAACCACGAGTCGCTCATCAGCCGGGCAATGGTTGCGGAAGTGCCATTGAACGGACTAACCTTCGGAGGAATGCGCGGCTCGTGTGGCCAAAAATCGCACCGACAAGATAGGAGGACTTTTGATGAGTAATGTTTCCGGAGTGAACTCGCTGCAGGTCAACGAGTTCGTCGTCACGCTCGATGGCGAGGCGATCGACACGATCCTGTCGTGCGACATGTTCGAGTATCTGACAGCCGAGGGCGATGCCGACAAGCCGCTCTTGAGCTTCACCAAGCAGGTCGAGGGTAGCCCCGACACCGTCTTCAACCGCTGGCTCGTCGAGACGCTCGGCAGCCAGAGCCCCTCGGGCCGGCCCCGTCGCAGCTTCGTGGTGACGGCCGTTAATGACGGTAATGCCATTCGCCGCTGGACGTTCAAAGGCGCGTGGATCGCGGCGGTCGCCCAGGGGAGCCTCGCCACGACGAGCTACGACTTCGCCGTCGAGCGAGTCTCGCTCGGCTACGACAACATCGCCTGCGAATTACTCAGCTGAGTCGGTGGTCCTTTTCATACTCGTGCAAATTCTTTCCAAGCTTGTGAAGTTGGTCGTGCCATGATCCACAACGTCTACTGCATGGGTACGAACAACAACGCCAACGATAGAAAGTACCTATTGCCGCACGTATATCTCGATTACGACATGAGCGCTGCGTATCAAAAGCACATTGTCGACGGCCCCGGCAGTAAACGGTTCAAAGGATTCGAAGCACCGGCGAACGCACCTCTGCAGTTGGCGACCGACAAGACCCCCATAAAGTTGCACGGCACTCTCTTCGGGAAGGGCTGGGGGAGCAACGTGAAACGTGTGTTGACAGAGCTGAAGGAGGCCGACGAACAGCACCGGATCACCAAAGTGAACCTTATCGGACACAGCCGGGGTGCAGTCACCTGCCACATGATCGCGCACGCGATCAACCACGTGTTCGAAGGGAGGGTGGGCTGCAACATCTTCGCGTTTGATCCGGTCCCCGGGGGCGTCTTCGACTTCAGCACCTGGTGGGAACTCGATGCGGCGGATCGCGCCACGCTCGGCCTCGACGGCAAGACCCCCGAGGTGCTGCCCCCCAACGTAGAGCACTATTTCGGAATTCTGATGGAGGTGGACAAAAGGGTCTTTTTCGGCGTGCTCGGGCCCAATCGCCTGCGTTTTGAGAGCGGCATCACGCCCATGCACGTGCCGCTGTTCGGCGTACACAGCGGTTGCGTCATGAGCGACCTCGCGAGTTTCCCGGCCAGCCGTATTGCGCTCAGCTTGCTCCTGGAGCAGTTCCAGAGTTGGGGAGTCCCCTTCCAGGCCGAATTCATGCTGACTACCGCACAATACGTCGAGGAGTATTCCCGCCTCCATAAAATAGCGCTGGTTGCGAAGGCGAATCCGAAAGATATTGCGAACTGCCGCCCCTTCACGGTCGCTATGGGAACCGCTATTTCGATACCCGTCGTCACCACAATTGGATTTGCAAGCAGCTACTGGCGCAATCGGCGAGCCGACGACATCACCAACGAGATGCGTGATCACATATTCTACATGAATAAGCATCACCGCGATTGTTGGGCGTCAGAGTTCTTATGCGAGGAGTTGGGGCGATACAAGGAGACGAATGGTTGGGTGAGTCGCCTCCTCGCGGAGAGGTTCAAGGCGGCATACCCCGAGTCCTACAAGATGTTGGTGCGGCTCGGCATGATGCGTAACCTAAAAGCACCTGCCGACGAGGTCGACCTCAAAGACCCCGGCAGGAAGTTCATCGACGTGCCCCTTCGTCGGCAAGACCTGCAGTCTTTGAAGTCTCAGATCGAAACACAGGGTGCAAAGCCCAAAGGGGGTGAGGGCGGTATTTTCGACCTGGAAGCGTGGCGAGCAAGGTCACGCGTGACTATCGGCGGTCGCCGCGATCAGGTTGCCGAAATCGATCGCTTGCTGCCCCTCTACCACAGCGCCGTCGCCGACCGCAATCTGGCAAGAGCCCAGCGGCTCCTGTACCGAATCGGAATGCAGGTGGAGAGCCACCTGCGCACGAAAAAAACCAGCGATCGGCGCGGTGCGATGCAGGAACTCGGTCGCCGAGTCGCGAGCAAACTCAGTGGGCTCGGTTAACGACGGTGGCCGAAACATCACGTCCGTGACCCGCTCACAATACGTTTCATTTGGCCGAGTTCGTCAGTGAAGAGGGCCGATTGCGTCTTCAGGCCGTGGAGACGTACGTCCACGTCGTGGTCATGAGGATGTCGTACTTCGCCCCGAGGCTATAGCGAATCAGGAAGTCCGGAAGCGGTCGATCTCTCCGGCTCGACCCCCGTCCGACCCGGGGTCGAATTCACTCCGCCGGCACGGGCACGGCCAGGGGCGGCGCCCCGCCGGCAGTTGCGCTCACGGCTCCGTTGACGATCCGCTGCCGATCCGTGACCTGCAGCATCGTGTTGGCCGGCACCCGGCCACCCTCGGCCTTCAGCGTGAACTCGTGTCGCACTCGGCCGGTTTCAGGCTCGACGACGTGCACCGCCCGCAGGCAGTTGGGCGCGACGACGACGCGGAGGGAGGGGAGTTGCGTGGCGAGCGCCGGCGGGTGATTTTCGACGACCGACAATCGCAGCGTGTCGGGTGAATCCGGCGGCGCGAGCGTCGCCCGAAGCTCGGATTTTGGAAACCCCGCGACCGTGAGGCTGCGATCCACGCCAGGCACCAGTTCGCTCACGGGCACCGCCATGTCGGGGGCAATCGCCGCGAACCGAAACCACGCCCGGATCTCGGCCGCATCGGCATTCCGTGGCCAGTTGCGCGCGACGAGATCGAATACCGGCACGGGTCGCGCCGGCTGGAGTGCAAGGTCGTACACGACGAATGGCGCGCCCGTCGGCTGGCCGGCGGCGACTGGCGTGACCTCCACCCACATCTCCACCGGTCGCGGCGAGAATTCGGCGGCGTTCGCGTTTTGCACCGAAATCGGAAACCGGATGGTGTCGCCCGTCCGGGTCGCCATGTGGGCCCCGATGAACGATCTCCGGCGCGGGTTGGCCGGATCGACGACTTCCGAGCGGCTGTCACGGAGTCCTTGCTCCGTCCCGCCGTCGTAACGCCGGCATTCCAGCCCCCTCCCGCCGCCGGTGACGAAGAGTTCCAGCCCCTCGCTCCCCTCGACCGCCACGCCTCGACGCGGCGACGTGGGGCCGGCATCGAGCACGACCTCGTAGGCTTGCGGCTGCCCCGGCAGCGATGATGGCAGCCGCACCGAGTCGCCAAGGTTGGCCGGATCCCGGGGAGCGCCGGGGCCCGTCACCCGCCACTGCAGCACGCGGAGCGACTGCCGCAGCGACCGCGCGAGGTTGTCGGCGTTGGCGGCCTCGTAGAAGCGGCCCCCGGATGCATTGGCCAGGTCGCGGAGTTCGCCCATCCGCATCGCGCGCTCCATGGCATCGGCAAACATCGCGAAGCCGACGATGTCGACTCGGAGCGGCATCGTGCGCCTCGAGTTGAGTCGGGCAAGTCGATCCTCCACGCCCGCAGCCGTCACGATCGTCCCGCCCGTCTGGTCGTTGGCCCCGTCGGTCACCACGAGCACGTGCCCGGGCACCGCCTCACGACCCCGGCCGAAATCGGTGGCCAGCGCCTCCGAGATGGCGTGGTAGAGCGGCGTCTCGCCCCCGGGGGCGAGCGGCTGCAGGATCATGTCGATGCGCGTCGCGACACCGGGCGTGAGCGCCTGCATCGGCAGCATCTGCTCGACGTCGTCGCCGGGCACGAGCGTGAAGGGAGTGTCCTGCTTCTCCGCGGCCGCCTTGGCTGCCTGCCCGGCCGCCGTCAGCCCGGATGTGTAGCGGCCGCTCTGGTCGCGAGACCATTGCGTGCGGTGGCCGTAGAGCCAGAGCGACACGTCCCAATTGCCGTTTTTGGCGAGAGCGGCGAGCAGCTCGGAAACAGACCGGCGGCCGGCATCGAGCCGCGTCCGACCGTCGGGCAAGCGCTGCCCCATGCTGCCCGAGCAGTCGAAGATGACGGCGACAGCCTGCGTCCGCGGCATGTCGCCACGCACCGTGATCTGCGGATCGGCCGCGGGAGTGAACGTCCAGTCAGTCGTGCGGGCGGCGTTGGCCGCAGCCACGGGCATCCCGGAAAGAATCCTGTGCCCGCGATACCAGGCGGTGAAGTCGAGCACCGCCATGCGGCTCCCTTCGATCAGCCCGGCTCCGGCAGGGTCGAGTTGCCATGTCGTCGCGCGGATCGGCTTCCCCACCTCCACGGCGATGCGGCTGGTGGCCGGGCCGCCGGCAGGATCACGCAGGATCGAGAGTGGTCGATCGTTGGCCGCCGGCGAAAGCCAGGCAGCCGCAATGCCCGGCGGCACGCCCGCCCTCGGGTCGAGCGCCACCGTGTTGCGCGGAGGGTCGGCAATGGCGGTCGTCGGCAGCATGACGCGGTTCGGGGAGAGCTTTACCTCGGCGAAGGATTTCATCCCGGCTTCGAGTTCTGCGAGCCGGGCCGAGACGGCGCCGCGCTCCACCTCGCCAAAGACCACGCCGTTGTTCCGCACGATTTCGGCGGCCGTTTCCAGCAGCATGTTGGCCTTGGCCGTGCAATACACAGGCTCGCCCGGCTCGACAGCCCCCCAGAAGTCTTCGAGCGTGTTCAGTGCTTGCCTCACGAGCCGCGTGTGCCAGGCCGCGGCCAAATAACGCATCGTCGGCGTCGTGGCACCGACGATCTGCGGACGCTGCCCGGCGACGACCGCCAGGCGTCGGCTGGCATGGCTGCCGCGGGCCAGCAGTTCCAGCGCCTTGACGCCGCTGCGCAGGCTCCCGATCTCCGACTCCGTTCGTTCTCGATCAAGCCTCGCGATCAGTGTGGGGAGCGAGCGGGCTGCGTTGCGGCAGGCCGAGGCCTGCCGTCCAACTGCAACCGCGATATCAGAGGCAGATGTGGGGAGAACGCTCGCGCCGGAGCCGTCGGCCACGAGAATCGGCAACACCGGATGTATGAACGCGTCGCGCCACGGGATCCAACCGGCGACGGCGGCTTTTGGGTTGGAGGGCGGGAGCGGATCCTCGTCGGCGGCAGTCTGCCCCAGCTCCGCGGCGAAACGCCGGGCGAGTTCCTGGGCACGCCGCAGCAGCCGCAGCCGCATCTCCCCGCGGATCAGCGGGATCGCCAGCGCCCGACGGATGGCACCATTCGTCCGCGGGGTCGCGGGTGCCTGCATCGCGAGATCGGCACAGGCGTCCGCATACTGGCGACGCAGCGTTTCGAACAGCAGGTCGCATCGCGTTCGAATCCGCTCCAGTTCGCCATCCGTGTCAGAGCCAGTCGGGATGTTTTGGTTCCTGGCGGCGGCTCCGTCGATCGAGGCCTCGAGTTGATCCACGGCGACGAGCATCGCCGGCCAATCAAATTCCGAAGCTTCCGCGGTGGTACCTCCTTGTTCTCCCGCCTGCCGTGCCACCGCCCGCTGCTCGCCCACCCACCATGACGCCAAAAAAGGAAGTTCGGCCCGGATGGTGTCGAGCAGGTTCAGGGCCCGCGCGCGTTGGTCCGCGATCTTCACGAGCCCGTCAAACTTCGCAAGGCTCGCCGCGGCCAGCCGCCGCGATTCCGCCATCGCGGCCGGCCCGCCCACAAAGGCAGAATCGAGTGCCCGCCGCATCTCCTCGTTGGCCTCTGTGTAATACGCGGCCACGGCTTCGGATGTCAGAAACGGATCCACGCGCACGTCCAGTCCATAGGCCACCTCCCAGGCACGCGACACCAGCCTGATCAGGATTCGGAAGACGTCGCCATTCCGCTGCCAGTCCTCGTCCTGCGTCCATCGCGACAGCATGCGAACGACGTGGAGCTGCACGGGATGAAACACCGGCCCCTCCGGCCGCGTGCCCACCCACTCGATCCACCGGGCGAGAGACGCCTTGTCGAAGGTGGCGTTCGAATCGAGCGTATCAAGCAGCCATCGCCAGCCCACTTCGGTATGCAGCAGCCATGCCGCGTCGTCCTGTGGCGCGGCGGGCACGGGAGGAGCAGGCTCGCCGGGAGCGGGCCCCGCGCCGGCCGGATTCGCCGGGGGCTGGTTCGGCCCTGGCATCATGAACGTTTCGATTCCTGCACGCCACTGGGCGACCTCGTCGGCATCTCCCGCCTCGCCCACGCCGAACCGCGTGGCGGAAAGCTGCATGGCGGGCAGCAACTTCGTCGCCGTGACGATCGGCAGCGACAGATTTCTCTCCATCCGCTCGACTGCGGTGTCGACCTCGATCTGTTCGTCATGAAACGCGGAGCCGGCCGTCCGCAATATTTCGGCCCGCAACAGCTGGTGTTCGTAAGCGGCCCAATTCAGCGGCTTCTCCTGGACGGCACGCTCGCGGAGGGCGTCGGCCAAACGCCACCGCTGCTCGAGCCACCAATCATTGCCGCCCACCACGGGATTGCGGCGGTCGTCTCGTGGTTTCCTCGTCACCGTCCACGCCAGCGCCACGTCGGGGCTGTCGCCGGAAAGGGCCGGGATTAGGGTGGGAGTCTGGCGATCGCCATACATGGCGTGGGCCCACCGATCGACCCGGTCGGCCACGAAGCGGGCGAGTTCTTTGAGTTCGACGCGGCCGTCGGCATCGCCCCACGGACGGGCGTCGGCCGCTCCGCGCATGCCGAGCGCGAACTGGATGGCGAATCCGCCCGACCCCTGGATCGAACTCGCAAGGGCCCGCTGGCCGGTCGCCGAAGGCACCATCACCCACACCCGATCCAAGGCGAGGGTTTGGAGCAGCGATTCAACCGCCGGAGTGAAACCTCCGTCGTCGATCTCCAAGTTCCAGTCCATGCCAGCGTGAGTCGCATCGAGAACGACCAGAATGTTCACGCGACCGGGCACAGCCTGCCGCAGTGACGCCAGCAGATGCTCGACTGGAAGGTAGGCATCTTCCGTCATGCCGACCAGATCCTCGGAGGCGCCCGGCGGCACGATGCACGGTCGCCCCTTCTCGTCGACCGTGCCGGAGGCGGACAGATAGACGATCGCGACGTCCTTGTCCGGGCCGCCGGGCCGTACCTGACGCAGCCGGGAGGTCAGCGCCGTCACCATCTGGTCGGCCGTCGCATTGGAGATCGCTTCGCTCTCGTCGTAAAATACGGCTGTGCCGGGGTCGAAGAACGACAATCCCGCATCGGCGAGGCCCCGCAGGAGCTCGCGATCCTCGCCGGCAAGCTCGAGCGGGGGCAGCGGCGGACGATAGCTCGTCACGAACCCCGCCACGATCGGCACCTGGCGCCGCACCGTGAGCAGCGTGCGAATGAGCATGAACGCGAGCACGATCGCGCCAACCGTGAATCCGATGCGCCGGGCGACCAGCCACCAGGCCTGCATGCGCGAGGCCGTGTCCAAGCCGACGCCGCGCCACGATCCCTGCACACTCGGCGCCAGGGGAGCCGCGGCCGGGACGAAGCCGGGACGCTTTTCTTGAGCACCCCGCTGAACGCTGCGGCGCGTAAAAACACCCCTCGTCCGCCACGACCGTGGCGGCACTCGCTGCTCGTCGTCGTCGGCTGCTGAATTCATGGAAACGGTCGAGTGGGCTCTTCGGCGCGACCATCGCGCCCATCGTACATGCCCACTACGAGGTCTGTCGCCTTCGCCCCCAGCGGACCACCGTCCGCGCTCCTTCGGCGAGCGCGAGCCCGAAGGCCGCGACCGCAACGATTCGGAGTCCGGACGACGTTGCACTGCCGCCCGAAACTTCCGCTGCCGCCACGGCTGGCTCCGGCGCAGGAATCATCGCCGGAAGATTCGGCCATGTCGCTGCTCGCTCCGCCACCGCGGCGGTGCCGGCCATCGTGCGGGCCAATTGGAGCCTGGTCGGCCGCGGGTGGGGCGGGAAGCCGGGCTCGCGGTCGCTGCCGGTGGAATCGTAAATCTGCAGCGGGTCGGCCGGATTCCAGACCGACGACGGAATGACTTGCCGTGTGGGAGCCCGGGCGATGATTGCCGGCACCGGTTCGCCGGCGAATCTCCGCACACCGGAGGGCGGGAGAAGCGTGGCACTCCGCTCGGACGCCCGGTTTGGAACGAGCACCGATGGTGGCAGGGGGATCGGCTCCGGGGCAGGCGGAGGCATCGCCAGCGGCTCGAGCGTGGGCACACCGGCCGGGCCGCTTTCGGGGTGTGCCTGCTCGGCCGGCAGAGGCACCATCGCGCTGTCGTGAACGCAGTCGCCGTCGGTATCCGCCGGTGGCAATTCCCGCGCGTCGCTGGGGGGCATCTCGCGGGCCGCATACTCCGAGGTACCCGCCGAGCAGGGGCCGCACTCTCCGCAGCCGCTGCAGGCGTTGCAGGCCTTGATCGCCTGCTCGGCCATGTCGCGCACCCGCTGGCTGCGTTCCAGGAAGCAGCCCTGATCATCCCGCCCGTAGGCGAGCTTCCACAATTTCTCCTGCATCTCCGGACTGCAGCACGAGCCGAGGCCAGCGGCGGAATCACAGTCTTTTTTGCACGGGTCCTCGCACTCCTCCCGACCGAAGAGTTTGGCAAGCGTGTTCTTGTGTTTGTGCTTGTGCTCTTTCGGCGGCACCTTGCCGAAGAGGCGGTCGATGCAGTCGCAAAACGCCTTCTCGATTTTTTTCTTGAGGTCGTGGCAGCGGTCGCAGTGCGACTGGGCCTTCTTCGCCTCGCGTTTCTGCTTCGCCGACTGGCATGCGCCGGCCGTCTGCAGCACGGCCTTGACCGCCTCGTACCGGACGGGCTCATCCGGGTCGCTCATCGCGGCGATCAGCGCGGGGCCGACCTCGGGATGTTCCGGTGTGCAGCCCAGCCCGGCCAGATAGGCGATGGCCTTCTTCTTCTTGCAGATCTCGTGCTTCGCCGCCTTGGCCTTCGCGGCGGCCTGAATCGCCGGGTTTGCGGACTGCTGATCGGCGGCGTTGAGGCCAAACGGATTCGGCACGCCCATAAAGCTCCAGATCGTCGCGGAGCCGGTGGTCTGCCCGAAGGCGGTGGCCGGAGCCATGAGGCACAGGGTGGCCCCGAGGATCCAGGCTTCCCACATGCGGCCGCGCAGGGGAAGGGCAAGCCGGCCCAGCCGGCACCACCCAGTGACAGCGAACATTCCGCGTGTTCCCCCGCGGACGCGCACGGGCGACATCCATGTCGCGGCACGACCGTTGGCAAATCCCTTCTCCGGGCCCACGTCCATGCAGGTCCGGTCCTCCCACCTTCGCTCGTTATCGTCGGGGCAAGTCGGGCAGGATGGGGCTTTTCGGCAAAGTGCCGATTGGGCCTCGCGAAACGATCCGAAGCGGGGTAGCGATCCTGCCGCGGATGCCGCGCGTGCAGGCCGCACGGGGGGCCGGCCGCCGCATCACTTCAGTTCGAGCGTCACACTCGCGGGCGGCGCCGGCGCCGGGGCCACCGTCACGGTCACCGGTTCGGCCCGGTAGATGCGGTTGCGGATGGGGCCCTGGCACGAGGCCTTGTATTCCCCCGGCTCGAGATTTTCGAACCGGAAAGAACCGTTGGCGCCGCTGCGGGCCGTGAACGGTCCCCCAGGGCCGGTCAGCGTGACCGGAAGGTCGGGCTCACCGCGTCCTGAGAGCAGCAGTTTTCCGACGATGGCGTTGCGTTTGCTCGCGGGCTCCGCCGCCACCTCGAGCCAGATTCGTGCCGGGGGATCGGAGAGACCGACGCGATCGGTGGCCCGCACGAGCAGGGGCAGCCGTGTGCCCGCTGGCAGCTTTTCGGTGGACACCCGCAGCTCGTAGTTCACGCCACCAAGCCATACCGCCGGCTGCCACTCCTTCGGCGTGCCGGTGCCCTCGACGTCGATGGCCCACTCGACCTTTGCAAGCCCCGACACGCCCGACCGGCGACGTTGCGGGTCGATGAGATAGCCTTCGGTGGAGTCGTCGGCGGCTCGGATCGGCACGACGAGAGCCCGTCCGACCGCAGCCTGCACCGAGGGCGGCACGTCGAGCACCGGGGCCGTCCCGTCGAAGACATACTCGCGGGAGTCCACGATCGGCTGCCGGGCTCCCGCGATCGTGAGCCGGGCCTCGGCCGCCACATCCACGTTGACGAACCCCTCGCCGGAGGCCGTGATCGTCCAGTCGTCCACGGTGGTGGCGACGGCCAGCGGCCCCGGGGCCGGTGCCGGCACGAACGCAAACGACACCTGCCTCTCGTCGTTGGCCTGCCAGACGACCCTTTCGACGCTCCGCTCCGACAGGCTTGCGCCAATCTGACGAAAGACGACGGCGACGCCGCCGGATTGGTCCGTCACGGCGTTGATGCCGCCGACGCGAAACGTGTCGGCCGGCGCGTCGAAAGCCACCCGCATCGGCACGCCCTTCGCGGGCGCCTTGATGAGCGTCCGAGGCTCGCGGGGTTCGAGGATTCGCACGTTTCGCCAGTCGTGCTGCGGCCGCTGCGGCCGGCCATCCGCGGCCGCCGAGCAATCGACCGCGAACGTGAACGCCCTGGGATAGCCATTCACGTCGAGGCAGAGCCAGGCCAAGCTCTGTTCCGTTCCGTTCCAGGAAGCGACGAGTTCGTCCTGCGGAGCGTTGAGCGTGAGCATGGCAGTTCCCTTGCGGGCCACGACCGGTGGCACGCTCGCCGCCGAAGCGGTCGGCAGCGGCTGCAAAGACACCTGCAAGCCACTCGTTGGAATCAGCTTGGGGTCGCCGCCGATCGGTTCGAGCGCGATCGTGATCGTGCGCTGCCGGCCGTCGTAGCGTGCCAAGGCCGTGAGGATGTCGCGGGGATGCCGGACTGACAGCACGACGCGCGTGACGGAAATCCGCGCTGAGCCATCGGCGGCCTGATCCCGCATGACAACGGCCAGGTCGGGGGCGATCGGCGTGGCGGCGGCTGCGGCCGACCCGTTACCAGCAGGCAATGCGAGATCTGCAGAGCCGCCGGAGGGAGCCGATGCTTCCTGAGCACCCGGCGGCGGCGGAAGATTCTCCGCGGGCTGTTTCGTCCCTTCAGGCTTCAGGCTGATCGGGACGATCCCTCCCGATGCAGCCACCGAGACAGCCGCAGACGTGGCCAGCGGCTGCGAGCGAAATGTCCCCGCGAGGATGGCCGCCTCCGCAGTCGCCCAGCCACGCACGCGCCCCATCCCATCGCCTGCGGTGTCGATGGAATGAATCTCCACCGTCACTTTGCGGTCACCGGCACCGACATTTTCGAGTCCGAGCTCCCACACGCAGACCCCCGCTGGCCAGGGCTGGAGCACGATCGACGCAGACGCCGCCTCCGTGGGCGAGCCAGTCGTGTCGGAGCCCCGCTCGGACCGCACCCAGCCATCCTTGCGCGTTACTCCCGCGACCGTTCCCGGCGCCCCGCGGACCGCCAGAATGAGGTTCCGACCCGACGGCAGGGGCGCGGCCAGAACGGCTTTTTCCGCATATTCCTCCATCTCGATCACCGCCTCCACGGCGGCGCCGGCATCGCGGCCGGCCGCTCTCGCGAGCCGCAGCGGGATGATCTGCAGATCGATCTGGTTCGATCGCCACGGGAGTTCGCGGACGGATACGGCGGATCCCGGTGGAATCGCGTTGCCGTCCGGAAAACGCAGGGCAATCTCCGCGGGATCGTAGCGGAACCGGAGTTTCGCCGATGCCGTCAGCGAATCGCTGTCGAGCACGGAGAGCCTCGCCACCTGCGGCACGCCGACCTTCGGCTCACCATCGGCGACCGTCAACTTCATCCCCAGCGTGGCTGCCGAATTCCAGCGTGCCAGGCCGGCGATCGTCGAGTCGCCGACAGTGATTGCATCCCGCGGGTCGAGAATTCTCAGCAGACCGGCGACGCGGTCGGAATCGATCGATTTGCCGATTCCGTCGCGGTCGTCGGTCTGGATGTTCGCCGCGGCGGCGGCCACCGAGTAGAGCCTCGCGATTCTGGCTGCCAGCCTGAGCGCGACCTCACTCGCCGCGTGCTCGTCACCGGCCGCGTTCGCCAGCGCAACCACCGTCCTCCGGCACTCGGCAATCGCGTCGACCGTCGGCTGGAGCACCGGTGGGATCCGCTCCGTTGCTTCCGCAGACCGAATGCCAGCCGCATCGATCAGGTTGAGCAGCATGCCGCTCAGGGCGGCGACATTTTTCCAAGCTGCCGCATCGATCCGTCGCGTGGCGGAAGTCGGAATCGGCGGGCGGCCCTCGGCGACGAGCGGTGTCGCCTGCTGCGGAGCACGGAGCATCCGGAGAAGACGTTCCCGCTGCCGCGGCTCGGGGAGCCGCGATCGCAGCAGGATCATCCAAGCGTGCCCGGGCGGTTGGCCCCGAGAAGCCTCCGCCGCGCCGGCGATCCCGCTGATCATCTTCTCCGCCGTGGAGCGGATGGCCAGCGACTGGGAAGCGGTGTTCTGCATTGCCGTTTCCAGCGGATCGAAACGGCTGTCGGAGAAATCGACGAGTGGGATCGACGGGATTCCGGCGATCGCCGCACTGAGCCTTCCGATCTGCCCGAAGTAGTCGTTGATGAACGCCGGCTGAACCAAGACGGAACCCGCGCCGCCGGAAACCTTCCCGATCACGTCGAGCAGTGATGATCCGATCTCGACGGCATCGTTCCGGATGGCAAGCGCTGATCGAAATGCCGTCGGTGCCGCCTCCCACGCCTGCGGAATGCCCGCCTCGATCGCTGCACGTTCGGCGACCCTCAGGTGTCCGACAGGGGGCGAACCGTCGATCACAGACAGCGCCGCCGGCGATGGATCCCCGAGGCGGAAGATTGCCTTATTGAATCGATCGACGGCCGTCAGGCTGCGGGCTTCCGTGGTGCCATCGAGAACCGTTTCGGTGCTGGCAGCGGCGAGGAAGGAGACCGCATAGCGCCAGCTATGCGGCGCGTAGTCGAGAGGCGAGGCTCTGGGAACCGACTGCGGCGGGGGACCGACGCGCTGAGCAAGTGCGGCGACCTGTTCCCACGGATCGCGGGGGCGGTCTCGTATCGCCGGCGGAGGCGTCGGCGTTGCCGCGACCGGCGCAGGCTGTGGCGGCGTTGCGGAAGCTGCGGGCTGCGGCTGGCCACCAGGTTCTGCCGGCTTCGGCGGCGCGCCCTGCGCGGCGGCACTCGCGACAGGAGGCTCCTTGGCGGCCGACGACACGCCCGAATTTTCCTGCGTTGTTCCCGGTTGTGCTGTTCCCGCTTGCGTCGTTCCCGCGGGAGCGGATGCAGTCGCCTGCGCCGCGGCCGGCCGGTCAGCTCCTCCCTCGGCCGGCGTCGGCTGCGCTCGGGCCGAGAGTGCCGGCGCGACGGCGGGCGGCACGGGCAGTTCGACCGGTGCTGTCCCGATGGCCTGCGACGCGGTTGTCGAGGCCGGCTCCCCCGCCCCCGACACGGCCTTTCGAATCGCCTCCATCGCCTTCGATGGAGCCCTGCTCGACACGCGCAAGAGCGGAATGGTGCGCGGCAGGTCCTCGAGCCGCACGCGCCCTTCGCCGAGTTTCCAGACCACGGGCCGCTGCACGCTCCGGCCGCCGCTGGATCGACGCGCCCACTCCGCTGTCCAGATGGTGACGAAGGTGGCGAGCTCGTGGAGTTCCACCACCTTATCGCCATCGCCGGAGGGGGCCACGTCGGCGGCGCCGGCGAGCCCTTGCTCGAACGCTGTCGAGAAAAACGTCCGCTGCGCGGGAATGCTTGCTCCCGAATACTCGAGCACGTCGTGAGAGCCGATCACCCAGTTCACCCCGTTCGCCTTGCGGAGAGGCGGAGACAGATCGCGGTCGAGCTGACGCGGCACCGTGTTGCACAGCACCCCGAGCCGGGGATCCCACCGCAGATCTCCCATGTCGAGCGCCGTCACCGTCGTGTGGTTGGGCGCGCAGCCCATGGCTTCGATGACGTCGCGGCATGAAACGAGTTCGCGAAGCCGTTCGCCGCGCACCGTGGCGTCGCGGCCGATGAGGCAGGCCTTGCCAGTGACCGCATCAGGCCGCTCGTTCCCGTCGGCGTCGAGCAGTGGCGGCGCCACCATGCACTGCCCACGGATGTACGTCAGAAGGACGTCGCGGCGGCGCAGAGGCATCTCAATCACACGCATCCGCAGCTTGTCGCGCATCGATTCGGCCGTCGTGAATTCGGAGAGTTGCAGCACCTCGCGGCCGAGGTTTGGGGCGAGCCTGCCCGAGAGCGCGGTGGCCAGCGCCGACGTATCACGCTCTGCGAACGGCACCGCCGCGAGGGTGCCGAGCGGATAGTCTTCGATCACGAGCGTCAGGCAGCCCGTCTGCCATGAGAAGAGCGGGGCCAGCACGATCATCACGGCACAGGCTGCGGCCAGGAACGCCGCCATCGCCAGCAAGGCGCCGAGGCCGATGCGTCGCGCGGCCGAGCCACCGCGATCCCTGCTTTCTCCTGCCCGCCATCGACTCAGCCGCGTGGTGGCTTCGGCCGGCGGTGAGGCTGGCCCGGTATGTGTCGGAGAGTCGGTCATGCGAATGCGGTCGCGTTTTCGGCATGCCGGTGTCGGTCCGGCTGGTGCAGAGCGGCGCGACGATACGGTGGCGGAAGAGCGGACGGAGTTTACCGCCGAACAACGTATCGGTACGATACCGGTTTGTGTCGCCGATCCGCTTCGGCAGGTCATTTCCGGGAAAACTTCATGCGCCATCTCCCCGTGCACTGGTCGGAAGGCATGTTCCTCCGGCCGCACCACTTCCAGGCCGCCGACCGGCACTGGGGGGAGAGGCTGGCGCTGTCGAAGGCCGCGGATGATCCCTGCTCCTACGGGATCGTCCGCATCGACATCGATCCCACGGCATTGGCCAACCGGCAGCTCGAATTGCGTGCGTGTCAGGCGCGGCTGCGGGATGGCACGCTCGTCTGGCTGGAGCCGGGCGAGGAGCCTGATCGCATCAATCTCGAGCAGGCCTCGAAAGAGATCGGCGCGCTTTCGGCGTCGCTCGACGAAGCGATCCAGGCTGCCGATGCAGTGCGGGTCTACCTGGCCGTGCCGCGATTCGATCCGTCGGGCCCGAATGTCTCCCCGCCCGGTCCTGCGGAGCGCAGCCGCACGAACACGTTCCGCCAGACGCTGCAGGACGAAACGTCCGGCGGCAACGATCAGGAGGTCGAGTTCCGCAGGCTGAACGTGAGGCTGCGGCTTTCGACCGAGGATCTCTCGGGGTATGAGTTGCTGCCGATCGCGCAGATCCGGCAGGCCGGCAACCGCGAGGCGGCTCCCGAGATTGACCCGGACTATTTCCCCCCGATGCTGTCGGTCGATGCCTGGCCGCCGCTGGGCCGCGATCTGGTGCGAGGCATCTACGATCTCATTGGCCGTAAGGTCGAGGTACTGGCCGAGCAGGCCGTGACCCGGCAGGTCGGCTTCTCCAGTTCCGAGCCGGGCGACCTCGACCGCTTGATGATGCTCTCGAAACTGCAGGAGAGCCGGGCCGTGCTCCGCGTCGTCGCCTTCGCGCCGGGCATCCATCCGCGGCAGGCGTATGCCGAGTTGTGCCGGATCGCCGGCCAGTTGGCGATCTTCGAGCCATCCCGGAAGATCGAAGAGCTTCCGCTCTATGATCACGACGACCTGGCCCGCATCTTCCGGCTCGTGAAGGAGCGGATCGAGACGATGCTCTCCCGCGTGGCTGTGCTTGAATTCGAGCAGCGGTATTTCGTCGGCCTGGGAACAGCTTCCCTCTCGGTGGCGATCGAGCCAAAGTGGCTGCAATCAGACTGGCAGTGCTATGTCGGGGCGCTCCGCGGAGATCTGCCGGAGGAGGTCTGCCACAGGCTCCTCACCGGCGACAACCACCTCGACTGGAAACTTGGCAGTGCCGAGGAGGTCGATCGACTCTTCCGCATGGGGGTGCCCGGCCTGGAATTGATTCCGGTCGAGCGGCCGCCCCGGGCCTTACCTGCCCGCAGCGGCTGGCTCTATTACAAGATCGGCACCGAGAGCCCGGCATGGAGGTCGGTGCAGGCAACCCAGTCGATGGCGATCCGGGTCCGGGACTCGGCGATTCTCAACGCCGACCAGTTGGCAGGCCGTCGTCGGGTCGAGGTGTCGTACGATGGGCGCGTGGCGGCCCTCGAGTTTGCGCTGTTCGCAGTTCCGAAGTGAGGCAAGGATCGATCGAGCCGCCTGTCCGTGATCCAACTCCGGCCCCCCCGATTCCTCAACGGCAATGACGCCAGAATTCTCAGTTGCCGTCGTTCCGCTGCTGCTCGACATTCTTGCGCTGGCTGAACGGGCGGCAAACGGCACGAACGGCCCCGCCGAGGTGGAGCGGGCGGCCCTGCGGGCGAAGTTCGAGGCCACGGCAGCCCTGTGCCGGGGCAACCTGAGCCTCGATTGGGAGCTGTCGAGTTACGCGCTCGCCGCCGTCGCTGACGAGCTGCTGATCGTCGACGTTCCGTGGAAAGGGCAGTCGTGGTGGGAGAACCATGCCCTGGAGGTCGAACTCTTCGGCACCCGCCGCAGGGCGACGGAGTTTTACAGCCGGGCGGAGAAGGCGGCGGCGCTTCCCACACGCAATTCGCTGCAGATCTATGTGGCGACCGTCATCGCCGGGTTTCGCGGCATGTATCGCGACCGTGCCGACGCCCTCGACACGTGGCTGCGGGCGAACGGCCAGCTCATCCGGCTCAGTTCCGATCGGCCGAAAGTCCCGGCTCTCGGCCCGGATGTGCCCGGCGCTCCGCCGCTCTTGGGAAAATCGTCGCTGATGTGGGCAATCCTGCTGGCCGCACTCGCGTCGGCCGCACTGATCGTCACGGCATGGGGAGCCTGGTACCTGACCTGAAGCGGAGTTGGTTCCGCAGGAATTGGCGATTCTTTCATGCAGACCGTTCTTGACATTCTGATGCTGCCGATCAAGGGGTTTGCGGCGCTTGTTCGCTGGTTCGTGTCCGTTTCGGCGGCGGCGAGGATCGCCTGCATCGTCGCGCTCTTCCAGTTCGTCGTGGTGCTCCTCGCGGTGCTCCTGGTGCTGGTGGCCGGCGAACGGGCGGTGCTGCAGTCGTGGTGGAGCCCGGGAAAGATCGTCGCCCTCCTGTTGTTGCTCGTGGTGGTGCCGGCGCTTGTGTATCAGGCGGCGCGGCTGTGGCTCGAGCACCAGGGGGGGCGTTGGGGCGACATCACCGCGGCGTGGGCGGCGGCCTCCGCAGAACTGGCACGGCAGCAGATCCGCTTCGACCAAGCGCCGCTCTTCGTGGTGCTGGGCGGCGACGGCAGTGCGGCCGAACGCAGCCTGCTCGCCGACGCAAGTCCGGCGCTCGTGGTCGAGGGTGCCCCTGCGGGCGGCGGGCCTCTCCATATATATGCCTCGCGCGAAGCCATCTACCTGTGCTTCTCGGGAGTCGGGCAGACCGCGGTCGTCGCGGCCCGCATGCGGGCCGCTCAGGGCATCGACGCGGAGCCACCGACGGGCGATACTCTGGCCGATACAAGCGCATCGGCGGCGGCACCGGAGCCTCGGGGTGGCCTCCAACGTTCGGCGCTCGATCGCGAGGATGCGACCGACCGCCTACGCCTGGCATGCAAACTCCTGCAGGCGGTCCGCCAGCCGCTCGCGCCGCTCAATGGCATCATCGTCATCACGCCACTGGTCATCGAACGCGTGGCCGAAGCAGATGCAATCGTTCTCGGCCAGGCCATCGGCGAGGACCTCGCAACGTTGACGCTCGAACTTGGAATCCGCTCGCCGGTGACCGTGGTGGCCGCCGGCCTGGAGCAGGATCCCGCACTACCGGATCTCGTGTCGCGGCTCGAACCCACCGAGCGGCTCGAGGTTTCGGGCACCGCCTTTCCTCCCGGCATCGTCCCCGGCTTCGACCTGCTGAAGGTGGCGGCGGCGAATGCCTGCGGTGCGCTCACGGACCGGGTCGCGGAGATACTGCTCGATCCGCGCCGAATCGACCAGCAGCCCGCCCTCCGTCACCTGCTGACGATGCTCTGCCGCGTGCGTCTCCACATGGTCGAGCAGATATCGCGGGTGCTCGAGCAGGCATTCGCGACCGAACTGCACGGGGAGAACGTGCCGATGCTGGCCGGATGCTACCTGGCGGCGCTCGGATCGAAGGCCGACAGGCGGTTGTTCACCCGCGGCCTGCTCGAACGCGTGGTCAACCTGCAGGGCGAACTCGACTGGACGAACGATTGCCTGAGCCGCAACGGGTGGGCAACGCGGATCGCGCGCGGCCTCTTCGCGATGGTCGCTGCAATGGTCCTTGCAATCGTGGCGATCGTCTGGTGGAAACTCGCGCGATGACGGCATCTCCGGGTCGCCGCGACGAAATGTTCCTGCTGCACCAGGGACTCGTCCGTGCGATTGCGTGGAAGACGCATCAGCGTGTGCCGCATCACGTCGAGATCGACGACCTCATCGCCTACGGCCAGATCGGGCTGCTGGAGGCGATCACGGCGTTCGACGCCGAGCGCGGCCGGAAGTTCACGACCTACGCCTGGCACCGGATTCGCGGCGCCATCCTCGACGGCCTGGGCACGATGTCGTGGTTCAACAGGGCGAAGTTCGAGCGCAGCGAATACGAACAGCCGGTCGCGCCGGCGACCGCTGGCGCCGCGGCTGACGCGCCATCCGCGGCTTCGCCAACCGCGACTCCGGCCGCCGCCCGCGGGCGGCGGCCGACCCGCAGCGGACTCGAAGACGTGCCGGTGATGTCGCGGGAGCCGGATGCCGGCGACGACGTCCTCAAACGTGAAATGATCGCATTCATGCGGGATCTGGTCGGGGCCCTGCCGGAGAAGGAGGCGGGACTGCTCCGCGGGGTCTTCTTCGAGGGGCGCACACTCACCGAGGCGGCCCGACGCGTCGGCATCAGCACCGCGTGGGCCAGCCGCCTCCAAACCCGCACCCTGGCCGACCTGCGGGTGGCCCTCGAGCGCAACGGCTACGACTGAACGCCTTCCGCAGGCCCCTCAAGCGGCGCTATCGCTACAACCGGCCGCGCCCACCCGCCCGCCGTGTCAGACCCTGCCGCCTAGGTCGACCCTGCGGCCGGAACCGGGGTAGATTTGGAGCGATCGCTCCTCAAGCCCTCGTTCGGATACCAATCTCATGGCACTCTCGATCGACCTCGATCCCACCAGTTTCGGCACGCCGCTCGAGGGCGACAGCCCCAGCGGCGAAAACCTGCAGGCGAGCGAAGAGGGCCGCGCGGCACGCTCCGCCCTGCGCGACCTTCGCGAGGAAGCGCGGCGGATGGAACGCAAGGCCGACGATGGAGACACGTCCGACGGCGGCTGGCCGGCCGCACGCGGCATCTGGGCTGACGCCCGCGACCAGGCCCTCGACATCCTGCGGACCCGGTCACGGGATCTCGATGTCGCGGCGATCTGCGTCGAGGCCCTGGCGCGGACCGACGGGTTTGCCGGTCTGGCAGCGGGCTTTGCGATGACCCGTGCGATGGTCGAATCCTCCTGGGACACGCTCTTTCCCGCTCCCGATCCGGAAGACGGCCCGGCGGACGAAGAGGCCATCGTCAACGAGCGCACGCTTCCGCTGCAGCGGCTGGTCGGCATCGATGCCGAGGGGCTGCTCGCTCCGGCTATCCTGCGCATTCCCTTCACGCAGGGCAGGGGTGACGAGCAATACGCGCTGTGCCACTGGAAGAGCAGCCGAGAACTCGTCAACGAGGAGAGCGAAGAAAAGATCAAGCTCGCGATCGAACGGGGCGGCGTGTCACCCGCACAGTTCGCCGAGGCCGTCTCCTCGACGCCGATCTCGCACTTGAAGGAGGTGTTTCGCGACCTCTCGAGCGCAGCGGAGGCCTGGGAAGCGCTTTCCGAAGAGATCGCGTCGGTTTCGCATGGCAACGCAGTAGTTCCCGCCGGCCCGCTCCGCGACCTGTTCGAGGAGTGCGGCAACGCCATCCAGATATTCGCCCCCGCCGCCATTCCGTCGGAAGACTCAGAGGAGCACGGCGACTCGGGGGATGCCGGCGGCGACGCACGGGAAACCGGAGGTGGATCCGCCACGCCCAGCGGCCGTGATGATGCCTTCCGCAAGCTCGAGGCGATCGCGGTTTTCTTCGAACGCAACGACCCGCATAGCCTGACTGCCGCCCAGATCCGCAACGTCGTGCGGCTCGGCCGGCTGCCGCGGGCCGAGTATTACCGGGAACTGCTGCGAGACGATGCCGCACTGGCACTGCTCTTCCGGGCGTCGGGCATGGATGGCGGCGCCGACTCGGAAGGGCATTCCGATTCCTCGGATGACGGCTGACCGACCCGCGCATCACCGTGCCTTTGACAGGCTTTTCCCGTTGGGATAACCTTCGGCCTCCCGGTGATCGAGACCGCAACCGGCCCCGAAGGAGGCAATCATGCCCGAGTCCGTTCAAGGAAAACTGTCGCGCGTGCGGAAGCCCCGCGTGCACATCACGTACGAGGTCGAGACAGAGGGCGCCACGGTCGTCAAGGAACTGCCGTTCGTCGTCGGTGTGATGGGCGACTTCTCCGGCAATCCGACGGAGCCACTCAAGCCGCTCAAGGACCGGAAGTTCGTCGCGATCGACCGCGACTCGTTCGACGAGGTCATGAAGCGGATGACCCCCGGCGTGGAGATGAAGGTCGAAAACACGCTCGCCGAAGACGGAAGCGAGTTGGCGGTCAAGCTCAAGTTCTCGTCGATCGAGGATTTCGAGCCCGCCAAGATCGTCGAACAGGTCGAGCCGCTCCGCAAGCTGCTCGACACGAGAAACCGCCTCCGCGAACTGATGAGCGCCGTCGATCGTGCCGACGGCCTCGAGGGGGAGCTCGAAAAGCTTCTGCAGGACGCCGAGGCCCTGAAGAAGCTCGCCGGTGAGATGGGCGTCGAGGCATCGGCAACACCCGACAACAAGGATGGAGGTTCCACGTGAGCACCGCAGGCGAATCAGGCAAGCAGGCGGCACCGGCAGCGGCAGCCGCGGAGGGCAGCCTCCTCGACCAGATCACGAACATGATGCCGCGGGCCGTCGAGAAGCCCCGCCGCGACGAACTCATCCGTTCGCTCGTCGAGGAGTCGCTCAGGGGCACTGTCCATTTCGACAAGAACGTCACGAAGACGATCACCCGCGCGATCGCCGCGATCGACGACACCCTGTCGAAGCAGCTGGCCGCGATCATGCACAACGCCGACTTCCAAAAGCTGGAGGGATCGTGGCGGGGTCTGCACCATCTGGTGATGAACTCCGAGACGGGCGCCCAGCTCAAGCTGCGGGTGTTCAACGTCAGCAAGCGTGAGCTCTTCAAGGATCTCGACAAGGCGGTCGAGTTCGACCAGAGCCAGGCGTTCAAGAAGATCTACGAGGCCGAATTCGGCTCTCCGGGTGGCGAGCCGTATGGCGCGCTCATCGGCGATTACGAGTTCTCGAATCACCCCGAAGACGTCGACCTGCTCGCCAAGATGTCGCAGGTTTCGGCCGCGGGCTTCTGCCCGTTCATCTCGGCGGCTTCTCCGAAGCTGATCGGCATGGAGAGCTTCACGGAGCTGTCGAAGCCCCGCGACCTGGAAAAGATCTTCCTCGACGAGACGTATGTGAAGTGGCGCAGCTTCCGCGACTCGGACGATTCGCGGTTCGTGGTGCTCACGATGCCGCGGTCGCTATCGCGTCTGCCCTACGGCAAGAACACGAAGGTCGTGGAGGAATTCGACTTCGAAGAGGTCGAACTCGACGCGAAGGGCGATGCCAAGCCCGTCCCGCATGAAAATTATGCGTGGATGAACACGTCGTACGTCCTCGGCGCGAAGCTGACCGACGCCTTCGCAAAGTTTGGCTGGTGCACGGCCATCCGCGGCGCCGAGAACGGCGGCAAGGTCGAGGGCCTGCCGGCTCACGTGTTCACTTGCGACGACGGAGACAAGGCTCTCAAGTGCCCGACTGAGATCGCGATCACGGACCGTCGCGAGGCGGAACTCTCCAAGCTCGGCTTCCTGCCGCTGTGCCACTATAAGAACACCGACTACGCGGTCTTCTTCGGTGCCCAGACGACCCAGAAGCCGAAGAAGTACGATCGGCCCGAAGCAACGGCCAACGCCGCCATCTCGGCCCGTCTGCCGTACATGATGGCCAGTTCGCGGATCGCCCACTTCTTGAAGGTGATCGCCCGCGACAAGATCGGCTCGTTCATGGAGCGTCAGGACTGCGAGGAATGGCTCAAGCGGTGGATCGCCAACTATGTCTCCACCGACCCGCATCCCTCGGAGGATGTGAAGGCCCGCTATCCGCTGGCCGAGGCCGAGATCAAGGTCGAGGAGATTCCGGGTGCTCCGGGAAGTTACAACGCTGTGGCATGGCTGCGGCCTTGGCTGCAACTCGAGGAATTGACGACCAGCCTCCGGATGGTCGCCAAGATTCCGGCTGCGGCAAAGGGTGGCTGATCCCGACCGAGGGTGAATCCAGATGGCGTCGAAGGAGGCAGCCGGTGCAGCCGCACGGGCGGTCTTCCGAGAGGAACCCGCGCAGGGTGATCAGCCGGCAGGCGGTCATCCTGTCGGTAGGGAGCCGTCTGGTGCTTCCGCGTCGGAACACTTCGGCTTTCTCCTCGAAATCGCCGCCGATGCCGCGACGGCAGGGGTGGTGTCGGCCACGACGGCCGCCGACACGCTGCGCGCCTGGGCGGCCAGGCGCGTGCCGATCGGCGAGCGGCTGACCCGCCGGCAGCTGGTGAACCGGATCGGCGTGGATGTCGCCGCCATCGACGTCGCGCTCTCGCGTCAACTCGACGCCATTCTGCACAACCCGCGGTTTCAGCAGCTCGAGGCGTCGTGGCGCGGGCTCCAGTGGCTGGTCGGGCAGGCGGCTGCAGCCAACGACGATTCATCCGGTCGTGGGACCGTCGAGATCCGCCTGCTGCCGGTAAGCAAGCGCGAACTGATGCGCGACCGGGCCGACGCTGTCGAATTCGACCGCTCGGCGCTATGGCGGAAGATTTACGAAGACGAGTTTGGCACGGCGGGCGGCACTCCCTACGGCCTGCTCGTCGCCGACCATCAGTTTGGCCACCATCCCGACGACGTCTCGCTACTGACCGGGCTGGCGGAGGTGAGCGCGGCCGCCTTCGCGCCGGTGATTGCCAACCCCAGGCCGGAGACGCTCGGGCTCGACTCATTCGCACAGCTCGATCTGATGCCGCACCTCGAGACGCATCATCTGGCGCCCGACTTCGTGAAGTGGCGGGCGCTTCGCGAACGCGAGGAATCGCGGTTCGTCGGGCTGCCGCTGCCGCGGGTGCTCGCGCGGCAGGCCTACGACGGGTGGATCGGGCAGCCGCACGGCCAGCGATCGGACGAACGATCCTGGTCGGAGCGCGGCTTCCGCTACGTGGAGCAGGCCGATCGCGCCGATGGCACCGGTCGGCTGTGGGCCGGCGCGATCTGGCCGCTGGCGGGGGTGGTCGTGCGCGAGTTCGGACGGTCGGGATGGTTTGCCGACATCCGCGGTGGATCGCGCGGCCGCGAGGGGGGCGGCCTCGTGGATCACCTGCCGGTCGACGGCTTCGCGGGGCTCGACGGGGAAGGCATCACCCGGGGGCCAACGGAGGTCTTCGTGACGGAGCCGGTCGAGAACGATCTCGACGCGGGCGGCTTCATCCCGCTCTGCTCGACCGGCCCCGACGGCCGGGCGGTCTTCCATGCAAACGCGGCGCTGCACAAGCCGCAGAAGTACGACTCCGCCGGGGCGACCGCCAACGCCCGCATCTCCTCGATGTTGCAATACGTGCTCTGCGTGTCACGCATGGCCCACTATCTCAAGGTGATCGCCCGCGACAAGGTGGGCTCGTTCACCGAAGCGCCGGCTTTCCAGCGATTCCTGACAGAGTGGGTCAACCAGTACGTCACGCCCGATGACCAGGCGTCTGCCGAAGTGCGGGCCAGGCTTCCCCTGCGGGCCGCGCAGGTCGAGGTGCGCGAGGAGTCGGGCACTGCGGGCTCGTATCAGGTCGTGATGCGGCTGCAACCCCACTTCCAACTCGATCGGCTCGATGCGACACTACGGCTCGTCACGACCGTCCGCCGCATGGCCAAACGGTGATAGACGGATAACTCCTGACCGACGTTCCACGTTTCGAAAGGCTGTCCCATGACCACCGCCGGTGACCTTCTCAAGTCGGGAAAGCTCAAGGATGCGGTCGATGCCGCGACGGCGAGCGTGAAGTCGAATCCGACGGATCTCGAGGCCCGTTGGCTGCTGGCGGAGCTGCTCATCCTTTCCGGCCAGTTCGACCGGGCGGATGCGCAGTTCGACACGATGATGACGCTCGAGCCCCGGGCCGCGGTGGCGGCCACGCCGATTCGCCAGCTGCTCCGCGCGGAGGCCGCACGGCGGCAGTTCTTCGACGAGGGCCGGGTGCCGGAACTGCTCGACGGGGCCGGTCCGCAGGTGCGCGAGCGTCTGCAGGCGTTCGTGCTCCTGCGCGAGGGCCGGGCGGCCGAGGCGGGGGCGATCTGTGAGCAAGCCGAGAGGACGCGGCCCGCGCTGCCCGGCAGGATCACGCTCACGTCCGGTGGGAGCGATGCGGGAGAGGAGCGGTCGTTCACCGACATTCGCGACCTCGACGACATCACCGCCGAGGTCTTCGAGGTGCTCACGCGCACCGGCAAGTATTACTGGGTCGAAATGGGCCGGGTGGAATTGATCGAGTTCATGCCGCCGGAGCGGCCGCTCGACCTCGTCTGGCGACCGGCCCGGATGGTGGTCAAGGACGCCTTCGATGCCCAGGTGCACCTGCCCGCCGTCTACGGCACGCTCAAGGGTGCCGACGACGCCTCGCGGCTCGGCCAGCGCACCGAATGGGTCGGCGACGAGGGGCACGCGGTGGTGGGCCTCGGACGCCGCAGTTTCGTCCTCGACGGCGAAGAGGAGATCGACATGATGGCGATCGACAGGCTGGCTTTCACGCCCGCATGATGCAGGGGTTCAGCGCTGGTTTGGTGACGGCTCCTTCGACGGCGAGACCCAGGGCGCGTTCCTGACCCGTTTCATCTCACTTTTTCACGGCGACCATGCCTGCCTCGTTGCCTCGCGAAATGCCGCTGCTCCCCAGCCTGCTCGACAGGCTGCTCGACGACCATCCCGAGGAGCGGAGTGAGCCGGCCTGGCGGGAAGCGACGGTCGTCAGGATGCTCAAGGCACAGCTCTGTCGCGACGTGCAAAACATGCTCAACGCGCGGCGGGCGCTCTCCGCAATTCCGGAGCGGTATCACGAACTGCCGACCTCCCTCATGAACTACGGCCTGCCCGATCTCCAGAGCATGGAGGTTCGCGAAGACCACGAGTTGGCCCGGCTGTGCCGGTTGATCGAGGATTCGATCCGCACCTTCGAGCCGCGGCTGCAGGGGGTGCGGGTCACGCCGCTGGCGGGGCCCGAGGGGGCCAAGCCGATCGACCGGCGGGTGCGGTTTGAGATCGAGGCCGTGCTCGTGGTCGAGCCGCTCAAGGAGGCGATTCTGCTCGCTTCCTCGCTCGACACCGCCAGCGGGGAGTTTGCCGTGGAGGCAGTGGCATGAGCGACGACCTGCTCCCCTACTACGATCGCGAGCTCGCGATCCTGCGCACGCTCGCCGGCGAGTTCGCGGAGCGCCATCCGAAGGTGGCCGGCCGCCTGAGCCTCGGCCGCGACGAGTCGCAGGATCCGCACGTGGAGCGGCTGCTGCAGGGCGTCGCCTATCTCTCCGCCCAGGTCCAGAAGCGGCTCGACGACGATTATCCCGAGCTCACCGACAGCCTGCTCGACCTGCTCTATCCCCACTATCTCCGTCCGGTGCCGTCGATGGCGATCGCCGAACTCGGGATCACCCCCGCGCAGGCGGCGCTGACGGCGGGCTACCGAGTGCCTCGCGGCACCCCTGTGCAGACCGAGGATGTGGAGGGCGAAAACTGCCAATACCGAACCTGCTTCGACCTGCAACTCTGGCCGCTCGCGGTCACCGAGGCCCGCCTTTCCGGCCCGCCTTTCCAGTTGCCTCTCGTGCCTCCGGCCGGAACCGTCGCGGTGCTGTCGATCACGATCGAGGCGCTCTCGAAGGAGGTGCGAATCGGGGCGATGCCGCTCGAGTCGCTGCGCTTCCACCTGCATTCCGAAGCCGGGCAGCCGGTCTACGAGCTCTATGAGCTGCTGCTCACGAAGTGCCTCGGGATCGTCGTGTCGGAGGGGCCCGTCGATCCCCAGGCCGTGATGCTCGGCCGGGAGAAGATCGTGGCCGCCGGCTTTGCTCCCGCCGATGCGGCAATTCCGGACGACCCGCGCAGTTTTTCGGGCTACCGGCTGCTCTCCGAATTCTTCGTGCTCCCGCAGAAATTTTTATTCGTCGATCTGCTCGGCCTTTCGCCGCAGGTGCTCGGCCGGATCGGCAACCGGATGCAGATTTCGGTACTGCTGTCGGCATCGAGCCGCGAGCTCGAACGGATCATCTCGGCCAAGTCGGTGCGGCTCGGCTGCACTCCGATCGTCAACCTGTTCAGCCAGCCGCTCGACCCCATGCGGATCGACGGCTCGCGCACCGAATATTGCATCACGCCGGACGCCCGCAGGCCGCGGGCGGTCGAGGTGCACACGCTCGAGTCGGTTCAGGCGAGTGAGCCGGGGGGCGAGCTCGGCGACGTGAAGCCCTTCTATGCGGTCGCCCCGACCTTCGATCAGCGGCCTGCGGCGACCGGAACCGGCGGCCGCCGCCTGCGGTGGACGGCGTCGCGTCGGCTGCACCGCGAGCCACGGCCGGACGGGGCGATCGACGCCGCCACCGACACGTGGATCTCGATCGTGGACGAAAGCGGCGACCCCGCCGCCATTGCCGACCTCACGATCCACACGCACGCGTTGTGCACCAACCGGAACCTGCCGGCGCGGCTGCCCTTTGCGGTGGGCCGGCCGCGCCTGACCCTGCCGGACGGCCAGGGGCCGGTGGGGCGCATCAGCTGCCTGACGCGGCCCACGAGGCCGATGCGTCAGGCGCCCGGCGACGGCGCTGCCTGGCGGCTGGTGTCGCATCTATCGCTCAATCACCTGTCGCTCGTCGATGCGGGCGATGGCCGTGCACCGCAGGCCTTGCGGGAGATCCTGCGGCTCTACCTGCTCGAGGATCTTGACGATTTCGAGCAGAAGCAGCGGTGGATTCAGTCGATCCTCGGCGTCTCCTGCCGCCGCGTCGCCGCGCGAACCGGAGGCGATCGCGGCGGCATCTGCCAGGGGGTGGAGGTGCGGCTGGAGCTCGACGAGGAACTGTTCACGGAGAAGGCCGGCTACCTGTTCTCCAGCCTGCTCGAGCGGTTTTTCGGCGCGTGGGTCAACATCAACTCCTTCACACGGCTCGTCGCCACCTCGCGGCAGCGCGAGAGCCGGCAGGAGCAGTGGCGCTGGCCGCCCCGGGCTGGCGGGAAAGTGTTGGCATGAACGACGAGGCCGCGGATACGGAAGGATCGGGGGCTGCGGCCAGTGCGGCCGAGCGGTCGCGCCGGCTGCTCCTCAAACAACTGTTCGCCGAGCCGCAACGGTTCGAGTTCTTCCAGGCCGTTCGGGTGCTCGCAGCAGAGATGGCCCGTAGTTCGCTGGCGGCCGGCCTGCCTGCCGGCCCGGCGCTCGGAAGTCGGGAGCGGGGCGTGGGTCGGCTGCCGCCGGTCCGGTTTCACACGACGGCGACGCTCGGATTTCCGCAGGGGGCCATCACGGCGATCCGACGGCCGGATGACGATTCGCATGTCGACGTCGACATCGCCTGCTTCGGGCTTGTGGGGCCGTCGGGCGCCTTGCCGCGGCATTACACGTCGCTGGTCGTGGAGCGGTATCGAAAGTTTCGCGACTCGACGTTCAAGGATTTTCTCGACATCTTCGTGCATCGGATGGCTGGCTTCCTCTGCCGTGCGTGGTTGAAGTATCGGCCGGCGGTGCAATTCGAACGCACCGCGCTCCTCGGCAAGGGGGCCGATTGGGACGAAGGGGCCGCGAAGCCACGGGATCCATTTACGGCGGCGGTGGCGGGATTGGTGGGGCTGGGCAGCATGGGGCTGCCCGGCAGGCTCACGACGACCGACGACGCGGTCTATTCATACGCGGCCCATCACGCCCGCCAGCCGCGGTCGGCGGAGGCGCTGCAGAAGATGCTCGCAGATCTCTATCGGGTGCCCGTCACGGTGGAGCAGTTTCGGGGCCGCTGGCTGGGGCTCGAGCCTCCCGACCAGACGATGCTGCCCGACCGCAGCCGGCCGGAGGGGCTCAACGCCCGGCTCGGCATCGACGCCATCGCCGGCAGGCGCGTGTGGGATGTGGAATCGACGTTCGAGGTTCGGCTCGGGCCGCTCGATCTCGATGGCTTCCGCTCGCGGATGCCGGGCACGCCGCGGCTGGCGGCGCTCGGCGAGCTCTTGCGGCTCTACGCGGGGCCGCAGTACGACATTCACGTGCGGCTCATCCTGGCCGCCCGCTCCGTACCCCGTGCCCGGCTTGGCGGCGACCCGGCCAATTCCGCCGCATCGCGGCTCGGCTGGACGACATGGCTCAACACCGCGGCGTCGAGCGATAACCGCGCCGACGCGGCATTCATCGTCAGCGACGGCATCCCGGCGGCGTGAGGCGGCTCCGGATCACTCCGCAAGCCGTGCCGCGGGCTGATCGACTCCGAGGGCCTCGATCATGTACAGTGTCAGCCCAGGGGTTTGATGGATCAATGGCGCTGCAACGCAGGGAATCGTGACGATGAATTACAACCGTTATTGGGATCTCCACCTGTGCTCAGTTTATTCAGCAGACGACGCTATAGAGGATAAACCCTTTTTCACACATCGCGGTACCAAGTATCGCTACGACTTTCTGAAAGATATGCAGCGACAAGGCGACTATCGCGAAGCCAAAGCGGAGGGCTACGAGTCAGGGGCTTGGGCGACTCTGATGTCGCGGGCAAACGCGAAGGTCCTCGACAGTTCAGAGCTGACACATTCACAAAAGTCGTTTCTCCAGCCACCGCCACAGGGCGGAATCAGCGAGGAGTTGAGTCGGCTGCGTTATGTGGGGTGCCTGGTCTCCATCGAGCGGCTGAGCGATGGCAATACGTATCCCCAGTTGCAGTCGCTGGTCCGGTGGATCTCGGACAACAACACGATCAACAAGCTGAGGATCAATTGCCATGGGACTGGAATCTCCACAGACGGATTCAAGATGGGCGGACAACTCTCGCCGGACCAGTTCGTCGCAGCGCTCTGTCGTCATGGCCTCACCGCCGCCCCCAAGGCTGTTCAGAATCTCGCGGGATTGGCGCATGCCGCCCGGTGGAAACGCGACAATGAAGTAAATGAGTGCGAGGGCAAGTGTGATCCCAAGACCAGGTTCACTTTCACGCAGCGGCGGCATCATTGCCGAAGGTGCGGAGGCATCTTTTGTGATAGATGTTCCTCATGGAAGGTTGATCTCGACATCGCACTTGCTGGTGAGAGCAACAAGACCGTCACCAACGTCAAGAACGCCCGTGTCTGCGAAGAGTGCTTTAAGGACGCGTCCGACCATAACCTCGCGCGTGCAGGAGGGTTTGCAAATTTATTCAGGGGCGAGAGAGCGCTCACAGAGCGTGAGACCAAGTATGGGCTCAAGCAGATCACGCTTGGCCTTTGCATGGGCGCGAAATCCGACAAGCCAGATTCGGCCAGAAAATTTTACAGTGCCGAAAGGGGTAGGGCGATCACCCACGCGACCGCACAGGCAAGTCACGACGGGTTTGTCGCTGGATCGCTGGCCCAGCGCCTGCTTCAGGCACTAAGGGGTAGCCAACTTCATGGAATCAAAGTCACAGCGTCGAACCAGGTCGTCTCGGGCTCGACCGGCGAGATCGAAAACACACTGGGAATAGAATACCCGGTGGACACAAAATTTGCCAAAGTCGACACTGCATACAAAAGTTTCGCAGGTCGAACCACGTTTGATTTCCCCGCGGTGATTTGGGGAACGAGTCAGATCCTCAAGAACAAGTGGGATGCCAAACAAAAAGTCGACCCACAAAATCTTCCGACCTCGTCCGATATCGTGATGCACTCTGACGGACGGAGTCTGGCATTTGGGGCCACCGACGCGAACAATGTTGCCTTCCAGTGGCTCCAAACGGATTTTCTTCAAAAATGGAGTTTCTCCGGTTGGGTACAAAGGACGGGTCAAATTTACTCGGCCCCCTCGTCAAGGGCGCGAATTCTCCATAACACTATCAGGATCACTCCGCCAGACCGCGTGACGGAAGTCAAGGTCAGTTTGGACAATAAAAATAAATCGCGTGTCTATCTGACCGGTAGAGAGGGACAGGAATTGTTCAAGGATTACAAGTCGTACGGCGTATCGTGACGAGCGACGGAGTCATCGGGAAACGGCGAGAGGGAGAATTTCATGATGAGCGGGCATGATGGGCTACCCGGAGACTCGAATTCGGAGCCACGCACCGTGTTTGTGTACGACGCGCCGTATTCGCTGGAAGGGCCCGAGCTAACCGTGGGAGATGCAACCCCCGACTTCGAGTTATGGCAGTTCCGTGACGGCAACGGCTGGCTGATCAATCGGGAGGCAATGCTCGACTATCGGATGCCGGTGTTGTTTTGTTGCCTGCACTCCGTCGATACGCGCGTCGGTGCGATGCAGGCGCGGCGATTCGAGCAGATTCTCGCGCGATTCGAGCGTCGCGTCATGGCGTTTCTCGTCAGCTCGGACATGCCGTTCACGCAAAATCGGTACAGCGACAACGAGATGCTCGCCTTTTTGACGATCGCGAGCGACTATCGAGGCGTGTTTGCGCGGGCGTTCGGCGTGTACCTGCCCGAACTGATGTTCTTGACGCGTTCGGTGTTCATCGCCGATTCCGCGGGCGTGATCCAGCACGCCGAAGTCGTCTCCGAGTTTTCTCACGAGCCGGACTACGACGCCGCAATCAACGTGCTCGGTGAGCTGGTGTGACGTCGGCCGATCGGGCGAGTATGGTCGCTCTTTTTTGCCGGCCGGTCGCGCCCGTGGGCGGCTGGTTTTGATGGCCCCTCATGGCTGCTATGCTGGCGACTTCCGCATGACGGACTCCTGAGCCACTTTCGGCCGGATCGCGAGTGCGGCACACGCAGAGGACCGCCGTCATGGCCGGGCTCGATCTCAAGGGACTCATCGGGAAGCTCAACCCCGTCTGCCAGCGGGCGCTCGAAGGGGCAGCCGGGCTCTGCCTATCGCGCACCAATTACAACGTCGAGATCGAGCACTGGCTCGTGAAGCTGCTCGAGCAGCCCGGCAACGACATCTGCCTGCTCCTCAAGCATTTCGACATCGATCAGGCCCGCGTGCTCGGCGATCTCACGAAGGCGATCGACCGGCTCAAGACCGGCAACTCGCGGCCGCCGCTGCTCTCGCCCGAGGTGTGCGACCTGATCAAGCAGGCGTGGCTGCTGGCCAGCGTCGACTTCGGCGACGAGAAGGTGCGCGGCGCGTGGCTGCTGCTCGCGCTGCTCTCCGATGAATCGATCTCACGGCGGGCCCTCGCGGCCTCCGACGAATTCCGCCGGCTCGCGCCCGACGTGCTGCGGCGCGAGGCGTCGCGGGTGTTCCCGCGGTCGACGGAATCCGACTTCATGCCCGGTGGCGCCGCTTCCGGCGACGCCGGCGCGGCAGGCGGTGAAGCGGGCCCGGGCGACGGCAAGCCCCGCGGGCCGACGAAGACGCCGAACCTCGACCAATACACGATCGACCTCACCGGCCGCGCGAAGGCCGGGAAGATCGATCCCGTGCGCGGCCGTGAGGCCGAAGTGCGGCAGATCGTCGACATCCTCACCCGCCGTCGGCAAAACAACCCGATCCTCACCGGCGAGGCCGGCGTCGGCAAGACGGCCGTCGTCGAGGGATTCGCCCAGCGGATCGCCGATGGCGACGTGCCCGAGCCGCTGAAGAACGTCTCGCTCCGCACGCTCGACCTGAGCCTCTTGCAGGCCGGCGCAGGCGTGAAGGGGGAATTTGAAAACCGGCTCAAGGGCGTGATCGACGAGGTGAAAAAGTCGCCCGTGCCGATCATCCTCTTCATCGACGAGGCCCACACGCTCATCGGCGCCGGCGGCCAGGCGGGGCAGGGGGACGCGGCCAACATGCTCAAGCCGGCGCTCGCCCGCGGCGAGCTGCGGACGATCGCCGCCACCACGTGGGCAGAATACAAGAAATACTTCGAGAAAGACGCCGCCCTGGCCCGCCGGTTCCAGGTGGTGAAGGTCGAGGAGCCCGACGACGAGATGGCCTGCCGGATGCTCCGCGGCATGGTCGAGACGCTCGAGAAGCACCACAAGGTGTCGGTCCTCGACGAGGCCGTGGTGGAAGCCGTCAAGCTCTCGCGGCGGTTCATTCCCGGCCGGCAGCTCCCCGACAAGGGCGTGAGCCTGCTCGATACGGCCTGCGCGAAGGTGGCGATCGGCCAGGCGGCCGTCCCGCCGGCGATCGAGGACGCGCGGCGGACGATCGACGCGCTCACGATCGAGATCGACATCCTCAAGCGGGAACAGGCGGCCGGCAGCGACCATGCAGCGACGATCGCCGAACGCGACGCCACGAAGGGCGAGATTGCCGGGAAGCTCGCGGCCCTCGAGGCGAGATTCGCGGAGGAATCGAAGCTCGTCAAGGAGATCCGTGCCGAGCGGGCCACGCTCATGGCCGGCGTGGCCGCGGCGGAAGGTGCCGCCCCGCTGCCGGAGGCGGAGCAGGAAAAGATGCGGGCGAAGCTCGTGGGCCTCGAGCAGCAGCTCAAGAAGGTGCAGGGGGAGGAGCCGCTCGTCAGCCCGTGCGTCGACGGTCAGGCGATCGCCGAGGTGATCGCGGGCTGGACCGGCATCCCCGTGGGCCGCATGGTGTCGGACGAGATTCGCGGCATCCTGGAATTGAAGCAGCAACTCGAGGAACGCATCGTCGGCCAGTCGCACGCTCTGGAGACGATCGCGGAGCGGATCCGCACCTCCCGGGCCGGGCTCACCGACCCCAAGCGGCCGACCGGAGTCTTTCTGCTGGCGGGCACCAGCGGCGTGGGCAAGACGGAAACGGCCCTCGCGCTCGCCGAACTGCTCTTCGGAGACGAGTCGAGCCTGACGGTGATCAACATGAGCGAGTTCAAGGAGGAGCACAAAGTGTCGCTCCTGATGGGCTCGCCCCCTGGCTACGTGGGCTACGGCGAAGGGGGCGTGCTCACCGAGGCGGTTCGCCGGCGGCCCTACGGCATCGTGCTGCTCGACGAGATGGAGAAGGCCCACCCCGGCGTGCAGGACATCTTCTATCAGGTGTTCGACAAGGGGGCGATGAAGGATGGCGAGGGCCGTGACATCGACTTCAAGAACAGCGTCATCATCATGACGAGCAACGCCGGCACCGACACCGTCATGAAGCTCTGCGCCGACCCCGAGACGCGGCCTGAGCCGGCGGCGCTGGCCGAAGCGCTGCACAACGACCTGCTCAAGGTCTTCAAGCCGGCGTTCCTCGGCCGCGTCAACGTGATCCCGTATTACCCGCTCGCCGACGATGTCATGCGGGGCATCTGCGAGCTGAAGCTCAAGGCGATCCGGCGGCGGGTGGAGGGCGCCTACAAGGCATCGTTCGAATGGACGCCGGAAGTGGTGGCGGCGGTCGTCGATCGCTGCCACGAGGTGGACAGCGGGGCCCGCAACATCGACCGGGTGCTGTCGGGCACCATGCTGCCGGACCTCTCGACCCAGTTACTGGCACGAATGGCGGAAGGGCAGCCCGTGGACCGGGTGACGGTGGATTGGGATTCGAAGGCGGGCGGTTTTTCCTACTCGATCGCCTGAGGCCGGCCGCCGTAACCCCTTGCAGAACAGAGGCTTGTGACTTTCGGGCGGGCAAACGAAAAATTTTTCGCGCGGCCACGCAACAAATCGGGAAAACGTACGACAACTAAACGTCGGCCGGATGTTGTAGCGAGCAACGACGGACGACGCGGCCGGTTTCAGACACGTCGTCTGGGGCGGCCGGGCTGATGACGGGCTGCGGAAGCCACGGACGCTTTCCGCGGCGTGGCCCGACATCATGCCAACCAACGACTCGCTGGCAGCAAGAAAGGCAGTGGAATCATGGGACTCTTCATTCAAATCGACGGAATCAAGGGCGAGGCGACCGACGACAAGCACAAGGAATGGATCCTCTCGGACTCGGCTTCGATGCCCGTGTTTCGTTCGATCCCGGGCGGTGCGGTCGATCAGCAGCGGACCAAGGGCGAGACGTCGCTCGGCGACGTCTCGTTCACCCGTCAGCTCGACAAGTCGTCGCCGAAGCTGATGGAAGCGTGCGCACTCGGCAAGTTCAACAAGAAGGTGGTGGTCGAGTTCACCACGACGGTGGGTGGCAAGACCGAAACCTACCTGAAGTGGGAGCTCGAGAACGCCATCTTCACCGGCTACTCGGTGCATGGAAACAGCAGCGGCGAGCCGCTGCCGAGCGAGCAGGTGAGCTTGAACTTCACGAAGATCACGTACACCTACACGGAGTACGACAACAAGACCGGCTCCAAGAAGGGCAACGTGGAGTGCAAGTACGAGCTGGGCGCCAATAAGTCCTGATCCGGGACTGTTGTTTGCCGGAGGTCCGCCGCCCCGAGGCATGTCGCCCGGGGCGGCGGGCTCCAGTCCTTCTTTTCCGGCCTTCATGTGGAGGTGTCGATCATGGCTACGACTCGAAACGGCTTCGTGAAGGTGGGCGAATTCGAGGGAGAGGCGACCGACTCCAAGCACAAGGGCTGGAGCGTCTTGTACTCGATGTCGGCGCCGCTCACGCGGGCGACCGGCGGGTTCGAGCAGAGCGAGCGGGCCGTGGGGGCGACGGCCGTCGGCAGTGTGACGGTGGTCAAGGACCTCGACACGGCCAGCGTCAAGATCCAGAAGGCATGTGCGACCGGCCAGAAACTGCCGAAGGTGAAGGCCGAACTCTGCACCACGGTGGAAGGCTCGTCGCAGCCGTACCTCACCTATGAGTTCGAAAATGTGATCGTCACGAACTACGACCTGGAAGAGCCCACCGACTCGAAGCGACTCGGGCCCACGGAAAAGATCTCCTTCACCTACACGAAGGCGACCTGGACCTACTGCAAATTCGGCATCGACGGCGCGAGCCAGGGGAAGGTGACGGAGAGTTACACGATCGGCGCGAAGAGCTGATCCAGGCATTTAAGTTCAGGCATTTAAGTCTAGACATTCACGGCAACGGCACGGTGATCCGATGGCAAGCTACACACAGGACGGCCAACCGCTGGCCATCGAGACGCCGCTCGGCAAGGACAAGCTCCTGCTCGAGGCCTTCACCGGCGAGGAAGCCCTCGGCGAGCTGTTTACCTTTCGGCTGGAATGCCTGTCGGTCGATGAATCGCTGAGCGACAAGAGCATCGTCGGCAAGCAGGTGAGCTTCCGGATCAACGACGCCGACAACTCGCCGCGCTGGTTCACCGGCTACGTGAGCCGCTTCTCGTGGATGGGCCGCGACGACGTGCTCACCCGCTGGCTCGTGGAGGTGGTGCCGAGCCTCTGGTTCACCACGCTCACGAGCGACTGCAAGATCTTCCAGCAGAAGGCGGTCCCCGACATCGTGTCGGATGTGCTCGGCGACACGTCCGAAATCACGCTCTCGAAAAAGATCACGGGCAGCCACTCGCCGTGGGATTACTGCGTACAGTATCGGGAGACCGACTTCGCCTTCGTCAGCCGGCTGATGGAGTTCGAGGGGATTTCCTACCACTTCGAGCACGGCCAGAAGTCGCTGACGATGGTCGTCTCCGACGCCAACTCCGCCTTCACCGACTGCGCCGACGCGGATGTCGAGTCGGTGCAGGAGTTTGGCTCGGCGACGAAGCCGGGGCAGCTGACAAAATGGCAGCACGACTATGCCTACCGGCCCGGGAAGTTCGTCCAGACCGACTACAACTTCGAGCAGCCGACCACCGATCTGCTCGCGACGGGCAAGGGGAAGTCGTCGTATTCGAACGCCGACAAGGCCGAGCTGTTCGACTATCCGGGCGAATACGACAAGAAGTCGGACGGCGACGCGACCGCGAAGGTGCGGATCGAGGCCGAGGAGGTGACGGCGAGCGTCGCCTCGGGCGCGAGCACCTGCCGATCCTTCTCGCCGGGCTACACGTTCAAGATCAAGTCGCACCCCAGCTCGGCGGAGAAGGGGAAGAAGTATCTCCTCACCCGCGTGCGTCACACCGCGAGCATTCGCGGCGCCTACCAGACCTCGAAGGAGGCCGGCTGGGCGTTTGAATACGAAAACTCCTTCTCGGCCGTGCCCTTCGAGACCGTGTGGCGGAGCGAGCAGAAGACGCCCTGGCCCACCGGCACGGTGCAGACGGCGCTCGTCGTGGGGCCCTCGGGCGAGGAGATCTACACCGACGAATACGGCCGGATCAAGGTGCAATTTCACTGGGACCGCTACGGCAAGAAGAACGAGCAGAGCTCCTGCTGGATCCGCGTGGCGCAGTCGCTCGCCGGCCCGCAGTTCGGCTCGCAGTTTCTGCCCCGCATCGGGATGGAGGTGGTCGTGTCGCACCTCGACGACGACCCCAACCGCCCGCTCGTGACGGGCGTCGTCTACAACGGCACGAACAAGCCGCCGTTCGAGCTGCCGTCGAAGGCGGCCCAGAGCGGCCTGCAGACGCGGAGCACGAAGGACGGCTCGACGTCGAACGCCAACCAGCTCATTTTCGACGACACCAAGGACTCGGAGCTGGTGACGCTGCACGCGGAGAGAAACTTCACGCGGACCGTCGAGAACGACGACACGCTGGAGGTGGGCTTCGTCACGAAAGACAAGGGCGATCGCTCGGTCAAGGTCTACAACAACCTCACCGAGGAGATCGGAGTCGGGAGCGAGAATGGCAACCGGTCGCTGACCGTCTACAAGGACAACAGCACCACCGTGTCCACTGGCAATGAGACATACACCGTCAGCAAGGGCAACGCCACGCTCGACGTGACGCAGGGCAACCATACCGTCACGGTGGGGGGCAAGCAGTCGAGCACGATCGGCAAGGGCCATTCGCTCACCGTTTCTTCCGGATCCCACTCCGTAGAGGTGAATAGCGGCAGCGGCACGATGAAGGCGATGTCGTGGACGATCGAGGGGCAGACCGGCATCACGCTGAAGGTGGGGAGCAACTCGGTCGAGATCGGACCGGCGGGCGTGACGATCAACGGCATGACGGTGAGCGTGAAGGGCACGACGTCGACGACGGTCGAGGGCCTGCAGACGACCGTCAAGGGCACCGCCATGCTTCAGGCGCAGGGCGCCATCACGATGATCGGGTAGCAACCGGGCAGGGGGAACGAAAACCATGGCAGCCACCACGCTCGAACACTATCCCACGCAGGAGGCCGCGCGGATCCGCCTGGCCAAGCTCGAACTTCCCGAGCCGGTCGTGGCCGTGGTCGAGCAGCCCGATGGCACGCTCGCCGGAGGGTCGCTTCTAGAAAGCGCCCGCGCGCTCGTGAAGGCCGGCCTGGCGGAGGACGCCGTGAGCGTGCTCGCCCAGTCGCTCTCGCGCCGCGGCGCGGCGTGGTGGGCCTGCCGGGTCGCCCGCCTGGAGGCGGGCGGGGCTCCCGCGCCGAAGGAGCTGCGGGCGCTCGAGACGGCCGAAGCCTGGGTGCGGCAGCCGGAGCAGCTCAAGGCCTACGCGGCCCAAGACGCCGCGAACGTGGCGGGGCTCGCGAGTCCGGCGGGCTGTGCAGCGCTCGCCGCATTTCTGGCCGGTGAGTCGATCGCGCCGCCGCACCTCGATCCGCTCCCGCCGCTGCCGCATCTGGCGGGCATGGCGGCGGCCGGCGCCGTGAAGCTCGCGGCGGCCAGGCGGGCTCCGGCCGAGCCGAAGCAGGAACTGTTGCGATTGATCGATGCCGGGTTTGCGATCGCCTCCGGCACTGACACCTGGGAAGGAGGTTGAGCCATGGGACAGCCAGCCGCGAGAGTCGCCGATATGCAGGTCTGCCCAATGTTCACGGGACCCGTGCCGCACGTCGGCGGCGTGCTGGTCGCCCCGGCGGCATTCACGGTGCTGATTGGCGGCATGCCGGCGGCCCAGATGGGCACGATGGGGATCTGCGTCGGGCCGCCTTGCAACGTGATCAAGGGGAGCGCCACGGTGATGGTGGGCGGCATGCCGGCGGCGCGGATGGGCGACAGCACGAGCCACGGCGGCGTGATCACGCTCGGCTGCATGACGGTGCTGATCGGCGGGTGATTGCCCGGCCTGAAACCGAATTCATGATCGGGTGCATCTGATTCTCAATCCACATAAGGACGCATGGACCATGGACGCTGTCGCCAAGAAAAAAATCATGATGGAGGCGGCCGTCGCTTCCCACATGATCAACTATGCCTACTCCACGATTCCGACAGGACAAGCGTTCAGCAACGACATCGACCGTCGTGTGAAACACTACGCCGCACACATTCCACCACACGCACACTCTCATCGGTTGGCCGCGCCGATAGACACATCGCGGGCCCATCATCACGCCGAGATCCAACAGCTGAGTGACCTCCTCACCTATCACACGCGACACCGATGGCATGACGATGTCTTCAGCCTTGCCGACAAATCGGTGTCGCTCCAAGGCATCTATCGCCAATCGGGCCACATTATGCGGAGCATCTCGCGGAACGTGACACAGAGCACCGTCCGAGATTGCGTGGCCTATCAATTTGCGAAAGCCGTCCACTGGACGGCAGCCCAAGAACTCGAGTGTCTTATCGGGGGGAAGTCAGTCCGACTTCCAGCACCCGCCAGGGGGACAGACGTGGGCGAACTCGAGATCAACTGCTGCATCATGAGCGCTCACGGACAAAAAACTGACAAAAGATTTGAAGTCAGCGAATTGGGTGACCGCCCGGAAAGGCAGCGCACGAACCTCGTATGGTTGCACGACGAGGAGGCAGCGAAGCACAGGATTCTGATCCGCGGAGGGCTCCTTTATTTTGCTACGAATGGCCAACTCGTGGATACCTCAGCCTGTCCGCGCTGGGCCGGGGACACCGAGGGGCCATTTCGCGAACCAACTCTGGGCTCAGCGGGATATGTGCTCAACCTGCAGGGGGATCTTTTTTCGGGCACCCACGCACCATTCGACTCTCCCCATCAATGCCTGGGCAAACATCCCTTCTTTCACTCGTCGTACATGGCGGGCACAGCGGTCATCTGTGCCGGGAGGATTTTCGTCAAGCAGGGAAAACTCGTCGGAATCGACAATGGCAGCGGTCACTACAAGCCATCGGCCGAACGACTGCGGGATGCGATCCGAGAACTCGACAGGCAGGGCGTCCCGCTCGAAGACCTCTACTGCGAAGATGTCTCACGCACGAATAGGTGGGGTGATCGCGGCTTGGAAACGCTTTGGCCCTCGGCCGCCGGTTTCTTGGATGGTAGTGAGGGGGCGCCGATCGGCAACGAGTGGATTCAGAGGAACAGTGCCCGACTCCAAAGCTCGGTCGCCAAGTACCGGAAGTCGCGCGGTATGTTCAGCAATACGTCCTCCCAAACTAAGGATGCTCTCAAGGTCCTTCAAGCGGTGCAGTCAGATAGCATGGTGTTTTGCGTGGCCTGCGTCTGGTACGCATTCAGTCCCGGGTCAGGCGATGACGACAAGCGGTGGTTAAAGAATGCCAAGGAGTTCGTCGAAGGCAAGGCGCGGGTTCGCTTGGAACCGCTCGAGGAAGGGTTGGCGGGGCGTTCCTCGAAGCAGACGTTCAAGTCGGGGTTCAGAAGCAACCTCCGCGCAGTCTTGCCGGACCAGCTGACCCAAATAGTCGGCGTTTACGCGTTCTGAGCCACGTGCTTGTGCCGTTCCCGACCGTCCACTCGCGGCGGTCAGGCGCACTCCGGCCGATCCAAACCAAGAGCTGTTGAAACTGATCGACGCCGGGTATGCGACCGCCTCCGGGCAGTGACCTGCCCCCATGAATGACGCCAGTTTTTTAGTGGGGGTTTTGCCCGTTGACGCCGCCGCAGACTTGATACCATCCGGGCTGTTAGCCGTGCAGGGCCGGTAGCTGGGCATGCCTAGCTACCGGGCGTGGAGCGGGTCTGGCGGGCTATTGAGAGCGGCGTGTTCTATCCAGCGTGCAGCACGATGAACTGCGCGTCATGCGGCTAGCGCGCGACATGCAGGGTGTGGATGGGCTGAAAAAATAGCGGCCTGGGTTGGAATACTCCTCGACCGCTTTTTTTTGGTATCAGGAATTAACCCATTCTCAAGATCTCGGCCGGGGTTTCCTTTCCGGGGTTGTCCGGCCTCGTGTGCAACGTCAGTTCGATAGCGCCAAACTCATACTGAAAGCGTTCTTCCCAAAATTGTAAGACACTCAGAGAAAACCCAACTTGAAGAGATTCGAGTGCACTAGACGCAAAACCACCTTCCCTCAATGGCAAATTGGCACGTCTGCCCTGGTCATACAACCAGTAGTTACAGGTGGCATGGGAGTCGTTATTGACTGTGATGTTGACTCTGATCTTCAGTGCCTTAATGTGGTCCGCCCAGACTGGTTTTGTTATGGCACTAATCTTAAATTCCACGTGCGTGTTGCCCGGCGTCAAACTAAAGGGCATGCCTAAAGCATTCAGGAATTTTGCTTCCAGTGCTTCTGTGGTTGGGTGCAGCATCGACAAGTAAACAGCAGCACCGCCGAGGCATCCCTGATTACACAATGCGGAAATCTCTTTCAGCATCCCGAGGTCGTTGTGCAGTCGCGTCCGGAGCCAAGCAATATCCCCGCCACTCGGCCACTGGACATCGTCGACGTACAGTTTCATACGTTCCCAAACAACGTCTGCCTGGAAAGGGTGGTAAATCTCGCCACCACCCTGCTGGGGGACCAACTGTGAGCGTTCAACCACCGAATGTTGCCGGTGGTGAAGAAGCCTCCCGCGGATTGCGCTCACGTTAAGATAACAATGACGAATTATGCCGTATCCCCGCGGTGCCGCTATCCAGGTATTGAAGGCGGGCTCGGTTGACAGAACACCAAAGGAGGCCACTGCCCGCAGCAGGGTATCGAGATCCTTCACCTTCGTGGATTTTTCGTCGAGCGTCTTTTGAGCCTTTTTGTCTTTTCTCGCTTCATTAAGTTCATTGACATACGTTTGACGCAGCTCTTGAAGCCCAAGAAAAGCGTTGCGAATATCCTCCCAGGGTGGCGGTTCTTGAAGGAAGCGAGAGTGCACCACCGCGATTTGGAAGAGCCGGTAGATCGGCTTGTAGTAGGCCGAAGCCTTGTTTCGGCTGAAGGTACGCGCTAGCGACTGCTGCCACCCTTTCTTCTGGATGGTGAACCTTTTGTCTGTGACGTTGACCTTGTCCCCGGCCTGGATCGTTGCCAATGTCTGCAGATTCACGATGAGATTGTCGAGTTCGGACCGCGTGGGCCGTTGCATGACGTTGCTTGCTGTAGGATGAGGGGACGCACCACTACCTGAAGACATGGAGTATATCGGCGGCAAACCTGTGGCTCGAGCGAGTCAGCCGGCCGGAGCGGCGTTATCCAAAAGAAAAAGTCGTGATCCCCGTAAGAAACGAGGATCCCGACTTTTTGAGTGCCCCCACGGGAAGTCGAAAAACCAGCGAATTCTGGCCGCGATACGGAAAATCCGCCGGTGCCCGGAACAGAATCCTGTACGCCGGCGGCTGCCTGTCTGCCTGAGCTGCTCGCCCTCATCGTCGAGCTGCCACCCGATGAGCCTGCACGTGGACATCGACCCAGACGGCGAAGCCCATGTCGAGGGTGAACACGAATGAGCCTGCTCCTGCCGACCCTGACTGTTCAGACGACCTCGTGGACAAACTCCCACCCGGCGCCCAGCACGATGAACTGCGCTTCGTGTGGCTATCGGGCGGCGTGGACTTCCGCCCGTGGCGACAAGCTCGGTTCTATCAATGACTCTTTTGTCGCTCGAAAAAAGGGTCGGATTATGTATGCGGTCATGGTCCTCGACGCGGAGGCTAGCACCGCTACGGGGGCTCCCGCTACGGCCTCGTATGGTATGCACGTTGAACTGGCAGACGCGGGTCATTTTGACTGTAGTTCAACGGGTAGGCGCTGTCGTCGACAAAGAAAATCTTCATGCCGAAGCGAAGGGCGAAAGCCTCCGCCTTTTTCTTGACATCCGCGGCAGTTCCGAACGGCCCCATACCCGCGAGCGTGTCATCCTCCATGCGCTTCAATTCTCCGGGGATTTGCTGATCGCAGATCATGTGGAGTTCGGCCTTGCTGACATGCACCTCGGTGATGTCTCGCCCGAAGTAGCCATCGGTCTGCACCTGCGATTCAAGGTAGCTGTAAGAGCCGCCAGCCGACATGCAGTCCACTCCACCTGGCTGCAGGGTGGCCAGCACGAGCTTGCCCAGCAGTTCGTCTTCCATGTAGGCGACGAGCGGATACATGTTGAGAACGCTCGCCATCACGGAACGCCAGCCTGTATCTGGCTGTCGGGAATCGGCGAAGGTGTCGGTGTGCGTGAGCGTGGCGTTGGCGAGTAGGCCGCGGTGCAAGACGAAGAACGAGCGGCCGTAGTAGGTCGCGCCGCCGCAACGGGCATTCAGGAAGTCGAGCGCCGCATAACGGGGCCGCATGCCCGCCTGAAACGACGTCGATCCTCTCTTGGCATAGCGTTCGATCTCACTGAGCACCGCATCATCCGTGGGCCGATCTCGACTGCCCGGGGCCACCGCCTGCTGCTCGGAGTGTTCGGAGAAGCAACTGTCACACACCCGTTGCTTGTGCTGGACCCCGTTGGTTCTTCCCTTCGATGAGGATGAGAGCGGGTCTCTGATCGTCATGGTATGGCTCGAATGCTTGGAACAGAACATGTTTCCACACAACCGGCAGTGATGGCGGCTCAACATCGCCATTTTTGCGGTGCAGCCGGGATGCTGGCACGTTTTCACCTGGGCATCGGGTATCCACCTGGCCCTGAACGCAGGCGTCGGCCAGTCGCGTGGAGACCCGAACGGCCTGAGGGTGCTTTCCACGTTGTCGCGGGCCCAAAGGTATGTGTCGGTCTTCGCCGGTAGTTGCCAGCAGGTCTTGTAGCTGCTTCCGATCTGGTCAAGTGGGCGCTTGAAGAATTCCTGCGCATTGAAATTCACCGTCAGTCGTGAGCGCTCCAGTTTTTCAATCATGCCGTTGACGAGCTTCGCAGTGCTTAGTCCGTTGGGTGGCGGGATGTGGAACTTCTTAAAGTAGTCGTCGAGTCGGTCGATCGCCCGACGCTTGTCGTCGTCGTAGCGCAGGGCGATGCTCTGCGACACGATCGCCATGGCATCGAGCCCCCGCAGCCGGCCCCTGACTTCATCGACGATGGCCGGATCAGCGAGCTTGGACTGCATGGGGTGTGGCTTGGTGGGCATGAAGCCCATCCGCCCCACCACCTGCACCGCTCTCTGGAAGAGCTTTGGATCGGCCTCGCCGCTGAAGAAACTGCCGAAGGACACATACGCGTTGCGGGGTTGCTGGGGCACCCGATCCATGGCGTTGCGTTTGTAGTCTGCCACCTTTTTCCTGATTTCGGCGAGCTCGGTCTCGGGGATCAGGCTGAATCCCTCTTTAGCCGTTAGCGGGTCGAGGAACTCCTCGTAGATCTCGATGGCAAGTCGCCGGGAAGTGTTGACTTCGTAGCTCTGAACCTTCGCCAGGAATTGCTGTTTGGCTTCTTGAGTGGCCATGTTTCGAATGAGTCGGGGATTTCAGAGATGGCCACCCCGAAACGCTCCAGGATGGTGGTGGCCCTTTCAGTGTATGCTACCGCCGCCCGACGAGCGTTGCTCACTAGATCGACATTCGAAGGATAGGTCGGCCAATGGCACTTCGGCGAGCGTCGGCCGAGCAGCGTCAGTGCCAAAACATCCAGATTTGGTGGCTGGCACCTTTTTCCAATCTGCGAACTCGCCGAAGTGCCATTGACCATCCTATCCTTTTTTGTTCGCCGAATCCTCTTGTGCAGTGTGTTCTTTCGGTCGTCTCGCTCCTTGAAAGGAACCCGTGATGCTCGTTCTCCCGTGCCGCCTCCGTTTCGGCGTTGCGCCCGTCGTCATGCTTGCCGTGGTCATGGCCGCAGCTGGTGCGCCTGCCGTTTCGCCCGCCGATGAACCGCAGTCCGATGCGGCAACGCTGCAGGCCACGGAGAAGGAGGCGCTGCGTGGCGTGCTCACGCGGGAGCAGCAGGCTGCCTATACGCCCCAGAAGGTGCTCGACAACCTGCTGGCGGGCAACCGTCGCTTCGTGGCGGACGATCTCACGCAGCGGAACCACTCGCAGCGGATCCGCGAGGCCTACGAAGGCCAGTTTCCGAAGGCGGTGATTCTTTCCTGCCTCGACAGCCGCATTCCCGTGGAGGACGTCTTCGATCTCGGCATCGGCGACATCTTCGTGGCCCGCGTCGCCGGAAACTTCGTCAACGAAGACATCCTCGGCAGCATGGAGTTTGGCTGCCGTGTCGCGGGGGCGAAATTGATCATGGTGATCGGGCACACGAGTTGCGGCGCCGTGAAGGCCGCGATCGACGACGTGAAGCTGGGCAACATCACGCCGATGCTCGCCAAGATTCGGCCGGCCATCGAAAAGGGCAGGCCATTCGACGGCAAGAAGGGGAGCGACAACCCCGCCTACGTGGCCCACGTCTGCCGCGAGAACGTGCGGCTGGCCGTCGAGACCATCCGTGAACGCAGCGAGATCCTCCGCACGATGGAGGCCGACGGCTCGATCAAGATCGTCGGGGCCTACTACGACCTCCGCTCCGGCGAAGTGACGCCGCTGCCGTGACGCATGGCGCGGGCCACGGCACGGCGGGCAACCGCTGCCAGGCGTGGCTCACTGTGAGCCTGCATCGCCGTCGTGCCGGCATTGGCAGCAGCGTTCCTCGACCGTCCACTCCACGGCCGGCACCTTCCGCTGCACCTCTTTCTTGACGGGCACCCGCCTGGTGATGACCTCCGCGCAGGTCGGCTTCCAGAGCCAGCAAGCCCAGCATCCGCAGTCATCCCGCTGGCAACGTGTTCCGCAGAAGATGCTCGGGCCCGGGATGCACACCTGCTCGCACCGGTAGTCCCAGCAGACCTTGGTGACCTCCTTTTCGGTCATCCTGCTCACGCAGGTCGTCTGGACGCGGTCGCAGCCGCCGCAGCGGTCGCAGCGGCCGTCTCGCACCGGGCCGCCCGAGTCGGTGATCGCGGCCATGGCCACGGCACACCATGCGATGCCGGCCAGTCCGGCGGCCGTCCAGGCGGCGGCGCGGGTCTTGCGAATGGAATCGTGCATGAAAGCCTCCTGGCGAAACGGTCTCTGAGGGCGGCCCCTCAAAACTCGATCTGGAACCTCGTGCCGTAAATGTCGAATGGCGCCGCGCCGTAGCCGATGGAGTCGGGCATGCTTCGGATCCAGTTGAACTGCACCTTGGCGAACTTGTTCCAGTACCAGTTCACGCCAACAGTGGTCTGGTTGACGGTGGCGGCATTCGGTGACGGGGGCGGGCCGGCGGTGTTCGAGAGCTGGTTTTCGGCGCGCAGATTCACGCCCGACAGATCCACGTACGACCACCGTGCCGCCAGTTCCCACGCGCCCCAGCCGCGGATGCGGCCCTTGCGACCGGTTCCGAAGAAGGGCGTGTAGGGCACGACCGTGTAATCGAAGGCGCCCACCTGCTTGAGATACCCGATGGACTCGCCCGTGAGCATGTAGCCGCACTGGAAGTAGGCCGCCGGCTGCATGATCGTGGGCCCGCCAAACTGGTTGACCGTCGTGAGCATGGCCTCGGTCTGGAAGTGGGCCCGGCCGTAGCTGCCCGCGAGCTCCACATGGAGATCGTTGAAGTCGGTCGCGAGAAACCGGCCCGTGTCGGCCACGATCGGCGTGCCCGCGCCCGCGAAGCCGAGCCCAGTCGGGTCGCCGACAAAAAACTCCGGGATGATCGCCGAACGGTAGGTCTTGGCGAACGCGCCTCTGGTGTTGGGCGAACCGCCCGTCGTGCCGTAGCGATAGCCACCCCCGATGTGCAGCAGGTAGCGGTTGTCGGCGAGAGGGTCGTAATACAACAGGTGTGTGAGTCGGGATGCGAAGCCGACTCCGCCGTTGTCGCCGATCTGGGCTCCGTTCCGGTTCTCACCGATGGTGCTGTAGAACGTTTCCTGGCCATTCCAGAACGTGAGCCCCGTCGCATAGACGCTGTAGGCCCATTGGGTTCGCTCGTCCTCGGCCATCGCGTAAGCCATGATCCCCACGCGGCGAAATGGCTCCACGGCCTGGAAGGCCACGCTCCGCTCCAGGAACTCGAAGTGGCGGATGCTCGTCCAGCTTTCCATCGTGCCCGGCTGCCGAAACTGGCCGATCCGGATCGTGCCGAAGAAGGGAATCTGCTCCTGCTCTCCCCAGACGTCCATGAAGCTCGGCCGACCGGCCTGCGCGAAGTCAAACATGATCGAGTAGTTCGTGAAATCGGTGAGCTTGCCAAACGCCTGGAGTCGAGCCCGCCGGAAGCTCACCCCGTCGAGCGCGTTGCCGATGCGCTGCTCGCTGGCTTGTGGCTGGCTGAAGAGGCCGTCATCGAGCTGGAAGAAGCCGCTCAGGCGGATGATCGGCAGCTCGTCCGCCGCTCCCTTGCCCGCATCGAAGCGGTTGGATTGCTGGAGGCGGAGATCGATGTTGCCAGCCTGGTTTGGGTCGAGCACGGTTCCGGGCCCCGTGCGAGCGCCGAGGTCGAGCGGCTCGCCTGCACCCAGGTCGATGTTGCCAGCCTGGCTCGGATCCAAGACGGGGCTGGGCGTGGGAAGCACTTCCTGGGCACGGCCGATGCAGGCGGCGATGTCGAGGGAGCACGCGAGGCATGCCACCACGCCTGCAAAGAACAGTCGCCGACGCGACATCAGGCCACGCCGCCACATCGATACGAAGTCGCGGTTGCCTGAATCCATGTGGCAGAAATCCGTGCCGTGCTACTAGCCGTCACAGCCCTGTTTATCGGCACAAACCCCCTCGCGGAATCACTCAGCCTCGACGTCGCAGGTTGCCCAGTCGTCGCCGCTGCCCGCCCTCATCGGTTCCGCACTAGACTATCGCCTCCACAGCCCCCCCGGGCCCTCCCTCCTCAGAGCCGACGCCATGGCACACCTCCTGAACAGCTGGACGATTCTCGCCCCAATCGCAGCCGCAGCGACTCTGGTTCTCACGGCCGCCCTCGGCGAGCAGCCCTGGTTGCTCGTGGGCTGCGGTGCGGTGCTCATCGCGGCCGTGCTCGCCGCAGTGCACCATGCCGAGGTGATCGCCCACCGGGTCGGCGAGCCGTTCGGCACACTCGTGCTCGCCCTCGCCGTCACCGTGATCGAGGCGGCCCTGCTGCTGTCGCTGCTCGTCGCGGGCGGAGCCGGCATGGAGGCGCTGCCCCGCGACACCGTCTATGCCACCGTGATGATCATTACGACGGGCGTCGTCGGCCTCTGCACGCTGATCGGCGGCCTGGCCCATCGCGAGCAGTCGTTTCGCGTCGAGGGTGCGGGCGGGGGGCTCGCGGCGCTGATCGTGCTCGCGGTCGTCACGCTCGTGCTCCCCTACGTCACGATCACGACCGCCGCCGGAACCTACAGCCGTGCGCAGTCGCTGTTCGCGGCCTTCGTCTCGGCAGCGCTGTGGGGCATCTTCGTCTTCGTCCAGACCGTCCGGCACCGCGACTACTTTCTGCCACACGACGACCACGCCCATCCCGACGAGCATGCCGCGCCACCGTCACGCCGGCAGGCGACGCTGAGCTTCGTGCTCCTCCTTGTCTCCCTTGTGGCGGTCGTCGGGCTTGCGAAGGTGCTCTCGCATCCACTCGAGGAGTTCGTCGAGGCATTTGATCTGCCGCGCGGTGTGGTTGGGATCGCCGTGGCGCTCGTGGTGCTCCTACCCGAGACCTGGGCCGCGGTTCGGGCAGCCCATGCCAACCGGCTGCAGAGCAGCATGAACCTGGCGATCGGCTCCGCGCTCGCCACGATCGGGCTCACGGTGCCAGTCGTCGTCATTTTTGCCACCGCCTACGGCCTGCCGCTCGTTCTCGGACTCGACCCGAAGGATATCGTGCTGCTTGCGACGGCGCTGCTCGTGAGCGCCGTCACGCTCGGCACGGGCCGCACGTCGATGATGCAGGGCGCTGTGCACGTCGTGCTGTTCGCCACATTCCTGTTCCTCGCCTGCGTGCCCTGAGCCTGCGCCTCGACGACCCCAACGGCACTGCGGCAGGCGGCGGTCGAGCGGAGTGGATCACGTCCGGGAACAAGTGCTGCCTGCCGCTCGGCAGTCGGCAGGCAGCACCGTTCAAGGGAGCAGCGATGGGCACGCGGCGCTGATCGCGCCATGGCCCGCTCCGCGGGCTTACTTCTTCGCAGCCGGCTTCGCCTTCTCTTGCTTCGGCTTCATGCTCTTCTTGTCGTTCTTCCGCGAGTTGTTGCCCTTGCCCATCGATTGAGTCTCCAAAAAGTGAGGGATTCCGTGCTGGAACGTTCGCCAGCGCGAGCAGCATATCGAACCGCGGCCCGAGCGCCCAAGACACGTTTCGGGGCGAAACACAAAAAGCTATCGCCCCCGTCAGGAGCGGCGATGCGCGGGATTACTTCTGGGCGGCCGGTTGGCGCTTGCGGTCGCGCTCGGTGGCCCGCCATTCCCAGGGCGGCATCTGCTCCTTGTCGCCCCACACGCCGCGTTTTGCCTCCCGAGCCTCGCGCTCCGCCTTCGCCAGCTCCGGGCTCTTGTCGTAGCGGACGTAGTGCCAGGCCAACCCGTCTTTGACGAGCTCGACGTTTACATCGACTCCGTCGACCTCCACCCGGGCGAGGTCGCGGCCATAGCGATCGCGGCCGTGCAGATGCAGCGTGGCGGTCTTCCGCACCGTCAACGCGCCCAGGGCCTCGCGCGACTTCGTGCCGAATGGCTGGCCGATCTCCGGAGCGTCGATGCCGTGAAGCCGCACCTTGTGCTTCTGGTTGTCTTCATCGAGCGCCGTCAGCGTGTCGCCGTCGCTCACACCCACCACCCGCCACGTGACCGGTGGCTCGGGAGACGCAGCCGAGACGACGCCGCCCATCGCGGTAAAGAGTGCCACGGCCGCCGTCACCACATGTGCACAAACCGATGTTTTCATGGAATCAAATCTAGGCAATGTGTCGTGCCATGGCCAAGTCCGCCCGCGCCGCCGCCCCTTTGTTGAACGAACCGAACGCCATATGTACATTAGTACCCAATGAGGCTTATTCACCCTGAGAACCTCCAATGTCGCTCGAAACGCTGATTGGCAGCCTGAGCCACGACGAAAAACTGACGGCGATGCACCTGCTCTGGGAGGACCTGTCCGCCGATCCGCGACTCTTCGTCTCTCCGCAGTGGCACGAGCGGGTGCTCGCCGGCCGGCTTGCCAATCCCGCCCCCGGGGCCCCGCTTGGGATCGAAGCCGCCAAGGCCGAAGTGAAGGAATCGCTGGATGGTCGTAGAACTTCGCGTTGAAGCCCGCCGGGATCTGCTCGACGGGGCTCGGTTCTACGAGCGGCAACGGGAAGGCCTCGGGGCCTACTTCACGGATCGCCTGTTCGAGGACCTCGAGCGACTCGAAGGTGAGGCCGGCATCCACGAGACGGTTTTCGGCCTCCATCGCAAACTCGCGCGGCGATTTCCCTTCGCCATCTACTACAGGATCGCGTCGTCGATCATCGATGTCGTCGCCGTGCTCGACTGCCGACGCGATCCAGAGACGATCTCGAATCGGCTAAGCCAACAGTTGGAGTGAAGTAGAAACGCGAGCGGGGGCCTCGAGTCGCATCGAGTATCCGTAGGCCTGCGCCAGTCTCGAAGTTGTCGAGCGGGTCATCCGGATGATTGTTGACGGTGACGAACCGCCCGCCAGGCTCGAGGTTGCGCGCTCTCGCTTCGCACATGGCCAGCAGTTTCGCGTAATCCTTGGCGTAATTCAAACGGTATGCAGCGAACACGAGGTGGGCCCCCCTGGGGCGAAGCGTGTGCACGATTTGCAGCCGGCGGGCGAGATCGAGACCGACCAGGCTCGGCTGTTGGTCCTCGTGATCCGCTCTGCTCGGCCGACGCTTGCCGAAGTGCAATTGGCCGACCTATCCACACGCGCAGCCATGGGTGCAGGGCCGGAGGCCAGGGTGATCACCAGGCGGCGTCAGCCGATCGTGCCGCGATCGAGGAGGCCGTCGATGAGGGCGGAGCGGGTGTCGAGCGACGTCGTTTTCAGCTTCGCCGCGGGCTGCTGGAGGATCTCCCGCAGCTTCATCAGCCGCCGTCCGCCCGATTGGGCATCGTAGCTATTGAACGCGATCGTGAACCGGCGGTCCGGATCGACTTCCGTGCCGTCGCGCCGGATCGTCGTGGGCCGCCCACCCTCGCCCCGCACCACCTCGAACGGCCAGAGCGTGCGGTCTGATTTCTTGTCGCCAGCGTCTTCGCTCACGATTTCCACCAGATCACGTGCCGAGACTTCCGCGGTGGCGAGCATGTTTTCATAGGGAATGATCTTCCAGCAGTCGGCCACCGTGAGCTCGCCCGGCTCCAGGTTGCCCGAGGCGAACGTGCCGTGAAACACGCCCTCGACGGGCATCTTCTGCCGGGCCAGCGCGCCGGAAAACGTCTCGCAGAGCAGCTTCGCCAGGTCGCTGCCGCGGCCCTTGCCATCGATCTTCTGCGCGACGGTGGCGACGCGCCGCGCGAGCTGCTCGTCGGCCTTGGCGAGGTCGGGGCGGGCCCGCTCCATCACCGCCGGGTCGAGGTCGAAGCGGTCGTCCATGAGCACGGTAAACGCCCGCCGCTCCACGAGCCGGCGGCTGTCGATGTCGAACGTGAGGTCGATCCGGCCGCAGTGGATGCCGTGGTAACTGGCCTGCGAGCAGAGCACGTCGTGGAGCGTCCAGGCTGGCTGGTTTTGATGGGAGTGGCCAGCGAGATAGATGTCGACGTCCTTGGCGTCGCGGAGCAACTCGCGCACGGGGTTGGCATAGTCGTCTTGAAACCGCCAGCCCATGTGGCCCATCACCACGATCGCATCGGGCTTCTCCGCGCGGACTTCCCGCAGGCTCGCGGAGAGCGCGGCTGCAGGATCGGTCGCCGCAGCCCCGCCGAGCGTCTCCGGGGCGAGCCAGTAGGGCAGGCCCGGCGTGATCAGGCCGATCAGGCCGACCTTGAAGCCACCCACCTCCTTGACGACCCACGGCTTGACGCTGCCCCACGCGCCGGTGAACGCTCCCGGTGCAGTGCCCGCTCGCTCGAGATTGCCCGTGAGCACCGGAGACTTCGAGATCGCCAGATTGGCCTCCAGCTTTTCGGGCCCCCAGTCGAAGTCGTGGTTGCCGAGCGTCCAAGCGTCGTAGCCGAGCCGGTTGAAGAGGTCGATCATGATCCCGCCGCCGCTTTCCAGGCTGACGGCCGTGCCCTGGACCACGTCGCCCACGTCCACGGTGAGCGAGTGCGGCGACTCGCGGCGCCATTGCCGGATGCAGGAGGCGCAGCGGGCGAAGCCGCCCACGTCGTCGAGCCCTTCGTAGGTGCTCGTGGGCAGGATGCGCCCGTGGAGATCGGTGGTGTGAAAGATCGAGATCGTGCGGGCCTTGCCGAGATCGCGGGCCGCGGCCACGGGGCCGCCTGCGATCCACGCCGCACCCGCGCCGGCCGCCCCAGCCGCGTGCGTCAAAAAGTCACGCCGCGTCTGGCTCCACCGCTTCGCGTTGCTCAGGCCCATCGTGCACCTCCGCGTGCTGTTCCCCTGCCGGCCCCGGACGACGTGCCTGCCGCACTCCGCGAGCCCGTCGCCAGCCAGCGGGCGAACGGATCCCACCCGGTGGCCTGGGTGAACGCCTGCGCGTCACGGGCATACGACGCCAAATATCCATCCGACGTGAGCGGCAGGTAGATCGCCACGCCGGAGCTGCCCCGCTGATCGGCCGTCTTCGCGACGACCGCCTCCGACAGCGCCGCAGTTACACCAGCAGCCGCCGAACGCACCGTGGCCGGGAGGCTCGTCGCCGCAGCCACGCGGCCCATAAAGCTGCCCAAATCGCGGGACGAAGGGGTGTCGTATGTGATGCTGGCCCGGGCCGCCGTCCGCAAGGTCGTGCGCTGTGTCGCGTTGAGCGTGGCCGTCGCATCGACGAACTGCCTGAGCGCGGCATGCAGCGCGGCCTGGCCGGCGGTGGAAACGGCTGAGAACGTGTCCATCCGGCTGCGGTCGTTGCGATACTGCACGCCGTAGCTCGCGACCATTCCGGCGGCGACCTCTGCGGCGGTGACCGCCCCGGGATCGGCCACGGCAAGGGCGGAATAGGCTGTCGCGTAATCCTGCCCCGCACCGCTCACGAGCTCCTGCGAGGCCACGAACACGCCACCCACGCTTGGCGGGATCGCCGCGGCGACCTCCGCCATCGCCATCAGGCAATTGTCGAACGAGACGAGCCCGATCGCCGGCATGCCCGGGGTCGTGAGCGCACCGCCAAGCTCCGCGATCGTGAGGGCGTCGCCTCCCGACTCGCTGTCGAACTGCGAACCGGCGAGACCGTCGCCGTGCCCCCAGAGCTGCAGGAGGTAGTGTTCGGCTGGAGCCCGCTGCACGCCCCACGTGACGAAGTCGACGAGCGTGGCGGGATCGCCCGTGTTGCGCTCGCCAAACGACAGGTCGAACGATGACGCGATCGTGCCCGTGGCGGCGTCGGCCGTGAGCACCGAGCGGCCGTAGCCGCGCCACGCCGGCTGGGCACCGTTGCCGGTGGCAGAGGCGCGGCCGACTCCAGCTCTGGGCTGATCCCACGAGACGACGATCCGCACGCTGCCCGGCAGCGTGGTGAGCGCCTGCTCCATCTCGTTGATGTCTTCGGCCGCGTAGTTGTTGAGGTTCTCGCCTGTCATGTACACGAGCACCGTCCACGAGCCGGTCGTCGGAGGGGGCGGGGGAGGGGCAGGCGGCTGATCGTCGTTGCGAATCACGCCCGTCGCGGTGGCCCGGCCCAGCGTGGCCGTGGTCGATGCACCGAGCACCACCTGCAGGGTTTCGTCCGATTCGATCCGCAGATCGCCCCGCACGGGCACCGTGATCGTGGCGGTGCGCTGCCCGACCCGAAACGTCGCACTGCCCGACGTCGCCACATAGTCGGCATCCGTCACGGTCGCAGTGCCGTCGACCGTGTTGAAGGGCACGACGGTGAACCGCTTGGCTGCGGTGGACAGCGAAACGGTGAACGTGAGGTTCGTCGTGCCGTCGGCGCCCTCGATCACCGTGGCATCGGCGATCGACACGGTCGGCAGTGCCGTCGCCGAAAGCATCGCCCGCCCTTCGAGGGGCTCGATGCACAACCGTCGCGCCACGGCACGTTTCATCGACGACATGTCAGCACTTCCGCGGGCGGAGGAATCGACGGCTGTCCATGATATCGGCTGTGGCGACGCGGCGGTATGCGATTTCCGCGATCAATCCGCCCGAGGAAGGTCACTTATTTCCGCCGATAGGCTCGCGGGCAGCCGGATGACCCACAGACACGATCGGCAGGTTGCACCGGGCTTCACGTTCACGCCGTAGTCGTTGTCGTTGACGATCGCCACACGATCGGGTCCGAGGATTGCCATCCCCTCCAGCTTGAGGGGGGCGTCTTTCGACGCCCCTGCGTCGCCATACACGTCGCGCCGCATGGTCGCGACGAGCGGCGCGAGGTCGGCCACGAGCGTCTTTTCCACCGGCACGATTCCGGAAGCCTCCAGATCGCGAATCTCCTCGAGCGTGGGTTCTTTTCTGTTCGGCCTTCGCGGCAGCGTGTCGGTCGCAGCGGCGAGGTCGATTCGGTAGAGCCGCACGACGCTCTTGTCGTCCTGCTCAATTACGAGCAACGAATCGTCGTCGATCGCGGCGAGCGCGCACAGTTTGCCGTCGGACGGCGCAGCGCCCTTGGCAGGGTAGTCGGCGTCGGCCGGGTCGCCGAGCCGATAGACGTGCTCGGCCACGGGCCTGCAGGCCACGGGGTCGAACGCGAGCAGCCGCACGTTCCCGGCCTTGTTGACCGTCTTCGACTTCCCGTTGTCGAGCGGGCTCTGCAGCATCGTCCACAGCCGTGTGCCGCTGGGCGACACGGCGAGCGACTCGAACCCCCGATTGTCGCGCCTCAGCGCGTAGGCTGCGGGGAGGACGTCGAGCACCTCGGCGTCGGCGCCGTCGAGCTTCGTGCCCTCGGGCACGTAGCGTGCAAGCATGCGGCCTTCAGCCGACACATGGAGCAGCGAAGGCCGATACTCCTCGACCATCCAAAATGAGCCGTCGGCCATCTGCACGAGGCCTTCGGTATCCACGCCGTTGGGATCGCCTGGCAGGGGCGGTCCGCCATCGGCGTCGAGAATCGGCTCATCGCGGCCGACGCCGTTCGGGCGGCCCGAGAGCGGCGAGCCTGAGCGGCCCGAGAGCGGGATCGTGCGCACCACTCGCGCGGCGGGGTCCGCGGCCTCGCCAGGCAGTTCCATCTCCATGATTTCCGGTGCGAATCCGGGTTGGAGCAACGTCCGCACCTTCTTCCCGCCAATGTTCACGGTGCCGTTCGGCCCGCGATCGGTCGTCGCCCACAATCGGCCAGCACCGCCCCGGGGAAGCGCGAGGTCGCTCAGCCCGCCGGGTACGCCGACAACGGCCTGCGATTCAACGCTCGCGCACGTGGCGGCCGAGGGCGTCGCGTCGGCATCATCGCCGTAGCCGCGGCTGCACCACGCCGCCCAGACGATGGCAGCCGGCGCGAACGCACGAGTCCACGTCCGACAACGGCACCATCTATTCTGCGTCCAGGGCAACATCGTGCGTCCTGTGGCTCGAATCGAAAGTCGTGGCCCGCGTGGTTGCCTGACTGTAGCCGGTCGGCCCACCAGGAAAACCTTCGCTTTGAACCATGCACGGGCATCAGAATTCGCCGATGACCTGTGCATCGGCCCGTTGGCCGAGAAGCTGCCACAGGCCGCCATCGACGTTCTCCGAAATCATCCTGACCGACCCGTCGCCAAACACCGAGTTCGCACCATATCCGCCTTTGACGACGGCTCCGCCCACAGCCGACGACTGGCCGCCATGGGTGCTGGCAGCGGAATTATTGTTGTTCCCGTTAATCACCCAGTCTGCATGGTTTTCCACCCGAACCATCGTCGAATATTTATTGCCGCAGAAGCTCCCGCAGATGGTCGCGTTTCCCGGCGACCGGCCCACCCATACGCCGCCCCGTCGCAGCTCCGAGGTGGTTCCGTCCCAAAACCGCTCCACGAGCATCATCGTCTTGCTGAGGCCGTCCGTCACATCGGATGCCTTGATCCTGGAGTTATATGAAAACATTCCAGCGAAATTGGCCGCGTTTGAATTGTTGTAGTTGTTCGCAGCACTCTGGCTTCCGCATACGGCGGAATATGAAGACTTCGCGTGACCTTCTGCGACTCCGTCGCCACCGAGCGGTTGGCCGAAGTTGAGCACTCCCGTGATCTCCGATGGACACATGAACGAGGCAATCGGTGTCTTCGTGGCTTGCGTTGGGGCGGACGGAAAGTTGGGGCCATTCGGCCCGACTTGTGAGTGAAGCGAGGTCTGCTCGATAAACGGCAGAATCATGGTCCCCCACCCCCATCCTCCGATGACTAAAGAACCCGAAGGGTTCGACCCGCCCTGCGGCACGAGAGAACCGGAGGTCAAATACGCGAACGCCCCGGGTGGAAAACGTTTGTTCACATCGTGGTACGAATGCAGCCCAATGCCCAGTTGCTTGAGGTTGTTGCTGCAACTCGACCGGCGGGCCGACTCCCGCGCCGACTGCACGGCGGGAAGCAACAGGCCCACCAAGACGCCGATGATCGCGATCACGACCAGCAGTTCAATCAGCGTAAAACCTCGACGAGCGGAGATCGCCGAGCGGACCAACGCCATACGTGAAGCCTCCTGCGGTACGTGCGGATCGCGTTGCAAACGTGGCTGCGCCATCGTGGAGCGCACCGCGGCTCTAGAATGAGTCTCCCGCTCGCGCACATATCGACGCAAAACCCTTTCGGCCTCCGTTTTGGGTATATGAGCGCAGCGTAAGCCTTTTGTGAGCACAGGATGAGAATTGGGTGAGCGACTAGGGGCAGAGGCATCCGTCGCCGGATTTTATGTGCACGCGTTGCCGTGCGATGCCGCCGCTTCGCAGAAGGGCCGCCGCCCCGCCCCGTTATCCAGCAGCGGCAGCGGTGCCTGTGACTCCCTCACACAATTCTCACACTTTACTGGCGAAATCTTCATACACGCCAGCCAGACTGCCCCTTGCTCAAAAAGATTGACTCGGTTTCCGCGTTCGTCAGACCGCAGGTTCTTCCGCTCGAGAAGGAGATTGCAAGGATGTTGACGAATCGAATCGCCGTGGGGCGGAGTGCGGCGCTGCATCGGCGAGCCGGCCCGAGTGCGCTGTGGCGACGCATCGCGATGCGTGCGAGCCAGGCCGCCGTGTGCGCGGGGCTCGCGCTGACGGGGAACGCCGCAGCAGTCGCCCAGTCGACTCTCTATTGGAATACGAACGGCACCAGCGGCACGATCACGGCCGCGAATTGGAGCACTACGGGTACGGCTCCGTTCACGACGGCGTGGACGAGCACCTCGGCCATCGTGTTCACGGCAAACAGTGCGATCACCGGCGCCACGACACAGATGGGCAACCTGTCGATCCTGAACAGTTCGACGGTGACGTGGACGAGCGGAGGCACCCTCGGCACAGGCGGCGCGGTGCGGACATTCGACGTGGGCGCAGGTTCCGTACTGAATTGGAGCCAGAGCATGTCGACCACGGCGGGGGGCGGCATCGTCAAGTCCGGCGCCGGTACCTGGAACATCAACGCCACTATGGGCAACGGCGGCATGCCAGTTGGAATCACGCTTAACGCCGGCTCGATGGTCAGCGCAGCTGGCACGAATTACATCCTTGGCAGTGGCCCGCTCACCATCAATGGCGGTACCTGGCAGAGCACAGGGTCCGGCACCAACGGCTTCAACGGCCTTGCGATCGGCGGCGACTTCTCTGTGGCCGGCACTGGCAACCTCAACATGTCCGGCACCGGCAACGTGTCGCTGGGCAGTGCCACACGGACGATTACGAACAACACTTCAAGCGGCAGCCGTCAGTTCAAAGGTGTCATTTCCGGGAGTGCCGGAGCTGGCCTGACTTTCACGGGCACGGGCGCCGCCCAGTTTTACCTCGGCAACACGGGAAACACATTCTCCGGGCCAGTTGCAGTTACTGGCGGGGAAACCGTGGTCAATGACGACGCTGCGTTTGGCAGTTCAACGTCGATCACAATCGATGGCGGTCGGCTCACCATGGGAACGATGGACGGAAGCGGCAACACCACGGCCCTTACGAGCGGTTCGATCGCGACGTCACGAAACATCTTCGTGGGCTCTGGCACGGGCGCCCTGAGTGTTCAGGGCGCGACCGGCAATATCACCTACAACGGCGTTATCGCTGACCGGCCGACGTTCACCGGAGTCTTCGCCAAGAACGGCAGCGGCGTGCTCGTGCTCGGCGGCAGCAGCTCTTACTCGGGTGCCACGCTCATCAACAACGGCACCGTCCAGTTGAGCGCGGCGGACAACCGGCTGCCAACGGGCACGGTGCTGCGGATCGGGGAGGCCGGCGCCACGAACTTTGGCGGGCTCGACCTCAACGGCCGTAGCCAGCAGGTGGCGGGGCTGTTCTCAGGGACTGCCAGCGGCGCGACCGCCGCCAAGAACACGATCACCTCGGCGGCCGCCGCCACGCTCACGGTCAACGTCGCAAGCGGTACCTACACGTACGGTTCCGCGGCATCGACGAACTCGGGTGCGATCACCGGCGCCGTGAGCGTCGTAAAGTCAGGCAACGGAACACAGGTGCTCGGCGACGTGAACACGTATACGGGCTCGACATCGATCAATGGTGGCACGCTCGTGGTGAATGGCGGCATCGCCTCGAGCGTGGTGACGATCAACAACACGGGCATCCTGGGCGGCTCGGGAACCACCGGTAGCGTCACCGTCAACTCCGGCGCGACGATCAGCCCCGGCAACAGCCCGGGCACGCTCACCACCGGGGCCATGACGTTCAACGGTGGCGGCAACTACAACTGGCAGCTCTACAACGCCAACGGCGTCGCCGGCACCGGCTGGGACTTTATCAGCGGCACGGGTGCCCTCACGATCAACGCCACGAGCGGGAGCCCGTTCAACGTCAACCTCTGGACGCTCTCCGGCACCGGACCCGACGTCAACGGCAACGCTCTCAACTTCAACTCTGCCATCGACAAGACCTGGACGATCGGCACGTTCACTGGCGGCATTTCCGGCACTTCGAACGGGTGGTACACGATCAACACGGGCTCCTTCAACGGCACGAGCGGTTTCGCGAATTCGTTCACCGGCGGCACGTTCTCGCTGGCCGCCAGCGGCAACAACCTCAACCTCATCTACACCGCCCCCCTCCTCACCACCTACAACTACATCGCGGGCACGGGCAACTGGAGCACGGGCAGCAACTGGGCCGGCGGGACCGCACCGTCGGGCTCCGGGCTGGCCATCACGTTCTCGGGCGCCGGCGGCACCTCCACCAACGACAGCCAACTTTCGAGCGTCACCGGCATCACGTTCACGGGGTCGGCGACCGGGTCGTACGTCGTCGCCGGATCCGCCCTCTCGATCGGCGGTGCGGGCGTCGTGAACAACTCCTCCTCGGCCCAAACGATTCAAAACGTCCTCACCGCCACCGCGGCCACGGTCGTGAACGCGAACGCCGGCAACCTCACGCTCTCCGGCACGCTCGATAACGCCGGCTTCGGCGTCACGCTGCAGGGCGCGAACGCCATCTCGCTCGCGACGGTCTCCGGCACGGGCTCGCTGTCGAAGATCGACGGCGGCACGGCCACGCTCACCGGTCCCGTTACGACCGACAACGTCTCCGTGTCGGGCGGGACGCTCGCCCTGGGCGCGGCTGAGCGGCTAGCCAACACGGCGGCCGTGGCCGTGTCGGGCTCTGGCAAGCTCGACCTCGGCGGCAACACCGACACGGTGGCGAGCCTCACGATGTCGGGCAACTCGACGCTCGCCAACGGCACGCTGACCGCCGCGAACTACGCCCTTGGCGGCGGCACGGTCTCCGGCAATCTTGGCGGCGGCACGCTCACGAACACGGGTAACACGTCCCTCACCGGCACGGCTGCTGCCGGCACGGTGAACCTCAACGCCGGCACGCTCACGCTCGGCTCGGCCGGCCGCCTCACGGGCACGCCGGTTGTCACCGGTTCGTCGGGGGCGACGCTTGCCCTCGGCGGCAACGAGACGATCGCCTCGCTCGCGGGCGCGCCGGCCTTGAATCTGGGCTCGGGCACGCTCACGGTCGGGTCCGACAACACGAGCACGACCTACTCGGGCGTGATCTCGGGCTCGGGCGGCCTGACGAAGAACGGCACCGGCACGCTCACATTCTCTGGCAGCGCGGGCTACACCGGGCCGACGGTGGTCAACGCAGGGGCGATCGGCTTCTCGAACTCGGCTGCTCGCACGTTTGCGAGCAGCGTTTCCGGCTCCGGTGGCCTCGTGAAGACGGCCGCCGGCACGCTCACGCTCACCGGCACGAACACCTACTCCGGCGGGACGACGATCAGCGACGGCATCGTGGCCGTGGCCGCGGCGGCGAACCTCACGACGAGCGGGTCGATCGGTGTCACCGGTGCCGCAGCCCTCCGGTTCAATGGCTCGGACACGTTCGGCGGAGTCGGCCAGCAACTCGTGCTTTCCGCAACGCAGTCGACCAACCCGATCATTAACCTTGCGAGCGGCCAAACGGCCTCGTTCCTCGGCGACGTCGTCCTCGCCTCGGGCACGAACCGCATCGAGCCCACGGGTAACGCTGCATTCCTCACGCTCGCCGGCAACGTGACGGGCGCCGGCGCGCTTCAGAAAGCGGCCCAGGGCACGCTGATCCTGTCGGGCACCGGCAACACATTCTCGGGCGGAATCGTCATCGGCAACGGCAAGGTGACCGTCAGCGCCGGGTCGGGCCTCGGCAGCGGCCCCGTCGTCCTCAATCCCACCGCCAATGGCGCCTCGGGCAACGTCACGCTCGAGCTGAATGAGTCGGTGAGCATCGGCAGCCTGTCCACGAGCACCTCGGGCGGCGGCTCGGGTGGCAGGTTCATCACGATCGCCTCCGGCAAGACGCTCGGGGTAAACCAGACGACGAACGCCACGTTCTCCGGCGACATCAGCGGCGCGGGTGGATTCACGAAGACCGGTGCCGCGACACTCACGCTCACCGGCTCCAACTCCTATAGCGGGCCGACGACCGTGAGCGACGGCAGCCTCACGTTCTCGGGCGCGAAGACGTTCACCACCAGCGGCACGGTCACCGTGACCAACGGCGGCGGCATCGTCCTCGACTCCAACGGCACCTACGGCGCCGTCGGCCAGGCCCTCGTGCTCTCGGCCACGCAGTCCGCGAATCCTGTGCTCTCGATCACGAGCGGCAACACGCCCACGTTCCAGGGCGACGTGAACCTCGCCTCCGGCGTCAACCGGATCGAGGCCAACGGCTCGACAGGCGTCCTCACGCTGTCCGGCAACCTGTCAGGCGCCGGCACGCTCCTCAAGCAGGCGAGCGGCGAACTCGTGCTGGCCGGGGCTGCCAACACCGCCACCGGGGCCACGCAGGTGGGCAACGGCAAGATCACGGTCAACGCGGGCTCAGCGCTCGGCACCGGCGACCTCACCTTCACCCAGACCGGCGTCAACAACACTCGCGTTGACTTCAAGAACGCCGCCCAGACGATCGGCAACCTGGCGACCGTCTGGAGCGCCACGGCCCAGCTGGCGCCGACCACGATCACCCAGCGGCTCGACCTGGCCGCCGGCACCACGCTCACAGTCAACCAGACGAGTGCGTCCACCTTTGGCGACTACGCCGGTGCCCCGGCCAACGTCACGGGGCTGGGCACGATCACCGGAGACGGCTCGCTCGTGAAGGCGGGCGCCGGCGTGCTCACACTCACCGGTAGCAACACCTACGGCGGGACGACCAGCGTGAATGCGGGCGGCCTGCTCGTCAACGGCGCAAACGCGGGCGCCGGGCTCGTGAGCGTGGGGAACGCGGCCTGGATCGGTGGCTCGGGCTCGCTCGCCGGCGGACTCTCACTCGCCTCCGGGGCCTTGTTCGTGTTCGATCCGCTCACGTCGTTCAACGTCAGCGGCGCCGTGACGCTCGACAACTCGTTCGGCGTGGCCAGCCTCGTCAACGCCAACGGTTCCGCGTTCAACTGGGGCTCAGTCAGCGAGGGCACCTACACGCTCATCAACACCACTTCGACATTCAACAACATCCAGAACTTCGGTGCGGCCAACGCGGCGTCGATCGGCTCGGGCCGGAGTGCCTACTTCCAAAACGGCAGCCTGCAGCTGGTGGTGGTGCCCGAGCCCTCGGCGATCGCCCTCGCCGGCCTCGGCGTGGCGCTCGCCGGCTACGCCGCCTGGAAGCGGCGGCGGGCGGTGTGATCGCTGCGCCGTGTCGCCCGATCGCACCTTTGCCCATACTTTGCAGCATTGGCCGACCAGGTGGGCGTCCGAAACGCCTTCCGGCCCCGGTGAGTGTGCCTCGGAGACGCAATGATGCTTCGCCCCCATCATCGCCGCGGTTTCACGTTGGTCGAGTTGCTCGTCGTGATCGCGATCATCGGCGTGCTCATCGGGCTGCTGCTTCCGGCCGTGCAGGCCGCGAGGGAATCTTCCCGACGCTCCAGTTGCCAAAATAATCTCAAGCAGATCGGCCTGGCGATGGCCAATTTTGCAGATGCAAGGAAGCGGTTTCCACCCGGGCAACTGAAGTATTCCAACTTCAAGACGATCTCTTGGAGTGCATTCTTTTTGGAGTTTCTCGAACAGTCGCAGGTCCAGACGAGTTGGGATACCGTGGCGAACGAAAGCGTGGCCGCACCCGACTCCCGCCTCTATCTCAAGGCCCGGCTCTACAGCGTTTACAACCAGAAAGCGACGGCGACGGTCATACCCATCTATCTCTGCCCAAGCACGACGCGCACACATTCGTCGCGCACGGGAAACAAGATCAAGGATCGCGACGGCGATGGCACGCTGAATTCGACGCTCTACGAAGGGATGGCATGCATCGACTACGCGGGCAACGCGGGCGTGAACGCGAATTACAGCCGCTACACGCTGCCGCCGGACTACACGCAGGTGTATCCCGACGACAACGGCGTGCTTTTGAACACAGCGGTCAGCTCTTTGGACAAGGGCATTGCCTTACGACAGATCACCGATGGCCTCTCGAAGACCATCCTGATCTACGAATTGTCCGGGCGGGGCGTGAACTTCGCATCCGGATCGACGCCATCCACCAGCGACAGCCCGAGGGGCGCATGGGCCTCAGGACTCAATTGCGCTACGATCGGCCCCAGTTCAACGACGGTCGCGCTCGTCAACCCGACGACGACTAGTGCCTCCAACGGTCTCTACGTGTGGACAGATATCTCCGACAACTCGCTCTTTTCCGACCACCCCAGCGGCGTCCACGTCGCGATGTGCGACGGATCCGTGCAGTTGCTTCCTGAATCGACCGACGTCAAGGTTCTCAACGGCCTGAGCTCGCGCAACGGCAGCGAGATTGTGAGCGTTGGGCAGTAGAAACGTCGCTGGCGGCTACAATCCGCCTATGACGCTTGCCACCGCCGGTCGACCTGCAGCCATCGCCTGGATCCTCCTCGACTGGGCGGCGAGTGCGTTTTCCACGATCCTGATCACGCTGGTCGTGGCGTACGTCGAACGAGTCGTGTTTGCCGACGCAGCGTGGGGTGTGGCCGCAGGGGTCGTGTGGGCCTGGATCATGGCCGCCGCCATGCTCGCGTCGGCCCTGCTCACGCCGTTTCTCTCGGCACGTGCCGACCGCACGCATGGCCACAAACGCTGGCTCATGATCGGCACCGCGGTCGGCAGCGGGGCCTGCCTCCTGCTCGCGGCCGTGCCACCCACCGCCCGGCTCGCCGTCGCCGCTGCAATTGTGCTCGCAGCCGTGGGGTTCGACATGGCCCAGGTCTTCACCGGCAGCCTCCTGCCGCGGATCGCCCAGGGGTCGGCGGCTGACCGGCTCTCCGCGGCTGGGTTTGGCGCCGGCTATCTCGGCGGCGCGATCGCCCTGATCCTGGCCACCGCACTCGTCGCCAATCGCGAGTCGCTCGGCCTCTCGGGCCCAGGCGCGCTGCGCGCCTCGTTCGTGTTGATGGGCTGCTGGTGGCTGCTGTTCTCGCTCCCCGCCGCGTTCACGCCGATGGGCGACGGCCGCTCGGCGGACCATGCGGCCACGTCGGCCGGGGAGTTGCTCGGCTTCGCACGATCGCTCGCCGGGGGCGGGGCTGGTGGCCTCGGCCGCACGCTGCTCGGAGCCGTCCTCGTGCTCGGGGCCGTGCAGACGGCGATCTCGCAGTTTTCGAGCCTCGCCCTCGAGCAGTTTCATCTCGAGTCGGCGGCGCTCGTGCGGCTCGTGCTCCTCGTGCAGTTCGTGGCCCTGCCCGGGGCCATCTTCATCGGCTGGCTCTCCACGCGGTGGAGCAGGGCAGGATCGCTCAGGCTGTGCCTCGCCGGCTGGCTCGCCGTAGTCGTGCTCGCAGCGTTCGTCACGACTCCCGGGCAGCTGACGGCGCTCGCCGTGCTCCTCGCGCTCGTGCTCGGCGGCGTGCAGAGCGTGGTGCGGGCCACGATCGCGGCGCTCGCGCCCCAAGGGCGGTTCGGAGCGACGTTCGGCCTCTTGCAGGTGGGCACGAAGCTTGCGGGGTTCGCGGCGAGCCTGCTCTTCGGAGCCGCCTACGCTGCCACAGGCGATTCACGCACCGGGCTCGCCGTGCTTTTCGTACAGCTGGCGGCCGGGTGGCTCGTCCTCCGAAAGTAGGAGAGGCTTTAGCCTGTCGGGAACATGTAGGACAGGCTTCAGCCTGTCGGGATTCATGACAGGCTGAAGCCTGTCCTACTCTCGTGCAGACAGGCTGAAGCCTGTCCTACTGGATACCGAGGACGTCGCGCATCGAGTAGAGGCCGACGGGCTTGCCGATGAGAAACGCCGCGGCGGCGAGGGCGCCCTGCGCGTAGCAGTCGCGGTTCGTCGCGCGCACGTTCACGGAGAGCGACTCGCCCTCGAGGCCGAAGAGGATGGTGTGCTCGCCCGGATTGTCGCCAGCCCGCATGGCGTGGTAGCCGATCTCGTCGGCGGGGCGGGCCCCGGGACGGCCCTCGCGGCCGTGGGCAGCCTTGGTCTGCCCCATCACGCCCTGCACGATTTCGCCAAACTTGAGCGCCGTGCCGCTGGGCGAGTCTTCCTTGTGGCGGTGATGCACCTCGAGAATCTCCACGTCCGCCCGGCTGCCGACACGCTTCAGGAGCGCTCCGGCCCGGCCCACGAGGTCCATTGCGATGTTCACCGCCAGGCTCATGCTCGGCGACTGGAGCACCGGGATCTGCTTCGCGGCCGCCGCGAGGGCCTCACGGGCCGGAGCATCGAGGCCCGTCGTGGCCACCACGAGCGGCACCTTCTTCTGCACGCACGTGGCAATGATCCCGGGCACCGCCTCCGGGAGCGAGAAGTCGATCACAACGTCGGCGGGACAGCTCCAGGCATCCGCCACGGCTACTCCTGCGGGCGACAGTCCGGCGAGCGTGCCCGCATCCGCGCCAGCCTTCGGGTGCCCCTCCCGCTCGATCGCGGCCACGAGCTGCCACGGGTGGGCATCGCCTACGGCACACGCGATCACGCGCTGCCCCATCCGGCCGGCCGCACCGTGCACGACGAGACGAAGCGGCTCAGCCATAGAGTTCGATCGCCTGCACGATCTCGTCGAGGCGGTTGCCCACGCTCACCGAGCGGTTCGCGAAGCTGGCCCGGCTCACGCCGCGGCTGCCGAGCACTTCGTTGAAAAGCTTCTGATCGGTGGTGTGGTAGGCGACGGTCGCCGTGGGGTCTTTGAGCTGGTGACCCGTGAGGATGCACACCACACGCTCGTCGCGGCCGATCACGCCCTCGGCCACGAGCTGCTTCGCCCCGGCCACGCTCGCGGCGCTTGCCGGCTCGCACCCGAAGCCGCCGGCGCCCACCTGCGCCTTGGCGTCGAGAATCTCCTGCTCCGTCACCTCGCGGACCACGCCATCACACACCTCGAGCGCCCGGAGGCACTTGTTGAGGTTCACCGGGCGATTGATCTCGATGGCGCTGGCGATCGTGTCGGCCCGCTTCTTGTCGCGATCGAGTTCGTCGTAGTAGTGGCAGGCTGGCGAAAGATCGGCCCGGCCGCCTTCCCACCGCAGACCGCGCTTGTGATAGAGCTCGTAGAGGGTGTCGGCGCCGGCGGCATTGATCACGGCCAGCCGCGGCACACGGTCGATGAGGCCGATCTTCCGCAGCTCGGCGAAGGCTTTGCCGAAGGCGCTCGAGTTGCCAAGGTTGCCGCCCGGCACCACGATCCAGTCGGGCACCTCCCACCCCAGCGACTCGAGCACGCGAAACATGATCGACTTCTGCCCTTCGAGGCGGAAGGGATTCACACTGTTCACAAGGTAGATGCCAAGCTTGCCCGACACCTCCTTGACGCGGGCCATTGCGTCGTCGAAGTCGCCGGCGATCTGGATCGTGAGAGCGCCGTAGTCAAGGGCCTGCGACAACTTGCCGTACGAAATCTTCCCAGAGCCGATGAAGATGATGCCTCGCATCAGCCGGGTGACGGCGCAGTAGACGGCGAGTGAGGCGCTCGTGTTGCCCGTGGAGGCACAGGCGGCCCGCTTCGCCCCGATCATCCGGGCATGTGTGAAGGCGGCCGACATGCCGTTGTCTTTGAACGAGCCCGACGGGTTGAGGCCCTCATACTGCAGATGCAGCCGGCCGGGCTTCATGCCCACGAACCCACCCACACCGTCCGACACGGAGAGCAGCGTCTGCCCCTCGCCGATCGTGACCACGCTTTCGCGCGGGGCAAACGGAAACAACTCGTGAAATCGCCACACGCCCGAATACGCGAGCGGATCGCTGCGTCGCATCCACTTGCGCTCGAAGACCTCGAACGACGTGGGCGGCCGGAGCCTGTCCCAGTCGTACGTCACGTCGAGCAGGTTGCCGCACGACGGACAACTCGTGAGCACCTCGTCCACGGAAAACGTGGCGCCGCAGGCAGGTGCGATGCACTGCTGAAACGCGACGTCGGTGCGGGCGGCAACGGCCAACTCACAGTTCCTCAAAAAACGGGCGGTCGAAGCCCCGGCATGCATCCAACGTCGGCAATCCGGGCCGCTGAACTCGATTTTCGAGCCGCCATCAGCAAGGGTAGGTCATCGCTGCGGCAACAGCAAGGAGCGATCCATGCACGAAAACATAGCGCATCGAGTCCCGTGCGGGTGACGGGCTGCCAGTTTGACAGCCCGCCGGTCCGAGTTACTATATAGGGCTTTTCTGGAATCGGCGTGGGGCCTCCTTCAGCCCCGCGTCGGGTAAACCCTCTCGACACGGATCCACAGCATGAAAGCGGCGGAAATCAAGCCTTTCAAGGCTGCGCTCGTAGCAATGCGGGCACGGCTGCGGGGTGATGTCTCGACAATGGCCGACGCGGCCCTGGGCAAAACCCGCTCCGAGGCGAGCGGCGACATTTCGAGCATGCCGATCCACATGGCCGATCTCGGGACAGACGCCTATGAGCAGGAGTTCACGCTCAGCCTGATGGCGAGCGAGGAAGGCACGCTCGAAATGGTGGAGCAGGCTCTCGACCGCATCCGCTCGAAAACGTTCGGCATCTGCGAAGACTGCGCCGGCGTGATCTCCAAGAAGCGGCTCGAAGCGATTCCGTTTGCCGCGCTCTGCATCCGCTGCGCTGAAAAACTCGAGCAACCCTCGAGCCACCGTCCCCGCCATCCACGCTGACACGATGATGTAGGACAGGCATCAGCCTGTCACGCCCCCCCGATCGCGCGTACAAGGACGTCGCCCAGCCATGTGGACCGCCTCCCGCGGCTGGCCGCTGTTCACCGCCATTTCGGTCGCCGCAGCCGTCCTCGACCTCGGCACGAAGTCGTGGCTCTTCGCCAGGCTCGGCATGCCGGGCGAAAAGGGCCCGATTGTGCTCGCGCCCAACGTGCTCATGCTCGAGACCAACCTCAACGAAGGGGCTCTCTTCGGGATGGGGCAGGGCATGGGAATGGTGTTCGCCGCCGTGTCGTGCGCCGCCATCGTGGGCATTCTCGCCACGGTCGCCAGGGCCTCGGTGCGGAGCGAGCCGTGGCTCGTGGTGGCGCTCGCCCTGATCACCGGCGGTATCGTGGGCAATCTCTACGATCGGCTCGGACTCCCGCGGCTGAAGTGGCACGCGCCCCTCGGCCGGATCGGCGATCCCGTGTACGCCGTGCGCGACTGGATTCACTTCAAGCTCGAAGGGATCATCGACTGGCCGATTTTCAACCTTGCCGACACGTGGCTCGTGATCGGCGCCGGCCTGCTCGTGCTGCTTTCGTTCCTCTCCAAGCCCACCACTGCCCATGCCGAGTGACCCGCCAATCGCCGGCACGCCCCGCATCCCCCGCGCCATGGATGCGCGGCTCGGGGTGGCACTCGCCGCCGTGCGGCTCGCGTCGGCCGAGACACTCCGCAGATTCAATGATCCGACGCTGGCCATCCACGAGAAGGCCGACCGTTCGCCAGTCACAGACGCCGATCTCGCCGCCGAAAAAATCCTGCGCGACACGCTGCTCGCCGCCTTCCCCGACGATGCCTTTCTCGGCGAGGAGTCGGGCACAGCGGCGGGGACGAGCGGCTATGAATGGATCGTCGATCCGATCGACGGCACGAAATCGTTTATCCGCGGCGTGCCCTTGTGGGCCACGCTCGTGGGCTGCCGCCATGCGGGGCGGGGCGTGATTGGAGTGATCGCGATCCCGGCCCTCGACGAGATGGTGTATGCCACCGCCGGCGGCGGGGCGTGGCACGTGCGGCACGGCGGGGCCGCGGTGCCCGCACACGTATCGAAGCGAGCGACGCTCGGCACGAGCCTGTGCTGCACGAGCGACTTCACGTCGTTTTCGCGGCGGCCCGACTCCGCGACCGGCACGGCGGCGCGGGCTCGGCTCGACGCCGCAGGCGGCATCCTCCGCACCTGGGGCGACGGCTACGGCTATTTGCTCGTGGCCACGGGCCGGGCCGACGTGATGATCGACCCGCTCATGAACGCGTGGGACGCCGCCGCGGTTGAGACGGTGATCACCGAATCGGGTGGCCGATTCACCGACTGGCAGGGCCGCCCGCGGATCGACTCTGGGGACGGCCTCGCCACCAACGGGTTCGTTCACGACGCGGTGCTCGCCATACTCGCCGCCCCCGTGTAGATGCAGACTGGCAGTCTGCACACCGCCCGCACTTGCGATTTCCGGCAAAACCGGTATGTTTTCGATCCTCTGATCCCCAGTCTCCCCGCACAGTCGAGCAATTCATCGTGGCACGTTCTTGTCAGGTTTGCGGCAAGGGTTTTTCGATGGGCAACACCGTCACCCTGCGCGGCAAGGCGAAGTATCTCGGCGGCGTCGGCACCAAGGTCACCGGCATCTCGCGCCGCAAGTTCAAGCCCAATCTGCAGCGGCTGCGGATCACCACCGGCCGCGGCACGAGCTCGACCGCCCTCGTATGCACGCAGTGCATCAAGGGTGGCAAAGTGACGAAGCTGGTGAAGCAGGCTCCCTTTCGGCTGCCCAAGGTCGAGAAGGCGAAGACCGCGTCGGTAGAGGCCGTGCCGTCGGGGCCGCGGGCTCGCCCGTAGGCGCTTCCCGCCGAGGAGGCTGCCCGCCATGACGCTCGCCCGCAAGGATGTCGCCAAGGTCGCGATGCTCGCGCGGCTCGCGCTCTCCGATGCCGAGATCGACACGATGACGGGCGAACTCTCGAAGATCGTGGGCTTTGTCTCGCTCCTCGAAGAGATTGACACCGCTGGCGTGGCCCCACTGGCCCATCCGCTCGACACGCAAAACGCCTTCCGCGACGACGTGCCGGCCGCGTCGCTGACCACCGCCGAGGCGCTCCAGTCGGCCCCCCGCCACGACGGTGAATGCTTCCTCGTGCCCGCCGTTCTCGGTGAGTCAGGCGCGGCCTGAGCCATCCTCGCACCCATGCAGCCCGCCGAACTTTCCGCCGTCGAGATCGTGGCCGCCATCCGGCAGGGCGACATGACGGCGGTGCAGTGCACCGAGGCCTTCCTCGATCGGGCCGCCCGGCTCGACGGCTCGATCAACGCGTTTCTGAAGATCGACCGCGAAGGGGCGCTCGCGACCGCAGCTGCGATCGACGCGCGGCGCAAGGCCGGCAAGCCGCTCGGGCCGCTCGCGGGCCTGCCCGTGGCGGTCAAAGACGCCCTCTGCACTCGCGATCTACCCACGACATGCGCCTCCAAGATGCTCGCCGGCTTCCGCCCTCCGTACGACGCCGACACCGTGGCCCGGCTGCGGGCCGCCGATGCCGTGATCGTCGGCAAGACGAACATGGACGAGTTCGCGATGGGCGGCTCCAATGAAAACTCCGCCTTCGGCCCGGTGAAAAACCCCTGGGATCTCTCGCGGGCACCAGGCGGATCGAGCGGCGGCTCGGCCGCGTGCGTGGCGGCCGACATGGCCCCCGTGGCCATCGGCTCCGACACGGGCGGCTCGATCCGTCAGCCAGCCGGCCTGTGCGGCATCACGGGGCTCAAGCCGACCTACGGCCGGGTCAGCCGGCGCGGGCTCGTGGCGTTTGCGTCGAGCCTCGATCAGATCGGGCCGATGGCCCGCTCGGCCGCCGACTGCGCCCTCGTGCTCGAGACGATCGCCGGCCACGACCCGCGCGACTCGACGTCGCTCGCCGCCGAGGTGCCACGCTACAGCGAACTGCTCGAGCAGCCGCTCACGGGGCTGAAGATCGGCCGCGTGGCGGAACACTACGCGGAGGGTCTCGACCCGGAGGTGCGGAAGGGCGTGGACGAAGCCTACGCCGTGTTCGAGGCGGCGGGAGCCACTGTCCACGACATCGAACTGCCGCACGCAAAATACGGCGTGCCCACCTACTACCTCATCGCCCCGTGCGAGGCGTCGAGCAACCTCGCGCGGTACGACGGCGCGCACTACGGTCATCGGGCCGAGCCCGGAGGGGGTCATCGGGCCGAGCCCGGAACGGGTCATCGGGCCGAATCGGAGAGCAGCCAGCACTTCGACTCACCGCTCGTCGAGATGTATTGCCGCAGCCGGGGCGAGGGCTTCGGCCCCGAGGTGAAGCGGCGGATCATGCTCGGCACCTACGCCCTCTCGGCCGGCTACTACGACGCCTACTACGCCAAGGCCCTCAAAGTCCGCCGGCTCATTCGTCAGGACTACCTCGACGCCTTCGCGAAGGTCGACCTCATCGGCGGCCCGGTGTCGGCCACGCCCGCCTTCAAGCTTGGCGAAAAGACGGGCGACCCACTCGCGATGTATCTCGTCGATCTGTACACGGTGGCCACGAACCTCGCCGGTGTGGGCGGCATTTCGTTTCCGTGCGGGTTCACAAAGGGCGGCCTGCCGGTGGGCTTTCAGCTTCAGGGCCCGGCCCTTGCCGAGCCGCTGCTCTTGCGAGCCACCGACCGCTTCCAACGGCTCACCGACTGGCACCTCCGGCGCCCGAAGCCAATCGCATGACGAAGCCCGCCGCCCCGACCGCCGAGCCCTTCACGACCGTCATCGGCCTGGAGGTGCACGTGCAGCTTCAGACGAAGACGAAGCTCTTCTGCGGCTGCTCGACGACATTCGGCGCTCCACCCAACACGCAGGTCTGCCCCGTGTGCCTCGGCCTGCCTGGCTCGTTGCCGGTGATGAACCGCGAAGCGTTCTCCCTCGCGATCAAGGCGGCGCTCGCGCTCGAGTGCCGGATCGCCCCGTTCACGAAGTGGGATCGCAAGAACTACTTCTATCCCGACCTGCCGAAGGGCTATCAGATCAGCCAGTTCGACCTGCCATTTTCCAGCGACGGCTGGCTCGAGGTCGTGGATCCGAAGGGGGCGTTTTCGCGGAAGGTGGGCATCATCCGTGTGCACCTCGAAGAGGACGCCGGCAAAAGCATGCACGACGAGGCCGCGGGCACGGCCGACACGCGGATCGACCTCAATCGGGCCGGCACGCCGCTGTGCGAGATCGTCAGCCAGCCCGACCTGCGCAGCCCGCAGGAGGCCCGGGCCTGGCTCAACGAGCTGAAATTGCTGCTTGTGTATCTCGGGGTGAGCGACTGCAACATGCAGGAGGGAAGCCTGCGGGTGGACGCAAATGTCAATCTGCACATTCCGCGCCCCGACGGCAGCGTGGCCAAGACGCCGATCGTCGAGATCAAAAATATGAACTCATTTCGCTCGGTCGAGCGGGCGCTGACCTACGAGGCCGCTCGCCAATACGACGAGTGGCAGGCCACCGGTGCCGAACTGGGAAAGACTCCGAAGCAGACCCGCGGCTGGGACGACCCGGCCGGCGTCACGCGGGCCCAGCGGCACAAAGAGGAGTCAAGTGACTACCGCTACTTCCCCGACCCCGACCTCGTGCCCGTGACGGTGAGCGAGGAGCGGATTGCGGCGGCGAAGGCCTCGATGGGCACGCCACCGACTGTTCTGCGCACGGCGCTCGCCGAGAAGTGGAAGATCTCCGCCTACGACGCCGACGTGCTCGTAAATCAGGGCCGGGAACTCGTGGCCTATTTCGAGGACGTGGCCACGCGGGTGGGCGAGGGCAAGGTGGCGAGCAACTGGCTGCAGCAGGACGTGCTGCGGACACTCAACGAGCGCGGTGAAACGATCGATACGTTTCCGATCCGGCCTGAGGCCCTCGCCGAACTGATCGGCCGGGTGCAGAAGGGCGACTTCGACACCAGCCGCGGCCGCGAGATCTTCGCGGAAGTGTTGACGTCGGGCCGAAGCGTTGCCGACGTGGTTGCCTCGCTTGGCATCGCTGCCGTCGGTGAAGACGAACTGATCGCCCTGTGCAAGGAATTGATCGCCGCCAACCCGAAGATCGTGGCTGACGTGCAGAGCGGCAAGGAACAGGCTGCAGCCGGACTGATCGGACAGGCCAAGAAGAAAAACCCGAACGTGAACCCCGCCAAGGTCCGCCAGACGTGCGTTGACCTGATCAAGGCGCTGGGCTGAAGATCGCTCGAGTCCCTATTTCACCTATATTCCGCCCGTGTAATTCATTCGATTACATCAAAGGAAAATATCGTTTTGATCGAACGCAATGTTCTCTCTTTTTTGACCGTCGCTCGCGAACCCCCGACCGTCCTCGTATTGACTGGACCACGAGCCACCGGAAAAACCCATCTTGCGCACCTCTCCTTTCCTGCTCATCGGCATATTTCGCTCGCGCTCCCGAGTGAAGCCGACCGCGCCCAGCGCGACCCCGCAGCCTTCCTCGCCGCTGCTCCGGCGCCGGTCGTGATCGACGACGTGCATCTCGCCCCCAGACTGCTCCATCACATCCGCCGCGAGCTCGACGCGCGGCCGCATGGGCCGGCGAGTTTCGTGCTCGTCGGCTCGCGGCCCGGGCTTCTCACGGCGACCGCCCTGGCCGCATTCGACGACGCGGCCTGCGTGGTGGAAGTCGGCGGGCTGTCACATGCCGAAACAGTGGCCGCCCGCCCAGCCATGCCGCTCACTGAACGACTCCTGCGGGGCGGCTTTCCGGCGCTCTACGCCGACGCTGATCGCGAGCCGGGTGACTATCTCCGCACGCTCGTCGCCGACCACCTGCACCGTGAGCTGCCCGGCCAGCTCCGCGTGGACGACGTGCATGCGTTCGAGTGCTTTCTCCGCGCGGCGGCGCTGCGAACCGGCCGCCTGCTCAACAAGGCCGAACTGGCTCGGGAGGTGGGCATCGTCGGTTCGACGGCGGCCATCTGGCTCGACACGCTCGTCGAGGCGGGCGTCGTCACGCTCGTGCGTCCCCAGCCACCCCTGCGTGGGAAGCCGCTGGTCAAAGCGCCGAAGCTCTACTTTCTCGACACCGGCCTGTGCAGCCACCTCCTCGGAATCCGGACCGCCGACGAGCTCGCCGCCTCGCCCCACGTCAACGCGCTGTGGGAGACCTTTGTGCACGCCGAGGTGCGTCGGCTTGCCGCTGCGGTGGCGCCAGCTATCGAGCCCGTCTTCTGGCGGGACCGTACGAAAGAAGTCGACTTCGTCGTACCCACCCCGCGGGGCCTGGCCCTCCTCGACGCGTCATGGAGCGAGTTTCCCTCGACGGCGGACGTGCGCCGGTTGCTGCGCATCCGTGAGGAGATCGGCACACCCCACGTGGCCCACGTGGCCGTCGTCTGCCGCACGCCCGACCGACAAGCCCTGCGCGACCCGGGCGGGCCCGCCGTGGAGACCGTCGGCCTCGAAGACCTGCCTGCCTTGCTCGGGTAGGCTCTGCCATCATGCCCCGCATCGTCACGCTCACCACCGATTTCGGCACCGGCAGCGAATACGTCGCGCAGCTGAAAGCCGTCCTGCTCGGCAGCACCGTGCAGCCGATGCTCGTCGACATCGCCCACGACCTTCCGGCCCACGACATCCGCGCCGCGGCCTGGCTCGTGGGCCAGGCCTGCCTCGCCTTTCCGCCCGACACGCTCCATGTCGTCGTCGTCGATCCGGGAGTCGGCACCGCCCGGCGGCTTCTTTGGGCCCGGCTCGGCGACCAGGAGTTTCTCTGCCCCGACAACGGTGTGCTCTCGTGGGCCCTGCGGCACAGCTCGCTCACGGCCGCGCATCTGATTCCGGTGAGCGACGCAGCCGCGGCCACGTTTCACGGCCGCGACGTGCTGGCTCCGACGGCGGTCCGGCTCCTCGCAGGCCAACCGGGCGCGTCGCTCGGTCCACCGCTGGAGCATATCGAGCGCCTCGACTGGCCCGAGCCGGAGGAGGCACTGCAAGGGATGCGCGGTGAGGTGATCCACGTCGATCCGTTCGGCAACCTCGTCACCAACCTGCCGGCAACACGCTGGCCGCGCATCGTCGCCGCCGGCCGACTGCGCGTGGGAGCCCACGATGTGACCACGCTCGTGCGCACCTACGGCGACGCTGCGCCCGGCACGCCCGTGGCCCTCGTCGGCTCCCAGGGCTTCGTCGAAGTGGCCGTGGTCGAAGGCCGTGCCGACATCCGCCTCGCCGCGGCCGTGGGCGCACCCGTCTCCAGCGGCTGACGGCCGGCGGTATACACTCCTGGCATGCTCAGCCCGGAAACTCTCTCTCGCGACCGCGGCGCTCCCTCGACCGACGATCTGCTCCGCTGGGACCGTGAACACGTCTGGCACGCGTTCACGCAGATGCAGGAATACGAGCCGCTGCTGATCGAGGCGGGACAGGGGGCCACGCTCTTCGACACCGCCGGCAAGGCGTACCTCGACGGCTCGGCGAGCATGTGGTGCAACGTCCACGGCCACCGGCACCCACGGCTCGACGCGGCCCTCCGGGCCCAGCTCGATCAGGTCGCCCACACGACGAACCTCGGCCTCTCGAATCCGACGACGGTGGCCCTCGCCCGGCGGCTCGTCGAGGTCGCCCCGGCGGGGCTCGAAAAGGTGTTTTTCACCGGCGACGGCTCGAGCGCGATCGAGGCCGCGCTCAAGATGGCGTTTCAATACTGGCTCCAGGTGAAGCCTGCAGAGCCGCCGCGCACGACGTTCATCGCGATCGGCGAGGCCTATCATGGCGACACGCTCGGCGCGATCGGCGTGGGGGGTGTCGACCGATTCACGGCGATGTTCGCACCGCTCACGTTCGCAGCGATCCGCATCGCGTCGCCAGGCGGCCCGTGCCCGCATTCCGGCCAACCGGCTCCGTCGCTCGCGGATGCGCTCGCCACGCTCGACCGCGCGCTCACGGAGCACGGCGACACCGTCGCCGCCCTCGTGATGGAGCCGCTCGTGCAGGCGGCCGGCGGGGTTCTCGTGCATCCGCCGGGGTTCCTCCGCGGCGCCCGCGAACTGACCGCCAAGCACGGCGTGCTGCTCATCCTCGACGAGGTGGCCGTGGGATTCGGGCGCACGGGCACCTTGTTCGCGTGCGAGCACGAGGGCGTTTCGCCCGATATCCTCTGCCTCGCAAAGGGCCTCACGGCCGGCTATCTGCCGATGGCCGCCACGCTCACGACCGCCGCGATCTGGAACGCGTTTCTCGGCAGCCATGCGGAGCGGCGGACGTTTTTCCACGGCCACACCTATGGCGGCAATCCGCTGGCCGCGGCCGTGGCGCTCGAGTCGCTGAATATTTTTCACGACGAACGCGTGCTCGAAGCCCTGCCGCCGAAGATCGAACGGCTGCGGGAGCACGTGGCCCGGCTCGGGGCCCTCGACCACGTGGGCGACGTCCGCCAGTGCGGCCTCGTGGCCGGCCTCGACCTCGTGGCCGACAAGCCGACGCGCCGAGCGTACCCCTGGCAGGAGCAACGCGGCACCCGGGCCTGCCTCGCCGCCCGCCAGCACGGCGCGATCCTCCGCCAGCTCGGCGACACGGTCGTGCTCATGCCGCCCTTGTGCATCACGCTCGACGAGATCGACCGCCTCGCCGCCGCCACCGAAGCGGGCATTCGCGCCGCGACGAAATGTTGATGCCAACTTGGAACCAGAGTGGGGAGGCGAGGGGTTACCCCTGCCGTTGAGCCGGCGTATGTGACCAGCGCAGGCATGGATGCCGGAGCGCAGGCACATCCGAGTGAGTGAAGCCCAGGATGGGCGCAGCGAACGTCCGGCGAGACGGTACGGGGCAACCCCGAGCCGGCTTGGGCCTCTCCCGGCACGAGCCTTACTGCACGACGCTCTTGCTACCGTCGGTGGAGCCGCCGATCGGGGCGCCTTCGGGCATCGGGCGGCC
>Ga0214921_10000158_pt1 | contig 130147 bp, 112 predicted proteins | sample LL1505_MetaG_FD_177992 | JGI IMG/M metagenome (GOLD analysis project Ga0214921, IMG submission 177992) | Freshwater microbial communities from Lake Lanier, Atlanta, Georgia, United States - LL-1505 | ecosystem: Environmental > Aquatic > Freshwater > Lake | place: USA: Georgia | collected... | reverse complement strand
AGTTAGTCCCTCGCCTCCCATCATCGCCATGTACATCCACGAGATCGGGAGAATACTCGCCGAGCCCCACGGCGCCGCTGAGATCGGTCCAACACCCCTTGCGTGACCGAGATCCACTACAGGGTGGTTAGGCAAGAAGGGCGTGAGGTGCTTTGCGCAACAGATCGGTCCCATTCCAGGACCTCCACCACCGTGTGGGATACAGAAGGTTTTGTGGAGGTTAATGTGACACACATCGGCGCCGAACTCTCCTGGCGCCACAAGCCCGACGAGAGCGTTGAGATTGGCTCCATCGAGGTAGACCTGCCCACCACACGAGTGAACGATCTCACACGCCTTCTTTATCCCCTCCTCGAAAACACCGTGCGTTGATGGATACGTCACCATCATCGCCGCGAGCCTCTCCTTATTGGCTTGCGCTTTCTCTTCAAGGTCCTTTAAGTCGACATTGCCGTGCGCGTCACACGCGACCGTCACAACCTCCATCCCCGCCATCACCGCGCTCGCGGGGTTAGTACCGTGCGCCGATTTGGGGATGAGGCAAACCGTTCGAGCGTTATCATTCCTGCTTTGGTGATACGCCCTGATGACTATCAAGCCAGCGTATTCACCCTGTGAACCGGCGTTGGGCTGCAGTGAACACCCATCAAACCCTGTAATCTCGCACAACGCGCTCTCAAGGTCCGCGAACAACTCCTCGTAACCTTTACGGTGATGTGCTGGGGCGAAGGGGTGAAGACTACCGAACTCTCCCCACGTAACGGGGAGCATCTCCGACGTAGCGTTAAGCTTCATCGTGCACGAGCCCAGGGGGATCATCGAGAACCCAAGCGAGAGATCTCGAGACTCAAGCTTTCTTACGTAACGGAGAAAGTCGGTCTCTGAAGAGTAGGAATTAAACACCCCTTGCTTTAGGTAATCGACCTGACGCCCAAGCGCCGCTGGCACCGCGGAACCAGCTTTTGAGATCGACGACTCACACTCAGCCCGCGTAGCACTAACTCCAAACGCCTGTAGTAGCGAAACGAGGTCGTCGACCCCCTTTGCCTCATCGAAGCTCACCGCGACAGTTGAATCCGAGACAACTCGGATGAGGAGCCCTAAACGCTCCGCGCGCTCAGCGGTCGCGATTGCTTGCTTCCCCCCGACTTCGATAGTTAGCGTGTCGAAGTAGCTTTTGTTTTTAACCTTCAACCCACCCTTTCTAAGGAGAGCGGCGCACGCGTTTGTGAGGGCGTGCACCCGCTCACCGATTCGCCGGAGCCCCTTCGGTCCGTGATAAACGGCGTACATACTCGCCATAACAGCGAGGAGTACCTGCGCTGTACAGATATTGCTCGTCGCCTTCTCTCGGCGAATGTGCTGCTCCCGCGTCTGAAGCGAGAGCCTTAAAGCTGGCTTCCCGGTGGCGTCACGAGAAACCCCAATCAATCGGCCTGGCATACTACGCTTGTACTCATCACGGGTCGCGAAGAACGCGGCGTGTGGTCCCCCGAATCCCATCGGAACACCGAACCGTTGCGCGGAGCCGACAACTATATCAGCTCCCTGTCCCCCCGGGTTCGCGATCATCGTTAGCGCCAGGAGATCTGTAGCGACACACACGAGCGCGTTCGCCGCGTGAGCCTTATCGCATATTGATTTGAGTTCGCCGATATCGCCCAGGGTATCTGGATACTGAACGAGACACCCGATCGTGTTCTCACTGAACGCGAAGCTATCAGCTGAGGCGACGGTGACTTTAACTCCGAGCGCCTCAGCGCGACTCATGACAACTCCAAGGGTCTGGGGGTGAACGAGGTCGGAGATGAGGTACTCCGCCACGCTTCCAGCGCCTTTCGCTTTGGTCGAGACGGCAAGCGACATCGCCATCGCCTCAGCCGCCGCGGTTCCCTCATCGAGGAGCGACGCGTTGGCTATCTGCATCCCCGTTAGCTCCATGATGAGCGTTTGGAAGTTGAGGAGCGCCTCAAGGCGGCCCTGAGATATCTCCGCTTGATACGGGGTGTACTGCGTATACCAACCCGGGTTCTCAAGAATGTTACGCTGAATAACCGGAGGAGTGACGCAATCGTAGTATCCCGTCCCAATAAAGGAGCGCGATGTGACATTTTTCGCGGCCACCCCGCGAAGACGCTCAAGCGCCTCAAACTCAGAGAGCGCTACCGGAAACCGTGAGAGCGTTAAAGGCTTCGCGCGCCTCACAGACGGGGGCACAACACCTTCGAGCACCTCCTCGACGCTTTTTTTCCCCATGGCTTTAACCATGGCAGAGACCTCATCACCAGTTGGCCCGATGTGTCGCTTGGCGAACTCGGAGGCTCCGAATCCCGTTCGCGTGACCTGTGTGTTATTCTTTCCCTCTTCGCTCTTCATCGTTTCAGCCAACATGTCCCCCCGTTTTTCATTGGGTGATAATCATTATAGCGGATACAAACTATTTTGAGACGAGCTTCTTATACTCATCCGCGGACATAAGCCCATTTACCTCAGCGGCGGACACACCTGAGAGCTTTACGATCCAACCCTCTGTATAGGGCGCGCGATTGATCAAGCCTGGATCGTTCGCGAGCGCCTCGTTTCGCTCAGCGACCGTGCCCGCGACAGGCGAGTAAACATCCGAGGCCGCCTTGGTTGACTCAACGACGCAGAGGGTGCCATGCGTCGCCACCGTCTTTCCGATCGCTGGAAGATCCACGAACACGAGGTCGCCAAGCTCGGACTGAGCGAACTCGGTAATACCCACAATCACCTTATCTCCCTCCAGGAGAACCCACTCGTGATCTTTGGTGTATTTGCAATGCGCTGGAAACTCCATGGCTCCTCCTCTTTATTTAGAACGTTTATAAAACGGTAGTGGGACTACGTGTCCAGCGATCGCGCGACCCCGAACAACGAAAGATAGCTTTGTGTTGAGCGCCGCGTGGGTCGATTCAACGAGAGCCATACCGAGCGATACATTCACTGTTGGTGTTTTCGTTCCGCTCGTCACAACCCCGATCGATCTCCCCTCGGTGTCGGCGACGACATCTCCTTGCCTGGCTATTCCGGCGTCAGACAGATGGAAGCCGATCAGCTTTCTTGACGCGCCACCATCTCGCTGTTTTATGAGAGCGTCTCGTCCGACAAATTCTCCTTTATCGAACTTAACGATCCAACCCAATCCACTCTCAAGCGCCGACATATCCTCTGACAACTCGTGACCATGAAGCGGCAACGCCGCCTCAAGTCGCAAGGAATCACGGGCGCCCAAGCCGCACGGAAGCACCCCGTAGCTCGCGCCGTGCTCCAACAAGAGTCGCCATAGATCCACCGCGCGATCGCTCTTGACGAATATCTCTACACCATCCTCTCCGGTGTAGCCGGTGCGCGCGACGATAACCGCCACGCCCATCATCTCTCCCTCAATAAAGTGGAAATACTTAAGACCGCCCATATCGCCGCCCTTAACGAGCGGAGCGACGAGCTCCAGCGCGCGCGGACCCTGCACAGCTATCTGACCGTACTCGGCACTAGCGTTCGTGAACTTGGCGTCGGTTGGGTTGTTCTTAACAAGCCACTCGAAATCTTTATCAGCGTTCGAAGCGTTCACGCAGATGAGAAAGCGATCCTTCGAAAAGCGATAGATGATGATGTCATCGATCACGCCACCGTTGTGATTGAGTATCGCGCTGTACTGCGCTTTCCCATCGTAGAGCGCGCCAACCCGATTACAGGTGAGGCGCTCAAGCGCCTCCTCCGCTGAGGGTCCAGTCACCCAGATCTCACCCATGTGACTTACATCAAAGAGGCCAACTCGCTCGCGCACATTGACGTGCTCAGCGACCACGCCTGAGTACTGCACGGGCATCTGCCAACCCGCGAACTCAACGATCTTACCCCCTAATCGAACATGCTCATCGTAAAGACAGGTCTTCTTCATACGCTCACTCCGTTTCTGCGCGCGCAGTTCTTTACGGTATTCGATATCAACATGGCGACAGTCATCGGGCCAACTCCTCCCGGAACTGGGGTGATCGCCCCACTTACGGGAGCCACGTCATTATAGTCGACATCACCACACAACGTGCCATCTGGAAGTCTGTTGATCCCGACATCAAGCACGATCGCTCCGTGCTTGACCCAATCTCTCTTGACCAATTTTGGCACCCCAACGGCGGCCACAACGATATCCGCTCCGCTACAAACCCGATCGATATGTGGGGTCTTTGAGTGCGCAAAGGTTACCGTCGCGTTTCTCTCTAAGAGTAGGAAGCCCATCGGCTTCCCCACCAACTGGGAGCGCCCAATCACCACCGCGCTCTTCCCCGCTAACGAGGCGGACGGAATATCGCTTAAGGTTGTAGCGTCAGACACCGTAACGTTTGAGAGCGCCAGATCCAGCATAGTCATCACACCGAGCGGAGTGCACGGTCGTGGGGCGGGGGAGCCTTGAAGAAGGAGCCCCTGATTGGTCGGGTGAAGTCCATCAGCGTCCTTCTCAGGCGAGATCATGCGAACAAACTCCGCTGCATCGAGGTGCGGCGGTAGAGGGAGCTGTAGCAATATTCCATCAACCTGATCGCTTGAATTGTATCCCTGAATGACCTGAGCTAGCTCCTCTCTGGTTGTCGACGAGGGGAGGTGAGAATCAAAGGTTACAAGCCCGCACTCCTTAGCGAAGCGGTGCTTTGAGGCGACATAGGTTTTTGAGGCCGGATTCTCTCCGACGAGAATTACGGCGAGTCCGGGAGAGCGCCCGATTTTTTTTGCGACCGCGGCCACCTCACCCGCGACGGTGCGCGCCACGGCGCGCGAGAGGGTCTTACCGTCTAAAATCTTGGGCGCGCGGTATGTGCCACCTCCACCCGAAACTTCAGGAGAGAGTTTAGCGCCTGTAGACCCCGTGTGGGACATCAATAACCCCTTAAACCAAGTGAAGTTAGGAGCCTGACTTTTATAGTCGAGGGGGAGTCTCAAGTAAACCCAAGTGCTTGGTTTTGGAGGGTAAGTATGAAGAAAAAGACCAAGCGGTTAACCATACCAAGCAGTCTCTAAAGATGGGCCTCGTCAGGGGGCATTTCACCGCTCCAACAAAGTGATCTTTACGAATGCGCGGCTCATGGCGTATGGCGTACCATTAAGTGAAGCTAAAACATCCACCGGAGAGTCCCTATGCGAATCGGTATTCCGCGAGAGCGAAAAACCCTTGAGAAGCGAGTAGCGCTCACCCCTGCCGGCGCTCGTGAGCTCACGCAGCTCGGTCACTCGGTGCTTGTGGAGACAAATGCTGGGATCGGATCCTCGTTCTCGGACTCGGATTACATCGACGCTGGCTGCGAAATAGTGGGAACGTTGGGTGATGTTTGGACGCGGGCGGAGCTCCTAGTAAAGGTAAAAGAGCCAGATGAGAGCGAGTTTCAGTTCTTTAGATCAGACCTAATCCTCTTTGATTACTTACATCTAGCGAGTCTCCCTAAGGTAGCCGATGCGCTCCTCCGGTCTGGCATAACGGCGTTTGCGTATGAGAACTTAAAGACCCCCGACGGTCGCCTTCCACTCCTTGAACCGATGAGCGAGGTGGCTGGGAAGCTCTCGGTCCTTAACGGCGCCTACTACCTCCTCTCCCAGAACGGCGGGCGGGGGATCCTCCTCGGTGGCGCCACCGGGAGCCCCTCCGCGAAGGTGGTTATCGTGGGAGCTGGGATCGCCGGACAGGCCGCCTGCGCTACGGCGGTTGGCATGGGAGCCAATGTCACCATCGTCGATATCAGTAAAGAGAAGCTTGAACCTCTCTCCGAGCGCTTCGGCTCTTCTCTGCGCACCGTCGTTTCAACCCCGAAAACATTGGCTGAAAGCTGTGTTGGAGCCGACCTCCTCATCGGAGCGGTGCTAGTTCCAGGAGCCGCAACGCCTCGGATTATCACCAGGGAGATGATCCGCTCCATGGGAAAACAGGCTGTCTTTGTGGATATCAGTATCGACCAGGGAGGGTGCGCTGAGACGAGCAAGCCAACCTCGCTCGACAACCCTGTGTACGAGGTTGATGGAGTCATTCACTACGGCGTCTGCAATATGCCCGCCCAGACACCCCGAACATCGACATTCGCTCTGACAACGGCGACGCTCCCGTACATCAAGCAATTAGCGAATGAGGGTGTAGCCAAAGCCCTCGATGCTGTCGCGATGCAGCACGCACTTACGTGTTATGACGGTAAGTTAACTAACAAACCTACCTCTGAGGCGTTGCGCGTTGAGTATACCCCTGTGGAGCGGCTAACTCGATAAAAACCGATTGCCCCCTGTACCCTTCCCTGCCAGCATCGGAGGACCGGGAGGAGGCATCATTAGACTCACTGGCTGTGTCCGGGCTCACCGAAAGCACGAACCGGTTAAGGAAGACCAAGTACCTCCCATCTTTTGGAACTTAGGACACTCGCATGAGCTCGAGCCAAACCAATCAACCCCTATCGGCCCACCCAACCGGCACCCCAATCAGGATCTGCGTCGTGGGCCTAGGTCACTGGGGCCCGAACCTGGTTCGAGCAATCGAGCGCCATCCAAACGCTAAAGTTATTGTCGCCGCTGACGCGTCTCCGGAGCGCCGACGAACGGTCGCGGAGCGAATCCCCGGACTTTCTCTTGAAGAGTCTTTGACAGAGTGTCTCAATAAATACGAGTTCGACGCGGTTTTCGTCGCGGTGCCAACCGAGTTTCACTACCAGGTTGGGATGCAGGCTCTTCAAGCCGGCAAGCACCTCTTTATGGAGAAACCACTCGCGCACAGTAGCCAAGCCGCTGAGGAGCTGTGTGATTACGCCGATCGCAAAAACCTCCTGATCATGACGGGGAATATCTTCCTATTCAACGGCGGCATCACAGCCACAAAAGAGATCATCGATCGAGGGGAGCTCGGTCGATTGTTTTACGTCCATTCAATCCGAACAAACCTTGGGCCACTTCGCTCAGACGTAAACGCGCTCTGGGATCTCGCCTCGCATGATATAGCGATCTTCAATTACCTCTTCGGAGCCCTTCCGATGCAGGTAACGTGCTCAGCTCATCACCTCCTCGGCCGAGCGGTTGAGGATATCGCGCAAGGGACGCTCGTCTATCCGGGCAATAGGGTAGCCGTGTTCTTCGTAAGCTGGCTCGACCCGCAGAAGAAACGCGAGATAACGATCGTTGGTGATCGGAAGATGCTCACCTTCGATGATATGCGGCCCGAGCGCCCACTAAAGGTCTTTGACAAGGGCGTAACTGTAAGCAAGCCGAGCGAGTATGCTGATACCTTCAACAGCTTCCGTATGAGTATCCGTGAGGGACAAGTGATTGAGCCGGAGGTCGCGACTGGGGAGCCCCTCGTCAATGAGTGCATGCACTTTATCGACAGCATTATCGCTAAGGTCCGACCCCAGAGCGATGGCCGAGCTGGTCTGGAGGTTGTTAAGATTCTTGAGGCTCTAACGCGTTCGCTGCACGAGGCGGGGAGACCAGTTAACCTCTGGCATCCCGGCTCGTCTCTCTCCGCTGACACAACAAAGAGTATCACTGGTGGCACCCAACGAGTATAAACAGATATGCAAGTCCCATTTCTTGACCTGAAGCAACAGTACCAAAGCCTCAAAAACGAATTCGATACCGCTTTTCAAGAGGTGTGCGGAGGGGCTCACTTTATCCTCGGTCCACAGGTTGAGGAGTTCGAGAAGGGCTTCGCGACATTCATCGAGACAACTCACTGTGTCGGCGTCGCCTCGGGAACTGACGCGCTCCGCCTCGCTTACGAGTCGCTTGGGATCGGAAGGGGTGATGAGGTTATTGTTCCCGCTCACACCTTCGTCGCGACCGCTATTGGAGTCATGGAGAGCGGCGCCACTCCAGTTCTAGTTGACGCCGATCCAGAAACTTTCCTTCTCGACTACAATCAACTTGAGAGCGTAGTTACGAAACGTACAAAAGCGATTTGCCCGGTCCATATATATGGTCGCGTGTGCGACATGGATAAAGTGATGAGCTTCGCCAAGGCCCATAACCTAGCGGTCATTGAGGATACCGCTCAAGCTCACGGCGCTCGCTGGAAAGGTAAGCGCGCTGGCTCTTTCGGAGAGGCTGGATGCTTCAGCTTCTATCCGGGGAAGAACCTCGGCGCCTACGGAGACGCCGGAGGTGTATGCACCAACAGCGAGACGATCTTCAGGCAACTCCGAAAGCTGCGAAACTACGGATCAGAGATCAAATACCAGCACCCTGAAAAGGGCATGAACTCACGCCTCGATAGCATTCAGGCCGCCGTGCTATCAATAAAACTGAAGCACTTGAGCGACTACAATCGGAAACGGTGGAACGCGGCGGAGAAGTACACGAAGAACCTCTCCGCGTATCAGAACGCTAAACTTAAGCTCCCTGATATCCGCACTCCAGAAGAGCACGTCTTTCACCTCTACGTTATCCAGGTAGAGAACCGTGACGATGTAGCGAAGCGCCTCGCGGCCAAGGGAGTATCAACGGTCGTGCACTACCCGGTGCCGTTCCACCTCCAAGGTGGCTACAGGCAACTCGGATACGGCGAGGGATCCTTCCCACACGCCGAGCGACTCGCGAAAAACATCCTCTCACTTCCGATGTTCCCTGAGATTACAGATGAGCAGATAGCGTACGTATGTGACGCGGTAATCGAGGCGACCCGATAGGCCTCTCGTGGGCCGCGCGAGAATCTTCGCCTGAAGCTTAATTAGCCTCCCGCTGGCTGCGGAGTGAGCTCGTTATCAGGCACCCATGTCCACAATTCGTGCAAGCCGGGCAAAGGGACCTTGAAACGCCATCCCGTCTCAGAGAGGTACTTCTTCATAGTAGCGACTGTCGTGTTTGGACAGATTGGACCCATCAACGTCTCGAACGATGGGCCCGGCTTTATGATATCACCGTTGGTTGGTAGCAAAAACCATCGTCCGCCCTCTTTGAGTTTTGTGAAGAGGCCGATCCAGTCTCCATCAAGGGGGCACGCCACATACTCAAACCGATACGTCCCGAGTCGACCACCCCAATGAGCGTCATTCGCGAGACCGATGGTGAGCAGCCAGATCTGCTCTCCTGGCGTGACCAGACCAGCGGCCGCGCGCATGTGCTCGATGTTGGGCGAGTACCCTCGCAACTCGCGACGCAACGGCTCCGCGTATCGAAAGCTTGAGTACATCCCACAAAATATGACAATCGAGACGATGAAGGGATTCCTCTCAGCGCGACACCCCCACAACAGAGCGAACGCGGCGAGGTTGAGTATCATGAAGCGAGGCGCCCAGTAATTCACACTAAATACTGAGACCTGAGTCAGAAACAGCAAGATAAAGAGCGCCGTGACTACCCAACGCCATCCCCGCTTAACCGACATGATCAACCATGGGAGGGCTATGAGGGGTATAAAACCGGAGCGAGTATTGAAAGGAGTGAAAACCGGATACCACACGTCACTATTCAGGTAGTCTCTGTAGAGAGTCGCGATTCCGATCCAATTTGAGAACGTCTCGACTGTTTTCTCGGGGACATGTTTTAGACGCTCCAGAAGTTGCAGTATCGACAGCGGCTCAGCCAGCCAGTTAAGAAATGTAAGCTTGGTGGCTCTAATGACGGCTGATGTCCCGTAATAAAAACCGTTCAGCGTCATCGCCTCGGCGCCACCAGTGATCGTACCGAAAGCCTCGCGCAACGGCAGAATCGAGATCAGACATGCGGCGGCGGCGGTGGCGACACCTCCGAAAAAATTCACCAGCGTCTTCCGATCAAAAAGAACCTCCCGCCAACGAGGGATGAATGTGACGAGGGAGAACAAGATGACCGGGAACACGACGTACTGCTTGCACGCCGCGCCAAGACCGCTGAGAGCGATAAAATAAAAGATACCTTTCGAGAGTGGTAGTGTCCTCAGTAACGCCACGCCGGCAAGCACCGGGGAGGCCGCTCCCATATCCGTTGTGACATCCGAGAACCTCAGCCCCACCACTGGGCACGCGAGCAAGCACATCGATGATAGGAAGGAAGAGCGAACGGAGAGCTTGAGCGAGCGGGCGATCACAAAGAGCGACGCCGCGGCCCCAAAAGCGTAGACGGTTCCGGTCCATCCACCTCCTAACCACCCTCGCCCCATGAGAACAAGGGGAAGCATCGAGCCCGAGCCTCCTACCGGATGCCCAATCTGCTGCCACACCGCGGTGCGCCAAGGATGGAAGTTCCCATGCCAACTCCAAAGTAGCGCTCGGGGAACGTGGTACGCCATGCTGTCAAAAAATTCTGGCCCATGCGTCCAATCAAACTTGATCTCAAGCCATGTTGTGTACAGGAAGGTTCCAACGATAAACGCGATGATGATATCGACCCAGGCGGGGCGGTAGCGAATGGATGTGGTGGCCCGCCACCACGCCGGAAGGGAGATGAGTGAGAAGACCAGGGCGACCACGGCGACTGACGCCAACGCGACTCTGTAATAGGGGGGGAATAATATCTCTAGGTGCCCCAACAGTACCGTGGAGCAGAAGATGGTGGTCTGGTAAACGGCTACCCCCGCCATCAGGCACCACGCGAATCCCCGCGAGGTAAGACACCTTCCAAAACTCAACACGCATAAGAACGGGAGTAGTAGATGGAGGATAACGTAAGGATTTTTAAGGCCGTCCATGAGCGACAAGAATAGTATGGGGCGGTGTCTCGGAAAAGAGGGTATGTCCGCAACCCACCCGCGCGATATTCACCGGGAACAAGACTTTACGCTGACGCGCTTGGATCGAGAAAAACCCTACTCGCCAAAGCCTCAATCAACTCAGGGATCCCCTGGCCAGTAACGCTTGAGATAACCGCCACCTCGAATCCCCGCTTCTCAAACCGCATTCGGTAATCCTCAATCCGTTCTGGCGACGAAGCGGAATCAGACTTTGTCAGAACAACCAACTGCTTTCGCGCCGCGAGCTCCTCCGAGAATTCGGCCAACTCATGGTTGATGGCGTCAAAGAGGCGCTCAAGGTCTGACTCACTACCATCTTCCTCAAGATGAGTGAGGTCGAGGAGGTGCGCGATAATCCGCGTTCTCTCAACATGTTTTAAGAATCGAATTCCAAGCCCTCTACCCTCGCTGGCTCCAGGAATCAGCCCCGGGATATCAGCGACGACGAATGAGCGACCTCCCTTGGCCTGCACCACCCCGAGGTTTGGCACGAGCGTTGTGAATGGATAATCCGCGATCTTGGGGCGCGCGGCCGAGATTCGAGATATCAGAGTTGATTTACCAGCGTTCGGAAATCCAACGAGGCCAACGTGAGCGACAAGCTTGAGAGACAACTTGTAGGAGCCCGACTCTCCCGCCTCTCCCGGTTGGGCGTGCTCCGGTGCTTGATTCGTTGAGGTTTTGAAAAACGCGTTTCCACGACCGCCTCGACCACCCTTCGCGAGGGTGAACTCCTTTCCTGGCTCATCAAGATCAACCACCAGGTCGCCGACCTCTCCCGTGTCGTGCGCGTAAGCGAGAACCTGCGTGCCGACGGGTAGCTTCACGATGACATCGTCACCCGCCCGTCCATCCTTGCGGGCGCCACTTCCTGGAGCTCCATCAGACGCCTTCCACTCAGGCTGAAACTTGAAATCAAGCAGGGTTTGTACGCTCGGGTCGGCGCGAAGGATCACCGATCCACCTCGGCCACCGTTGCCCCCATCCGGACCACCGAGCGGAACAAACTTCTCTCGACGAAAGCTACGAGAGCCAGCGCCACCCTTTCCGGCGACAACATCTATGACCGCTTCATCGATAAACTTCATACGTTGAAACTCTGCGGGGCTCTTTACTAATAAAACTGGCGGATCCGAGATCTGTCAAAGGATCTACCATCTCGAAATAACAAAAGAGGAGCCGGGCAACCGCCACGAGCTCCTCTTTTCAAGCGTTCTCCACCACCACAGTGGCGGAAGCTCACCTTACGCGGCCGCGACCGGCTTGACGTTTACGGAGTGCCTCAACCCTTGCTTGAACTCAACGACTCCATCAACGAGCGCGAAGAGTGTGTAATCACGGCCTGTGCCTACATTGTCACCGGCGTGATAGGTGCTGCCACGTTGCCGTACAAGGATATTTCCCGCGCGAACAACCTCACCACCAAATTTCTTCACGCCAAGGCGCTTCCCCTGACTGTCTCGACCGTTCCTGGTACTTCCTACCGCTTTCTTATGTGCCATGACATCACCCTAGATTTTCAAAATCACGATTAGAGGGAAACGCTCTCGATTACTACCTCGCTCTTAGCTTGGCGGTGTCCCTGCTTCTTGGTGTATCCACCTTTGAGCCTCTTCTTGAAGATGATCACCTTCTTGTCTTTCTTGTGGCCAACGAGACGACCAGTCACCGTTACACCAAGTGTCTTGGCGCCGCTCGCCAATATCTTTACGTCGCTGCCACCGGTCTTACCAACCATGAGAACGTCCGAGAATGTGATCTTTGAGCCAGCCTCTCCCTCAACGGTGTCGATCGAGATGCGAGTGCCAGGACTAACCTTGTACTGCTTACCCGCGGTTCGAACTACCGCGAAGACCTTTGGCTCCTCAACTACCGCTGCAGCTTTTTCTTTCTTTGCCATACCGCTTACACCTTCATGTGGGTCAAATCTTTCGTGAACCGTGACCCTCTGCGCTATCTTCCTGAGCTATCGTACTTCCTTAGCTATCGTACTTCCTGAGCTATCGTACGATCTCTAACTCAACACCCTCTCACTCCAACCGGCTACCCCTGAGCCGCTCCACCTGAAAAAGTAGGAGTGCTTAGGTGTATTGAGCCGTTGTTTCTCGTCCTTAGCAAAATATTTACAGCCCTCGGAGTGACTTTCTCTCTTGGCTATAAATCCTTGAAAGTATTACAGTGAGAAAACAGAGCCGGTAATGTACCGATCTGTGCTCGGAAAAGCAAGGCGACGGAAAAGATAGTAAGCCTTTAAAAGTTGCCAAATTCCGATATCATGGGCGGCAGAAAGTAGAGATTTCGGGGCAGTACAGCGATGCGGGGAGACGGGTTTGTAATTGCGGTCATCGAAGACGAGGAGCTGATCCGAAAAAGTCTCGTAATGAACCTTGAATTAGAGGGGTTTAAGGTAGTAACCGCCAGCGACGGAGAAGAGGGTGTTACCCTCGTCAGTCAACACAAACCAGACCTTATAATCATGGACGTTATGATGCCCCGTAAAGACGGGCTTCAGGCCACCCGTGAGATCCGCGTTTCCGGCGTTTCAACGCCACTAATACTCCTGACGGCTCGTAGCAGCGAGGTCGATAAGGTCCTGGGGCTGGACCTTGGAGCGGACGACTACCTAGCCAAACCATTTGGAATGCTTGAACTTATTGCCAGGGTAAAGGCTCTGTTGAGGCGTATTCAGCGCGTTACCTCAATCGATGAGATACGATTCTCTGACGTGGTTGTGGATTTCAAAGCCTACCGTGCCCTTAAGAATCAGGAACCGATCGAACTATCCGCCCGAGAATACAGGTTGTTGAGATACCTCGTATCGAAGCAGGGGGCAGTTGTAACCCGCGATGAACTCCTGGATGAGGTTTGGGGGTACAACTCCTACCCAACCACCAGGACCGTTGATAACCACATAGCCCGCCTAAGGCAGAAGATAGAGTCCAACATCGACGAGCCTCAGCACATCCTCACCGTCCACGGGGTGGGGTACAAGTTCGTAGCCTAGGTTCAAAGCGCCCCAGTACAACTTTTGAAATGGCAAGACCGCTTAAGCGGTTTTAATCTTTTCAATGGGTTAGGGCGGCCAGCCTGCCATTTGTCATAATCGTATGAGAAATTTGTAACAAATTTGCACCGTTTTTCTGTAACAGGAATCAAATAAAGGAGCACGACGGAGGTACTGTCGGGATCAGGTTGTTCCTAGTTGTACAGGTTATACAGAGGTTCGCTGGGCTGCTCCCAAGAGCCCAACACAGGATAGGAAGAGGTTGTGGCCGTAAGTCCTCACTTTTTGATTATTGAGACGAGTAACTATCCCTTAGCGAAGGACCTTTCAGATGAACGATAACAATACCTTTAAGTCAGACAAACACCCCTCTCTCCATGAGATCACCGATTGCAAAGATGTGATCGCGAGGTTGGGCGACTACACTGATAACGACCTGCAAGCCGCTGAACGCACAGCTATGGACGATCACTTTGATGTCTGTCCCGAGTGCTCCGCATTCCTCGCCTCCTACACCCACGTTGTTACCAGCGCCGCCGAGCTCCGCGAGCCAGAACAACCGATCTCTGTGGATGTGCAAAACCGTCTCCGCGACGCTCTTAACAAGAGACTCGGTATCAACCTCTCCCTCATCGCGTAATCTCACTACCCACCGCTAACCGATCGCGCGGCTCAAAGGCCGTGAGCGATTGCTTCGCGAGCGCAGGCCGCGTAGGGCTCCACCCTGCGCGGCCTGGTTGACGCACCCGCCGCCCCCTCGTAACCTCCCCCCATGACTCAGCACCACGAAACGACCTACCTGATCGATGGCTCCGGCTACATTTTTCGCGCGTTTTTCGCGATTCAACGATTGAGCACCAAGGATGGCTTTCCGACGAACGCGCTCTTTGGATTTTTAAAGATGATCTTGAAAACAGTGGCGCAAGCGAACTCATCCAAAGTCGCCATCATATTTGACGCCGGCAGGAAAACCTTCCGCAACGATCTCTACCCGGAGTACAAGGCGAATCGAGATGAGTGTCCACCCGAACTACTGCAGCAAATGCCGTACTTTCGCGAGCTCTCTCGCGCTCTCGGGCTTCCAGTCCTTGAGTGCCCCGGTTACGAAGCTGATGACATCATCGCTACTCTTGCCGCGAAGCTCGTCGCTAAGGACAAAGATGTAGTGATAGTTTCCGGTGATAAAGACCTCATGCAGCTCGTTACAGATAAAGTGACGATCTGGGATACCATGAAGGACAAACGATACGGACCGCCAGAGGTCGCCGAAAAGTTCGGCGTGGGGCCAGATCAAGTCACCGAGGTGCTAGCCTTAACCGGAGACACCTCAGATAACATCCCCGGAGTCGATGGTGTCGGACCTAAGACGGCTACCCAACTCATCGTAAAATACAAAGATGTTGAGGGCGTGATCTCAAGCATCGAGGATATTAAGAACGATGGAGAGATCCGTAATCGGAAAAAGATCGCCGAAACCATCGAGAGCTCGGTTGATCAGCTACGTCTCTCCCGCAGACTCGTCGAGGTGGACAGTAAAGTTCCTCTTAAAGAGATCTCCGGAGACGGCGACGATATCGAGGAGCTCCTCTCCAAGCGGGAGGTAGACGCTCATCACTTAGCTGAGCTATTCGAGCGATTCGAGTTTACCTCGCTCTTCAAGGAGTTTAAGAACGTCTTAGGCGCTGCCCCGCGACCGAAGGCGACGGCGGCGTTTGACTACAAAACGATTCTGGCGGCGAGTTTCCCAGCCTGGTGCGAGGAATTCCATCAGCAGAGGGATTTCGCGTTCGATATTGAGACCACATCGCTTGATATTCACGAAGCCAAGGTCGTAGGGGTCTCATTCTGCTGGGACGATACCACCGCCTTCTACATACCGGTTGGGCACAGTGGAGCGGAGGGGCAAGTCGCGTGGACATCGTTTGTTGAGAACACTAAACGTCATTTCGCGAATCCCGACATCAAGAAGAGCGGGCAAAATATTAAGTACGACCTCAGTATCTTAGAGCTAAACGGCATTCACGTTGAGGGGATCGCCTTCGACACTATGGTCGCCGCCTACCTCCTCAATCCAGATAGCAGGAGCTTTAATCTCACGGCCCTCGCTAATGACTTCCTGCGCCTGCCAGTTATTGAGTACGACGAGGTAACCGACGGAGCTGAAAACTTCTCTCAGGTGCCACTTGAAGCGGCGACTACGTACGCCTGCCAAGACGCTCACTACGCCTGGCTCCTTAAGGGAGTCCTCGGTCCTCGAATCGAAGAGGAGGGATTGGCCAAAGTCTTTCAAGAGCTCGAGGTGCCTCTCGTCCCAGTACTCGCGAGCATGGAGCGCGCGGGCGTAAAGGTCGACTTAAACACACTTGAGCGGATGTCAGCTGAATTCGCTGAACAGTTACAGAAACTGGAGAAGCAGATCTATGCTCACGCCGGGGGAGAGTTCAACATCAACTCCCCGAAACAGCTCGCTGAGATATTTTTCGAAAAGCTCGCTATTCCAACCAAAGGGGTCAAAAAGACTAAAACCGGTTTCTCAACTGACTCCTCCGTTCTTGAGAAGCTCGCGGAGTCACATCCGCTACCGGCTCTCATCCTTGAATACCGCTCACTCCATAAGCTTAAATCAACATACACCGATGCCCTCGCTCAGGTTATCTCCAAGCAAACCGGTCGTGTTCACACGCGTCTGAACCAAACCGTCACAAGCACCGGGAGACTCTCGAGCTCGGACCCAAACCTGCAGAACATCCCCGTTCAGAGTCAGGCTGGTCGCAGGATCCGGTCCGCTTTTGTGCCTGAGCCAGGAAAGATCTTCATAGCCGCCGACTACTCACAGATTGAGCTTCGCCTCCTCGCTCACCTGAGCGGCGACAGCGCCATGATCCGAGCATTTCAGGAGGGCACCGACATCCACTCGAACACAGCTCGCGAGATCATGGGGCTCGGCGCCTTCGATGAGGTGTCGGATGAGATCCGTCGCGTAGGAAAGACGATTAATTTTGGTATCGTCTACGGAATGGGAGCCTTTAGGCTCAGCCGCGAACTCGGAATACCGGTCAACCAGGCGAGCCAATACATCACGAATTACTTTAGCCGCTATCCGAAAGTGAAAGAGTACTTCGCCAAACTTGAGGACGCGGCGATGTCCCACGGCGAGGTGCAAACGATCTTCGGTAGAAAGCGCGTCATTAGCTCAATCGACACCAGCGGGAGAGATCAAGGATTCGCGATGCGGGCGGCGATCAACGCCCCTCTGCAAGGATCCGCCGCTGACATTATCAAGCTAGCGATGATTAAGGTCGACGCGATGCTGCGCCTCTCGGGAACAGGGGCGCAACTGATCTTACAGATCCACGACGAGCTCCTGATTGAGGCTCCGGACAGAGGCAAGAGTGAGAATGAGCAACTCATGAAATCGATTCAATCAGCTATGGAGGGAGTCATGGAACTCTCGGTGCCGCTAAAGGTGGACGCGGGCGTTGGATCTTCGTGGACCGCGGCCCAATCCTAAATCGATTTGAGCGCGCGCTCCCGGCTCGAATCGTTCCGTGAGCATAATCTATATTTCAATCTATAGTTACTGAGGTCTCTGACCGTGTTTAGGGGAGGCGAACAACTCTCGCTTTAATCGTCTCCCCACGGCCGCGCGGCGTAGGTATAGCTCCGCTGAAGCGCTACTCACCTAAGCACACCTGAGTTCCGTTCCGTACACCTGCGCGCGGCTGATCCCACCTTGATCTCACAACGATTTCCGCATTTTTGGCGCCTAATCTGGCCTAGTCTGGATATGTTTTTCGGCGCGCCAGCAGGGAGAAAATCCATACGGGACACCTCCCTAGAGCTGCGATCACCTCCGTCTTATTTCATCCAAACTGGGGGGTCTTTTTATCACATTTTTGTCGATGAATTCGTGCGAAATATCGCCACATGCTTCCAAGACGTGCGCATATCTTTCTTAGGTTCGAAGGTTCGAACCACACAAAGAGAGGTAGTATCAAATATGGGAAATCTTTCTATCATGACAACAAGCAGTCGCTCCGCCATAACCACTGTCGCCAATTCACCCAGCAATGATGTCCTTACTCCGTTGTCCTCACCACGATCCGACGACACACGGGGGATCCGAGTCGCTGTCATGGAAGCTGCCTCCGGGGAGAAAGCGGCAACATCTTTTCAGAGTGATGATCGGCCGGTGGTTGGAACCAAAGTAAATGGGCGCCAGCTCTTCGAGAGAGATGGACATCGATTCTACTACCCGGATGGAGACACGAAGTCGAACTTTGTATCAGTGCGGCAATCTGATGGATCCTTCAAGCGAACCACAAAAGACGCGATGTTGACGCCGAACGGAAACGGCTTTCGGGGTAACCAACCTTACCAGGTTGGCAGCGTGGAGACGCTGAATGGCAAACTAGCCGCTATGTATAAATTCCCCGATGGTAGCGCGGCATATTTCGACGGCGCGGATTGGCACCAAAAAAAGGCTGGCGAGGACTCCTATAAAACCATCAAGGGCCCTCGACTATCATTTCGAGGTCGCGCCGGCAACGAAGTGATTTACGCGGCTCCGAGCTCCGCGCTGGCCCCACGTAGTTAACTGGGAAGCTATGGGGCGGGCGAAACACACTCCTGAAACGCGCCAGCGTGTGGCCCGCCCCTTTGCGAATCCCTAGGGACGTGGTAGAGCTCGGCCCTATGAGGCACCTATTGACCTGGAGCGACTGGAGCGACTGCGAGATTAATGAGCTCCTTGATTTCGCGGCGTACATGAAAAACCATCGCACTTTCTACAACGGCGCCATGTTGGGCCGGAGCATCGCCATGCTTTTTCAGAAAACGTCGACTCGTACGAGAGTCTCTTTCGAGGCCGCGCTGACTGAGATGGGTGGACACGCTATCTACATCGACTGGGTGAGCTCAAACTTTGAGCTGACTGACATAACTTTTGAGAGCAAATACCTCTCACGAAATGTTTCTCTCATCGTGGCCCGAATGAAGAGACATGAGGATCTGGCGCTCATAGCGGAGGGGTCCGAGGTACCCGTGGTCAACGGGTGCTGCAACCTATTTCACCCGTGCCAGAGCCTCGCAGATATGCTGACTATTCAGATGGACGCCGGGAAGATTAAAGGTGTGACACTTTGCTACGTAGGTGTTCACAACAACGTGACTAATTCCCTGATAGAGGTCACGGCGGCGCTAGGCGTTAATCTTGTCCTCGTCACACCCCTAGCGAATGACGGAGCCGTCATCGATGATGTAATCAAGCGGGGCGAGGCGGCCGGGACACTCTGTTGGGAGAAGGATCTCAAACACGCCGTGAAAAACGCCGATTACGTGTACACCGATACATGGGTTGATATGGAGTTTTTCAACGATCCGAGCTTCGCTGAGGAGAAACGGGCTCGTCTTGAGCTCATGCTCCCGTATCAACTTAACGAACAAAGCCTCAGAGGAACTAAGGCTCGCGTGATGCATGACATGCCGATTCACGCTGGTTACGAAATCTCCAGAGAACTGGTTCACGATCCTCGCTCGATAATCTTTCAGCAAGCGGAGAACCGGCTCGATGCCCAAAAAGCGATCGTGCTAAAACTCTTAACCCGAACTGCTTAACAGCGCGGCGCTAGATCGCCACTAGCTCACGGGTCGGATTAGCGATCGCGGATATTCTCGAAAGAAGCCAACTCTTTTAGCAGCTCTGGTCTGTTTTTGATCGCCAAGAGAGCTTTTTTTTCGATCTGGCGAACTCTTTCTCGGGTAATACCAGTAACACCACCGATCTCCTCGAGCGTCATGTCACTCGCTCGCATCATCAATATCTCCCGAGATCTAAAAGGGAGAAAGCGCAAACCGCGATCGAGCGCCCGACGTAAGGCGGCAAGGTCACTCTCTCTATCAACTATCCTCTCATGATTCTCTCCCCGGTCAACGAGTAGGTAATTACCGGCTGTTGCGCTTCCATCTCCCGCACCTTCATCGAGAGATACCGAGTTTTGAAGATTGCTCAGTTTTTCAATGAGCTCTTGGGGAGCGCCAGTTCGTTTGCTTAGCTCCTCACAAGTAGGTGGCCTCATGAGCTCCTGAGAAAGCGCGGCGGTGCGAGCGCGTAGGTCCTTCTGCATGCTGATAAGGTTGCCTGGTAGACGTATCTCTCTTGCCTTTTCATCGATAGCTCTGAGAATCGCCTGACGGATCCACCACGTCGCGTAGGTGGAGAATTTAAAGCCTCGCGAGACCTCAAATTTCTCTAAAGCATGCGGTAGCGCGGCCGCCCCCTCCTGTATCAAATCGAGAAAAGGCAGCCCCTTCTCTCGATAATTCTTGGCGATCGACACGACGAGCCTTAGATTCGATACGGTCATTTTCTGTTGAGCTGCCTCAAGAAGTGAGAGATGGTTCTTGGCTCTCTGACACCGCTTTTCAGCTCTCCTCAGATCCTCACCAAGGTCGACTCTAAAAGCGCTTGCGCCCTTGCCCCCCTTCATCGCCGCCCCTGGCAACGGGGTGCCCCCACTCCTTGCACTTTGGGCCGCGATTAGAGTGGCGCTCTGAACGCGCGTCACCAGCTCACTGTAAACACCCATAAAAGAGGAGTTGCGTGAAAATCGACACTCCTCCAACAGCACCGCGATCTTACGGCTATTAGCGAGAGATGCAACCTGTTGTCGATCGCGATTCTCCGACGCCGTTGAACCATTCAACGCGATAGATATCTTAGATATCGTTTCGTTCTGTTTTAGTAAGAGTTTGACAGTGGTGAGATTCATGGTCACCCGCTGGCGCCATTCCTTCTTGGCCTCCGCCGAGGTGCCTGGAATAGTCAAAATCCTATCAATACGGCGGTCGTCACCGATCGCCGTATCGAGAATCTCAACCATGCGTCGCGCGAAGAAATCACTTTTGAAGAGGGTCCGACAGAAAGCCCTCCGTGAGTTGTCAAATATCTTCGCGACCGCCGTCTCCTCCTGCGCGCTCAGGAGAGGGTATCGGCCGATCTCGGTGAGATAGGCCCTTAGAGAATCATCAGTGCCTGAGGTGTTGGCTGTTGGGGAGCGCCGCGAATTATCACGCTCAAATTTCGGAGCCACATCGAGGAGCTCCGCGAGCGAGGGCAGCGATCCTTCTGCCAGCTGCTGAGCATCGGTGGACTGAGAGAGTCCCTCTCCGGATTGGTTTCTCTGGGGTGTGGTATCTCTCGAAGCGCGCCGCATACAAAGTAATTCCTCGAAGGGTTGGTTCTAGTACGGGTGGAGTTTACCCTAACCTGAAACGCTACACGAAAGAGCTCGGCCATCAGATCACGACCATAGTAGGTATTGGTAGGATTCGGTCTTGATAGGACGCCTGTAGCGCCCTATGTACTCTACATATATGGTCCGTGGTCGCGCATAACGTTTATCGATGTGCCCAGATGATTAACACTCGCCCTCTGATGTATTCTTACCGCCGACCCGTACGAAGAACTCGATGAACAACCCTCATCTCCAAAACAGACCCGATCAGTCGACCGCGCTATCGGTACCCGGTGCCCCGGCGTGGATCGCGCTGCTTCGAGATGTGACGATTAAGGATGATGGGATGCCTCGCCACCTTCCTGAGGTGGTAAACACCGCGGTTTCAAGACTAAGGCAGTTGCAGGAGAGGGGAGACAACGAACTCGACAGACCGGAGCGCTCCCACCTTATACTAGCTCTCACTGATTACCGAGACATCCTTCGGGCCGTGGAGCTCACCCCCTCGCAAAAACCTGAGGAGATGGCCACATACCAGGGGGCTCTCTTCAGCTACCTTGATTCACAACGGCTCTTCGCTGACTTTCAACGGTTCTGCGTAAAGGCGGACCTCTCTACCTCTTTTCCAAAGCTTCGCGACGAAGTGTTTAACCGAGATGGCTTCGGCTTCTTTTACGAGATGCGGGCGGCTTTGAGGGATGGTCCTCTCCTTTCCACCTTCGTTGACCTCGTCGTGGGTAATGTTCGCTCGATGGACAGAGAGCTCATGGGCGAGAGTCTTAAATTCATGGGAATGCTATACTCCCTTGGACGTCTCAACAATTTAAAGTTCTTTGTTGACGCTCACAACCGACACGATATATCCGGTACGATGCTGATACCGGTAGCGCGGGTTCTGGTCTACTGCGACTTCATACCGAACAAAAGTGACCGACTCGTTCTATTCGGGCTGGGAGGGGAAACAGCGCGGCTCTCTCCTAAGAATCTCGTTGGATTGGATCACCCTCTGCGGAGCGAGCCTCATGTTGAGTTTGGCTACTATGTTCAGCGAATCCTCGATCTATCTTATGGGGCTCCCTCCTCTGAGAGCCACGCCGAGCTATGCAAACTCGTTCGATTGATCCCTGAATACTTTGTTTACCTGGATGGGCGAATCCTGGAAGAAACGATAGGAGTTATTCGGAGAGCTGTGTTAACCGCCCTCCCGAAATATTCCAACGACGGCGCTCCTCAGCTGGCCAGCGCCGCGTCCGAACTCATTCAGCAACCGTGGAAGGGGGAGATCTCCCTATTGTGGAAGGCGTGCTCGAACCGAAGTGATGCTAGCCCAACTTCGGCGGCCTCCCTTATTCTTCGAGCCGCCCTGAAAAATACACACACGGCCAAGGAGCTGCAGGATGAGCTGCGAAGGCGCGATAGCGCGGCCAGCTCAACCTCTCCAAACGAGCTGCGCGATTTTGGAGAGAATGTCGCGACTCTTATCCGATCTCAACGCTTCCTCGCCGACGACAACCCGATCTTTGAGCGAGCGCTTCGTCTTTTGAGAAAGAGTCCCCAAACAACCGCCGCTCTTTTGCCGGAACTTCTGGATATCGCTGGCGTACCATCAATATCGCTGGGCTCCTTTGGTGTAGTGTCACTCCCCTGGAGCACTCGCCCCGATCCACGACCCCTTATTCGCTCTCTCGCTCTGGATCTCCTTTACGACGCGCACCTTCAACTTGGGTTCTTTGCGCGACGACGCCTGGGCTTCACCTAAAGCACGCGCTGGCTGAGTATCCGAGCTCTTTACCACTCCCTAACTCCCTAAAAGGTTTGGAGCGCAGAGAGGTAGCGCCAGACTTCCGGTATGCTTTACAGTGTGCGAAACGCCCGCGCCGTTGTATAGTTACGTATGGCTCTCGTCACTATCGAGCACCCCCTCGACTGGGGATATCACTATCAGCTCATCTTCGTGTACACCCCTGGCACACGGCACTTCGCGGGTCGGATCGTCGGTCCAGTAAACACCACTGGCAGAGTTGAGCACCATCTCGTGACTCTCATATCACTTACCGTGGCGGGGGAGTCCTTAAAATTCACTCGACGCTCGGGCTCAGCCCCATCCCTCGCGGTGACGCTACCACCGAGCGCGAGCGCGGTGTTTGAGCTCGATATTAAGTTGGGAGGCTCTACGACGAAAAAAGGGGAGCTTTTCGGTCGATATCGAGTGACGGCTCGCGGGGTCGAATACGCTGAGGTCTTTCAAAAGCTAACCGTGTTCGAGACCCGCATGCTCGCGAACGAAAAGCTCTATCGTTGGCTCCCCTATCCCCGACACCCCCTCAAACCTCCAGCGCTTCGCACCGACCTCCATACTCACAGCTCAGGTCAGGTATCCGCTGAGGGATTGATGGAGATCGCGTTGGCGAAACGAGTTCCTTATCCGACACGACTCCTCGAGGAATTAGGAATTCAGTATGAGCGAAAAAACGTTCGTCGCACTAAGCGGTTCTTTTATCCTCCGACCGATGGCCCCGAGATAGGCAGGATTCCGGATGAGGAAGACGCGGTCGCTATCGACACCCTCTCCACTCAAAGTCGTAAGATTTTATCAGCGGCGATGTCTGTCCCGGCCGATAGGATGGTGACCTTTGGAGATCTTGAGGTTTCGGTATATCGCTTCCGTACCCCGATAACTAAATCTCCCCTCGTGGCACTCGATCTCCTGAACAAATACGCCGAAGAATACTCACAACAGGGCGTTCAATACGCCGAGATAACCGCCACGTCCAGCGGACTCCTCGACCCCGCATATATCTCCATGCTTCACGAGCACCTTCCAAGGATAGAGCGAGAGACTGGGGTAAAGCTTCGGTTTCTGGCCGGTCTACCGAGGAATTTGCCCGAGGCACTCCTGGACCGGGAGGTAACGAAACTGAAGATTATGGGAGCTAGCCCCTACATAGTCGGGGTTGATTTCGTTGGTTTTGAGGACAACAAGATTGGCGACCTGGAGCCACACATACGCACTATCGCCGCTTGGGCCGCGGAACACGATCCAGAGTTTACCCTGCGAATCCACGCTGGAGAGAATAGGAAAAACCTCGGGAATGTTCGCGAATCTCTCCGTCTCGCTCAAAAGTATCGGATGCGGGTCCGAATCGGGCACGCGGCTCATGGTCTCGATGACGAAGCGCTCAAGATAGCGGAGAGCCTGGCGCGCGAGAATCTCGTCGTTATCGAATTTAATCCCGACTCGAACCTGGCGCTCAACAATATCGACACCGCTGAGGAGCTTGAGATGGTCAAGTGCCTCAATCGAGACATCCCTTTCGTTATATGCTCTGACGGTGGCGGTCTCTTCCAGACCGACATCTGGCAACTAGACGATACGGCGTCTTTCGCGGGCTTAAAGGAGAATCACATCGGTACGATTGTTGAGCATGAGAGGGCTCACATGAGTAGGGAAGCGACGCGGTTCTCCAAAAAATTGGGGCAGCTACCAGAGGATTATCTCACCCACGTTCAAAGAGAATTATCAGCTCTGGCGCCGCTCGCTCTCCATGGACGGAGCGATGATGATATCACGGCGCGAGTCTTCGAGAATCACTTGAACTCTCTCGGTATCAAATTCTCTCCCGAAAGTATTGAAGAGGCGACCCAGGGCAGATTCCCGATTTTAATCTTAGGAGCTTCAGGGAGTAGGTGGTGGGAGCGGATATCAAAGGTACATCAAACCGTTGTTACGAATCTCCTGGAAGGGCTCGTCGCGTCGATCAACCCCGCCAAAACCTTCCTCCTGATCGGACGTCCAAAGAACGCGGGTATCACAACGGTCCTCTCATCGGCGATTGTTCGGCACAACAACACCAAATCGCCTCCAGAGCACCTCTCGCTCATTAGCGCCACGGTCCAGGCGGACCAGACGACACAATCCTTTACTCCCGGACTAACCCACGTACTTCCGCTCAAAGGCGGCCTCTTCACCGTACCCCACCAATTGGTTGATTACGTAACGCAGCGGCAGGGGATAGTGGTGTTCATAGGTGGAGGAACCTTTGTGCGAGACGCTATCCTGGTCGCGCGTGAACGAAATGTGGGATTCGCTCTTATGAATGGCCCCCAAGGCGCATCATCAGATAAATGCGTCATGTTCGATCCGTCGCGTCAATTCACCGATCTCACGGGTCTGTTGACGATCATAAAATCGAGGCGTCCAGAGATCCTTCGCTAACGTAACAAGCGCGCCTCGGCGGTATCTTCGGGGTGTTTGGCACTAAAAATTCCGGTCGGACGGTGATACGAGGGGATAGGAGCTATGCTCGACTCGCGGATCTACGCCGGAGAAGATCTTTTACCTTCCTGTGAAGGAGCTTGAAGCTGATAGGCTTCACCAAAAAATCCTCGGCCCCTAGCTTCAGGGCCGCTTCGACTGTCGGTACGTCTCCACATCCACTTACAAATATAACTGGGATCTCACTCAGGTTGACGTGTTCCTTCAGGCGCTTTAGGAGCTGCAGTCCAGACACCCTCTCCATAAAGTGGTCGCAGATTATCAGTTGAGCGCCGAACCTCTTTAGGATCTCGAGTGCCTCATCTCCATCAGAGGCCTCCATCACCCGAGAGAGTCCCATCTCAAGGAACATATCGCGCAACACCGCGCGAGTCGAAAGCACATCATCTATGATTAAGACCTGCGGTTCCTCTGTGATCCCCTCAAACATTTACCATCTCCCGGCGCGCACACATGGGCAGAGGGAGAGTCGGCACAGAGCTCAAAGGACTTAAGACATATCCGCGCCCTACAACTAAATAATCGGAAGAGCCTGTCCAGAGGGGGCCCGGAAAGGTGAACCTAAGTGGAGGTCAGGATTACAACTTTTTTACAGAACTCCAGGATCTATCCCGCGACACCCTCTCGCCTTGGAGACCGTCGCAATGTGGGCCTCAGACCGCGGGGGGATTAAGAACCTACTTAGTGGACTTTCGCTTCTTCACAGTAAAGACGCAAAGTCTCGCGAAGGATCGAATACTCAGCGCTCTCGCAGATCTCCTCAAAGAGAGCCTTGAGCGTCGGACTCATGCCCCTCATCTCATGAACGACGGTGGCGGCCTCGTCGTTAATAAGGGTCATCACTTCGGTCTCGTTCTTAACTTCTTTTTTCATACTCATGGGCCACCATCCTTTTGGGTAATACGCCCCTATTGTTGGCATACCGCGCGTAACGAGTTGTCACGGTCGGGTGACGCCTTTGTAAAAGTTTTGTCACTCCTTGGAGGCGCTCGCCAGGGTTCGATAACCATCTTAAACGAGACAACTTCCGAGCAGTTAGAGCAACCCAACCGCACCCTTCCTATTATTCTCAATCTTTTCGGGGTATGGTGGTAGTCGGTGTTTTAACCGCGCGTCCGTATGAATACCCCCACAGAGGCTGAGCTTTCAGCCCGATCTGACAAAGACCTTGTTTCAATGACTCTGGCCGGGAAGAGAGAGGCTTATCGTGTCCTGGTTGAGCGGTATCAGGGACGGCTCCTCACTACCGCCCTTGATGTCGTTAAAACAAGAGAGGACGCCGAGGATGTGGTCCAGGAAACCTTTGTTAAAGCCTTCTTATCATTGAGTCAATTTAAAGGAGATAGCTCCTTCTACACCTGGCTGTACCGGATCTGCTTCAATATGGCGATCGACATACGGCGCAAGGCCAGCCGGCGTGGCGGCACCCACCTTGAATATAAGGAGACTCGGGGCGTCAAGAGAGGGGATGGTGAGGGATCGGGCGTTGATTCCGGACCCTCCGGAGTCGGTCAACACCATCAACGAGTTGAGGGCCCCCTTGAGGCTCTTGCGCGAAAAGAGTTGGGACGCAAAATACAAGAGGTTCTCGGGGAGCTCTCAGAGGAGCACCGCGCGGTGATTATGCTACGGGAGATCGACGGACTTGATTACGACGAGATCTCAAAGGCGCTTGGAGTACCCAAAGGGACAGTGATGAGTCGCTTATTCTACGCTCGCAAAGCTCTCCAAAAGGCTCTGGAAGAATTCGCTCCGGTTGTTTCGATCTCGCATGAGGAGCCGGCCAGGGAGAGTTATAACGATTCGAATTCAAGTATGACCGCGAAGGCTCGATAAGGTGGTGTCATGGTAAAGGGAGAGTCAAAAGAGTTAAGTGAAAAGGAGCAGATCCTCCTCAGCGCTTATGCTGACAACGAGTGCTCTCTCATCTCTCGCCTTGTGGCGGCGCGTTTGATAAGGAAGAAGCCCGAAGCTCGCGTGTTTATCAACCAACTCAAGCGGGCCTCCGAGGCGTACCGATCCTCCGCTATGGCCAATTCTACCGAGGTCGATCTATGGGATAGAATCTCCCATCGGATCGACGCGGAAGAGCGCGCCGCGCTCTATCTTGGAGCGAGAGAAACGCTCTCGGAACGATCTGAGGGATCTCTTGTAGCGGGATGGTTGTCCCGTCACGCTCTCTTTGGGGGGCTCTCAGGGGCGGCTGTCGCCGCGATGGTTTTAGTGCTTGTAACCCGCCCGACAAAGCCGGGGGAGATCTTACCGGTCTACTCTGGGGGTCCCGTCGCCGCGCAGAACTCGCCTTTCCAACAAGCCTCTCTCGGAACCGAGCCCCGCTCAGTCGCTAATTCGTCGATGGAGGTGGATTGGATGCGCGGAAACGGCTCCCTGCGACTTATTCCAAACCCAAACGGAAAGTCTGCTATAATTTGGGTTCGCAAACGTAACGGATTGGGAGGCCTCCGCCCTACTCATCTTCATCCAACCCCCACTATCCAAGCCCTGATGGAAGAGGGTATTGACGCCAAGCCCCTCGGAACGGCCAAATAGGGGACCTATGAGCGCGCGTCCCATCTTCCGTTCTCCACATATCCTCGCCATTGCCCTTGCGCTCGCTTTCGCTTGGAGTTCATCATCACGCGCTGAAAACTCAGCGGGGGAAACATCCCACATTAAAGTTGTGGTGCGGACCATAAAGGCCTCGACGCCCCGGCAGGTTACCAATAACACCGAAGCGGAGAGGTCTACTATCCAGGTTGAGCCATCGCTATCCGACCTTCAAGGGAAGCTGTCGCTTCTGCCCTTCTCCTCTTTTCACTTGATCGCGAGCACGGAGGAGGATCTCTCGCTCAAACAAAAGGAGAGCGTTCGCCTTCCAAACGGACAGACCTTATCTTTCCGACCGATGTACATGGAGCAAGCCCGCGTCGGGATGTGGCTTAGTTGGAGAGATGTCGACGGATCGGATATCCTGAATACACGAATACACTTTGACGCCGATGAGTCGGTGATTACCGGAACCGATTATCATGAGAACGAGGGGAGGATCCTCGCGATTAGAGCCCTCAAGGTTCCCTAGGCTACACTCGCTTCCCCGTTGGAGCGCACCCCTCGACGGTAGGGATTATCTTTAAACGCTCCCTGTAGCATGAGCATAGTATCGATGAGGTGGCTCACCCTTCTCCCAGATGTCGATTGGCTGAGAAGCCTGATGTAGATCTCAAACACCGATCCTAAGAAGGCCTTACTCTCCCCCTGGAAATGAAGGCAGTTCATTCGAATATACTCGCCCGTCCGCGCGACACGACAGTGCGGCAATCCTTCAAACCAATAGATCTTCTTAATATTTACTTCTTTACCTCCTACGCGCTCTGCGGTCATCTCCACGTCAGGCAGGGGCAGGGAGATGTTCGAACAATAGCTCATTCCATCGATTACTGTGGCGGTGTCCACAAACTTTAAATTCATCCCCGGCGCGATCCGCTCTGAAAGTAGTCCCGCTAGGGTCATATCCCCCAATCCCTTCAGCGGCTCACTCGGACGGAAGAGGTTCATGAAGTCGCACATGCTGTGCCACAATGAGGTGCGTCTTGAGTATACTTCGAGCACCATCTCACAATAAACGTCGAGAACAGCGGCGTTGTTAAAGAATACGTGGCACCAGTTATATCGACTTGAGATGGTGTAGTCGAAATCTCTCAATCGATCCGCCTCTTCCTGCACGTCGCAGAAAAGTAGGACATCTGAGTCCAGCGTGAAGAAGCGAGAAAACCCCATCTGCCTCACAAAGCTGCGCAACATAAACCAGCGATCGAGACACATTCGCTCAAAACTTCCAGGCATGGCGCTAATGTTAAAAAATACCTGCCCGAGCGCCTCTGTCGCGGGTCGATGGGCGTTCATGTCCACCAGAACAAGAGCCTGATCGAAGGTCTCACTGGGGGTCTTAGGCCTCTCTTTCAAATTTGTGATGAGATATATGGGCGAATCAGGATTGGCGATGTGGGCCGTGAACATCGAGCCGACCAGCTCATCAGGAAATGATGAAGCTTCATGCACGTAAATGATTGGGAGGGAGTGAAAAGGCATGCGGATAAGATGCCCTTTGGTAGTGCGCTGGTGCCTCAGGTTTCGCGGGCGTGGTGATGTTTTTAGAGCATCCGTAAGGGAGCAAAAAATACAGCGGTTGTGCTCGCTGTGCGCCAAAGTGCCCACCCCCTTTTCAAGCAGGGTGTCACCGATTCGACATCCGCTCTAAGCACCCCTAAAAAATAGGGGCTAACTAGCTGAAATCACGATTTTTGAGGAGAAAATGCTAAAGAATTTGACGCATCATGACGACCTCCTCAATGGAACGGTTTGTGCTCCTAGAAGTTCACCTGATTGCTTCCCTTGGAGGATACATGCGAAAGGCAAATACAGAGGTGCCGGAACTGACTGAAGAGGAGTTGGCGTTTGAGATGGTCGAGATCACCTGTGAAGAGATGGACTCCCTCGCGAAAGCTTTTGAGATGATATCGGATCTGTGCAAAGAGCTGAACGGTGAGGCCGTAGAAATGGACGTTCCATCCGAGTTCGAACTACACTAGCCTCTAGGTTACCGATCATTTTTAAAAGGAGAGCGCCCGCTCTCCTTTTTTATTTTTCATCATGTGCCCGGCGGCTAGCGATCAGGAGCTGGCGACACTCTGTGGTGGAGACCTGAGGGAACTCATCGTACCACTGTCCCACACTTGAGAAGCTCCCTTCATCGATTCGCTGGTCGCAAACCAACGCGCACCCCATCTTCTCAATCTCTCTGCATGCACTCGCCGGACCAACTGGCACCGCGACGATCACCTCCTTCGGCTTTCGGGCCTGAATTCCTCTCACAGCCGCCTTCATCGTAGCGCCCGTGGCGAGCCCATCATCGACGATAATCACCGACGCCCCAGCTACCTCCAGCGCCGGTGACTCAGCCGACCGCAGGAGAGCCTCCCGAGAGCGGGCCTCTGCGGTCTCTCGCTCGATCGCCTCTTTAAGGTCGTCCGTTGTCAGGCGCAGCGCCCGCAAGATGCCTGTATTCCAAACAACGTCGCCTCCTAGAACGAGCGCGCCGCAAGCGAGTTCCCCCTGCCCTGGGGCCCCAATCTTTCTCACAACGATGAAGTCAAGGGGCGCGCCAAGTCGCTGGGCGACCTCACAAGCGACCGGGACGCCACCCCTTGGGAGAGCCACAACTATGGGAGGGGCGGCGAACCCGTGCCGAGCGAGAATTTCGGAGAGGACCCGTCCAGCCTCGTGACGAGAACGATATCGATGTTGCATACCGTTATCGTTACCACCTTGAGACACCTCACCGTATGATATGCCTCGTTAACTCTCGGCGCGGAATGTGATGCCGCCTCTATATCTGTTCAAGGCGAACATAATCGCCGTGAGGGTCAACGGAAACGACCTTTAGGTTGATCCTCTCACCCATCCTAACCGCTCTGCGTGTCTTAACGAATGTTGTGATGTAGACCTCATCAAGCTCAACAAGCGGGGCTTTTGTATCAACTCGGACGACAGTTCCTTGAAGGGGCTCTCCGCGCTTACGCGCCTCAAGATATCGTAAGAGCCAATATCGACGGGTCTCTCGACTCGCGAGGTTCGCCGCGTTGAGGCGAACCTCAACTTCATTCGCCAAGGGCTCAAAATCCGCGCGGGGAATCCACGGCCGCCGACGCTTGAAGTACGATAGGAACTGCCTTTGGTGGCAGAGATCCAAGTAGCGCCTAATCGGAGAGGTCGCCTGAATGTACGCGTCTAATCCAAGCCCGGCGTGGTGGTGGGGGTCAAAAGACATCGTTGATTTCTTGAGTTTTGAGCGTGTGGTGAAGTCCTTCGCCGGCCCTTCAGGAGCTCCCGCCGCCGCCTCTCGAGCGTTAGAGTCTGGCGCCTCCTGCCCCCGAAAAATTACGGGCAGGTTGTGCTCCACCGCGAACCGAGCCATCAATGAGTTCGCGAAAACCATCATCTCAGCCACGAGCGCTCGCCCCGGGCTCTCTTCATCTATCTCAAGAAGTCGGATCGATCCATCCGCCTCAAGAAAAGGCACCACCTCTCGACGGTGAACACGCATAGCGCCTTTTCTGATTCGCTGCTCCTCGCACGCGACCGAGAGGTGATAAAGCAACATCATCGTTTCCTCCTCGTGCTCAAGGAGGAGGTCAACATCATCGTACGAGTACCGTTGTCCTACGCGAATGAATGTGGGCGCCACGGTGTATTCGAGCATCTCAAAGCTCGGCGAGAATTTAGCTATCACAGAGATGCACGGTCTCACGGTGCCCTGCCGGAGGCTCAATTTTGACTCGGAGAGAACCGGCGGCAACATGTTGACGGTCTGATCGGCGCAGTACAGTGAGATCGCTCGTCGACGCGCGCTTACATCTAGTGGCCCATCCGGAGCGATGGCCCAGGCGACATCAGTTATGTGGATACCCAGCTCATATCCGAAATCAGTCCTCTCAACCGAGAGGGCATCATCCATATCTTGGGTGGAACTATCGTCAATCGTAAAGGCGCGCTTCCGCGTCAGGTCGACACGCAACTGGCGCTCCTCATCGGGGAATGCGGCCACATCATCGGGCATCGCTAAAGACTCAGCCTCTTGAGATGCCTCGATCTCAAATCTAACGGGGATGTCGTGCCGTATGAATGATAGGTTTGAATCCTTTGAGAAGTACCCTACTTTACAGAGGACCTCAAAGGCCTGCTTCTCGATCGGCGCGCTCTCTGAAAGTCGGAGACTCTGGACGGAGTGATGAACGAGGTCTTTGCCCTCCTTTACGCGTCCAGGATCGGTGTGAGTCACTCCCGCCGCGATCTCTGACATCAATACAAAGTTGTCCACGACCGCTTGCGGGACCGGGAACTTCGGGTCCTTCGCCCTTTCAACCACACAAGCTATCGTCTCGTCACGAAGCGATGTTTTTGCCTTCTTCGCGCTCTCCGCCGATTTCAGGTCATCGACCACGGTGGCGGAGCGAGGCTCAAAGCCATCCCTGTCTCGCTTAAAGTGAATCTTTTCGCGAATAAGCGCGTTACGGAGTCCCGCGTGTTGTATAGCCGAGTCGCTGCCGAAGTAGCTTTTGCACAGCTCAGAGACTGAATAGAGTCGATTCTCCTCATGAACGAACGACCACAATTCTTCGACGTTAAAACCCTCCGCTTCCCTCTCAATAAGGTTGAAGATGGTTGTGAGAGATTCGACCTTAGCCGCCGTTGTGGTTCCGGCCACGGAAGTTCCCGTCGGCAAGCGGTAGAGCCTGCCACGAGCGAGCTCAACCTCTCGTCCACGAATGGTGAGAACACAGAACTTATCTCGTTTGGTCGCGGTAATGACCCCCAGCAACACGGCGCCGTCATCCTCGTACTGGACGAGCTCGCCTAGATTCGAATCCACACCAGCGGATTGTGATGATGAGGCCTTCGTGGCCCCTGGAGGAAGGATACCCATGAAGCTCTCATGGTGCGTGAGGCATAGGGGAAAGTCAAACGTGGGGAACAGGGAGTGACGCCATGAAAAGACCAAAAAACCAGCGCGATCCCGGAGCCTTAAGCGCCCACGCCACTCCTCTTATCTTTGCCACGTCGGCTAAACGAGAGGGATCCAGCTCTTTGTTGGGGCCTACCTTCTAGGATATCGCTTTACGTAGTTGGGAATTGAAGCGATCCGCGTTGTGGGCGATCAGATGGCCAAAACCCTCCAGTGACTTCGCCTCACCAGCCACCAATCCACGCGAGACGTTCACAAGCGCCCCTCCCCGCCTCCCTTTCAACGTGCCGAATCCGGCGATCGCATCGTCAGCCCCAGCTCCTTGAGCTCCAAAGCCGGGCATGAGGAAGAACGTTTGCGGCAGTTTTTGACGGAGATCCCGCGCCTCCTCGGGATAGGAAGCTCCAACTACGGCTCCCAATCCGGACCACCCGCACTCGCCTAACAAGCGAGGTCCGTGCGCCGCGAGCCACCGAGCGATGTGTCCACTCACGGTGTCCTCACCACATCGGAGACCCTGAATATCTTTCGCGCCGGGATTTGATGTCTGGAGCAACACGAAGAGCCCCTTCTCCCTTCTCTCGCAATCGACCAGAAATGGCTCAATAGTGTCGAATCCGAGGAATGGATTTATCGTGAGCGCGTCACACTCAAACGGGGTGAACGATCTCCCCCTCACGGACGCGTGCCCAACGAACGCGGCGCTGTAGGCGGCCGCCGTTGAGCCGATATCTCCTCGCTTAGCGTCGATGATGAGCGGTATTTTGGCGGCGCGAACCCGCTCGCACAACGTTTGAAAGACAGACAAGCCAGGCAACCCGTACTGCTCAAAAAAGGCGATGTTTGGCTTGACCGCCGCTACGCGGCCCGAAACGGCTGTGATAAATAACTCGGCGAACAGTGACAAAGCCCTCTCAATGTATTCGCCGTCTGTCCGCGCGACTCTCTCCGCCTCCGCGAGAAGAACCGTCGGAAGGTTGTCCAAGACAGGATCACACCCCGCGACCAAGGCGCTCCCTGTGGTGTCGATCGATGACTGAAGCCTATCGGCGAAACTGCTCATGCGGGAACTCCTATTACTTCCTTCAGCGCGACAAAAGGATCTGTGGTTGGATCTTTTTCAACGCGCGACTGAACTTGTCGTATCGCCTCAATAAACGGAACCCACTCACCGCCGCGCGCCCTGAACAGATCGCGGAAGAGACTTAGGTTGGTCAGATACAGTTTGAGTTGGATTATATCGGCGTTATTGACCTCTTTAAGAATAGTGAGGGACGGATAGCGCCGCCGAAAAGGAGCCATCACTCGAGCGAAGATCTCCTCACGCCGACGAATTTTTTCGTCAGAGCTAATCTTTGGATCCTGATATAAGGACTCAAGAGCCGAGTAGAGGGCTTCGATTTGGGTGGCGAGCTCTAACTGAAAATCCTGCTCCTTATGAGCCGCCTCTCGTTGTCGCTCAAGAACAGCGCGCTCATCGCACTGCCCGGCGCACTTCTCTAACCGCGAACGGAAGAAAGAGATCGCTCCCTCAGAACCTACAAAATTAGCGAGGCTCTCGTTGAAGGCCACGTTCCCGGGGATCCATATCGTTGAGTGCACACTCTCGTGAATAACTGTGTTGGCGATCCGAGTTGGGGGATTTTTCAGCGTAGTGGAAACCACCGGATCATCAAACCACCCGAGGGTGCTAAACGCCTCCGTGCCCCGCATGGAGGCCTCATACCCATCGACCGCCAGCCGCTGAATCTCCGACTCGGCGTCTTCCTTGTCAAAGAACCCCTTATAGGGAACGCTCCCGACTATCGGAAACCACCATGTCCGAAGCTGGAAAGCCTCTCGCCGCGAAGCCACAACCACCCAAGCAAGGGGATCCCGCTTCACATGAACGTAACTTTTAAATGAGCCGCCGGGATCTAACCCCATTGATTCAGCGTATTCCCGAGCGTCGAGAACTAGCTGAAGCTTCTCTCGCTCCTCAGCTGTCGTATCGGGATCGAGCATGACCAGATTAATTTGACGACGCCCAACGATGATCTTGCTCTGTTCATAGGCCGCCCGCAAAACGTAGCCGGCCGAACATCCTGAGAGCGTCAAAAGGGTAAAAAAACCAGCCGCGCCGATCGCGAAACGCCTGCCCATCTCTCTCGGAATCCATCTCATCTACCAGCACCTAAGAGCGCTCATCCCGGCGAGGGCGCACACCCCCGCGATCACATCGTCCGCCATAATTCCCCAAGCGCCGGGGAGATCCTCAGCCCAGCTAACTGGTCCTGGCTTAACAATGTCGAAGATCCGGAACATAACGAGCGCGCCGAGCACGCCCAGTAGATTTCTCGGGTCAGCCCCGATGAGGGCGATACAGACACCCGCCCATTCATCGATCACTATCCACTGAGGATCTTCGCCACCCTCCTCATCGAGGCTAATCCTCGTCGCGAGGAGACCGGCCACAACAACGCCCATGGCGAGGAGGGATTGGTGAGAGCTTGAGCTCAACACTCCGAGCCATGAGAGCAAAAGCCAAAAAAACACCGCCGCTAAAGAGCCGAAAGTGCCAGGAGCTACCCGGACGTACCCACTTCCGAATCCGCTACTAAGGAGAGCCGCGCATGAGGTAATCATTCCGCGACAACTATGGCACGATTTTTAGATCCGCACAGGGAGGAACAACGCCGCTCACTCCCAAGGGAAACGGACTCACCCGGGCACCTTCGCCGTTTCAACAGCGGTACTCACCACGCGCCCACCGATGTAACCTGATACGAAAAGTAAAGAGTCTTATGAAAAAAATGTGCGATATCGGAGCACATTTTTCTCGCCAATTCCTTGGTTTTTCAAAACTTGTTTGTTGACGTTGGGATCGTCGCTTTGCTATAAGTCACTTAAAGTAATCTGGCTTTGGCAGTGTGTCAGCATAGCTTTTTGAGCCTAAAAAAGCCCGGGCGGCACGCCGGAATCGTGGCCATTAGAGAAGTACGAGACAAGAAAGATTCTTGAATAAAAACCGCGGCGGTGCTGTCTTTTTTATCCTGGATTTTTCGGCATCGCGGAACTAAACTGCGCGTCCCTCAATTTGGAGTTCTATGACTGGTCCGTTCAACGAAGATGACACCTCAGGCTTTGAGGAGATCGTTCCCCTTCAAGACCTTCCGATGGAGTCGTCGGGCCTTAAAGTTAAAGACTTGGGGAGAGGTGAAGGGCCTGAGAGGATCGAGGAACTAGAGACGGAAACTCGAAGCAGCGTTATCACAGCTCGCGGAACCGCTGAGGGACTTGTTCTCAGGATCGACGGTAGGGTGGACGAGGGCGATCTAACGGTCGCGGCCAGAGAGTTTCTTGAGTCACGCCGCTCCTTCATCCAAGGTAACGATGTTGCGTTCGAGTGGGTTGGTCGGAAACCCTCCGAAGAGTTGGTTCAACATCTGACCACTATACTTTCAGATGACTTCAGGGTCTCAGTGCGAAGCTCTAAGTTAAAGGCCTCCGCATTTCGCCAGCCCGCCCCCACTCAGGCTTCTCAGGAATCAACCAATCCCTCTAGCGTGCCACTCTTTAGCTCGGGACGCTCGACCTCAACCCGGTCAACAGCTCCACAGTCTGAGAAAAGCGTAAGTCTTTTCGATGGGATAGATACGTTTGAATCTCGCGCAAGCACCGCGACAAACCCCCTGCTCTGGGATGAGCCTGACACCCGCATTATGTACGGGACCCTGAGGTCAGGCCAAAAGATCGAAACCGAGCACTCTATTATTATCTTTGGAGACGTTAATTCCGGAGCCGAGGTGACAGCCGGTGGGGACATCGTCATTTTGGGGACCCTGCGAGGGATAGCTCACGCTGGGGCTTACGATGAGAGTGGTGGTGGTCGCGTTATCTTCGGTCTCAACTTACAACCGACCCAGTTGCGCATCGGCCTCGTTATCTCAAGGGGCGCTGGAGCGGAGCACGTTGAGAGCACTCCTCGGGGCGGCATTCCAGAGATCGCGCGAGTTGAGGGGAACCTGATTGTAGTTGAGCCTTACCAATCAAGAACTGTTTGGGGACGTAGAAGGGAGTAATGAGATGAATACACGAAGCGGCAATGGAGCGGGCAACAAGGACCTCGGAGAGGTAATCGTTGTAACCTCAGGAAAAGGCGGTGTGGGCAAGACAACAACAACGGCGAGCCTTGGCGCCGCCCTTGCCCTGCGCGGCCAGAGGGTGCTTGTCGTCGACGCGGACATCGGCCTTCGCAACCTAGATATGATGCTGGGTCTAGAGAACCGTATCGTGTTTAACCTTGTGGATGTGGCTAAAAAGATCTGCAAGCCGGCGCAGGCTATTATCAAGTCGAAAAAATCTAATAACCTCTACCTCCTGCCAGCCTCCCAGACAGACGACAAAGACGTGGTTGATGAGGCCGAGGTTCGATATGTCCTTGAGCAGTTCAAGCGGGAGTTCCACTATATCTTGGTGGATTCGCCAGCGGGGATCGAGCAAGGGTTCCGAAACGCGTGCGCCGGCGCTGAGTCCGCTATCGTGGTCACGACTCCAGAGGTTTCAGCTATCCGAGACGCGGACCGCGTTGTTGGACTCCTCTCAGCCAAGGGGATAGAGGCGAAACTCATCATCAACCGCATCGACTTTGAGATGGTACGGCGCGGAGACATGCTCTCGGTGAAGGATGTTCAGGACATTTTGGGAGTGGAGATAGTCGGCGTTGTAGAGCGTGACGATCAGATCATCTCAGCCGCAAATTGCGGAGAGCCGGTCGTCTACAATCCAAAATCAAAGGCTGGTCAGGCGTTTACGCGAATCGCCGCGCGCGTGTGCGGAGAGCAGGTTGCCATACCGAGCTTCGATAGTGGCTCGATTTGGACCCGCATTTCCCGCAAACTTGGAGTAAACGCCTAGCGGATTTCATCTGTACGGGTTGGGTAAATGCAGTTAATGTTGAGGAAACATAGTTTCCAGATAAAGAGGGAGTTTTAATCGTGTTCAAGGCACTCAAGAAAAAGCTTTTTGGCCAAAGTGGCGAAAGCAAAGAGACGGCGAAAAGCCGACTACACTTCGTGCTCGTTCAGGACCGAACTGGCCTTACGAATGAGGAGATGGCTGGCTTCCGAGAGGAGATGGTCAAGGTCATCGAGAAGTATTTTGTGGTCGACAAAGAGGGCTTTGATATCAAGTATCACCGCCTCGCTGACACGACGACCCTGCTAATTAACTCGCCGGTAATTGTGCGGAGAGCTAACCCTAGCTCGTCTCGTCCCACACCCCCAACAGAGCCCAAAGTTGAGGCTACCGAAACGGCGGCCGCCTCAAACAGCTAGCCAGTCGTGAGCGCTGAGCTCGTTTGAACCCCTACAATCCCCCCACGTAGTGGCGCGGGTTGTAGGGGTTCCTTATTGAGGCGCCCCTGCTCTTACTCTGTACACACCAAAGAGGCGCAAGGTAGGATACCGAAAACCGTTCCTGTAGGGGCTCCATCGGCATGCTTCGTCAGTTCAACAGACTCCTCCTCCTCGCCATTCTAATCGCGATAACCCTCTATATCACCCTTACCAACTCGGATAGCGCGACGATTAAGCTCGGGCCAAACATCTCCCTGACCACCTACGCCGGTGTTATCTATATGGGCGTCTTCTTCCTTGGATGCGTCGCCGCGTCAGTTGTGGCCCTCTTCTTTGGCTTTAAGAGCTATCTGCGCGAGCGAAAGCTGCGCGCGGCTGAGCGTTCCCGCCAAGCCTTCTTTGATCTGTTCGTTAAAGCGCGGTGCTACATGGCTGCCCACGAGTGGGGCGCGGCTCGCGCCCTTTGGGAACAGGTGCTCGGTCGGGAGCCTGAGAATGTTATCGCGCGAGTTGAGCTCTGCACCTGCATGGAAGAGCTTGGAGACCTCAAGGAAGCCCTACGTGTTCTTGATGAGACGCGCGCTGGAAATGGCAGGAACGTTGAGGTGCTTTTTAGAGCCGTCCGCCTCAATCAGAAGCTGGGGAACAACACCGCCGCTCATGACAACCTGGGACTCATAGTCGCGGAGGCCCCAACTCGGAGAGCGCTAGAGACTGCGCGCGACATAGCCGAGGGGCTCGGTCGCTTCGACGACGCGCTGGAGTACCACCGACAGCTGGAAAGCGTGGGGCACATCTCAGAGTCGATGACTGAGGCTAAGACGCGGCTTGGGTACGCTCAGCTCATAAGCTCAGTGGAGAGCGAGGGCCCCCTTCGCGACGCGCTTAAGATCTTCGTTCGCAAGCATCCAACCTTCGTTCCCGCCCTTGAGAAGCTCGCTACTCTCGAACTTGCTCACGGACACCTTGAAGAGTGCGCTGAGCTTCTCGTAAAGGCGGCGAAGCTCTCCCCCGGGGATCTCACAAAGTGGAGCGCCATTATCGATCTTTGGCTTAAGACAGCCCCAGGAGACTTCCAACGGCGAGCCGACCGAGCGTTAGCGGCCGCGAGAAGCACTACGCAGGGGACGCACGGAACCAAGAGAATCGAGTCGGAGTTCATCATCGCAAAGACACTCCTCGCGATAAATCGCCCGGAGGATGCCCATACACTCCTAGAAGGCCTGCAATCGCTAGCCGAAAAGGAGGGAATAAAACTCTCCCGAGAGCACGCCCAAACCCGAACTCACCTCATCGGCCTCTGCCTGTCGCGATTAGGACAAGCAAGGGATACCGGAAGTTTATGGGAATCTCTCGCGGAGCCCTCATCGCAAGGCTCCAACTCTGGAAAGAGGGAGGCATTATCTGATAGAGGTGAACCCTCACCAGCGCTCTCGACGCCATAGGGCGCCAGGTCAAGAAGGACTACTATGAAATCTCCGACGCTCCTATGTATCCTCGATGGATTCGGTTTAAACCCGAATCCCCAAGGCAACGCCGTGGCACAAGCGAAAAAGCCAACGATTGATTCCCTTCTCGCTCGTTACCCGCACGCGACGCTGACAACCTTCGGTGAAGCTGTTGGCCTCCCCGAGGGCCAAATGGGGAACTCAGAGGTCGGACACCTTAACATCGGAGCTGGGCGAGTCGTTGAACAGTGGCTCCTTAGGATCAGTCGCGCTTTTAACGGATCGTTTCTCTCGGAATCCCCTGAGTACCTGGCCTTCACCACATCCACCGCCGCGGCACCTACTATCCACATCGTTGGGCTCTACAGCACTGGAGGCGTTCACTCTCACCTTGAACACCTCAAGCTCTTTATACAGCGGCTCGTTAAAGACAATACCACCTCAAATGTAGCGCTTCACCTCATCTCTGATGGTCGTGATGTCTCGCCCACCGCTTTCAAGGCGGATCTCAAAGATCTGCAATCCTTTCTCAAGGCGTACCCACGCTGCTCGATCGCCTCCGTATGCGGCCGCTTCTTCGCGATGGATCGGGACAAACGGTGGGAACGTGTGAAGGTAGCCTATGACGCTATAGCCTTGGGACACGGCGCGAGAGTTCAGGATCTCCCCGGCTACATCGAGACGAGCTACTCAAAGGGGACAACTGATGAGTTCATCGAGCCAGCGGTCACCACTAACCAGGGAATTGAGGACTCTGACGGTCTCGTCTTCTTTAACTTCAGAGAAGACCGGATGCGTGAGATCGTATCCGCCCTGTGCGCCAAGGAATTTACTGGGTTTGAGAGAAGCGCCCCCGTCCCAGATCGTGCGAACATCCTCTGCTTCACCGATTACGACCGCACACTCAACCTCCCCTACCTATTCGCTCAGGGCGACATTCGAAATCACCTTGGGGAGAGCGTAGCCTCCAGGGGCCTCAAGCAACTCCGCGTCGCCGAGACAGAGAAGTACCCGCACGTAACGTACTTTTTAAACGGTGGGATTGAGCAACCGTACGAAGGCGAAGAGAGGAAGATGGTCGCGTCGCCACGGGATGTAAAAACCTATGACCTTAAGCCCGAAATGAGCGCTCCCGGGGTGGCCCAACTCGTTATCGATGGAATCCAATCAGGAGCCTACGATCTGATCGTCGTAAATTTCGCCAATTGTGACATGGTCGGCCACACCGGAGTTGTAGCGGCGGGCGTTAAAGCGGTGGAGACGGTTGATGAGTGTTTGGGCCAAGTGCTAAAGGCGCTCCATGACGCGAAAGGCCAGGCGCTCATCATCGCCGATCACGGCAACGCCGAGCAGATGATCAACTATCAGGACGGGACTCCTCACACCGCCCATACTACCTATCCCGTGCCTGTTATTTTAGTGGATCACAGTGATAAGGTTACCCTTCGGAACGATGGCGCCCTATGTGATGTGGCTCCAACGATCCTGAAAATGATGAATCTCCCTCAACCACAAGAGATGACGGGTCGCCCGCTCTTTTAGTCGCCACTACTTAGACTGAGATCTCCATCATCAGCAACGTCGCCGCGTGCGTTTTTCCCTGGGCGTCGGTTCTGAGTGAAACAGTACCACCACCATCAAGAGAATCGTGAAGGACGAAATTTAAAGCGTGGATGTTAGGCAACTCGTAGCGATCGACTGAGCCGAAGCAGATCCCCTCGAAGTGTTTCTTCACACGCTCCGCCGTAACCTCTCGCCGCAGCGCCTCATAGTGGCGGGGATCGCGCGCGATCAAACCGATATTGCTTGAATTACCTTTATCACCTGAGCGGGCGTGCGCTATCTCAACCAGTCGAACTCTTTTCATCGCGACTCCTCTCTTTAGCCTTATGAAGAGTAGTATTCCACTTGAGTATGGATCGTCGTTCTATCGACTAAGCTCGGCCAATAGGCGTAGACCTCACTCACATCACCCTTTCCTCCAGCGTAAGAGGTCGCGAACGGCGGCCCGCCAAGTACCAGTGGAGCCATCTCACGAGTGAAGCGCTTCACATCGGACTCTCTTCGCCCTTGGACACCAAAACGCAGCATCACCTCCGGTAGATCAGGATTATCACGGTCCGTTAACGCTCCGTGGCACGCGTTCACACCGATAATCTCGGCTCGCGTTTTCTCAAACGAGAGACCTAAATCTTTAATCCTCTCTCGCAGTATTCCCTCCGCGACGCGAGCCTTCTTAGAGGCATCAGGCCACGAGTACACAAGCGTACTCACCGTGCGGTAGCCGTAAAAATAGCTGATCGAAACCTTGTAAGAGTCGGGACGAGGTTTTCCCCTCACCTTGGAGACCGCCACTCGATCCTTACCGTCATCTCTCAGCGCAGCGGATGTAAAGTCAGCTATGACATCGGGTGTGTAGTACGACCGTGGATCCCCTATCTCGTAAACCATCTGCTCCTTCACGGTCGCGGCGCTAACCAGGCCCCCGGTATTGGGGTGCTTCGTAATAACGAAATCGCCATTCTCGAAGGCCTCAACAATTGGAAACCCTACGTGAGCGAGATCCCTAACTCCCTCCGAATCACCACTAAAATTTCCACCGGAGGCTTGCGCCCCACACTCGATGATGTGGCCCGCCAAGATCCCAGAAGCCAACTTATCCCAGTCACTCTCACCCCAGCCGAACTCATACCGCATCGGGCCGAGCACCATCGATGGATCCGCAACACGACCAAGAATAACGATCTGCGCGCCGCTAGCGAGCGCCTCAACTATAGCTTCGCAGCCGAGGTAAGCGTTTGCGGAGGTGATATCACTCCGAATCTCTGAGATGGAGCGCGCGTTCTCCAGATTTTTAAACTCCTCGCGCTCAGTTCGACTCTTAATATCGTCACCTTTAACGACCGCGACCTTAACCCTGTGTCCCTTTGCTTTCGCGGCCGCGAGTATCATCCGGGCGCAGGCGTCAGGGTTGAGCCCCCCAGCGTTGCTTATGACCTTGATCCCCTTTGAGAGGAGGTCTCCTAAAACCTTATCAATCAGGATGGGAAAATCACGGGCATACCCCAAGGAGGGATTTGCTTCCTTCTGCTTACCGAGGACGGACATCGTTACCTCGGCGAGGTAATCGAGAACAAGATAATCGATCTTACCGCCCTGTATTTGGCGCACCGGGGCCTCTAACCAGTCTCCCCAAAAACCTTGTCCCGACGCGATGACTACTTTTTTCATGTTTTAACCGGATCGCCCAGCGCCCCCTAAGCCGTACTACTATGGTACTGCGGGAGGCCCGGCGGGGCTACGGGAAAATATACCCTCGGAGGCGATCCCGCATCGAACGGGCTCGAAACTTCCACCCCCTTTTGCCGATCTCTCTCATCGTCATGTCCCTAACGTTCACCTCCTGGCTCTCCGGCTCATTTGAGATCCTCTTTCCACGGGAGTGCGCTGTCTGTACCCGCCCGCTCCGGGGTCGCTCCCTCTGCTATCGATGCGCTCCCCCTCAGGAGAACGTTACTGGTCCACGGTGCGATGCTTGCTTTGAACCGATCGCGTTACATGAGGCCGCGCGAGGGTCCCTTTGCCCGGCGTGTATCACCTTTCCACCTCTGCCGAAAAGGATGCGATACCTGTGGGAGTACTCAGAGCGCGCTCGGGATCTGATCCGCGCGATGAAATACCAACCTAGCATCTACCTCACTCGCTTCTGCGGCGAGCGTATGAGAGAAGGTGCGGCATCCCTCTTCGGTGAGTGTTCGTGGGATCTGATCGTGCCGATCCCCTCCTCTCCAACGATGCTTCGAAGACGCCTCTTTCACCCGTGCTATGAGATGGCGAAGATTATCGCTCGACAATCTTCCTCGATGAGGATAGAGGCCGCCCTCTCTCACAATAAGAGGCGGAATCCGCAGGCGGGCCTCTCGCACATCGCTAGACTTAAGGGGCTTGATTCCCTCTTTCGCGTGCGCAAGCCGAGCCAACTTCGGGGTCGAAGGGTTCTCTTAGTCGAAGATGTGATCACGACTGGAGCAACTATCGCCGCGGCGACCCACGCCCTGCACCAAGCGGGAGCGGGCGAAGTGGATGTCTTAGCCCTTGCGCAAGCTCGAGTATGGCGGAGGTTACGGGCACGCGTTTACAGAGCGCTTAGCGATTGAGCACCGGCGTTAATCGCTCTTCCCTAGCGCCGCGTCCCGATATTGTTCCTAGGGCCCTCGTGGTGGTACCGTCAACTTATGTCGAATCAAAGCAACCACACAAAAGCGGCTGAGGCCCTCGTAGCGTTCCTCGATGTCATCGCGCGTCTTCGAGACCCACAGGGGGGGTGCCCATGGGACCTCAAGCAAACATTTGAGTCGTTACGCTCGTGCCTGATTGAGGAGTCGTATGAAGTGTCTGACGCCGTACAAGCCGGCGACAAAGCGGTTTGTGAGGAGCTCGGCGATCTACTCTCCCTCGTCGCTCTCTATGCGCGCATAGCGGAGGAGCGCGCCTCGTTCTCTTTTGCTGCGATTCTTGAGGGTATCACCGCCAAATTGATACGCCGCCATCCGCATGTTTTTGGGGACCTGAAGGTTAGCGGTGAAGCGGAGGTGTTAAAAAATTGGGAAGCTATCAAGGAGCAGGAGCGCGCAAGTGAGTCCAAGAAGGAGAAGGGACTCCTCGATGGACTACCTCGCTCAATGCCATCGCTCCTTACATCGCATGAGATAGGGGTTCGCTGCGCGCGAGTCGGGTTTGATTGGAGCAATAGCGGCCACGTAGCAGAGAAGGTTAATGAGGAGCTTCAAGAGTTTCTTGCCGAACTGCCAGCCAACCAAAACGATCTAAAAAACGCTCATGGAGATAAGGTTGATGAATCGAAGATCTTTGAGGAATTTGGGGATCTCCTCTTTACCCTCGCGCAAGAGGCACGACACCTTGGATTTAACGCGGAGGAAGCTCTCGCCGCCGCAAATGCTAAGTTTTTAAAGCGATTTAAGTCTCTAGAGGCGCTCGCTTCACAGGACGCTCCGGGCAAACCCTTAGGCGGACGAAGCCCTGAGGAACTTGAGGAGCTCTGGCAGCGCGCCAAAAAGGCAACCGCGTAAGTTCCTTAAGAGAGCGATCCGTAATAACCTCGTCCCGCGCCTTATGGCGGAGAAAGGGCTCTATGAGCCTAAGGTTTTTACGAAGGGTCCCGCAGGGTTTCAAAGTTATGTACGGCTTTGAAGGCGGTGACCAATGGTCCCAGCAACATGGAGGAACACCCATGCTGGTGCTGTCACGGAAGGAAGATCAGTCGATCGAGATCGGGAAGGAGATTGTTATTACCGTTCTCTCCATTGATGGGGGCAGGGTAAGGTTGGGTATCTCAGCCCCTCCCGATGTAAAGATCCGACGCGAAGAACTCCCCCACTTTCACCAAGACGGTGAATCGGAGGGCTAGTTCATTCATGGTGTGCGGAATGGGAGCCGGAGGATTTTTGATATAAAATTATCTTAAACCTCCGGCTCCCTTCCGCTGTCCGAAGTTTTTACAAAGGTCTTTCTCTCTTGAGCTCTTCTCTCCGCAACCTTTAAAAGGCGCTCCGAAGCGCCCCGCAGCCCCTTCCAAAAGCGGTAAAAATCAACCCCTTGAGGCATTTTCTCTACTAGTCTCAAGTTCCAGAGCCCATTGCTTGAAGGGCCGCATCTCCTGGTATACCATCCGATGGTCAAAAGCCCGCTCAAAGAGAGGGGCAACGTATACCTTTAGAAAGGGCCTATGCTTACAGCCATGAAGACGAATTTCACTGATTATAAGGTCGCTGATATCTCCCTCGCCGAGTGGGGCCGTAAAGAGATCATCATCGCCGAGAAAGAGATGCCTGGGCTGATGGCGCTCCGCGAAGAGTACGGCAAGGCAAAGCCCCTGAAGGGCGCTCGCATCGCCGGCTCCCTCCACATGACGATTCAAACTGCTGTGCTGATCGAAACCCTTATAGCGCTTGGAGCTGAGGTTCGTTGGTCGAGCTGCAACATCTTCTCCACTCAGGATCAAGCCGCGGCGGCTATCGCGGCGGCAGGGATCCCGGTTTTCGCCTGGAAGGGAGAGAGCCTCGAGGAGTACGATTGGTGCTTAGAGCAAACTCTCGCGTTTGGGGACAAGGGTCCAAACATGATCCTCGACGATGGTGGGGACCTCACGATGCTCGTTCACACTAAGCGGACGGATCTCCTCAAAGACATCATCGGTATCTCTGAAGAGACCACAACTGGCGTTCACCGCTTGTACGAGATGATGAAGGCAGGAACCTTGAAGGCTCCCGCTTTCAACGTGAACGATTCTGTTACCAAGTCGAAGTTCGACAACCTCTACGGCTGCCGCGAGTCGCTGGCTGATGGAATCAAGCGCGCGACCGATGTCATGGTTGCCGGGAAGGTCGTTGTCGTCGCCGGTTACGGAGACGTAGGTAAAGGTTCCGCTCACTCGATGAAGACCCTCGGAGCGCGAGTTCTTATCACTGAGATCGACCCGATCTGCGCTCTTCAGGCGGCTATGGAGGGGTACCAAGTTGTAACGATGGAAACAGCCGCTCCGATCGCTGATATCTTCGTTACAGCGACTGGAAACGTAAACATCATCAACGAGAAGCACTTCAAGGCGATGAAGGATGAGGCGATCGTGTGCAACATCGGTCACTTCGATAACGAGATCGACATCGCGTGGCTTGAGAAGAACACAACCGAGGTGAACATTAAGCCTCAAGTAGATAAGTTCGTATTCAAGGATGGACGCGCGATCGTCGTTCTTGCTCGCGGACGCCTCGTTAACCTCGGATGCGCAACTGGGCACCCAAGTTTTGTGATGTCGACCTCATTCACGAACCAGACCCTAGCTCAGATCGAGCTCTACACTAAGAAGGGTCAGTACCCCGTGGGTGTGTACGTTCTGCCGAAGGTACTCGATGAGAAGGTCGCTCGATTGCACCTTAAGAAGCTTGGCGTTGAGCTCACAGAGCTCTCCGAGGAGCAGGCGAAGTACTTAAGCTTGAACAAGACCGGACCGTTCAAGCCTGAGCACTACCGCTACTAAGAGTATCAGGCTCTTAGGACAAGAAGGGGCTCCCGTAAGGGGGCCCTTTTTTGTTTCTACTCAACGATTAAAAGGCCCGGCAAGCCACCGCATAGATTTATTGCTTTTACATTCCAAAAAGCACTACCCTCCTTCCTGTGTCAGCATTCCTTATCCACCAAGAGAGCACCTACTCGGTTATCCTCGCCGATTCGCTCGGCTCAAAGAGCCATTCCGCGGGAGGAGCGCCCTACACCGTTACGGCTCCCAAGCTCGTTCACGTCGCGCCGTGTGTGTACGCGGCTCATGCGGGAACGCTTCAACCAGCAATCGACATGCTCTCAGCTCTGGGGGAGAGGCTTAAAGAGGCCCTTTCGTGGGAAGCTCTCACCTCGTCGATGGAGGGGATAGGGGGGGAGGTTTACGAGAGGTATCGGGAGAGATTTAAGAGCGATACCTTTGATGTACGAGTGGCGCTCGTAATTACTGGTGAACGACGCCATCCAGATGACATCGCCGCCGACCGCTCCTCCTCTATCGTGCTGTGGGAGCTCGCCAGGAGATTTGAACCACACCGCGTGACGGGGCACCTCCTCTTTGCAGGGAGCGTTCCTCTCTCTGAGTTAGCAACAAACTTTCTCTCGCAACCACTCCTCTCTGGGATGTTGCGACAGGGCCCTTTGGCAGCGGCACACGCCCTCGTAGCGACTCACGCCGCCCTCTCAAAGCTTAGCTCTACTATCTCACCCGAGGCGAACGTGGTGGTGATTGGAGAGGATGAGGAGCACACGGTATTGCACGGTACACTACTTGAGTTGGCGCAGGCGGTGCTGATTAAAGGGTAGAGGGATGGATAGCTCTCTTATAACGAGGGCTATCTGTAAGGAGCCTGTGATTCAGGGTATTCTAACTGTGGCAGCGGGACGAGGCCCCCACTCCCCAGCGATTATCCCACAACTAATTTATTATTTCACCCACTCGGCACGCCGGGGCCAAAGCCATAGCCGGGGCCCGGGCCGAAGCCGCCTGGTGGATCATCGAAGATGCCGCCCCCACTGCACTTACCGGTTTTGGGATCACATACCTGTGGGGGGTCATCCTTTGGGGGAGCGGGGGGTGGAGGATCGGGAATTCGAGTGTCTGTTGGCGGGCACTTACACCCATCAACAACTTTCTGCATCATATCTTTCGGGTTGGTATCACCACAACTCACAGAGCCATCTTTTCCAACAATATATGGCAGATATTTATTCTTTTTTCACAATCCTTGATGAGGCGTGCAACGACCTCTTTTGAAATACCCGAACCGTTTGATTGGTACTTTATCTGAGGGCATTTCGATTTGTCTGAGTTGGCGGGGAACCGCGGATCATCCTTAACATCCTTGCACCGAGAACAGCCCGTATCTTTACCAATGACCGTAATCAAACACTCTGATGCGCTCTTATCATTCCCGACAGCTGAACCGGCTTCGCTCTTGATCACCGGAGCCCTTGATTGCGCACAAACGATCGAAGCATCGAAGATTAAAAGCGCAATCGTTACGCAAAGCAGGCTGCTTCTGATGCTAGGTGAGGGAAGTTGGCTGTGCTTCATTGTGATCCTGATCTTTTCGGGATTTTTCCTATCGCAGTCTTGGTTTTAACGGACTCTCCGTCAATCCCTTTTAGACTCTCTGTGCTCATTAAACGGTCCTTTTCGAGTACGAGAAAGTCGTACCGAGCGCCTACGATACGCTAAGTATGTCGATATGAATCAACTTGTTATGTAAATTGATAGAAAATCAGAAGCACCCTCGCCTCCTGTACGGATCTTCTTCTATGGGTCGGTATGAGCAATCGGCGCTCATTATCTGATTCCCGTATTTTTGGAGGTTTCATGAAGTCCGTTCTAACTACCATCTTGTGCGGAGTAACCGTCTTCACCGTAGCGTCCTCGAACGCCGCGGCGGAGAGTAGATCGGTGACTATGAAACCGATAAGGATCTCGGCCCTCAGAGCGGAGTGCGCTCCGCCGAGCGATTTCACCCTCTCGTTTACGAAAACTAAAAAGCGAGTCCAACTCAAAGACCGGAAGACCGCTCTGCGAAAGGGTCGTGCCTCAATGACGATCCGTCACCTCGGTCCGGATGGTATAGCTCGTGAATTTGTGACCAGATTCTCGGCGAGAAAGGTAACGGTGAGCGAGCTTGGAGCTGAGCTCAACGGTGATGGTTCGTGCGCCTTTAAGTTCGAAGGGACTCTTTAGTTAAAGCTCAGCGAACCACCTTTGCGGACGCGAAAGGCAAGGAACCCTTTCCCTCCTTTCAATTAAAGAGGCTCGGATAGATTAATTTGAAGCGAGGGATCTGCGCGTTAAAGAACCCTCCCTCGGCCCGTCGGAAGATGTAACTTCCCCGCATAGATCCGATCGGATCTTTAATTACAGTGCTACTTGTATATTCGAAGCGCTCGCCCGGCTTCAAAGTCGGCTGCAATCCAACGACCCCTGGGCCGGTGACCTCTCCCGTTTGCTCATCGGCGGACTCTATCACCCAATGGCGCTCCATGAGCTGGACGCTTCCCCCCGAGTTATTCTCAATGGTGACGGTGTAGGCAAAAACGAAGATCCCTTCCGAGGGTCGCGACTCTTCGAGGATGGGAGTCGGCTGAACCGATACGGTGATACTCGCGGTCGTCTCCGTGAAAGTACTCATGCTCGCAGTGTAGCCAAATGCCTCTAACCTGAGAAGATAAGGAGGTGGTCGATGCTGGATTAACCCAACCGTCCATGATAGCACACAGGGACGATGCCCAAACGCATTCTCTCGCAGACCCTCAAGCCCCTCGCCCCCTTTCGGGGAGATTTTAAAGCCTCCCAGGTAATCAGTGAGAGTAGGAGGGCATGGCGCCATATTCAACGGTCCCCTCACTGGAGAGAGATCCGAAAACGGATATCCGCGATAAACCCCAACGAAGTCTTCGGTTCCAGTGTCACTCTGATGGGGGAATCTGTCTGCGCGCAGCTCCCGCACAATGCCCCACTTGATGAGCTCCAAGGGATCCTGAGGTCCCTGATATCGTGGCGAGTCGGTCCCTACCGTTTGGGTGAGGTGACGATCGACTCAGAGTGGCGATCGTTTCTCAAGTGGGACCGAATCTCTCCCCTTCTGAGAGCCTGCTCCGGCATGAGGATAGCGGATGTGGGGTGCAGTAACGGTTACTTTATGTACAAACTCGCCGCGCTCGATCCCGAGCTCGTTGTTGGCTTTGATCCGATCGAGCGGTGCTGGCTTCAGTTCGCCCTCCTCCAGAGTATTCTTAACGTGCCGCGCCTCGCGTTTGTCCCGATGGGGATACTCTCTCTCGACTCATTCCGAGACTTCTTTGACGTCGTGTTATGCATGGGGGTGCTCTACCACCAGCGCGACCATGCGCTCGCTGTGCGACGTCTCTACGAGGCGACGAAGTCCGGCGGGCGGGTGGTTTTAGAGAGCATCGTTGTTGACCGGGAGGAAGCTCTTGTGATTACGCCTCCTGATCGATATGCCAAGATGCGGAACGCGTGGACAATACCGTCGCCGTCTCACCTTGAGAGGTTGTTTAAGAATGCCGGTTTTAAGGATGTAGCGGTGCACCGGTTTGGCCCACTTACTATCGAAGAGCAACGGAGTACCGAATTAGCGCCCTTTGAGAGCCTCGCTGACTTTCTTGATCCCAAGGATCCCTCGCGCACTATCGAGGGGCATCCGGCACCGCATACCGCCGCGGTAGTGGGAACCAGGTAATCGCGTTTTTGCCGAGAAACACTAGCGGTCCCGATTCCGATCGACCCAGCCACGTATTGATGGGTGTGGAGCGACACCGCTAGGCTATTTTGTGCGACCGAAGTGCGCACCTTACGCTACTTACTCGGTATTCTACCGATGATACGTATGTGTATTTTAACAAAGAGAGCGGCGAGACCGGAGAGAGATCCTCTCTGTCTTCGCTGATCTCTTAGTAAAATTGTCCTTTGAGAGAGAGAACCATCCTAATAGTCCGCTCCTATCAGAAGCTCCTCTATCGTCACATTCAGCGCTTTGGCGAGCTTTGAGATGGCTCCAATACTGATGTTTTGCTTCCCATGCTCAACCGCGCTGATGTAGGCGCGGTCGAGATCGGAGGATGTCGCTAGCTCCTGCTGACTAAAGCCTCTCAGCTTGCGGTACTCGTGAACAGAGTGCCCTAACTTCCTAAGAAAGAGTCCCAAGGCGTTCTCAGCGTTCAGTAGTCCACATACTTGGCGAGCCAGAATAACTGCTTGCTGTGGATCCGATGAGTACGCGTCAGCTTTGACGTCTTCGACGAGATCAGGATGCGCGGTGAAGGCCGATCCCCCAAGAATAATTTTTATATTCGGCGTGCTCTTCCGCAGCTCGACTACTAGCTTCGTCGCTACCGGAATCAATGCCGTTAGCGAGCACGATATGCACACGAGGTGGGCTTCGCGCGCTTTAGTGAAAGGTACTAGGTGATCGGTCGGTACATCGGCACCGAGAAAGTCCACGTCCCACCCATCGACTGAGAGGAAGTCCGCGACCGCTTGGGCGCCGATGAAGTGTTGGTCCCCCTCTACGGAGCATACTACCGCCTTGAGCCCGACTTTGAGGCGTGTCTTCAGGAGCTCCTTGAGGCGCGCCATCTGACGCAAAGTGATCTGGGTCGCGATGTGTTCCTGGGGAATAGTTACCTCACCATTGTGCCACCGCTTGCCGATCTCAACCTGAACCGGCATCAGGACGTCGAGATAGAGCTTGGAGGGGATGATTCCGCCGGCGAGTCCCTGATCGATCACCTTATTTGCTGCGTCTCGACTCCCGGAGAGTACCGCTTCGCAGTACGATTCCCGTAATTTTGAAAGGATCTCTAACCCCACAGGGCCCCCTAGCTACGTTTAAACCCAACATTACTATATCAGGTGATGGATAAATGCGCCACCAAGAGATCGTATGTCGACTAAACAAATCATCGCTACGTGATCCGTGGCTTATACAGATCTCGGCTATATTTGTGTAACGTTTCTCGACAATTACAGAATACCAGAGGTGTATGGAATCGCCCGCCAAACACCTCCGCGTTCTGGGTCTCCCAGATGAAGCCTCACTTGAGGACGCTACCGCCGCGTACAGAGATCTCGTGCGCGTGTGGCACCCTGACCGCTTTCCAGGCGACGCTCGCTTACGCAGAAAGGCCGAAGAGCAGACCCGCTTACTGAATCAAGCGATCTCATTCTTGAGAAAGGCGCTAACGGAGCCCCGTCCTCCTCCACTCCGACCAGTGGCGCGAACGGTGAAGCCGACCAAGCCAACTCAAACGCGACACTTTAAATCCACTTTTAAATCGCCCTCCTCGACCTTCCCTAGCCTCGCGGTCCACCAAACGAGGCGAGGGTCGTGCTACCAGATCGGATCCGGAGCGGCCATCATGGTTATGGGTGTTGCGCTCCTTACTCGCCTTGAACAGGTTACTCCAGCGCAGACAGCGCTTGGAATCGTGATGGCAGCCTGTGGCGTATCGAGCTTTATGATGGGCCTCACTCTACTGTGCTTCGCAACACCAGCTATCACCGTCAACAACATACAACTACAAGCTTTGGGGATCCCCAACATTCCCCTCGATTTTATAAATAATATCTGGGTCACTAATAACTCAACCGGAGTTTATCTGACAGTCCGCGTGGTGAAGGAATACTTCCAAAAACTCCCATTTAATCTTCGCTGGTATTTCGCTCTACGGTATTACACACGCCGACCCCATCTTCGAATAAGGTGCAATCATCTAGACATTCACCCGAATCACATCGTGAACACGATTAAATTAGCCTATGAGAGCGACGCGGTTGTGGCGGCAGATCTGAGCGCTCTCAAGCGGTTCAAGATACCTTGGAACGCCCTGGCGTCTCTCTGCGTCCTCGTCGCTATGCTCCGTTGTTTTGTGGAACACATTGGAGCTCCGTTTCACTACCTTCCATATCTAGCGATCTTCGTGGCGCTTCGTGGATGCGCTATTTTTCAATCTCTCCGCGAGGCCCGCTCCCGTTGAGCGCGGCAAAGAGGGATAGACCAATCCGTTTTGGGGACGATCCGTGACTTAACCCCGCCAAATGGGCCAGCATCCCCTGATTGAAAGTAGCCCCGAACCCGGTATATAAAGAGGGAGTTGTTGAGACTAACTCTCGCGCCCCGTGGGGATACCCCACGCGTGCCGAGCGCCTGGTCTTCCACGTTCAGCCATGCCGCCCTAGCTCAGTTGGTAGAGCACTTCATTCGTAATGAAGGGGTCGTGGGTTCGACTCCCATGGGCGGCTCCACTTTCTGCTCTCTGACCCTTGCTCGACAGAGCCCAATCTTGGCGTCGATTCAACTTGGGAGAATCGACGACTCCAATTCCCTCTAATCCGGCCCCCTCTCCCAGCAAGCAAATCCCGAGCTAAGCGATGTGATTATTCTCCTAGAACCCTCTTTGGATATATAGTTAGCTAGCTTGGCAAGGCACACAAAATTGCTCGGAGGAAAATGCCTACAACTCAAACAATCTCCCCACAACAAGCGGCTCAACAGATCGGATCAAAGCTATTCATCGACGTTCGCACACCAGCGGAGTACCAGGAGGTGCACATCGAAGGGACCATTTCTCACCCGCTAAGCGAGCTCAACGCCCAAGGGATTCAAACCCTGCTGGCGGGGAAGGCGGGGGGAATTATCGTGTGTCGTTCAGGAGGGAGGGCGCGCCAAGCGTTCGACAAGCTCACAAGCGGTGGCGTCTCTGATCTCGCGGTGCTTGAGGGTGGAGTGACGGCGTGGGAGGGCGCTGGGCTCCCAGTCGTGCGTGGGAGAAAAACTATCTCTCTAGAGCGACAGGTCAGAATAGCCGCTGGCGCGCTGGTCCTCGTTGGCTCACTCCTTAGCTACTATATCCACCCTGGCTTTATAGCCGTGCCAGCCTTTGTAGGAGCAGGCCTGGTGTTCGCCGGAGCGACCGATACATGCGGTATGGGGATGCTCTTAGCTCGGATGCCTTGGAACACTCGAGGCGCCACCAAAGCCGCTTGTTGTTCATCACAGAGCGGCACGACCTCATGCGCCACTAAATAGGAGAGCGAGGAATGTTACTCAGACAGATATTTGACCCGCAACTCGCTCAATATGCGTACCTCATAGGATGCCCTCGCTCCGGCGAAGCCCTCATTATCGATCCGGAGCGAGACATTGATCGCTATCACTCTCTAGCGAAGCAAAACGGGCTTCGTATCTCGGCTGTAGCGGAGACTCATATCCACGCCGATTTTGTAAGTGGCGCCCAGGAATTTGCCCAGGATTCATCGGTTCACCTCTACCTCTCCGCTGAGGGTGGCGCGGATTGGCGCTACAGTTGGCCAAAAAGTCGGCCTAATACCCACCTCTTGCGAGATGGCGATACCTTCAAGGTTGGTAATATTAAGATAGAGGCCATACTCACTCCTGGGCATACCCCCGAACACCTCAGCTTTCTCATCACCGACACCGGTGGAGGGGCTGACGAGCCGATAGCTCTCGCCACGGGGGACTTCCTCTTCATGGGTGACGTGGGTAGGCCTGACCTGTTGGAATCCGCCGCGGGAGTGAAGGATGTCATGGAGCCATCGGCTCGCGCCTTACAAGCATCGCTGGCGAAACGACTAGAACCATACGGTGACTACCTCCAGATCCTTCCCGCTCACGGCGCGGGTAGCGCGTGCGGAAAATCTCTCGGCGCGGTGCCAACCACAACGCTCGGATATGAGAGGCGCTTCAATACGCCACTCAAGATGGCTCTGATCGATGGAGACCGCTTCGTGCGAGAGATACTTCAAGGTCAACCGGACCCACCTCTCTATTTCGCGACGATGAAGCGTGTTAATCGAGATGGAGTCCGTGTAACCGGCGCGACGCCGCAGCCCCAGAGAATCCCGCGGGAATCGCTCAAACAGATAGTGTCGGACAAGTCTGTAGCTATCGTGGACACCCGGAGTGATCGCAAAGCGTTCCATCAAGGACACATCCCCCACGCGATCTCGGCGCCACTTCATTCGCCTTTTTTTTCCAATTCCATTGGATCTTTTCTCATCGCGGAAGAGCCATTTGTGCTGGTAGTGGAGAGAGCTGAGGATGTTGACGTCGCTGTGCGCCAGGCATACCGAATCGGGTTGGACGGGGTGAAGGGATGGATCCTTTTAGAGGACGCGGCGGAGACCGGCCTCTGCTCAGAGGCGACTGACGTGCGCGCGATTAACACCTTCAATCTGGACGAGATCGGCAAAGAGGGGCTCGTTCTCGATGTAAGAATGACTTCCGAGCACCAAAACGAGCACCTCCCGGACTCACTCTCGATACCGTATACTAGATTGCGGGCGCGGCTTGATGAGATTCCCACAGGTCGGCAGCTCTACGTTCACTGCGCGAGCGGTATGCGGGCCTCACTGGCGTGCTCGTTTCTGGCAGCCAAAGGCTTCAAACCCATATATCTAGACGGCAACTTCTCAGCTTTCCTAAGAAATCGAACCCTCGATTAAAACTGATTTCAAAGTGTCGGCCGGACGGAGCCTCGGCGGTGATTAATCAGCTTCTAGCTCCTGGCTGAGACCATAAAATCTGGTATATCCGTTATCATCAACTCTTCACGAGGCTTCCATGACTGATCCAATCTTAGTTGGCAAATCATCTCCGTCCTCCCCGCTTCTGCTATCACCACAGATGGCGAATAGGCACGGGCTAATAGCGGGAGCGACGGGAACGGGGAAAACTGTGACGCTACGTGTTCTTGCTGAGGGTTTCTCGCGAATCGGAGTGCCCGTATTCATGGCTGACGTGAAGGGGGACCTCGGGGGTTTAAGTCAGCCGGGATCCCCAACAGAGAAGATCTCTCAACGCCTTGCGACGCTCGGCATCGAAGAGTGGTCGCCGGAGGCTTTCCCCGTTGTGTTCTGGGACGTTTTTGGCGAGAGAGGCCATCCGATACGTACGACGATCTCTGAAGTCGGACCACTACTGCTGGCCCGACTTCTCAATCTTAACGACACTCAGAGTGGGGTGCTTAATCTCGTTTTTAAGGTCGCTGATGAGGCGGGGATGCTCCTGCTGGATATCAAGGATCTTCAAGCGATGCTAGCGCACGTTGGAGAGACCGCGAGGGAACTTACCCTCAAGTATGGGAATGTGTCGCCGGCGAGTATCGGCGCTATTCAGAGAGCCGTGCTATCTCTTCAGGAGCAGGGTGGAGATCAATTCTTTGGAGAGCCCGCTCTTTGCATCGATGATTTAATTCAAACTGACTCGCGCGGACGCGGCGTGATTAATATTCTCAGCGCCGAGAAGCTCCTAATGTCTCCGACTGTATATTCAACTTTCTTACTGTGGCTTCTTTCTGAGCTATTTGAACGGCTCCCCGAGGCTGGAGACCTCGCCAAACCCAAGATGGTATTTTTCTTTGATGAGGCTCACTTGCTCTTCAAGGAGGCGCCTAAAGCATTGCTAGAGAAGATTAAGCAGGTCGTTCGGCTGATCCGGTCGAAGGGAGTAGGGATTTACTTTGTATCTCAAAGCCCGCTGGATATCGCTGAGCAAGTCCTGGGGCAACTAGGAAATAGAGTTCAGCACGCACTGAGAGCCTTTACAGCTAAAGATCAGAAGGCTGTCAGAGCCTCCGCCGAGACATTTCGCAGTGATGGATCCTTTGACGTCGAAGAAGCCCTCGGCAATCTAGCTATCGGAGAGGCGCTTGTGTCGCTCCTTGATGATAACGGTATCCCCTCGATCACTCAGAGGGCGATGATCACCCCACCCGCGTCTCGTCTCGGAGCGATTACTGATGATGAAAGGGCGCGGATTATCCAATCCTCAGTTGTTAGCGGCGTATATGAGGAAACTATTGATCGGGAGTCGGCGTACGAGATTCTGACCAAGAGAGCTCAGGAAGCAGCACAGCCGCTCTCAAAAGAGAGCGTTCATAGTGGGACACAGAGCACTACCGCTCGTGGTCGCCCCAGACAGAGCCCCGTTGAGGCAATGGTTGTCAGCGCTGCTCGAACACTTGGGAACCAGCTCGTTCGAGCGCTTACAAGGGGAGTGCTCGGATCGATCTCGGGTAATCGCCGGCGAAGATACTAACCCCACGGTGGTTTCAATCGCGGTATGTCTTATAGGCTTTTTGTCAGGGGCCAAGCGCCTCGTAAGCGCGCTCGGTTCCACGAGCGGCTTTAGGTGAGGGTTGAAATTACTCTCTTATGACTTTAGGTCAGACGTCTCGCACGAAATTACTATCAGCGGCACCCATAAACTTCCCTCGCTTGGGATACGTTTAATCCTCGGGTTGTTACACCGCTTAAGGGCTAGTTCGACATCACCGCGTGAATCAGGGTCCTCATTCGGTGGCTTCTCCTGAAGTACAAATACTACGCGATCCCATGCCGGCTGGGCTGCGGTTTCATCGATTTGGTCACGAAGTTTTGTACATTTGTAGGCCCAAGAATCTTGGAAATTCCGGGCCAGGAGAGGCTCCGCGATAAAGCTTCGGATCGATGCCCGTGGTGACACAAGCCACGCATTGGGTCGATTTTTCGGCGCGGTGAGGTGATCAAGGATGAGATAGGTAATCTTACCGGTATAGTAACCAAGGGATAGCTCGGAAATGACGAGTGAGCCTGGGGTAACAAACTCAGCCACTTCTTTGACCGCATTAATCTCAGGGGGCTCCCCGTACCGGGGTCTGATAGTGCTAAACCAAACACGGGACTCAAAGGCGGCATAGGAGAAGAACCCTACGGATAGCGCGGCGCCCGCCACAACTCGACGCCACGCGAAATTACCGCGGCGTATGTAGGTGAGCGCGATCACTATCCCTATCGCGGAGATGATGTCGAGCGCTGGGAAGAGTGTAGAGAGGCGCTTCGGATAAGCCTTCTCTGAGAGAATGCCTGGAAGGATCGCGACAACAAGCCAAGAGAGAAGAACCGCGACCTCAAGCCGATAGGCCGTCCGCGCTAACAGGACAAGAGCGACGAACATAAACGGGGTCATCAGCCATGGAAGCGTACGCGGCTCCATGCCGTAGACCTCAGCGAGAAAATCCTGATGGAAGATGAAGCGGGCCTTAAAGAATATCGCCTCTACCACGTTACCGAGATGCTCAAGAGCGATCTCGGCGATCACCAATGCCCTGTTGAGGGTGCCCTGTTGATCTTCAAGCCCTCCCCATAACGCTCTCGGCCCAGTCAGATTGAAAGGATTTCCGATCTGAAAAGTTCCGGCTGGATACCAGTAACTAAGCGGTAACCCGATGAACCACAAAGCTACTCCAAGAACTATCCATAGGGAGTGATGCCATCGGAAGGGCAATCGGAACCCATTGAGGAGCCAATAGATCCCAGAGGCTAATACGGGGATCGCTACAGCGCTCTGCCCTGAGGGGTATTGGTGCCACGTAAGGCCCATCGCCAGCGTGACAAGGATGAAGTCCCGCACCCGTCGCGTCTCACACGCTCGTAAAAACACGATTCCAAGGAGGAGGGCTGGCCACGTCGTTACACCGTGAGGATGAATATCAGTTCGGCCCCATCCAACGTGTTGAGTATTAAGCGCCAAAAAGAGCGCTGATATGAGCGCCGCCTCTCTGCCAGCCAACCTTCGCGCGAAGAGGTACAAGACCGGGATAGTAAAGATCCCCACGATAGCGGAGGAGAGGCGCAGCGCCACAAGGGTCACGCCGAAAAGCTTGGTCGTTACATAAATAGGTATGTAGTAGAGAATTCCAAGGGGAGCCCACGCTCCATAGCCACGATTCGCTATAAACATGCCCGGGATAGATGTGGCGCTCGCTGAATATGGGCTGAGTTCTCCCTCGAAATAATCGAGATTAACGTTCAGGGCATGCATCCGATACACGAGTGAGGCGAGCGTGATTACGAGCAACAAAATCGCCTCTCGACGAGTGAAAGGATCTGTAGTTTGAACCTCCCGAAGAACGGACTCAAGCGGGTTCGCCTTCCTCATCGCCATGCAGAGCAAGAGCAGCGATACGCAATATCCAAGCGCGCCACATCCAAGTTGCTTCGGAATTATCAGAAAATATTCGGAGGCGACTGCTGTTATGAGCGCGGCAAAGAAGAGGTTGTTATCATACGGACGCAACCGCACTCCCAAGCAGAGGAGTAAGAAACAGACCGCTGGGATTATCTTCGGAATCGTCTCTGTCGCTTTTGGTACAAAGTAATCACCTATGTGTGAGAGGGAGGTCAGGAAAGGCTCGGCGATAGCCAGACATAACCGTCCCTCACGGTCGTCTAACACACAAGCGTAACACCCGAGAAACGTAAGAAGGACGATAAGGATTGAGAAGAGTAGGCCAGATCTGGTCATAGGCTCGAGAGGTGATACGGACCGATAGAATCACCGAAAAGCGATCGTTTGCGCCATAGGAAATCGTAGTTATACCGCGAAGGTAAGCCCCCGCTCCCAGGTCCGAGGATGCCGTATCCGACCATCGGCAGATCCACTCCCGCGCAGGGCGGCAAAATACCGGCCGAGGCCAGGAGACCGGACAGGAGTATAAACGCCCTGTAAAAAGAGGCCTCTACGTACTGACCAGAAAAATTCTCCTTTATAGCGAGGAGTTATGCTGGTATACTGTTTCTACAGGCTGATTTTACGGAGGCCATCACGGTCGTCAAAATCTCGCAAATCATCCCCTCAACGCGACAGATAGAAACCCTTTGCGCGCTCTGTTCCCTTCGATCCCAATTCGGTCAACCTCAAAAGAAGATACTTGATAGTCTCGGCTCTTTAGTGGCTCTTGTGAACATGCCTACGTGTAATGGAGGACCCCGCATAGTATGAAGAAAAACCTCGCTGTGGTTGGTAGTAATAAAGAAGAATCGTTGTCAGTGGCCAAGCGAATCGTGCAAGCCTGTGAGGATGTGAAAGGACAGCAAGTGACCGTGCTGGACGTCGCGTCGATATCGGATTTTGCCGACTACTTCATAGTTTCAAGCGGTAGGTCAGACCGTCAAGTTCAGGGAATTACCAACAGAATAATCGAAGAGCTCGCGCAGCTCGGCATCCGCCCACTCTCAGTGGAGGGATACGAGGATGGGCATTGGGTGCTGATCGATTGTGGCGACGTCGTCGCGCACGTCTTCTACGAGCCGATTCGTGACATGTATGATCTTGAGGGACTCTGGATGCGCGCTCGCAGACTCGACGTCGTGAGGGCCGCCTAACCCCCTCAGAGAAGAGAGGGCTGAGCCTGAACCTCACTCACTTGGGGGCTCTTTCTTTACCGCCTTTTTCGATCGGGCTTTATTTTCCAGAAAGTTAAAGAGCCATCGAAGGAAAGAAATACTTCTAAAAGCGCCGCTACAAGGACGTCGTGAAAACTATCACCGGCTCTTTCTGATACTCCATATAAGAGACATCATGCGTCTCGGAGACCCCTTGCGGGAACCGCTGCCGAAGCTGGTCCAGCCACTTGTTAGCCATCGGAGATTCGGTAATCAGGAACGTCGCTGTATCCCATTTTTTGTCGGCCCACTCCCTACATTGAGCAAACTCAAAGATACCATACCACCATGCCGAGGTATCAACGCGCGGATTTTCAATTAACGCCTCGGCGGTGAACGGCCCCTCAAACTGGGCACTCACAAACCCGGCGTCACAGTTGTGCCCCTTCAAATCACGATAGATAGAATAGAACATGTCGCATTGGAGCTGCCCGGTCAGATCCACCAGAAGGTTGCCGGTTTTGACGTTTTCCCGGAAGACCTTACCGAGAGCGATTTGTCGGGGGATACCAGGTGTCGAAAAAAAGAAGGTCGCCCCACCTAGCGCGCCCAAATAAACAGCCACAGCAACTGGGGCAATCACTCGAACAGCGGAGATGATATATCGCCCCATTGAGCGCTCCAGGGCTTGGCAGATCCAACCCGCCTCCCGAGCGGCGATGACGATAAGAACGCTAAAGATTGATCCTATTCGTCTATCAGCCACTTGACTTGTAATGCCCGGAAGCGCGCAAAAACCGAGTGACAAAGTAAGAAGCCACGCGATCTTATCTTTGCGTTGTCCGATCATTCGCGCGAGCGCGATCACCACAAGAACAACCACCGCAGAGGGGACTGAACGCCACGGCTTTGCGGTAAGCGCGAAGGTCCAGTGTGTTGAGTTCACTTGATGATAAAATATCGCTGAAATGAGTTCAGCGCCGTTGGTAATAAATATGTGGTGCAACTTGTTAAGTAGGCCCCCCGACATCTCGGAATGAGATGGGATAAGGAGTGGCGGCAAGGCCTCCCACCGCCCCAAATACAGAGACCTCGACACACTAAGCCACTCCATCCAGAACGCCACTCCTAGAAGAAGAACAGATATCTTCCAGAGATCTCTGCGCCACTCCGACCATTGAAAAACAAGGAGGGAGATGAAAAACGTAATCGGAACAAATCCCATGAACATCGCGGATGGGTACACAAACCGGGTCAGCGCTGTGACAAGAGAGAGGAGGACGAAGCTAGTCCAGGTGCGTTTGTTTATAGTGTGAATAGTCGCCCATATCACGAGTATCGCCATCACTCCCGGCCAGTGGTGATAGCTCGGGACTCGAGCCCACCAGTCCTCGGGCGGACCAAAGGCAAGCAACGACGCGCCAAAAAAAGCTGGGAATCTTCCGAAATAGGTCCTCAAAAATAGAAAGAGGAGAGTGACTTTAAGAACACTAATGGAGCACCCCACAAAACGGTGCAGGAGATAGTACGTGACTGGTTCATCGGAGTGCCCCAGAGCCTTGTTAATCAAAAGCCACGATAGACCGATCGAAGACTGGGGAGCGAAGCCACTCTCATGCTGCCATATGCGATCCCACGAAGAGGATATCTGCCGAAAGAGACAGAGCTCCGTATCCCAGTTCCACGGGATACGATTGAGAGCGTAGAATCGCATGAAGAGAAGCGCGCCCATCAAAACGCCAAAGACTCCGAGCTCCCAGAGGCGCGCCTTGCTTACGGAGTCTCCGGCGGAGAGATCTCTTTTTGATAGCGCCCAGAATATGGCCAGTAGTAGAGCGCCCGATAGGTGACTAGCGATCGAAAGGTTTCTCTCTCCCGCGAGAGCATATCCCTCGCCCAGAATCGGCAGGACCGCGAGCAATAAGAAGGCTCCCAATTGAAGCTGCCCTCTGACGAAAGAGACAAGCGACATAAGCAATACGGCGCCACAGAACCAAGGTATCTCCTGGTTATAGAGGTGCTTCGGATAATCTCCCAAATAGTTGGCGACCGGCCTAAAGATTGTATGCACGTACGGGGTGGCCCACCCGAGGCACATTTCACCCCGCTCATTGGAGGTCAAACACGCGTCCGCCAAGAGCCATGACGAAACGAGCGCCATTAATAAGCCCAGAAGGTAGAACCAGTAGTTACTTTTTGATCTAATCACCATCTTTCCCCTCCTTGAGCTATCACAGATATCGGTCAGATGGCGACCTACCCTTTTCATCGTGGCTACCGACTGGAGCCTTCAAGGCTCAACGCCGGAAGCCGTCCGGCCAGGGAAGCAGGGAGTTCAATAAAAATACGAGTATATCTGGGGTGATATGGGCCACCGGCCCGCTCGCTCCTGAGAAAGTATTTGATCGGAAAGTTTAAGATTCTGTTCGGTCCGTTCACTGGCCGGACCGATCCAAACACATGGGACCAGATCCACGTTATTCAACCGTTACGTTAATTATATCCATAGTAGAGCCGGAAGACTTGTTCTGCCCTGGCCATCGTGCCACGATCGCAGGCGATTTCTTTTAGAGAGACAAGAAACATGTACCACGGCGACGCGATTCAAACCGATGAGAAATTCAGCTTCATGAACATCTTTAAGCAAGGTGTGTTTTGGGCGGTTCATGTGGCGTGCCTGATGGCTCTCTGGGTGGGGGTAAGCTGGGTGGCCGTGGCGGTGTGCCTCGCCCTCTACGTAATCCGTATGTTCGCGATTACTGGAGCCTACCATCGGTATTTCTCCCACAGGTCCTACGATACGAGCCGTTTTTTCCAGTTCTGCCTAGCCTTTTTGGGTACCACAGCCGCTCAGAAAGGCCCGATATGGTGGGCCTCACATCACAGGCACCATCACCGCCATTCAGATACGGAGGAGGATATCCACTCCCCGATAATCCACGGGATCTATTTCGCGCACGTTGGTTGGGTACTGAGCTCTCAGTTTCTGGAGCCACGCCTTGAGCTTGTTAAAGACCTCTTAAAATTCCCTGAGCTGCGTCTACTTGAACGCTTTAATATAGTGCCCGTAATACTTCTGGCGGTTGGAACATACTTTCTCGGTGTTTTTCTTGAGCAATCGTTCCCGGCTCTAGGAACAAACGGGCTTCAGATGCTGACGTGGGGATTCTTCATCAGCACTGTTCTTTTGTACCACGGCACCTTCTGCATTAACTCCTTCACCCATCTCATCGGGAAGAGGCGGTTTCCATCCACGGACCACAGCCGAAACAACCTCTTCCTCGCCCTCATCACACTCGGCGAGGGTTGGCACAACAATCACCACTACTATCCCGGCTCTGAGAGGCAGGGATTCTACTGGTGGGAGATAGATATCTCTCACTACATACTCACGGTGCTTTCATGGTTCGGTCTGGTGTGGGATTTGAGAACTCCGCCCGCTCGAGTGTATGAGGCCGCCGGCAAATTATCCTAGCGAATCAAGGCAACCTCGCTAGAGGTCGGTTGGTTGAATTTTTATCTTCATTTCATGAGCGCCATCATCGCGGCTTTTTGATCCACTGTGTATCTTGGCACCATAGAACGCAGGGATGGCCGTAAAACAGCTCACCCTGTTTTTCGGATGATTAGTTTGCTACTCCCGAAAGGGGTAGTTCGCTTTGCCAATCAGGTGGGTCCTGATACGACCTTTCCGTTCGGTAGACTGAGCGAGCCAGAGAGTCTGTAAATCTACCGAGATAGCAGATACTGGCACTCTAATGGACTCTGCGATTCGTGACCCGGCTATGATTGGTAGCCGGGTTTTTTTCTTTTCAGCTGAGCGCAAGGTCTCTCATGATCGAGAATCAAGAGAGCTCTCCGAGACGAACACCCTCACAATTTGGACCAACCATGAGTCTGGGCGTCGCGACGTTGTGGGGCGTCTACCTCTGTGCCGACATTATTAGCCCATTTGTCACTACTCTCACCTGGGCTCTGGCTCTAAGCCTTATTACACACCCACTGTACACACGTATCCAACGTGCCGTCACGCAGCGATCAACGGCGGCTCTTATAGCGACTACCATGGGAGCGCTGCTTCTACTTATACCCTCGTATTGGGTGGCTAGTATTCTGATTACGACAACGGTCGAGCATGCGGCATCCCTACTGGATAGATCAGTCACCGACTCCTGGATTGATCTCTCACAGGTCCCGCCGCACCTGGCTAAGATTTTACATTGGGCCGAAGAGTCTCTTCACATTCAGATGATTATCAATGATCTAATTCGCACCTTTGCTCAGCGTCTCCCAAAGCTCTTAACTATCTCTCTTGTCGGCGCCTTGCAAATGGCGCTTGTACTTTTCACGACCTTCTTTTTTATCCGAGACGGGAGATATTTTCTCAGCGAGGCAAAAAGGATTCTGCCGTTTCCACCAGAGCACATAGATACAACCGTCCTTCGCGTTGTCGATACAGTCCACGCCACCCTCTTCGGCATCTTGCTCATGTCCATTCTCCAGGGTTTTCTCGGGGGAGCTATATTCTGGTGGCTTGACCTCCCTCGCGCGGCTTTGTGGGGGACGATTATGGGCCTCCTGGCTATCCTGCCTTATCTCGGCGCGTTCGTTGTGTGGGTACCTGCGGCGATAGCGCTAGCGCTCGACGCGGAGTGGAACAAAGCCTTGCTCTTAACCTTTTGGGGAATGATCGTAATCGGCCTCTCCGATAACTTGCTCTATCCCATACTGGTGGGACGTCGAATACACTATCACACCCTCGTCATTTTCTTCTTTCTGTGTGGAGGATTGATATCATTCGGAGGGGCGGGGGTCGTGCTAGGCCCGGTGATCCTAGCTTTGACCCACAGTTTACTATCAGCGTGGAAGGCGGGAGCGCCTCTCACTGATCGGACAATATCCATCAACGAAGAGGTCATCCACCCTCCACACGCTGGGCGCTAATGCGCCGCTGCCCCCTCAGACGTCGGCTGAATCCGTGTCTTGCTCGCTGTTTGTTCAAGTTGCGGCGCGGCTCCCAATCGAATCGGTATGCGTCGAGCCTGAGCTCGCGCCTCCTCTGTCTTTGGCATGGATATGGTCAAGACACCTCTATCAAAATTGGCCTGAATTTGGCTCTCCTGCACATCACTTCGAAGTGGAATACGTCGCTCAAAAGAACCATAACGGCACTCTGAAAATTTTGTAAGTCCAGATGGTGATTCCCGCCGCTCTTCCTCCTTCTTCTCCCCTTTTAGAGTCAGATACCCAGGCTCATAGATGATCTCTACATCGCTCTCCTTGAGCCCTGGCAACTCGGCTTGCACTCGAATCTGTCGCTCATCCTCTGAAACCGAAACCTGGGGATAGAAGTCACGTTGTGTGAGCGGCGATAGCTGCGGCTCCCACGCGTCTTGAAGCGCTGAGTTGATCGCTCGGCGGAATGAACTAATCATAGGAGAGATATCCTCTCCAAAGAAACTCTGTGGGATAAGAGAGTACTGACTCCGTAACATATGATCCTCCGTAATATAGGTAAAATCGGGATAGCTCCCGACCAGGTAAAGGGTACCCCGCTAAAGGTCGAATCGTGATGATAGTGGTCACTCGTAGTCCGCGATTCTCCGTGTCCTCGAGCTCAGCTATAGCCAGACGCTCTGAGTCGACTCAGCCTAATTGCACCCTTTAACACTCAATCGGGGATGTGAATGAGGCTTCCATGAAGTGAAGGCTATTTTAGAAACTTTACCCGTTACTCTCGACCTCGCTCTCGCTAACTACCTTGCTTATACTCGCTTGTCGATGACAGGAGGCGCAATTTTCGTAGAGCGGGTATCGCTCGTGCGTCGTTAAAACAGTAATAGGCGCGTGACACTTTGGGCAGTCGATCGTAGCTGACACTATTGTGGAGCGGACGCGATATGCTCTGACTGTCATCACGGGGGTTACTATCAACAGCCCCACGGGTACAAGAATAAAATGGGCGCCGGGGATACACAGGCAAAGAGCGGTGAGCCCCAGGCATTTAGCGGCTGCGTTAGCGGCTCTCTTATACCTCTCCCCTCGCGTAAAGCGCGCGACTTGTATCGTTCCTCGACTCTCCGCGTCACCACTTGTGGCGATGAGCGCGTCGACACTAGTATGGAGAGGCTTCATCGCGCACATTCAAGTCTACCTTCTCACCTTCATCGCAAGCTCTTGGGATTAAAATTCAATGTCCGCCTGAGATGGCAGTCGGCGGTTGAGAGTATCTTGTTCCAGCCTCTGCCACATCATATAGCGCCGCCGTCGGTCGGGGCGCTCAGCACGATATGTGCGTTGTGGCGCTTCTTGGTTGAGCGCATGGATGGTATCGAGCTCTCCCCCAGCGACCATCGCTCCAAGCGCGGCGCCCCGCGCCGTTGCCTCCCGGGTTTTCATCCTGTGTAAGGTTCGCCCCGAGATATCGGAGATATATTGCAGAAGAAAATCGAGCTCGGAGCCACCACCAGTCACTACGATCTCACCGTCTCTGCCACTGCCGAGCAATCCCTTCTCTTCGAACTCCTCAATCATGCGCGCAACGATGTTCCCCACATTTTCAACGAGAGCCCGCACCTTATCCGCGGTGGTGGCGTTCGCCTTAGCTAGCATCACATTTGGCGATCGTTCTGGGTACCAGGGGGGGAGCGCTCGATGATTTACAAAGTAGGCGATAGCTAGTCCATCAGGATTATTTCGATATGAATCCTCACACATAATTTGGAGCTCAGAGGAGTCCTTGCACCACTCTCGCCGCACCGACTCAAGGAGGACACTGCCGGTAACTGGCGAGGTCGTCTCGACGAGATACTTGCGCCTGACACCCGCGCCAGCGTGCTGCTCCTGCGAGAGGAGGACGCTCGTCATAAGCCCGGGTTTCTGAACGATTCTCTCTCCGGTATCTACCAGGAGAGAGGCGATAGTTCCGAGATTAAGGAGTACATAACCTTCTGGCCCTGGTCTCCCGAAAACCGCCGCCTGCTGGTCCCCAATCAAGCCTATGATCGGAACACCTTCAAAGGTCGCATGAGGAGCGAGAGAGGGTCGTATCTCCGCGAGACGCGAGTGATCAACTTTAAAATCCCGACACAACTGCTTGCTCCATCCTCGCTCCTTTAAAGAGTATAACATGGTGCGAGCAGCCATCGTCTCATCGGTAACGAACGCCTCTCGCCCACTCAGGCGATACATCAAAAATGTGTCTAGGGTTCCCACCTTAATTGATGGTTCCAGAAATCGTCGCTGCAATAAATGTATCTTGCCCGCCGCGAAGTTAGGGATCGTTGGCAATCCCGTCATCTCTGATATCTGCTCGACTCTCGGTCCAAAGCTTTGAATGATTGGGAAAGTTCGAGTATCCGCCCAAGTAATCATCGGGTGAACCGGTACCCCATCCACCGCGCGCCAAGCGAGCACACCAGAACGCTGGACGGCTAACCCAGCGGCAGCGATTCGGTCGCCTCGCTCGTGCGCTAACTGTTTCGCCTTAAGGAAGACATCAACCACGGAGGAGAGGATTGCCTCCCCGTCCTGTTCGACTGAGCGCTCGTTTTCAATACGAGGAGGCGCCACGATCTGAAAATGGGCTACAGGCTCGCCAGCTTGCGATAGCAGCACTCCCTTTGTGGAGCTCGAACCCTGGTCAATCCCGAGATACAGCGCGCCACTCATAAAAATACCGTGGATACCTGCCCCTTTCGGCCTTCCCGCGAAGGGAGCGCACATTCGGTGGAGCCTCACCTAAGTGTCACATCTAATCACCAGCGCAAGCAATCGAAGTTACTTGGTTCTTTTAGCTTTAACCAGTAACTCCAGTCCTTTACATTTCATCCATTTCCCCGAACAATAGGGGCACGCGAACAGGAGAGCGTGTAGGTGGATAGAAAGGCTTATCTAACACAGAAGGTTACCCAAGGGGTCGAGCGATTGAGCCCAGAAGAGGCCCTAGAGATGTGGGGGCTCTTTACGTTTGCAGAGCTGGCGGCTATCGCCCAGAGCGTTCGGTGGAGGCAGAATCCCACCGAGACAGTGACCTACCTGATTGATAGGAACATCAATTACACAAACGTTTGTAATTCAGATTGCTCTTTCTGCGCGTTCTACCGCCACAACCCGCGCGATCCTGAGTCGTACGTCCTCTCCCGTGAGACGATCTCTCAAAAGGTTCAGGAGGCAAAAGCGCTCGGAGCCACCCGCATCCTCTTGCAAGGCGGTCACAACGATGAGCTCCCCTACTTTTTTTACATCGAACTGATTGATTGGCTTCACTCAACCTTCAAGATCGACCTTAACGCTTTCTCTCCCTCCGAGATTCATCAGATGACTATCGTATCTGGTCGCTCGGCTCGTGAGGTGCTCAGTGACCTGAAATCCGTGGGGCTCCACGGGTTGCCAGGGGGTGGTGCCGAGATCCTCGATGATGAGGTACGGCGAAGGATTAGCCCGAAGAAGATCTCTGCCGGCCGGTGGATTGAGATTATGGAGGAGGCCCAACGGCTCGACCTCGTAACCACAGCCACTATGGTGATCGGCTTTGGAGAATCAATCGACCACCGCGTCAATCACCTCGAGCGACTTCGAAGTCTACAGGACCGCTCTCTTAAGGAAGGTCATAAAGGATTTAATTTATTCATCTCGTGGACCCATCAGTTCAATGAGAGAACCTCCCTTGGGCGGAGTCGGCATGTGGCTAAATACGGAGCGGGGGCGGTGGAGTATCTTAAAAACGTCGCCTTCTCCCGAATTTTTCTCGATAACATCCAACACCATCAGTCGAGTTGGCCAACGTGTGGCGCGCATGTCGCTGAGATAGGGCTCCACGCTGGTTGCGATGACATAGGTAGCACCATGATGGAGGAGAATGTGGTGTCGAAAGCGGGAGCGCCCACGGCGACCAAGTGGGCGATGAGCCCGGAAGAGCTTGCGACGCACATTCGCCTAGCCGGATTTCTTCCGGCTCAACGCGACAGCGCATTCAATATTGTACGGAGAAGTGAATCTGATGAGTCACCAAAAGAAACGTGCGTTAACGGGTCTTAAACCTACCGGCAATCTGCACCTTGGAAACTATCTCGGAGCGTTGAAACCCGCGCTCGAGCTCTCTAAGACGTATGAGTGCATCTACTTTATAGCGGATCTTCACTCTCTTACTCAGAACAGGGACGCGAACGCTCTCGCTACTCAAACTCTTGACCAGGTAGCGACGTGGCTCGCTCTTGGACTCGATACCAACAAACACATCTTGTTTAGACAATCGGATGTACCAAGCGTAACCGAGCTTACGTGGTATTTAAGTTGCGTCACCGGACTGGGGCTCCTTGAGAAGGCACACGCCTATAAAGACGCCCAGGCAAAGGGTTTGGAGATCAACCACGGCACTTTCTCGTATCCGGTGCTCATGGCCGCCGACATCCTCCTCTACGACGCTGACATCGTTCCTGTCGGCAAGGATCAAAAGCAGCATGTGGAGATGGCACGCGATATGGCCGGCTCGTTGAACGCGCTCTACGGAGAGCTGCTTAAGCTTCCTGAGCCCCTCATCCAGGAGGAGGTTATGAGCGTACCCGGACTCGATGGACGGAAGATGTCGAAGTCATACAACAACGAAGTCCCCCTCTTCTGTGATGAAAACGCCCTGCGTAAGAGAATTATGTCGATCAAGACCGACTCTACTCCTCTGGAAGAGCCAAAGGCGCTCTCAGGAACTCTCGTCGGGGATCTCTTTACTCTCTTCGGGACGACCGACCAGATCAAGGATCTAACATCCCGTCTCGCCACGGGTGGCATGGGATGGGGCCACGCCAAGGAAGAGCTCTATGTCGTGATTAATGAGCATGTCAAAGAGATGCGCTCAAAATACGACCTGTATCGGAAAGACGAGCGCCTTCTACGCGCGGAGCTAGCGAAGGGAGCGGAACGCGCTCATGCCTTGGCATCAAAGACCCTCGAACGAGTGCGACATGCTGTCGGACTTAGGTAATACCAGCGCCCTCTCTCGCTCCGAATGGGAAGAGCGCTCCCGCCTTCACAGAGAGCGAGTATCAGCGTGGACCGACGACAGGACCCAGCGATGTTCGCGGAACATTCCTCACCCTGTGTACGATTTTCTCTTTGACTACTATCCCTTTCGACCCGCGCACCTAAAGAGGTGGAGCCCGGGCTTTAACGTCCTTTTGGAGGGCGCTACTCCCTCCGAACTCGACTGGCCCGAGGATTTCGTTCCTCAAGCGGGAGGCGCTTCTATCACGGCGAGCTCTTTTCCTGAGCGACGAAGGCCATTCCTGGAGTGGGCGCTCAAATACCTCGTCGCGACGGGGACTCGCCAACCCCTGTTTAGTTGCTTTGGCCTGCACGAATGGGCGATGGTCTACCAGTCCGACACTCCCCGGCACGCGAGGATACCGATGCGATTAAAGCGAGAGGAGATTGATGCCGTGGTTGAGCATTCCGATCTACGGTGCACTCATTACGATGCCTTTCGTTTCTTCACCCCAGGAGCGGTCACTCGCAACAGAAACGCCCTATCACGGGAAGCTACAACTGATTTTGATCAACGGGCCTGCATTCATGTGACTATGGACCTCTATCGTTTCGCGAATAAGATAGCTCCTTGGTGCTCAAGCGAGCTGCTCGGAGACGCTTTCCTTCTGGCCGCGGACGCTCGTCAGGTGGACATGCGCGCTAGCCCCTACGACCTACGTGACCAGGGATTTGAGCCGATACGGATTGAGAACTCTTCTGGCCGGGAAGAGTACATACAGGAACAGCGCCGATTGGCTGAACTGGCGGCGCCGATCCGAGGTCGCCTGGTCGAGGTCTACACCGCTCTTGTGGACACGTATCGATGACGCCGACCTCTGGGCCCCGCCCTCGATTAGGTTGTTCGCTATTTCAGTCATTGTTAGGGTTTCACCAAGGTCTCGGGTCCACTATTCTCTACACTCTAGAACCACAGGTAGACAACAGTGGGCGCCCGCTTAAATCTAATGTAGGCGATCCAACGTCACCGTCTTATCCCGATCACTTCAATCGGTGAATTTAGGCGACTCTCTCTATGTACGTCTGGATCAAACAACCCCACCAGCCTAAACCCTAAAAAAACATTAGGTCCCACTCGTTTTCCTCAAGCTCTTGTGAATCATTCCAAAAAGACCGGTCATTATCTTCAGCTCTCTGGTCGAAAGACGCCCACGTCGAGTTAGATTCACCAGGACATCGCTCACATGCGCTGGGGAGTGCTCGTTGAGAAACCCTACATCTTTCGCTGTCTTTAAAACCATGGAGGTGAAGTTCTCAAGTTGGCCACTTGTGGGGAGATCTCTCATCTCATCTCCCAGGGCACCACCCGCTCGACGACGAATAGCGTACAGGGCTAAAAGAACTGCCTGCGCCAGATTGTAGGAGGGGTTTTCAGTGGCTGATGGGATCCGAATCAAATTTTGACAGAGAGGAAAATGCTCGCGCCGCAAGCCCCGCTCCTCAGAGCCGAAGACAAGCGCCACTTTTTTGTCTGACCGCGAATCTAACGTTGATACCCACTCCTCTAACAATTGCTGTGACATTCGGTGTCCACTACTATCTGAGGCAAAACCAACGACCTCATTCGCGTCTGCTACCGCCGCGTTTAACGAGTCAAATCGCTGCGCGGTTAGAACTATCTCCTTACCCCAGCACGCCACACCCTGCGCTACTACCTCGTCAAATTTCTCTGGCTGAACAAGCCGGAGCCTAGAGGCTCCGAGATTACTCATGGCTCGCGCGACGGCTCCTATGTTTCTCGCATCCTTTGGCTCAACGAGAACTACTATCAACTCTAGGTTTCCGCCAAGAGCGAGAAGATCTCCGAAAAATTGCGCGCTTTGCTCTTCACTCATAAAGATTAATGCTCGTTCTCAGTATAAACAAATATATCGACAGGGCCACCGCTTTAGTAGGACTTGATCTTCTCGCGGTATTACCACCTCGTGATATGCCCGCTGGTCTACCCAATCGTTATAGGGCATCATCGGCCCAATTACTTTCTACTAAACTCTTATGGCACAACGAGCAAAAATGACCTGGCCGCCCCTTGGAAAACTATCACAATCGGAGTTCCTCTCTCGTTACTGGCAGAAGAAGCCAGTTCTGCTTAAGGGGGTTCTTCAACCGTTTCCTGATCTCATCACGCCAGAGGAGTTGGCGGGCATGAGCTGTGACAAAGATATAGAGTCGCGGCTTATCATACAGGCAGGGGGGAAAAATAATTGGCACCTCCAACGTGGACCTTTTTCATCTGCGACCTTCAAGAAACTGCCGAAAAAAAAGTGGACGATCCTTGTTAATGGCGTGGATCGTTTCGTGCCCGCTGTTCACGCATTCCTTGATAACTTTTCATTCGTTCCATTTTGGCGCATGGATGACGTGATGATCAGCTACGCCGTAGATGGTGGTAACGTGGGGGCTCACGTTGATAACTTCGATGTATTTCTCGTCCAGGCATCTGGCCGAAGGGAGTGGATGATTGAGGATCGCCCAAACCTGGAAGATGACTTCATACCAAATCTCCCGGTGCGACTCCTCAGAAAATTCAAACCCACCCACCGCTGGGTTCTGGAGCCAGGCGATATACTCTATCTCCCTCCGAGATTCGCACACCACGGTATCGCGCGCGGCGATCGATGTATGACGATCTCTGTGGGGTTTCGAGCCCCATCCCTTCATGAGATCATTAACGGGGTTGTCTCGACAGCTCTCTCGCACGTGAATGAGAATATACGTTATTCTGACCCAGAGCTAACTCCTCAAAGACCCGGAGAGATATCAAGGAGCGCCGTCAGGAAAATACAACAGCAGCTCTCTAAGACCATACTATCCGAGCAGGTCACCCAGGATTGGCTGGGTAGTTTCATTACTGAACCATACTCCGACGTCAATCTCACCTCGAATGCTGAGAAGATAGCTCCGTCAAAGGTGCGTGGCGCCCTCAAGAGCGCCATTGCTCTAGTCCGAGGCGAGGGAGCACGGATGGTGTATGTGCCGCACAGAGCAGGGCGCGTTACATTGTATGTCAATGGCTCCCGAGAGGAGCTCTCTGGAAAGACGGCGGCGCTTGCGCGGGAGCTGTGCGACCGGATCATAACGCCCTTGCGGACGGTGAGCCCCTACCTGAGTGACCGGGGCTGTCAAGCTTTGTTGTCCTCTCTTATCTCTTGCGGCGCTCTAATAATTGAGCGGTGACACCACCTCTCCGGGTAGCTGAGCACACTACGCCATCATGGCTCGCAGCTGCCCAGCTATCCGAGGTATCCCCTCAGATGCGTGAGCTTCGACCACATGAAAGCTCTCATCCGCGAGCCCAGATGGCATCGGATCGACCAGGAACTTAGGGATCTCATACGGCACATAATCTACCAGACTCGCCGCAGGGTAGACTTCAAGTGAGGTGCCAACAACTATCAAAAAGTCGGCGGTCTTTGCGGCGGCGATCGCAATATCCATAGCGGGTACCGCCTCACCAAACCACACCACGTGCGGCCGCATCTGGGAGCCATCCTCAGCTTTTTGGCCAAGCGCTATATCTCCCCGACAAGGATAGAGCTTCGCGGAGTCGCGGCACCCCCTTGACTTCAGGATCTCACCGTGGAGATGGATGATGTTTGAGCTTCCTGCCCGCTCATGAAGATCATCGATATTTTGAGTTATAATAGTGACGCGAAAGATATCTTCTAACTCACCTAGAGCGAGGTGCGCGGCATTTGGCTTTGCGGCGATAACGCTCTTTCTGCGTTCGTTATAAAATCTCAATACCCGCTCTGGGTCCTTCTTCCAGCCCTCTGGCGTAGCGACAATTGAGACGGGCTCACCCTCCCAGAGTCCCCCTGGCCCCCGGAACGTATTGAGCCCACTCTCGGCACTAATCCCAGACCCTGAGAATACCACTACATGCCGATCTCTCACGTCGAAGGTCTCCGTCGTAAAGAGAATTACGCGAGCGTAATCTCTTTACAGAGATACACGTCTTGAATCGCGTTCAGGATCGCGATCCCCTCTTTCATCGACTTTTGAAACGCTTTGCGTCCTGAGATAAGCCCCATGCCACCGGCGCGCTTGTTGATTACCGCCGTCTTTACTGCCTCGGCCAGGTCGTTTGAACCAGAGCCTCCTCCTGAGCTGATGAGGCCGATTCGGCCCATGTAACAATTCGCCACTTGATAGCGAGCAAGATCGATTAGGTGATCGCTTGAGAGGTTGGTGTACATTCGCTCATCCAGCTTGCCGTAGGAAGAACCTCCCGTATTCAGAGCCTTAAATCCACCATTACTTTCGGGCAACTTCTGCTTGATTATGTCGGCCCCGATCGTCACCCCAAGATGGTTCGCTTGTCCCGTTAGGTCAGCTGATGTCTCATGATTTATAGCTCCCACCTTAAAGGCTGAGTTGCGCACATAGCACCATAGAACTGTCGCCATTCCTAAGGAGTGCGCTTCCGAGAAAGCCGCTGACACCTCTTGAATCTGTCGAGTTGATTGCTCTGATCCAAAGTAGATAGTCGCTCCTATCGCAACGCATCCTTGATTCCATGCGTCGCGTACTTTGGCGAACATCACCTGGTCATGCTTATTTGGATACGTCAAAAGTTCGTTGTGATTAATTTTCAGCATGAGCGGTATCTTGTGGGCGTACTTTCGAGCCACAAGGCCCAGCCCACCGTAGGTGGTGGCGACCGCGTTACAACCACCCTCGAGCGCGAGCCGAACTATATTTTCTGGGTTGAAGTAATCTGGATTCTTCGCGAACGACGCGCCAGCGGAATGCTCGATACCTTGATCGACGGGGAGGATTGAGAGATACCCCGTGCCCTTGAGCCGCCCTGTATCAAAAAGCTGCTGCAATGAGCGCAGGGTTTGAACATTTCTGTCCGTGTTGGAGAATACCTGGTCGACGAAGTCTTTATTTGGGGCGGCCAGAGAGGCCGCTGGGATAGTTTTACAAGTGTGCTCAAGAAGGCTCTTTGCTTCTGAGCCAAGGAGTTCAGCGATGGTGCTATAGTTCATAAAGATCTCCAAGTATATCTAAGAACTATAGGGGGATGCCTTTAGAGGATCAAGAGGAGCCTAGCTAAATTGTATCGCATTATCTGTTCGTGGCTTAGTGGTTACCTGGAGCAAGAGAGAGGATTAATCCCTTAAGATGCATTCGGGCGCTTCAAAAGCCGATTCCTTTAGCGCTCGGGGAGCCCCTTCCACGCTACCCTGCGATCGAAATTATTATCGTCAGTAATTAAGATTTCCGACACCATGGGCCCCTCCTAGGGGGAGGCATAAGACTGTCCCTCACATCGGTGCGCGTCAAACGGCACTTATACTTTAGTGCGTGACCTGCTATGTGTAAGCTCTGAGTGAAGATGCCCACGCCAGAGAAACGAAATAACCCGATTCGAAAAACACACCTAGCCGGGGTTTTGATCGCCTTGGTCGCGGCTATAGTATCAACCACCCTGTCACTCATTCACATGGGCCTTTGGCTCACCGCAAAAACAGATACAACGATTCCGGAGGCCTCGATAGTGTTCTCAATTCTATCGTGGCTTAATGAGAGCGGCAGCCTATACAGGGACTATTCCCAGCCCCCCTATACAACCACCCCCTACACGCCCTTCTTCTACATACTCGCGGGATCTCTGACCAAAATATTGGGGGTGACGGTCGAGAACGCCTACTTGGCTGGACGAATTGTTTCTTTTACATCCTTTTTCGGGAGCGTTTTTCTAGTATACCGGATCTCTCGTGCGCTGGGAGTCGATCGATCCTCGGCCGTTCTGGGAGCACTTCTCGCGGCTGGTACACCGATCGTCTTTCCTTGGTCTGTTAGCTGCCGACCCGACTTTCTGGCCCTGGCGCTAGGGCTGTCAGGAATATCTTGCATCACGACTCCTTCGACACGTGGGAGATTGACTTTTTGGATCGCAGGCGTGGCATGGAGCTTATCTTTTTTTACTAAGCAGGTATTTATTGCTGCCCCGTTCGCGTATTTTCTTTGGCGGATTGGTGGCAAACGTGAACAGACCGCCGCCGTGCCACTAGCTTCCTGTGTTTTTATTAGCGCGATAGCGGCCCTCGGGATGAACCAGGCGACTCACGGGATGTTTTTCCTGAACATCTTCGATGCCAATCTCGCTTCACCCTCACTGATAGACGTCCCCAGAATGATATTACGCGCCCTGGTGCCGGAATTCTTTATAGTTATGTTTCTGGGGCTTGTCGGTGCTGTTATTATTTTCCGACCAGCTTTTGCTTGCGGGAAGGGAGTCTTCGAAATAAAAGCTGACCTAGCCCGCTTAATCATACTAGCAGCTACGGTGTCGACTATCGTGTTCGGTTATGGCGTCTCCAAACCGGGCGCTGACCAGAATTATTTTTACGAGCCTCTATTCCTGTGGGCGATTGTCGCAACGGTGGCTTTTCATCACGCTCAAGCCTATTCCGCTAGTGGAGTCCAGGTGGCTATTCTCTGTATTTTTCTGACCACATGGGGAACCTTTCGATGGGTCGATAATGGCCTGGGCACTCACCGTCTGGCACTCACTCTAGCCGCCGGGCAGGATATTAGGGAGCTCGTGCATAGGACTTCTGGCGAGATACTTTTCATATCAAATGGTTTTGGCCTAAGAAGTGGACGCGGTACGTCGATTTATGATGGCTTTAATGCCTCATACCTGGAGGAGCAAGGGAAGATTAACCTTTCATCGGTAGCGCGACAGATTGAGGATAGACATTTTAGCGCCTTGCTGATTCAACGACATTTGTCCTATTACGGGTATCGGATCACACCAGCTACCCTAGAGAAAGCGATAGTTCTCAACTACCAAGAGGTCTCGATTCATCCCGATCATCTTGCTAATCGAGAGCTCCCTCCCTATCGGTGGTTGGTTCCACGACAGGATACTAGTCCCGAAGCGACCCACGACCTATCGGCTGCCAACGATAAATAGGCTTTGGCTAAGCCGATTAAAGGGCGGCAGCTTCTCCAGGTAGTCTCCGACTATGATCGATGGCTTAATAAACGAGTTCGGGATACCTGGCACAAGAAAATCCCGATAGCGCACTGTAAAGTCTGAGAACCCCGCTACTCGCAACTTCTTTGAGATATAGCGTCGGGAGAAAGCCATCTCATCGGGCTCAAGATTCGCGAGCTTCCTTGTCAAATTGAAGATGATCGCACAATAAGGATTGTAGATATTTGGCTCCATGAAGACCATCTTACCCCCGGGCTTGAGAAGCTCACGAATCGTTCTTAGAGCTTGCGGGAGATTGGGGTACAGGTGGTGGAGAATCCCATTCCCCACTACGTAATCAAATTTTCGCCCCCTGACCTGGGAAGGATCGTTAAAATCCAATATCTCGAAGGAGAGGTTATCTCTTTTATATTTATTAGCAGCGTCTGCTATGAAGGGCGCGCATATATCGGTGCCGAGAACTCGGTACCTACTTCCCTCGGCTAAAAAGCTACTGATTTCGCCCGTGCCACACCCGATCTCAAGCACGTCTCCTGACTTCGATAGATCCATCTCGGAGAGCATCAGTTGCGCTCGTCGCTTCATTCGTACCCACGTACTTTCATGAAGAATGAACCCCTGATTGTATCCGCGGTCATCAATTATGCTGGCCATGGCACACTACACTACGCTGCCTTCTGAAAAACCGCCACCTGAAAGATACCCGGAGTAGCCTCTCTAGCTACGACAGCTTGGAAATAATTCCGCGACAGGACGAATGAACGGTGCAGATGCGCGGCAGACCGTTTGCGATCAATGCGGCATGACGAATGGGGGCTCGAGAAGATCTCAAGGCTCTTTCTTACTGGAATGCTCGCGTGGCGGAAGCTGGTCTCGTTGAAAAAGCGTGAGCAGAGCACCCTTACGTTTCCGCCTAGCTCGCTCACGATAGCCGCGTGACACCAACTCGTTTCGAACATCATCGAGAAAGTATCTCCGTCCCCGCATATGCGTGCCGAAGAAAAAGATCCGCCGTTTGTTTGCTAGCCCAATACTCTTAAGCGCTTTCAACACAGATGCCCTGGACTCCCCGGGGGTCCCTCCTGGCAGGATAGCGATGGGTATGTGACCCGGTAACTTGAGGTCCCACCCCCAGCCGTATTTCGACCTCTCCACCCGACACATCCATCGACCATACAGACAGAGAGTATACCGCCCCATGGGATGTATGATCGCCCCACCATCCCGTCGCAAAGCGTGCCCAAGAAACCGCACATACCGCTTGGTGCCCCCTTCATTTGGATACGACACGGGCTGACGGCCCAAAGAGTATTTATTGGCGTGTGTTATCAGGGGAAGTACGAGGATGGCAGTAAAGAGCACCTCCAGTGCCGATCGAAGTGTTGGGAAGCGCTTGACTATTGCGTCAGGGCTCATGAGGGAAGCAGTTGTCGTCGAAATACCGTGAAGCCCTACCGATACAAGAGTGATCGAGATTGGTATCAGGAAGATATCAGTTCTTCCGCCACCAAAGGGATAGATGCGCATCGTGGAGAGGACAACAAGTCCACCAAATGACGAGGCTAATGAAAAAGCCAGGGGCCAAAGGGCGCGTTGTCTTGCTAAACGGAATAACCCCATGGATGCCGCCGAGAGGAGAATTGTTTTTGGGGTCAAAGAGACTGCGCGAACTGGGATGGCGGCTAGGAAGACCTCGGCTACCCTACGCACAACTTCGCCTAGGTAGGCCATAAAGCCCTGATCTATGCTGAGGAAATACTTTTGCCAGTACGCCGCAAGACGCGCGCTGCTTTGCCCCTTAAGCACTAAAATATAGTAAGCGAACATGAAAATATTGAGGGCGATAAGGGGCCGCACGATACCACTTCGATAGCTCCGCTCCTCCCCTGACTCTCTGGATTGCGCTCCGTAACTGAGGCGCGCTATGGCGGTGGCATGCAGGAATGGCCAACTGAGGACGATAGAGACGTAGGAGAATAGAAAAGCCAGAGCGGAGGCGAAGCAGGCTCCATACATGCCGCCGGGTTTACGAGACTGAGCATTATTTACAAAGACAAAAAGAAGGGTCGAGACGCATAGGCTATCAACCAGATACTGCTTGGCTCGCACAGAGTAGAACAGAGCTGACGGTGTTACACAGATCAGGAGCGCGCCACCTAGCCCGTAAAGTCGTGAGCCCGTAAGCCGTAAAACGACAAGATATAGAAGAGGAACTTGGAGGAGGCTGCTTACAAGCGGCAGGAGTTGTAACGCGACTTCTTGGTCGTGCACCCAGGAATAGATAACGCGATTGAGTAGGGTATAGGGAAGGGGCGAGCTGGTTGAGACAATAAAAGTCTCCCGCCAACTCTGAACCCTGCAGGCAAGCGCCACCCAAGCATCATCCAACCAGAGCGCCTCAGGATTAATCGCGGGCAGCCGCAGACGAAGCCCATAGGTGATAATGAGGGCGAGCAGCCCATACACCAGCACCCTTCCTAAGAACGAAGTGTTTGACCGTGAATTGCCGTGTTGAGGAGCTCCCATAACAGTCCGACAGAGCTACCACTTTTTCTCCCCTCTCCTCAAGCAAATCGGTAAAAGGTCAAAGTGACGGACCCAACGCTAACCTCGCTGTTAGTCGCGCAAAAGCAGAGAGATCTAGGCTTTGTATTTTATTTTTGACCCGCCAGAAGTTTGAGCTGTTCTAGGAACAGATGTACGTAAAAGACATCGCCCCCTTCCCATGGCTCCCGCCCCGTCAGCGGCACTATGGATTTGTCAAATATCTCCTGCCACTCGCGGTGTGTCAGAGGTCGCATATTCACCTCCCGCGCCGCCTCAACTCCCCACAGCAGCATGGCGGCTTGGTTGGGAGATCCGAACGAAGTGCCGTTGCCTGGCAACATGGCCGGCATACCATCCTCAAGAGCGGGAACCATGGAGTTCACTCCGTGGAAGCTTCTCAAACGCACCCCCGAATTCGCGCGCAGCTCATCCTGTTTGCTCGAAAATTCAGCTAGTCGTCCCGTAAAGGCGTCATGAGCCGCCGCGATAAAAACTGAGTCGGGTTGAGTAACCGTAGTGGATTGCTTGCCGAACCTGAGCCCCAAGCTATTAACCTCACCGATAGATAGAACCCCTCCCTCCCCGTGCCCATTCGCCGCCGCGACAGCATGTTTGACATCCATGCGACTAAGAACCTCCATGAAAGCCGACATCTGATCAATAAACTCAGCGCGTAACTTAGAATCAACCAGGAGCGCGTTCGGAAGTCCGAATGAATAGTTCGCCACGTCAACGTTCGCTTTACCACTCAATTGTAACTCAGCGAGATCCTCGAACGCCCTGAAGATCGGGTCCTGAGTCTCCTCGGGTCGATATCTCACCTCACGCACTTTCGCGTTCACATCGTAGGTGCGGATTTTGGCATTCTTCGCTGCTTGGTGGAGCGTCCACGCTACCATGGTCGGATGTAGTTCGTTCTGCTGGGACATGGCTCCCCAATCAATGAGACGCTCCGGATATACAACCTGTGAGTTCATGGATTCAGTTATAGCGAGAGGAAGTACATAGCCGACGTCGAAGATCGCAACTTCGGTTCCCTTGCCTGAGTAACGACGCTCACTCTCCGGCCCGAGCCAATAGTCCTGATTGGTGACAAAGCCGAGAAGAGCCCGCGCCCGCTTGGCCACATCGGGATCGAGTTTAAGCGCCGTGATATCAGCTTCTCGTTTCCCATTTGAGAGCAAGGCATGCATAACCGAACGAACAAAAAGTGGGCGTCGATCTCCCTCTGAAGCCAACTCCTTGCCCTTTGTGATCGCTTCAACGTCTCCTCCAGTCGCCTCATCCGCTAACATAAGCAGCTGCTCTGTCGCTCCAAAGCGATCAGCTAGTTTTGCGAGGTTAAACTCCGTCTCCATCTGCGCAAGCCGCGGTTGTCCGGCGCTCTCAAGCAGCTGTCTATGGTACACGAGATGTGCGAGACACTCTCGGGCGTGGAAACTACGCGCTTTATCCACGCGCTCTCGATCTTCGGGGCTCATTTCCGGCGAATCCGCGCCATGGTATCGATCGGCCAGGACTCGCAGTGAGACGAGAGCTGACTCTCGATAAAGAGGTACACTGCTCTTACGCGCTACTCGATGAAGGATCATGGCGGAATCATCGATGGTTCCTAGATCAAGCATACCTCCGAGCGTATCCAGAGCGGTCGCCTTCAGGAAGGCGGTCCCCATATAGTTACGAAGCATTCCGAAGAATCCCTCACGGGATTCATCGACCGCGTACTTTTCCGGTTGGGTCGCGATATTAGCTAAAAGCTCCCGCGCTCCGGGGTGGCCACTCTTGCTTAGGACCATCATCATCGGAGCGGCAAGAGAGAGGTCAATAGAGCCATCTCTCTCTTTACCGCGACGAAGGTACTCCACCATCGCGTCAAGATGCTCTCCGCTATGTGGCGCCCGACGGTTATCCTTCCCAACGTCTGTGGAGGATGCGCGCCAACACTGTCGCCACATATGTACCATCATCGAGAGCTTTTCAGCTTCGGTTACGGTGCTCGGCTCTCCCCCCACAGCTGTAACCAATGAGCGCAGGGCATTTTGCTTAGTTAGCCAGGCCTCAAAGTGGCCCGTTAGGCGGGTTTGAACGGGGTTGAAAATCTCACTGCTTATAAGGTCACCGATAGCAGTTTGGGCCACGAGAGTCGCGCCATCGCTCCCACTCCGCGCCAGGTGATTAAGAAAAATAGGGGCGAATGGGTCCTGCTGAGTACCCCTTGTGGACATCTCTGGCGGAACGAGCTCCGGAGTGTCAACGAGTAGCGCGGCATGCAGAGCTATTTCTCGTAGCTCCGGGTGAAGAGTCTCCTCCATCGCTCTGCTCAGGAGCAGATCCATCGATGCGACATCCTTGGCAAGCGCCAGCCCAGCAATCGCGCCGGACAGCTGTCGTGGTTGTTGAAATGGGTTGCTGACGATCGCCCGAAAGTAGTCGACGAAGCGCTGGTTGTTACCCAACACAGCCATCGCGCGTAAGGCCAGGAACGCTCCCTGATCACGGATACTATTTACAACTTTTGAATCCTCAATCCCGGAGGGTTCGGACCAGATCAATCCAGCTCTTCCCTCTGCGCATACATGTAACCACTCCACGCCAAACTCGACATTGGCTGCGAGAAGCTTTCGGAGCTCATCGCTCGCGCGGCTAGCGGGCGTGTCTTTAAGATCCAACGATCCGAGAAGGAGTACATCCCTCATTACCAGCTCTGGATAGGAGGCTCCAACCCTCTTCAGCACTTCTAGTGCTCTCGGCTCCCTATGCGCGCACATAATAAGCGCCTGTAGGACGGTGTAATCGGCTGTTGATGGCGCGCGCAGACCATACTCGTAGTGGGGTTGAGCGAACCACTGAGCCGCGGCTACGGTGGCCAGAGGATCATGGTTCCGCGCGAGAAGAGTGATATTTTTGGCGACGAACTGCTGATAGCTAGCGTCTCTGCCGAAGGGAAAGATCATCCGGGGATTCGTTAATGTTGGGTCTATCTGCTGGAGGGCATCAAGATTCCCGGTCTTTGTCCCAGGTGGCACCCCGGGGATCTCCGGGGTGAGGGGCTCAGTGTTCGGCTTACTCAGTGTCCCGAAAAAACCGGCCCCCGGAACCGGTAGTGCTGGTCCACTCTCGCCTTGGGGGGGCGGGGGAGCCTCCAGCTGCTTTTTGTCTTGCTTGAGTTGCTCCCGGCCAAAAACCCACAATCTGCTCTGCTGCATGATCCGCTGCGGAAAGACCGTCCCCGTTGGTGTATTCAAAAGGACATCAAGTAGCGCGCCTCGACGCTCCACCTCATTCCCCACCGAAAGTAGCTCTTGAGCTACCTGTTCTAACGTTTCGCGATCCGCGACTTGGCCGATAGTGACGCTCGCGAGGGTCTTAAATTCGGAGGCATCATACGGCTCCACCACGGAGTACAAGCTTCCCAGCGGCTTCACTTCGCTCTCGTTCACCAGCATCCGTTGTCGTCTACCCTGCTTCGTTTGCGTGTCTACGATAATCCTTCCGAGAAAAGGCACAGCGGCTCGAGCTATCTCCGCTCGATGACTATCAATCTGACGCTTACCCTCTCCCAAGAGCGAGAGCTCCTTGATTAGTCCATTTTTCTCCTCCTCCTTTTCCGGCGGTAACGGCATACCGAGCTTAGTGAGAAGGGCCCCCTGCATGGTGATATCGGAGATCTTAGCCACGACGTCTCGCATCCTGGACTCAATGCGCTCACGCTCAAGCGAAGAGCGTTGCCCCGATACTGAGAGCGTATAGAGAGCCCCATGGACGATCCGCGGCGGAATAGCTGGATTGGACGCGCCACGCTCTATTATCTCAAGACGTAATTTATCTACCGCGGCGATTCCAGCGTCATCCGTCACGTGGAAAACAGCCTGTATATTATTCCACAGGGAATCAATGTGCGGGATCTCATCGATATTTTTGTGATTATCTAGATTCGATCGAATCGTACTCCAGCATTCTTCCGCCAGGTCGGTTACCGCGTTCACGCGCGCGCCCACCGGTTGAGCCGCTTGGAGATAATTACTACCAGTAAAGAACGCTAAGGGTGACGTGAGAACAGGGCTGAGAGCGGCGGCGGCTACCGCGCGCGTCGCTAATTTGGTGAACCATGATTGGTATCCGTCGAAACGCGGCGGGATATTTGAGGAACTCGCGAGAGATGCTCCTCGGATCTGAGAGAGTCCTTGATGCAGCGTGTCGCGCTCCTTGGGGTTTGGTTCAGAGGGGTGAGGCGGCATCGAAGTACACGGTGTGCAATTGTGACGGGAGCTACCTCTTGCGTTGCGCATTATTCCTCCACTAAGCGGACTAGCGTCACCCTGTCAGCTCCATCGGCTAGTCGCGATTCTGCTCGTCTGGGTGCGTGTTTTTTGGACGTGGCCTCTTACTTACAACCTAATTCCAGCTAACTTCCTCCCCATTACCACTGAACTTTTACATCTATTTAAGCATCTCTTTCCGGACCGGGTGTGCGAACTGGCATCCGTCACAAGCAGACCCAACAAGAGAGTCTCTTTTTGGCAGCATGGAGCTTGAGGGAGAGACCTGTCAACCAGGCAACTGGGTAGGGGATCTATGGCGTAGTCATCGGCTAGGGTAGCGCTGGCTGGAGTGTCACATGATCCGGAAAATCGAGTTGAGCGGCCTCGACTACGAGTCGTTCAGCAGTTTGAGGGCTAATTCCGGTTGTAACCGGGCGTTTGCCAAGATTGCGGTACCCGCTTGTTGCAAAACCGTCAAACGAGCCATCTCAGCGGCCTCTTGAGCAACGTCAGCATCCGTGATCGCGCTCTCCGAGGTCTGAAAGCTCTCTCGAGCGGTAGCCAATTGCCGCATGGTCGTAAGCAATCGGCTCTCAGCGGCGCCAAGGGTTCCTCGACTGTGAGTTATGGAAGTTATGGCTCCTCTGATAGCATCAAGGGCATATAGAGCCGCTGACCTAGATTCTAATTCGCTATCCGCCAAAATCGAGAAAGTTGGAACAGAGCTCCCCACTGAGGCCAAGCCCATCGACGCCAGAGTAGCTTGAATCCCTGAGTAGGTGACGGAAGAGAGTGATGAGCCATCGTATCCTATCTGGAAGGAGAGCGAGTCCGAATTGCTGAGGAGAAAAACTCCGTTATACTCGGTTGTCGCCGCAATCCGCTCCACCTCGCTCATCAGAGCCTGGAATTCATTTGACAGAGCTGACCGTTGCTCATTTGTGTAAACCCCACTCCCTGACTGCTGAGCGAGCTCGCTTAAACGTATTAGGATGTCATTGATCTGGGCTACCGCGGCATCGGCGATGCCTATGATTGAGATACCATCGTTGGCGTTTCGGGAAGAAACAGTCGCCACTCGCGCATCAGAGCGCAGACGCATGGCAACGGCGAGGCCGGCTGCATCATCCTTAGAGCGATTGACTCGTAAACCACTTGAGAGTCGCTCGTAAGCCTGATTCAACCGGCCCGTCGTGACGTTGATTTGGCGCTGGGTCCTGAGAGCCGAGATGTTAAGTCCCGAACCAAAACCCATAGCCTACCAACCTTTCTTATTAACGTCCCAACAACTGAAGCGCTAACTGCGGAGACTGGTTAGCCTGAGCTAACACCGCTGCGCCCGCCTGCTGAAGGATGTTGAGTCTGGTTAACTCAGCGGCTTCAGTCGCTACATCTACGTCACGGATGCGGCTCTCCGCGGCCTTGAAGTTCTCTCGCGCAACCGAGAGGTTGTTGATGGTAACCTCAAGTCGACTCTCGAGAGCTCCAAGAGTACCTCGCTTCTGGTTCACAGAGGTAAGAGCTGTCTGGATTGCGTCGAGAGCGGTTCTCGCCGCTGACTGCGCCTCTCCTTCAGTAGCTCCGATAATCGAGTACGAAGCTGAGGATGAGCCAGCTCCGGCGAGCCCCATGCCCTGAAGACGCACGTCAACAGCACCGTAGGTTAGCTGAGAGGTCGATTGACCATCGAAGCCAACTTGGAAGGTGATGTCTTTCTGCCCGTCAAGAAGATTGAGCCCGTTAAACTTGGTCGTTACAGCGATACGCTCTATTTCAGATTGAAGAGCTGTGAACTCGTTCTGGAGGGCGGAACGCTGCGTGTTATCGAGCACTCCGTTGGAACTCTGTTCAGCAAGCTCAGCAAGACGGGTCAGTGTGTTACCGATCTGATTTACGGCTTGGTCAGCAATCGTAATAACAGAGATACCGTCATTAGCGTTTCGGATTGCTACCGTGGCGGTCGCGGAATTCGCCTTGAGGTTCTCCGCAATAGCCAAACCTGCTGCATCGTCGCTGGCGCGGTTGATTCTGAGACCGCTGGACAAGCGCTGATACGAGCTGTTCAGTCGATTGGATGATTGCTCCAGGTTTCTTCCCGCCGACAAGGCAGGTATATTGGTTCTTATGTTAATCGCCATTTTTTCTTCTCCTTGGCAGGATCACCCCATCAACTTCGAAATGATCTGTTATTCTCCCTTAGACATTTGATCCCAGATTCTTCAAATACGCTTCGGCAATGTTTGCCGAGACGCAGCTTCTACCGTCAACATGAGCAAGGAGCTTGCCAACCCAGGTGAGCTAAGCTCCGATGAGGGATACCCCCCTCATTTCCCTATGCATTCTGTAGAAGCCTCCTACTTCTTGCGGCTACGACCGGCAAAATTAATCCGGTCCTATCAGCCTAAAACAACCTCTTTCCTCTCACTACGCGGGCAACATATTCGCGGGTAGAGCTAGGAAGAAACGGCGCTACGTCGTCATAAAGGGCAGGATCTTTACCTGCCTTTTCCGTGCGGGACTGGGCAGAGGCGACCCGCCCCTCACCAGCGTTAAAAGCCGCGACAGCTAATTTCTCCAATGATTCCTTATCAGCGGCTGACTTCGTACTGAAACTGTTGGGAAGTTGAGTTGGAGTGCTGAAGATGTCGTGTAGATACCGCAGGTATGATGTGCCTAACTCCATATTAAGGTCAGGATCAAAAGGGTCGTAATCCCTGGCTGAATTGTCAGCTCGAGCTAGGAGGTGTTTACCTGTTGAGTCGAGGAGCTGAAAAAGCCCCTTAGAATTGTGACCATCTGAGCTAACCGCTTGAGTGTTGAATCCTGACTCAGCATTCACGACCGAGATAGCTAAGCTTGGGTCTAACCCGATCTTCTGACTCGCCATGGTCAATCGCGAACGGATATCTTTTTGGCCTAGCTGCGGAGGCAATATATTCGGGGTCGCCCCACTCGATTCTTTGGGTAGGCTCTCGCGTAATCCGTCAACGCTCGATGATACACTCTCCGGCCGCAGGTTGAGACTAGTGGCGAGCGCAGACTGCGGTTCAGTAGTGAGGGGGGTCATCACCTGCGGAACTAACGCCACTTCCGGTGATAATGCCACCCTTTTAACCTCTAAGAGTGTCGGAGTTTTGACACTCATACCCCCATTTTCCGACGGTACGGTAGCTTGCTCCGGCGGCATTAACAGGTCCGCCTCTGGCATCATCATATCCGGATCATTGAATCTGTAGCTGGCTCGAACCTCCTCCATGGGGCTTTGGGCGCTAACAGGATCCTCTGCGGGCTTTACAAGCTGCTTATTTTCAAGAGACGTTTCGATAGGTTGTGAAAGAAGAGAGCCTAGGCTCCGCTCAAAGGCGGCGTCCTCTTCTTTAGTAACGGGCCTACTCGGTGCCCGGAGGAGGTTCTGAATCTCCTTATATGTCCCTGCAAAGTTAATGCGCATGAGGCGGGTTTCCTTTCCCTTTCCTCAGGTCAATGCACCCTCTATGCCAACCGGATTGAGAACTTTCAGGGGATACCCGGACTCATGCCATGTATCGCTCTCAGGCATCTCTGTAGACCGGTACATTGTGGCCCAGAAGGCTATGAAATTCGCCAGTCGATCGGAGATAGGTGGTGTCGCTCAAGGTATGCGTTTACCTGGGAGAAGTGTTTACACCCTAAGAAACCCCGATGAGCCGAGAGAGGCGAGGGATGCGGCGCGGTAAGAACCAGGTTCCTCTCCCTGTTTACCCGCTCCGCTTTCTTCTGCGCGTAGCTTCCCCAAAGCAAGTAGACCACATGCTCCTTTCGAGTATTAATCTCCTCAATAATCTTGGAGGTGAATCGCTCCCACCCTCTGTTCGCGTGAGATCCTGGCTTCCCCTCCTCAACGGTTAAGACCGCATTGAGGAGGAGAACCCCCTGTCGCGCCCAGGATTCTAGATTCCCGTGAGTTGGTCGAGAGATTCCTATATCACTTTGAAGCTCCGCGAAGATATTATTCAGCGATGGTGGTGGTGGAGTAGGTGGCCTAACCGAGAAGCAGAGTCCGTGAGCTTGGTTCGCTCCATGGTACGGATCCTGTCCGATAATCACCACTTTAACTTGGGAGAAGGGCGTATACGCTAACGCGTTAAAGATCTCGGGATTAGGGGGATAAATAACTTTTCCCGCCGCGCGTTGACTCTCCACAAACGAAAGAAGATCTCGGAAATACGGCTCTTGCTTTTCTGAAGCAAGCACATCTGACCACGAGATCGTGGGCGATGATACCTCTTCTTTCATTGTCCGGGACTCAGTCATATAGCTCTGTGGTTAGTACTCCCGCGCCTCTTCGATCTCCTCTAGGATCTGAAGATACGAGTTATACCTCCACGGAGCGATATCGCCCCGCTCAACCGCGTCGCGCACCGCGCACTCTGGCTCCTGAAGGTGCCGACAGTTGATAAACCTACACCTTTTCCCGTGGTGACTAAACTCGTCAAACGCTCCCAGAAGCGCGTCCTTCTGAACGTGGGAGAGCCCGAAAAATCCCACCCCAGGAAAATCAATCACGATCCTTTTAGAGCCATTAGTCCCTGAGTATAGGAACCCACGTGGTTGCGAGGTTGTTTGCTTCCCCTGACCGGTTTTATGGCTCAGCTCTCCCGTCCGAGCGGCGGCGCCCGGAATAAGTCGATTCAGAATCGTACTTTTGCCCACACCCGAAACTCCACACAGCGCCACAACGCGGGTCGATTCACTCTTAATGAGCTCCTCGATTCCGGAGACCGCTTGGTCAAATTTTGCGCTACACTCAACGACCCGAACTCCCAGTTTCCGGTATGCGTCAAGAATAACCTGACATATCTCCACACCGAGATCCGCTTTGTTCACAACGAGCACGGCTGGAATTTCCTGAACTCGCGCCGCGATCAGCATCCGATCAATGACGGTTGGGTTCAGCGTCGCTCCTACAGCCGTGATAACGCACAGAAGATCGATGTTCGCTCCCATCCTTTTCAGAGCGCCGCGATACGAGCGGGAGAGTGTTCGACTCGACGGAACCACGTCCGTCACAAAAACTTTTCCATCTCTAACCTCGTAATGTACGAGATCGCCCGTCACGACATCCAAAGCGCGAGATGCGATACTTCCGGAGACCGTGCCTTCGTTTGAGAGAAGCGTCACGTGACGGCGTGATACATCGAGGACATATCCTGAGTTCGCTTCGGGGTGTAATGTGTTTGTCTTCGCCACGCTACGTCGGTATCAATTGAGACTCGTGCCCCTCAGGCTACCCCACCTCATTCCTCCAAGCTATGGATACGTCATTTGATATGGGTCCGGGCCTTCAATGCGATCGGGTAGAGCCCTCTTCAACGCCTTGCGCTCTGGTTACTCCCTGAGTGGGCAGGAGCAATCGCGCCAAGTCGCCCCGCCAAATCAGGTAGTTGAGCTCGTTTGTTAACAGCCAGGTACCTCAAAAAATGGTAGGAAATGTCTCCGACCGTGGTTATCAAAGAGGGAGTGAGGTAAACTCCCCGCATGCGCAAGAACATGAGTCACTGGAACTACATCTCGTCCAAACAATTCGTGACAATCCCGCCCAAGGGCATTCCGTTTCTGCCCGGATTGTTTTTGATGGCGCTTGGCGCCGTGCTTTTTTTGGCGCCAAAGTTCTTTTTAGCCGCGGTTTCCTCTTTCTTAATCCTGTTGGGTGTCGCCTTCTGTTACGCTGCCTGGAAACTTATCTCTCTTAAGCGGCAAGTATCACGATTAGCGGAAGAGTTAAGAAATACGGTTGAGATACGAGCCTTCCAGGTTCAGAACGATGATATTGATATCTCTGAAATCGACACAAAGAAGATCTTTTTCCACTGAGAATTGGCGTTAAAAGAGTTGAACTCTTGTTACACCATCTCCTCTCCGCTGCTGCTAACCACGATCTTGCCCTCGGACTCAAGCTTACGAACTGTGTCCACAATTGCCTGCTGAGCCTTCTCTACGTCCTTAAGTTTAACAGGTCCTAGAGCCTCTAGATCCTCTCGAATCATTTCAGCGGCGCGCTGTGATACGTTACGATAGAGAAGATCCCTCAGTTCAGGGGTAGCGGTCTTAAGAGCGAGAACCAACTGCTCTCTCGGCACATCTTTAAGCACCGTCTGAACGCCCTTATCATCAATCTTCTTGATATCTTCAAACGTGAACATGAGAGCGCGGATACGCTCAGCGATATCGGGAAAGGTCTCCTCGATCTCGGTGATAATTCGCTCCTCACTATTTCTGTCGATGAAATTAAGGATATCAGCGGCCGATTTAGGTCCTCCGATCTCCTCCTCTTGAAGGTCTCCGCCCTTAATCTGCCCTCGCAAAACCTCACGCACTTCATCAACTACCGCGGCGTTTACATTTGTCAGACTCGAGATCCGGATTAGGATATCGGTTTGCATCTCCGCCTGCATCTGCCGAAGGACTACGGCCGCTTGCTCTGGATTCATCATGGTCATCAAGAAGGCGATAGTCTGAGGGTGCTCCGCTGTGATGAAGGGATACAGCAACTTCTCGGGTACATCCGAAATAATTGATCCTATCGGCTGTTTCTTAGCGCCAGCTATATATTCGAGGAGAGATTCGCTCTGCCCCTCGCCGAACGCGGACGCGATAACGCTCTTCGCGAACTCACGGCCGTCTATCACCATCGTGTCGCCAGCCTTGAGCATGCGGAGGAAATCGCACGAGGTGGAGAACTGCGTCTCTCGGTCTACCTCTGATACGGACAGGAAGGCGCGACTGATCTTTTTGACTTCATGCTCGCTTAGGTGCTGCATGATCTGGGCAGCGACCTCCTTCCCAAGGCTCAACAGGGTCAACGCCGCTTTTTCAGGGTTTGTAAGCTCTCTATCCATGGGGCTACTCGTTCCTTCAGCTGGTTAAGATGATGACCTGACCCATAACGGCTCGACGCAGTTATCTTGTATTCCTGGCCGAGCCCACTTACACTTGTCTCTATGGTTCAAAGCCCTGAAGAGGAGCTCCTATCCACCTACTATCAAGAGGTTACAGGCACAGCGCCCTCGTCAATCACCCCTCTTCGACCCCACGCCTCTGAACGGCGTATATACCGGCTGGGCAACGGGGCTCTAAAAATGGTGGGGGTCATTAACCAATCGAGAGCTGAGAACGACGCCTTCGTTAGCCTGGCCCGGCACTTTAGATCCTTGGGTCTACCTGTCCCAACTATCCATCTATATCGGGCGGATCAGGGTGTTTATTTAGAGGACGATCTCGGTGACACCACCCTCCTTGATTACTTGGTGTCGGAGCGTGTTCGCACCGGGGAGGATTTTCCCGCGTCCGTCGCTTTCGCCTACGAAACAGTGCTCTCATATCTCCCGCGCTTCCAAATCGAAGCGGCCGCTACACTCGATTTTTCAAAACTTCTCAAACCAGACATCCTATTCGCCGAAACTATAGCCGACGACATGCGCAGTTTCTCTACTGAGCTCGTCAGACGAATTTTGCCTGACTATGACACCTCTTCCCTCTCCCAAGACTTCGCTACCCTTGTCGACTATCTCGCGTCAGCGCGGGGCGAGCACTTTCTTTACCGAGATTTCCAATCTCGCAACATCATGCTCGTTGACGGACAACCTTTCTTTATCGATTTTCAATCTGGGCTGCGAGGTCCACTTCAGTACGACGTTGTGTCACTACTCTACCAGTCAAGCGCCCGAATTCCCGACGGGGATAGGAATCGCCTCTTAGAGACGTATCTCTCCGCCGCCGCTCGCCACGCGCCATGCGACCGAGGCGATTTTCTCCGATTCTATCCCGCTTTTATTGTGGGCAGAATGCTGCAGGTTCTTGGCGTATATGGTCGGCAGGGCCTAGGCTCAGGCAAGGAGTATTTTGCTCAAAGTATCCCCGAGGCCCTCAGAACTTTGCGCAAAAACCTTGATTCATCGCGGATGACCCTAAAGCTTGATAGACTACTTGCGTGCTCGGAAAGTTTGCTGAAGAGTCTAGGTGCATGAAAGTTGATTCAACCAGCCGCGGCTCGATTTTAGAAGTTGAGATAACGAGTTTCTCCTTCAAAGCTCCCCTACCCCCTCACCTATTCTCGCTTGAAGGGGAACGACATGGCGGTGGATTTGTTTTTGATTGTCGGTCTCTTCCCAACCCGGGGCGCGAAGACCGCTTCAAGTCCAAAACTGGTCTTGATCCGGACGTGTCCGCTTATCTCCACGCGGCGAATGAGGTGTCCCTGTTCAAAGAGAGCGCGTTCGGTCTGGTTGAGTCCGCGGTAAACAACTTCTTGGGTCGTGGATTCACGTTCATGAATGTGAGCTTTGGATGCACAGGGGGACAGCACCGGTCGGTCTTTCTAGCTGAACAGCTCTCAGAGCACCTCAGCCAAAAGTATCCAGGCAGAGTTGAGCCAACAGTCATCCATTTCAATTTAGCGGCTAAAAATATGCTGCCCAGGTAACTCTCGACCCAACTGAGACGGGGTAAACGTGGTATCATTCTCCCTGTACCAAGCGGCCGCTATGTTTTAATTTAGATCTATGAAAGCGATGGTTTTTGCCGCTGGTGTTGGCTCAAGACTGCGGGAGGTAACGAAGGATACGCCCAAATGTCTCGTTGATATCGGGGGTCAAACGATTCTTGAACACGTTGTCACTCGCTTAAAGGCTACGGGCGTGTCGGCCATCGCGATCAATGTGCACCACCACTCGGACAAGGTAATAGCCTTCGTTAAATCAAAAGCTTACTTTGGTCTTGAGGTCGCTTTTTCACACGAGCCAACCCTCCTAGATACTGGTGGCGGGCTAAAAAAACTCGCCCCCTTCTTCTCCGGGGAGGAGCTCTTTCTCATTCATAACGCCGACATCTATAGCGATATCGATCTTCACTCGATGGTTGAGGCTCACCGCTCGAGGGATGCGATCGCGACCTTAGCCATCATGAACCGGGAGTCCAAGCGGGGGCTTTATTTCGATTCTCGGGATAGATTGATAGGGTGGTCGGAGGATTCGACATCACGCGTCAGCCAGGGGAAGCTTTTTGGATTTTGCGGCGTGAGCGTAGCGTGTCCTCTGATCTTCAATTTTATGGATGATACGGCCACGTTCTCCATTATCCGCCCGTTCCTCGCCGCCGCCCAAGCCACTGAAAGGGTGTATGGACACGTCTACCCTGGGTCTGACTGGGTCGATATAGGCACTCCCGAAAACCTCCAAAGGCTACGGGACCGCCTTGCGACCCCATAAAGGTGAGATGATCATGAGAAATTGCTCCGGGAAGTTTATATGTCTGTTCTCGATCGTATGCCATCTATCCGTGGCACCGCTGCTCGCTGAAGATCTCCCTTCTGAGGTATCAAACGCGGCATCACCTACGCTCGCCCCTGTCCCGTTTACATCAAATCCAACTATTGATGCGGAACCTATGGACCCCGCCCGCGTTAAAGCGCTCTCCGAATTTCTAGCTCTTCCCCTCCAGAGGCAGCGAAGAACCGCTCTTCCATCGATTATCTGTAAATCCGTTGTCACGCAGCCAACACCATCGGCGAATCAAGTTGATATTCCTCTCGCGCTTGTAGAATCCGATGTGGCCGCGGAACTAACTTTTAAAAAGCCCAGAGACGACCAGGAACCGAATCCAGCCACCGCGAATTACCTGATCGATTTTTCACTAGACTCAGTTTTGTTGCGCTCATCCACCCCCCGCTATCCAAGCCAAGCACAGGGCCTACCGATCTATTTTGAGTCTGAGACAACAAAAACGATCTGGTTGGAGGCGAAGAATGAGATGAGCGTCCTCTTTCTGGTGCCGCCCGTGCGGGACTGCGGATTCCAGTTTGTGGTGGCGTGCCCACGCACTTACTCAAAAGCTCGAAGCCTTGATGATTCCCACCTGACTATCTCAGGCGTGCGCTATCACGCGGCGGCCAAGGCGGATGGGCTCTTTCAGGCGCCAAAGGGCGGTACGGGAAGGATACGAGCCACACTTCTCGCTTCATCGCGGCTAGTCCTCCCGGCCCAGTCGTTTTCCGAAGACACGAGTGCGGAAACGCCGAATACATCAATAAAACTTCGGAGGGAGTCCAATCCATGGAAGTCTTTGCTTCCCTTTAACGCGACATCTGTTCCATTCGCGGACGCCCTAGAGGCTCGCCTTGAGTTTGGAACAACCTCATCGGTGGCGAGGACGGTTCGCTCTCGAGCCACGCTTGACGTATCCCCCATTGAGCTCAAAACACCCCAGCGGATTGATATTGAAAACTCCGAAGTCTCTCTCCCTCCAGGTTCGTGTTTTGCAATAAGTCGACGCAAAGAGACCCACTACTAAAAAATAGGGTCACCGCGGGAAGGTGAAAAACCCGAACGAGTCCCACCACGGTGGTTACGGGCGGCGAAACCCCCGACCGCCCGCGCTATCGTTGAGGGAAATATTCGATCCATCTTCTGTCGACGAGCGCGCTCGTGTCCGGATCACACTCAACCTCAGGTGGGTACCAAGGCTTCATACGGGCGTCAATCACAAGGGGTGGTGTGAACACCACCTGGTTACGCTCAACTGAAGCGCTTGCTGGATGAATATCGGCGGCTGGCTCAAACCGAGTAAAGGCGCTCCAGAGAAAGGCGCTATCACTCCTCGTCGCCGCGCGCGCGTCATCCACGAGCACCACAAGGGGCCATCGAGCGAGGCTCGATGATTGGGCAAGCTGGCGAGGTAGATCTTTCGCTCGCTCATATGACAACCCCGATACAACAAGGCAGCCGGGGCTGAAGGGGACCGCATGCTGGGTTTGGGGCGGAAGGGGTCCCTCAAACGCGCGGGGCAGTTGGCGGATTGGATCTCCACACCCCACGATAAATCCCTTACTTCCGTGATTTACTTTCGGCCCAGCGTAATCGAGCGTGTCCATCGAGGTGTTTGAGAATATTCCAACATCTCGCGAGAAATCAGCGCGCTCAAGGATGTGCGTCAACACTGTACGGATGTCAGTAAGATCCATCCGCTTGTCAACAAGTAGCAAAAATTTGGTAAGTGAGAGCTGTCCCTCGCCAAGGATTCTGAACGCGGAGCCTAAACTCTCACGAGCATAGCGCTCCTGTACCGTGGCCGCCGCCAGGGAGTGAAAGCCGGTTTCACCGTATGACCAGAGGTCAAGGACCTGTGGCATCACCAAGGGGAAGAGCGGCGACATGAGTCGTTGAAGGTATTCGCCGATGAAAAAATCCTCTTGTCGCGGCTTCCCAACAACCGTCGCCGGATACACGGCCCCGGGGCGACGAACGACGCCCCTACACCTGAACACAGGGTAATCGTGTTGTAGTGAGTAGTAGCCGTAGTGGTCGCCAAATGGCCCCTCGGGTCGCATCTCGTTCGGATCTACCTCTCCAACAAGAGTAAATTCAGCCGATTCAATGAGGGGATGCGGACCGATCGGATTCTCCATGAGCGGCAATCGTTCACCCAGAACGAACGAGGAAAACAGCAACTCCGGCACATTCTCAGGAAGAGGAGCAATCGCCGAGAGAATTAACGCGGGTGGACCACCGACCGAGATCTGGACAGGAAGCTTTCTTCCTAGCGTCTTGGCCGCGGCGAGATGGAAGCCGCCTCCCTTTCCTATCTGACAATGGAGGCCGGTTGTTTGATCATCGTACCGTTGAACCCGATACATCCCAAGGTTGTGAATACCCGTTTCAGGATGTTCGGTGTAGACGAGGGGAAGTGTTATAAACGGTCCGCCGTCCAGTGGCCATGTTGTAAGGAGCGGTAATCGACTGAGGCGAGCTGGTTGGTCGATGCTGAATTTCGAGTTGAAGGATCGGCGTCTCAAACCAACACGGGTGAGAGCCGCTACTGTACTCCGCTGAGCCCAGAGTCGGGAGAGGCTCGGCGGTAACGCTGTATGTGGGAGCTGCGCTACTTGCCGCATCAACTGCTCGGGATAGCCCCCGAAAGCCAAGTCAACTCGTCGAGCGGTGCCGAAGAGATTTGTTACGATCGGATAATCGGAGCCCTTGACCCTGGTAAAGAGTAGCGCCGGTCCTTGCCGATCGATAACCCGGCGGTGGATCTCCGCTACCTCAAGCTTGGGGTCGACTTCGGTCGTTATCTCAACCAGCTCCCGCTCTCGTCTGAGTAGCGCGATAAAATCTTGGATGGATCGAACACCTTTTCGTTGCGGCATATAAACTTTCGCAGCATCATACCTAAAGTCGCCCGAATAGACAGTAGAAGGAGATGCCCGTGGCTTTAGTTTTACAATCGATGGATTCTGCTGGCGTAGCAACGATCACTCTCAACGACGAGGGGAACTTAAACGCCATGAGCGATGAGATGGCTAGGGAGTTCTCGGCGCTCATCTCTGACTTACGGGGAAGGAGGTCTTTAAGAGCGATCATTCTCACCGGAGCGGGAAAGGCATTCTCAGCTGGCGGGCACCTATCGATGCTCGAGGCTAAACGCGACAGGAGCGCGGAAGAGAATCGCGTCGGCATGCTCTCATTTTACAACTCATTCCTTTGCATGAGGGAGCTCAACGTGCCGCTGATCGCGGCGATTAATGGGGCCGCTGTAGGGGCGGGTTTATGCGTGGCGTGCGCTTGTGATTTCAGAGTCGCCTCATCGAATGCAAAGCTTGGGTTCACCTTCCTTAAGCTTGGACTTCACCCTGGGATGGGAGCAACGTACTTTGTTCCCCGAATCGTTGGACCAAGCGTCGCGACAGAGCTCCTGGTTACAGCGCGAGTGATCGATGCCCCAGAGGCCCTGCGGATCGGTATCGTCTCAAAGTTGTGCGACCAAGACACGATTATGAACGAGGCGCGGGCCATAGCGGCCGAGATAACCGCGTGCGGGCCAGAGGCAACAGGCCAACTCCTTCAAACGATGCGCGGAGAGCTCGCGGAGCTCACGATGGCCCTCGAGAGGGAGGCATTCTGCCAAAGTATTAATTACGCGAGCGCTGAGTTCGGAGAGGGAGTCGCGGCGGTTCGGGAAAAACGATCACCCAACTTTTCGAAGCGCTAGCCATGCCCCGAGAGCCACAACACTGACGTGGAGTCCGCTGAACCAGAAGCCTCGCCAGTTGTTAACCTCGTAAGCCTTGAAGATAAGACCGTACAAACACAGGGTGGTAACTGCGATTACGGTGTACGTTATGTGAGACTGCGCGCGCGTTTTCATCTTTAAGATAGTAATTATCGGTAAGTCTCTCTCACGCCCGCCAAAAAAAACCAAGCCCTACGCTCGCGCGCGGGGCTTGGTGTTCAATCCGAAAGAGCGAATCTCTCGCTGACAGGAATTAGCGAAGCAGACTCAGACGCTCCTGAATCGCCTCTGGATTTCCTTCGTATTGACGAAGGCTCTCTTGCAGACCGATCGGATCGAGATCCAGGTGAAGGGCCACCCATGCGAAGCTAAAAGGACGCTTCGGAGTGATCTTTCCGAAGAGCCACTGACGAGCGCTGCGAACAACGTGACGCTCGCAGTGAGCCGTACCGAAGGCGTCACAGATAGCGCGGGCTAACACTGCCGCTAGAAGATTACGTTCGGGCTTAACCGGTGAGGATACTTCGGCATCTTCTTCAGGCAAAAACTTGTTAGCAGAGTTACTCATAGTGCTAATCCAATCTCCAATGATATAAACGTCTTAGGGGATCTTTGCTGGTGAAGGAGAGTTCTTCAGATATGAAAAGCTCTCCGGAAAATTAATGTGGACGGACAGAACGCTCTGGCCGGGCCAAGGGGTTGATTTAACTAGAATGCCGAACTTCAATTAGGCCTCCCAAGTCGCGTAGCCGCCGGGTCACCCCACACTTTGGCGAGCTCAAGCTCGAAGAGCTTTTGCCCGCAAGTGGTTGCGCTCGCTCATGAATCCTGGGTCGTAGGTGTACCCTGGTTACGATTGGGCGTCAATAGTAATTTTAAGCTACTTACAGTTGGGACGGCGTTTGATTTGATATGGGCGCGGTGGCAGCGGTTTGACATTTTTAACCTCGAGGGATACCCTCCCCTGCCTCTAAAAGAGCTAGGAGTATTCATGAATTCCCCTGTTACGAAGAAAAAACTTTTCATCAGCAACCTTGATTTCGAAGTCACGAGCGAGCAGCTCTCCCAACTATTCGAGGAGATCGGACCAACAATAAGTGTAGTCGTTGCGTCTGATCGAGAAACAAAGCGATCAAAGGGATTCGCTTTCGTGGAGATGGAGAAAGAGGAAGACGCTCGCACCGCCATAGATACCCTCAATAATCGCGCCGTGAATGGTCGACCGATGAAGGTTTGTGAGGATCGCGGTAAGAACGCTGGCCCAGTTTCATCAGAGGGTGGCAGCGAGGGCGGTCGGAAATTCGAGCCTCTTCCATCCATACAGAGGATGCAACTCTTCAAGCGTCGTCGCAAATTAGATCCCTTTACAGAGGATCCTCGTAAGTCGATCGACTACAAAGACATAGCTATGCTTTCGAAGTTCGTCAGCGAGCGTGGACGGATCCTTTCGCGCCGGTTAACCGGGCTCACAGCGTACAACCAAAGAAAGGTTTCAAAGGCTATCAAGCGCGCCCAGAGCTTGGGCCTCATGGCCTTCACGTCAATCCAAGAGTAGTCGCGTAGGCAACTTCTCTGGATTAAAAGCCGGCCTCAGCGCCGGCTTTTTTATTTTTCGCGATGGGCGGGGGTCCTGACCGTTAAACTCCTGAGCGGCCCAACTCAGGGCTGGTTCGCGCGGTACCCCAGTACTTCCTATTTTTGTTTAATCCCGGGGCGAAATAGGGCAATCTTGCCAATCTCGAGCAAGCGTATGAGCATTCACGTCGGTAATTCGAAAGGTCAAAACAGCGGGGCATCCCAACAGGCGGAATCCGTCGAAGAGGCGCGGCTGCCCAACAGGAGAAGCTTCTTCTCGCGACTAGCATTGGACGCGGCCACCAGCTTATGCACCTACCAGGTGACCTCGCGTTTGGTCCAGAGTGTAGATCTCGCTCCGGATCCTCCTCGCCACGAGGGTCAACAGGGCCCTCGAAAGTACCCCTACACAAATGTACCAACTCAACTCGCTCCCGGGGTTTCTTTTCAGAACCTCGGGGTCTGCCATACCTCTGGGGATTTCTTGCGGGATCGAGGAGTACTTTTGCAGGAGATACATCGCGCCGACGTGGTCTTACTGGAGGGATTCGCGGGACAGAATTACTTCGATTACTTAGCGGCTCTTGCTCATGAAAGTGGGAAAGCGGTTGTACGACTTGAGGGAGATCTCTCGCTTATTCCAAGCATCGCGCTCACCTACTCCCCTTTGGCCAGCGCACTCGTCGCTTATTCAAATACCTCTCATTATTTGGATCGTCTCGCCTCCGCGATCGCCAAAAAGCCAGAGAACTTTCCATCAACTGATCCATCGGGTCGGCGCGCCACGCTTACAATGCTGACCTGCTTTTTCTCTGAGACATTTAGGATCTTCCCGGTCCCCGAAGATTTCAAAAAATATCCGGCTGATGATTGGTCGCACATCGTTGATGGTCGCACGGTAATAATGCTTGGAGAGATCTCGAAGTTTGCGACTAACAATAAAAACCTCTCTATCGTCGCGATCACAGGAGACGCGCACGCTCGAGGCTTTCGCTTCTATACAAGCTCTCCAGAAAATCAAAAACTCTTTGAGGAAAAGCTCGATATCTATCAAAAAATCTACAAATCGTGGCTCGGTGGCAACGCGGTCCTTGAGCAGGATCCGGCCAAACAATAGCTTCTCGTTGATGCCACATACGGAGCCACAGCGCCAATGTGGGGCACCTCTCCCGGTCATTTGAGTCTATTCCCTTCTAAATCGGACTACTACTCACTATACACTACTCACCCGAGCGGGTGGCTTGCTGGGTTAGAGAACGCGATATCGTTATACTCGCTGGCAACAACGAGGGAAGCCGGAGCCTTGTTAGATCATCCAAGCCGGTTCTCACTCACACCTTAAATGACTAAGAAACTCACTCGACGGCACTATGGTTAATGAGCTCAGCCCTAACGCCCCCAAACGAAGTGAGCCGAGTGGGCCAGCCGATGAAGGGACCCCAGAGAATATAGGCGCTCTAAGCATCCCCGCGCCGGAACATAGAGCTCGGCGTCGCGGCGAACGGGAGGAAACCTCTCCGACCTCACGCCGCGCTCGGACTACCGAATCATCATCGTCGGATGGTGACCTCTCTCTCTACTTCACATCGATCACCGGTATCCCCCTGCTGACTCCCCAGCAAGAGATAGACATCGCGCTTCGGTATAAGGATGCTCGGCAGGCTCACCATATGGCCGTTTTGGGTTGTGACCACTCCGCCCGCGAATTACTGAGCGTCATAGAGAGCGTCTTGGATGGCAAGTTGCGAATTGATCGCGCGCTTGACCTACCGCACCCAGGCAACGTGAGCGGGGACCGAGCGCGTACGTTGCTATCCGCTAATTTTAAGACATGCCGCGCTCTCCTGGAGCGTAATAAGGTGTTATTCGAAACGTTGTGCGCGACATCCTTGATACCTACTAAGCGCGCGGAGACATGGAAAACTATCTCTCGGAACAAGCTCGCGATCGCGACTCTCCTTGTGGAGTGCCGGCCCGCTCTTCGCATAATGAACCAGATTCATCATGATTTTAGGCTTCTCTCGGCGGCGGCGGGCACAAGCTCGGATAAACGGGGCTGCCACCCGCGGGGCGGCTATAATCCGGCCCTAGGGAGGCAATGCGTGGAAACTGAGGCGACCTTTACGAAGCGGGTTTCACTGGTAGAGGCCACAAGGCTTCAACGAGCCGCGGTAAGGAACGAAATGGTACACGGAAACTATCGCCTGGTGATCTCCGTAGCGAAACGTTTTCAAAACCGAGGACTCCTCCTTCCCGAGCTGATCCAAGAGGGCAACTTGGGCCTCATGCACGCTGTTGAGAAGTTCGATCCCTTTCGAGGGATACGGTTTAGCACCTACGCCACGCTGTGGGTCGAACAAAGGATTCAACAAGCGCTAAGGTGCGATACCCGGACCGTGAGACTGCCGACATATCTCCAAGGAGACCTTGTCCAACTTAAAAAGGGTCAGGAGATGCTCTCCCACCAACTGAGGCGACCCCCAACAAATGATGAGCTTGCGGAGCGCATGAAGGTTCGCCTTGAGACGATCGAGGGGCTTAGTCCTCTAATACATAATTCATTTGGAAGCTTGGATGCCCCCATCACTATCGCCTCTTGTGAGGACACTCGAAGTGAAAACGCTGAGGGGGAAATCGATCGCAAGCTGGATGCCCCCGCTTTGCGTAATGCTGTAGAGGCAGTTCTAGCCGTCCTCTCCCCGAGAGAGCGCGATATTCTCATCCTCTATACGGTGGAGGGACTAAAGCTTAAGGATATCGGGGAACGTCACGGAATAAGCCGGGAGCGAGCCAGGCAGTTGAAGGATGACGCCCTAGCGAAACTCGCGAACCATTCAAAGCTCCCGTCGCTAAGGGAATTCCTCGATAATGACTCGTAGTGTGACGTTGGTTGCCGACGAGCGCGGATGGTGTGGGCGTAAGGCGTGAGTGGGCCAGAGATAAAATAGGAGTGAGCGGAGATGTTTGAGAGACGCGAGAAATCAGAGCGCCGGGGCGGGGCGTTTGAGTACACCGCTGGGGCTGGGCTTGGAGCCGCGCTCATAGGCGCCCTAGCCGGCATCTCGGTTTTTGAAAGCGGTAGGAATCGATCTGATTCTCCGAATACGCCCGCCGCTGTCACCGATGCGGAGCCATCTTTGGACCGTAAAGAGCTCCGCGAGATCGCCAAAGAGGCGTACGTGTGGGGCTGGCCCCTAGTGTACGTTCATCAGATCAGGGTCGCACTGGGGCGAGTGCCCTTCCCGGCCATAATCGGGGGCGTGCCAGTCGCGCCGATAAATCGTCTCTCTATGCTTACCAACTTAATTAAGCCAGGGGCAGCGGCTGTGCCGTGCGCCAACCAGGATGTCATTTATGGCTTTGGCATGTTCGACCTTCAGGTCGAGCCAGTGGTGCTGCAGGTGCCGGATTTCGGCAAACGGTTTTGGCTCTATCAACTAGGAGACCAACGTACAGATGCCTTTGCTGAGGTGGGATGTATGTACGGAACTACCCCTGGGTGCTACCTCGTGGTTGGCCCTGAATGGGATCACCCGATCCCCGAGGGGATAAAGGGCATCTTTCGATGCCCAACCCGTTACGGCTATTGCCTTCCCCGAGTTTATTTCGAGAATTCGGAATCCGATCGAGCCGCCGCTCTGCCAGCGGTAAACCAGATCATGGCCTACCCGCTTAGTGAGTTTAGCGCGTCAATGCAGACCCGAGACTGGTCGAAACCGCGGTGGATACCAAATATAGCTAATCGCGGAAGTCGGACCCGGAGCGTTTCCCCTGATACTTTCTTCGACGCCTTACCGAACGTTCTAGAGGAAGTACCACCCCTCCCTGGCGAGGAGGCGATGTACGCGCGATTTAAGCGATTAGTGAGGGACGCGCGGAGGGACCCCCTGCTAGCAAGGGAGCTCGGAGCGGTTGCCGCCGAGATAGATCAGGAGGTCATCACGCCGTTATTTCAGTTTCGCAATGTGGGAGAGAAGCTCCCGGGCAACTGGACAACGGTTCTTAACGGTGGGGCGTTCGGCTTGGATTACCCGACTCGAACAGCCGTGGCCAAATCAAACGTATTCGTGAACCGCCACGCCGAAACGAAGTATTTCTATCTTGATCTCGATGCGCAGGGAGCCCGGCTCCAAGGGTCCGGAGAGTACGAAATCACATTCAATAGCTCAGAACTACCTCCAGCCAAGGGTTTCTGGTCTCTGACCGTCTATGACGATAAGCACGTTCTTCCGGAAGGAACAGGAGGCCGCGTTTCCCTGGGCTCACGAGATCGCTCCCTGGTCTTCAATCCCGATGGCTCCCTGACTATCTCTATTGGACACGATGGTGGAGCGAAGGGCTTAGGTAGCAACAGTAAGGGGAGCTCGACAAAGAATCGTCTCTCCGCTCCAGCTGGCGATTTCTCGCTTTACCTGAGGATTTACTGGCCTGAACAGGGGGCCTTGGACGGAACGTGGACCCCACCAGCGGCGGAAAGGCGCGGCGCTCCATCTCAATAGCCCGTTTCATGTGAACAGAGGTCTCTCCACTCAAAGGTGAAAGGCCCTACCAGAGGCGTGTATAATTCGAGTCCACCCTTGGACTAACGAGGCGCTATTCCCCATGCACTATTGCACGGTACGGCGCCCACTCAGGCTCATTACCAAATACCCAGCGATAATACTCTCTATGTTGCAGCTTGGAGGCCGCTGGTTCATCAACTATCACTGTGCACCTACGATGCATTTGCAGAGCACTGGCGGTAATCACTGACTGCACAGGCCCTTCAATAGCGCGTTGGAGGATCTCTGCTTTCGAGTCACCAGTGGCTAACAAGACACACCATCGACTCTCTAGAATTGTCCCAACACCCATCGTAATAGCCCGCGATGGCACTTTATCGGCACCTCCGAAGAAGGAACTGTTCTGCTGTCGAGTCTCAGGCGTGAGACTTTTGGTCCGAGTTCGAGAGGTGAGAGATGAGAGCGGTTCATTGAAAGCGAGGTGTCCGTTTAGCCCGATACCTAGGAGCTGGAGGTCTATCCCACCGGCTCGCTCTATCGCCTGCTCATACGCTAGACACCCCGCCTCCAGGTCAGGGGCCATGCCATCAGGAAGGAAGGTGCGCTCTCGTTTAATATTAATGTGTTCAAAAAGAGCCCTCTGCATCGTGCTCCGATAGGATTGAGGGTGAGAAGCTGGAATGCCGATATACTCGTCTAGGTTGAAGGTGGTTACTGAGGAGAAGTCCAAAGCCTCTGAGCGATGCAAATCGCAAAGTCGTTGGTAGACCTGCTCCGGTGTTCGACCGGTCGCTAGCCCAAGAACCGCGTTAGGTTTTCTTTTTACCGTGTCAGCGATCAGACGCGCCACGAGATCGCTAGCACGTTGGGCTGAAGGACAGATTATGACTTCTATGGCGCCCTCCTTAAAGTCCGATTAATCGACCTCAGTGTACTTGCGGCTTAAGAATGGCGCCAGTTGCCGGGCTCGGCTCGCTAGCCGAAATTCAACTTCCCGATAAAGCTCAGAGGGTCCCTCCCTTCTTAATTGCTCAACAAGAGCCGCGATCTGTCCTTGCGACTTAAAAGACATAATGGAGCGCATCTTCGCCTCGAAATATTCATCACTTCCCTGATAGAGGAGGTTGGGGGGTTGATCAGCCGCAAAATCGCAATAGATCGCGAACTGGTAACAAAATGGGCGTCTATTTATACACGCTCCACACTCCGGCCAGATTAGTCCCTGCGCGTGAAAAATCGAGATCATGATCTGCTCAGACACCACAACGTGGTCGTTGTGGTAATCACTCGCGGCGGGGCAAAAGATCCTGGTTATGGGATAGCGCTTGCCGTGATGGTCGACGCCTCGTCGGATAACTCGAACAAACGCGTCCTCCAGGCCAGTGAACCCGTCACCCGAAATTGGATCGCCCTTCACCGCCACACGCTTACCGCGATAACGCTCGAGGTCCCCGTCAGGGAATCCGAGCCACTGAATCTGCGACTCATCAATTCCCAAGATTCGACACGACTCGTTCATTTCGCGCATGCGAATCTGTGATATCGAGGCGCGATCATGCTCTGATGTATATCCGAGGCGCCCGTCCGTAACGACAGCAATCGTCAGAGGGATTTGAGCTCTGGTGAGGTGCTGCAAGAGCATCCCCATACCAATCGTGGCGTCGTCATCATGAGGCACGATGATGAGCACACCTTCCTCGTTGTCACGCCAATCCACAAAAAGTTTTGAGCTATCCGCGCTGAACGTGGCGGAGCCTCGATCGGTATCGGGCAGCCGGTAGAAGCCACTCTTAATCGTCTCTTTACCGATGATCTGTCGATGCGCCATAGATGGCTACCGTGAGGTTAGCTATTCGCCTAATGAGTCTGCCCTCGGGCATCTTACCGACTTACCCCCTCGAATGGGAATCCCGCAAATGGGGGGCACTCTCCCGACTCTCGTTCTAGGCGATAGTCGCCAGGCGCGCCAGCATCGCCTCATCAACCGCCCGAGATGTTACGGCCGATTCACGCGCCTCTGGACTCATCATCGAAAAGACAACCGTCTCAGAGGGAAGCTTTCCATGGCGATGAATGATCTTGAGAGCGAGGTTCCTGAGGAAGGGGGGATACGCCGCGCACACCTCCCCGATGCCCCCACCCACCACGATCCTCTCTGGTGGAGCTCCATTTGTGGACATCTTTCGATATATCTCGCCGAGAGCGTGCCCGATATCCTTCAGATAGCTCTTCCAATGCTCGATACCCAGCAGAATTAGCCCCTCTTTTGGGTCACGTTCGCACACACCGGGAATGTTCCAATCGCAGGGTACAGCCTCAAGAAGCTCTTCGGCGCTTGGGCTCAAGAGAAATCGATTGACCGCCTTTACCAACCCACTTGGAGAGTTGATCGCCCATTGCTGTCGCCTAGCGCTTGGAAGATCTCCGAGGTCAACCAGATCCCGGATCAGATCTCCGGAGTACTCCCGTGGCATGAAGTCGCGAATCCTTTCAGCGAGCGCGACCAACACCGGAAGAAGCGTGTAATCCTTACTCAGCTTTTGAACGAAGCGGACCGCTAGCCAGGGGCCAGCCAAATCATTTTCGAGATAGTGTTGACCAAACGGGAGGTCCTTAAATGAACCATTGTCATTCAGACTGTCAACCGTGTCTTGACCATTTCGTACAACGAAGCGTTTGCCAGTCGTATCGTAGGTAATCAGCGCGCTATGCCCTAACTCCGCGTACGCGGCGTCTGGTCGTCCATTGACGAGCCCCATACTCCCCACTCCCGTACCGATAATGACGTAGAGGCCGTGGCGACAACCCTGAAGCCCACCACCGTAGAACTCTCCTAACAGACCAGCGGTAGCGTCATTCATCACAGCCGTGGATGAAAGCGGCACGGTGGGCCATCCCCGGCTTGCAAGCTCCACATTGATCGCGCTCATTAAAGAGTCCGCTATCGGTTCATTTTTTAGGGAAACCCCCGTATTGGAGGTCGATACTGTCGCGCCAAAACCCTCTCCGGTTACCGGTCCGGCGACTGAAAAATTAAACGTACAAATCTTATCGAAGGGGGGCGGCTTTCCGTCCTCCGGGAATATACCCGCGACCTGGTCAACGAACTTCTTCGCAAGGGCTTTAAATACATCCCTCTTCGCATCTTCGAAATTAATTCCTTGCTCTTTTAGATTATGCCTAAGCTCCTCATGGAGCTCCTGCCATTTGATTGAGTAGACGATCGGCTCTGCCTCCCCGGCTGTTGAGATGCACAACCTTACGTTGGTTCCTCCAACAATAGCGGTAGCGCCGAAGGGATCGTCCCGCGATAAGCGGACGCAGCGAATAGGGGAAGTATTAAGGGGAGCGGGAACAAGCTCATGTAACCCCGCCCCTGGCATCGCCTGAGGCGGCGGCATTACGGGTGAGTATCGAGCCCCGTTCCTGATGCCATCAAAGTAGGCAGAAGGAGTCTCAGTCATATGGTACCTAAAAAAGAGCCGCTACCCTTCAAGTAAGTGACTTTTAGGGAACTACTACTGCGGCTCGTTAATCATACTCCCTTAATCGAATTACACAAATTAAAGATGCGCGATTCCATCCAATTATGCCCGGTAAAATCAGGCGATTGGGACGACTGCGTATAAAAATTGTGTTAGCCCAAAAGGGGTGTGCTGATGCTCGCGAGAACTGGTTCGATGCCTCCTAGCTTTGGACCCGCCGCGGCCACGGCCAGGCCGACGTCCGCTAGGCTGCGTTTGGTATTCGCGACCACCACGCCACCCAATCGAGGAGTTGGCACCCCCTCAGCGAAAATCTCTAGAGAGCCTCGACTAAAAAGCATCTAGCCGGGTCAGCAAAAACTTCATCACAGGGGATTGCGTCTCTCTGGGCAAATCTAAATCGAACTGGCACCGACACCCCTCCCTTCTAAGCTTGCTTATAGTCCAAGATGGAGTACGTTTACCCCCTCTTTCGCTAAGGAGCACCCTATGAAGCTGTCACAAAACTTCTCTGGCCCGCACCGACTTCCTGACGCTATGCCTAAGCCACACACCTTTCAGGTGGGCGAGAGTTCGGACCCTCGGTGTCTAAATGAATTGAGCGATCTCGGACCCAAGGCTCTCGATATCAAGGTCACAACACCTATCCCCTTATCTTGGTTTAGTACTCTGGAGGGGTTCCACGTCCAAGCCCTCTCTCTTGGCGGGGCCTACATCGGGACGGGCAGCACCCCACACGCGGCTCTCGTGGCACTACAACAATCGATCGCTGAAGACGTTCGTTTGTTTAAACTCGAACCCTTCCTTGGTAAAAGGGCCACTGATTTTGGTCACGAGTGGGCGGAGAGATTAGCTCGATTCGTAGATCTCTGCCCCGGTACACAGGGCGCCTCGTAAAAAACCCTTCCTCGCGGTCGAGGTAGCGGTGAGTTGATGCCGAGCGGTGTCGGCTAAATACTCTATAATTGGACTCGGCTCGGTCAGGAGACACATGTATGTATGAAAGGGGCGGCTCGGTTGGTAGGTCTCAGATCGCCCTTGGCATCCTAGCGGCCGCTACTTTGGCGCCAAGCGTAAGTGGTTTCGTTGGCTGTTCCGCTAAGCCAAAGGGCAAAGAGGCCGATACTGTGGCTGCCAAAGGTTCTGAGCACTCTGATCGTACAGCGAGCGCGGCCTCGGATTCAGTGCTAAAGCCAAACATCCCTGTAAAAGTCCGAACGGCTCCGATCAAAAAGATCTCGGGCACTACATCAGAGGAGATAATCGCGTCCCTGTATACAGAAGACCGTGATCCCCTCTTCTCCAAGTATCTATCAGCTCTTGAGCGTTCCGCTCAAAATCCGAAAGCGTTTGAAAAAGTGCTCCGTCACATCCGGGACCTCTCCCATGTCCTTGACGGTCACTGCCTCACGTACGCGGAGAACAAAAATGTCCAGGCCCTCTCGGGCGAACCCTCCGCGTACCGTCTGCTCCTGATCAAGTTAATGCCCTTGGTTCATTTCTTCCCGAAGGATTTGGCTTTTGAGGGTAGAGAAGCTCTCCGAGGAAGAGAACCGTCTACTGAGCTTCTAGAAGCGCTGCAGGGTAGCCTTGAAGCGAACCTCTGTTTAGCTCGACACATAATCCCTGACGACGCAGCCTCTATTGACGACCGATCATTGACGTTCGTCCCTCATTACTTAATTTTTAGCGATGTCGGATTTAAGATTGAGGTAGCGAGCCTGATCGGGCGAGTCAGAGGGGGCTATTTTGACGAACTTAGCACCTTCCTCGACTGCCTACCCCGTATTCCCGCGCATCTAGCTCGACCAGTCGTGGGACTCTTTGACGCGCTCTTTTTCTTGCGCGGAGAGGAGCAGGGCGACCTCGCAATCCTTGCCGGCGTTTATATTCAGGAGGCCAAGAAACTTCACGAAGTATCTCCAGCGTTGGGGGAGGCTTATCTAACGTGCCTCACCTCTCTCAATGCTCATAGCTTGGAAGACCTCAACACTCAGGCTGAATTGTTGCGCTCGTATATGGAGGGAGTTCTTCATAACGGCGAACCCAACGCCGCTGTGGGGCTTCAATCTATCGCCTCTCTCCGGGGTAGGCTCCACCTTGATGAGGAAACCATTAAGAACATGGTCCTCATCCATCGCTACACGGGGTTTTTGCAAGTCGAGCGCCTCCAAGACAGCCTCCTTGACCGCCCCGATCTGCCCGGCTCAGGCTCGGGTGGTGCTCTCAAGGCCTACCTCAACGAGCTCGCGGCGTTCATCCGTGATCCGCGGTTTCGATCACACTCAAAGATCGCGGCTGTGGTGTTTGCCGGAACGCAAGATTTTTTAAGTTCTGGCAGCCTTATTAGCCACATCGAATCCCATGGATATGTGCCGCTTCCATTCGAGGCATTAACCGATTTCGAGATGGCGCGGTCATGTGAGGCGGTGAGGGAGATTGCGGGCCGCCCGGCAGACCTTGTCCTTGTGATCGGAGATGGACGGGCGCCGGCTCGAGATCCTCAATCGGAATCACGGCCGGTTCTAGAGGTAGCTGGAAATCCGATGGGAGTAACCAATGATGCCAAGTGGTTTGAGCCCGTAAATAAAAAGGGCCTCGAAGGATATCTCTCAAACGTGCCGGAGCGGGATCGAAACCAAGAGATACGGGGGCTGCGCCCATGGACAAAGGAGCGCCTAGCCTCCTTCACAATCACCTTCGGCCGAGCTACCCTCGATATATCAGACTCCGCCATCTTCGATCGTTTAGCTAACGGAACGAGCCCCTCGACACAGTTCCTCTTCGTAGGGAGCAACACCGCTCACGGCGACGACAACCCAGCGCGTCGCATCCACCGCGCGACCGGGTGCGATGTCTTTGGTGCTGGCGACTCGATGACGGGAGTCGATATCCAATTCGATAACGATTACCGCGTATCGCATGTTCAGTTCAGGCGCAGGGACTCAAGCGCCGCGCCACAGCCGGGTGGCGCTTCAGCTGACCCAATTCCGGTTGACTCCATCTGGTACAGGGCTCAAAAGTAGATAAAAAGCTCGATGCGCGGACAGAGGGGCTTTGGGGCTCGTCGGGGCTTTGGGACTCGTCGTTTAACCGGCCCTGCTCTCAAGATACTCTATCAACATCTCATGCTCGTCGGGGCTCAACTTCCGGTACTCATCTCGGTATCGATCTGGAAGCTCCCGATGCATGTCGGCTAATTTCTTCGCTGTAGCGGGCGGAACATCTCTCAACTGAGTCTGATACGTTTTAAGAGTGAATACGATATCGCCACTCTTAGGCAATTTCGACAAAGTCTCTCGCTCATTTCTTAACCACAGAATATCGCCGATATTCTCACGAGTGAGCTTCAGTGGGACATGCGGCGAAAGCGCCTCAACCTCGGGAAACTGCGATAGGCGGGGATTAAAATTAATTAAAAAATTGATCCTCCCAAGAGGGCGCTCCGGAGAGAGCCGATCCATAAGCGTGTCAATCTTTCCGCCGATGCGAGCATTTAATTCCGGTACAGGTTGATGAATCTCTTGAACGCTCATGCCCATTTTATCTCGGAGGCTCCAGTGCGACGGGAAACAAACGCAGCCCGCCGCCAGTCTGTAGACTCCCGCTACGTCTCGATGGAGCAGCGTGATATCCTCCTGAACTATCAACGATAACGTTAGGAGAGGGTCCGGATCTCTATCATCCAGGGGAATTGTTCGGCCACTTTTGCTGATTCGGATCGCGTTATTTTCTCGAGCGAAGATATCCGGATGCTTCTCGCATAGCGTGTGTATCGCTTCCTCCAAAATCTCGCGTGAGCCGGGGAGCGCCTCTGGTGTTGTGCGGTACACCAGCTCACGGTCGGTCGCGATCAACCTCTCTTTCTCGACCATTATGGTGGTATAATCACCGTCAATTCTGAAGCGCTCGTCTCGCTCCACTGGAATCACATCCATCCGCTGCACACCTTCATAGCCCGGAGTTTTGCGGGCGAGATCAGCCGCGGGGCACGTCATAGTGCTGAAAGGCTCCGGCAGTTTGTGCTGATGGAGATGGTGCGGACAAGAATGAGGTCTCATGATTGATTGTGGGCTAGCCTAGCGAATTTCAGGAAAAAACCAACTCTAAATTAAGCCCGGTTGGGTTAGCCCCTCGCTGAGCACTTAATCCTGACCAAAGCGAGCTAATTACTACCCGAGGAACCCATCCCACGTAGTTGCCACGATACCCGGGAGGTCTTATTGACCAAGGTTGGTTGAGCGTCTGAGGGAATCGATCCTTCCCCGCTCTCGCGCCACCTCAGCGTCGAATCGTCCGCGCTCCTCGGCGCTCATCGACTTGTAGGCCTTGGTTTTCTGGCTGGCGTCGAGCACTGAGTTTAGAGTTTTTAGGGCATCTCGCTTTCCGGCATCGGTCTGAATCCTTCTGGCCGCGTGAACACCGCGACTCACCACGGAGAAGAGCTGTCGATTGACCGCCTCAAGTATCGCGTTGCTCGACTTAGCGTCCTCTAACTTAGCCAGCAGCTCTTCCGGTGTCGCCGCTCGTTTGCCGAGTACGGTCTGATCCTGCTTCGCCTCGGTCTCGCCGCGATATTTTTCAAGCGCCTCGCGAGCGAACTTTTTTAGTGGGCCTGGCGCGCTCTTCGAAAGAACATCAAAAAACGACGCTACCAGCATCACTGTCTCGGCCGCTTTGATGGGGTCGGCGTGTTTTAGGTTTAGGTAGGCGGGATTGAGAAAAACCTGCGCCATATGAGCCATCGGAGTTGGGCTCGTTTTAAGTCGAGCCTGCGCGACATCAAAATATCCATCGATCCACGTTCGAACGGCGCCGGTGTGATTTGACCGACGAATTTTGTCATGTAGATCGCTATTCTCCTTAAGGAGCGCTTCACGTAGAGCTTTCTCAACCTCAGCGTCAACTGGGACCATCCCAGGCTTTGGGGATGCGGGGGCGGGGGGGGTAGGTGAAGCTCCACTCACCGAAGGCGCCTTCACCTCCCTGGGGGCGGGGGGAGCCTTTAAATCACTCAGCGCGGCCGCTGAGCCACCGGGCTTCACGCTCGGCACTGACGCTGATGAGCCCGACTGAGCGGGCCGCGTAGTCGGCGCGACCCCCGGTCGTGGAGTGTGCGGCTGTTTTGTTGAAAGGACGGGCACCGCGATCGGTAATCCCGCCGCTCCCCGAAGGCTCGCCGGCGGAATCAGATAGCGAAGAGACCCGCCTCGTCGCGCCTCGGCGATTATCTTCAGCTCCACCAGCGGTACAGGGGCTCCTATGGGTTGTCCGGTTAGCTCCCTGAATTGAAGATGCGCTCCCGCCCGACATCTGTACGGGGTGGGTTCCTGGGTCGGCTCCTTTATTTTGCTGACGACGTGTTTGCCGTATTCGCCATCCCGCGGTGATAGACCGAATTCTAGCTCTCCAGAGGAGTGCACTATCACCGTCAAGAGCGACTGCGCCTTGGATGGCGATTGTGGGTCTCTACTAGATGGCTCTGGCATAGGATCACTAACCTGCTAGGAACGTGCGCGCGGTGGAATAATCATCACTATTTTCTTCTTTACCCTAGGTACAGTCCCGAGGAGCAAATTTCAATATCTATCCCGCTGAGCGGCCTTCGGAACTACTTAACCCTAGTGAGGGTAAAACGCGGACTGATCGCTCGTGCTCCTTCTGGGTCATTCGGGTCTTGAATAGTAAGCCTGACGGCGCTCAACGCCTCCCCCTCCTGACCACTGCTCTCCTTAACCTCGCGTAAAAGCGTAAGGAGCTCCTTTTTTGTGGCGGGTAGATTCAGAGCTCGCATCACCTTAAGAAGGTCACGCCAACGACCGTTAAGGTGATCACTCTCGCTTCCCAAGCTTGCGTCGGTCGCTCGGGTGGGGAGGAGATACGCTATCCTCAATCTACCGTGCGACCTACTTCGCTCCTCTGTGAACTCTGACTGTGCTGAGGCTCCAACGAATGAGAGCGTCCGAGGATTAGCCTGCTCGGTTGGATCAACTATCTCAGATATTGAGAGAAGCTGATGTCTGATCCCCCCACTGTCTGATCCTGCGTACCCCGGGGATCCATCACCCACGGAGGGCCGCGTCTCCTCGCCGCCACCCCGCGTTGGACTATATCCCCGCCATACCGAGATCCTCAGCGGAGCGCCCAAACTCCGCGCGATTCGGGAGAGCCTTGTGAGAGAGAGCCCCCTCTCCTGCTCCACAAAAGCCTCAAGGTGGGGAAGTAATCCGGAGGTGACTAACTCCTTAGCTCTCTCCGGAAAAGCATGCGAGGCCATCACCTGATGGTCCCCGTACGACGGGTCTCTAACGTTCACGTCCTGGGGCACCCACATTCGCCGCCCGAGGCGCCCTGAACCAGATGACGACGAGAATCGCTCCTCGTGATCAGGCGTTATGAGAAATAGGCCCATCGAGAATCCTGATGAGACCGTTGATATTTTGTGAGTCGTCAGTGGCGCGGTAACCGGTAGTTCCGAGGCTGCGAGTTTCAATAACGGCCTTGTGATAGAGTCTATTAGGGCCCAGCGCTCCTCAAGCCCCTGCTTCGAGAACTCCACCCGAGCCGAGATGGGAGCGTCGGCGGTGCCGCCCTTTATCAGGTGCAGGGTTGGAAGAACCCTGGCTCCCCCCTGCCCCGGGGCGCCCGTGATGGTAATACGGTGCTCGACCTCTTCAGCGCCCATGGTTGGCGTAAGAAAAAATCTCTGCCTCTGGCTAATCGCCGGTAGCTCAAAATCCTCAGCGTCTTTGAGCAAACCACCAATCTCAAGGGTCTCACCCCGCCGAATGGCCGGGATCAAATAACTGTTGATAATAGACCACGGATGCCCTGGGAGCGTGGACTCAAGTATCGCCAAAGTCCGCACATCACACCTAGCGAACTCGATAAACAGAGGCGCGTAAAGATCGCTCTGTTTAAGCCCAGCTTGAACCAAGTGCTTGCCAACAGGGGGTTGGTGGGGCCGATTCTCGTCTCCGGGCTCTCTATTGGCGCTGTTTGGCCCTACCATCTGACCTCGGCTCCCTACCAAGAATGTTCCTTGAAGAACCTCTATCGCAAAGTCAGGGCATTTTCCACACAAAACCCATCCGCTTCATGGACCCTCACGGGCCTAGTTCAATCCCTGCCGTTCGGCGTAATGTTGATAGAGTCCCCCAGCCCTCTGAAGCTCCGAATGGCTCCCCTGCTCCACAACGCGCCCCTCGTTAATCATGAGGATTGAGTCTGCCGCTCGCACGCTCGACAGACGGTGCGAGACGATTATGACCGTAGAATCCGGGAGGTGGGTCTTTACGACCTTTAGAACCCTCTCCTCAAGGATGCTATCGAGGCCAGATGTCGCCTCATCTAAGAGGAGGAGTCGGGGATTTCTGAGGATAGCCCGCGCTATCGCGATCCGTTGTCGTTGGCCGCCACTTAGCTGGGTTCCGTGCTCACCCAAGACCATATCCAAGCCACCGGGAAGCTCGGTAATAAAATCCAGAAACCCCCAAGATTGTATGCGGGTCTCTAGCTCCGAACGCGCAATCGCAACACCCCCTAGAGTAAGATTTTCGTATAACGAAACCCCAAAAAGCAGCGGATCCTGCGGCACCCAGGCGACTTTTGAGCGAAGCTCCTTATTACTAATGGCTGAGAGCTCAACGCCATTCACCAGGATAACGCCCGCCTTACCCTCGTAGAATTTTAAGATGAGTTGAACGATCGAGCTCTTGCCAGCGCCTGATGGACCCATAATCCCAACCGTGGAGCCGGCGGCGATAGTGAGCGAGAGCTTATCAAGAACAACGGTATCTGGTCTTGACGGATAGGCGAACGAAACTTCTTCAAAAGAGATCGCTGGTCCAGCTAGGGAGATTACTTCACTTAAAGTGCCCCCCCGGGGAGACTCCGCCTCACACAACTCAAAGACCCGGTCCAGCCCAGCCAACCCTTGAACTACCTCCGAGTACGCGTTGACAAGGAACGCAAAAGACACCGCAACGATTGAGCCGTAGAGCGCAAAGGCCGCTAGATCGTTTACGGGTAGCCTCTCGTGCCTAACCAGATTTATGCCGAAACACAAAACCGCGAGCAGCAGGAGATTTAACAGCAGGCTGGCGCCCGAGGAGAACCCCGCACTGACACGCGCCCTCCCCTGACCGGCCTCAAGAACCTCACGGCTCATCCCCAGGAACACTCTCTCTATCGCTTTTTCAGCGCCAAACGCTCGCACCACCTTGATGCCCGCGAACGTCTCCGCGGCGAACGCTGTGAGGCCCGCCAACTCACTCTGAAATCGTCGCGACGCTGCGCGCAAACTCCTGACGCATGCGCCTGATACGGCGATCATACAGACTACGCTTCCCACAATAGCTGCCGTCATCTGCCACGACATCCAGATCATCAGGAAGGTTCCAAGAATGACCTGAATGCCATAGCGGAGCACAACCGAGAGCTTCACTGACACAAGATCCTGCACCAGCGCCGCGTCTGAGTTGAGTCTTGACGCTAGATCACCAGACCGTTGGTGATCAAAGAAGGGGATCTCTTTACCGAGCAGCGAGACAAATAATTTTTTACGGACGTCGGCGTAAACCAGCTGTCCAAGGGACCCGAACAAGAGTGACCGCGCGAAAAACGCGCCCCCCTGAATAACGAAAAGGGCGCCCAAGAGTCCGAAGAAAAGAGGGGTATTTTCCAGAACTGTGGGGAAGATCCTCGGCTCAAGCCCCCTGCGGACCACCTCCGGAAAGACCAAATTGATGCCACTCCCGATCAACAACGCTAGCAGCGCCCAGATGAGCCGCGAGCGATATGGAGACACAAAAAGCCACAGGGCCCGAAGCGATACCAAGGTCCCCCCAGTTGCGCTATGACTCGGCGGGGACGGAGGCGTTCTCATGGTGTAAATCCTGGCGCCCGCGCGTAGGGCTGATAACCCTTTGAAGAGTATTGGAGCTCGGCAGCTACCAAACGCCTTCTCACTCAGTCAAATGGGCTAAATAAGTTATTAAAGGTGCTGCGATAAAATTGACGATACCTTATACGGTAACGCGGGGAAAGCGCGGCAACTATCCCTGGGTCAAAAACGAATGAGTGTGCGAAGCGATGAGCGAAGGGCGCATAAAAGAGAAACAGGACGAGCTTAGGCACCACCCCATAGTCATGGAGGCTATCTCCATTTTGGAGCGAGATCTCCCCAAGGGACTCGCTTACCACTCTCTATCTCACACCATCGATGTGCTTGAGGAGGCGATCCGATTCACTGTGATTGATTGCCTCTCCGACCGAGATATTGAGCTGATCGCGATCGCGGCGGCGTGTCATGACCTCGGTTTCGTGAAGAGCCCCGTTCTCAACGAGCCGATTGGCGCCTCGTATGCTCGTGAGCAGATGGCCCAACGGGGTGGTTATACGGAGAAGGAGATCGCGCTGGTTGAGCGCATGATCCTAGACACCGCTCTCGTTGACACTGGAACAGGTCCGCGCCAAATACCCTCCACAGATCTCTCCCGTTATCTTCTTGACGCTGACCTTAGCAACTTTGGCCGAGAAGATTTCTTCGATAAGGGTGAGCTCCAGCGCAAGGAGCTTGGCGTCGACCAAGAGATATTCAGGAGGAACTCCTTTCACCTGCTCAATTCCCACCGGTGGCTCACTAACGCCGCTCGCGAATTAAGAGAGAAAAAGAAGGAGGAGAATTTAACTCTATTAAAAGCGATGATTAGCCACACCAGGGCGGAATAGCCCACGCGAATCGTAGTTGTCGGGCCTACCGAACTGAATGGGTTTTGCACCAAGCATCAAAGTCAGGGAAGCCACGGCTCTCTAAGAGACGTTGCTCTACCCCGTGCTCGACGGCCTCTTGGAACCGTTGCGGCGAGATGTGCGCTCGTAGCTTCGCGAGAGCGGCCTCCACGTCGGCCCTCATCACCCCTATCTCAGCCGGATCCGCTCCCTGCCGGATCGTCTCCAACGCGGATTTGCGCTCTAGGAGGTAGTTAACTTCCGCGTCTATCTGGCGAAGCTTCTGTCCTTCGCGTCGTCTGGAATTCGAGTCTCCCTCTCGTGACTGAAAATGTAAGTCCGACTGCGCGCGCGGCGCTCCACCTCTCGTCGCCCCCTGTTTCTCACCCGGAAGAACGAATTCAAATGGGTTCTCAACTGCCCGGTACAAAAATCCTTGTGGGTTGCGGCTAACTAAATGACTACCTGCCGCCACCAGCTTATCGAAATGCCCAACGATCGCTTCGATTCTTTCCAGGGCCTCAATCCCCCTGCCTGCTATGAGCTTTCGCGCCTGTTTATCCGCTATGCCCCGTTGAATCAAAAGCTGCTCCAGCGCCGCCTCAACGTCATTACTCCGCTCTGTGGAACTCGCTAGCCCCCCTCCCCTAACGCCGCTTCGGTCGCCAGAATGCGCGGTATTACTCTCAATACTAACCTTCTTGGGCGCATGCGCCGCTACGAGAATAACCTCCGTTGACCTCCCCTTCCCCACGAATTCGAACTCACTCAGGAGTCCGCGTTCTTTGAGCTCTTCAAGCGCGGGCTCAAGCTGCTGCCGGAGCGAGCTCGCGTAGACATAGTTCCGGGATATGCCGATCTTTTCGTGCGCCAAAACAAAAAGATTTACCTGCATCCGTGAGCGGTACCAGAAGTGCTTATCAAGATATCGATAGAGCCTCTTCGAAACGGCGCTTTGCAGGTCGAGGTAGAAATCCAAATCAAGTTTCTTGATGAAGCCCACCTGGAAAGATTTAAACAGCACCTCGCTCCACGTGAAAAAACTTGGTCGAGTATCCCGCCCATCATTGATCTCGTACGCGTCAAGAATACCGAAATTTCGGGTACTATGGAGCTTTGACTCATTATCATAAAAGGCGTTTGTGGCCTTAATTCGAACTCCACTTAACCGGTCGAGCGCGTTTTGCAATCGAACATAACTCCGCCCTTCGGTAGTCCATCGCAAAATGCGCAGGAGCTCGTAGCGCGTAAAATGAACCTTAGGGCTGCGCAACCCATCGTCCGCCGTAAGCTTTAGGAGCCCAAGGAGAACCTCATCGTCAGAGGATGTTGGTAAGCCGAACTTGTCAGCCCCAGTTATAATCCACTTCCGATTTATAACGTCCCCATTCTTCCCCTTCACCGTATCGCTAAATTCCAGCGTTTTTATTGATGGATCCGCGCGTTTCGACAGCACTGTCAGCGGAAATTCGGCGAGATTCATCTCATCTCTTGAAATCTTTGAGGGAAGCGAACGAACAGGATGAAATCCATTTGGGGAAACAGGAACCGCCGATGATTCCGCGTCGGGCCCCATGATCGCGGAGTGATCATCGATGGATTCGAGAATCGTTGTTGCTGCGGATGAAGTCATGCGATGTGAGCCTGAGAGCGAATAAAATTGGTCCGTCGGTACTTATTTTGTTCTACGTACAATCACTGGGAATTGATCTACAGCGAAAAAAACTTCTTGATCGCGCACCTCAATCAAAAAAACCTCACGAACAAATACCAGAAAAAAATTGAAAAACCATAGCTTAGTTTTAGTTAGTTAAACAATCTTTAGTAGATCACATGTTATTAGATGAGCGGCAAAATAACGCAGTAAGATCTGGCGGTTAAAGGGCGATATTTATATCGGCACACGAGTCTTTTAAACTCAATACACGATACGATTTTATCTACAGGCCCGATCCACTTTCTTTCGGCTCACTATGCTCTGTACCTCAAAGCACGAGTGAGTAGTGGGCAATTCACGAAATCGTTATTTGAAAACACGAATTGATTCCATGGAGGAGGGAGTTTGTCTCCCCAGACCCCTTCTGTGGCCAAAACCATCGTGATTTGGGATCTAAAAAGCGCCTCTTTCTCTTATTTCAATTCACGAAAAAGGCTTTACAAGCCCACGACACTAATTTTCAGATTTATTCATCGTGATTTGACTTAACTATGGATTTTAGGTGCGATCTTTGCCAGATTCCTTACTTCGATGCACGATGGCGGAGGTATCCTGTGGCAGTAGCAATCAGCGTAGTTAACCAAAAGGGTGGGGTCGGGAAGACCACAACAACAGTGAACCTAGGCGCTGCTCTTGCGGCGAAGGGAAAGCGCGTATTACTCATTGATATTGATGCACAAAGTAATCTCACCACTCATCTCGGTATGGGAGTGAAAGAGGACGCTGAGGACCTCAACGAGGTGCCACAAGGGCCTGAGTGGACTATTTACGATGTCCTGAAGGGCAATAAGAAAATTCAGGACGTAATAATCAGACGGAGCGAGACCCTTCACGTGGTGCCCTCAAGCCTGCTTTTGAGTGCCGCTGATTTGGAGCTCGGAGGGGTTGTTGGTCGTGAGCTCCTTCTTAAGAGGGCTATCGAAAAGGTGCGCGACCAATATGACGTGATCTTGATCGATTGTCCCCCTACCCTTGGATTGCTCTCGTTAAACGCCCTCGCGGCGGTCGATAAAGTCATAGTACCTGTGCAGAGCGAGTATTTAGCGCTGCACGGAGTTCGGCAGCTTCTTGACACGATCGACCAAGTCCGAAACGTATACAACCCAAACCTTGTGGTTGGTGGAGTTCTGATATGTTTGCACGATAGTCGGAAGAAGCTGGCTCGAGCGGTTGCTGACACGATACGGGCCTACTTCGGCCAGTTGGTATTCTCAACAGTGATTCGGGAAAATGTTGCTCTCGCTGAGGCTCCGGCAAAGGGGCAAACCATCCTTGAGTACATGCCAAAGAGCTCTGGAGCCGATGATTATGTTGCGTTAGCTGAGGAGGTTCTCAATGTCAAAGCCTAGCTTTTCATTCGCCAATAACCCACTGACGGCTGGGCCCGCGCTTGAAGAGCGCGCGCGAGGAGGTATTCCATATCGCGATATACCACTCTCTGCGATTGAGGCTGACCCGAACCAACCCCGTCGAACTTTCGATGAGGAGAAGCTCCAAGAGCTCGCTGAATCTATTAAGTTGTATGGTGTATTGAGCCCAATCCTAGTTCGGGCCTCAAAACTCCCGGGCCGATATACAATTATCTCCGGTGAGCGGCGCTATCGCGCCTCAAATCTGGCTGGAATGGCTTCGATTCCGGCTATAGTGAGCCAAGGACAGGGTGAGGATAGTAGAACTCTGGCTATTCAACTTGTAGAGAATCTTCAGAGGGACGATCTATCTCCACTAGAGCGGGCTCAGGCTATAGGGGCTCTTCGGGACGGCCACAATCTCTCGATTCGTGACATAGCTGATAAGCTCAGCATCTCAAAAAGCGCAGTGCAGCGAAGCCTCGAAATTCTCCAGCTTCCAGATGATCTTCTGAATGCCTTACGTGAAGGGGCCTCTGAGTCAAAGGTGCTTCTTGTTGCAAAGATTGACGATCCAGCTGTACGAGCGAGCTATCTTAAGGACATCGATGTTCTGACTAGAGCTCAGATCGGAAAGAGCCTTGAAGGGAAAAATGGTGGCACGATAAAGGAGCATGCCCAGATCAAGGTCATGACAGCGGAGGATGCCAGGATCTCCGAGGAGATTCAGAGGGCTCTTGGAATGAAGGTCAGACTCTCTCGAGTGAGCGACGAGGCTGATGGTGGGAGACTTACGATCGATTTCTACGGGGAAGGGGACCTTCAAATACTCTTTCGCAAACTAATCTCTGATAATTAACTGTCCCACCGTGGGACAGTTTTTAATATCGTGATTTGACCAATAGTTGGGCGCTAGGATTGTGTCCCACGGTGGGACAGTGAATAAGGCAAAGGCAGGATTTGAATACCTAAGCAAGCTAACCCCCTGGAATGGAAGGGGTGGCTTCGCTTTAGATCCAGTTGCTAATGTCCTTGATCGTCTCAACAACCCTCAAGATGCTCTACCCATAGTTCACATAGCAGGCACAAACGGTAAAGGGTCAGTATCAGCCGCTATCGCATCCATACTCGGACGCGCTGGCTATAGAGTTGGTCTGAATACCTCCCCTCATTTACAATCGTTAAACGAGCGAGTGATAGTCGATGGTCTCCCGATCGATACCTCTACTATGGGAGAGCTGGCCTACGATATTCGTAGTGCGACAGCTAAAGGTGTCGATGAGCTTTCGTTTCACGAGGCTATTACGGCACTCTCTTTCCTAGCTTTTAGGGAGTTGGGAGTCGAATGGGGTGTTGTGGAGGTAGGATTAGGGGGGCGGCTTGATGCATCTAATGTCATTTCACGACCAGCAGCCACCGCCATCGTCACGATTGATTTTGATCATCAGCATATTTTAGGCGAAACCATCGCCCAGATAGCCGCAGAGAAGGCGGGTATTATTAAGCCAGGAGTGCCTCTGGTGTCCGGGTCTCTCCCCTTTGAAGCAGATAGGGTGGTGGCCAAAAAGGCTGCCGGTGTCCCCCATTATCGGTATGGAAGTGAGTACGGTGTGTCATCACTCCCGGATTTAGGAGAGCGGACATTCGGGTATTGGGGTAAGGACCTACCCTTCACGAATCGAACCTCCTTCGAATTCGCATCGCCCCTTCCCGGTGTGCATCAGGGGCACAATCTCGCTTTAGCCGCGACTCTTGGGCTAGTTATCGGGATAAACGAGATATTCGTCAGAGAGGGAATACAGGGCGTATACTGGCCCGCCCGCTTGGAGAAGGTGGATGTGGATGGAGTTCGGATCATAATGGACTGTGCGCATAATCCCGCGGGGATTAGGTCTTTTGTGGAGTTTCTTAAGAGTTGTGGCGAGGCGACGATCGATCTTACGTTTGGGGTTCTTGATACAAAAAACTGGAAAGAGATGATTAAAATTCTCCTTCCTCACGTTCGCCACTGGAGATTAATACGGCCGGAATCGGAGAGGGCGCTACCCCTTGAGGTGGTGGGCGATGAGATTCGTTTATCGGGTAACGAGATAAGAATCTCGTTTTACGGTTCGGACTACGATCGTTTAGTGAAGGACCTGTTGAAGGATACCGATGGAGAGAGTCGATATCTTGCCGGCTCAATGTACATGATCGGTAAGGTTAGGGACCACCTCGGCTTGCCGATTAAACCGCTCTGGCACAGGGTCGAAAAATAACGCTGTTCGATAACGATCGAGGGCGCCGTTACGTCCCCAAGTCAGCAACCAATCTGTGTATTGCGCCTCGTATAACCAGTTGTTAATGCTCATAGAACTCGCTTTCGAGTAGTACGTGTCATCGTTTGCATGATCCAACTAGCTGCTCCCTCACGTCAGCCTGAGCAAAAAGCTCAATTTTTAGAATGGACCATAGGGCTCATTTTGCTTGGGTTAGCGATTGTCTTTCGAACCGCATACCTTGATGAGTTTCCAAGTTTCATCCACAACGACGAGGCTGCGGCGGCTATCCATATATCTCCGCCATTCCTCCGCCCTAATCCTGATTCACCTTTCTACGGGTTTAATAATTACGGCGGGCACGCGAATTTCGGGGCGTGGCTAACGAGTCTCTCCCTGCGCATGTTCGGAGGACAGACTCTGTGGGCCATCAGGATGGGCTCGATGGTCTGCGGAGTTTTGTCTCTTGCGCTATTCGCGCTCTGTATCCGTGGATGGCTGGGTTCTCAGACAGCTCTGCTATTTCTCCTTGTCGCGGCGCCATTTCATCTTCACCTGCATTATTCCCGCACAGGATTCCACTACATTCAGGCCGCGACTTTTTCAGCGTTGGTCGCTTTTCTTTTCGGAAGGCTAGTGGCAAAGCCGTCAGTTCCTAATGCCAGCGCCCTCGGCATCGGATTGGGATTCGCTGTCTTGGTCTACTCCGCGACACACGTTTTACCAGGGGTAGTTGGTGTCGCGCTCTTGGCCCTCCTAGTATCGGATAATTTTAAGGCGCGATTCGCCGGAAAGAGGCTCAAGGCGATAATTCTCTTAGGCTCCGCAATCCTCGGTGGAGCCCTCCTAGCTATTGGAAGGCATCTATGGTTCATCCTTCAAGCTGGAAGGTTTCAATCACGCCTTGAGTCACAATTTATTTTCGAGCCCGGGTCAGCTCAGAGGCTTCAAGAAGGGGCGTCGTACCAGGCAGCTCTAATTAAGATTTTTTGGGAAAGTCTCCATAAGACGGTAAGGTTTTTCTATCAGGGTGATAGCGCTGTGCAGTACGGGGTGAGGGGAGCCCCCCTAGAGTACGTCTCCTATACGTTGGCAGGAGTTGGTGTATTAGCCTTGTTAGGATACTCCGGGCGGCGCGATCCCGTCGCCGTATTTATGGTAGTACTTGGCGCAGCGACCTTTCTCGGCTCAGCTTTGATGGTGGAGGGCAACTTCTCCCCGCACCTTGTTGTTTTTTCTCTCCTCATTCCGCTCTGTATCGCGGTGGGTTTTAATGTCGCGTGTCGATTCTTGAGGATGACCTCACCAATCTGGGTAGCCGCGATCGCGCTGGTGGCTTTTGTACCGTGGACGAAGTGGAATTATGGCGTTTTGCTCGACACGGATTCCCGCAAGCGAACGATCGACACATTTACTCAGCACCTACCCATCGATCGTGACGGGGTGAGGACCCTCCTAAATCTTACGCCGCAGTACGCGGACTTTGGAGAGTCTCACTATAAACTCAGGTACCCACATGGGACGGGCCGAAAGGAGAACGCTATTAATCCAGGACAACAAGCGCTCGTACTACTTTCGGCCAAGGAGTGTCCATGTGTTGTGCTCGTTGAAAGGGCTCGTGGGGAGGAGATTTCAAAAGTTTTGTCGGCGGAAGGTAAGAGCTTCCGAAAATTTTCCTTCGAAAAGTCCGACACCGATGTCTTTTATCTTGATCAAATGGGGTAGGGTATGAACTCGCGCGTCGAAGGAAACTCTTCAGGACTTCGGTCAAGTGCGCTGTTCCTCGCGGCCGTGCTTCTCCTTCTCGTCACTGGAGCACTGACGCGCTTGATCGATATCGCGGATTTCCCCCCACAAATTCACAACGATGAGTCATCGTCCGCGATCGATGGAGTAGCGCATTTTATGGATGGTAGCGGCGGATGGGCGCTCGCTGGTTCAGCCTTCGGAGGGCACCCAAACCTTAGCTACTGGTTGAGCGCGATCCCCGCCCGAATTACCGGGGAGTTGTCGATACGGACGTTACGATTGGGCGCCGCGGTGTCGGGAATTCTCTCCCTACTATTCGTGGCGCTATTCGTGAGCAAGGCCTTTGGAAGGCGCGTCACTCTCTATACCTTGTTGTTTATAGCCCCGTATCACTACCATGCGCACTTCTCGCGCACGGGCTTTCCCTATATCCATGCCGTTCTGTTTATGTCGCTTGTGAGCGCGGCCTTCGCCTGGTTCGTTGAGTCTCCGACACTAAGGAGATCCCTCTTGGTCGGAATCGCTATGGGGCTTGCGGCATTGGTATACCCCGCGACGCACGTGTTGCCGTTTGCCATAGGAGCGGCGGTTATGCTCTGGCTCCTCCCCACTCTCATTTCCACGCGAGGTTGGAAGGGCGGAAGTATTCGTTTTATTAAGCTCGTTATGTGCTTTATCACCGGGCTTATCGTCGCGGTTGGTCCGCAGGCAGCCTACTCTTACAGCCACGGCTACACCAGTCGACTTACCCAAACGTTCGTTCTTCACGAGCACAACATTAAGCATCTGAGATCTCAGATGAACGACCCGCATATGACAAAGACGGAGATTGTGTGGGCCAATTTTCTGCGAACCCTAAAGATCTTTTATTCCGATGATACAGGGGAGCAGTACCAGTTTAATGAATCACCGCTTCCTCTGGTTGGCGGAATCGTGACTTTGTGCGGGCTAGGGGTGCTGCTGTGGAGGGGGCTCCGTCGCGATCCCCTCGCGGTCTACCTCATTGTGACCGGTGGCCTGACGATCGTTACCTCGGCGCTGATGGTAGAGGGCAACTTCTCTCCGCACACCGTTCTGCTCTCTGTTCTGATCCCAATCGTCGCGGCGATCGGGTGGGATAAGATACTCTCGACACTTCGTATCAGGCATGTGGCACTCGCTACAGTTGCCACTCTCCTGATCGGAGTGGCCTGGGCTGACTGGAACTGGAAATTTTATAACCGAGTGGTTAGTCCCACACGATCCCGGTTCGGTCGACCCACGTATTATGTGTTGCGGTTACCGATCGATCACAAGTCTGTAAGGCATGTGGTAAACGCCGGAGCGATCGATCTTAACTTTAGTGAGTCATATTACCCTCTCGTGTACCCGGCGGCCAGCAAAGCTAAACTCGTATCTACTACGCCACCTTCCGAAGTAGCGGATCTGATCGGGAAATCTCAGTTACCGTGTGTAGTCGTCGAAGATAAGGGCGACTTCCCGGCCTTGAAAACGATACTTGAGTCGAGGGGACGAAAGCTCCACTATTTTACCTACCCTGAGATAGATCTAGTATACATGTACATCGAATAGTTTTTAGCGAAGCGCCGTCAGAATGAGCTTGAATGAAAATGCCCAGGATACGGGTGGGAAACTCTCTCAGTGGCGTGAATTGATTCACTCCGAACTCGTGGCGGTGGGCGACTCCTCGAGTCGCGATAGCAAAAGGCTTCAGGCCGCGACGGCCTATGTGCTGCAGGGGCATGGGAAACGGCTGCGAGGACTACTCGCCCTGAGCGTTGAGCACGATCTGCGGGGAGGAGGTGAGAGGCTTGCGGCGCTCAAGGCGGCGGTGGCGCTTGAGATGCTACACGCCGCTTCGCTCGTTCATGACGATCTGCCGGCGCTGGATAACGATGATATGCGGCGGGGTAGACCTTCGTGTCACCGCGCGTTCAACGAGGCGACAGCGATCCTTACAGGTGATTATCTAGTCGGGCGAGCCTTCTCTGTTATTGGCGATGGTTCCCTGATAGCTGCGCGGCAGTTGCGTGTTTTAGCGATACTTGCGCAAGCCTGGGGCGATCTCTGCATAGGGCAGCAGGTCGATATTGAAAAGCCGAAGGAGCCAGAGCGGGTAGAGCGGCTTATGGAATTAAAGACAGGCGCGCTCTTTGGCGCGGCGGCGGCTTGTGGAGCGGTTTGTGCCGACCGCGATGAGGCAGAGGTGGCTCGATTCTACGAGTGGGGAAAGAGGGTAGGGGTGCTCTTTCAAAAGCTTGATGACGCGGCGGATGGCGATGGATCCTCAACGGACTCATGTAACCAGGTAGAGGAGGTTCAGGCGCTTCGAGGGCAGATCATCGATTGTGGGGGGATACCGCTCACGGTTACTGAGACGCTCTACTCAGTGATTGTGGGAGAACTCTCTTAAAGATGGGTGCCGCGGTAGACACAAAAGAAGATGAGTTGTTCCAGCGCCTGATCGCGGCTGTTCGTGAAGCAGGCGATCTCCTTCTCTCTATGTGGCCGGGGCGGGTAGGAAACAAAAACTCGTTGTTGATACAGGAGAAGCGGGACGGATCCTTGGTCTCGAGCGCCGATTTCGCGTCGAATAATATCCTGGTGAGCGCCATTCGGTCTCTTTACCCTGACGATCGCATCCTCTCTGAGGAGGTTGAAACCGATGCCTCGCAAATCAGAGCGGGTCCGCGGGTCTGGATAATTGATCCCCTCGACGGCACCTCACCGTTTTTGGAGGGCCGAGATGATTTTTCGGTTTTGGTAGGTCTGAGCAGTGAGCACAAGGCACGGGCGGGGATAGTGTATCTACCGGCCAGGGGTCAGATGCTTGTAGCGCGAACTGGGAGGGGCGCGATACTGAATGGGGCGCCAGTGAGAGTTTCGACGGAAGCTCAACCACGACCTCAAAGAGTCTATGTCCGGCGGTTCTCATCGACGGCCCCGCATTTGGAGAGTGTTCAGATGGACTCTGGGCTGGCGCTAACTTCTGTGGCAACTGGCGAGCTTGATGGCGCGATAATCAAGATGACTACGCACCGTGAGTGGGACATAGCGGCGCCAATTGCGCTCATACAGGAGGCCGGAGGCACGGTGAGTGATGAGCACGGAAGACCGATTCCCCTCGGGATGGGCGGGATTGGGTTTCAATATTTCGTGGCGTCAAACGCTCGGGTGCATCAACAACTCCTTCAAATTATTCCTCATTAAACCCATAGATATCATTAGCTTAAGCTGATCTAGGGATTCCCTGGAGAAATTTTAGCTCATGAACCGCTAGGGCTTGGTCGATGACACCCTATGTAAGGCTACGCTGTCTAAAACGGACATTTCATATGGGAATCAGGTACACGGACGACCAAAAGCTTCTTATAACCGCGGTGCGTGAGGGACACCTTGAGGATCTCAAGGGGCTCATGACTCGGGGCGTTCAGGTTGATGGGGATCTCAAATACGGGAGTAGCGCTCTCATGATCGCCGCGTCACGTGGTCACGACGAGGTGGTACGGTTTCTGGCTTCGGCGGGAGCGAAGGTAAATCGTCGCAATAAATTCGGGATAAGCCCACTCTCTGAGGCCGCCGAACGAGGGCACCACAAGGTAATTCGGACTCTCGTCGGGTTCGGAGCTGACGTTAACATGCTCCTCAATAACGGCGGAACGGCGATTCTCGCCGCCGTAGCTCGGCGCGATCTTAAAACAGCTAAGGTTCTCCTCGAACTTGGAGCGAATATCGACATTGAAAACTTCGATGGATGGAGCGCGCGAAAGTGGGTCCTCTCTGAATCAGACCCCGCATTCCTTGAGGCTTTTGGCATTGAAAAGCCAGAGGCGCACGAGGGTAATCTCAAAGTGGAAGGGGGAGTAACCAAAGAAGACCCGCTCGCCGGGAGGAACGCTGTAAGCTCGGTAGGGCAAGCGTTTTGGACCGTGTTTATGAGAGCCGCGGCTTCAGGTGACATAGACACAGTGCGTCGACTCATCGATGACGGCGTCGAGATTAATGGCCAGAGCCCGAACGGGACGACCGCCTTAATCGCCGCCGTAAAGAATGGGCGGTCAGCGATCGCGTGCGAGCTGGTGGAGATGGGCGCCGATCTCAACATCTGTGACCAGGACGGGTGTAGCGCGATCGTCTGGGCCGAAAAGAAGGGGCTCACACCCTTCATCACCATGCTGAAGGAGCGTGATCTCGTTGAAACCAACGTAACCGCCACCGGCAATAAGGCACAGGAATTAGTTCAGTAGCCGTACCATCTACTTGGAATGATTTACTTGGCAGGGTGATTTTTGGGCAGCAAGTGGGGTGCCCCGCAACCGGGTTTGTGCAAGACTCTTGCTCAGTATTGGAGGGTGTCGTGACCGCCTCTCACGAGGATAGGTACCATCCCTCAGGTTCAACTAGCGGGGTCTCGGCATGGAAATCATCTCTCAACTTATCAGTTTCATCTTACACATCGATGTTCATCTGGCAGAGCTAGCCAGGGATTACGGCACTCTGCTGTACGCGATCCTATTCGCTATCGTTTTCTGTGAAACGGGCTTGGTTGTCACACCCTTTCTTCCTGGAGACTCCCTTCTTTTCGCGGCGGGAGCTCTAGCGGGCGGAGCGCTCGCTGTCGATGGAGTCTCTACACAAGGGATGTTTAACGTACACCTGCTCGCCGGGCTTCTTTTTGTTGCCGCAGTGATTGGAGACGCGGTTAATTATGCCGTTGGTCGCACGATCGGACCGGCTGTGTTCGAAAAGAGGGACTCTAAGATCTTCAGACCGGAGTATTTATCGAGAACGCAAAAATTCTTTGAAAAGTACGGAGCTAAGACGATCGTTATAGCCCGGTTTGTCCCGATTGTGCGCACATTCGCGCCCTTTTTAGCAGGTGTGGGGACTATGTCGTACGCGAAATTCGCACTCTACAACATTACGGGAGCCCTTGCCTGGGTGGCGCTCTTTACGTACGCCGGATATTTTTTCGGTACGACACCACTCGTCCAAAAGAATTTTAAGTTAGTTATCCTCGCCATTATCGTGATTTCGATCTTGCCAGGGGTGATTGAGGTAATGAAAGCTCGTAAAGAGGCCCGTTCCAACGCCTAGGTACATCGTAATAGGTTCGCGCTCGATCATCGGGTATAGTGGGAGCATACGCCCGTTGCCTCATCGGGACTTAAAAGGAGAGGGCTGGTGGACCCAGAAGGAGTTTTTAGAATTACCTCGGCTTTCGGTCACCGCTATCATGGGTCGCTTCACCCTCAGCGGGCTTCACATGGTCGCTCAACGAATAGACTAGTACGACGGATTCTTGAGATACCTTTTCTTGTAGAGGCGGTTCTTTTCGTCTCCCTGATGACCGCGACGTCAGCGAGCGCGGAAGATCCGCGCTATATAGTTCGCTTCAAGACAGCCCGAGCGATGTCTTCCCACTCTGAGGTGTCCGCATTACAGAGCGATCTCGCCGGCGTACAACCGCTCTCGGCGCTTCCGCATGATAACGCGGTGACGGTGAGACTCTCTGAATCTCAACGCCGCGCCCTTGCCAACAATCCCGCTGTCGATTCAATTGAGATCGATCATAAGATTCAGGCGTTTTTTACCCCCAATGATCCTCGGTACAGCGAGCAGTACGCGCTCAATGGAACGTTCGGAATATCAGCCCAAGGCGCCTGGGATATCACTCGCGGATCAACTAATAAGATTGTCGCTATCATTGATTCCGGAGCCGATTATACTCACGAGGATCTCCAAGGTAACGCTTGGGTTAATTCCGGGGAGATCCCAGATAATGGTGTCGATGACGATCTTAACGGATACGTCGATGATTACCACGGGTACGATTTCGCTGGTGATGCGGGCGATGGTTTCGGCGATTCCGATCCTATGGATCAAAATGGGCACGGTACTCACGTCGCTGGGATAGTAGCCGCCACCGCGAACAATGGGCTCGGGGTGGCCGGGGTAGCGTGGGAATCCGGGTTTATTCCGATAAAATGCCTTGATAGCGCGGGAAACGGTTCCATCTCATATCTTGTGTCGGCGCTTGATTATGTCGGAACGTTGAAAGATCAGGGCTTTCCGATCGCGGTGGTGAGCATGTCACTCGGCACCAGTGAGATGTCTCACGCTCTTGAGCGAGCGGTTCAGCGCGTGGCGTCTCGTGGAATCCTGCTCGTTGCGGCGGCGGGTAATGAGACCGCCAATAATGACAAAGAGCCGAGCTACCCGGCGAATTTTAATGTTTCTAATCTTATATCAGTGGCCGCCACAAATTCCTCAGGTCGCTTGGCAGACTACTCTAACTACGGAGAGAAAACAGTTGATCTAGCCGCGCCGGGGTCTGGAATCTTGAGCACGCGGCCCCCTGCGCTCTTTGAGTTCTTTGGAAGTCCCTATGGCTATGACTCTGGCACCTCTATGGCGACACCCTACGTCTCAGGCGTAGTAGCGCTCGTGGCGGCGGCAAATCCTAACGCTAGCCCGGCGCTTATTCAGAGCTTGCTTCTCGCGACCGTCACTCCCCGGAGCGCTCTCAGTCGAAAGACGGTCGCCGGTGGGATAGTTAACGCCGCGAACGCGGTCACGATGGCGGTAGCCTCGCAGAGCGTGCATCGGGTTCTCGGTACTATTAGAAGGGGGACTCGTGGGGTGAGCGGGGTGAGGGTTGCTTTACGGACCACCTCAGGAGCGAGCTACCGAAGAACAACCACTACGAATTCAAATGGGACGTACTCATTCACAAATATCCCATCAGGTAACTACACCCTTACAGCGGCCCGTACCGGCTACCTCTTCTCGCCGGGTGTGGTGAGGCTCTCGGTGACGGTGGGTAGGAGGGCTAATTTTAGAGCTCGATAGAGATACTCGGGCTTCGGTTGGATGTGGACCCCGATCGCCTGCTTAAAAGCTCTCGACGCCCCCACCATGATGCGTTTTTAGCAAGTGATTTCAGCTTCTTACCCCCCCCCTCAAGCCTCAGGGAAATTACCTTGAGAAACCCTTTAAAAGAGTCGTTAATAGGGGCGATGAGAACGCTCGTTACTCTCTTTCTTCTGACCCTCTTTGCGCTCGCCATCCCAAGCGCGGGTTACTGCGCGGATACCAAGATCACAAACCCCACCCTCGGAACCCTCAGTGGTGGG